>Ga0078972_1000202_pt1 | contig 202416 bp, 205 predicted proteins | sample YelNatPaOPGAMG01_FD_67568 | JGI IMG/M metagenome (GOLD analysis project Ga0078972, IMG submission 67568) | Hot spring thermophilic microbial communities from Obsidian Pool, Yellowstone National Park, USA - OP-RAMG-01 (SPADES assembly) (version 2) | ecosystem: Environmental > Aquatic > Thermal...
ATCGATAGCAGGCAGACCTGTTTGTCCTACAAATACTTCTGGAATTTTCCTCCACGCAAAGATTTATAGAGTCGTAGAATATTTTTAAGATAGAATATTAAGGGACTTCGATTTTCTGAGTGATATATTCTCCTCCTCTTTCATCATATTACTGACTTTAATTAGAAATAAAAAACTATTTGGGCTCTACTTCAGTAGAGTCTATCCCAGCCTTAATAAGGATACCAACACCTGGGCTACATTTACGGAGTAGTCCAGGTGGCTCGCCAAATCCCGACTAAACCTTCCCTTGCTCTTTAAACCAAAGATAAGAATCCTTAATGCTTTCTTTTACATCTCTAAAAGAATATCCAAGTTGCTCAATAGCTTTCTTACTAGAGATATTGGCATTTGAATGTAACACCTTCACTGAATATGTTGTAAAGAGCGGTTTTGTCTTGACCAAATCATAGTATATCGGAGTAAACGGAGAGGTGGCATATGCTATCCAGTAAGGTATTTTTACATTTGGTTTTTCAATCCCAGTTATAGATTCAAGAAGGTCTAAAATCTCAAATACAGAGATAGTTTCTCCTCCAAGGATATACAGTTCACCGTGTTTTCCTCTTTCCATAGCTTCAATATGTCCAGACACTACATCTCTAACATCGACAAAATTGTAGGCTCCATCAATGTATGCTTTTAACCTCCTGTTTACAAAATCTAGCATTAACTGACCCATCTCTGAGATTTTATAGTCAAACGGTCCTATAATCCCTGAAGGACATAAGATAATGGCATCAAATCCCTTTCTGATAGCCTCCGATACTACTACTGTAGCTAGCGATTTTGTCTTGGCATAATCGCCATAAACTTTATTCGGATCAATTCCACAGGTCTCATTAATAACTTCCTTATGAGAAGGCTCTACTATGGCATGGATAGAACTTGTGTATATGAGTCTTCTAACATCATTTTTTATACAAGCCTCAATAACATTCTTTGTTCCTTCTACATTTACTTTATACATCAAATTCTTCTGTTTGCCTGAAATTCCAATAATCCCGGCACAATGGAAGACACATTCAAGCCCTTGGGTAGCTATAGTAATACTAGATAAATCAGTTATATCTGCTCTAAATATTTCAACTGGACTATCTCTTATTGGAGTTATATCTTCCCTTTCGGGGATGATTGCTCTTACCCTATATCCTCTTCTTACAAGTTCTTTTGTAAGGACATTTCCTAAATGTCCTGTTGCTCCTATCACACCTATCATTTTTCTCAACTTCCAATCTAAAATGGATTATTATTAAACGTATATGACCTCTTAAAGATCTTACTCATTCCTTCTACAGCTTTAATATTTCCAGTGAGCTTTCTATGTGAAAATGCTTCATCTGGAGTAACATAGCCTATAAATATCTGACTAAATGTCTGAATACTGCAGGATAATTCTGTAGACTCACATTCATTTAAATTAATATTACCATCTTTTATCTCAATTGAAAAGCTTCTATTATTCCACTCAGCATTAGTGTCAGATATAGATATAGAAAATCTGGTATTTATGTCCCTTTCGTATCTCCTCTTCAGTAATGCCTCCTTTACATCAACAACTCTAAACATCATCCATGGAGATATCTCCATCTTTATCCTTGGATTAGGCAGGTCTAGATGTAACCGTTCATCGGGGGCGGTAGACCAAGAGACCTCTCTAACCTGAGCCTGATGGGCAAATATAAACCATAATAATCCTTCTTTCGCCTCCTGGTCTAAATAGACCATCTCGTAGATATTCATCCTGCCTTCTTTTATAGTATATACTATATATCCCCTAGCCTTACTCTCATCATTAGACCAGATATAGGCATATCTTGGATAATCTCTTCCATATGTGTCTCTTAAGACAAAATCTGTCCAAAGTACTCTATTGCGAATAGCACAACAGTTATGTTGTTTTGCGTACTCTGTATATATAGCATCAAGGATATCTAGTTCTTCATCTTTAAATGGCCTTATATTTCCAATCTTTTTACTAAAATTAGACAGATTCTCTATAGGTATTGTATAATTTATCCTTTCAAAGCCTAATTCCCAACCATATTTTCTATAGAACTCATAAGAAAAGGGACCAAGCATGGAGACAAATTCCCCTCGTTCTTTCATAATCTTCAGTGAAGCACGCAACAATTCGGCTACCCTTCCTCCGTGCCTTCCTTCTGGCATAGAAGAAACGGTAGCGATTCCTCCCATACCAAATGAAGAACCATAGATATAGATATCGAATGGTATAATGAAAAGCATTGCAGTTAATAAGTTAGACTCGTCATAGTATCCTAGTATTGCATCTTGAGGTATATACTTCTCTAAAAGATCTTTGGCATTATCCTTAACCTCGTTTAACCATGGAAAGCAGTACGTCATCAATTGAAGGACCCTTGGGTACTCTTCTTTTTTTACTAATCTTATCCCCATACCTATTCTCCTTTCTAAAAGATATAAATTATAAAAATTCTTTATGGAATCTTATTTCCCACAGAGCGGTATAATTCATACCATTCCTCTCTTGTAAGTTCAATCCCTGATGCCTTACATATGTCCTTCAACCTAGATGGATTAGTAGTTCCAACAATTGGTTGTATTTTTGCCGGATGTCTTAAGATCCAGGCAATAGGTATTGCAATACCAGGTACCCCCTTCTTATTGGCAATCTCATTAATCTTATCATTAAGATCTTTAAACTTATCATTCCCCAAAAATACTCCTTCAAAGAACCCGTACTGAAATGGTGACCATGCTTGAATAGTGATATCTTTTAACCTACAGTATTCTAAGATACTACCATCTCTATTGATTGCCTGGTCTACCTTCATATTTACATTAAAACCAAAATCAATCATACCGGTATGAGCGATACTAAGTTGTAACTGGTTTACAATAATCCTTTGATTTATATATTTACTAACAAGTTCAATCTGCATCGGATTAAAGTTACTCACACCAAAATTTCTAACCTTACCATTAGTGTGAAGTATTGAGAAGGCTTCAGCAATTTCTTCTGGTTCCATTAAGGTATCAGGACGATGTAACAATAAGATGTCTATATATTCAGTTTTGAGTCTCTTTAAGCTTCCATCAACAGAGTCTAATATATGCTTCTTTGAAAAATCATAGTATCCTCTTCTGATTCCACACTTGGTTTGGATAATAATTCTTTCTCGAATGTTCGGATTCATTTCTATAGCCTCAGCGAAGACCTCTTCGGACTTTCCACCCCCATATATATCAGCATGATCAAAGAAGTTTATCCCCTCTTCTAAAGCTGTATTTATAAGTTCTGACACTTCTTTTATTGGTTTGTTCGATATTCTCATACATCCTAACGCAATCTCTGACGCCTTTATCTTTTCATTACCAATATTTATATATTTCATTTAAAACACCTCTCCTTAAGATATTTTTGTTAAACTACTTATGTGTTTCATTTCTCCTCTTAACTGATATTCTATTATAGCATAGCTATTATAGAGTAATAACTTAAAGTCGAGGAAGAATCGAAGAGACTCTAGATAGAGTAATGTATCACAAATTACAAAGGCTGTTTCTCTTGACTCCTTATCCTTACATATAGTATAATTCCTTTCAATTAGAACATAGGAGTTCTAGCTATTTATGCTGGCAGAGTGTGCCTTTTGGCGTCGTTGCCTCTAGTCTTTTCCGTTTATTAAGGTTTCATCCTCCAATGTCGGAAATTCCCAATGAAGGAGTTCTAAAGGGTGTGTATTTCTTAATCTTTAAAAGGAGGGATTAAATTGAAGCGACTAATATTTATTACTATTTTATTGGCTTTATTCATCTCCTTTACCAGCATAATTTTTGCTAGGGAGAATGATCCAAGTGGTGTCATTACAGGGAATATAACAGATATACATACTAAGAGTCAGAATGAATTTACATTAACTGATATTGCAAATGAGGTAGGTCATAATAGGATAGCTATAAATTTTATATGGAGTCTTATAGCGGGTTTTTTGGTTATGTTTATGCAGGCTGGATTTGCAATGGTAGAAACAGGGCTTACTAGAGCTAAGAACGTTGCTCATACTATGGCGATGAACTTTCTTATTTATGCTATTGGTGTTATAGGTTTTTGGACCTGTGGATTTGCCTTTATGTTTGGAGGGGTAGGACCTATAAGAGCTTTTGGGGGGTATAACGAGCTAAATAGGGAGCTTAGCATTAATCTCTTTGGCAAAAATTTTGGACTGCTTGGTTTAAAGGGATTCTTCCTCTCTGGAGTCTCTTATGATGTTGCAATATTTGCTCTCTTTCTCTTTCAGATGGTATTTATGGATACTGCAGCTACCATCCCTACCGGAGCAATGGCTGAAAGATGGAGATTCCTACCCTTTGTAATCTTTGGTTTCTTTATCTCTATGTGTCTTTATCCCATATATGGAAACTGGGTTTGGGGTGGAGGATGGTTATCTCAATTAGGAGTGAATCTTGGGTTAGGGCACGGTCATCTAGACTTTGCCGGTTCATCTGTAGTTCATATGGTGGGTGGTATAACAGCTCTTGCAGGAGCAATAGTCATAGGACCAAGGTTAGGTAAGTATAGAAAAGATGGTACTGTGAATGTTATTCCAGGACATAACATTCCTATGGCTATTATTGGGACTTTTATCCTAGCTTTTGGTTGGTTTGGGTTTAACGCTGGTTCAACTTTGGCAGGAACAGATCTCAGGATTAGTGTTATAGCAGTAAATACAATGATAGCCTCTGCATCCGGAGCTTTCGCTTCTACTATACTAATGTGGGCCAAATTTGGTAAGCCCGACCCTAGTATGATGGCAAACGGTATGCTTGCAGGCTTAGTAGCCATCACTGCCCCCTGTGCCTTTATTAATAGTATATCTGCCTTTATTATTGGTACAGTAGCAGGCCTACTTGTAGTCTTTAGCGTTTTCTATATAGACAGGGTACTTAAGATAGATGACCCTGTAGGAGCTATCTCTGTTCATGGTGTGAGCGGAGCATGGGGATGTTTAGCCTTAGGATTATTTGCAGACGGAACATATGGAGATGGATTCAACGGAATTGCCGGTCCTGTTAAGGGACTATTCTATGGAGACAGTGGGCAATTCTTAGCACAACTAGTTGGAGTTACCACAAACCTTGTGTTCGTATTTTTTATCTCTTACCTCTTCTTCAAGATATTAGATAAACTTGTAGGTTTAAGGGTTGATCCAATCTCTGAACTAGAAGGACTCGATATACCAGAAATGGGAATACCAGGATATCTAGGGATAAAGATAACTAAAGAGGAGATACATCCAGGGATTACGCTTCTTAGAGATGTGGTTTCCCATAGAAAAGAGGTGATAAGATGAAAAAGATAGAGGCTATAATCCGACCTGGACGAATAGATGCCATAATGGATGCTCTTCAAGAGCTCGGTTATCCTGGGTTAACAATCACAGAGGTTGAAGGCCACGGAAGACAAAAGGGGATAACTGCCCAATGGCGAGGCAAGACCTATACAATGGATTTATTACCAAAGATAAAACTAGAAATTATAGCAAGAGACGAAGAAATAGATATGATAGTTGAAACTATTATAAATACTGCAAAAACTGGAGAGGTTGGTGACGGAAAGATTTTCATCTATCCAATTGAGGATGTTATAAGAATCAGAACAGGAGAAAAGGGTGAAGTAGCAATATAAATAAATAGCCCCTTGAGGTTTCCTTAAGGGGCTACCATCCCCTCTTCCATGCTATTGGCATCCTTCTACCTATGCCAAACGCCTTAGTAGTCACTTTTAGTACAGGTGCAGATTGTCTCCTTTTATATTCTGCAGAATCGATTCTTTTTATTATGTCTTCTACTAGTCTACGATCAAAACCTCTTTCGATAATGGTATCGATAGGAAGATTCTCTTCTATATAAGCCTTTATAATAGGATCAAGAATAGGGTATGGAGGTAAAGAATCTTCATCCTTTTGATTTGGCCTCAGTTCTGCAGAAGGAGGTTTTATAAATACTCTATTTGGGATTATCTCTCTTTCTCTATTTATAAATCTTGCAAGTTCATAAACTAATGTCTTTGGCAGATCTCCTATAACTGATAATCCACCTGACATATCCCCATAGAGCGTACAATATCCCATTGCTAATTCTGATTTATTCCCTGTACTAAGCACTAAATAATTTTCTCTATTAGAGAGAAACATTATGATATTCCCCCTAATTCTTGCCTGGAGATTCTCCTCTGCCATATCTACAAGAGGCTTACCTCCAGGATTTAGGGTTTCTATAAATGAAGAGAAGATATTCTCTATAGGAAGAATCCTAAATTCTATCCCGAGATTTTTTGCTAGGGTCTCTGCATCTATAATACTCTCTTTAGAAGAATACCTCGAAGGCATACTAACCCCTAACACGTTCTCTGAACCCAATGCGGCTACTGCTAAACAGGCCACTAAGGACGAGTCTATCCCACCACTTAAAGCTATTAGAGCCCTTTTGAATCCAGTCTTACTAAAGTAATCTTTTATTCCCAGGACCAATGCTTTATAAATAGAAGATAAATCTTCATTTATCACATCTAGTCCTTTCTTTGAAGAGAGCTCTAGGAGGTCTATAAGAGCAAAATCCTCCTCAAAATCCTTACCTTCCCATATTACACAGCCATCTTCATCTATTACTAAACTTGAGCCATCAAAGATTAGTTCATCATTCCCCCCTACTTGATTTACGTAGATTATCTTTTTCTTATATTTTCTTGCTACATAGCCCAACATATTTGCCCTAAGAGACCTTTTACCGTAGTAATATGGCGATGCAGAAATATTTATAATAAAGTCAACTCCTTGAGAAGTAAGTTTTTCCACAGGGTCAATATCATAGATTCTTCTATTCCAATAGTCCTTATCATTCCATATATCTTCACAGATAGTAATACCAAGTCTTTTATCTTTAAATAGGAAAGGCTTTATGGAATGTGCAGGTCTAAAATATCTTGCTTCATCAAAGACATCATAGGTTGGAAGAAGAGTCTTATCCTGGCGAGCTAGGAGTCTTCCATTATAAAAGAACAGAGCAGAGTTATAAATTCTATCTCCATCGTAAGATGGACTCCCTATAATTATCCCTATATCATAGCTTACAGGAGCTATATCACCCTTCAGTGTTTCTTCTATCTTTCTTGCTAATTCAATGTTATAGAGAAGGTCTTTAGGGGGATAACCTATTATAGATAATTCTGGGAATACAATAAGGTCAGAGGACAGATTCTTTGCTCTATCGATCTCTTTAAGTATCTTCTGTAGGTTTCCCTTTAAGTCCCCTACTGTAGGGTCTATCTGTGCTAATACAATCTTCATCTTAGTATCAATCCCGGGATACTTAAGTATCCCGGGAAATTTCTTTAAAGAACAGGGAGGTATCTTTCTAACTCGTAACCTGTTACCTGACGTCTATAATCGTCCCACTCAATCTTCTTATTCTCTATGAAATTGACAAAAACATGTTCGCCAAGAGTCTTCTTTACCAACTCACTCTTTTCTGTAATCTCTATAGCTTCTATAAGACTCCCGGGAAGGCTCTCTATTCCTTTCTCCTTCCTTTCCTCTTCACTCATACGATATACATTCTCTTCTATCGGGTCTGGAATAGGATACCTTTTCTCAATCCCTTCAAGCCCAGCAGATAACATTACTGCAAATGCCAGATAAGGATTACATGCAGGATCAGGCGCTCTATACTCAATCCTGGTAGCATCTTCCTTTCCTGGTTTATACATAGGAACTCTTATTAAGTCTGACCTGTTCCTAATAGCCCAAGATATGTAAACAGGTGCCTCATATCCAGGAACTAATCTCTTGTATGAATTCACCCACTGATTGGTAATAAGCGTTATCTCTTTGGCATGTCTCATTAACCCTGCTATAAAATATTTTGCTATCGATGATAGATGATACTTGTCATTAGCATCAAAAAATACATTCTTCCCATCCTTTGCCAGGCTCATATGAACATGCATCCCAGAACCATTCTGCCCAAAGAGTGGCTTAGGCATAAATGTGGCATAGACTCCATTCATATAAGCCACCTCTTTTATTACGAGTCTAGCGGTCATAACTATATCAGACATAGTTAATGCATCCTTATACCTAAAATCAACTTCATGCTGTGAAGGAGCTACCTCATGATGTGCAAATTCGACATCCATACCCATCTCTTCAAGTATAAGTACCGTCTGATGTCTTAAGTCAATCGCCTCATCCCTTGGTATCAGATCAAAGTATCCCCCCCAGTCTAATACCTCTGGATGCGAATTAGTAAGTCTTAGATAGAAATATTCTAACTCAGGACCAACATAATAACTATATCCCATATCTTGTGCCCTTTTTAGAACCTTCTTAAGCACATTTCTAGGGTCTCCATCAAATGGCTTACCACTAGGCTCCACTATAGTAGCAAACATCCTAGCTACTTTTTTATCCTTTGGCCTCCAAGGTAACACAGCAAAAGTCGATGGCTCAGGGAAGGCTACCATATCACTTTCATCTATTCTAGTATAACCCCTTACTGAAGAGCCATCAAAACCTAACCCCTCTACAAATGCCTTTTCTAATTCATGAGAGGTTATAGTAAAACTCTTTAGATATCCTAAGATATCTGTGAACCAAATCTCTACAAAGTAAACGTCATTTTCTTTTACATATTTAAGTATATCCTCTTCTGTCTTCGGATAACTACTTAAAGCCATAAAATATTCCTCCTTTCAGTCATTTTAAATGATTAAATACTACTAATAAGACCTGCACTGGAAGATCCATCCTCGGAGAGAAAACCTGAATCTGAGACATCATCGTCTCAAACCATCGGCAGATATTATATACCTCTCTTATTAGTGTGTCAACAGAAACACTTCGTGATTCTTTAAGAAATGGTTTATAAATTCTATCCTTAGAGACTCTTCGCCTCCTTTCATAAATGGTTAAGTCCTTACCCTATTGACAGAGAAAAAATTTCCACTATAATTATCTTTACAATTCATCATACCCAAGACAATGGCGTCTGGGTGTCAAGTAGAAGCAACGTTTGCTTTTGCCAAGGTTGGCATACCGGTTATATCCTAAATGATAATTACATTTAAATAGTATTACCTCAAGGAGGCAATAAGATGAAAGATATAAATCTTAGATATATAGAGGGAGAGATTAGAATTCCGTCAGCCTGTGGGCTTTTAGGTTATATAAATAAAAAGGGGGAATTGACCTCTGGCTATCATATAGTAAGTGCTATGGGTGTAATGAGGGAAAGAGGAAATGGACTAGGTGCAGGGTTTGCTGGTTATGGGGTTTATCCTGATAGAGAAGACTACTATGCACTTCATCTATTTTTTGAAGATAATAAGGCTAAGGAGGAGACATCTTCTCTACTCTATAAGTACCTAGATGTAGTCCAGGAAGAGAAGGTCCCTACCAGAAAGGTAAGGACTATAAAAGATCCACCTATAATATGGAGATACTTTGCTAAACCTAAAGAAGATTATATAGAAGAAAGTGAAACCACTGAAGATGATTTTATAGTAGACCTTGTTATGAAGATTAATAGCAGGATCAGCGGTGCCTATGTCTTTTCTAGTGGAAAGAATATGGGGGTTTTCAAAGGTGTTGGTTACCCTGAAGATATAGGAGAATTCTATAAACTCGAGGAATACCAAGGTTATACTTGGATAGCTCACTCAAGGTTTCCCACTAATACCCCGGGATGGTGGGGTGGAGCCCATCCTTTTTCTCTATTAGATTGGACAGTAGTCCATAATGGGGAGATATCATCCTATGGAACAAATGTAAGGTATATCGAGATGTTTGGATATAAATGTACGCTTATGACTGATACTGAAGTGATAGCATACCTTATAGACCTACTTATAAGGCGGCATAAATTACCTGTGGATGTAGTTATCAAGGCCCTTGCTCCACCTTTTTACAGTATTATTGACGTAATGGAGGAAGAGGAAAGAAGAAAGATGAAGGCTATAAGAGCCGTATATCAGAGCTGTTTATTAAATGGCCCATTCGCTATTATCGTTGGCTTTAAAGATGGTATTATTGCCTTGAATGATAGGATAAAACTTAGGCCATTAGTAGCTGGAGAGAATGGAGACTTTGTATATGTAGCATCAGAAGAATCTGCAATAAGAGAGTTATCTCCTAGTCCTGATAGAGTATGGATGCCAAGGGGAGGAGAAGCAGTTATCTCTACATTGGAAGAAAAGGGTGTACTAGTATGAAGAGTTTATATGAATCGGATTTTCTTGTAATAAGAGACGAAACTAAATGCATACGTTGTAAGGTATGTGTAAGACAGTGTGCAAATGAAGTACATCAGTATGATGAAGAAGAGGATAGGGTTGTTGCAGACAGTTCTAAATGCGTAGGATGCCATAGGTGCGTTGCCTTATGCCCTACAAAGGCTATAACTATTATTAAGAATCCATTAGAGTTTAGAGCAAACTATCAATGGACAGAAAGGGCAATTAAAGATATATATAAGCAGGCCGAAACGGGAGGAATTCTTCTCACCGGAATGGGAAATGATAAGAACTATCCTATATATTGGGATAGACTTTTGATAAATGCAAGTCAGGTAACAAATCCTTCTATAGACCCTCTGAGAGAACCTATGGAACTCAAGACATTCATTGGTAGAAAGCCAGAAAGGTTAGAATTTGATAGTTATGGGAATCTAATAACTGAGATCCCTCCTCAACTAGAATTAGAGGTCCCTATAATGTTTTCTGCAATGTCTTTTGGATCTATAAGTATTAATGCCTGTGAATCACTGGCTAGAGCCAGTATGGAGGTTGGGACATTCTGGAATACTGGGGAAGGAGGACTTCATAAAAAACTCTATCCCTATAAAGACCGTGCAATTGTCCAATGTGCCTCGGGAAGATTTGGAGTTGATATAGATTATCTAAATGCAGGAGCGGCTATCGAGATAAAGATCGGACAGGGGGCAAAACCAGGTATAGGAGGGCATCTTCCTGGTGAGAAGGTCGGAGAAGAGGTATCTAAAACAAGAATGATCCCTATAGGAACAGATGCAATCTCTCCTGCTCCTCATCACGATATATATTCAATAGAAGACCTAAGACAGTTGATATACGCTTTAAAGGAAGCAGTAAGTTATAAGAAACCGGTTGGTGTAAAGATAGCTGCTGTACACAATGTTTCTGCTATAGCATCTGGTATAGCTAGGGCAGGAGCAGATTTTATAGCAATAGATGGCTTTCGAGGAGGAACAGGGGCTGCCCCTATGAGGATAAGAGATAACGTTGGAATACCTATAGAATTAGCTTTAGCCTCAGTAGACACCAGATTAAGAGAGGAAGGGTTAAGGAATCAGGTCTCTATAGTAGCAGCTGGCTCTATCAGGAATAGCGCAGATGTAATTAAAGCTATAGCCTTAGGGGCAGACGCTGTATATATAGCAACTTCTGCCTTAGTAGCTTTAGGATGTCACCTCTGCCAAAACTGCCATACTGGAAGATGCAACTGGGGGATAGCTACTCAAGATCCTTATCTGGTGAAGAGGTTAAATCCAGATATCGGAGCTAGGAGGGCAAGTAATCTGTTAAGAGCCTGGGAACATGAGATAAAGGAAATGTTGGGTGGAATGGGGATAAATGCCCTAGAAAGTTTAAGAGGTAATAGGCTTATGCTTAGAGGAGTAGGGCTGAATGAAAAGGAGTTAGAAATTCTAGGAGTAAAACATGCAGGGGAGGGGATATAGATGGAGCTAAAAACAAAGAAGAGGATATATGCAAAAGAAGACGTATGCATAGGATGTCATCTTTGTGAGATATACTGCATCCTGGCTCATTCTGGCACTAAAGATCTGATTAAAGCCTTTAATAGGGTAAATAGACCATCTCCCAGGGTCCTTGTAGAGGAGAAAGAAGGATATTCTATAACTTTTGCCCTACAATGTCGTCACTGCGATGACCCACTATGTACTAAGGCTTGTATTACTTCCGCTATGCATAGAGATGAGAAAACTGGATATATCATATGCGATGAGGAAAAGTGTGTAGGATGCTGGTCTTGTATCTTAGTCTGTCCATATGGAGCAATTATAAGGGATGAGAATAAAAAGGTAGCGTCCAAGTGTGACCTATGTATAGAAAGTGGAAGCCCGATCTGTGTAGAAAATTGTCCTAATGAAGCCTTAGAGTTGAGAGAATTGGAGGAGGATTCAAAGTGAGATACGTTATTATTGGAAACTCAATAGCCTCAGCAGGATGCATAGAAGGTATAAGGAAAGAAGACGTTGGAGGTGAAATAGTAGTAATATCTGATGAACCTTACCATATATATTCTAGACCGTTAATCTCATATTGGTTATCAAGAAAGGTAACTGATATATACTATCGTTCTATGGATTATTATGAAAAATATAGGGTAACACCTATCCTGGGTAAAAGAGTAATAAAGGTAGATTTTGAAGCTAAAGACGTAATATTAGAAACTAACGAACTGGTACATTATGACAAATTACTTATAGCAACTGGTGGGAAACCGTTCGTCCCTAATACACCAGGGGCTGGTAAGCAGAATGTCTTTACATTTATAAAATTCGATGACGTTAAAGGGATAGATAAAGCGATATTTGAAGGTGCTAATGTGATAGTAATTGGAGCAGGATTGAGTGGGTTAAAAGCTGTAGAAGCCCTCTTAATGAGAAAATGTAACGTTACGGTAGTAGAACTAGCAGGAAGAATCCTAGGGTCTATCCTAGATGAAGAGGGAGCAGCGATAATTCAAAATGCATTAGAAGAAAAGGGGGTAAGATTCTTTTTAGAAAACTCCGTATCTGAAATTCTAGGAGAAGAAAAGGTAAATAAAGTAAGGTTAAAATCTTCTGATATGATTCCAGCAGACGTAGTTATCTTTGCTATAGGGGTAATTCCTAATGTAGATATATTTAAAGATACCCCTCTAAAGATAAACCGAGGCATCTTGGTAAATGAAAAGATGGAGACCAGTATTCCCAATGTATATTCTGCAGGTGATGTAGCAGAAGCATTTGATATGCTGATTGGAGATAACAGAGTAATTCCCATACTTCCAAATGCCTACATCCAGGGTGAAATAGCAGGCCTTAATATGACAGGTAGAGAAACTATATATAAAGGGAGCTTCCCAATGAACTCCATAGGCTTTTTTGATATCCATATTATGTCTGCTGGGCTAGTAAATCCGCCCCAAGGGATAGAAGTCTTAAGAAGATTTCAACCTGATAAAAGGATATATAGAAAGGTGTATCTTAAGGATGGAAAGATCCTGGGATTTATGTTTATAAATTCTATAGATAGAACTGGTATGATAGTAGATTTTATGAAAAATAATATAGATGTCTCTAGTTTTAAAGAGAGTTTATTATCGGATAATTTTGGTTTTTTAGACCTTCCAAGAGAATTTAGAAAGGAAAAACTTCTAGGAGTCTAATATGGTAAGGGAAGAAAGATTGAAAACTATATCAGCTAAGGGACTACACTATAAGATACTCAATGAAAAGATAAGGGGAGCATTAGAGGAGGGATATCAACAGATTAAGGTCCTTGAGGTAAATGGACAGCGTTATATAGGGGATGGACTTGCCTTCCCAGGGAGAAACTTAGAGATATATGGAACTGTAGGGAATGACTTAGCAATATTTATGGATGGTGCTACTATAAAGGTCTTTGGAAACGCCCAAGATGGTGTGGCAAACACTATGAATGAAGGGGAAATAATAATATACGGTGGTGTTGGAGACCTTATGGGCTATGGAATGAGAGGAGGGAGGGTCTTTGTGAGAGATTCTGTAGGCTACAGAGCCGGGATACATATGAAGGAGTATGAAGATAAGGTACCTATCCTTGTAATCGGAGGGAGCTGCGGCGATTTCTTGGGAGAATATATCGCAGGAGGAAGAGTTATTGTTTTAGGACTGGATATAGAAGAAAAAGACATAACAGGATACTTCTGTGGAACAGGGATGCATGGGGGGATAATCTATATTAGAGGAATGGTCCCAGAGTATAAATTAGGTAAAGAGGTAAAGATGGTGGAGGTAGAAGAAACTGATATCTCTTTCCTCCAACAACAACTACTAGATTTTTCAAACTACTTTGGAATAGATATAGCCTCTATTATGAACAGATCCTTCTATAAACTCGTCCCTAATAATAAACGCCCATATAGTAGACTATATACTTATTAAGGAGTACAATGTGTTAGAGAAGGAAGATAATAGTATGGCAAGTATTAAGAAGTTAAAAAAAATAATAGAAGAAAAGGATAGAGAGATCCTCTCTTTGAAGTCTATGTTAGAGAAGAAGGATGCTGAGCTGGATAGAATGATAAAAATGTCATCTTTTGCAGCCCTGCAACCTAGTTCTATTGAGGATATACTCAATCTTATAGTAACGGTAACTGTAGAACTTCTAAATACAAGAATATGTTCTATAATGCTGATAGATGAAGAGAAGAAGGAGTTCATAATTAAAGCTACCCAGAGTTTAGATGAAGAATATAAGAACAAGCCGAACTTAAAATTGAATCAGGGAATAACTGGATTAGTAGTAGAAGAAGGGCATCCCATTATAGTATCTGATGTAAGGGAAGACCCTAGATTTTTCTATAGAGATATTGCCAAGAAACTTGGACTGGTATCTATGCTTTCTGTTCCTATGTGTTTTAGAGAAAAAGTAGTTGGAGTTGTAAATGTCTATACCTCAGAAGAACACAATTTTAGCAAAGAAGAGGTCGGTATTGTACAAGCCCTGGCAAATTATGCAGCTATAGTGATTGGGAGTAGTCAGCTTAGAGAGGAGATCACTAAACTTAAAGAGTCTCTAGAAACAAGGAAGATAGTAGATAGAGCCAAAGGAATTCTAATGAAACATAAGGGGATGAGTGAGGAAGAGGCGTACAGGTTTCTACAAAAGAAGAGTATGGATACGGGAAGGTCTATGAAGGAAATAGCCTCTGCTATATGTCTTCTCTCTGAGATAAGCTAAATCAGGTTAAAATTTACTAGATGAAGAATTTTTCATCTGTTAAAAGGAATTAATCTAACTATTATATATAAAAACATCGGAAAACTTAGTCTATTAGGTATCTTTCTTTATTTATAGAATCTATAATTTCCTAGGAAGTTCGTAAAACTTCTCTTACTGTTTGGGTTATACCTATTGACAATTATTAAAATTAGTGGTAATAAGGAATAGTAAGCCTATATGAAAGGGGGTGAATAAGAGTGACAAAAGTAGATTTAGTAGATGCAGTAGCAGAAAAGGTTGGACAAACAAAGAAACTTACAGCTCAAATAATAGATCAAACACTCTCTTCTATTGTTGAAGCATTAGGGAAGGGAGAAAAGGTCCAGCTTATTGGATTTGGCAGTTTCGAAGTAAGGAAGAGAGCAGCTAGAAAGGGAGTAAATCCAAGGACAAGAAAGCCACTAAATATACCAGCGAAATCTGTTCCTGTATTTAGAGCAGGGAAAGACCTTAGAGAAGCAGTGAAGTAGTTACTTACAGGTAGGAGAAGGTAAAGACATAATATTATCAGTTTTACCTTCTCCTACTATATGTTATAATAAGTCTATGGAATTTATAAGCCCTACTAAAGGGAAACTTACATTCGAAGAAATGTTTAAAGAGATAATTTCTTTCATCCAGGAAGAACCTAAAGAGTTATATCATCTTATAGTAGGAACAGATTCTTTGCCTGGGGAAGAGATATATTTTGTTACTGCAATAATTATTCACCGAATAGGTTACGGTGGTAGATATTTCTATAGAAAGATTATAAATAATTATATGAGGTCTTTAAGACAGAGGATATTTTATGAAGCTACACTGAGTCTTGAGACAGCAGGTCTTATAACCTCTGAACTTTCTAAAAATGGGGTATCTGAACTACCTATAGAGATCCATATAGATATAGGGACTAAGGGTGAGACGAAACAACTTATAAAAGAAGTAGTTGGTATGATCACCTCTAGTGGATATGCTGCCAAGATAAAACCTGAGTCTTTTGGAGCTAGTAAGGTAGCAGACAAATATTCCAAATAATTCAGGAGGTGTAAAATTGAAAGGTTCTTTAAAAGAGATCCAGATTAAAGAAGAAAGGATGAGAAATTTTATACTAGAAAAAGACTCTCAAGGACTTCTTATCACTTTAAAGCACAACTTTGCGTGGGCTACAGGGGGAGGTGATAATCATGTAGGTCTTGTTACTGAACTCGGAAATACCAGCCTATTAGTCACTGAAACAGGGTCTTATATCATTACAAACAGTATAGAAGCTCCAAGGATTGAAAAAGAGGAGATAGGTTCATTAAATCATTATAAACTTGAGGTCTTCCCATGGTATAAGCCTGAGAAGAAGCAACAGTTAATTGAAGAGATAACAAATGGTAACTTTATAACTGATGTTCCGTTTGGAAATGGGAGGATAGTAGACCTATTCCCCCTTAGATATCCTCTAACTGAAGAGGAGGTAAAAAGGATAAGAGAGCTAGGTAAAGAGGCCAGTTTATGTATAGAAGAGGTCTGTAGAGAGATCTCTCCAGGAAAGACGGAACTAGAAGTGGCAGGGTTAGTTTCCAAGACATTACTAGCTAAAGGAATATATCCTAGTGTATTGCTTGTAGCATCTGACGAAAGAATCTTCGCCTTTAGACATCCTATCCCCACATCTAAAAAGATAGAAAAATATATTATGGTGGCAATATGTGCATTGAAAGAGGGTATACAGGTAGCTATTACTAGGTTAGTCCATTTTGGAAGCCTCCCAAAGGAGATAAGGGACAAACATAATGCGGTAGTAAAGATAGATGCTACTCTTATCCACAATACAAAGATAGGAGTAAAATGGGCTGATATTCTAGATAAAGGGATAAAGGCTTATCAAGACCTAGGATATCCAGAGGAATGGCAAAGGCATCATCAGGGAGGACCAACAGGTTATCTCAGTAGAGAATTTACAATAAATCCTAATACTAAAGGGGTAGTTATAAATAATCAGCCTGTTGCATGGAATCCTTCTATAACAGGTACAAAATCTGAAGATACGATCCTAGTTCAAGAGGACAAAAGAGATATTATCACCCCTACCTTTGACTGGCCTATATTGGAGGTAGAGATAGAAGGAATAACATATAAAAGACCTGATATTCTGGAGAGATAATATGAAAGCATTTATTATGGCTGCAGGAGAAGGCACAAGGTTAAGACCTCTTACGTATATAAGACCAAAGCCTCTTGTTCCTATTGCTAACAAACCGATAATCTTACGTATCATTTCCCTCCTTAAGGCTAACGGCTTTACAGAGATAATAATAAATCTTCATTATCAGGGTGAAAAGATAAAGGAGACCTTAGGGGATGGAAGAGAGTATGGTGTAGATATTGTATATTCTGAAGAAAAGATACTCCTTGGTACTGCAGGTGGAGTAAAAAGAATGGAAGAATCATTGCCAGACACGTTTCTAGTAATAAGTGGAGACATAGCTACTGATATAAATCTAAGAGAGATGTGGGCATTTCACAAAAGGAGAAGTGCATTAGTAACATTGGCAGCTACAATAGTAGATGACCCAACAAAATATGGAGTAATCTCCCTGAATAGTGATGGAAAGATTCAAAACTTTTTAGAAAAACCGCCTAGAGATAAGGTATTCAGTCCAATAGTCAATGCAGGAATATATATAGTAGAAAAAGAGGTACTTAGAGATGTCCCTCCTGATAAATTCTACGATTTCGGTAAACAATTATTTCCTCTTCTAATAGAGAAAGGTGCTCCTATATTTGGATATCTTTCCAGTGCATACTGGAAGGATATTGGAAATGTCTGGGACTATAAGAAGGTCCATAATGATATAGGGGATGGGAAACTTCAGATACCTCTCTATGGAGAACTTTTTACCGACAATGTTCGAGTAGGCATTGGAGCAGATATAGATAAAGCCAATTTCTTTGGCAATGTGTTTATAGGGAACAATGTAGAACTTGCAGAAGGAGTCACGATAGTAGGTCCTACATTTATAGGTGACCATACAAGGATAGGAGAAAATGTAAGGATAGAGGAATCGGTGATATGGGATAACGTCCACATAGAAGAAGATGCTACTATAATAAGATCTGTCATAGGAGATAATACTAAGATATTGAAAGAGAGTTACGTAATGGAAGGAATCCTCTGTAATCTTCCCAGGGAGGCAATAAATAGATGAGGGTTTTAATCACAGGCTCAACTGGACAACTAGGAAGAGCAGTTACAGAGGTATTCTTTAAAGAGGATATAGAGGTTTATCCTATTCCACACTCCCGTTTAGATATATCTAATAGAGAAGAGGTGAAAGAAATACTAACTGCATATCTACCAGATGTAGTAATAAATTGTGCTGCCTTTACTAATGTAGATGGATGTGAAAAGGAACCGAATAATGCCTATAGAGTAAATGCCATAGGGCCCAAAAATCTTGCTATTAACTCTGAGAAACTAAACATATTTCTTATACATATAAGTACAGACTACGTATTTGATGGGGCTAAGAACTCTCCTTATATAGAATTCGACACCCCAAATCCTATAAATATATATGGGAAGACCAAGTTAGAAGGAGAAAAATTTATAATATCCTTTTCCAAACATTATGCTATAGTAAGAACTAGTTGGTTGTATGGAGATGGGAGTAATTTTGTCACCAAGATAATAGAAAGGGCTAAAGACACTTCAGAGATCAAAGTAGTAGCAGATCAGTTTGGTTCACCATCATACACCTATGATGTAGCAAAAGCTATACTCTCTATAGTTAAAAACGAGGCTTATGGCATCTATCATGCTGCAAATATAGGAATAGTGTCTAGGTATGATGAAGCAAGATTTATCATAGAAAATCTGTCCTTCAATGTTGATGTAATACCGATAAAGCAAGAGGAATATAAATTACCGGCAGTAAGGCCAAGGTATACCCCATTAGGAAATTACCTTCTAGAGTTAGAGGGTATTTATAATATGAGAGATTGGAAGGAAGCTATGGAAGAATTCTTAAAAAAGGAGATGAGAAAGTGAAGATACTCCTCGTAAATCCACCTGCAGCAAGTTATTACCACAGGTTAGGACTGAAGTATCCCCCTCTTGGGATAGGATATATAGGAGCTATATTACAGAGCAATGGTTATACAGTAAAGGTTATAGACTTGAATGTGGAAAAGGTAAAGATAGAAACTATACCTTATCAGGATTACAATATAATTGGAATCTCTACAGATACTACAAGGTATCCTGAAGCTATAAAAATAGCCAGGAATGCTAAGGCTAAGGATAAGAATTGTATAGTAGTAATAGGTGGACCTCATACCACATTTCTAGATAAAGAGACCCTGAGAACAAAGGTTATAGACTATGTGGTAAGGGGAGAGGGGGAGTATATTATGTTAAATCTAGTAAGAGCAATAAAAGAAGAGATACCTATAACTGAGGTAAAAGGGATATCTTACATAAGAGATAATGAGATTATAAGAAATCCTGATGCCCCATTTATTGAAGACCTGGACACACTTCCCTTCCCTGCACGTAATCTACTTCCTATGGATAAGTATACTGCTACACTTGAGGGAACATATGCTACATCTCTTATCACCTCTAGGGGATGTCCGTTCAATTGTAGTTTTTGTTCATCAAGCATATTCTCAGGAATAAAGTGGAGGGCAAGAAGCCCAGAAAATATTTTAGAGGAACTTGAGGTCCTACATAAAGGATACGGTTTTAAAGCCATCGCTTTTTGGGATGATAATTTTACCCTAGACCCGAAAAGAGTAATAGAGATATGTGAAGGGATATTAAAGAGGAACTGGCATTTCAAATGGTGGGCATTTTCTCGTACTGAGAGTATATTGAAATATCCTAAAATGGTTGAACTTATGGCAAAGGCAGGAAACTATATGCTATTCATTGGTTTTGAGAGTGCAAATCAAGAGGTATTAGATAGCTATGGAAAGAAGCTTATAACAGATAAAGCAAAAGAGGTGATTGATACTCTCAGAAGGTATAAAATAAAAATAATGGGAAGCTTCATCATTGGGGCTATAGGAGAAACAAAGGAGATGATTCAAAAGACTATAAATTATGCTAAAAAGTTAAATCCTGATATAGCTCAATTCTCTATACTTACTCCTTATCCTGGGACAGCCCTCTTTAAAGAGGTAGAATCTAAGATTATAAACAGAGACTGGAGTGCATATACAGGAGGGCATAATGTGTTCCATCTCGAAAGACTTACACCACTCCAATTGAGGTGGCTAGCCGCTAAAGCCTATATATCTTTTTATGGAAGGCCAGAAAGATTACTAAAACAGGGAATCCCTAGTCTATGGAATATGATAATCGGCTACAAGATAAATAAAAAGGTCCCTATTAAATTTCTTAACGGAGATTGGCAAGCAACATCTTAATTGATATGAAAAGTTTTGTAGAAAGGTACTATAAAAGGAACTTTCTAGTAAATAGTCTAGATGTAGGTTTTTTTACCCTTGGACTTACATTTGTTTCTACCTCTACCATATTCCCTGTACTTATCAAAAATCTGGGTGGGTCAAATCTCCATATAGGGCTTATTCCTGCTATTGCCAACCTCGGTTGGACGATTCCCAGTTTATTTGGAGCAAAGCTGGTTGCAAATATGCCAAGGAAGTTAGGCTTTATATTAAAAGGAACAGTATGGGAGAGGGTGCCATATTTGATTATTGCCTTTTTACTCATATTTCTAGCGCCTAAAAATCCTACTTTAACATTATATCTATCCCTCTTACTCCTCTTTGTTACTACCTTTGCTGGGGGGATACTTTTTCCTGCCTGGCTCGACCTTATAGGTAAGATCATCATTCCATATAAAAGAGGAACATTTTTTGCTATAGGTGGGGGGATAGGTGGGGCAGCAGGGATAATCGCCTCATTTATAGCCAAGCAATTTCTAGAGGTTTATCCATTTCCTCTAAATTTCTTTTATTGCTTTTTAAGTGCAAGTATTTCCCTTGGGATCTCCTATCTATTTATCTCTCTCACCAAAGAACCTGACTCAGAGATAGATTCAGATGAGGTTGATTTTCTAGATTATATAAAAAGTCTCCCTATCATTTTAAAGGATGATAGAAATTTTGCATTTTATATACTAGCCAGAGTTATAGCAACATTAGGAAGTATGGGGATCGGCTTTTATACGGTATATAGTCTTAAAGAATTTGCTTTAGCTGATGAATTTGCAGGCATATTTAGTGCATTTCTCTTAGGTTCACAAACACTCTCCACCTTCTTTTTAGGTCCCATAGGAGACAAGAAGGGACATAAACTCATCCTTTCTACCGGGATACTCTCTCTCACCATAGCATATTTAGGACTCCTCTTGGGGGTAAGCTCCTGGGCAGCATATCTAGCATTCATCTTTTTGGGTATAAACTACAGCGCCTTTAACACATCTGGTTTAGCACTACTAATAGAATTTGCAGATGAGGAGCTAAGGGCAGTATATGTAGCCCTTTCTAATACAATCATAGGACCGTTCAGCTTTCTTGCTCCAATTATTGGAGGAATATTAGCTAATAATCTCGGTTATAAAGCGATGTTCTTAATTTCTCTAATATTGAGTCTATTAGGATTTATTATTATGCACTTTATAGTTAAAGAGCCAAGGGAATCTCTTAAATAGGAGAGATAGCATAAATATAAACACATTTAAAAGGATTATCACTCCTCCAGAAGCTACATTAAAGTAGTAAGAGAAAAGTAAACCCATTAGAACAGATAAAACACCTACAATTAGAGAGATAATAGTAGTCATTTTAAAACTATTTGAAACTTCTATAGCAGTAGCTACAGGAATTACAGTAAGGGCAGAAACAAGCAAGATTCCAGAGATTCTTATTGAAATGGCTATTGTAATAGCACTCACAAGGATAAAAAGGATGTTTATCCTCTCCACAGGTAATCCACTTGCCTTAGCAGAATCCTCGTCAAATGTAATATAGAAAAGTGCTCTATAAATAAGATATATAATTAGTATAGATAATCCCCCTACTACTATAGTAAGGATAAGTTCTGCTTTCGTCAGGGCTAAAATACTACCAAATAGGTAGGAATTAATATTTATATTCATCCCTTTAAAGAAACTTATAATTACTATCCCTAATGCCATACCCGCAGAGAGAAAGATTGCCGTAGCAGTATCCCCATAAAGTTTGGTTTTTCTGGAAATATAGTCTATACCAAGTCCTCCTACAATACTAGATATCAATAAGGTAATCGAAGGGTTCAATCCAAGGATTATACCTAAGGCTAATCCACCAAAAGAGAGATGTGCTATTCCATCTGCTACAAGAGAAAGGTTTCTCAAAACAAGAAAGACCCCTATCAAAGGACATAAAAGACCTATTATAATCCCGGAGATAAACGCATACTGCATAAATGTGTATTGAAAGACATCCATATCTTTACTCCTTTCCTAAAAGTTCTTCTATCTCTAAGGGCCAAAGAACCTTCTTATAGAATTCTTGAGGTTTCCCAATGAAGTGGAGTCTTTTATCTAGATAGGCCAATCTCTTAACCTCACTTGCCACTGTACTTACATCATGAGATACAATAATAATAGTAATGCCCATATCTCTGTTCAGTTCACCTAAAAGGTTATAGAATTGTGTTTGGGCATTAATATCTATACCAGTTGTAGGCTCATCTAAGACTAAAAGCTCAGGATTACCTGCAATCGCTCGAGCAATAAACACACGCTGTTGTTGTCCACCTGAAAGTTCTCCTATCCTTTTCTTCTTATAAACTAACATTCCTACCCTCTCTAAGGCAGAATCTATAATTCTATAGTCTTCCTTGTTTAACCTCCTATATATAGGGGTCTTTAATCTTCCCAAACTAACTATCTCTTCTACTGTGGCAGGGAAATTCCTTTCAAAAGAGGTAGCCTTCTGTGGGATATAACCTATCCTGTTAGTATAAATACGGACCTCACCAGCCTTCGGTTTTAAGATACCGGTAATAATCTTCAAAAGGGTACTTTTTCCGGAACCATTAGGGCCTATAATGCCCAAAATCTCATCCCTGTAAAGTTCGAAAGAGATCCCTTCCAGGACATCCTCCCCATTATAACTAAAATATACGCCCTTAACTTCTAAGATCTTATCCATTGTATTCCAATGCCAATTTCAGGTTCTCAAGATTCTCTTTCATCTTAGAGATATAATCCTTCCCAATATCTGAATCCTTCTTACTTAATCCTTCCACAGGGTCAAGGATAAGTACCTTAGCTCCTGTCTCTTTTGCTATAGAGTCAGCAAGCTTAGGTGATACAAGGGGTTCCGCAAAGATATATTTTATCTTATGGTCCTTAATAAATTTAGTGATATCCACTATGTCCTTTAAACTCGGTTCTGATTCTGGAGATATACCGGTTATAGAAATCTGAGTAAGTCCGTATCTCTTGGCAAAGTATGAAAAAGCAGCATGTAATACTACAAACTCTCTCTTTCTGCATCTAGAAATCGTTTCTCTGATCTCCTTATCTAATGTATCCAGCTTCTTAGCATATTCTATATAGTTCTTTTCATAGTATGATTTATTTTTCGGGTCAAGAGCAATTAACTCATCCCTTATAACCTTAATCTGAAGTTTCACTAACATTGGGTCTAACCATATATGGGGGTCCTGGGATTCCATATTTATAGCCTTACTTAAATCAATCACCTTTAGATTTTTATTATTACTCGACCTAATAAAATTCTCTGCCCAAGCCTCTAAGCTCTTTCCGTTATAGATAAAAAGATCTGCCATATTTAGTTTTGCCACATCACCCGGGGAAGGTTCCCAATCGTGAGGTTCTACATTAAACGGGATCAAAGTAGATATATCTATCCTCTCTCCTCCTATATTCCTTGTAAAATCATAGATAGGATAGAAGCTTACAACGACCTCTAGTTTATTCTTACCGAATGAGAGAGAGGGAATTACTACAAAGAATATAAAAACAATTAATACTATTTCTTTTGCTTTTGACATTTTGATTCAAACTCCTTTCTCTTTTGGCATTCAGCACAATATCCATATAACTCTAGATAATGGTCAGTGATAAGAAAGCCAGAATCTCTTAATATAGCTCCCTCTATAGGCTTAACAAAACACCCATCAAGGGGAATAATCTTTCCACAACCTATACATATAAGGTGGTGATGATGGGTAAGAAGATTCGACTCATACCTTATCACTCCATCATTAAAAATTACCTTTCTTATCAGCTTTTTCTTCTCAAAAAGTTCTAGGGTTCTATAAATGGTAGTTCGTCCCACTTTTGTTAAATCAAGCAGATAATCATATACCTCATCAGCAGTCATTGGACGCCTTACATCAAATAAAACCTGAAGTATCCTCCTCCGCTGTTCTGTTACCTTTTCACCACTGTCTTTTATTATCTTTTCTACGTTATTCATATTCCTCCTAAATGAAACTTAATTTCATTTAAAATTATAATAGATCCAACTTGATATGTCAAGATAAACAAAATTATCCCAATAAAGATTTAGGCAGGGCTAAAGCCCTGCCTAAAAAAGATCGGATATCTAAAGTTACTTATCCCTCCCATAACTTTTCAGCTATCCTTCTACCCATCTCTAGAGTACTAGCAGTTCCTCCAAGGTCATAGGTAATATACTTACCTTCCTTTATAGTTTCTGCTACTGCATTTACTATACGTTTCTCCCAATCCTTCTCTCCTAAGTATCCTAACATCATAGCTGATGCCAAAATAACAGCAGTGGGATTTACTTTATATTGCCCTCTATATTTTGGAGCAGAACCATGGACCGCTTCAAAAATAGCCACATCTTCTCCGATATTAGCACCAGGAGCTAAACCTAATCCTCCTACAAGACCCGCACAGAGGTCAGAAAGGATATCACCAAAAAGGTTAGTCGTTACTATTATATCAAAGTTTTCTGGGTTTTTTACCAGTTGCATAGCCATATTGTCTACTATCTTATCTTCAAACTCTATATCCGGAAAATCTTCTGAGACCTCTTTAGCAACGTCCAAAAATAATCCATCTGTAAACTTCATTATATTTGCCTTATGTACCGCTGTCACCTTCTTACGATTATTCCTTCTCGCATAGTCGAACGCAAACCTCACTATCCTCTCGCTAGCCTTCTTAGTAATAATCCTTATACTCTCTGCAGCCGTTCTATCTTCATCAACATAATGTTCAACTCCTGCATAAAGGTCCTCGGTATTCTCCCTTACTACCACTAAATCTATGTTTTCGTACCTACTTGGGACACCCAAAAAAGACCTTACAGGTCTCACATTAGCAAACAATTTGAGTTCTTGCCTCATAGCTACGTTTACACTACGAAATCCAGTTCCAATCGGTGTCGTTATTGGGCCCTTCAAGGCAACCTTATTTCTTTTTATACTCTCTATAGTCTCCTCAGGGATAGGAGTACCATATTTCTCAATAGCACCTTCTCCAGCTAGACATTCATCCCATTCAATATCAAGACCTGTAGCATTTAGTACTAGCAATGTAGACTCTACGATCTCAGGGCCTGTTCCATCTCCTCTTATCAATGATATTCTATATTTAGCCAATTGAAAACCCTCCATATTTTTTAAAATAATTTACCAGTCCACCATTTTTCAGTAATTCCATCATAAAAGGTGGAAGAGGATTGACTACTATTTTGAAACCCTTAGTAATATCTTCTAGGATACCGCTTTCTAGGTCTATTCTTAATTCGTCTTTATCATTTATATTTGATGTATCACATTCTACCAAGGGTAGTCCATTATTTATCGCATTTCTATAGAATATCCTAGCAAAAGAGATAGCTATTACCCCTCCCAGTCCTGCGTATTTTATTACTAATGGTGCCTGTTCTCTACTAGAGCCACAACCGAAATTTTTACCAGCAACAATAAAATCACCAGGTTTTATCTTCTTAGTAAACTCAGGGTCTATATCTTCTAAAAGATGAGTGGAGAGATCCTTCATATCTAATGTTTTAAATTTATACTTACCTGAGATAATATAATCTGTATTTATATCGTCACCTATCTTATGGGCAACTCCATAAAGTATCATAAAAACCTCCTTGGGTCAGTAATCTTACCAGTCAAACAAGAAGCAGCAACGGTGGCGGGTGAAGCTAGATAAATAAAAGCCTTATTATTTCCCATACGGCCCTTGAAATTCCTATTAGCAGTAGAGATTACATTCTCTCCATCAGCAGGTACTCCGGCATGAGTGCCTACGCAGGGTCCACAACCAGGATTAATGACAGTAGCCCCTGCATCTATAAATGTTCTAATAAATCCCTTCTCCATAGCTTCAAGATATATCTTTCTAGAAGCACATCCAATGATTAATCTTACGTTTGGGTTTATCTCTCTATCTTTCAGGATATTAGCGGCAATCTCCAGGTCTTCTATTCTACCATTAGTACAGGTACCAATAAAACCCTGCTGGATAGGGATATCCTCTATATCGCTTATACTAGCAACATTATCCACCCTATGAGGTAAGGCTATCTGAGGCTCTAATTCTGACACATTTATCTCTAAAACCGACTCGTAATTGGCATCAGAGTCTATAGAAAGGTCAGAGATATCCATCCTTCCATGAGACTTAAGCCATTCTTTAGTCTTTTCATCCACTGGAAATATTCCTGCCTTAGCACCTACCTCTACTGCCATATTAGAGATAGTAAAACGGGCGTCCATACTGAGCTGAGAAATAAGTTCTCCATCAAACTCTAAAGTCTTATATGTAGCACCATCCGCTCCTAAGACTTTTGCCAGGTATAGTATTATATCTTTAGAATATACCCCGGTAGGTAGTTTCCCACTTAAAACTATTCTCATCGAGGAAGGAATCTTGAACCAAAGCTTACCTGAAATCATTACAGCAGCAAGCTCACTAGAACCAATCCCGGTAGAAAAAGCACCTACTGCTCCATAGGTACAGGTATGAGAATCTGCGCCAACAATGATATCATATGGACCAGCAAAGCCTGACTCAGGTACTAACTGATGGCATATACCCATTCCAATCTCAAAAAGTTTCACTCCATATTTGCGACTAAATTCTCTCATCATATTGTGCAGATTAGATATCCCCTCATTTGGGCTTGGAGCTCCGTGATCAAGGACCAAAGCTATCTTACCTGGGTCAAAAACTTTCTCCCCTCCCATCTCATAAAATTTCTGTATTGCTAAGGGAGAAGTTCCATCTTGACCCATAGCAAAATCTACATCTACAACAACTACCTCTCCTACCTTTGGCTCTCTATGAAGGTGAGATTCAAAGATCTTTTCAGTTAACGTCTTGTGAGACACTTTCCTTCTCCTTAAGATAATCCTGATATAGGAGCATCAGTTCTTTATCAAATAGAGGTCTTTTTAGATCTACTGCAAGAGCTCTTACCCTCGGCAAAAGCTCATTAGCCTCTTTATCCGAGATCTCGATACCATACTCTTTGAACTTTCTCACAATAGCATGACTTCCAGAATGCTTTCCTATAACTATCTGTCTCTCTAGACCTACATCTTCAGGATTGAATACCTCATATGTATGGGTATACTTCAATACTCCATCTGCATGAATCCCAGATTCATGGGCAAAGACATTCGTCCCGACTATAGCCTTACTAGGCGAAAGTGGTCTAGCTGATGCCCTGGCTACATATTCGCAGATCTCTCTAAACCTCTCTGTCTTGATACCTAGATCTATATTCCAGAGATACTTAAGTGCCATTACTACCTCTTCCAGTGCTGCATTACCTGCTCTTTCTCCTAAACCATTAACAGTCACGCCAGCATATGTCGCCCCAGCCTTTATACCAGCTAAAGTATTGGCAGTAGCCATACCAAAGTCATTGTGGGTATGCATCTCTATAGGTATTGATACCTTCTCCATAAGAGTCTTTATTGTATCATACATCTTGAATGGGTCCATAATACCTACAGTATCACAGAATCGGACTCTATCCGCACCTGCCTGTTTTGCCACCGTGGCAAATTGCACAAGAAAATCCATATCTGTCCTAGAAGCATCCTCGGCGTTTACGGAGATATATACCCCCTCTTTTTTAGCAAATTCAGTAGCCTTAGCCATACTGTCCAAAACCCATTCTCTTGATTTTTGCAGTTTGTACTGTATATGGATATCTGATGTCGATATAGATATAGCTACAGCATCTACTCCACATCTTAATGAAGTCTCTATATCACTTATAACTGCCCTATTCCATCCCATAATACTTGCCTTTAGCTTTAGTTTGGTAATAGCCTTTATAGCTTCAGCCTCATCTCCTCCCATCACAGGGATTCCTGCCTCTATCTGATGAACTCCAATCTCATCTAGCATCCTAGCTATCTGTATCTTCTCTCCTTTAGAGAATACTACCCCAGCCGTCTGTTCCCCATCCCTTAAGGTGGTATCTACTAACTTAATTTCAGACATATTACACCTCCATCTTGGATATAATACTCCTATAGGATAGAACTATAGGGAATATATCGATTCACCTTTAATAGTTAATCTTTCTAGTTGTAGCTTTAGATATTAATAGATAAGGGTTAAGTTGTCAATAGATTTATGAATAAGGAGATACAAAAATGGTGGAGCTGACGGGACTTGAACCCGTGACCTCTTCCATGCCAAGGAAGCGCGCTCCCTCTGCGCTACAGCCCCACAGTTCTAATTATACATTATATTAAGGTTATATGCAAGAGACAGAAGTCTCCATACACTTCACATATGTAGTATAATAATACTATCAAAACAAAAATATAAAAAGGAGGGATTTGTAATGAAAAGGATGCGTGTGGTGGCATTGGTACTAACCATAGTACTTCTCTCTTCTTTGTTTTCTTTCAATGTCAGTTTTACAGCCCCAAAAACATTAAAGATAGGGGTAGCTATTCCCAGTGCTGACCATGGATGGACAGGTGGGGTCGTATGGTGGGCTAAAAAGGCAATCTCAGATTGGCAGAAGAAGGACAAGAATATAGAATTCTACCTAGTTACATCAGAGTCAGCATCCCAACAGGTAGGTCAAGTAGAGGATCTGATGGTAAAGGGTATAGATGGATTAGTAATCTTAGCACATGATTCAGCTCCACTCACACCAGTAGTAGAAGAGGCAAAGAAAAAAGGAATATATATAGTCTCAGTAGATAGAGGACTCACGAAACCTGTAGAAGATGTCTATATAGCTGGAGATAATCCGGGATATGGAAGAATAGCTGCAGAGTATATAGCAAAAGAACTAAAAGGAAAAGGGAAGATTGTAATCCTTGAAGGGATCCCCTGTGTCATAAATACCGAAAGAGTAGAGGCATTTAAAGCTGTTATGAAGAATTATCCGGATATAGAGATTCTAGATTCTCAGCCAGCATACTGGTCCACTCAAAAGGGATTGGAAGTGATGGAAAATTACCTTCAAAAGTATAAGCAGATAGACGCAGTATGGACTGGCGACGATGATGTTCTAAAGGGAGTCCTCCAAGCCTATAAAGAATCAGGACGTAAGGACATAAAATTATTTGTTGGTGGAGGAGGTTCAAAGGATATAGTTAAAATGATTATGGATGGCGACCCAGCAGTTCGTGCCACAGCAACCTATCCACCATCTATGATTGCTACAGGTATCAGCCTTGCCATTATGGGACTAAGAGGACAGCATCTGACTGGTTTCTATCAGAGGCAGATTCCTTCAAAGATTATCCTTTCTGCAGAGTTAATTACAAAGAGTAATGCCAAATACTACTATGAGCCAGATTCCATCTACTAATCTCTTAATTTAGAAGATTTAAAGGCAGCTAGAAATCACTCTAGCTGCCTTTAAACAATTATAAGAGGAGAAGATTAGAAAATGGACCCAATAATAAGAACAGAAGGTATATCCAAAGAATTTTCTGGAGTTTACGTACTTAAGGATATAAGTGTGGCAATAGAAAAAGGAGAAATCTTTGGAATCATAGGAGAAAATGGGGCAGGGAAATCAACATTTATAAAGATATTGAACGGAACTTTTACTCCCTCCAAAGGGAGGATATTCTTCGAAGGAAGACCTGTACAAATTAGAGATACAAGTATTGCTAAAGGCTTAGGGATAGCTACTATCCCTCAAGAGGTAAATCTAGTAAATACCTTAAAGGTATACGAAAATATTCTTTTAGGGAACGAGTTAACAAAAAGATTTTCTCTACTTAACAAAAAAGAGATGACTCGAAAGGTAGAAGAACTATTTAGAAATCTGGAGACAGAAATAGACCCCCAAGAGAAGATCTCAAATCTAAGTATTGCTCAGAAAAGGATGGTAGAAATTGCCAAAGCCATCTCCCAAAATCCAAAGGTATTAATAATGGATGAACCTACAGAGTCATTGACCTTCCATGAAATCAACATCCTTTTTAATCTTATGAAAAGATTAAAAGAACGAGGAGTTACCATAATATACATATCTCATAAATTAAAGGAGATCAAGGATATTTGTGATAGGGTGATGATATTACGGGATGGTGATTTCATAAGTCTAAATAAGATTACAGAGATAGATGAGAATGAAATGGCTAAAAGAATGGTGGGAAGAGAATTGAATACCATTTTCCCACCTAAGGTAATTCCTAAAGATGAGATAGTTCTAAAGGTAGAAGAACTTACAGTAGATGGACTACTCCATAATATAAGTTTCAACCTGAGAAGTGGAGAAGTATTAGGATTTGCAGGGTTAATAGGGTCAGGGAGGACAGAACTAGCTGAAGCAATAATCGGAGTGAGAAAAATAGACAGAGGAAGAATCTTTATAAAGGGAAAAGAGTGTAGAATAAATTCACCAGAGGATGCAATAAAGTATAGGATAGGCTACCTCTCCGAGGATAGGCAAGGAATAGGTATCTTAAGGAATTTCGATATTAAAAGTAATATAACATTAACATCGCTCCCTAAGTACTGTTATACCCTAGGGCTAATAGACAATAGGAAAGAGATAGAAAAAGCATATTATTACAGAGATACATTTGAGATTAGAGCCCATTCAATAGATACAAGACTGGAATTTTTGAGTGGTGGAAATCAGCAGAAGGTATCACTAGCTAAGACCTTAGACCCAGAGCCTGAGATCCTTATCCTAGACGAACCTACCAGAGGGATTGATGTAGGTACAAAGAGAGATATATATAACTTTATCCATAATCTAGCAATGTCTGGTCTATCTTGCATATTAATTTCATCTGAATTGGAAGAGATTATAGGTATGGCCAATAGGGTAGTAGTAATGCATAATGGCAAGATTACAGGAATCTTAGAAGGGAATAAGATAAATGAAGAAGAAATTATGCTTTATGCCACTGGACTGAAGGGATAGGAGGGAGGAATGAAGAAGATTAACTACGAAAAGTACGGATCACTTTTAACATTAATAATCCTATTTATTGTATCTTCTATAGCCAGTCCATATTTTTTGCAGATCCAAAATATTCTAAATATCTTAAGGCAAGTCTCTTATACTGGCATCATTGCATTAGGAATGACTTTCGTTATTATAGGTGGTGGTATAGACCTATCTGTAGGTTCTATGACTGCATTAATAGGAGGAATAATTATCCTCGTACTAAATCATTTTGGGGGAGAGGTAGGGGCAATAATTATTTCTATCCTCTTTGGGCTGTTTCTTGGTATCATTGGAGGAATGATAAATGGACTTTTAATTACAAAGGGGAGAATAGCTCCATTCATTGTTACCTTAGGGACTATGGCTATATTTAGGTCATTAACTTTATATATCAGCAATGCAGGAGAATTTCGTTCAATAAGTGACATCTATCCATCTATAGGAATGGGCTCTTTTCTATTTATCCCAATTCCTATCTGGATATTCATAGGACTAGCAATAGTGTTTCATATCATATTAAACAATACAAGGTATGGAAGATATGTATGTGCTGTAGGCTCGAATGAGAAGGTAGCTCAGTATGCTGCTATTAATGTAGATAAGGTAAGACTTATATCTTATGTAATAGTAGGAGTCTCAGTAGCTATCTCTTCTGTTCTCTTATCTTCAAGACTAAATTCTATAAGCTCTTCCAACGCAGGATTAAACTTCGAACTAGATGCAATCTCAGCTGTAATTATAGGAGGAACCCCTATGTCGGGAGGGAGCGGGTCTATATCAGGAACTATCTTTGGAGCCATAATACTTGGAATTATAAACAATATGTTGAATATGCTGGGGGTCTCTCCATACTTACAGGGGACGGTAAAGGGATTGGTAATTATAGGAGCGGTCTTACTTCAAAGAGGAAAACGCTGATTTTTATGGAAATAATTACGGTTCTTTTAATAGCCATTGGACTTGCAATGGATGCTCTTAGTGTATCTATTACAAGTGGAATAACGATAAAAGAGATAAGACTCGTTGATGCCCTAAAGATTGGTGGGGCATTTGGCTTATTCCAGTTTATTATGCCATTAATTGGCTGGGTTGCCGGTTCAAGTTTAAAGGAATTAATATCCGGGGTAGATCACTGGATAGCATTTGCACTTTTAGCATTTATTGGAGGTAAAATGGTCTATGAATCTATTAAAGAAGACACAAATAAAAAGAAGATAAACCCTAGGCATAATGGCACCTTACTTGTATTAGCAGTCAGTACAAGTATAGACGCCTTAGCAGTGGGTATAGGTTTTTCTATTCTAAACATTAATATTATTTTTTCATCAGTAATAATAGGACTGGTAACCTTTCTTCTCTCTTTCCTGGGTGTATTCGTTGGGAATGGATTAAGGCATCTTTTAGAAAAGGCTAAAACTGAAGTAATAGGTGGATTAATCCTTATAGGTATTGGACTAAAGATACTGATAGAACATCTGACAAGATAGCTATATCTAGCTTAATAAGAATTCATAGGATGATAAAAAATATAGGGGGCATTGAATTGCCCCCTATAAAATTATTTATTAATACTCAGGAGGTGGAGGAGGAGTTTCCTTCTTTTCTTCGGGTTTTTCTACTACAAGGGCCTCAGTTGTAAGGAGCATAGCAGCTATACTTGCCGCATTTTGTAAGGCGCTACGGGTTACCTTTACTGGGTCGATAATTCCAGCCTTTATCATATCCCCGTACTCGCCACTCATCACATCTAATCCATGACCCTTTGGAAGGCTCCTCACCTTTTCAACTACTACTGAGCCCTCAAGTCCGCTATTTGTAGCAAGCTGCTTAAGAGGCTCTTCTAATGCCTTTTTAACAATCTCTACTCCGGTCTTTTCATCACCGTTTACTTTAATATTGTCTAAAGCACCCATTACATTGATGAGAGCTACTCCACCGCCGGGAACAATTCCCTCCTCTACTGCAGCTCTTGTTGCAGCTAAGGCATCCTCTATACGGTGTTTCTTCTCTTTCATCTCTGTCTCGGTGGCAGCTCCTACTTTAATCACAGCTACACCACCAGAAAGTTTAGCAAGCCTTTCCTGAAGCTTTTCCCTATCATAATCAGAATCTGTCTGTTCAATCTGAGCCTTAATCTGGGCGATTCTCTTCTTAATCTCTTCAGGCTTACCCTTACCCTCTACAATAGTGGTATTATCTTTGTCGGCCTTTACCTGTCTTGCCTGGCCAAGCATATCTATTGTCACATTCTCAAATTTAATTCCCAGTTCATCAGATACTACCTGACCTCCTGTAAGGATAGCTATATCCTGTAGCATAGCCTTTCTCCTATCTCCAAAACCAGGAGCTTTTACTGCTAGAGACTGTAAGGTACCCCTTAGTTTATTCACCACTAAAGTAGCAAGGGCTTCACCCTCTACATCCTCAGCTATGATTACTAAAGGCTTCCCTCTCTGAACTACCTTCTCTAGCACTGGTAGGATATCATTAACAGCACTTATCTTTTTATCGGTGATAAGGATGTATGGCTCGTTTATGATAGCCTCCATCCTCTCGGTATCAGTAACCATATATGGAGAGATGTATCCACGGTCAAACTGCATCCCTTCCACCTGTTCTAAAACAGTTCCCAGGGTCTGAGCCTCTTCTACGGTGATTACTCCATCCTTTCCTACCTTCTCCATAGCATCAGCAATAAGGTTACCTATCTCTGCATCAGCTGCAGAAATGGTAGCAACGTGGGCTATAGATTGCTTATCCTCAATTGGAATAGCCATCTTCTTGAGCTCTTCTACGCATACCTCTACTGCCTTTTCAATACCCTTTCTTAGAATCATAGGATTTGCACCGGCGGCTACGTTCTTTAGTCCTTCTCTAATCATTGCCTGGGCAAGTATAGTAGCTGTAGTTGTTCCATCACCAGCTACATCAGCTGTCTTTGTAGCAACCTCTTTTATAAGCTGTGCACCTACATTTTCAAATGGGTCTTCTACCTCAATCTCTTTTGCTACTGTTACACCATCATGGGTGATGGTTGGGGAACCAAACTTCTTTTCAAGGACCACGTTTCTTCCCTTAGGTCCAAGGGTGGTCTTTACAGCATCTGCCAATGTATTTACGCCTTTTTCTAACTTTCTACGTGCCTCTTCGTCAAATATAATTAACTTAGGCATATTCTTTCACCTCCTAATCTTCAATAATAGCAAGAATATCTCTTTCACTTAAAACAAGATATTCTTCATTTTCTATTTTTACTTCTGTCCCTGAATACTTAGAGTAAAGAACTCTATCTCCCTCTTTAACCTGAAGAGGGACAAGTTGCCCATTGTCTAACAACCTACCCTGTCCTACTGCTAATACCCTACCCTGCTGAGGTTTCTCTTTGGCAGTATCTGGTAATACAATACCACTCTTTGTTCTCTCTTCTACCTCAATAGGTTTCACAAGTACTCTATCTCCTAATGGCTTTAACTTCACTCTATCAGCCTCCTTTTTTAGTATATTTTAGCACTCATATATATAGAGTGCTAACAGTAAGAAGTATATCATACTCTAATCCTAAATGCAAGAGGGTGACGACTCTTCAACTTTTTGCGTGATAAATAAGACTTAAAATATAGGTAGGACAAGCGTCTCGCTTGTCCATTAAACATCGCAAAAGTTTATAGAACCGAGAGCGACCGCCAATATAGAAGAAACAGCTCAAAACCTAGAGATGTTAGTCAAAATTTCCAGAGATCTAGAAGATGTAACAGAGAGATTTACGATATAGTATTCAACTCGCTTTATAGATGAAACTGGTTCAGAAACAATAAACGGGGCAGTCTTACCATTCTGCCCCGTTTTATATAATCGGAGGTGGTTTGAGAGAGGAAGTTATTTTTTATTCTTAAAATCTAATTCAATAATATAGACGAAATTTTAGAAGCATTTATTGCATCTCTTCTACTAATATAGGATAGTTAAATATTACTTTGTCATCAAGATAGACTCTAACTAAGTATATCCCTGGTTTAGGAAATATAATATCTTCTAATTCATCATAGATTGTAGCAATCCATCTTGGGCTAGCATCAAATTGTTGTGGTTCTGATTTATAGATGGTGTTATTGTCAGGGTCTAACAACTCGATATATTGACTCACCTTTCCGCTTCCAGAATACCAGGTATTAGCTATAATAAAATCATATGCTGATGGGAACCTTTTGAACATAAAATACTCAAATACCCCTGATACCACCTGAAGGCCATTATCCTTCTCGGTAACACTAACTGCTGGAACAGAAAAGATTAAAACAGGCTTCTCTGGGGCATCTTCGAATACAAGGTCCTCCGTTTCCAATTGAATAAATAAAGGGATAGAAAATTCAACCTTTCCATCTAATAATGCTTCAACCCAATATATACCAGGCTTAGAGAATACAATATTGTTAAAGTCGAAAATTTGATAGTATGTTGAGTAATCCTTAGCAAAATTTAACTCTACATCCTCACTATCTGAGATGAGATTATCATCAGCATCTACCACCTGTGCCTTCACCGTATGTTTGCCACTACCTGTCCATCTAGTATAGACCTTGAAATTATCTACTCCCGGAAACTTTTTAAAGCTTGTAATACTAAATATTCCGTCAATTACGATAAGTCCATTCTCATCTTTAGTAACATCTTCGGCTACAGCTAAACCGATATTAGAAGTTTTCATCTCTGCAAATGCACTGTTTACCAAGAGAAAAAGTGAACTAACTAATAATAACAGGGCTAAAAATATTCTCATAAGAATGCCTCCCTTTAATTGAAGATTTTATATTACTCTACTTAGAGAATACAACTTTACTGGAAAGCTGTCAAGGATACAATGACTCTTTCCCTCTATTTTAAATTCCGAGATAACTCTATACATTATAGGTTCTATAGAGTTATCTCGGTTTGCAATAAGGAAATTCTGCAATTCTAAGTTTTGCCGCTCCATATGGAATTAATTCTACCTCTTCTATAGGTCCGTCTAGATTGATAGGACTCATTGGGAGCATCCCTGCCGAATTATCTTCTAGACACCATTCTTTTATCCTCTTAGCCTTTCCTCTTAATACTATAGGGGAATTAGAGGAATCGAAAGGCTGAAATGCAACATCTGATGTTTCTAAGGAAAGGTATTCTTCAGGACAATCCTTGTCTAATAACAACGCATAGTTCCAAGGACTCTTAGGATATACCTCCCAGTTTGCAAATGGCTCTTTACCGGATACTTTCTTCCATTCTTCTTCCATCTTTAATGCAAATACTATAGGCCCTCTTTCAATGCTAACGGCATTATTAAACCAACTATTAACTCTTATCCTCATAGGCAATCTTAATTCTATAATATCCCCATCATTCCAATCTTGAATGATCTTATAATATTTGCCACAAGTAGTATTAGATAACTTTTCCCCATTAACCTCTACCGTTGCCTCTTTACACCATTCAGGTATCCTCAGTCTTAATGGGAATCTTATCCTATCCTTACAGTGTATAGTAAACTTTATCTTCTCGTTAAATGGATAATCAGTTTCTTCAGATATTTTAACGTCCAGGCCGCTCTTCATTTTTACACTAACTATAGAGGGAGCATATACTACTGCGGCAAGACCATCGTCTTGAGTAGCAAACCATAGATTTTTCACAAATTTAGGCCATCCCTGGTGCATATTTGCAGTACAACATCCAAAGTTTGGCTCTAAGCCAAAAATATTCGAATCATCCCCATTATTGTACCAGTTTCTCCTTGCAATCGATACAAGTACCTGATTCACTTGCTGATCATACTGATGAGCACACATATCTTTAGTAAAAGTAGCAGGTAATGCATTATAGGCAACCCTTTCAAGTATATCTGCGTATTCTATATTTTCCTCGAATACCTTTAGAATATTCTGAAGACTAAACATATACTCCACCACTGCACATAACTCTGTCCCTTGAGATGGATTCCTTCCACTTAGATGCTCGTCACCAGTAAACATCCCATTAGCAACACCATGATATCTCGTAAGGTTATCTATAGCCATCTCTATAGCCTTTTTATATCTATCTTCCCCTACAAGTTGATAATATAACGCAGGATATTTTACCCCCATCGCCACATTTACCACATGGTGAGAATGATAATTAATAAGCTCCTGAAACCTTAACTGTTGAAATTTGTTCCAATCATAGTAAAATCTTATAGGTCTTGTATATGGAAAGTTAGTAAATATATCTACCCAATCTAATGTTTGGTTAAAAATAATCTCAGCCAAATCAAGGAGGAATCCTTCTCCTATCCTATTATACAGCCAATATATGGAGTAAATATTCTCTGCTCCCCTTGCCATAGCCCAACTTTCAAGGGGTCTTCTCTCTATATTTTCCATCTGATATAGGAAGTATCTCCTCATAAAATCTAAGACCTGTTCATCAGAGGTTGCCTCATAATACTGAATTAAAGCCTTTAGCATTACCATCCTTGGCCACCAATCAAGGTTATCTAACGGACCAAAGTTACCGTCCTCTTTCTGACTATTCAAACTCCACCTGATCCACTTTAGAGACTTTGTTATTAATTCATCACTATTTAATAAGTAAGCTATTGGGATTAGTCCATCACAATAGTATGGACCTCTCTCCCAATTTTCCCCCTTTCCACCAAGCCATCCACTATCAGGACCAACAGAATCCCAGATGTCTTCAAGATGACCAGTTAACCCATTTGCCTGAATAATCAACTGGTTATATAGCCATCCATCTGGCTTAATTGCTCCTAGGGGAAGCTCAATAAAGGGAACATCTATTAAGGGTTTTCGGTTTTGGATATAAATATCATTTCCCATTCCTCTCACCTTTTAATCAAATATTCTAAGATTTTATAGAATAAATATTCAGCTGCTGGATTTAAAGAAATTCCATCTGCCTCATCTCCTAATCCTCCATGGAATCTAAGGGTAGAAGCTATAACAATTCCCCTCCCTAAAGTTATTTCTACTAAATACTCATCTACATCAAAGTTCCTGGCATCTAATCTTCTTAATATAGGTTGCCAATCTCCCCTATTATCCATTACAAATTCTTCTAGACCACTGGAGGTAAACACAGTATCTGTAGCTAATGAGTACCACTGGTAGAGATGAAATCTTCCATTATCAAACCCTCTTAGTATGGGATGTTTCTCCATAATGTGCATTGACTCTCTCCAAAATGGTTTCTTCGCAACAGGAAGATTGCCTTCATCTGGCTGTAGATATAAAGCCCTCTTACCTTCTTTTATACATTCTAACACCTCTCGAGTTAAAGTTGTAGTAACGATAGGAAGTCCTTTGGACTTATCTTCCAGCAGTCTAGGATATATCCAGATATACCAAAAATTTTCTACGACAATCTCTTTTGAATCAGAATTATATATCTTTACCTTAAATATAAAAGGAGTAGGCTCTTGAACATCTGGCGCAACCAGTTCTACGGTATATATCTCTTCTACAGTCCCAGGTATTAAGACCTTTTTTATATATTCTTCTCCTTGGTTTACAACTTCTCTATCCTCATTTTCTAAAAACCATTCTAACTTAATCTTCTCTACAGGAAACTTTCCATAGTAGGATATTATTATATGAGGCCTAATAAGACTTCTGCTCCAATAATTAAACTTGTCCCACTTAATAAGCCTATCACCACCATTTACCCAACTCCTCTTATTATCCCAATCCAACGTAATCACTGTATCAGAATTTATACACTGGAAAGAATCACTATATTTTGGTCTTCCCAGGTCATCAAAGACCCCACTGGTAGCAATGGGAGTATCTCGCATTCCGGTTATCACATAACCCGAAATATTTTCATATTTTCTTACTAACTCCAACACTAGTTTTCTATAGACAAATGATTTATCTATTGAATCCTTTACTAGTTTTGGAAGCCTATCAAGGAGACCACTTGTCCTCATCTTTTCTACCTGTCTATGGTAGGATATATTCCATCTTATACCAAAGCCCTTTGGGATAATCCACCAGGGTAATCCCTCATATTTCCTTATTAATCTTTGGATATCTCTTATAGTGTCACTATCACAGAATTCCCCAAAAAACCAGGGCTTTTCCTCCCTCCAACGAGCAGCAAAATTGTCTAAGAGGTCTCTATAAAAATGCGGATCAGTATAGAAATGATAATCATAGAAATCTGCATTTTCCTTAAGAAATCCCCCATAGCACTCTCCTGAGCCGCTATTATCTCTAACAAGGGTATCTCCTACTAAGGATTTCACCATAGTATAAAGGATATTTAAAAACTGATAATCAGCCCTCTTATCCAGCTCGCATCCTAATGTCCATAAAATAATAGAACTATAGTGTCGGATAGAATGGATAATCTCTTCATACTGTATATAGATCTTTTCTTTTACCTTCTCATTGATCTCAGGTATCCAAAGGGGTAATTCTTCCCATACCAACATTCCCATCTCATCGGTAAGTTCAAAATATTCCTGAGGAGGAACGTATAAGCAATGTTTTATAAGATTAAAACCCAGAGCCTTTAGTTTTAATATCTCTTCCCTTATCATCTCTCTAGTAGGAGTTGGAGATACTGTTTCTGGGTACCAGCCCCAGTGGAGGATTCCTCTTATATATACAGGGGAACCATTAATGTAAATCTTACTTCCGATGGCTCTAATCTCTCTCCAACCTATCTTTCTACTTAACCTATCTGAAAGTTCAGAATTACTATAGACTTTAATATCCAATGTGTATAAATACGGGTCATCTATACACCAGAGGTGAGGCCTATCAATTTTCAAGTCAACCTTTATATTATTAGAGGTAATAAAACTCTTTTTATACGCAATAGGCATAGGAATCTCTCTATTATAGAGATTTACCTCTATCTCTCTATCTTCCTTTTTATCTCCTGGATCTAAGTCCATAGAAAGGATAAGTATCCCAGTATGAATATCTGTCTTTATATCAATATCTTTTATAGAGATATCCCTCTTTAAAATAAGCTCAACAGGTTGCCATATCCCTCCAAACGGCATACATACATCTGGTAAAAAACCTGCTAAGCTTTCTCTTAGAGACAAAAATCTTCCCGGTTTTATAACCTTTACTATTAGTTCGTTCTTCTCCTTTTTAATAAGATTAGTAATCTCGAATTCAAACGGAGACCATATCCCTTCGTGACAACCCAATTTAATACCATTTATGAGCACCTCTGCCCAGGCACTTACCCCATTAAATCTAATATAAAATCTGCAGTTATCTAATAATGAGTAACATTCTTCAGGAATATCAAAAAATCTCCTATAGATACCTATGCCTTCTCTATATGGAGAAATCCCCTGATTTTCCCAAGCACTAGGAACACGTATCTTTAACCAGTCATCGCTGCTTAAAGATATACTATCTACTAAATCCTCCAATGTATCATAAGACACCTCAGATACTTCAGAAAATTGAAAATCCCAAAGCCCATCTAACTTTATAGGACCAACAATTCCACTACCTAGAGACATTTTAACTTAATATCTCCACATACACCTAATGGAGAAGGACTAGATTGTCCCTGTGAATCACTTCGTGATATCCCTTTTTCCCTTTTAAGGTTTCTAGTTCTTTACTTGAGTAATAGACTATTCCTCTAGCAAACTCTTCTCCTTCTGGAGAAATAAGGGATACCGTATCTCCAGAATAGAAGACCCCTTCTATAGCCTTTATTCCCTGAGAAAGTAGACTTTTATTCTTATTTACCAAAGCATCATAAGCACCTTGATCCAAATAGAGTCTACCCTTAGGATTTACTCCATAGGCAATCCAAACCTTACGTTTTGGAAGTTTACTCCTTTCTATATGGAACAATGTCCCTACAGATTCTCCTTCTATCGCTTTTAATATAACCTTTTCTACCCTTCCAGAAGCAATTATTACCGGTATATTACTTGCAGTGGCAATCTCTACTGCCAATATCTTAGTTATCATTCCTCCTGAACCCTTCTCAGAAGGACCCCCTATACCTTGGGGAATCTCATCAAAGCTATGAACTTCTTTTATTAAATGGGCATCTTCATAGAAATGAGGGTCTTTATTGTATAAGCCTTCAACATCAGAGAGTATAAGCAAGAGATCTCCATCTATAAGGGTAGCTACAAGAGCAGAGAGCTGGTCATTATCCCCTAATCTTATCTCCTCTGTAGCTACTGTATCATTTTCGTTTATGATTGGAATAACCCCCCAGTTTATCAATTCTTCTAATGTATTTTTGGCATTGAGAAATCTTTTTCTATTTGCCAGATCCTCCCTAGTAAGTAAAACCTGAGCAACAAGGAGTCCATACTTTTCGAATATTGTATTATAATAATTCATAAGTCTACCCTGGCCTATGGCAGCCAATGCCTGCTTCTGAGTAATATCTAACCTCTTGTTTTTATTTATATCTCTTATCAGAGACCTTCCTAACCCAATCGCCCCAGAAGTAACTATTACTGTTGAGATCCCTCTCTCTTTTATAGAACCTATCTGAGAAGCGATCTCTTCCAAGAATTCTATATCTATCCCATCATTAGGACACAGGGTAGCTGTTCCTATCTTTATTACAAGTTTTTTCATAGTTGGAACCTCTCTCCTAGATATATCTGTCTAACATTCTCATTATAAGCTATCTCCTGAGGATTCCCGGTAGCAATAACTTCTCCTTCATTTATTATATATGCCCTATCCACTATAGAAAGAGTATCTCTCACATTATGATCTGTAATAAGAATCCCCAGACCTTTACTCTTAAGATGGAATATAATAGACTGGATATCAGCCACGGTAATAGGGTCTATCCCTAGGAATGGCTCATCAAGAAGAATAATCTTTGGAGAGGTAATCAATGTTCTAACAACTTCTAACCTTCTGGCTTCTCCACCAGAAAGAGAAGAGGCGATAGAATTTTTCAGATGTACTATCCCAAACTCTCTCATAAGTTCTTCGGCTATTTCTTTTCTCTCCTGGTTATTTAAAAAGGGTAAAAACTCCAGAATAGCCCATAAATTTTCTTCAACTGTAAGTTTCTTAAAGACAGAGGGCTCTTGGGGAAGATACCCTATCCCTTTCTTAGCCCTTTCATGGATAGGCATACTTGTTATATCCTCTCCATCCAAGTATATCTTACCTTTGTTTGGTCTCAATAAGCCAGTAATCATATAGAATGTTGTAGTCTTTCCTGCACCATTCGGACCTAAAAGTCCCACAATCTCTCCACCCTTTAATTCTATAGAGACTCCTTTCACTACTGTTCTCTGTCCAAATCTCTTAACTAAGCCATCTGTCTTTAAAATCATCTAAATAGCTCTCCCAAGACTACCAATTCTATTGAGCTCTCTTTCCAGTTGTAATCTCTTATTGCTTCTAGAGTATTCTCTCTAAGATGTCCTATACCTATAGCAACGCCTCTATCCTTTGCAATCCTGACCAACTTATCTATCTGATTAGAAATATAATTCTTATCATCATTATTATCAAGAAAGACATCCCGCTTTAAAAAATGAGGAAAGTTTATCTCTTTTGCTACCTCTTCCCCACTAGAATTAGAGATAGTTAGGCTATCTATAAAGTATAAATCCTTCTCCTTTAATATCTTCAATACTATTCTCATAATTTGTTTGTCTTGAGTAGCAGCTGAACCCATATGATTATTAACGCCCTGAACATATGGAAGCTCACTTAAAAAACTATCTATCTTATTTTTAATCTCTTCCTCACTCATACCAATCCTTATAAATGTTCCATCTATCCATCTCTTCTCTTTAGGCTCCATTGGAAGGTGCAGGAGGACATCCCAACCCTCAATCTCTCCCATTAAACTCATATCAGTAGTTCTTCTCTGTCTAGGCAACACCGAGATATTGAGGGGCAATTTTATACCTCTTAAGAGGTTATTTAAGCTGGTATCTCTACCTGTGTCATCTATAATAATAGCCACCTTGCCCTGGGGGGAAGATACCTTCTTCATATTGAGGGTAAAGAGTTTTTCCTCTTTTGTATATATAGTATCATCCTTTAGGTACATATTAAGAGACCCTAGATACTTATCTAATCTGCGCCTCACCCAAATAAGAGAATAATATGATGGTATCTTCACCGTCCAATCATCATCTACTGTAGCACCTATATCTTCAAAGAAAGCCTTCACCTTCACCTCTTCAGAAGTAGGAATAACTACAGAAGGTTCTGTGTTTATCTCCTTGGAGACATTCTCTTCTATCTTTTTAGGAAGACTCTCTCCAGTCTCTTTCTGAGGCTTCTCGATAGGTTTTACTACAGTATTATGACTATAATAATCGTGATCCCTTTCAACCTTAGGAGTAACAACTATATCGAGATGGGACCTCTTCTCTAGAGTCCCATCTCTTAGTATCCACACACCAATAATACATATAATACTGAATATTATAGAAAGAATTAAAATAGTTTTTGAATCTTTATTTCTTTTCAAGTAAAAAGCTTTTAGCCCTTTCTAATTGGATATCGTTCCCCTTTTGGTCCCATTCGACTACGATATCTGGGGTTATCCCTTCTTTATGGATATACCTTTTATTAGGGGTAAGCCATCTCTGAATAGTAAGGCTTATAGCCGAACCATCTGCCAGAGCAACTACACTCTGAACAAGCCCCTTACCAAAGGTCTTGGTTCCTATTAATGTAGCCCTCTTATAGTCCTGAAGAGCTCCTGCAACAATCTCTGAGGCACTGGCACTTCCTTTATTAACAAGTACTACTAGAGGAACTTTTACCCTATATAGATTAGGTATAACACTGTACTCCTCTCTATTATTATCTCTATCCTCGGCATAAACTACCGGTCCCTTTGGGACAAAATAACTGACAACCTCTATAGCTGATCCCAAAAGCCCACCTGGGTTATTTCTTAGGTCCAAGATTATACCATTCTTCGACTTTGGCAGTACCGCATCTAATGCCTTATTGAGCTCATCTCCAGTAGGTTCTCTAAAAGCCTTTATCTTTATGTATCCGATACTATTATCTAACACCTTACTTGAAACGGTAACAAGCTTCACTACCGCCCTAGTAAGAGTAAATTCTAAAGGTTTTGATTCACCCTCCCTTTGGATAGTAATCTTTACCTTTGTACCAGCAGGACCACGGATCAACTTACTAACATCATCTGCATTCATTCCATTGGTAGATTTATCATCCACCTTTATTATGATATCCCCAGGCTTTATCCCTGCCTTCTGAGCCGGAGTATCATCTATAGGAGAAATAACAACTACCTGTTTATTATCATTTACCCCTATCTCCATCCCTACACCCTCAAAACTTCCCTGAAATTCTTCCCCCATAGCCTTATAATCCTGTGGTGTCATAAAGTATGAATAAGGGTCATTAAGGCTAGAAATCATACCCTCGATTCCTTTATAGGTAAGCTCTACCTTATCGAGATTTTTATCCACATAGTTATTAGTAATAAAATAGTAAGCCTGAGACAATACCTGTAGATTCTTATCTACCACCCCATTTTGAGCAGATAGATAGCCATTATAATTCATTCCGGCTATAAAGGATAGCCCAATAATAACCACAAAAACTAACACATACGCAATTCGTTTCATAAACAAACACTCCTCCAGTCTTTTTTTGCATTCATATAACTATTTTATCACAGATAATGGATTTATAGGTGTACCATTTCTTCTTATTTCAAAGTGTAAGTGTGGACCAGTTGCCCATCCAGTAGCGCCTATCTTTCCTATCACCTCTCCTTTTTTAACCAAATCTCCTTCATTAACCATCAACTGTGAACAATGAGCATATACAGTAGACATCCCATTGCCATGGTCTACTATAATCACCTTCCCATATCCACTCTGCCATCCAGAATATATAACCCTACCATTACTTACTGCATATATATTATCTCCGTAATTACCAGCTATATCAACACCAGTATGGAACATCATCGTACCAAATATGGGATGTTTCCTAGGTCCGAATGGAGAAGTAATAAGATGGCTATCTGCAGGCCAAAAAAGGTTACCTATAAGTCCTGGCCCTTGGGTAGTCTGTTGAAGACGTCTTATCAACGACTCTAAAGCTCTAGAGCTCTCCTCTAATTCCCTCAGTGCCCTTTCATACTCCTCTCTTTGACTTACCGTTTGGGCTAGGATTCTATTTCTCTCATCCTTTTTATAGGCAAGGGAATCTTTTTCCCTTAAGAGCTCATCTCTTGTGGTTTTTATCTCTTTCTCTCTCTTATCTAATTCCTCACGCCAGTTTTTTACACTCTCCATCTCTTCTTGAACTGACTTAAGAAGTAGGGCATCTTCTTTAGCAAGTTGAGATAAAAATCTATATCTGGTTAAGAAGTCATAAGGATTATCAGCCCCTAATAACAACTCTATATAACTGGCATTTCCATATCTGTATATAAGGAAGAGCCTTTCTGAGAGTCTACTTCTAGAAGCCCTTAGATTTTTTTGTGATATAAATAGTCTTCTCTCCGCTTCCTTCTTCATTATCAGGATCTGGTCTAAATGGTTCTCTAACTCGTCCACTTTTCCCGAGATCTTTTCTATCTCCTGGTCTAGGTTATTTATTTCCCACACTAAATTACGTTCTTTATTCTTAGTCTGTTCTACAAGAGACTTCTGAACATTCAATCTCTCCTTCACGCTTTTAAGTTCTTCCTGTTTTTGAGTAATTACATCTCCAAATATAGCAGTAGAAGAGGAGATACTGAGTAGAATTGAAACAAAAATTCCACATAAAACCTTAATGAATAGGTTAACCTTTAGCATGTCTCTCCAAAAAGAGAACACTTCCTATCCCTCCCACCATCATACCAAATATAATCAAGATAAAACTAGTTCTCAAAGAGTAGATAGATATATCTATAGAGAAGAGGGGAAAGCTAGAAATTATATATGTATTGAGAAAATAGAGAAGAATAGTAAGGACTATAGTCCCAGCTATCCCACCAAAAAATCCACAGATTACTCCTTCAAGTATAAATGGACCTTTAATAAAGAGATTACTCGCTCCTACAAGACGCATAATCTCCAATTCTCTTAGTCTGGAGACAAAGCTAAGTCTAATTACGTTAGCTATTACGAATAGCGCTACAACAATAAAAACTAATGTGATTACCCCTCCCGCATATTCTATCCATCTTATAAACCTACTGAATTTATTTACCGCCTCCAATGGGAAATCCACATCTTTCACCCCAGGGAGGTCCTTAAATATCTCTGCCATCTTGCTTGACTTTAACGGATCTACTAACTTCACTTCAAATGAATCCGGTAAGGGATTTTTACCAACTATATCCAAAGCTAATTTATTCCCTTTGAAAGACTCTTTAAATCTCTTCCAGGCTTCTTCCTTAGAAACATATATCACCTCTTTTACCCCTTCTATCTTAGAAAGCCTCTCTTGAAGAAGGGCTTTTTCACCCTCCTTTAATCCATCCTGAAGATATACAACTATTTCAAACTGATGACTTACTTCAGTAAATAAATTATCTAAAATAGTAAAGATATATCCTACCATTCCCAAAAGAACCAGGGTAAATGCAATAATACCTATCGCAGCCATAGATGAGAGTCTTGCCCTAGTAAGTCCTCTCCAAGCCTCTCTCAAAATAAAATGTATAGAATAAGGTCTTATCATTCATAACTCCCATTAGGCTCATCTTTTACCACTCTCCCTTTATATAGAGCTATTACCCTCTGTCTCATAGTATCTACAATCTCCCTATTATGAGTAGCCATTATTATTGTAGTCCCTCTGGTATTTATCCTCTTAAGAAAATCCATTATCTCCCAGGATGTAGTTATATCAAGATTCCCTGTTGGTTCATCGGCTATAAGAATAGGAGGATTATTTACCAATGCCCTAGCAATAGAGGTCCGCTGTTGTTCTCCCCCTGAGAGTTCTGCTGGATAACAATTACTCTTATGGAGTAGACCTACCACATCCAAGACACGTCCCACCCTTGTCCTGATCTCTCTTTTATTTAATCCTATTACTTCTAGAGCAAAGGCTACATTCTCGTAAACAGTCCGATTAGGTAATAGTTTAAAATCCTGAAATACTATCCCTAATCTCCTTCTTAGGAAAGCTACCTGATGGGGTTTCAATCTGGCAACGTTCATCCCTCCAACAATCACATCCCCCTTTGTAGGCGTCTCTTCACGGTAGATTAACTTAAGAAGAGTAGATTTCCCCATTCCAGTAGGGCCAACTATAAATACAAATTCTCCTTTTTCTATTCTAAAAGAGACATCCTCTAACGCTAATACCCCGTTATCATAGTATTTAGTTACATCTTTAAACTCTATCACTTACCATCACTTCTTTTATCTTATAAGTGATAGAGAGAGGGTCTAGTTTATAGTATTCAAGAAGTTCTTCAAATCTTCCAGAATCTCCAAATGTATCTTCTATTCCAATCCTTATAAGTCTAGAATTCATATAAGGTAATGCCTCCAGTATAGCACTTCCCAATCCCCCAATAATATTATGGTCTTCACAGGAGATAAGATATCTATATCTATAAGCCAAAGCTTCTATCAGGTCTCTATCTATAGGTTTAATACTTGACATATTGACCACCCCTAAATCTATTCCTTCATTAGAAAGGATATTCGCCACCTCTAGTGCTATATGAGTCATAATTCCGCAAGAGATAATAACTCCATCTACTCCATCTCTTAGAACCACCCCCTTTCCCAATTCAAACTGATAGGAATCATTCAATATTACAGGGATTGGAGGTCTTGCAAGTCTTACATAGAAAGGTCCTGGTATAGAGGCTATCTTTCTTATAACTGCTCTGGTCTCTACCCCATCACAGGGAGATATAACCCTCATATAAGGGATAGTCCTCATAAGGGCGATGTCTTCAAATGATTGATGCATTGCTCCATCCTCACCAGCAGTAATAGAAGAATGAGTAGCAACTATCTTTACATTTCTCTCTGGATACACAATCGACTGCCTCACTTGGTCATAAGCCCTACCAGAGGCAAAGACCGTGAAGGTACTTACAAAAACCGTCTTCCCTGTAGAAGCTATCCCAGCGGCAATCCCCATAAGATTGGCCTCTGCTATCCCCACATCAAAAAATCTCTCTGGAAAATTCTTGGCAAAACCTACAGTTTTGGTAGATTTTGATACATCTGCATCCAGAACTACAATATCTGGGCGTTCTTTTCCTAACTCTAGAAGTACTTCCCCGTACGCATCTCTCATAGCCTCCTTAACCATTCAACTCACCTCCTAGCTCTATAGTTATTCTTTCCCATTCCTTAGAGTTCGGAGCCTTACCATGAAAATCTACGATATTCTCCATAAAAGAGATCCCCTTTCCCTTTATTGTATGGGCTATTATCATAGTCGGTGCACCTCTAAATGTTTTAGCCTTCTCTAAAGCCTCTATAATTTGAGAAAAATTATGCCCGTCTATTTCTATAACATTCCAACCAAACGCCTTCCATTTTTCAGCTAAAGGGTCCACAGGCATAACATCCTCAGTAAGACCATCTATCTGAAGCCCATTCCTGTCTGTTATGGCTATTAGATGGTCTAGTCCAAATTTTCTGGCAGCCATAGCAGCCTCCCACACCTGTCCTTCTTGACTTTCTCCATCACCAATCATAACAAATGTATAATAATCTCTTCTATCTATTTTACCTCCAAGAGCTACCCCTACAGCAAAGGAAAGTCCCTGTCCCAAGGAACCAGAAGAGAACTCCGCCCATGGCAACCTCTTTATATCTGGATGTCCCTGAAGACGACTCCCTGGTTTTCTAAGCGTATCTAACTCCTCTCTTCTTATTATTCCTAATTCATAAAATATTGCATAAAGGGTAGGACAAGCATGGCCCTTAGAAAGGATAAACCTATCTCTATCCTCCCAGTATGGATTCTCTACATCATATCTCATTGTATGAAAATATAGAGTAACAAGTACATCAGCAGAGCTTAAAGAACCACCTGGATGCCCCGATCCGGCCTTAGTAATCATATATAAAGCATTATACCTTACCCTTTTAGCTATCTCCTTAAGCTCGTCCAAAGAATAGTTCATTGCGCATCCCTCCTTAGTAATCTTAAAAGTTCAGAGATCTCATAGGTATTTACAACATCATCTGCCTCTAGCCATCCTCTTCTGGCTGTAATAACCCCATAGAACATATTGTCAAGATGCATAATACTGTGAGCATCGGTATTCACTGCAAACTTTAGTCCGTATCTCTTACCTTCCCGGATAAGAGATTCATTTAAATCCAATCTCTCCGGTGAAGAGTTTATCTCAAGAATAATACCCTTTTCAGCGGCGACTCTAAAAATTTTCTCTATGTCTACCTTATAAGGGTCACGTGTGAGAAGTATCCGCCCAGTAGGATGCGCCAGAATATTCACATAGGGATTAGATATCGCTCTTACTATCCTCTCTGTCATCTCATCTTCACTCATCCGGAAATTGGTATGGATAGAAGCGATAACAATATCAAGAGACCTTAATGCCTCTTCTGGCATATCAAGAGTTCCATCCGGGAGGATATCTACCTCTAGTCCCTTAAGGATGGTAAAACCATCTAGCTTCTCAGTAATAAGAGAGAGCTCCCTGTGTTGTTCTTTTATCTCCTCTGGACTTAGTCCTCCCGCCACCTTTAGAGAACTAGAATGGTCGGTTATTGCCATATATTTATACCCACGTTTAATACACTCATTAGCCATATCTAGGATATTTGCTGTCCCGTCACTCCAGAGAGAATGTATATGTAGGTCTCCTTTTATAGAAGAGGGAGTTATAAGTTCTGGTAGACCAAAATTCCTGGCAAGCTCTATTTCACCGATATCCTCTCTTATCTCAGGAGGGATAAACTGAAGATGAGCCATATTATAGATATCTTGCTCAGAGAGGAAGGTGCTCTTTTCTTTTATCATATCGAGGACCTTCTCTGTATGAGACCTTACTCCTGTATAGAGAAACATATTGTAGATAAAAGATTCTGGCTCACTAAACTTCACATCAAGGATATTAGTATCAAAATTAGACCTTATAAATGAATCTGCTTGGTTAATATCTCTTGTAGATACTAGTACATCTACATCCTCATTTATCTCCTTCCCTCTTCTTATACCACCAACCAACATTACTTTATCTATAAAATGTTTATCTTTTAGAGAATCCTCTAAGAGAAGATAAATACCATACCCCTGGTCTAACCTTAATAATTTCTTCTTTTCTATAGCTCTCTCTATACCAGTTAGAATCTTCTCGATAGTCTTACCTTTAAGTTCTGGAAAATTCTCTAAGCTCCCTGTAGAAACAATCCTATAAAGTTCCTCTAGTGAGGAAGCTCCAGTAGTTTTATAGATATTGTATGCCGTCTTTGGCCCAATCCCATAGATCTGAGTAAATTCCCTTACACCTTCTGGGATCTCCTTGGTTAAATTCTCATAAAGAGAGGATGTCCCCTTTATCAATATCTCTCCTATTACGTCTCCTATACCTTTACCTATATTGGGAAGTCCTAATACATCCTCTTTTCTCTCTATTCTTCTAGGGAGATTCAGAATAGTTCTAGCAGCCTTTCTAAAAGCCATAACCCTATAAACGTTTTCTCCCTTCATCTCAAGAAGATCAGCTATTGCCTCAAGCATCTCTCCTATATGTTCATTAATACCACCAAGTTCCATAAGAGAGAATCCTTTCTATAATTTTTCTTACCCAGAATTCACTTAAGCCCAGTACTATAGTACTAGGAATAAGATTCTTAGTAAAGTCAAATCTAGATAAAATGACACCTAAAAGTCCACAAATCCCTATTCCCCAAACTATCCCTACTATTAAGCCACCTAATCTATCTAATACCTTTAATAATCCCTTTTTAGGTTTTCTAATTAGAAAGCCTAATCCATTTACTAAGCTAAGAACAATAAAGAAGGAAACCCCAAATATAATGAATCCAGCTATATTATTAGGTATATTAAATCTATTGGAGATGTCTTTAGTAAATACCTTAATGGATATATTACCAAGATATATCCCTACGACGATACCAATAATAAAAAACAGAGATCGGAAAAACCCCCTTCTTAATCCCCAAAACATCCCCAATATAATAAGTAATACTCCTATTATATCAAGACTTATCCTGCTACCATTCACGTAACCTTCCATTAATGTTGCTTAATTTTACTCTTAATAGCTCTACTCTCTCCTCTATCTCTTCCTGGGTAAGGGTCCTTGATCTTTCTCTTAACTCTAGAGAAAAGGCTAGATTTACCATACCTTCAGGAATATTTGGTCCCTTATATATATCAAATAGCTCATAATCTTCAAGGAGATTACCAAAGGTCTCTTTTATTATCTCTATAACTTTTACAGCTGGAAGGTCCTGCGGTACTACTACTGCAATATCTCTCTTAAGCTTTGGTAATCTCGATGGCTCCTCTATCTTATTAGGTAGGAAGAATTCTATAGGGAATATCGTCAGATCGACCTCAGCAACATATATCCTTGGCAATTTCATCATTCTAGCTATGTCAGGATGTATCTCTCCTATAAAACCGACCGTCTCTCCCTTATAAAAGATAATAGCACTCCTTCCTGGATGTAAGGTAGAAGAGACAGATGGAGAAAACTCTAATCTACCATCAAACAGATACTCTAAGATACCTTTAATAGAATAGAAACTAGATTCTATTCTATTTTCCCAAGAATAAAATATTCTCCCTGACTGGATTATGCCTAGATGCTCTTTCTCTTGATACTCTTGGTGTCTCTTATAAAAGACCCTTCCTATCTCAAATAGAGAAAAATCTTCATACCCCCATCTAATATTGTTAACAGCTAGGTTAAGAAGGGCTTGAGAGATAGAATATCTAAGTAAGGATTCCTCCTCTCTAAGCGGATTTATTACACTTATAGAGCCTATACCTTCTGGTAATAACTCTTTAAAGTATCCATCAAGTAAAACTGGTATAAAACTTGAAGTAACAACCTCGCTAATTCCAATAGAATTAAGTCTTCTTCTTAAAAGCTTACGTTTTCTCCAGCTTTCAGGAGGAGAAACAACTCCAACTATCCCTTTATGGATGGTAGATGGCAATCTATCATATCCAGCTATCCTCATTACCTCTTCGTATAGGTCCTCTTCTAAAGAGATATCTCTCCTGGCAGAGATCGGTGTTATTTCCCAGGTAGAATCTACCTTATTTACCTCAAACCCTAGTCTGCAAAGGATATTATAGACTTCTTCCTCCGAAATCACTACCCCCATTCTTCTGGTAAATTTTTCAGGTCTAAAGATAATAGGACTTAACTTATATTCTATAGGATATGACTCACTTAATCTTCCTACCTCACCACCACATAATCTTACTATCATTTCCGTGGCTATATCAGAGGCAAGCTTAGTGATGCCTATATCTATTCCTTTTTCAAATCTTATAGACGCCTCTGTTCTCAGTCCAAGATTTTTAGACGTCCCCCTAACAGAGATATGGTCAAAACAAGCAGATTCGAGGAGGATATTCTTAGTAGAGAAAGATACCTCGCTCTCTTTCCCACCCATCACACCAGCCACAGCAATAGGTCCATCTTCATCAGCTATTACTAATATATCTTCAGATAGATTACGAACCTGCTCATCTAAGGTAGTAAGTTTCTCTCCAGGATATGCCCTCCTTACATAAACTTTATTCTTTATCTTATCTGCATCAAAGGCATGTAATGGCTGACCTAAAGCCCACATAATATAATTTGTAATATCCACTACATTATTAATACTTCTTATACCCACAGCCTCTAGTCTCTTCCTAAGCCATTCCGGAGAGATACCAACCTTTACATTTCTTATAAAACGTAAGGTATATCTTGGACAGAGCTCTGAATCCAATACCTCAACATCAATTCCCTTTTCATTCTCGCTAAAGGTGGGAGAAGCCAATGGCTTCATAGGGATATCAAATATAGCAGATATCTCTCTAGCAATCCCTAGTATACTTTGACAATCTCCTCTATTAGCAGGGATACTTACATCTAAAACATAATCATCCTCTACCTTTTCTACCCCTTCCACCTCTAACCCCGCCATAGTAAGCCTATAGGCTATCTCTTCAGGTGGCTTATTTATATCTACAAACTCTCTTATCCAGGACAACAAAACCTTCATATCATTACTCCTAAAATTGTCTTAAAAACTCAGGATGATTCTCCAAAAATAATCTTATATCATTCACTCCATATGTAAGCATTGCCAGTCTATCCCATCCCATACCAAAAGCAAAACCTGAATATTCTTCCGGGTCTATCCCCCCTATAGAGAGGACTTTAGGATGAACCATTCCACATCCTAGGATTTCAATCCATCCTGAATATGAACATATATTACACCCTCTTCCCTTACAGAAGATACAACTTATAGCAAATTCCCCACTTGGTTCTGTAAATGGGAAGTAGTCTGCCCTAAACCTGGTATTTACACCCTCTCCAAAAAGGGCTTTAGCAAAAACATCTAGTGTTCCCTTTAGATCAGCAAATGTTACATCTCTATCAACAGCCATACCCTCAATCTGATGGAATACAGGAGAATGACGAGCTGTAGGCTGATCTCGTCTATACACCCTTCCTGGAGCAAAGATCTTAAATGGGGGTTTCAACTGTTCCATTACTCTTATCTGCACGGGTGAGGTCTGAGTTCTAAGGAGAAGTTTATCTGTTATATAGAAGGAATCCTGTGTATCTCTAGCAGGATGATACCAGGGAATATTGAGGGCTTCAAAATTATAATAATCACTTTCCATCTCATATCCCTCAACAACGGAAAATCCGAGACCTGTAAATATTTCCTCCACCCTCTCTATAATCAGTGTAAGGGGATGGAGTCTTCCTATAGGAAGATTTATTCCAGGAAGGGTAATATCAATTCTTTCTTCCTCTAGTCTCCTGGCTTTTTCTTTCTCCTCAAGAAATACCCTTCTATTCTCTATCTCGGTAGTTAACTCCATCTTAAGGTCATTTATAATTCTACCTATTTCAGGTCTCTGTTCCGGAGGGATCTCCTTTAGGTCTTTTAGTATCTGGGTGATTAATCCCTTCCTTCCTAAATATCTTACCTCTATACTTCTAAGCTCCTCTATACTATCTGCGCCAGAGACCTCTTTTAATGCCTCTAATCTTATATTCTTTATATCTAACTCCATAGATGGCATGCCACAAAGTGCTCCTTTCCTATATCTTTTAGTGGAGGCTCCTTCTCACGACATACAGACATCACCTTTGGACATCTAGTATTAAATCTACAACCCTTTGGTGGATTGCTAGGACTAGGGAGGTCTCCCTGAAGTACTATCCTCTGTTTCTTGACCTCCGGATCAGGAATAGGTATAGCAGACATAAGAGCTAACGTATAAGGATGCCTAGGGTCACTGAATAAATCCTCGCTGGAGGCATACTCCACAATCTTACCTAGATACATTACTGCTATCCTATCACTCATATGTTTTACTACACTCAGGTCATGGGCAATAAATAGATATGTCAGTTCAAACTGTCTCTGCAGGTCTTTCAAAAGATTTATAATCTGTGACTGGATAGATACATCTAATGCAGAGACTGGTTCATCACATACAATAAATTTAGGATTTACTGCCAATGCCCTAGCTATGCCTATACGCTGACGTTGTCCTCCACTAAATTCATGGGGATATCTCCTCATATACCCAGGAGGTAGACCCACTACCTCCATTAGTTCCATTATCCTTTTCTCTTTTTCTTTCCCTCTGGCTATCTTATGGACTTCTAACCCCTCGCCTATTATATCACCCACAGTCATTCTAGGGTTAAGAGAGCCGTAAGGGTCTTGAAATATAATCTGCATCTCCCGCCTCAAAGGTGCCAATTGCTTTCTACTTAGGGTAGTGATATCTATACCATCAAATACTATACTTCCAGAGGTAGGGTCTATCAGCCTAAGGATAGTCCTTCCTGTAGTAGTCTTACCACATCCACTTTCGCCCACTAGTCCTAATGTCTCTCCTTTATATATATGGAAGGAGATGTTTTCTACCGCCCTTACATAACCTATAGGGCGTTGCAAAACCCCTCCCTTTATAGGGAAGAGCTTAGAAAGATTTTCTACTCTCACTAAGGTATTATCACTCATATCACTCTACTCCAGTTTTAGAAAAATCTATTTCCTTCATTCTCCAGCATCTTGCAAAATGGCCATCCTCTACCTCCTCTAATAGAGGTTCTGACTCCTCACATTGAGGTTTGACAAACATACATCTGGGAGAAAATTTACATCCTGAGGGGAGATTTAACATATCTGGTACTGTGCCTTCTATGGTAAGAAGTCTCTCTCTATCTGTATCAAGTCTAGGAATAGCCTGTAATAATCCCCAGGTATATGGATGTTTTGGCCTCTTAAAGATGTCTAATACGGTTCCATACTCAACTATCCTTCCAGCATACATCACGGCCACATTATCCGCCGTTTCTGCCACTACACCCAAGTTATGGGTAATTAAAAGCACAGACATTCCAAATCTTTCCCTTAAGTCTCTTATAAGTTCGAGTATCTGGGCTTGAATAGTCACATCTAATGCAGTAGTAGGTTCATCAGCGATCAAAAGCTTAGGATTACACGCCAAAGCCATAGCAATCATTACACGCTGGCGCATACCACCACTTAACTGATGAGGATATTCATTAAATCTAAGCTCGGGAGAAGGTATACCAACAAGGCGTAGCATCTCTATCGCCCTCTCTTTAGCTGAATATCTATCTAAATTTTGATGTAACTGAACTGCTTCTGATATCTGTGTCCCTATTGTAAAGACCGGATTAAGCGAGGTCATAGGTTCCTGAAAGATCATAGATATCTTATTTCCCCTTATCTTCCTCATTTCTTGCTCAGACAAATTAAGTAGGTCTATCCCATCAAATATAATCCTACCTCCTACTATCTTGCCTGGAGGTGGTATTAACCTCATTATAGAAAGGGATGTAACACTCTTTCCACACCCTGATTCTCCTACCAACCCTAAAGTCTTTCCCTGTTCTATAGAAAAGGAAATACCATCCACTGCAGGAACAGTTCCTTCTTCGGTAAAAAAGTATGTTTTTAAGTCCTCTATAGTTATTAAACTTTCATTTTTCATATCTTCAACCTCGGGTCTAAAGCATCTCTTAAACCATCACCTAAAAGATTAAAACCAAAAACGGTAAGCATAATTGCTATACCTGGAAATAGTGAATACCAGAGATTAGTCCTTAAGAAATCTCTAGCATAATCAATCATTGCCCCCCAACTTGGAGTAGGGGGTTGAGCTCCTAATCCTAAGAAGCTAAGGCTTGCTTCTATCATAATTGCATCCCCCATTCCTAAAGTAGCAGAAACTATAATAGGAGCTATACAATTAGGCAATATATGTTTAAATAGAACCCTAGTATTACTAGCACCTAATGCCCTTGCTGCCTCTACATATTCAGACTCTTTCAAGCTAAGTACCTGTCCCCTTATAAGACGGGCAGTACCAGCCCAGTTTGTAATTCCCACAGCAATAAACACATTAGTAAGGCTTGGACCTAAACTTACCACTATGGCTATAACAAATAGCAAGAATGGAAAAGAGAAGACTATATTCGTCAGCTCTATGATAAGATGGTCTACCCAACCTCCATAATATCCAGAGATACTTCCCAAGATAACCCCTATAACAACAGTAATTCCTTCTGCAACAAGGCCAACATATAATGAAACCCTCGAGCCAAATATTATGCGAGATAAAATATCCCTTCCAAACTCGTCCGTCCCTAATGGATGTCTAGAAGATGGAGGTTTAAGATACTCATCATAATTTACCTCATAGGGGTTATAGGGAGCAATCCAAGGGGCGAAGATAGCCATCAAAATAAGAGCCAATATTATATACAGACCTACCATAGCTAACCTGTTCCTCTTTAATCTTCTAAAAGCATCCTTCCAATATGAGGTTGAAATTTCTCTCTTTTCTATATCATTCATATCTTATCCTCGGATCAAGAAATGCATATGAGATATCAACAATAAGATTTGCGAAGATAAATATAATAGCAGTAAAGAGCACAGTCCCTTGCACCATAGGATGGTCCCTCTTCATTATAGCATCTACTGAAAGTCTTCCTATCCCAGGCCAGGCAAAGATAGTCTCTGTTAACACCGCTCCACTTAAAAGACCAGCAAACTCCATACCTAGGATAGTCACTACTGTAATAAGGGTATTCCTGAGGGTATGGACATAAATCACCCTTCTCTCTGATAAGCCTTTAGCCCTTGCTGTCCTAATATAATCTTGTCTAAGAATCTCCAAAAAACTCGAACGTGTCATACGAGCAATGTATGCCGCTGGTCTTACCCCTAGAGTAATGGCAGGAAGAATAAGATAGGTTATACCTCCGTATCCAGAGATAGGTAACCATCCTAAGCTATAACCAAATATCCACATAAGGAGTAATCCCACCCAGAAAACAGGGGCAGAAACACCCATAAGAGCGATCACCATACTGGAATAATCAAAAAAGGAATACTGTTTGGTAGCTGAAACTATGCCTGCACCTATACCTATAGTAGTTGCTATCACCATAGAAGCTAAAGCCAATTTTAAAGTAGCCGGAAACCTACTCAGTATTTCTGGTAAAACCAATCTGTTCGTAGCATAAGAACGTCCAAAATTTCCTCTGAGAATATTCCATAGAAATCTAAAATACTGGGTCATTATCGGGTCATCCAACCCCATCTCTTTTCTTATCATAGCTATAGTAGCAGGGTCACCACGCTGACCCATAAGAATCCTCACCGGGTCCCCCGGAACTACATACATAAGTAAAAAGGTTATAGTAATTATCCCTATAATCGTAGGTATGGTAAGAAATAATCGCCTTATTATGTAATTTATCATCCTTCTCTTTACTCTCCATAGAATAGCCTGGGGTACTTACCCCAGGCTATTAGAAATATCCTCAAACCAAATTATTTATTAAGCCAAACCTTCTCTAATGCTACAGTAAACGGACCCATACCAGAGAAGGTAAAGCCCTCTACATATGGTTGTTTGATCGCCCAGGATGTATAGAAGTAGATAGGAGCCCATGGGGCATCTTCCAGGATGATACTCTCTGCCTGCTTATACAGAGAATTTCTAGCTGCACTCTGTACCATAGTCTTTGCCCTATCTGTAAGTTCATCTACCTTAGCATTCTTATAGTAAGCCCCATTTCCTGGTGGTCCCCAGTTCTTTGAGTTAAATAACACCCAGAGGAAGTTATCCGCATCAGGATAATCAGCAATCCATCCCAGTCTAAATAACTGGGTTTCTCCTCTATCTACCTTCTCTAGATATTGAGCCCAATCCATCTGCATAGGTTCTACATTTATCCCAACCTTCTTTAGGTCAGCCTGAATAGCCTCTACTATCCTTTGATGGGTAGCATTCTTATTAAATGCTAGTTCTAATGTTGGCAGTCCTTTTCCATCTGGATACCCTGCCTGCTTTAACAACCTCTTGGCTTTTTCTGGATCGTATGGGATAGGTGCACGTTTAGAATATCCAGGGATACCTGGAGGCAATATGCCAGTAGCAGGCTGAACCATACCCCTCATTATCGTCTTGATTATCTGTTCACGGTTTATAGCATAGTTTATAGCCTGACGGACAAGCTTATTGTTTAGAGGTGGCTTCTGACAGTTCATACCAATATAGTATGTCCCTAACTCTGGTTTAGAGATGATATTATCCTTCCATTTGGGATCTTCAGATAATCTGGTAAATTCAGAAGGTGGAATATTCTCATACCATTCCAGGTTTCCCTTCTCTAATTCCATAATAATGACAGTCTCATCAGGAATGATTCTAATCTCTACACCATCTGCATAAGGTCTTCCGGCAAAATAATCCTTATTCGCTTCAAGAACTACCTTATCATCATGTGTCCAGCTTACAAACTTAAATGGTCCAGAACCTACAGGTTTATTTCCAAAATCAGCTCCTGATTTCTCTACCTCCTCTTTAGGTACTACCCAGAAACAAGAATAGGGAAGCATCTGTAAGAAATAACCTCTTGGTTCTTTTAAGGTGACTTTAAATACATACTTGCTTGGAGCTTCTACTTTTGCTATATCCTCCATAAAGTTAGCTCTTTCACTCTTGGTGGCAGGGTTCATAACCCTTTCCCATGAGTACTTAAAATCTTCTGCAGTAACCTCACGGCCATTATGAAATTTTACACCCTGTCTCAGATTAAATGTATACACCTTACCATCTTTAGATATGGTCCAATTCTTAGCTATAACAGGAACGATCTTCAGGTTTTCATCATAATCTACTAATCCATCGAAGATCTGTCTAGCTACCATATCAGAGGTGGTATCAGTGATATGAGCAGGGTCAAGGGTCGGTGGGTCAGACATTACAGCAGTTCTAATTATTCCTCCATACTTAGGAGTGGCACTCATCCCATAGAGAGGAAAGATGGTAAGTGCCAACAAAATCACTACCAAAAGCCCTAGAAACTTCTTCATAATATAACCTCCTTTTAAAGAATTTTATTTGTAAATTATAGCACAATATTAAAAGAACGGGAATAGGAAAATTTAAAATCTCTTTTTATGTTATAATATATAGAAATTATTATGCAGGAGGTATTATGGAAGATTTTGTCAAAGTAATGGATGAATTTGGAAACTATGTAGATCTCCAGGTAATAGATATGTTTAGTATAAAGGATAAAGAGTATATTATTCTCGCACCGCAAAACGAAACTGGAGACGCCTTTATAATGAGGATAGAAGGAGGAATGCTCAAAGAACTTACAGACGAAGAGTTTATGGAAGTAGAACTATATCTTACCTCCGAGCTCGAAGATAGAGAGGTTAATTAATTATGGGAAAAGACACCTTCTATATAACAACCCCTATATACTATGTAAATGCATCTCCCCATATAGGACATGCCTATGCCACCATAACTGCAGATGTAATAGCCAGGTTTAAAAGGATGTGGGGATACAAGGTATTCTTCTCTACAGGGACAGATGAACATGGTCAGAAGATTCTAGAATCCGCTAAGGCACTGAACTGGACTCCAAAGGAGCATGTGGATAGCTATTCCCAGGTATTCAAAGATGCATGGAAGAGGTTGCATATATCCTATGATGATTTTATTCGTACTACCGAACCAAGACATGAAAAAGTAGTTAAATATATAGTTGAAAGGCTCTATGACAAGGGAGATATATATAAGGGTATATATGAAGGATGGTACTGTATACCCTGCGAAACATTCCTCCAGGAGGACGAGCTTAAAGATGGAAACTGCCCAAATTGCGGAAGACCTGTTATATGGAATCAAGAAGAAGATTATTTCTTTAGAATGTCTAGATATCAAGGACAATTATTGAATTATATAGAAGAAAACCCTGACTTCGTAAAACCTGATACCCGAAGGCAAGAGCTCTTAAACAGAATAAAACTTGGTATAAAAGACCTCTGTATCTCAAGAAAAGGTCTCACTTGGGGGATTCCCCTTCCTTTTGATGAAGGTTATTCTATATATGTATGGGTGGATGCGCTCATAAACTATCTCACCGTAATTGGGTACCCTGAGGATAAAGAACGGTTTGAAACCTTTTGGCCTGCAGTACACCTTGTAGGTAAGGATATAATGTGGTTCCATGCAGCCATATGGCCAGCTATGTTGATGGCGCTTGGGGTTAAACCTCCAAGGCAGGTATTCGTCCATGGGTTCTGGACGGTAAAACAGGAAAAGATGTCCAAGAGCAAGGGAAATGTTATAAATCCTATAGAAATGGCAGATATTTTGAAATCTAAAGGGTTTGATGAAGATATATCTATAGATGCAGTAAGATATTTCCTAATGAGGGAGGTTCCATTGGGCCTTGATGGAGAGTACTCAGAAGAAAGTTTCATTCATAGAATTAATTCAGACCTAGCAAATGACCTTGGAAACCTCTTTTTTAGAAGCGTAGGGATTATAAATAAGTATGGAGAAGGGATAGTACCAGGAGAAGGAGTGATAGAAGGGGACCTTTTAACTATGAAAGAAGACATAGTAAGTCACCTTGATTCTTCTATGACATCTTTCGAATATACCAAGGTCCTTGCAGAGATATGGGCGTTTATAAATGCGATAAACAAGTACTTAGACCAGCAGGCTCCCTGGACTCTAATAAAAGATGGGAAAAAGGAAGAATTCAGAGATGTTATGTTTAATGTATTTGAAGGTATAAGAAATATAGGAATTCTCATATCTCCATTTATGCCTGCTGTATCTAAATATCTTCTAGAAAGTCTAGGGCTTGACCCATTAACCTCTCTGTCCAAAGAATCACTAAAGGGATGGGGAAGACTTAACTCGGAGTGGAAGATTCCAGGGGTAAAGCCATTATTCCCAAGAATAGAGGTGTCATAATATGGAACAGATTACTATAGAAGAATTCCAAAGGATAGACCTAAGGATAGGTAAAATAATAGAGGCAAGACATGTTGAAGGGGCAACAAGACTCCTACAGCTTGTAGTAGATATAGGAGAAGAGTATCGCCAACTTGTAGCTGGCATAGCAGGTTCCTACAGCCCAGAAGACCTTATAGGAAAAGAGATAGTGGTAGTAGCAAATCTAAAGCCAGCAGTTATAAGAGGAATTACATCCAATGGGATGCTTCTTGCGGCATCAAACAATGATATGATATCGATACTTTCTCCAGACAAAGAGATGCCTCCAGGTTCTAAAGTAAAGTAAAAATTGTTTATAGATACACATTGTCATCTAAATGAATATGAAGATTTAGAATTGATTCTAGAGAGGGCAAGAAAGCAAGGGGTTAAAGGTTTTATCTCGGTAGGATACGATATTGTTTCTAGTAAGGTATCTCTAGAACTTGCTAGGAACTATGAAGATGTATATGCTATACCTGGAATCCATCCTCATAATGCAAAAGAGTACAGTAGAGACTTCCTAAAATGGATATCTCAAAATATTACCGAGAAAAAGATACTTGGTATAGGAGAGATAGGCTTGGATTACTATAAAAACCTTTCGCCAAAAGAGTTTCAACTGGAAGCCTTTAAGGAACAGTTAGAGTTCGCTCAAAAAAATTCTCTCCCTGTAAGTCTACACATAAGAGAGGCCTATGATGATGCTATAGAGATCTTAAAAGATTACGATGTAACTGGTGTCTTCCACTGTTTTTCTGGAGAGTTAGTCCATCTAGAAAAGGCGATCTCTATGGGATTTTTTATCGGGTTTGATGGCCCAATTACGTTTCAAAATGCCAATAAATTAGTAGAGATAGTAAAAAGGTGCCCTCTGGAGAGGATACTTATAGAAACAGATGCTCCATATCTAGCTCCGGTTCCATTTAGAGGAAAGAGAAACGAGCCGAGTTATCTAATATATATAGCAGAGAGAATAGCTACAATAAAAGAAGTACCTTTAGAAGAATTGACTAAGGTCTTGATAGACAATACAATGAGATGCTTCCCCAGATATGAGACTTAAAGACATACTCTTTCCGCCAAGATGTGCCATATGTAAAAGATTAAGTGACAAGATTATATGTGATGATTGTTTTTCTAAAATCACCTTTATCCCCTTACCTGTATGTGAAATCTGCGGAACCCCTATATCTGAAGGGAGAGTCTGTCATCATTGCAATGTAGAGAGACCATATTTTTCTAAAGCTCGTTCCTACGCCCTCTATCAGGATGTAATGAGAACCGCCATCATCGAATTCAAATTTCATCAGCGTATAAGAATAGGAGAGTATCTAGGTAACCTCCTTGGGGAATTTGCATTAAAGTTAGACTGGAATATAGACGCTATAGTTCCAATCCCATTATCCAAAAAGAGACTAAAAGAAAGAGGTTTTAATCAATCAGAGATAATAGCTAAGGAAATAAGTAAGGTTATTAAGATTCCAGTTATAGATGGATTAAAAAGGATAAAAGAGACTCTGCCTTCTATAGAGTTAAGCCCTAATGAAAGAAGAGAAAACATTCATATGGCATTTCTTATGACAGACCCAAAGCTCAAGGCAAAGAGAGTACTAATAGTAGACGATGTATATACCACCGGAGCCACTATAAATGAGGCAGCAAGGACGCTAATAAAAAGAGAGGTAAAAGAGGTAAGGGCTCTAACGCTAGCAAGAGAATTATAATACATCAAGGCGACCCTTAAGGGTCGCCTATTAACAGCTAAATGGGTTCAAAGTCTTCTTTTGGAGCACCACACTCTGGACAAACCCAATCCTCTGGCAGGTCCTCAAAGAGAGTCCCAGGCAGGATTCCATTCTCAGGGTCGCCCTTTTCTGGGTCATAGATATACCCACAAACCGTACATTGCCACTTTCTCATTCTATCCTCCTATCAACTGATTCTGGTAGTTTTCTATTCTACATTCCTCTATATCCCCTATCTTCACCGGGAGATTCAAAAGAGAAGATTCATAAACGGCCATACATATTGCCTCATCCTTTAAACCAACTACCCCTGATGTTTCTATATCTCCTACCCCTAGTACTGCATCAAAGAATTCCTTTAGTTCTATGGCAATGGTATCTGTGATGCCATTAGGGAATAATCTTTCCTTCTCTTGGATAGAAAGGTTATTCATAAATTCTTTTTCTAACTCTTCCATAGATACCCTTTCATCCCCTCTATATACACCATCATTCCATACTATACACCCCTTATCTCCATAAATGGCACGGAAATTAATCTTTTTCCCAGGAGCAGAGTTGGTAAGGACCCAGCTACCTATTACACCATTTTCAAATCTAAGCAGTGCCATTGTAGTGTCTTCCACAGTTATTCCTATAGGATCTAATAACCGGTCTTTATCTCTAAATCTTACAGGATTATATGTCTTAGAGATAGCATAGAGTTCTTCGACCTCTCCGATATGATACCTAAAGAGATCAGCAAAATGGACTCCTCCGTCAAGGGTCCATCCTCCGCCGGCTAACTCCTTATGGTCTCTCCATCCCCAGTACCATAGTCTTTCAAAGATATCTTCCCAATAGAGCATCCTCAATCTTCCTACCATACCTTCTCTAATAGCCCAATTTATAGCCCTTTCTGAGGGGGCACGTCTATAGTTTTCTGCTACCTGAAGGATGCATTCATTCTTCTCTGCAGAATCTAATATCTTACGAGCAGCTCTAATGGTGATAGCCAGAGGTTTCTCTATAGTGATATGTTTCTTTGCCTCTAGACATTTTATAGCCACATTGTGATGTTCTTTATGTACTATACATATATCTACCGCTTGGAGCTGTGATTCTAGAGAGAGCATCTTCTCCACATCTGTATATACAGTAGGTTTATATCCCTGAAATAAGGAAATTTCTTCTGACATCCTTTCAGCCTTTGGTTCATCTACATCACATACAGCTATTATCTCAAATGTCCTTATGCCACTTTCCCACAGGAGCTTTAACCCCTTTATGTGGGCATTAGCAATACCGCCACATCCTATAATTGCAGTCTTTACACTATTCATCTGATTCTTCCTCCTTTATCTTGGTTTTGCTAGGACCTCTTTTATTTGAAACGATAAGAAATCTCTTGCATAAGAAGGCTTCACTACAATAGCAGTATCAGCTCCTCTATCCGTTCCCCCAATAGCTATAGTCTCTTGATTAACATCTATAAGACCAGCTTCAACCGCCATAATAGTAATCTCCACTGCCACCTTCATCCCCTGAGAAAATATCCTCAGGACATCTGCCACAATCTCGTCTGGATTATGCCCACCAAACTTAGAAGAAAAACTAGAACTTACGTTATCTCCTAATGCATGGAGACAGGTCAATACCTTAGCTCCTTTCGATTCTAACTCTTTTCTTGCCTCTTCCTTCATAATCCATCCTTCTCTGGTAAATCCATAAGATATTGTAACTATTACTAAATTTATATCTAGACCCTTGAATACGTCTATCGCCTTTTTGGCAGTATTCCCATAGGTAGAAGCAACTACAATCTGCCTAATTCCCAACTCCTTTGCTCTTCTCTTTGCTATATTGAGAGTATCTTCAGTATTTATTTCTCCTTTCTCTTCAAAATATTTAACTAAAACATCCATCTTATTCCTCCCTAAATAATTTAACAATTTTTAAGATTATAGCATATAAATTGCATTCTGTTGACAAAGGAAGGAGTTATCCTATAAACTATAGGAAATTAATGAAAGGAGACTTGGATGCATAAGGATATATTTTTTTTGTTCTCTATACTATTAATAGTAGCAATAACTACGCCTAAGAAGGTATGGGCTTGGGGAGCCCATAAAGAAATTACCTACTATTCCATAAAAGATATAGAATGGATAAATGGATACGGGGAGATTAAAATTACTCCCTACACCTATACTGATAATGGAGGAGAAAATCCCAAATATACTATTCCTTATAAGGAAGGAAATATAGGAGATGTCACTGATGCTCTAACCATACTTACAACCTACAGCGAAGAACCAGATTGGGAATTAGATAAAAATATAGATTCCTTACTCTTTAAAGGAATGAGATGTATCGGATTAGATAGCAGTCACTGGAGACATGGATATTGGATAATATGGGAGGGATTTATAGAGCTTGGAGGGGCAATAGAAAGGATATTACATTATACTGAGATGAGTCTATTGGCGTTTAGAAATAAAGACCCATACTGGGGATTTAGGTTCCTAGCAAGGAGCATCCATTATCTAGAGGATATTACTCAGCCTCAGCACACATCTCCTGTTATTAGTCAGGTAATGATGAGATATCTCTTCGATATTAACCAGTTGATATTAGTGGCAAGTAATCATCATTTTGCATTAGAAGGGTACCAAGGTTACAATCTAAAGATTGGATACTCCCCATTTGTGGATGCCATTATATTAGCAGAACCTGTAGAGGTAAGAAATCTCGGGGAGTTTTCTAGAGATGCCGCATTGAAAAGTAAAAAAGAAGCCCCCAGGCTCTGGGAACTTCAGTCTAAACTATACGGAGAAAAGATAGATGAGCCTAAAGATTTCTATTGGTTCCCCGGCATAGAGTATAATAAAGAATTAAAGGCTCAATATGATGAACTCATCATAAAACAGTTATCAGACCTATCATCTAGGGTAAAAGGATTAGTGATTTATGTTGGCAAAATACTGGAAGGTCTCCCTTATACCGTCCTTCAAGGAGATATTAGGTTTCCATCCAAGAACTTCGTTGGCTCTTTTATAACTAAGGGCTATACGTCTCACTTCTCCCTGTCTAGGCGCATCATAAATCACAGGAAAATCTCTCCCAGAGGCTTCTTTTAGAAACTCTATCAACTGATTAACGCTTGTCTCTATGCTAGTTCCAATATTATAGATACCTGTAGGACAGGTAAGCGCTTTTATATTGGCATCTACTACGTCCATCACGTATACGTAATCTCTAGTCTGTTCCCCATCCCCATATATAATACAAGGCTTACCCGAAAGTATCCTCTCAGAGAATATTGCTATTACTCCTGCCTCTCCAAACGGGTCTTGACGAGGACCATAGACATTGGCATACCTTAGAGCTACATAGTTTAATCCAAAAACAGTATTATAGTAATTGAGATAAATCTCTACAGCCCTTTTACTTGCCCCATATGGAGATATAGGAAGGGTTGGGGTTGATTCATCCGCCAATCCATCTACCTCTCCATAGATAGCTCCTCCAGTGGAAGCAAAGATTACTTTTTTTACACCATATCTTCTTGAAAGCTCAAGGATATTTAAAGTACCTATGATATTTATTGAGGCATCATAGACTGGATCTTCTACCGAACGCCTTACGTTTATCTGAGCGGCATGATGGTCTACTATGTCTGGCTGTACAAGAGAAAATATCTCCTCTAATTCACTCCTCTTTCTTATATCCATATGATAAAAGGTTGCATTTGGATTTATATTCTCCCTCCTACCACTTGATAGGTCATCTATTATAAATACCTCATGTCCTTCCCTCAAAAATGCATCTACTATATGAGATGCGATAAAGCCTGCTCCACCTGTTACTATTATCTTCATTTCTACCTCCTTTAAGCTCTAGGATGAGTCTTTTTATAAACTTCTTTTAACCTTTCTAATGTGATATGAAGATACTTCTGAGTAGTAGAGAGATCAGAATGTCCTAGGAGTTCCTGAACGGCTCTAAGATCAGCCCCATTTTCTAATAAATGGGTAGCAAAAGAATGCCTCATAGTATGAGGACTTATATCCTTCCCTATCATATATCCATATCTTTCTATCATCCGCTCAACACTCCGTGAAGAAAGTCTAGTGCCATTTTTATTTAAGAATAAAGCATCTTCTCCTTCTCTTTTTGTTAATATAGGTCTTACCTCTTTTAGATATCTCTCCAGACTTTCCATAGCATACTCACCAAAAAAAACTATCCTTTCTTTATTCCCCTTTCCCTTTATTATAACCTGATTACTTCCCCTCAGATCAGATACATTTAATCTAACAAGCTCACTTATCCTCATCCCTGTAGAGTATAGACACTCTACAACAGCCTTATCCCTTATCCCCAGCGGGGTAGTATCAGGAATACCCTCTATAAGGGATTCAACCTCCTTCTGGGTGAGAAAATTAGGCAAAATCTGCGTTAATTTTGGAGAGAATAAACTCACCAGAGGATTATTATCCAATATATCTCTTTTTACCAGGAACTTATAAAATCTTCTCAGTGTAGAAAGCTTTCTTAAGATAGTACTCTTAAGGTTACCATCTCTAGTAAGTGAAATAATGAACTCTCTAACATCTTCCTTAGAAGCCTCTATAAGAGTCTTATCTTGCAGATCTAAGAAACTAGAAAACTGCTTTAAGTCTTCTCTATATGCCCTGATAGTGTTCTCAGTTGCCCCTCTCTCCGAGCGCATATACTTTAAAAATATATCTAAGAGATATTCGTTAGATTTGCAATCCATCTATACACCTTCTTAGAGCATTCAGAGCTCTTTCAGAAGTTAATCTGTGCATCTCCTTCCTAGATTTAGCCTCTATTACCTTCATAATTCCATAATTTATACCCATAGGCTGAAAATCTTCTGGATCACAAGAGGTAATATACCTTATCAAGCTACCTATCGCAGTTTCTTCCGGAAATATAATTAGAGGTTTGTTTTCTAATAATCTATATACATTTATCCCAGCAATAATCCCCGTCATTGCAGATTCTACGTATCCCTCTACCCCTGTAATCTGCCCAGCAAAAAAGATAGAAGGATCAAGTTTTAAATCAAGCGCAGGGGTTAATAATGCAGGAGAATTTATGAATGTATTTCTATGCATCACCCCAAAACGTACAAATTCTGCCTTCTTCAAAGCTGGGACCATCCTAAATATCCTCTCCTGTTCCTTCCATCTAAGTCTTGTTTGAAAACCTACCAAACCCAGCAATCTACCATCCTTATCTTCTTTTCTAAGTTGTACTACCGCATAAGGCATCTTACCAGTATGGGGGTCTACCAACCCCTTAGGCTTCATAGGACCATACCTTAAGGCATCCTTTCCTCTTTTAGCTATCTCTTCTATGGGAAGACAAGCCTCGAAGAATATATCCTTTTCAAACTCTTCTAAAGGTACAGTCTCTCCAGATAAAATAGCCTCATAAAATATATTATACTCCTTCTCATCCATCGGACAATTCAAATAGTCAGAGCCATACCCATATCTGGATGCCCAAAAAGCATTCTCCTCATCCACAGAACTTCTAGTAATTATAGGACTTGTAGCATCATAGAAGTAGAGAAAATCCTCTCCCAACATCTCTTTAAGGGCTCTAGCAAAATCCCCGCTAGTCAATGGACCTGTAGCTATAATAACAGGTCTATCATTAGGAATAGCCTTGCACTCTTCTCTAATAACATATATATTAGGATGTTCTAAGATCCTTTTAGTAATACTAATACCAAAGTATTCTCTATCTACTACTAGAGATTTTCCCCCAGGTATTCTATTAGCCTCAGCCTCCTCTATAATAAGAGAACCCAACATCTTCATCTCTTCCTTTAAGAGCCAACTAGCATCATATGGCTGATCTGACTTTAAAGAATTACTACAGACTAATTCGCCAAAATAACCTGTAGTATGGACTGGAGTATGGGTATATGGTCTCATCTCATACAATAATACATCTATACCTCTATTAGCAAGGTAGTATGCAGCCTCAACCCCGGCTAATCCAGCACCAATTACAGTTACACTACTTCTCATCATTCTTTACCTTCCTCCTACCCAAAACAACATAGTCACATTCAGGATTACTACATTTTCTATAGGTATTCCCCTTTTTAGATCGTGCCAATACTATAGGATACCCACATTTTGGGCATTTCCTACTGGTAGGCTTATCCCAAATTACAAAATCGCAGTCAGGATAATTTGAACACCTATAATAGTATCTCCCACTCTTAGCCCTCAAGCCAACAATCTCCCCTCCACACTTAGGGCACTTCACTCCGGTAGATTTAGTTAGCGCTCGGGTATACTTACACTCCGGATATCCGGAGCATCCAATAAAAGCACCGAATTTTCCTCTCTTTTCTACCAAAGGTCTTCCACATAGAGGACAGTTTCCAAGAAGATTATTCACTCCTGCCTTCTCGGTAGCCTCTTTCAATTGCACCTCAAAATCGGCATAAAATTCTCTTACCAATCTCTCCCAGTCCTTCTTGTCTTCTTCAATCTTATCTAAATCTTCTTCCATCTTAGCAGTAAAGTTAGGATCCATAATATTAGGGAAGAACTCCAGAAGAAGGTCACACACAATCATACCAGTCTCAGTTGGTCTTATTATATGATTCTCTACCGTTACATAGTTTCTCTCTACAATAGTTTCCACTATAGTAGCATATGTGCTAGGCCTTCCTATCCCTCTTTCTTCAAGCAATTTGATAAGAGATGCCTCTGTATACCTGGGAGGGGGTTGAGTAAAATGCTGGGACGGGATAAGCTCCAAAAGGTCTACAGGCTCTTTAGAGTTTAATCTTTCTAGAGGGAAATCCCCCTCTTCTTCCTCCTTCCCACTCACAACCTGATATCCACTAAATATCAGCTTAGAACTAGTGCTCCTAAACAGATAGTCATTTCCTATAATATCTACTGAAGTGGTACTATATACAGCATCCTCCATCTGTGATGCTACAAATCTCTCCCATATAAGTCTATAAAGTGCAGACTGGTCAGCATTGAGATAAATAGAAACCTTTTCTGGCGTCCTTTCTACAGAGGTCGGACGAATAGCCTCATGTGCCTCTTGAGCACCTTTTCTAGATTTATAAACTCGGGGTTTTTCTGGAAGATACTCTTTGCCATATTTATTTAAAATATACTCTCTCGCCATCCCTATAGCCTCCTGAGAGACCCTTACTGAATCAGTCCTCATATATGTAATGAGCCCAACCACCGTGTCTTCTACCTTTAACCCCTCATAGAGCTGTTGGGCAATAAACATAGTCTTCCCTGGAGAAAAGCCAAGTCTTTTAGAAGCCTCCTGTTGAAGGGTGCTTGTAATAAATGGTGGCGAGGGAGAGCGTTTTTTTCTGGCTTGTTTTATCTTAGCGATCCTAAAACTGGCATCCTTAAGTTCTTCTATTATCTCTTTTACTGCAGTCTCATTAGGGATAGAGACCTTTTCTCCTCCCTTTGCTAAAAGTTTAGCAGTAAAGACTATATCCTTCTGAGAAAATCTTGCATCTATCTCCCAATACTCCTGAGGAACAAATGCTCCGATCTCCTTTTCCCTATCACATATAAAACGTAGGGCAACAGACTGGACTCTCCCTGCACTAAGGTCTTTTTTCATAAGTTTTTCCCAAAGGAATGGGCTCAATCTGTATCCTACAATCCTATCCAGGACCCTTCTACCCTGCTGAGCATTTACTCTAGAAACATTAATAGGCTTAGGGTCTTTAAGGCTATTAGTAACAGCTTCTTTGGTAATCTCATGGAATTCTATCCTACACCTCTCGGTAGGGTCTATCTTTAAGACCTCTGCCAGATGCCAGGAGATAGCCTCTCCTTCCCTGTCCGGGTCAGTAGCAAAGAGAATAGTATCTACTTTCGATTTTGTCTCTTTCAATTCCTTAATGATGGGTCTCTTATCCTTCAGGATAACATATTTTACTTTTACCTCCCCATCGGTTATATCTATTCCAAATTCTGACTGAGGGAGGTCCCTTATATGCCCCTGTGATGCCTTTATTATGTAATTCTTCCCTAAATAATGGGAGACAGTCCTTGCCTTTGTTGGCGATTCTACAATTATTAATATCTTCTTACTCATCTTTCCTCTTTAATATCTTCCCCGGTAACCTTTCTAATACCCCTTTCAATTCTAACCTGATAACTGTAGTGTTAAATCTATTTATCTCTAATCCGGTTAAAACTATAAGTTCTTCCTCCATCTTAGGCTGTTCTAAAAGATTCCATATCAACATTTCGTCCTCTTCAAGGTCCGGGATAACCTTTCTAGATCTAAATGTAGGTATTATATTTAACTCCTCCAAAATGTCCTCTCCTGTGGTAACTGGTTTTGCCCCCTCTTTTATAAGTTGATTAGTTCCCTGGCTATTTTCACTATCTATATTCCCAGGGACAGCACATACCTCTCGCCCCTGATCTAAAGCATAACTAGCAGTTATCATAGCCCCACTCTTCATAGACGCCTCTACCACTACAGTAAGAGATGTGAGTCCACTTATAATCCTATTGCGCCTTGGGAAATGCCAAGCCTCAGGCTCATCGCCAATAGGGAACTCACTGATAAGACACCCACTGTTACTCTCTAAGATGGACCTCCTTAACCATTTGTTCACCTTAGGATATATTACATCTACCCCTGTTCCTAAAACTCCTATAGTAACACCCCCCATCTTTAAAGCCTCAGTATGTGCTACAGTATCTATCCCATACGCAAATCCACTTACTATCCCTATCTTATTCTCTACCAACTGAGTAATTATCTTTTTTGTGGCATCTATTCCATATCTAGTTGGTCTTCTTGTTCCTACTACACTAACAGAAACATTATCTAGCCAGACCTTTTTCCCCAAAACATAAATAGTTGGAGGAGGGTCTGGTATCTCTTTCAATAAGGGAGGATATTCTTCTGAAGAAAGAGGAATTATCTCTATTCCCAGGTCTTTAGCCTTATTATATTCTTCCTCAGCTCTGGCTGTTATCTCGGTTAGTTTTGCTCTATCAAGAGAAAGAGATTCTATGATCTCTCTAGTAGAAAGTCCTTTAGAAAATAGGTCTTTTATAGATTTACATCTTCCTATTAAATTCAAGATAATCCATTCTTTTAGGAAAATTTCTTCTCCCAATATTTCCTATCCAATATCCTATATTGAGTTGCCTCTAATATGTCCTCTTCTCTTATCTCCTCGCTTGCTGCCAAATCCGCAATGGTTCTTGCCACCTTTAATAATTTATCATAAGAACGGGCACTAAGTTTAAACTTATCTACAATCTCTCTCAAAAGGGACTGTAACGGAGGCTTCAATCTGCAATATTTCTTTATATCGCTAGGCTTCATAAGACCATTTGCCCTTATCCCATCTTTAAACCTTGAAGCCTGAAATTCTCTCGCTGCTTCTATTCGCTTCTTTATGCTAACAGAATTCTCACTAGAAGAACCCTTTATAAGGGTCTCTGTTTCTAATCTTGGCACTTCTATCTGGATATCTATACGATCAAGGATAGGTCCTGATATCTTACTATAGTACCTCTCTAATTGGTAAGGAGTACAGGTGCAAGCCTTCTTAGTATCTCCGAGATACCCACAGGGGCAAGGATTCATACTTGCCACAAGCATAAATCGGGCAGGAAATCGTACGCTTCCATGTGCTCTAGAAATAATCAGAGTTCCATCTTCCATAGGCTGACGCAAAGCTTCTAAGACATCTCTTCTAAACTCTGTAAATTCATCTAAAAATAACACCCCATTGTGAGCCAGGCTTATCTCTCCAGGCCTGGGATTAGTTGTTCCACCTACCATACCAGCAAGAGATATTGAATGATGAGGAGACCTAAATGGTCTCTCTTCTATTATACCTCCACCTTTAGGCAATAATCCTGCACTACTATATATCTTTGTAACCTCTAAAGCCTCCTCTTCAGTAAGAAGAGGCAGGATCTCCGGTAATCTTTGAGCAAGCATAGTTTTACCTGAACCTGGTGGACCAATCATAATTACATTATGGAAACCCGCAGCCGCTATCTCTAAAGCTCTCTTAGCCTGTTCTTGACCCTTTACCTCACTAAAATCTCCCTTTACTTCATTTATCCTAATTGCTCTAGCTGGGCTAGCAAGGCTTAATATCTTTTCTCCATTGAGAAATCCTACCAACTCAGTAAGATTCTTAACCCCATAAACATTAATCCCCGGAATAAGAGCAGCCTCAGAACTATTCTCATAAGGAACGAAGATAGTATCGATATGTGAATTCTTAGCCAGTATAGTCATAGAGATGATTCCATTGACAGGTCTTATAGAACCATCCAAAGAGAGCTCTCCTACCAGCAGAAATGGGTCCTTAAGTTTAAGGTCTATCCCTTCAGATGCCATAAGTATCCCTATTCCTATAGGGAGGTCAAAAGAAGGACCTTCCTTTTTTATATCGGCAGGAGCAAGATTTACAGTAATTCTCTTTGTTGGGAAACTAAACTCAGAGTTCTTTATGGCAGAACGTATCCTCTCCCTAGATTCCTGCACCGCCTGGTCAGGAAGTCCGACTATAGTAAAACTAGGAAGTCCATTACTTATATCTACTTCTACCTCTACCAAAACCCCGTCTATCCCTACTAAGGCAGCACTAAGGACCTTAGCCAACATATCGATAAGAATCCCCTTCTAACTGAAAGGCATCTTTTGTAAGATTGAATTCTGTATCTCCAGTTTTTGGATCTATATTCACAGTGAGGACATCAAATCTACAGCTCACCCTAGACCAGCCTCTAGCATGTAGATAGTAAAGGGCAGTCCTTATAATCCTTTCCCTCTTCTTGGGTGTTATAGATTCTTCTGGGATACCAAATTTCTTATTCGTCCTCGTTTTTACTTCTATAAAACTTATTACTCCTTTATCTTGAGCAATAATATCTATCTCTCCTCTACGTGAATAAAAGTTTAAAACTAATATATCATAGCCAAGAGATTTGAGATATTCTAAAGCTCTCCTCTCTCCTAAACTACCCAATTCCCTTTTATTCTTCAATCTCAATCACCTCTTTTACTGGAGAAAAAGATACCCTATGAATAACAGATGGCTTAAATATCAAAAGGCTCTCCTTATGAGAAGGAGTTGGATAACCTTTATTTTGGGCAAAATTATACTGTGGAAATAGCTTATCATAATAATCCATAATAGCATCCCTGCTAACCTTGGCTATTATTGAGGCTGCAGCCACCGAAGAGCAGATCTCATCGCCATCCACAAGGTTTAGCTGGAATATATCAGTATCTATCCGCAGGGCATCTGTAATTATCCCCTTTATCTCCACAGTCAATTCTAAAATAGCCCTCTTAAAAGCCTCTTTGTTAGCCCAAGAGAGCCCATACTTATCTATCTCTCTAGAATCTACTATCCCAAGGCCTATATCTATAGCCACCATTCTTATCTCTTCAGCCAATAATTCCCTTTCTTTAGGTGAGAGCTTCTTCGAATCATCTACAGGTATCTTACATTTCGGCGGAAGGACAACGGCTGCTGCCACCAAAGGGCCAGCTATAGCCCCTCTTCCTGCCTCATCTATTCCACATACAGGAGAGATCCCATTCAGGTATAGATTATATTCTATTCTCTGATTTGGTTTTACCTTATTAGACCTATGCGTTTTGGAGGCCAATATATCAAAAACGCTTTCCCTAACACATTTTGGACTGGAACAAACCCAAAGTAACGACTATCTTCACTATTCCCCCTGTTATCTCCTAAAACGAAGAGGGACCCTTTTGGAACAGTAACAGGACCAAAATCATCATAAGAAGGGTTCATCTTATGGTTCTCTTCTAAAGGTTGCTTATTTATATAAACCTTACCACCAATAAGCTGAACGGTCTCTCCTTCTAAAGCTATTACCCTTTTCACATAATCTACCTTAGGATTATTTGGATATCTAAATACAATCACATCAAAACGCTGAATAGGCTTAAACCTATATATAAATTTATTGGCAAATAATCTGTCACCAACCAATAGGGTAGGAACCATAGATTCAGATGGGATATAAAATGGTTCGATGATAAATGGCCTTATAATCCCAAAGGCAAGAATTACCGCAATAATTATAGATTCTATCAGGTCTCTTATCAGAGCCTTCTCTCCCTCATTCATTCTATATTCGCTTCCTTAATACGGGCCTCTTTTCCTATCTTCCCTCTTAGGTAATAGAGCTTTGCCCTCTTCACCTTACCTTTTCTTATCACCTCTATCCTATCTATTATAGGAGAATAGAGAGGAAAGACCTTCTCCACTCCTACACCATACGAAATCTTTCTTACAGTAAAAGACCTGTTTACTCCACTTCCCTTTATCCCTATTACCGTACCTTCAAATATCTGTAGCCTTTCTCTCCCTTCCAAAGACTTAGTATATACCCTTACCAAATCTCCTGGTTTAAAATTCTCTACATCTGATTTCATCTGCTGTCTTTCAAGTAATAGTATTGGATCCATATTTGTATCCCTCCTACATATTAAGCTTTAGGCATTATACCATAATATTATGAGAAAACACAACTGGGAGTACCAGGATATAGCACTAATCCTTTAATCTAAATATTGGTTCTAGACCTTTTGCCTTCTCTTTTAGAACATTTATCTCCTCTTCAGTTATAGGGGTAAACCTCTCTCCTATCTCAAGAGCCATCCTAAAAAGTTTTGGCTCTCCTGGTGGTATAGCAGCTGTAACCGGTTGAGATAGGGTAAATCTAACTGCTAAAGAGGCTAATTCAAATTCATCTATAGGTTCATACCAACATTTCTCATATTTACGAGGCCTCCCCTCAGGAACGAGCGTCTTTGCCATTGCCTTTATGGCTAATCTTCCAATACCTTGAGATTTTGCCTTCTCTACTACCTGAGGTCCAAAATTAGCGTTAAAATAATTTACCCAGTTTATAGGTAGAAGTACTGAATCAAAGTTAAAGGTATCCAGTAACTTTAAGGATATCTCCACTGAATGCGCAGAAAAACCTATAAATCTTATTAATCCTTTCTCCTTAGCCTTTAAGAATGCCTCTAGGGCACCATTAGGTCCAGTAGCAAGTTCAAAATCTTCCTCAGTAGTCATAGCATGAAGCTGAAATAGATCGAAGTAGTCAGTTTGGAGATTCTTCAATGAATTCTCTAAAGACTTCATCGCTTCATCCCTTGTTCTTTTTTCAGTCTTACAGGCAAGGAAGATACTGTTTCTCTTACCTTTCAATGCTCCTCCTAATTTTATCTCCGCATCTCCATAGGTAGGAGCTACATCAAAATAATTTACACCTTTATCAATGGCTTCAGCCACAGTATTATTTGCCTCTTCTTGAGGTACTCCAGAAACAACTATACCTCCAAAACCTATAATAGATAAATACTCTCCAGTTTTTCCAAGTAGTCTCTTTTCCATAGAGATTCCTCCTTCTTTAAAAATCTTATAAAGATATGATACCATAGGGAGTAAAAATTGCCAAGCCTCCATAAGAAGATTAATCCCTTTCCCCACAATACTTTACCTTTAGACCTTCTTATATTATACTTCATAATAAAGAGGCTATGAAAGGAGATATAGAATGAATGATAAACTTTATAGAGTAATCTCTATGATAGATGGATTCCCATACGGAGGAAAATATTTTGATGGGGTAGAGATTACCTGGTTCTATTCTGAGAGAAGAGAATTCCCCGTAATTGACTACAAAAAAATGGTCAATAGAGATTCAGACGAGTTAGAAAGTTATATAGATGAATTTTTCTCTCTGACTGAAGCCACCCGATTGAAAAGATATTTAGATAAACATTTCAAAGATATCACCACAGAGATAGAAGAGGTCGACCTTCATATAGAAGACTCCAAATATAAACCATTAAAGTCTATTCCAGTAGGAGGAGGAATAGACTTTTATCTCCTCTGGAAAGAAGAGGGGTATCCTTTATCTTTTAAAGTAGAAGGGTTATTTGACATAAGGCCTCCCTGGAGGAGAGAAAATGAAAAAAGGTGGCGAATAGAAAGGATCCTAAATGAACTGGACCTCTATGAACTTCCGTCTTTAACGCTGGCAAATAGAGAGATTTATATCCTTGACTCTGGGAAAAGAGGTGGAGATTTTCTGGTGGTTTCTCTTAATCCAGAAATAGAATCTCTCCTAAGAGAAAGAGGACTCACTATAGAAGAGGTCCCCTGTAAGGTTTATATAGCTTCATTTAAAGAAGAGATTGAAATCCATTGACATTTTCTGTAATTTATCCCATAATATTTGAGCTAATTATTTAGAGTAAAGGAGTGTGAATAGAAAAAAGTGTACGGTCCTCATTTAATGTTAGATTGTTATGAAAGTCCGAAGGACTTACTGTCGGATATAGGATTTTTATATGATGTGTTAAACGAGCTCCCAGAAGTAATAGGAATGCATAAGATTATGCCTCCTTACGTATTCAGGTATGATGGAGGAGACATCCCAGAAGATTGGGGGCTCTCTGGCATAGTACTGATAGCAGAAAGCCACATAGCTATCCATACCTATCCGGAGAAGGAATACTTAACAGTAGATGTCTTTTCATGTAAAGAATTTGATCTGAATGAGGCAAAGGATTATATCATAGAAAAATTTATGGTAAAAAGATATGAGATACATCATTTAGAGAGAGGACACGACTTTCCCAGGAGTATGTCGGTAGTAATATGATTTATTCTCATTATGTGACGTTTGGAGATTTTCCACAGGAATATAAGGAGATAGAAAAGGCTAAAGGAATCATATTCCCAGTTCCTTTAGAAGAGACAGGGACATATCTTAGTGGAACAAAGCTTGCTCCTGATGAGGTAATTCTCGCATCAAGAGCTCTAGAATGGTTCGATGAGGTATTAGGTTTCGAACCATTTAAAAAGGGTATTGCTACCATCTCAGCCCCTCAATGGGAGAGAGGGAACATAATTTCCTGTTTATCTAAAGTGGAAGAGACCATAGGGGAAGTGCTAAATCAGAAGAAATTTCCAATAACCCTTGGTGGAGAGCATACTATTACAATAGGAGAGATAAAGGGGGCTATAAAACACTATGAAGATTTATCATGTCTTATTCTAGATGCCCATGCCGATTTCAGAGAAGAGTATGACAGTTCCAAATTCAGCCATGCCTGTACAACAAAAAGACTCATAGAGTTAGGGATAAAAAGAGTGGTGATACTTGGTGTAAGAAGTATCTCCAGAGAGGAACACGAGTGTATCGCAGGGCACAAAAATATAAAGATGATAAGAGCTATAGATTATCTGAAGGATAGAGAGGGTGCTATAAAAGAACTTCTAAACTTCTTAGGAAATAATGTTTTTATCTCTATAGATATGGACGTATTTGACCCTTCCCTTGTAAAGGCTGTAGGAACTCCTGAACCAGGAGGTTTCTTCTGGTATGATATAATAGAGTTATTAGAAAGGGTATTCAAAAGGAAAGATATAATAGGATGTGATATTGTAGAGCTCTTAGGGACAGAGAAGGTTTCTAGTTATATTGCTGCTAAACTAATATATAAGCTTATAGCCTACAAATTTTTCTATGAGTAGGAGAGAACTCCGTAAAAAGATATTTCAGTGGCTATTTGAGCTTGAATTCAGGCCTGAGGCTATAGAGGAGATAGAAAAGAGATTAGACGCAGAGTTTCTCCCTCCAAAAGAACGAGAGTTTGTCTGTAGTTTAATAAAGGGAGTATGGAGTAAGAAAGACCTTTTAGATGAGGTTATAAGTTCTCACCTCAAGGGTTGGGAATTAGATAGGATTTCTCCTGTAGAAAGGAGTATCCTCAGGCTTGGGATATATGAATTATACTTTTATAAGGATACACCATCCAAGGTAGCAATAAATGAGGCAGTAGAGCTTTCAAAATTATTTGGCAAGGATAACTCTCCTGAATTTATAAATGGAGTACTTGGGGCAATTGTAAGAGAAGATGGAAAACAAAAGGATGATAGTTGTCTTAAGCGGTAGAGTACAAGGGGTAGGATTTAGAAATTTTGCCTGTTATAGGGCTTTCAGACTTGGAATTAAAGGGTATGTGACAAACAGATGGGATGGTAAGGTAGAAGTAGTAGCTGAGGGACCTGTAGATAAATTAGAAGAATTCCTAAAAGAGTTAAAAAAGGGACCCATATCTGCTAAGATTAAAGAGGTAGATGTTAAATTTGAATCCCCTACAGGTGAGTTTAGTGACTTCTTCATCTCATAAAGAAAGATTAGATATCCTACTGGTAAAAAGGGGACTTGCGGTTTCCAGAAGTCAAGCCCAGGGGTTAGTCTTAGCAGGAGAGATCTCAGTAGATGGAGAAACTATCACTAAGAGTGGAACCCTGGTAAAAGAAGATGCACCGATAGAAATAAAAAAAACAATAGAATATGTAAGTAGAGGTGGATTAAAACTAGAAAAGGCAATAAGGGAATTTTCAATCGAAATAGATGGAAAGATATGTGTAGATATAGGAGCTTCTACTGGTGGATTTACTCACTGTCTTCTTAAATATGGGGCTAAACTTGTATATGCAATAGATGTAGGGAGAGGATTACTCCACCCTCTCTTAAAAAAAGACTTAAGGGTTAAACCTATTGAAGGATATAATGCAAGATATCTGGAACCGACCATATTCCCTCTAAAACCTGTACTTGGGACTATTGATGTTTCATTTATTTCAGTAAGAAAGATCTTACCTGCCTTATATAAATGTCTAGAAGGTGAGAAGGAGGTGGTTATACTTATTAAGCCTCAATTTGAGGCTGAATATAGATTCGTGAGTAAAGGAGGAGTAGTAGTAAAACCAGAATTCCACATAGAGACAATAAGAAAGATATTAGAATTTACCATCAATCTAGGTCTGTTTCCTCAAGGACTTACCTTCTCACCTATCAGAGGGAAATCGGGAAACATAGAATATCTGCTCTTTATCTCCGGTAAAAAGAGTTCTATCGAACCATCTGTAGAAGATATAGTAAAGGAGGCATTTTTATATTTTGAAAATAGGAATATTCCCTCACCCACTTAGAGAAGAGGCCCAAAATCTAGGGATAAAGATATTAGAGTACTCAAAGACAAAAGGAGTAAATGCTGTACTCTGGAGTAATTGGCCAGAGAATGTCCTAGAAGATTTGGATATTGGGATAGTTATAGGGGGAGATGGAACTCTCCTTAGGGCTTCTAAAATATTAAGCCCCATAGGGGTCCCTGTATTAGGGATAAGAGTAGGTGGATTAGGATTCTTATTTGATCTAGAGCCAGAAGATTATAAGGAAGCAGTAGATAAGATAATAGAAAATAATTATTTTATTGAGACAAGAGGTACATTAGATGTAACGGTGGAAAATAACAAGGTACTTAAAGGACGATTTCTAGCTTTGAATGATGCTGTAGTAAGTAAAGGAACATTTGCCAGAATGTTAGAGATTACCTTATATGTAAATGAAAGATTGGTAGCGAAGTATCCGGCAGATGGAATCATTATCTCTACTCCTACAGGTTCAACCGCTTACTCACTATCTGCAGGAGGTCCAATAGTAACTCCAGAGGTAAAGTGTATATTAGCAACTCCTATATGTCCACATTCCCTCTTTTTAAGACCGCTTCTCCTTAGCTCCAAAGATATAGTAGAAATAGTAGTAGGGAAAAAACATGAGGAGGTTATGTTAACGGTAGATGGACAGGTAGGAATACCTCTAGATACAGAAGATAGGGTAAGGGTAAACTTTAGTAATATACCTTGGAGGCTAATAAGACTTGCTAAAAATTCTAACTTCTTTTCTACGTTGAGAGAAAAACTTCACTGGGGTGAAGGGATAGGAGATGCTTAGAGAAATCACCATAAAAGGATTTGATATTATAGATAATATAAATGTTACATTCTCCCCTGGACTTAATATAGTCACTGGAGAGACAGGGGCTGGGAAATCTCTAATAGTAGAAGCCATACAGCAATTACTAGGATCAAGGGCGAGCTCCGAGATGGTAAAATCTGACCATTCTAAGGCTCAAATAATAGGTGTGTTTGACCTTCCTCAAAAAAAAGAGTTGATAGACGTCTTGGAAGAAAACGGTATAGAACCCCTAGATGAACTGATAATCTTAAGAGAAATAGCCAATACAGGTAAAAGTATCCTAAAGATCAATGGGATTACTATCTCTACCACTACAATGAGAAATATAAGTAAATATCTAGCTAACATCTCTAACCAGATGGCAGCTCAGGATGTTTTACTACCCCACTATCAACTTGAAGTCCTAGACCAGTACGGAAGACTTTCTGAGTATAAAGAAAGGTTTAAAGAGTCATTTCTAAGGTGGAAAAGTCTAAAAGAAAAAAAGGAAAATATAGAAAAGATAACCCAGAATAGGCTTCAAGAATTGGACTTTATAAACTATCAGATAGAAGAACTTCAACATGCCTCCTTAATAGCAGATGAAGACGAGACATTAAAGGAAGAGGAGAACCGGCTGTTAAATCTGGAAAGACTAAAAAATGATGTTCAGGAGGCATATAATCTACTATATGAAGAGGATAATGCTGCAATCCCAAAGATATCAAAGGCATCCGAAATTCTATCCAGATTAGATGAGATTGAACCTCAGTTAGGTCCCTTGGGTAGGGATTTAGAAAACCAATCGATACTATTATCTGATATAGCAAGGACCTTAAGAACGTACATAAGTAGATTGAATGATATTGATATATCAGCATTGGAAGAGGTAGAATCTCGGATAAACTTTATAAATGAATTAAAAAGAAAGTACAGGGTAAAGTCAGTGAATGAACTGTTAAAAACATTAGATTCTCTTAGATCAAAAAAAGAGAGCCTAGAGAGGGAAGAGGAAGAAGACTTAAGTTTAAGTATCGCTATAGAAGAGGCTTACAAAGAGATGGAGATAATCGGGGAAGAACTTTCAAGAAGGAGAGATGCAGTGGCACCAGAATTATCTAATCTATTATCGAAGGAACTCCGCTATCTGGGTATGCCTAATGTAAGAATAAGTCTAGTAATTAATAGATTAGAAGAGCCAACTCAGTCTGGTTTTAATTCTATATCGTTTCTCATAGCCACTTCTCCGGATGAGCCTCTTAAAAAGATAGAAGATGTTGTCTCGGGAGGAGAACTGTCTAGGATATCTTTAGTTATAAAAAGTATAGCAAAGAGTATTGAAGAACCATCCACATTAATATTTGATGAGATTGACATAGGAATAGGAGGGAAGGTAGCCTTAGCAGTGGGAGAAAAGATATTTCAGCTTTCAAGAACAAGTCAAGTAATAAATATCACCCATCTACCACAGATAGCTGCCTTTGCTGACTCTCATATCTATATCCAGAAGGATATAATGGATAGTGGAAAACTGGGTGTGACGTTGAAGGTATTAGATGATAAAGAGAGGATATTAGAGATTTCAAGAATGCTTACCGGACAAGTGATGGATACTACTATAGTAAATGCTAGAGAACTTATAGATTATGTAGATAGGCTGAAAACAGGAGGAACATTATGAAATATAGATATACAGTTATTGTAGACAGGCAGAGATGTAAAGGGTGTGGTATATGCATAAATTTTTGTCCTAGGAATGTATTTGAATTTGAAACCTACCTAAATGAGGGTGGACACCATCCTGTAAGAGCCAATTCAGACGAGTGTATAGGATGCAGAGCCTGTGTAATTATGTGCCCTGATATTGCATTAGAGTTAGTCAAGGAGGAAATAGATGAAAGTACTTATGCGAGGTAATGAGGCAGTTGCCGAAGGAGCGATACAGGCAGGTTGCAGGTACTTTTTTAGTTATCCAATTACCCCTCAGAGTGAAATACTCCATTATATGGCAAGACGTCTGCCAGAAGTTGGAGGGGTATTTCTACAGGCAGACAGCGAAACTGGAGCTATAAATATGGTATTTGGGGCTTCTGGATGTGGTGTAAGGGTAATGACTGCCTCCTCAGGACCAGGACTAAGCTTAAAACAGGAAGGGATCTCCTATCTTGCAGCCGCCGAATTGCCCTGTGTAATTGTAAATGTAATGAGAGGAGGACCAGGGCTAGGGGGAGTCCAACCTGCCCAGGGAGACTATTTTCAGGCAACCAGAGGGGGAGGACACGGTGATTACAGGACAATAGTATTAGCTCCCTCTAATGTTCAAGAATGCTTTAACTTTGCTATATTAGGATTTGAATTAGCAGATAGATATAGGATTCCAACCCTAATCCTTATGGATGGGGCTATGGGGCAGATGATGGAGGATATAGAACTTCCAGAGGAGATGAACATAAAGATACCTGAAAAGCCTTGGGCTTTAGGTAAAGGTAAACTTGGAAGTCCTAACCATATTACTTCTATGCATCTCGATCCTGAAGAGTTAGAGATGCATAATCTACACCTACTGATGAAATATGAAGAGATCACATTTAATGAACAGAGATGGGAGAACCTATTCATTGAGGACGCAGAAGTAATAGTGGTAGGATATGGAACGGTGGGAAGGATATTAAAAGGAGTAGTAAGGATTGCTAGAGAAAGAGGGTTAAAGGTTGGATATATCAGACCTATCACATTATGGCCCTTTCCAAATCTAGCATTTAATAGGCTAAACCCAAATGTAAAGGCTATACTCACTGTAGAAATGAGCCTTGGTCAGATGCTAGAGGACGTAAAGTTAACCGTAAATGGGAAATATCCAGTATTCTTCTATGGAAGAGTTGGAATTATCCCTACTGCTACTGAGATACTTGACCATGTGTCTCAAGTAATACAAGAGGTGAAGGTATGAAAATATTTAGTTATCCTAAGGCGTTAAATGAACTCAAATTTCATTATTGTCCGGGATGTACACACGGAATAGCACACAGAATATTAGCCGAGGTATTAGAAGAGATGGACCTCCTTGATAGGGCAATAGGAGTAGGTTCAGTAGGATGTTCCGCCTATATATATGAACATTACAACTTTGACTTTATTCAGGCAGCCCATGGAAGGGCATCTTCTGTAGCTACAGGGATAAAGAGAGTCTATCCAGAGAAGATAGTATTTGCCTATCAAGGGGATGGAGATATGGCAGGATTAGGACTGGGTGAAGCTATACATACAGCAGCAAGGGGTGAAAGGGTAACAGTACTCTTTCTGAACAATGCTGTATATGGAATGACCGGGGGACAAATGGCTCCTACCACATTGGTCTCTCAAAAAACCTCCACTACGCCAAGGGGAAGAAGCCCTGAATCAGCTGGATATCCTATGCGACTCCTAGATATAATGGCTGTATTAGATGGGTGTGCATTTGCTGCAAGAGCTGCTTTAAATTCCCCTCAAAATGTAATAAAAGCTAAAAACTATCTAAAACAGGCATTTCAGTGTCAGATTGAAAATAAAGGATACTCTATAGTAGAGCTTCTATCCAGTTGTCCTACAAACTGGGGGCTAGACCCTATAGGGGCGCTGAAATTCATAGAAGAAGAGATGGTTCCCAACTACCCTTTAGGAATAATAAAGCAGGTATAAAGAAAAAGGACTTATAATTATCAGTAATAGCAGCTATATCTCTAATCTCATCCCATCATAAGCTACTATAAAACCTTTGGGGTTGAGTATCTCTTCTAGTTCCTTATGAAGAAGCCCTCCATTATGTGAAAAATGAGTGGCTATACAGATACTATCTCGACCTATACTTCCTGCCCTTTCTAACAGATTCTTTAATTCTGCTATCGCTGGAATTCCCATATGATATCTTTTATCAGCACTTGGCCCATATGTGCAGTCAAAGATACCGATATCTATATGATTATTAAATAGATACTCTAGAGTCTTATCAGGATACCAACCTGAATCGTGTCCGTAGAAGATAGATCTATTACCTATCTTTATCATATATAAAAGACTCTCCTCATTGAGAGTATGATCTGCAGATAGCGCTGTGATAGTAAAATTCTCTTTCTCTAAAGACTCGAATGGTCTAATAATATGAGTGTTGATCATTGCCTCTTTACAATCTACATTATTCTCTATAATCTCTATAACTGTTGGATTTCCATATATATCTAACAAACCCTCTGGAAGATAGGCAAATGGAGGTTTCCTCATATTCAGTTCCAGATACGAAAAATGGTCCTGATGAGAATGGGTAACAAATAGAGTTCTAACATCTCCCAGATTAATACCATAAAGTATGGACTTTATATAAAGGTCTGGAGGAATGTCTACTAAAAACTCCCTATCTATAAGGATAGCACTCCTTGACCTTAAGTTCTTTCCCCCTTCCTTCCTTGCCCTATTACAACTCTCACATTTACAGAATACACCCGGCCATCCTTCAGCCGCTCCTGTCCCAAGAAATAGAATCTCCATAAGTTTTCCTCCTTCTTCCTCAATTTTATCAACTATCGATTTCTTAATCTTCCTCTTGGGTCTTCTACCATTTTAAATAAAATAAAAAGCCCTAATACATTAGCTATAAAGGATATCGCAAAAACAAACAGATATCCGCATCTATCCGCTATATACCCTCCCAAGATTGGACTGATAGCAAGAAATGGCGACATTAGTACATTATTAATTCCTATATATGTAGGTCTCCTCTCTGGAGGAGCAATCTCTAATATTATCTGTAATCCTGAAATCATAAAGGCACTATTTGTTGCCCCAGAAAGGGCAAATGCTAAATATAATAGAGCAGGGGATTTAGTGATTAGGACAACAAGGTTTCCTAATAGATTACAGGTTACCCCGCCTAGGAGTACATATTTATGCCCTATCCTATCAGCCAACGGACCCCATAAGATGTTAGCCAAGGGTTGTGCACCCACTAAAAACATAGTAAAAAGACCTACGACACTATCAGAAAGGGAGAATCTACTCACCGCATATACTGTATAGAAAGCTATACCTATACCTCCAAAACTAAGAATAATCCTTGCTAAAACATAGTTTTTAAAGTTCCTATCTCCTCTTATAATCTTAGGAACCTCAGGGAAATAATTACTACTATTTTCTCTATTAGACTTCTCATAATCTGGCTCTTTTATGAAGAGAAGTATCACATAGGCTACTATAAGGATTACCATTGTACTACTGAAACAGATACCAAAATTCTTAGGAAACGGATATATATTTAGTATCCTCCCAACCATATTAGCCCCTGCTATGCCTAGAATCCCTCCAAGCCCATTCCCCATAGCAATAAATTTCCCCCTACTTGTTATGGGGATAATCCTAGCCACAAAGTCCATCCAGCCTGGCATAATAAACCCTGTCCCAAAGTTTGCTATCCCTATAAGAGCTAAGGCAGTATATATTGAGAGCCTCGGATTAGAAAATGCCACAAAGAAGGACAACAGGGCTAAGAAAAGATATGGAATCCTCTCTATCCAGGTAACAGTGATAACAAACCTCTTTACTGAACCTGTCCTCTCTACTATAGGAGCTGAAAGTATACTTGGAAAAGTAAAACCAAGATTTACTAGACTAGGTATAAGACCTATCTCTATATTAGATGCTCCAAGTTTTTGAAGAAATGCAGGGATTACTGTAGTAATAGAAGAAAAGGTTAAAGCTAATCCCCATAAACCCGACTGGATAAAACCAAGTGTGAAGTTTATCTTATTCTGTCTCTCAGAAAGTCCTATTTCTTCACTCATCTACAGGTTCTATCTTGAGGATATTTCTATCATAGCTCGGCTGGATCGAATATCCAGGGGGCACTATAAGAAAATCGTTCTCATCCCATCTTCCATCTAAAATACTGTGTAATAATCGCATATTTCCATCTATTTTTCTATAATTCCACCCTAATCTTTCTGCCTCCCTCTTTACATCCTCTTCGTAGGTAAATGGAATAGGAAGATGCATATCTATATATGTAGCCTGATTATATCTTGTACTCCAAGAACTCTCTAATTCAAAGAGGTATTTAGCATTATCTTCCCCATAGAGTGCCACATACTCCTCATATGTCTTACCTAACCCATAACCACTTGCCTTACTTCTTTCTACCCCTTCTTTCCCCCTCTCCACCCATCCAGTGGTAAAATAATAAGTCCCAGGATATCTTGAGAATTCCTCAGCATACCTCTCCTTTGAACCAAGGAAGAGGGTAATACAATCATGAGCCCTCGGAATTATTACAGGAATATTTCTTGCCTTTATTCCCATCGTACCATTGCTACAGAGTCCATATACCAAGAGAATAGCTAGAAATCTTTCTCTAGGAGAAAAAGATATCCTGTCTATCTCTTCTTGGATTTCTTTCCTCATCATATCCGGATTATCATGGAGTCCTTTTGTCTTAAACTCTATATGTATAATATTTTCACTCATTAATGTAGCATAGTAGAGTTCTCTAGCCAAGACCTCACAGGCAATCACTCCAAGTTTCTTCTTCTTACTAACCACATTCTCGTATATGTTACTGAGGTCTTCCTGTGATTTCATCTTATCTCCTCCAATATTTCTTTTATAGCAAACAGATTTTCTTTTGGAGTTTCTGTAGGAATGGCACATCCAGGGGCGATAATAAGCTTATTCGCTCCTGCCTCTACTATGCTTTTTAACACCTCTTTCTTTACATACTCAGGGGTATATCTTATTATGCCTTCCTCGTTTAAGCCTGCCGCAACACATCCTGAATATAGATTCCTTGCCTCAGTTAAGGTAGGTGGGGTTAACCTATTACTCCAGGTTACAGTAGCAGGATTGAATGTGTGCAATATATTAAATATAAGGTTATTCCCATGGAGATGCAGGATATTAAATGGAAAACCTCTTGAAGATTCCCATATTATCATATCATAAGGAAGGAAATGTTCTCTGTAAGTGGTCTCATCCATTATATCTGTATTTGCCCCCTGAACAGCCATATATATTCCAGAGACACCCAGTTCTTTCATAGCCTTAACAAAATTAGCCATCGATCGGGCTATTATCTCTAAGCCATAGTGAAGAGCTTTAGGGTTCTCCTTTAGATGTTCTAAGGTTCTTTTTCCTGTAAGTTTTTCCGCATAAGAAAATGTATTAAATATAGTATCTATAATAAATCCATCATCGGAAAGATTTCTTATTATAATATCTAAGGCTTTTAATTGGGCACTAAAATTTAGAGAGTCTTCTTCAAGGATATCAAGTTTGTACCAATCTACAGGAGCATCAATCTTATTAATCCCCTGAGGCAATTCAAAAGGTATGTCATGCATTACTTTTAGAAAATCAGGGTCATACATATTATAAAATTCAAGTTCAGCCTTAGCTAAAGGTTCCCCTGAAGGAAATTCCAACCATCTAAAGTGATACCAAAAACTAAATGGTATCCTATCTGGAAGTTCTCCCTTTATAGCACTTAGGACTCTTTCCCTTTTAGTCATTTTGACCTCCTTCTATAATCTTTTCAGCTATAAACGTGGCAAAAGCCCTTGCCATAACCCTAGCTTCCTTATCCAATACCTCCGAATGGGCCCTTATAACCTTACCCCTGATTTTATCCAGGTATCCCAGAACCCTATATTCCTCATCAGGTCTCAGTGACCTGATAAACTTTATATTTAGTCTGGCTGTAACCCCTCTATAGTTATTAAATTCTAATGCATAAGCCATAGCCTCATCTAAAAGGGTTGCTACTATCCCACCATGTACAATATCAGTATAACCTTGATGGAAAAGACTTGGCAAAAAGACCGCTTCTACATAAGAATCCTTAAAACTAAATTTCAGATGCAATCCAATCGGATTCTTATCCCCACAGGCAAAACAGTACGGGAAACTACTCCTTATTTTTTCTACCTCTTCTTTTTGTTTCAGGAAGAACCTCTATATATCCAAGGTGTTTTACTACTATATAACTTTCTCCAGTCTCTAGGGTTAAAAACTTTGCCTTCTGTCTCGCCTGTGAAGGAGTATCAAATACATATGGATGATTACTGGGGATAACTGAATAAAGGTCTGGAAGGTCCTTTGCCTCCCTACTTATATATTTTACCTTTTTTGCCATAATAACCTCCTTATTAAAACCTTAAGATATTTAGTAGTATTCTATCATATCTTTCTTTTCATTACTACTTCATATGCAATTATCCCAAAAGCTACTGCAACATTAAGAGATTCTGCTTTTCCAAGGATAGGGATGGTTACCTCTGCATCACAGAATAACTCTATATCTCTTGATATACCCATACCCTCATTACCCAGTATAAGAGCTAATGGAAACTTCCAAGAAAACCTGGTATATACAGTGCCTGTATGAGAGCTGGTCCCTATTATATAGTAGTCTTTCTTTAATCCTAGCAGGAAGGCTTCTGGATTCTTTTCTCTTATCACTGGTAGATGAAAGATCGAACCCATACTAGCCCTAACCACCTTATAACTATAGGGATCAACAGTCCCTTTAAGAGCAATTACTCCATTTGCATCTATAGCATCGGCTGTTCTGATTATTGCCCCTAGATTACCTGGGTCCTGAATACTGTCAGCTATTATAATGAAATCTCCCCCTTTAAACACTATATCCCTTCTAGGAAACACCCCTAATATTCCGGAAGGGGTATCTAACCCAGAAAGTTCCCTCATCTCCTTTTTACTGACAGTGTATATCTGAACTGTATCCTCTAGCATATCCATTATCTCTCTATATCTATCTAAGTAATCTTCTTCTATGATAATAGACTCTGGCTGCCACCCTGAGCTTATACCCTCCTGGACGATACGCCATCCCTCAGCAAGAAAGTATCTATCACTTACCTTGCCCATATTAAATTTCAGGGCGGTTATCCTAGACCTTACAGATTTCGGAAGCATCTATCAGTATCTTCCTATAGTAAACTTATTTTCTCTCTTTTCTATTAATCTCTTTATATTGTCTCTATGACGGAATATCACCAGAATAGCTACAAGGCTGGTTACTAGGAGGACATAGATGTTATATCCTCTCAGATAGAGAAGGAATACCATCGCAATAACTGCGGCGATAGAACCCAGAGAGACATATCTCCATATCGCTACAAACAATACCTCCACCAGAAATGACAGAACAGCTGTTAGTGGATCAAAGGCTACTATCATTCCAAATGTAGAGCTTACCCCTTTACCTCCTTTAAAATTAAGGAATGGAGAGATACAATGTCCAAGGACAGAGATAGCTCCAGCTAGAAGATAAAGTTCACTAGGTAGCCCTATAAACCTTCCAATAATTACAGGGATAGCCCCTTTCAAAACATCGGTGATAAGGACCATCAAACCAGGTAAAACGCCTAAAGTTCTTAGTACATTCGTTGCTCCTATATTACCACTACCTTTACTTCTTATATCTACCCTATATAACCTTTTACCTACAAGGTATCCAAAAGGTATCCCTCCTAATAAAAAACTTCCTAGATATAACAGTAAAATCTTCAACTCTCCCTCCACTCTAATCTTATAGGATTACCTAAATATGAATAAACCCCTCTTATCCTCTTTTCAATCTCTTGAACCGTCCTGGAATTTATAAACTCAGTATTATTCACAAAAATAAGAAACTTAGGGGGAAATATATCTATCTGTTTTCCATAGTAAACCTTTACCATTCTTCCATCTTCACCGGGAAAACTTAGTCCTCCTAATGCTCTATCTAACTCTTTTCTTCCAAGGACAGTTTTCCCAGATTCTATTACCAAAAGTATAGTCTCTTTTAATCTTTTAATCCCACTTCCAGTAATACAAGAGGTATAGCATACAGGGGCGTATGGAATAAATGAAAATGTATCAGGAAGATAAAAATCCTTTCCTACCAGGTCTACCTTATTCCATATTACTACTATAGGCTTTTCCATCTCCAAAATACTACGAATAATCCTTTTGTCAAAACCAGTCAATCCATCATTTATATCCAAGACAAGCAAGACTAAATCGGCTCTATTTATCATCCTAAGAGTATTTGAAACTGCTAACCTTTCCAACAACGAACCATCTTTCCATCTCTTCCTTATTCCAGCCGTATCAGCTATAACAATTTTTTCATTATTTAAAGTCAACTCCTCTTCTATTACATCCCTGGTTGTTCCTGCAATCTCATCAACAATAGCCCTATCCTTTTCTAAAAGTCTATTAAAAACAGAAGATTTACCCACATTTACATTCCCTACTAAGGTAACCCTTATATAATCAGCCTTTTCTAGGCTAGAAGCAGGTAGATTCTCTATAACCTTATCTAGAAGCTCATCAATATTTATACCATGCTGAGCTGATATAGGAACTATATCCTCAAATCCCAGGGAGAAAAACTCAGGTAAGATTAGGTCCTTCTTCATATAATCATCTACCTTATTTACTACCAATATAATCCTTTTACCAGAATTTCTTAAAATCTGTGCAAGGTCCAAATCATCGCTACTAATAGATGACCTGCCATCTACCACAAATAGAATCTCTGTCGCCTCCTCTAGCGTCTTTTTCAACTCAAGGTTTACCTCTTCCTGAAGAGGCTCCTCTTCCTTCATAGTAAATCCCCCAGTATCTACCAGAGCAAAGTATACCCCATTCCATTCACACACATCATAAAGCCTATCTCTAGTGGTATGGGGAATAGGACTTGTAATCGCCTTCCACTTTCCAATCATCCTATTAAAGAGGGTAGATTTACCTACATTGGGCCTTCCTACTATAGCTACTACCGGCAACATATCTCGTTTATCTTATCTATGACTTTATCGATTACCCAATCTGGGGTAGAGGCTCCAGCGGTGATTCCTATCCTCTCTTTATTATAAAACCATTTAGGGTCGACCTCTTCCCAAGACTCTATATGATATGTCTCTATACCTTTTTTCACTCCAATCTCTGCTAATCTTCTTGTATTAGCACTATTCTTTCCACCTATAACAATTATAACATCTGATATCTCTGATAAATTCTCCATTGCCTTCTGCCTCCGCTGAGAGGCATCACATAGGGTATTAAAAACCCTTATCTCCCAGCCCTTTTTAATTATCTCTCCTAATATATCTTCAAATTTATCAAAAGAGAATGTGGTCTGGGCTACTACTCCTATACTCTTATCTAAAGTTATAGGGTCTATCTCTTCCTTTGAAGTTACTATACTAGCTTTCCCTTTCCCAAAACTCAATAACCCCTCAACCTCTGGATGGCCCTTCTCACCTATGATAATTACACTATAGTTATTAGATGCCAAAAAGCTTACCATCCCCTGAGCTCTCGCTACAAGGGGACAGGTAGCGTTTATAATCCTTATATTTCTCTTCTTTAGTTCTTTTAATATCTCTACTGGAACCCCATGAGACCTTATTAATACTATTTCTCCTGGTTCTAATTCATCTATACCTTCTACCATCCTTAATCCAATCCTATTCAGTCTTTCTACCTCTAAAGGATTATGGATTATCGGTCCTAATGTAGCCACCTTACTACCAGAGCTAGCAGCCTTCTCTGCCAGGCTTATTGCCCTCCTTACCCCAAAACAAAATCCATACTCTTCAGCCAACACTATCTCCATATTTATTCTCTCTCTAATACCCAGATCATATAAGGGCTATCTTCTCTGAATGATGAAAAATCATAATCTCCATATAATGCCTCTATCTTAAACCTGTGCATAATGAACATCCTTTCCATCTCATACCTAGTAAAATACCTTAGAAGCATTTCTCTTACATACCGAGTTATCCTCCCATATCGGTCAATCAGATCATAGAACACATTCAATTTAATAATCTGATGTACAGGATCAATCAACCTCGTCTCATACTTTTGAAGATAACTCTGCCATTTATCAATCCAAAAAAGGGAATTATGATAATAGGACTCCTTATGGGACTCTAAGACCTCTGGACTCATATTAGCCACACTTATTATAAATCTACCTCTATGAAGTAGATGTTTATAAACACCTTCTAAACATCTATCCTGATCCTCTATTGTCAAAAGATGCATAAAGCTATTAAATGCTATTAATACACCACCAAATAAAGTCTCCAGCTCGAAATTACGCATATCCCCTTTTACTATCGAGATCCTCTCTACTATCTCCAAAGGTTCTGCAGAAATCTTCTTTCTGGCTATATCCAGCATCTTTTGGGATATATCTAATCCAGTGACCTTATGATTTTCCCTTGCAAGTGGTATGAGAAGTCTTCCTGTTCCACAACCAAGTTCAAGAATAGAGCCTTCAATATCTCTGAAGAGTTCAATGTAAAAAGGTACATCCTCTACTATATTGTTATACTCTATATCATAGAGCCATGCAAACCTATCATATTCAGCCATCAATCAGTAATTCTTGCCCCTAGGGTATGTTCTAACTCACTCAAGGCAAATAGATGGGCTTCCTCCGAGAAAGATGCCACACAGTTTCGGGGGATTATCACCTCATATCCTAACATCCTGGCATCATAAGTAGTATAAAGTATACAGATATTAGTGACCACTCCTGTAATGATAAGTTGAGTAATTTCTAACTCTTTCAATGAAATATCAAGGTCAGTACCTAAGAATCCACTATATCTCCTTTTATGTATAATCCTTTCTCCTCTTTCAGGTGTTAATTCCTCTATTATATCTGCTCCCCAGGTCCCTTCTATACAATGAGGAGGAAAGAGGGTAAATTCTCTATCTTCTTTAATATGTGTGTCGCATATATGAAATACAGGTATCCTCTCCTCTCTCGCTTTCTTCAACTGTTCCTTTATAAATGGGATGGTTCTGCTAGATAATGATGAATAGAGAACTCCCTCCGGATGTACAAAGTCATTTACCATATCTATAATAAGAAGGGCTTTACTCATTCCTTTATCAGTCCTCCTTTTAGATTATCAAACTTCATAATCTCTTTATTAAACCCAAGTTTTATCGTTCCTGTTGGACCATTTCTATGCTTAGAGAGGATTACCTCACAGGTACCCTTTTCCGGAGATTCACTATTATAATACTCGTCTCTATATAGAAATAACACTAGGTCTGCCTCCTGTTCTATGGCTCCACTCTCACGAAGGTCAGAAAGCTGAGGACGTTTGTCCTGCCTCTGTTCCACTGCCCTACTCAGTTGAGACAATGTAATAACAGGTATATCAAGCTCTCGCGCCATAGTCTTTAGTTCTCTAGATATCTTTGATATCTCCTGGACCCTATTTTCTATCCTTGCCCCTGCATTCATCAACTGTAGATAGTCTATTATAATAAGAGATAATCCAACCTCCGACTTCAGTCTTCTAGCCTTTGCTCTCATCTCCAATACACTCATATTGGGAGAATCATCTATATATATTGGCGCCTCAGCAAGATTATTTATACCTGTTGTAATTCTCCTCCACTCACCCTCTGTTAAATCGCCAACTCTCAATTTGTAATATGGAATGCCTGCTTCAGAGGAGAGCATCCTCATCGCTACCTGTTCTGACGACATCTCTAGACTAAATACAGCTACTGGAAGCTTTAGGTTAACACCAACATGATGAGCAATATTCAAGCAGAAGGCAGTCTTCCCCATAGATGGCCTGCCAGCTATTATTATAAAATCAGAATATTGTAATCCCCCTGTAATCTTATCAAACTCATCAAAACCAGTAGGAATTCCGCTGAGGTAACTATGCTTCTGAGACCTCAGTTCTATCATCTCGAAAACATTGAAAAGCTCTTCCTTCAGAGGGATAAAATATTGAAAAACCTTACGCTGAGTTACGGCAAAGATGAGCTGTTCTGCCTTATCCATAATTACAGGAACTTCTTCATTCTCTTCTTCAGCTAGTTCCTTGATCTTTATACTCGCATCTATCAGTTCCCTTAGTATTGCCTTCTCTTGGATTATCTTAGCATAATAAGCAGCATTAGATGGAGTAGGAACCTTATCCAGAAGAGAAGAGAGATATGTGTACCCACCTGCAGACTCTAGAAGTCCCTTCTTTGAAAGAAGGTCAGAAACGCTTATAAGGTCTACAGGTTCACCTCTTTCAAAAAGTTCAATTATAGCTTCATATATATCTCTGTGGACCTTTCTATAAAAACTTCTAGAATCCAGGATCTCAATGACCCTGGCAATAGCATCTCTTGAAAGAAGCATTGCTCCCAGAACAGATTCTTCTGCCTCAAGATTATACGGAGGAACATTAGATTTTAATGCCCCTTCAATACCCATAGTATTACTCTCTCTCTACAGAGACATTAATAGGGACACTGACCCCATAACCTAATTTTACTGTAACCTCATAGTTTCCCAGATACTTTATTGGTTCCTTTAATACAATCTGATGTTTATCTATATCAAAATTCTTAGATCTTAATCCTTCGGCTATATCGCTAGATGTAATAGAGCCAAAAAGTTTGTCCTCTTCTCCAACCTTTACCTTAAATAAGAGATTTGTTCCTTTCAGCTTCTCTGCAATCTTTAGAGCAGCATCTTTCTCCCTTTCTTCTTTTACCAAAACTGCATTCTTTCTAAGTTCTATATCTCTTATCCTGCCCCTAGTAGTCTTAGCAGCTAATCCTTTAGGGATAAGATAGTTTCTCGCGTAACCTTCAGGGACATTCTTTATATCACCTATTCTACCCAAACCCGGTATATCCTTCAATAGAATTACTTCCATACTAATCACTCGCAAATGGCAAAAGTGCCATCATTCTTGCCCTCTTTATAGCCCTAGCCAACTTACGCTGATGGGTCGCACAGGTACCAGTAACTCTCCTAGGAAGGATCTTTCCCCTATCTGACATAAAATGTTTTAGTCTCTCTATATTTTTATAATCTATCTCCGTCTTTTCTGTACAAAATGCACATACCTTCCTCTTCTGAGTTCTAAAACGTCTTCCAGTTTCTCTCTTTCTTTCCTGTGGCATATTTCTCCTTGGAACCCTAACAAAAGGGTAGGTGAAGATTTGATATTCGCCTTCACCTTAGGCGATACTTTTTTATTTTCCCTCGTCTAAATCTATATCAATCTTCTTTTCTAAATCATCAACAAAAGCATCCTCATCAAAAGACACAACTTCTTCTGGGACCTCTTCTCCCTCTTTAGGCTTACTACCTAAGAATTCTACTCGCCTTGCTACTACTCTAGCACGTCTCTGAGTCTTCCCATCCTGAGACTGATATCTATCTATCTCTAGTCTTCCCTCTATACCTATCATCCTACCCTTTTTTAGATATGTAGCACAGAGTTCTGCCTGTTTTCTCCATACTACAATATCTATAAAATCAGTCAGTTCCTTACCATCTCTTCCCCTTCTATTCACTGCCAATGTAAACTCTGCCACTGCTGTACCATCAGGGGTATAACGTAATGCAGGATCACCAGTAAGTCTGCCTGTTAATATTACAGAGTTCATATTAATCTCTCCGCACTATCATATGTCTTATATTGTCTTCGGTTATCTTTAAAACCCTATCCAGTTCCTTTAGCATAGAGTTATCCCCCTTAAAATTTATCAAGAGATAATATCCACTATAGAACCTCTTTATTGGATAGCTCAAATGCCTCCTCCCCCACTTTTCTACCCCATTAAGTTCTCCTCCTGATGAAGTTACCACCTCTTGGAGTCTTGTAACTAATTCATCTATCTTAGATTCCTCTAAATCTGGATTAAGGATACACATCAATTCATATTCTCTCAATTCCTTATTAATCCTCCTCTACAGTTTGTAGAGATAAAGTAGGGAGGACCCCCTACTTTATCTCTATGACCGCTCCTACCTCTTCGAGTTTTGCCTTTATCTGTTCGGCTTCTTCTCTAGAGACCTTTTCCTTTACAGCTTTGGGAGCAGCATCAACTAAATCCTTTGCCTCTTTCAACCCTAGGCCAGTTATCTCCTTTACTACCTTTATAACCTGTACCTTCTTATCTCCAGGAGAGGTAAGGACTACATCAAATTCCGTCTGTTCTTTAGGTTTCTCCTCTACTGTTGGTACAGCTGCCATAGGAGCCATTGTTACTGCAGGGGCTGCCTGAACCCCAAACTTCTCTTCCAGAGCTTTTACAAGGTCTGAAAGCTCCAGCACACTCATCTGAGAGATGGCTTCAATAATTTCTTCTTTTGTCATTTTGACCTCCTTTATGATCTCTTTTCCTTTACGTTATTAAGCACAGATAATAGGTCCCTTAGTGGAGCCTGTAATACATTTACTAAACCTGAAAGGGGAGCTGCAATTCCACCTACTACTCTAGCAATAAGGACCTCTTTAGGTGGAAGCTTACTCAACTCTTCAAGTTGAGGACCCTCATATATATGACCTTCTATAAATATTCCCTTAGGAACGAGTTTATTATTATTCCTGGAGAATGTCAATACCTCCTTTAATAACTCTAGTTCATCTGTATGAGTAAAGATGAACATATTAGGCCCTTCCAGGAGGGATTTGCTAGTTCCATCTAAACTGATTCCTTTTCTTTTTAGGGCAATATTAAATAGTGTGTTCTTTATTACCTTTACTTCTCCACCCTTTTTTCTTATATTCTTTCTCAAAGTCTCAGTATCCTTTATAACGAGGCCACGATTCTCAGCAACAATAAATCCTTTCGCCCTGTTTAACCTTTCTATTGTATTCTCTATTACTGCTACCTTTTCTTCCTTTAAAGGCATTTATTCACCTCCTATAAAATAACCCTTCCATCACTAAGGAAGGGCCATCCTTCCTCGGTAGGATATTAAGCCTAATGGCACCTACTTTCTTAGGAATCTATTCTAAAATTATCCCTAATAATTTTTATACAGCACTTACCCTTGTAGCTTTAAGGGGGTCTATCTTTATACCAGGGCTCATTGAAGTAGCAAATGCAACTCCTCTTACATACTGTCCTTTTACTCCCGATGGTTTTGCCCTTAATATTGCATTCATCAATGCATAAAAGTTTTCCTTTAATCTCTCATCCTCAAATGACCTTCTACCTATAACAGTGTGTATTATACCAAACTTGTCTACCCTAAATTCTACCCTCCCCTTTTTCAGCTCTTTTACAGTATTAGCTATATCTGTAGTAACAGTCCCCACCTTAGGGTTTGGCATTAATCCCCTAGGCCCTAAGATCTTACCCAACCTACCTACTAAACCCATCATATCAGGGGTAGCTATAGCCACATCAAAATCTGTCCATCCTTCATTGATCTTATTTATAAGGTCTTCAGCACCTACATAATCTGCTCCTGCATCTATTGCCTCTTGTGCCTTCTCTCCCCTAGCAAACACGAGAACCCTTCTGCTCTTTCCTATCCCATTAGGTAAGACCACAGTACCCCTTATATTCTGTTCTGCATGCCTAGGGTCTACCCCCAAGTTTATAGAGACCTCTACTGACTCGTCAAAATTGGCATAACTTATCTGTTTCAATAGAGCAAGAGCCTCATCTACATCATATCTCTTCCTTCTATCTATAAGCTTAAGTGAATTTAAGTATTTCTTACCATGCTTAGGCATTCTATCCCTTCTCCTTACTCTTCAATACTTACTCCCATACTTCTTGCTGTCCCAGCTATAATCCTCATAGCAGATTCTAAATTATCAGTATTCAAATCCTGCAGCTTCTTCTGTGCAATTTCTCTAAGCTGGGCAGTCGTAAGCTTGCCTATCTTATTCTTATTTGGTTCTCCAGACCCCTTTTCTGCTCCTATAGCCTTTTTTATAAGCTCAGATGCAGGCGGAGTCTTCAATACAAATGTAAAACTTCTATCCTCATACACGGTAATCTCAACAGGTATTACCTCTCCTGCCTGATTCCCAGTTTGAGCATTATAAGATTTACAAAATTCCATTATATTAACCCCATACTGGCCTAATGCAGGCCCTACTGGGGGAGCCGGGGTAGCTTTCCCTGCTGGAAGTTGAAGTTTTACTATTCCAACTATCTTCTTAGGCATCTGTTACCTCCTTATACTTTCTCTACTTGGTCCATTCTTAATTCTAATGGAGTTTCTCTACCAAAAATAGAAACCGTTACCTTTACTTTATTCCTCTCTGGTATTATCTCTTCAACCGTTCCGGCAAAATCTTCGAACGGTCCATACTTTATTCTCACTACATCTCCAATATGGAGAGATGTCCGATATCGCATATCTTCCCATCTTATCCTCTTCATTATTGTTTCAAGTTCATCCTCTGGTATAGGAGTAGGTTTTCCTCCTATACCTACAAACCCAGTAACCCCAGGAGTATTTCTCACTATAAGCCAGGTTTCATCATCCATATCCATATTTACAAGTAGATACCCGGGGAATATCTTTCTCCTCACTACCTTTTTCTGAATCTCATGAAGTTCTATCTCATTCTCTATAGGCACAAGCACCTGGAAGATTTTATTCTCCATTCCTAAAGACCTAATCTTTCTCTCCAGATTCGCCTTTACCTTTTCCTCATATCCGGTAAAGGTATGGATTACATACCATCTACCTTTTTTGGTCTCTATCTTATCTTCTACCATAAAACTCCTCTACTTAGCTATAAAGGCAAACAACCTAGATAAAAGCAAATCTACCATTCCTACAAAGGCAGTAAAAAATGCCACAAATATCAATACGACTATAGTTAAGACCTTTACCTCTTCTCTAGTCGGCCAAGTTACCTTCCTTATCTCTGATCTAACTTCTCTAAAAAACTGTTTTAATCTTTGCCACGTCTTTTTAAAAAAAGACAGCTGCATCTCTCCTCCTTAAATATTTTCGGGATAATAAAATACCTTCATAGCACATTAATATAATAGCAAAATAAATAATCTTTGTAAAGACGGACGTAGGACTGAGATGTAATCACTGTTTAGCAATCTTCTTCAAGAATAATCCTCCCGAAATGGGTCTGTTAAGAATCACCAAACAGATATTTGACATTTTTACTTTTTAGTTTTATCATATTAGTATGAATGATAAGACATATATGGAGGATAAGATTATGGAACGAAAATTTTATGGGATAACCACTGTCAGTGAGAGGGGCCAGATAGTTATTCCTCAAGAAGCTAGGTTTGAACTTAATCTAAGCCCTGGGGAAAAGCTTCTAGTGATGAAAGAAGGAAATTTCCCTGGACTTATACTTATAAAGGCAGATCAAATAACAGAGATGCTATCTAGTATTACAAAGAACCTGGCAGAGATGGAAAGACTTTTAGTAAGGATTCAAAAGGAGGAACAGAACATTGAAGATAATAGAAGTAAATAGGTTATCAAAGACATATCCAGGTGGAGTAGAGGCAGTAAAGGGTATAACATTTGAGGTAGAGGAAGGAGAAATATTTGGACTTCTCGGTCCAAATGGAGCAGGAAAGAGTACTACTATGATGATGCTTACAACCCTTATAAAACCTACTTCTGGTTCTGCCAAGGTATGTGGGTACGATATAGTTAGCCAGCCAAATCCAGTCAGGTTTTCCATAGGCTATGTATCCCAGGATTTGGCAGTAGATGATACCCTTACAGGACGGGAAAACCTATTCCTCCAGGGAAGATTCTATCATCTATCTAAAGAAATCATAGAAAAGAGGATAAAGGAACTCCTGGAACTTGTTCATCTAACAGAGAGGGCAGATGAAAAGGTTGAAAATTACTCAGGAGGGATGAGAAAGAGGCTGGATATAGCTATGGGGCTGATCCATAGACCGAGAGTACTCTTTCTAGATGAACCCACATTAGGGTTAGATGTTCAGACTAGGCAGGATATCTGGGAGTATATCACAAGGATCAGAAAAGAGAGTAATATGACTATCTTTTTAACCACTCACTATATGGAAGAGGCAGATAATATCTGTGACAGGATTGCCATTATAGACCATGGAGAGATAAAGGCGATAGATACCCCAAGAAAGCTTAAGGAGAATCTTGGTGGAGACTTGATAACACTTTCTCTAAGACAGGATGGGATAGAAAGAACTACTCTATTTTTAGAAAATGTTAAGCTACTAGAATATGTTAATGATATAAAGAAGAACGATGGAAGATATACTATTATAGCAAAAAGGGGAGAGAAACTTATTCCATTAATATTTAATATCGCTCAGGAAAATGGAATAGAAATCTCTTCTATCACGCTAAAACAGCCCACCCTAGACGATGTATATATTGCCTATACAGGTAAAGAGTTGCGTGATGAAGATGGTAGTCCAGAAGACGTTAGAAGGATGAATAGAATCTTAAGGAGGTCAAGATGAAGAACTTTCTACAGGATGTCTACTCTATATTTTGGAGAGAGATGAAACACTTTATAGACCAAAAGATGAGGATTATAGTTTCTATAGTTCAACCATTTATATGGCTAAGTCTTATGGGGAACCTTATGTCAGGATTTACTAATAATCCATTTGGACTGATGGCTCTAGGTGGGGTTAAGTATCTAGACTTTATGACCCCAGGGATTATAATTATGACTACACTCTTTGGAGGAATCTTTGGTGGTGTTTCCATAGTGATGGACAGAAGATTTGGTTATCTGAATAAGATGTTAGCCTCACCTATATCCAGAAGTGCAATTCCTCTAGGGAAGATGTTGTCAAGTGCATTGACAGCAGGGATTCAAGCCTTAATGATAATAATTGTAGCAAAGCTTATGGGGGTAAATTTTGCCACAGGTATTCTGGGAATTATCCTGATTCTAATCTTAGCTATGTGCTTTAGCCTTGCTATGGCTGGAATCTCACTTGCTTTGGCAGCAAGATTAAAGAATATGGAGACTCTATTTGCAATAGTAAACTTTCTCACTATGCCGCTTATGTTTACTAGCAATGCGATGTTTCCAACCCAAACTATGCCAGATTGGTTAGCAACTATAGCCAGATGGAATCCACTCTCCTATGTAGTAACTCCTTTAAGGACATTAGTTACATCAGGCTGGAATTGGATGGAAATAACACAAGGACTAGTCTATATCTTCCTATTAGTGCTATTTACCCTCTATATAGCAACTACCCAATTCAAAAAGAGTATAGCATAAAGGGCCTAACAGACTGTTCTAGGGATAGTAACTCTAGAGGCAATGGTCCTACCTATAATGGAAGAGATAACAGATTTGATTATATCTGGTATGATAAATGGGAAAAATCCCAACCTAAGAATTCCGTTTATGTCTGTCCTGCTACCTAGGTAGTAGGACAGTATTATATAAAGATATGGTAGCCCTACAAGATAGATTACAATAAGCCCTAAAAGAGATGCCAGAAGATAAGAACTTTTCCTCTCTGCAATCTTACCTGCTACCCAAGAGGAAGCAATAAAACCAATTAGGAATCCAAACGTAGGTTTTAGAATGTATATAGGTCCTCCATATGGTGGGGATGCAAATACAGGTACCCCAATGAGTCCCAATATCACGTAAAGTAGCATACTCATAGCTCCTAGCTTTGGACCTATAACTATCCCTGAAAGTAGAGCTACCATTGGTAATAGACTAAATGGAACGAGCATCGTCCCCGTACCTAGTCTCACAATAATAGCAGAAAGTATAGCTAGGGCTGTAAACATAGATGTATAGGTTATATCTTTCGTAGAAAGTCTCTTAGATTTCATATAGGTTAAGGATTCTTTTCTATAGGTTTTTCTATAAATTCTGGAATCGTTTGGTCTAATCTTATATAGACCTCTCTAAGATATGACCTAAAGAGCATATCAAACGTGGCATCATCCTTGGTAGAGTGATGCAGGTTATACCACCAGAACCAATCACTTCCTTCTGCAATATAGATATAGTTCATCGATTCTTCTATTAACTTAGCATCCTTTGTCTGTTTAAGGAGATCTATATCATTTCTTACTCTAGCTAGGTACTCCCATGCCAGATTTGTCGAGGGTTGACCTATCCAGGTATCAAAGGATACATTTATCCATGAACCGGCTGATATACCTGGGAGTGTATCATAGTTTCCATCTATATCTAAGAAGATGGACGGGGTTATTGGTTTTAAGCCGGCGGTACTAGAAAGTCTTCTATAAAGTGAGGTAAGAAATTCCCAACCATTCTCTGGATAATAACTCCAACAGTTCTCTCCATCTAAGGCTATAACCACTATATACTCTCTTCCTGGAGGAAGCTTGAATCTTATATCTTCAAGTCTCGTTACTAGGTCTACTGCTGCATCCTGTGGATTCCACTTTGTATATGTAAATCCAATAAGGTTTGAAAGGGCTTTATTTCGAAAGAATACTACTAATTTCCCTGCAGGCGTATCTACATAGTACGGTCTACAAAGAGCCTGGAGGTAATCTATATCTCCCTTTATATTATGATGGATGGTTTTTAAAAGGATATCCTCATCAGCAACTATCCACTTTATACCGGCACTCTTTATCATATTCAGCGCATCACTGCTTATAGCAAGTTCTGAAGGCCACATTCCATTGGGAAGATTTCCGAATACCAAAGAAAACTCATTTATACCATTTTTTATCTGTGCCACTGCATCCTCAGGATGACTAAAGTTTATCCTTGGCAGGTTAGATATACCTACTTCCTTTGCTATATCTGTATTTATCAAAAGGGGAAGGATTGGATGATAGAATGGAGATGTTATAAGTTCCACCTGATGCATATCCACAAGCTCTTTATATTTAGATATTATCATACTTATAACTTCTAGCTGTTTCCTTATGAGAAGTCTTTTGTGGTCCTCATCGAAGTGTTCCATCTGAAAGAACTTATTTATTATAGGGTCATACATCTTAAAATATGGATCAAACCAGGTAAGATTATACCATACCTGTAAGTCCAGATAATCCTGAGGAGTAAAGGTCTCTAGAGCCTTCTCTACACCAAGAGATTTAACCCTTTGATATAGAGAGTAGTAACTAGGATATGGCTTTATAAAATAATCAAGGTTTATCTCAAAGAAGTTTTCCAGTATGAACTTCTTATCCTCTATAGACAGCTCATCTACAGACCTATTGGTAACCTCTAGATATATATCATTTGCATAGTTATATATGTAATCATTTATCTGGGTTAATAGAACAGGTGTTATATTGGCTGTATAATGGACCTTAGGGAAATGACTTAAAAGATTTGCCATATAGAAATAATCTTTAACCGCATGCATCCTTGTCCAAGGAAGAAGATACTTATCTCGTTGGGGGTCCTTATAGATTGGCTGATGGTGATGCCATATTAATGCTACATTAAGTGTAGGTATCATCTTATGCTAAGCTCTCTATCTTTTCTCTCAAGTTCTTAGCTGCATCTTCTGGCTTTACCGGGTTTATATAAAATCCGGAGCCAAGTTCAAAACCAGCAAACTTTGTAAGTCTTGGCACAATGTTAAAGTGCCAATGAAAGAACTCTGTTCCATTCCCTCTAAAAGGGATGTTATGAAGGATAAAATTGTAGGGAGGATCATTTAAGAGTTCAGAGAGCGCCCAGAAGATTATCTTGAAAATCTTGGCTAATTCCATAATCTCTATCTTTCCTATCTTCTCATAGGCTGAAGAATGTTGTTTTGGAAAGAGGTCTACTTCATATGGACTAGGAGAAGCAAATGGAGACAACGCTATAAAAAGGTCGTTTTCAAATATTACCCTCTCTCCATCCATTTTATCTTGTCTTATTATATCGCAGTAAGGGCATCTCTCTTTATATGCATAATAATCCCTCGCCCCTTCGTACTCTTCTACTACCCTTTTAGGAACAACAGGAAGAGCTATAATCTGAGAATGTGGATGTTCCAATGAGGCACCTGCCTCAGCTCCATAATTCTTAAATATAAGTGCATATTTTAATTCAGAATTTCTTGACAGATCCAGGATCCTATCTCTATAAGCCCACAATATCTCCTCTATCTCCTTCTCGGACATATTTGCCATCGTTCTATTGTGGAATGGGCTTTCTATAATAATCTCATGAGAGCCATAACCTGTAGACATATCATACATCCCAAGTCCACTCCTCTCTAGAGGGACATTGGTACTTACAGCAGAGTATCTGTTTGGTATTACCCTTATCCACCATCCTTTTGTATCCTTTTGAGTTCCTGCCTGTCTATAAGACATAAGTTCTGGCGGAGTTTGGCTTTCATTTCCTTCACAGAACGGACACTTCTCTAGATATTGAGGTAGAGGGGTAGGCTTTGGCCTACTATCAGCAAAATCGCTTGGCCTTTTAGCCCTTTCAGTGGCAATTATAACCCATCTTCTTGTAACCGGGTCCTTTCTCAATTCAGACATCTTATTTCTCCTCCAATATCTTTAAATATATCTTTTCATACTCTTTCGCTGATTTACCCCAGGAATGGTCTTCCTCCATTATCCTCTTTCTGAAACCAGTTATACCTTCTATACCACTGTAATATAAATCTAACGCCCTCTCAACTGCCTCAACAAGAGCATTAGGATTATCCTCAGCAAATGTAAATCCAGTTTCTCCATCCTTTACTGTATCCTTTAACCCTCCGACACTTCTTACTATAGGGATTGTTCCATATCTCATAGCTATCATCTGGCCTAGTCCACACGGCTCAAACTTCGACGGCATCATAAAGAAGTCTGATCCTGCATATATTAGATGTGCCAATTCGTTATCAAATCTCAGATTGAGAGATATCTTCTCTGGATAGCTCTGGGCTATCTGGGTTAATATCTGATGATAATAATCAGCACCAGTTCCGAGTATTACTAGATAAACGTCTTTCTCTATAAATTGAGGAATAGCCTGAGTTAATATATCTATCCCCTTTTGCTCCCATAATCTTCCTATAAAACTAAAAAGAGGTACATCTTCTCTGTATTTAAGCCCTAATTTCTCAAGAAGAAACCTCTTCAACTCCTCCTTTTTATCTATCGTATCTATCCCATATCTTACCGGCAGATATCTATCAGTACTTGGATTGAATTCAGTCTCATCTATACCATTTAATATCCCAAAAAGGACATCCTCTCGCTTTCTTAACAGCCCATCAAGTCCGTATCCAAACTCTGGCGTTTTTATCTCTTGGGCGTATGTAGGACTCACTGTATTCACTATGTCACTATAAACTATACCTGATTTCATTATATTGAACCTACCATAAAACTCCACCTCTTCTGAATTGAAAGAGGATATTGGTAACTTCGAATAGAAAAACATATCCTTATCACAGACACCTTGATAGGCAAGATTATGTATAGAAAAGAGAGTCCCTGTCTTTTTCTTATCCCAAAAAAACCTTACATATCCTGGCATCAAGGCGGTATGCCAATCATTACAATGGATAATATCAGGCTCTAATATTCTAGCCAGTTCATAGGCAGCCCTCGAAAAGAATATAAATCTTCTTATATCATCAGGATAATCATATATCTTCTCCCTCTCAAAGTATGCTCCATTATTAACTAGATACAAAGATATATTCTTAGAGATCCTTACCTTCTCTATACCTGCAACTTCATTTCCATATCCTAGGGGAACCTCTAACTTTTCTAAAAACCTTACCTTCTTTTTTCCATCCAGGTTGATCGTCCTATAACCAGGCATAACTATAGAGACCGTATGACCTAGATTCTCCAACGCCTTAGGTAAGGCACCAGCAACATCAGCAAGCCCCCCTACCTTTACAAATGGATTTACCTCACTTGCAGCCAAAAGTATATGCATAATTAATACCTCCAAATCAAAATTCTATGCCTTCCCTTGCCTTAACTCCCTTATAATAGGGATGTTTTACCTCTTTCATCTCTGTAATGAGGTCTACCTCTTTTAGTATCTCTTCTGGGGCACCCCTTCCGGTAAGGACCAATTCTGTATTAGGAGACTTTTTTTGTATAATTTTCTTTATATCTTCTATAGATATAACTCCAGCCTTATAGGCAGGAAAGACCTCATCTACTATTATTATATCATACTCCCCACTGGATACTGCCAGAATAATCTTCTCTAGTAGGGTTTTAGCCAGTAATATATCCTCCTCCTCTGGCCTTCCTATTACAAATCTTTCCCTACCACCCTGGATAATCTCTGTCTCTGGATAAGCTTTCTTTAAGGCTATCACCTCCCCTGAAGGGGTATCCGGAGGTTTTAGAAATTGGAATATTATAACACTCTTATTTCTCCCCAATGCCCTTAGAGCGAGTCCAAATGCAGCAGTAGTTTTCCCCTTTCCATCTCCTGTATAGACCTCTATCAATCCTTCCTGCATAATAGTAACCTTGCTATCTCAAAACTCGCCCGTGGCTTCCCAATACGTCTGGCATTCTTAGCCATCTCTAGGACCCTTTCCTTACTCTTCAACAGGATCTCTATAATTATAGGAACCTCAGAAAGTTTATTTACCCTTACCGCTGCCCCCTCAGCTGTTAAGTATATAGTATTATACTCCTCTTGGCCAGGGATAGGATTTACTATTATCATAGGAAGGCCAGCGGCCAATGTCTCTGAAGAGATAAGCCCCCCTGGTTTCGTGATTATAATATCAGAGGCATGCATTACCTCATAAACGTTAGAGATAAAACCGAATACAGTCACTGGCATACTTGCCTTTTCCTTTAATCTCTCCAATCTTTCTTGGAGGGTCTTATTCTTCCCTGAGACAGCAATTATCTGAATAGGCAAAGACAACTTATTTAACGATTCGAATAATGTATCTATCCCTATATCTAACCAGCTTCCCATTAAAAGGATAGTAAACCTCCCCGGTTCCAGATTAAATTTTTTCTGAAGTTCGTTCTTGTCATAAGGTTCGGCAAACCTCAGGTCTACAGGGATACCGGTTATAAATATCTTCTCCTCAGATATACCCTGTTTTATAAGGTACTCTTTAGTAAATATATTAGGAACCATATACTTGTCTATCTCCTGGTATACCCAAAAAGGATGCGCCCTAAAATCTGTAATTATCCCAACTAACTCCTTTTTAAGATCAAACTCCTGTTTTAGATTTGCTACCATTCCGGTAGGAGATTCATGCGATGAGACTACAACATCAGGGTCATATTCTTCTACGAGTTTCTTCACCTTAGTTATTCCTACATGGTGAAGTAAATCCTTCAATGCGGTAGAATCTTCTCCTATTGCATAAAAATAACCATATACATTAGGGACAAGGTTTACAATCCTTTCATAACTCTTTGATACAAACTTCCCAAGGGCGGTATTTATATAGTTATAAACGTCTACTATTCTATATTCTATATCTCCCTGATTTAGTATCTTTAGAGCATTAGCTACCGACTCTATTGCCTTGTTATGGCCAGTCCCTATACTAGCTGTAAGGAAAAGAATTCTCATCTCGGTATTACCCTTTCTATCCTTTCATAGACAGAATCCAATGTGACCTCCTCTACAGTATTTTCTCTTCTCTCCTTTATCTCCAATACTCCTGAGTTCAAAAATTTATTACCAATGGTAATCCTTAAGGGGATACCTAAGAGGTCAGCATCCATAAATTTAACTCCAGCCCTTTCATTCCTATCATCTAAAATCACTTCAAAACCCCTCTGAGATAATTTATTATAAAGCACCTCTGCAGTTATCCTGATGGTCTCATTAGTCCAATCGGTTGGAAGTATATAGACTTCATACGGAGCTATACTTATGGGCCAGATGATGCCACTTTTATCATTGTTCTGCTCTATACTCGAGGCTATAAGTCTAGTTACCCCTATACCATAGCATCCCATAAGTATGGGCTTTAATTCGCCTGTAGAGGTCTGAAACATAGCTCCTATAGGCTCACTATACTTTGTACCAAGTTTGAATATATGGCCAGCCTCTATCCCCTTAGATACCGTTAACTCCCCTCCGCATTTCGGACAGAGGTCTCCACTTTTCACCTTCCTTACAGGATAGAAATCTTTTACCGAAAAATCTCTACCTATGTTTACATTTATATAATGATAGTTGGGACTGTTTGCTCCTACCACGGCATTCTTTATACCCTTTATCTCTGGGTCCGCCACTATCTCAAGGTCTAGTCCTACAGGACCTACAAATCCCAACGGAGAACTGCTACCTTCATCTGTTAAGGTTATATCTTCAGTACCCAGCACTTTTCCTATCCTTTTCAGATTAACCTCGCTATCTCCTCTTATCAATACTGCTACCTCTCTCCCATCTGCCTTTAGTATTATAGTCTTTATAATCTTAGATGGAGGAACGTTAAGAAATCTTGATATTTCCTCTACAGTTTTAAGCTCTGGGGTATACACCTTTTCTATGGGAAGTTCTTCCTCATTCTCTTCCTTTATTACTACATTATAGTCTGCCACTTCAGTAGTAGCTGCATATCCACAGGAATTACAATATGCAATCTCGTCCTCTCCACTTGGAGCAATAATTACAAATTCATGGGAAACATCCCCACCTATAGGACCACTCTCAGCTTCTACTATCTTGTAGTTTAAGCCTATCGCATCGAATATCTTTTTGTAAGCCCCATAGACAGAGTAATAACCCTCATCTAGACTTTCTTCATCGGCATGAAAGCTATACAGGTCCTTCATTATAAATTCTCGGCTTCTTATGATTCCAAATCTAGGTCTTGGTTCGTCTCGAAACTTTATCTGTATCTGAAAGAGCATAAATGGAAGCTGTTTATAGGAGGTGATCTTAGCCTGAACCAGGGAGGTAATAATCTCCTCATGTGTTGGTCCCAGACATAACATACGGCCCTGTCTATCCTGGAGTTTGAAAAGTTCATCACCGTAATCATCCCATCTTCCAGTGAGTTTCCATAGCTCACTAGGATGTAGAGCTGGCAAAAGGACCTCTTGAGCCCCTATAGCCTCCATCTCTCGCCGTATTATACTCTCTATCTTCTTCAACACTCTAAAGCCTAGTGGAAGATACTCATAGACCCCAGAGGCAACCCTTTCTATCATAGAGGTCTTTATCATAAGTATATGACTTATCGCCTCTGCATCCTTAGGTGTTTCTTTCAGAGGATAATAGAACAACTGAGACATTCTCATCGCTAGTATCTTTTGTCCTCCTCTTTAACATACTTTATTAACATATTGACAGCCTCTATAGGCGAATAGATTCCTATAGTTTCTCCTTTTATAAAAAATACCCCCTTATCCTTTCCAAATGCAACCCCACAATCAGCATCCTTTGCTTCACCAGGTCCATTAACACTGCAACCCATTATAGCCACTGTTAACGGCACCCTGACATTACTTAAAGCCTTATCTACTCTTTTATAGAGAGACTCAAGTTTTACCTGACATCTACCACAGGTAGGACAGGAGATAATGTTTACTCCACGATTCCTCAACCCTAGATTCTTCAGTATTTCATATCCAACCCTTACCTCCATAACCGGGTCACCTGTAAGAGACACCCTTAATGTATCACCTATCCCCTCTCTTAATATAAAACTCAAACCTATGGTAGATTTTACTATCCCTCTCCAACTTCCACCAGACTCAGTTACTCCCAGAGAGATCGGATACCTTGTATGGGAGGCTAAGAGTAGATTTGCATCTATCGTCTCCTCTGCGCTGGAAGATTTTATTGAGATTACAAGGTTTGTGTATCCCCAATCCTCTATAAGCTTTACATAATCTAAGGCACATTGAACGAGTCCTTCTTTGTTTCGTTTATACCTTTCAGGAAGTGACCCTTTATTTACCCCTATCCTGATAGGAATATTACGACTTTTAGCCTCCTGCACCAATGCTTTGAGAGTATTTATATCACCTACAGTGCCAGGATTAATTCTAATCTTGTCTACCCCCATCTCTAAGGCTATAAAACCTAGAGAGATATTAAAGTGGAGGTCAGCAACAATCGGGATATCTATTCTATCTTTTATCTCCTTAAGACTTAAGGCAGCCTCTTTAGTTGGGACAGCTACTCTTACTATCTCACACCCCGCCTCTTCTAGCCTTTCTATCTGATTAACCGTTGCCTTTACATCCTCAGTAGGGGTGCTAGTCATTGATTGAACCGCTATAGGATTACCTCCACCTATCCTTACATTTCCAATACTTACAACGAAGGTATCATTTCTTTTCCACATCTAGAATCTTCTTATATCTCCTATAGTAATAATTATCATCAGAATCATAAGAAATAAAAATCCTATATAATGGATAACATTCTCTTTTTCTGGACTCAGTCTTATCTTCTTCCAAAGTCCCAATATAAGGAAAAGGATCCTCCCACCATCCAAGGCAGGTATTGGAAGTATATTGAAAAGTCCCCATTGGATACTTAATAGTGCCATAAATTGCAAAAAAGCCTTAAATCCCATTTGGGACACCGCCCCTGTCATTTTGACAAGACCTACTGGGCCACTAATCGAATTTACACCTAACCTGCCGGTAATTAATCCCCATATAGCAGCTAATGTCCCAACTATAACAGCCCAGAATTCCTCTAGAGCTTTTATAAACGCCTCAAATATGGGATATCTTTCATCCAAAAAGGTGGGCATAGTGATGCCTATGATTCTTCTCTTTTGATTGGGGTCATATCTTGGAGTTACAGTAAAACTTAAAATCTTGCCATTTCTCTCTACATCTAAAACAAGGGATTTATCTGTACCTTTAATGATATTAATTACATCTTCTGTTGAGTTTACTGGCTTTTGGTCTATAGAAATAATCTTATCCCCAGGCTTTAATCCAGCTATCGCTGCTGGAGAACCTGGGACAATACTATTGATACCAGTAGGGACTATCTTGCTAGGTATACCCCAATTAAATAGGATAGTAAGGAGAAAGATAGCAAGCAAAAAATTCATAATAACACCAGAGGCGAGGATGATAAACTTAGAAAACCAGGATTTATTCTGGAAATCCCCTTCCTCATCTACAGGTTTATCCACATCTAACCCGGCTAGATTTACAAAACCACCTATAGGTAAAGCCCTTATAGAGAATCTGGTATCATTTCTTTCAAAGGAAAGAACCCTAGGCCCAAAACCTATAGAAAATTCTTCCACCTTTACCTTATGTAACCTAGCCTGCAAATAATGCCCATACTCATGGATAAGTACAAGGATTCCAACAAGCACCAAAAATAACAGGACATTCATCTTATTTCACCCTATCTTTCAATCTTAAAGTCTCTTCTCTTGCCCAACTATCTACCGTCATCACTGTTTCTATGGAATCTGGGACTGTAGGGGTATGTCTGGATAGGACCTCTTCTACAAGCCTCGGGATATCAGTAAATCCTATTTCTCCCTTTAGAAAAAGTTCTACTGCTATCTCATCTGAGGCATTTAAAACCACAGGATAGGTAAGCCCTTTCCTCCCACTTTCCATAGCTATCTTTAAGGCAGGAAATTTTTCTATGTCAGGAGGTTCAAATGTAATCTCCCCCAAAGATAAAAGGTCCAATCTTTCCCATCCTGTCTCTACCCTTTCAGGATAAGAAAGGGCATATAGGATAGGTATTCTCATATCCGGCATACTCATAATAGCAATTAACGTACTATCCTTTAGGTTTATTGCCCCATGTATCACACCCTGTGGATGTATAACTATCTGTATCTTATCATATGGGATATCAAAAAATTTATGGATCTCAATCCATTCAAATCCTTTATTCATAAGGGTAGCAGAATCTATCGTTATCTTTTTCCCCATCTTCCATACGGGATGATGTAAAGCTTGCACGGGAGTCACTCCTTTAAGTTCTTCCCTATTTAAGTTTCTAAATGGACCACCAGAAGCAGTGAGGATAACACCTTCTAGATCTTCCTTACTGTTTAATGCATTAAAACACTGAAATATGGCACTAGGCTCACTATCTATAGGGATGAGCCTTACATTCTTTTCCTCAGCCTTTTTCCTTATCAATTCCCCCATAATCACTATAGATTCTTTATTCGCTATGGCTACATCCTTACTGTGATTTATCGCCTCCCATAAAGGATATATCCCTAACGCACCACCCATAACCAAGACCACTAAATCTACATCTTCTATAGAAGCTATCTCTTTAAGACCTTCTATGCCATAGAAATATTCAATCTTCGACCCCTTTATCATTCTCTCCAGAGAGGAAGATATAGTATTCTCTGTTAATAAAACATATCTTGGATGGAACTCCTCTACCTGTGCTGCCAATTTCTCTACATTCTGTCTTGCTCCAAGACCTATAACAGTAAATCTATCCGAAAACTCTCTTACTACATCTAATGTCTTAGTCCCTAACGCTCCTGTAGAACCAAGAATTAAAAGTCTTTTTACCATATTCCACCTACTATAAACCTTATCAATGGGAAAACCACTACAATACCAACTAAAAAGCCATCAAATCTATCAAGTATTCCCCCATGACCCGGGATTATACTTCCAGAATCTTTTACCCTTGCCTCTCTCTTTAAAAGGGATTCAAACAGGTCTCCTGCCTGAACACCAAGCCCAAGGAGGATTCCTATCACTATACCTCTATAGTCACTCAAAAAGGCAAAAGTTGCTATTGTAGTAGCTATCAAACCGCCTATAAAACCTTCCCAGGATTTAAGTGGACTTAATATAGAGGCAAGTCTATGTCTTCCAAAACCTCTGCCTACAAAATAAGCAGTAGTATCAAATGCCCATGTTCCAATCATCACCATAGCACACCAGTACCCTTGGGGGTCAAATTTTCTCATTATCAAGAACATAGAAAGAGGAACCGCCAAATATATCAATCCAAATATGGTAGCCGAGATACGGGAAAGACTATTCTCTATATCCTGCATTATTATGAAATAGAGCATAAGATATACCCATAAAACGATTAGGGTTTGAAGTACACTTGTAGCATACTCCCAGCTCCATAACAAGATTATTATTCCACCCACCAATCCTTCCCAGAATCTTATCTTTATATTCATAGACTCAGAGAGTCGGCTATACTCAAAAAATCCAATTACAAAAAGGGCTAAAACCAGAATACGTAATGGTATACCACCAAACCTTATAGCCAAAAGGATTATTGGAACCCCAATAATAGCACTTATGACCCTATGCAGGATCAATCCTTTATATCCCTCCAAAACGTCTTTTCCTCTTCTGAAAATCCAAAATAGCCTCATCAAATGCCTTTTCATCAAAGTCAGGCCATAAAATAGGAGTAAAATAGAGTTCACTATAGGCAGATTGCCATAGGAAAAAATTACTTATTCTTAATTCTCCACTAGTCCTTATTATCAGATCTGGATCTGGGAAGTTCTTTGTATCTAAATAGGAAGAAACTAATTTCTCATCTATCATTTCTGGATTAGTCCTATTAGAGATAAGGTCGGACGAGAATTTACGAAATGCCCTGACTATATCATCTCTACCGCTATAGTTTATAGCAAAGGCAAGATAGAGTCTATCATTATCTTTAGTCAGTTCCTCGGTAGTTTCCATCTCACTTAATACTTCCTTTGAGAGTTTAGACCTATCTCCAAAAAAGGTAACATTGATCTTCTTTTCTATAAACTCAGGTCTTTCCTCTCTTAATCCAAATCTCAATATCTCCATCAATCCATCTACTTCCTCTTTAGGCCTCTTCCAATTTTCGGTAGAAAAGGCGAAAAGACTCAGATATTTTATACCTAGGTCTAATGCATGAGAAACTATTCGCTTTACTGTACGCCTTCCCTCCTGATGGCCTGATATCCTCGGCAACCCCCTTGCCTGTGCCCATCTACCATTCCCATCCATAATAATAGCTATATGGACGGGCAATCTCTCTATTTCCAATTATACCTCCATTATCTCTTTCTCTTTCTCTAAGAGTACTTTATCTACTTCCTCTATATATTTATCTGTAATCTTCTGGAGCTGGTCCTTTATCCTCTTTTCCACGTCTTCAGGAAGCTTATTGTTCTTTTTCTCTTTTTCCAATTCCTCTATCCCGGTCCTCCTTATATTTCTTATAACCACCTTGGCATCTTCCCCCTTCTTCTTTACTAATTTTACCAGCTCTTTCCTCCGTTCTTCGGTAGGAGAAGGGATGTTTAACTTTATGGAGGTCCCATCATTTATTGGAGTTAGACTAAGATTTGACCTCAGTATAGCCTTCTCTATACTCGGTAGGGACTGTCTATCCCAGGGCTGTATTAAAATAGTCCTGGAATCAGGGGTAGTTATCTTTGCAATCTGATAGAGGGGAGTGGGTGTTCCATAGTAATCTACAGAAACCTCCTCTACAATAGCAGGATTAGCCCTTCCGGTTCTTATTCCAATAAGTTCCTTCTGGAATACCGAGATAGACTGTTTCATTTTCTCCTCAATGCTCTTAGTAAAGGCTTTCTCTTCCATTTTATCTCACCCCTTCACTATAGTGCCTATCTCATCTCCATATATTATCCTCTTTAGATTTCCCATCTCTGATATATTAAATACTATAATAGGAATCTTATTCTCCATACAGAGAGACACCGCTGTAGCATCCATCACCTTTAACTCTTTGTTTAAGATATCCATATATCTTACCTCTGTATACCTTATAGCATTCGGATTCTTCAACGGGTCTGAATCATAGATCCCATTAACCTTTGTTCCCTTAATCATTACCTCTGCTCCGATCTCAGCAGCCCTTAGAGCCGCAGCAGTATCAGTACTAAAGAAGGGATTCCCTGTCCCTCCACCAAAAATAACTACCCGTCCCTTCTCTAGATGCCTAATTGCTCTTCTCCTTATATACGGCTCTGCTATCTGTCTCATCTCAATAGATGTCTGAACCCTAGTAGGTACACCCATACTTTCTAACCTTGCCTGCAGGGCAAGTGCATTTATCACGGTAGCTAACATACCCATATAATCAGCAGTCGCTCTATCGATAGATAAAGAGCTAGAGGTAATGCCTCTAATGACATTACCTCCTCCTACAACTATAGCTACTTCAACCCCTACCTTATATATAGACTCTATCTCTTCAGCAAGCATTATCAGTGACTCATACCCTATAGGTTCACTATTGTTTCTAAATGCCTCTCCACTTAACTTAAGGAGAATACGTTTATACTTAGGGTTATCCATTAATCCTCTTTCCCCAATTCAAATCTTACAAATCTTCTTACTACAATATTCTCTCCTAGTTTAGCGATAGTTTCATTTATAAGGTCTTTTATCTTCTTTTCTGGATCTCTTACCCAAGCCTGTTCTAATAGACATACCTCTTGGTAAAATTTCTCTATCTTTCCCTGAACAATCCTATCTATCACCTGCGGAGGCTTACCTTCATTCTTGGCTTGAGTAGCATATATCTCTTTCTCTTTTTCTAAAACATCCCCCGGAACATCCGCAGTAGAAACATATCTAGGATTACTAGCAGCTATATGCATAGCAATCTCTTTGGCAAGCGTCTTAAATTCGTCTGTCCTAGCAACAAAATCCGTCTCACAGTTTAACTCAAGGAGTACACCTAACCTGTTTCCAGGATGTATATAACTCTCTATCCTTCCATCCTTTGCCACTCGAGCTCCTTTCTTCTCTGCCGTGGCTATTCCTGCCTTCCTCAATATCTCCGTAGCCTTCTCTATATCCCCCCCTGATTCCAGGAGAGCTTTCTTACAATCCATTACGCCAGCTCCTGTTTTCTCTCTTAACTCTTTTATTAAATCCATATTGATACTCAAAATATCACATCCTCCTTATACTCATCTGCTTCTTTTTCTTCTATTACATCTGGTGGTAATTCTTCTATCGGCGGCATCTCTGAAACCTCTTCCTCTGCCTCTTCTTTTCTTGCCCCTACCCCTTCAAGAATTGCATCAGCTATCTTACTGCAATACAACTTTATAGCCCTTATAGCATCATCATTTCCTGGAATGGGATATTCAACCTGTTCAGGGTCACCATTTGTATCTACTATCCCAACAGTAGGAATACCCATCCTTCTAGCTTCTCTCACTGCATTCTCTTCTTTCTTTATATCTACCACAAAGAGAAGACTAGGCAAATCATCCATCGTCTCTATCCCACCAAGATACTTTTCTAAGCGATTTAACTCGATCTCAAGATGTTTTCTCTCTCTTTTAGTAAAAGAATCCCAAAGTCCCTTATCTCTTGCTTCTCTAAGGTCCTTAAGCTTCTTTATACCTATCCTTATCGTTTGGAAGTTCGTAAGTAATCCTCCAAGCCATCTCTGATTTACGTAAGGCATTCCACACCTCGTCGCCTCAGCCTGTACCACCTCATACGCCTGTTTTTTGGTACCAACAAATAGCACCTTCCCACCGTTACCAGATATGTCTCTTACTACCTCGTATGCCGTTTCTATACAGGCAACTGTCTTCTGAAGGTCTATAATGTGGATACCGTTTCTCTCAGCAAAAATATAGGGCTTCATCTTTGGATTCCAACGTTTAGTTTGGTGTCCAAAGTGAACCCCAGCTTCTAAAAGCTGCTTAATACTCACTACTGCCATATATTCTCCTCCTCTAAGTTAAACTTTTGCTCCACTGCCACCTAAATGGTAGACTTAGAGACTGTGAAGCATGCCAATTTTCTTGTGAAAGTATATCACATAGTAGAGATGTTAGCAAGTAGATGTTAAGTCTTTATAAGCCCAACGCCTTCACAGCACTCGTATTCAATCTGAATGGTCGAATGGGTTATATTATAAGCCCTCAGGATTCTCCCTATCTTTTCATATAGTGGAACTATTTGGGTTACAGTAAGGTCTTCTTTCAGGTTTATATGACATTCAAAGTGTATATCGTTATCATCAAGTCTCCATATGTGAACATGGTGTATATTCTTTACTTCTTCTAAACCCTCAATCTCTTTTTTTATCCTATTTATATCTATATCCTTTGGTGTTGCCTGCATCAAAATCTCTACCGCCTCTTTGACTATCTCCAGACATTCCTTAATGACATATATTCCTATAAGAAAAGTCAGAACAGGGTCAACAAAGTATACTTTATAAAAATATATCAGGACTCCCCCTATAACAACCCCTACTGAAGATAATGTGTCAGAGAAAAGATGTATATAAGCAGACCTTATATTTAAATTTTTCCCTGAATCCTTCCTCAAAAGTAAGGTAGAAATTAGGTTTGCCAGAAGCCCAATTATAGCAACAGCTATCATCAAAAGCCCATCAATAGGCTGAGGGTTTATGAGCTTTAGATAAGCCTCTTTAAAAAGATATATAGAGATGGAAAGTAGTACTATTGAATTGAAGAAGGCTGCTAATATCTCCGCCCTTTTATATCCAAAGGTAAGTCTTTCATTATTCTCTCTTTGAGATATCTTCAGGGCAAGATAAGTTATGATTATAGCAACACCATCACTCAGATTATGAAGTGCATCAGAAACGAGAGACAAGCTTCCTGCTATTATTCCCCCAATTACCTCTGAGACAGTAATAGTGAAGTTCAAAACCATCGTAATTATGAGGTTATTTCTATTAACATCACTGTGTTTATGTGCCATTAGTCTCACCCTTTCATACTATTATCTAATATAATACACCTATCCCTCAATTAAGGCAACTCGTAGATTTAAGATATGATATAATATCAAGAAATTAACTTAAGGAGGTATCTTTAAATGGCTCATATAACTACTTCTATAAAGGATTCTGTGATTAATCCATTTACTCTTATAGGGGAAGACTGGATGCTCATTACCGCTGGAGATATTCATTCATTTAATATGATGACTGCAAGCTGGGGTGGTTTGGGCATCCTTTGGGGTAAGGAGGTTGCCTTCTGTTTTATAAGACCAACTAGATATACTTATAATTTTGTCAACGAGAATAGATTCTTTACCCTATCCTTTTTTTCTGAAGAATACCGAGAAGCCCTGAATATATGTGGTTCATATTCTGGAAGAGATGTAGATAAAATAAAACTTACCGGTTTAACCCCTATAGAAGATAGGGAACATAATACCATCTTCTTTGATGAGGCTAAATTAGTCCTTATCTGCAAAAAGATATATTATCAGGATATAGACTCCAAAAATTTCCTAGACGAAAATATTAATAGTCATTATCCATTAAAAGACTACCACAGGATGTTTATAGGGGAGATAGTAATTGCCCTCAGAAAAATACAATAGATCGCTAAGTCAGTTGCAAATATATACAAGAAGGGTGTATAATCATCAGAAATTAATATAGGGTTTTCTTTGGGGCAGGGTGACAGGGTTTTTACTCTGAATTCCCGACTGGTGGTGATGCCTATACAAGGGATGAGCCCATCAGCCTCAGCGGTTTGATCCGGTGAGAATCCGGAGCCAACGGTATAGTCCGAATGGGCAAGGAAGTAGTTATTTATCCACCGTATTCTCAATCCCCAGGGAAAGCCCTGGGGATTTTTGATTTTGGAGGTGAATATGATGGTAAAGGAAGATTGGGAAGTAAAGAAAGGGTTAGCTCAGATGCTTAAAGGTGGGGTCATAATGGATGTGACCTCTAAAGAACAGGCAATAATAGCAGAAGAAGCAGGGGCAGTAGCGGTAATGGCTCTTGAACGTGTGCCAGCTGATATCAGAGCTGCCGGTGGCGTAGCCAGGATGGCACCTGTATATAAGATAAGAGAGATTATGGAGGCAGTTTCTATTCCAGTAATGGCAAAGGTAAGGATAGGACATATAGGAGAGGCAATGATACTTGAAGAACTTGGGGTAGATTTTATAGACGAGAGTGAGGTGTTAACACCAGCTGACGAATCATATCATATATTAAAACATCACTTCGTAACCCCATTTGTTTGTGGAGCACGCAACTTAGGAGAAGCCCTTAGGAGGATTCAAGAAGGAGCTGCAATGATTAGAACAAAGGGAGAAGCAGGAACGGGAAACGTAGTAGAAGCAGTAAGGCATATGCGACTCATACAGGAAGAGATAAGAAGAGTTGTGTCAGCACCTACTGATGAACTTCCTAAGATAGCCAAGGAATATGGGGTATCGCTGGACCTTTTGGTAGAAACAAAGATCCTACGTAGACTCCCGGTAGTCAACTTTGCTGCCGGAGGTATAGCTACCCCAAGTGATGCTGCACTGATGAGGATATTGGGTGCAGATGGAATATTTGTAGGGTCAGGGATATTCAAATCCAGTAATCCTAAAGGATATGCTATGGCAATAGTAAGGGCATGCACCTACTATGATGACCCTAAAGTTCTTTTGGATGTCTCTGAGGAGTTAGGAGAGCCAATGCCTGGGCAGGAGATAGCTAAATTGGAAGTAATGCTACAGGAGAGAGGATGGTAACTATGAATGTTGGAATCATCAATCTACAGGGTGGAGTAATTGAGCATGCAAATGCAGTCACACAGTTAGGGCATGAGGTACTATTCATAAGATATCCCCATCAGATAGATTGGGTAGATGCATTGATAATCCCAGGGGGAGAGAGTACTACAATCGGAATGCTTATGGCAGAAAAGGGGTTGATCGAACCAGTAAAGAGAAGGGCAGAAGAAGGTATGAAGATCTTTGGAACGTGTGCTGGACTCATACTGCTATGCACAGATGTAGAAGGGAAATCGTATGGGAATATCTCTATATTCCCTGCTACTGTTAAAAGAAACGCCTTCGGTAGACAGAGAGATAGTTTTGTAAGGAATCTCTCAATACCTATCATTGGAGAGCCCCTATTTAAAGGGATCTTTATACGTGCCCCTTATATAGAATCGGTAGGGTCAGGGGTTAATATCCTCTGTAAACTTGATGATGAAAAGATTGTGATGGCAGAGTATAAGAACATCCTCGTCTGTGCCTTTCACCCGGAGCTTACAGATGACCTAAGGATTCATAAATACTTTCTGGGAAAAAGCTAGATGGCGGAGAGGGTGGGATTCGAACCCACGGGGTAATTCTACCCTCTCGCTTTCGAGGCGAGCGCCTTAATCCACTCAGCCACCTCTCCTACTGGTATTTAATCTTTATCTTATCTTCTACTAACTCTTTTATCGCCGTACTCACAGGGTTCAGCTTCCTAGTCAATAGGGTAGCAGTCTCATGTATCTCCTCTGCCCTTTTAGCCACTGCTATAGTTAATACATATCTATTATGGGTTATTTTTAATATCTTATCAAGAATCAGTATATCCAAAGTTCTCTGCCTCCTTTATAATCTGTGGTAGAAATCTCTTCTCAATAATCCTTAGTATCCTCGTAGTAAGAAAATCCCTGTTAGTTAATGGCTTAACTAGTATAGCCCTTATACCTACCATATTACTCCCCCAAACATCCATAAATAACTGGTCTCCTATAGATACTACTTCTTCTCTCTTTAACTTTAATATCCTCAATGCCCTATTAAACCCGGTGGGTAAAGGTTTTAAAGCCATAGGAATTACTGGAAGTCCTAATTCTCTGCTGATAAAAAAAGCCCTTTCTCTTTTATCAGTGTTAGACAAAAGACAAGCCTTCAAATCATTCTTCTTTATCTTCTCTATAAACAGTTCTATTTCCTCTGGTATCTTCCAAGAACCCCAGGGGACAAGGGTATTATCTATATCAAAAATTATTCCTTTAATATTATACCTCAACAACTTCTCTACATCAATCAGTGATACCTTTTCTACAAAACCAAATGCTTTAAGGAGTCTATAACTCACTGCTGCTTAACTTGAAATTCTACATCTACTGAGCCGGTTGCCTCTAATACCTGGGTATCAGTATTTAGAACAGCATCTGTACTCTTTAATGTTAAGTCTTCTCTTAGAATCACCACATTACCAGTTAGCCTGAACTGATTCTTATCTAAAAGGAACGTGCCAGAATCAGCAGTTGCCTTTGTTCCTTCTTGTTCCAGACTGACCTGTTCTACTTTAGCCTCTTTTGTATTCGTATTGTAATCTAACTTAGAACAATTTATAGTGGCAGTAGTCTTTCCTTTATCATCAAGGGTTAGTATCTTTACATCCTTGTTTAAGATGATTCTATTGTTATTCAGGTCTGCCTGCATATCCGTACCTGTAATCTTTACCTTCTCCATCTCAACCCTTACCGGACCTGGCATTACCATAGTCTGCTTATCCTGGCTAAAATCAAGTGAATTACCCCAGATCTTTGGTCCATCTTTCAATTCTACCCTGACGTTTCCTTCAACCTTAAGGAGCTTGGTCTTCATATCATAAACAAGCTTATCTCCATAGAGCTTTCCACTCTGGGTAGAAATCTGCTTCTGTCCATATAGCATTACCGGAATTATAAACAATAGACAGAGTGTGAGGATGAAAATCTTACGCATAGGTCCTCCTTCTTAAAAGTTTACTACAAGATTCCCCCATAATTCCACCTTCTGAGCTAAAAGATCAGCCCTAATATTATTGCACCTAGCGCTATAAGAACCGAATTTTACCCTGATATTACCATTCGCCTCAAAGAGAGCCTTACTATTAATCCAACTGATACTATCGGCTGTCACGTCAATATTCTCTCCCTTAATCCTTCCATTCGAATATATCTTAAAGTCACTATTAGCAAAATCTATCTCTCCATCTACTCCACTAAAAGACACAATAATATTCTCCTTCTCATCATATACATTTCCCTCAATATGACCCTTTAAGATAGCACTATCCTGGGTCTTATTCTGAAAAGAATCAACTTTCAAATAAAAACTCTTTCTTCCCCCAATCATCCCTATTACCTCTCCCCCCTCTACTACTATCTTAGGTTCAGTAGAGACTGAAGTCTCCTCTAGAGATGATTTCCACAGCCACCAGCTCAACAGTGCTATCCCTGTTATAATTAATACTGTTATGACATACCTCATAAGTCATTTACAAAACTTTCATAGTTATGAGTTATCTCCTGTAGGTGTTCATAATCGGTCATATCTATTTTTATAGGAGTAATAGATATGTAACCTTCTTTTATAGCTCCCACATCACTACCTAGTTCATAGTTACTAATAGAGACCGCATCAACCCAATAGTATGGTTCCCCCCTAGGGTCTAGACGTTTAACTACATTAGGAACATATCTCTTTGCCCCTTGGTATGTAAATCTTACACCTTTAGGTTTATCAATTGCTGGAATATTCACATTTAATAATACACCATTAGGAAGACCAATTTTTATTACAGCTTCAGCAAGTTTAGCTGTAAAATCTGCAGCCATCTCAAAGAGAGAAGAGTCTATTGTCCTATAAGAGGCTAAGGAAACCGCTATGGAAGGAATCCCATTGATCACTCCTTCCATAGCAGCAGAAACCGTCCCTGAATAGGTAATGTCTATACCCAAATTAGACCCATGGTTTATCCCAGAGACTACAAGGTCTACTTTGTCCTTTATGATCTCACATACCCCAAGGAGGATACAGTCTGCAGGGGTTCCTGTAGTAACCCAAACCTCAAGTTCATTAGGTATCCTCTTTACCCTTATAGGCTCCTCTATAGTAAGGGAATGCCCACTAGCACTCCGCTGTCTATCTGGAGACACAATAACAACCCTCCCCAATCTACTCAATGCCCTCCCTAATGTATTAAGTCCAACTGTACCTATACCGTCGTCATTAGATAATAGGATTGTGGGCATTTATATTTCACTTACGAGGTTCAACTATGAACTTTATCGCAGTCCTTTCCTCATTATCTATTACCACATTTACAAATGCTGGAATACATATAACCTCTAATCCACTTGGGGCGAGAAACCCTCTAGCTATAGCGATTGCCTTTACTGCCTGATTCACTGCTCCTGCTCCAATAGCCTGCATCTCCACAGAACCTTCTTCCCTTATCACTCCTGCTAGAGCTCCAGCCACTGAATTTGGATTAGATTTTGCTGAAACCTTCAATGTCGTCATCTTCATTCCTCCTTATAATATTTTCTAATTCTTTTTATAGATATAGCCTTGCCTGAATTTATATCTATATCTAGTAATATACCGTTAAAGAGGGTCCTCCCTTTTGCTACTTTAAATCTCTTAGGGAGTGAGGTAAGAAATCTCTCTATTATTATCTCTTTATCCTCTCCTATCACTCCATCAGCAGGACCAATCATCCCTACATCAGATATATAGGCGGTACCTAAAAGAGATATCTCCTCATCTGCAGTTTGTACATGGGTATGGGTACCTAAAATAGCGCTTACATCTCCATCTAGGTATCTCCACAGTGCTATCTTCTCTGAAGTAGCTTCAGCATGAAAATCTATAACTATGTTTCTTATCCCTTCCCTATGCATCTCCTCTATAACTTCTCTCCCTTTTCTAAAGGGACAATCCAACTGGACTCCAGTAAAAACTCTTCCCATAAGATTTATAATACCAATCTTTACTCCATTAAACAACTCTAATACGATAGAACCTCTACCCGGAACATCAGGAGGATAATTTAAGGGCCTTAAGATCCTCTCCTCCTCTCTGATAACACCTGCACCCTCCTTTTTATCCCATATATGGTTTCCCGATGTAATTACATCTACTGAAAGGGAAAAGAGCTCTTCTGCTACCTCCTTGGTGATACCAAATCCTCCTGCAGAATTTTCTCCATTTACTATTATCACATCTATAGAGCCCTCTTCCCCTATCTCTTTTAAAGCTTTAGCCAATGTCTGTCTGCCTGGTCTCCCAACTACATCTCCGCCAAATAGGACCCTTATTACATTATCTGGCATATTCTATCGCTCTCGTTTCTCTTATCACCACTACCCTTATCTGTCCCGGATACTCAAGCTCATCTTCTATTCTTTTGGCTAAGTCTCTAGCCAAGCCGAGTGCAGTTAAGTCATCTATCTTTTCTGGTTCAACCACCACCCTTACCTCTCTCCCTGCCTGCAATGCATAAGCCTTTTCCACTCCAGGGAAAGATGTCGCTAATTCCTCTAACTTCTTTATACGCTTTATATACGCCTCTAAGGTTTCTTTTCTTGCCCCTGGCCTTGCAGCCGAAATGGCATCAGCAGCCTGAACTAAAACCGCTTCAATGCTATTTGGAGGTTCTTCACCGTGATGACTAGCTATTGCATTTACCACTATCTCATTCTCATTATATTTACGAGCAAACTCAGCACCTAAAAGGGCATGCGGACCTTCTGCATCATAGTCCAACGCCTTTCCTATATCATGGAGCAATCCAGCTCTCTTAGCTAATGTTGGGTCTATTCCTAACTCCGCAGCCATTATACCTGCTAATCTAGACACTTCCTGCGAATGACTAAGGACATTTTGCCCATAGCTTGTTCTGAATATAAGCCTTCCCAGAGCCCTTACAAGTTCGGGGTGGACTTTTGTTAATTTGGCTTCAAAAATAGCCCTTTCTCCCTCTTCTTTTATCCTACCCTCTACCTCCTGCTGTGCCTTCTCTACCACCTCTTCTATACGCCCAGGATGGATTCTTCCATCCTGAATAAGTCTCTCTAGAGAGAGCCTAGCTATCTCCCTCCTTATGGGGTCATAACTTGATAACACTACCACCTCGGGGGTATCATCTATAATCAAATCTACCCCAGTAAGTGTCTCTAGTGTCCTGATATTCCTCCCCTCTCTTCCTATAATCCTACCTTTCATCTCTTCATTGGGAAGAGTAACAACTGATACAGTAGCAGAAGCAACCTCGTCAGAAGCGCACCTCTGGATAGCAGTAGCAACTATCTCTCTTGCCTTTTTAGTAGCTTCCTCCTTTAATTCCATCTCTATCTCATAAAGTTTAGAAAGGGCCTCTCTTTTTGCCTCAGCCTCTATACTATTTATAAGCATATCCTTTGCCTCTTCTGTACTCATATTAGCAATCCTCTCTAATTCTTTCAACTGTTTTTCCTTTATACTCTCTACCTCTTGGTACAACTGATTGATGGATTCTTCCTTAGCCTGTAGTGCCCTTTCTCTCCTTTCAATACCTTCCTGTCTCTTCTCTAATGTTATCTCTCGTTGTGAGAGTCTCCGTTCCTGTCTCTGAAGGTCACCCCTCTTCTGTCTAATCTGTCTCTCTGTATCATTCTTTATCCTCTCAGCTTCATCTTTAGCTGATACAATAATCTCAAGCTTTTTCTTCTCTCCCTCATCCTTAGCCTTCTCGATAATCTCATTTGCTATCCTCTCTGCTTCCTTTATTATACCTTCTGCCCTGTATTTCCTGTAGATATAACCAACGCTTCCTCCAATGACAGAAGCGATTATAGCTATTAATATAGTCCAAATAATGTTTGATCACCTCGCTATTTCTCATCCTAAAACCCCCGACTTCTCAAGGATCTGACGTTCTATTGTAGCAGCTATTTCTGGATGCTGAGTTAGATACTCTACTGCTCGTATCTTTCCTTGTCCTAATCTTTCTTGCTCGTAAGAAAACCAAGAGCCAGCCTTAGTTATTATATTATTTTCTACCCCCAAATCTACTAATTCTCCCATTCTTGATATCCCCTTTCCATATAGGATATCAAACTCTGCCTGTCTAAAAGGAGGGGCAAGTTTATTTTTTACTACTTTTACTTTAACTCTATTTCCTAGCGATTCTTCTCCTTCTTTTATACCTTCTATTCTCCTTATATCCAGCCTTATAGAGGCGTAAAACTTAAGTGCCCTTCCACCTGGTGTCACCTCTGGATTTCCCCCACCCCCATAACCTGTTTGCATCTTTTCCCTTAACTGATTTATAAATACACAGGCAGTCTTAGACTTACTTAGAGTCCCTGCTAACTTCCTAAGCGCCTGAGACATAAGTCTAGCCTGTAAACCCATATACTGATCTCCTATATCTCCCTCTAACTCCACCTTAGGGACCAATGCAGCTACTGAATCGATAACAACGATATCCACTGCTCCACTAGAAGATAATGCATCGGCAATACCTAAAGCCTGCTCTCCACTATCAGGTTGAGATATCCACATCTCATCTATATTCACTCCTAAATTCCTGGCATATATCGGGTCTAAGGCATGTTCTGCATCTATAAATGCAGCTATTCCACCTCGTTTCTGTGCCTCTGCTATTATATGGAGGGCAAGCGTAGTCTTACCTGAAGCCTCTGGACCAAATATCTCCGTAATCCTGCCCCTAGGAATACCCATAATTCCCAAGGCTATGTCTAATCCAAGGGAACCGGTAGGAATTACCTCTACCTGGAGTTTACTGGAGATCTCTCCAAGCTTCATTATTGCTCCCTTACCAAAATCCTTCTCTATCTTATTAATAGCCCCTTCTAAAGCCTTTAATTTTTCCTCAGAAATACTCATTTTTCACTCCTCTTTCTTTACTCTCCAATAATCTTAGTAACAAACGCCCTCCTGCGAGGACCATCCAATTCTACAAAGAGTATAGATTGCCATACCCCCAAATCCGGGTCACCACCTGTTAACGGCAGGGTAACCTGATTGCCTAAAAATATAGCCCTCAGGTGAGCATCTGCATTATTATCTATAGCATTATGCTTATAGTTATTCTGTTGAGGGATTATCTTTTCCAAGAATGCCTCAAGGTCAGCCTCGAGATTTCTCTCACTTTGGTTCACATATAAACCAGTAGTAGTATGGAGAGAATAAACTAAAATAATGCCATCCTTTATTCCGCTTCTTCCTACTACCTGTCTCACTTGAGAACTCACATTTATTATCTCTATCCTTTTCTGAGACCTCAAGTTTGAAACTTCAGTATATGTTTTCATTCTTAACCCCCAATATAAAACTGGTCGGGGCGAAAGGATTTGAACCTTCGGCCTCCTGTACCCGAAACAGGCGCGCTCCCATCTGCGCTACGCCCCGATATCTAAATTATACCAGATTACTTAACATAAATCTATAAAAGAGTCTCTTTCTGGTCCTATACTTACACCTAAGACCTTTGTATCTAGAAAATCTTCCACAAACTTAATAAAGGCAATAGCATTTTTAGGAAGCTCTCTACTATCCATCTTCCATCCGGGTAGCCTTTCGTATATAGGCTCACATCTAGATAGTATCTCCGAAGAGGCAGGAAAATAGTCAAGTCTCTCTCCTTCATAGATATAGCCCACACATATATTCACCTCTTCCAATCCCCCAAGGACATCAAGCTTAGTAAGATATATCCCATCTATCCCATTTATCTGGCAGGAGAATCTTGTAGCCACACCGTCAAGCCATCCACATCTTCTAGGCCTTCCCGTAGTAGTGCCATATTCCTTCCCCTTTTCTCTCAAATATTCTCCAGAGCTGCCTTTTAACTCTGTAGGGAAAGGTCCAGAACCTACCCTTGTCATATACGATTTAGCTACCCCGTAGACTTTCCTTAGCTGTTTTGGGCTTATACCTGAGCCTGAAAATATCCCGCTTATGCTACTCTCGGAAGAACTTACATAGGGATATGTACCAAAGTTTACATCAAGCAAGAAACCTTGAGCTCCTTCAAAGAGGAGGTCCATATCTTCTGAAAGTAGTCGGTGAAGTAACATTACAGTATCTGTAACATAGGGCTTCAGTATAATAGAATACTCCCTATAAGTCCTTATTACATCCTCTATATCCAGCTTTCCATCTAAAGCCGGACACAACTTTATCTTTAGACTCCATACCATTCTTAACTTTTCTTCAAAGTCATCCGAGATGAGGTCTATCATCCTCAAACCAGAACGGTTTATCTCGTCTGTATATCCCGGTCCTACCCCTCTTTTTGTTGTCCCTAAGCTAAAATTCCCTCTTATAGACTCCTCCAGTTCATCCATAAGTCTATGGTAAGGGAAAAGGAGAGGTGATCTATCTGAGATAAAAAGCCTTCCATTAAAGAAATTTCTCTCTTTTAACCCATCGATCTCTTCTATAAGAGTACCAGGGTCTACTATTACTCCGTTTCCTATTATATTGAATTTATCGTTATATAATATCCCTGAAGGGATAAGGTGTAATTTAAAGACCTCACTATCTACCACTAGGGTATGTCCTGCATTGGGACCACCATTGTATCTTACGACACCATCACACCTTTGAGCAAGAAGGTCAACAATTCTTCCCTTGCCCTCATCTCCCCATTGCAAACCTATTACTGCTGTAGCTCCCATCTGTCTCCACTCCTATCCTTTTCGCTATTTCTCTTGCTGCAACTACTCCTGATGCCGAAGCCTGAACTAAACCTCTGGTTACACCAGCACCATCTCCTATAGCAAAGAGATTCTTTATCTGAGTTTCTAAAACACTATTCAATCTTGGTCTTACTGAATAGAACTTTACCTCAACCCCATAGAGTAACGTATATCTAGAATAGACTCCAGGAGTAAGCTCATCTAATGCCTTTAACATCTCCAGTATCCCTGTAAGATGTCTATAGGGGAGGACAAAACTTAAATCACCAGGGGTAGCAGATGGCAATGTTGGTTTTACTATACCTTTTTTTATACGGTCTTCTGTAGACCTTCTACCTGAAATGAGGTCTCCTAATCTCTGCACAAGAACCCCTTCTCCAAGGAGATTGGCTAATCTTGCTATATATTTAGCATAAGATATCGGTTCTTTAAATGGTTCTGTAAATGTTGTGCTTATCAATAGGGCAAAATTGGTGTTCTCTGTCTTTCTATCCTTATAACTGTGTCCATTTACGGTTATTACCCCATCACTATATTCAGTTATCACCTCACCGTATGGATTCATACAGAACGTACGGACCCTATCATCAAAAGATTTAGAATAAAATTCCAGTTTAGGCTCATACAGAGTATCAGTAAGTTCCTCCATCACTACTGCTGGTAATTCTACCCTTACTCCAACATCTACTGGGTTTCTTACAGTATCAAGGTTTAATCTCTTTAACTCTTGAATCAACCAATCCGCCCCATCTCTCCCTGGAGCAACTATAACATAATCTCCATCAAAGACCCTGGAATCAACTCTTACACCCTTTATCCTACCCTCATCTGCGATTATCTCTTCCACATAGGATTCAGTTAAGATGTCTACCTTAGAGGAAAGATAATTATAGAATCTAGAAAGGACCTCCTTGCAGCGTTCTGTTCCCATATGCCTAACCATAGTAGGAACCAGTTTTAAACCAGCTTTTGCAGCCTTTCGCTGAAAGAAATGGACCCTTTCTTCATCTACTCCAAATACCTCTAGTGGTGCTCCAAACTCCAGGTATATCGTATCTACATACTGGATCAGGGACTTAAGCTCTTCCCCCCTTATATATTCAAAAAGCCTCCCTCCTACCTCTTGAGAAAGGGTAAGCTTCCCATCACTGAATGCCCCTGCCCCACCCCATCCGCTCATTATACTGCAGGGATTACAGTGATAACACTGCTTATCATTATCTCTAGAAGGGCATACCCTCTCTTCCAGGGACTTGCCCTTTTCTATAAGAAGGATACGTATACCAGAGTTAAATCTTGTCAGTTCATAAGCAGCAAATATACCTGCAGGACCAGCTCCAACTATAATTACATCGTAATGGGTAGAACCTATCAATGTGATTTTGTGCCTCCATTCTAGAATAAATGGTCGGGGCGAAAGGACTCGAACCTTCGGCCTCCTGCACCCCAAGCAGGTGCGCTAACCAACCTGCGCTACGCCCCGATGACAGTATTAAGTATATCAAAATAGATACAAGTTTTCAAGAGAAATCATATAATATCTCTCCAATCAAAATCATCCTCTAACATATAATCCTTATAAGAAGATATATCCACTCCCTTCGTAATAACCCTTTCAATCTGCTGAGCATTCTTTTTTTCTCCTAAAAGTATAGCCCCTACCAGTCTATTATCCTTTATTACAAACTTTTTATAGATATTTCTATCGTCCAACGTTGAAAGTATCTCATACTCTTCCTCTGGATTTACTATACCAATAGAGAATAAGTCTACTCCTGCTACCTTGAGGACATTAGAAGGGGTTGTCCCTGTATAGCTGATATCATCTCCTAGGATATTCTGGGCAACTACTTTGGCTTGGTCTAAAGCAGCTGGGATTATACCATATATCCTCCCATTCCATTCAGCAATGTCACCGCAGGCATATACATTCTCTCTAGAGGTCATTAATTTGTCATCTACTACTATCCCTCTATTTATATTAATACCACAATCCTTTGCCAGTCCAACATTACTCTTTATACCAGCGGTAATAACCACTGTATCCCCCTTAATGACGTTTCCATCCTTTATCAGTACCCCAGTGACCCCTCTGTCTCCGAGGATCTCCTCAGTAGCCATTCCAGTGAGTATCCTCAATCCTCTCTCCTCTAGTATCTTCTGTAGAAGGTCTCCTCCAACCTTATCTAACTGTCTTGGCAAAAGCCAGGGAAGAAGTTCTATAACGGTTACCTTTATCCCAGAAGATTGCAAAGCTGAGGCTATCTCCAAACCTAAAAGCCCCCCACCTATCGCTATTACTTCTCCTGAAGCCCCTGCTTTCTCTTTAAGAGACAAAGCATCATCTAACTTTCTTATACTAAATACACCTTTCTTTTCCCTTCCTTTTATGGGGGGTAATAAGGGGGATGCTCCACTAGCTATAACAAGTGTATCGTAAGGAACTTCCCTCTCATCTAAGGTTAACACCTTATTTTCTCCTGGCTTTATCACTTTTATAGAGGTGTCTAGATAAACCTTTATCCCATTATTCTCGTACCACTGGGCTGGATAAAAATAGACCTCATCAATATTAATCTTTCCTGCCAATAAATCTATAAGACGAGGTCTAGGATAATAGTGATATGGTTCATCGGTAAAGATATCTATCTCCATCTCCTTATCTATCTTTCTTATCTGAGCTGCCACATTTATTCCAGATACCCCATTTCCTATAATTACAATTCTCTTCATCGTTCCTCCTACTCCATAGTATTTATAATAATTCTATGATAGATTCTGTCAAAAAACAATAACACTTGATTTTTATAGGAATAATAGTAAAATTATTCCAAAAGAAAGAAGGAAGGTGACTGGCTTATTGGTGAAGAAGATACTTTTTATATATTCTATCCTTATACTACTCTCGATGTCCAGATATGTATATGCTGGTAACAACATCGAAGTTTTTCGTATCAGGATATTGAATGATTATATGGGTCCGATAGAGATAAGTCTAGATGAGGGGACCTCTTGGTATCCTATTGGAAAGGTCCTAAAACCAGCAACATCCTATAATGACGACGCATTTAGAGCTAGCGGATACATAGAGAATGGAGTAGTAGCTGCTACCGCCTCAAACGCCATACATATAAAGGTGGGAGATAAAGGGGTAGACCCTTTCAGCTCCACTGAAAAATCCGGAAGAACCATAAGTATACTACCTAAAGGAACAGACATAACAGAGCCTAATAGTAGGATAGTAACCAACATAATAGGTGGGACGTTATTATTCAATGAATATGCACCATTTGTCGGAAACAGGGTATATCTAGAGAAGGATGGGAGCTTAATAGACCTTCCTAATAACTTTATCCCTAGCCTAGGAGATAGAATAGTAATACCTGTTATAACACCAGAGATTATGCCTACTGAACTTCTCTTTGAGAATCATATCGACGGGAATGTGTATGCCTGTTATGAAAATGGGTGGAGAGAAATAATTGCTAAGGTTGCTAGACCAGTAAAAGGAATAGGCAGATTCGGTGGTACTATATTCTCTCTTCCAAGCAGGATAAGGGCAAACCATCCTGGGGTTATAGATATATCAACCTCCCCTGTCTTTAGAGGAGAGCCGTCCCAGGCAACCCCGGAGGATTCAGGGGGATTTCAAATAATTCCTATAAAGCATTCCTATTCATCAGAGATGAAAGGTGCCTGGACTGCTACCCAATGGATGATAGTATCTCCAGTGGAGAATAATCAGTATCTGGAGGGTATGTTCCCACTGTTCCGTGGTTGTATAAGGCCTGGATATCGTGTTGAAGCAATATTCAAAGATAACCTTTGGAGGAGTCTACCGGAAGGGAAAGGACTCAACAATACCTTCCTTTCCAATTTAATAGGGTTTCGTATTATTCTTCCCCCTCTGGATATATTCCCTCCTCCAGATATAATCGTCCCTCCAGTTATCAAGGATATTCATATATCATTGGAAAACAACACCTTAGATGTTAGTGGTAATACTATGCCTGGGGTCCAGGTTTATATCTATATAAATGGAATACAATCCGAATCTGGAGATGCCTATCCTGATGGAACATTCATTATAAAGGATATCCCTATCTCTAATGGAGATATCAGTATCACAGCAAAGGCGGTTGACCCTGCAGGAAGAGAAAGTTCCTTTAGCCAGCCTCAATTCATAACGATCCCTATTAAAGAGCTAAAGGAACCATATATAAGAGGAATACAACAATGAATATCAGGCGCAGTTATGCAGAACTTCCTCTCCATACAGGGAATGCTCCAAGATGGCTATTCCAGAGGATGAAGAAACTTGCCAGAGAGATTATTCTTCTCTTCGTGATAGAAAATAGGGTGGATGATTTTATAAAAAATCTTTCTGATCCATTCTGGTTTCAGGCGTTAGGTTGTCTGTTAGGTTTTGATTGGCATTCCAGTGGTCTTACCACTACTACAGGAGCAGCTCTCAAGGAAGGACTGGGAGAACTCTCTTTAGAAACTGGGGTATTTATTGTCGGTGGCAAGGGCAAAACTGCAATAAACACGCCACTGGAGATCCAGAGACTGGCAGAGAAGGTAGGCTTTCCTCCTGAAAAATGGATAACTATAAGTCGACTTGTAGCAAGGGTTGATAATAATGCCATCCAGGACGGGTATCAATTATATCATCATCTACTGGTCTTTACAAAGGACGGGAAATGGGCAGTCATTCAGCAGGGAATGAATCCAGAAACTAGATACGCAAGAAGATATCACTGGTTGGGAGAAGAGGTAAGGAGCTTTGTAGAAGAACCACATAAGGCTATAGCCTCAGAGAACCTTGAGCCGTTTGTCTTGAATTTAGTAGCTAAAGAGAGCAAGAATACACAAGAGGTAATTACTGAACTTACCAGACAATCTCCGGATAAGACGGTAAAAGATTGGGAGAAAATAACACTGTATCTTCCTAGCCATCACCCTATAACAACAAAAGAGATCCAACCTAAGAACCTCAGAACCATCCTTTTAACTACATACCAGAGTCCACCCCCTGACTTTCAAAACCTTTTATTATACCCTGGAGTTGGAGCCAAAACACTAAGAGCACTATCACTCATAAGTGAGGTAATATACGGAGAACCTCCAAGCTTTAAAGACCCGGCAAGATTTAGTTTTGCCCATGGTGGTAAGGATGGATATCCTTATCCTGTGGATAGAAAGCTCTATGACAGTTCTATAGAACTCCTGGAGAAGGCTATAAAGAATGCCCAGTTAGGTAGGAAGGAAGAATTAGAAGCCTTTAAAAGATTATCTCTATTTATAGGTTAAGGAGAGGTAAAATGAACCAGGTCATCTTTGAAAAGGAGATTAACGGGGTAACCCTAAAGGTTATAGAGGGAGACATCACCTTAGAGGATGTAGAGGCGATAGTAAATCCTGCCAATAATTATCTACAGCATGGAGGAGGGGTAGCAGGGGCTATCGTGAGAAGAGGAGGAGAGATTATCCAGAAAGAAAGTGATGATTTTATAAGAAGGAATGGGCCATTACCTACTGGAGAAGCTACTGTAACCTCTGGTGGGAGACTAAAAGCAAGGTATGTGATCCATACGGTAGGTCCAAGGTGGGGGGAAGGAGATGAAGAGGATAAGCTGAAGAAGGCAGTCAAAAGTGCTTTAGAGATAGCCTGCGAGAATTCCATAAAGACACTGAGTATCCCTGCTATAAGCTGTGGTATATTTGGTTTTCCGCCAGGACTTGGAACTAAAATAATCGTAGAGACAGTAAAGGAATTCCTCCAAAATTCAGAGTGTAGCTTTGAGGAGGTCCATCTTATAGGGATAGGGAAAGAGGTCCCAGGTCTTTTCAAAAAAAGCTTAGAGGGTCAAGATGGGTAATGTTATAAGGATAGAAAAGAAGAAGAGGATAGCCCTTATTGCCCACGATAATAAGAAAGGAGAGCTTTTAAATTGGGTAAAAACAAATATAGATATCTTATCCAGACATAGGCTCTATGCTACGGCAACAACAGGGAATTTATTAGAAAAGGAACTTGGATTAGAGATAACTAAATTCAAAAGCGGTCCCCTGGGAGGAGACCAGCAGATTGGATCAAGGATAGCCGAGGGAGAGATAGACGTCCTGGTATTCTTCTGGGATCCACTAGAACCTCTCCCCCATGACCCTGACATAAAAGCTCTATTAAGGATTGCAACGGTATGGAATATTCCAATAGCTTCTAATCTGGCATCTGCAGACTTTATAATATCATCACCATTTATGGATAGGGAATATGATAGGGCTGTTCCATAATAGAAAGGTCTCTATAGTTAATACCTTAATACTTATACTGGTAGGAAGTTTCGTTATAACAGGAGGTATATTTGCCCCTGTCTTCTCTATAAGAAACACCCAGCATACACTTCAGAGCGCATATGAAACGCTGGATTCTATCTCTACCCTGGTAGAAGATAGTATTAGAGCCTTACTGGATGATAAGATAAGAGTACTCAAGCTTCTTGAAGATGAAATAGAACCTGACATTATCCCGTATGCCCTATCCTATTTTGACGATGGAATAGTGATAATCAACGAAAAAGGCATCATAGAAAGGGCTTATCCAGAGAATAGAAAGCTTCTCACAGGAAGTAATGTAGGTTTTAGAGAGTATTTCAAAAAGCCAAAAGAAACCCTAAAGCCATATCTTTCTGGAAGCTTCAAATCTCTAGTAAATACGAACATAATAGTTCTTGGAGTCCCTATCATAAAAAATGGAAGATTCAAAGGAGTAATAGCAGGAGGAATGTCACTAAATGGGGGAAAGATAGGCTATCTTGTGTCTTCAACCTCCTTTTTAGAAAAAGGGGAGATAGTCATTGTAGATGATAAGGGGATTATACTCTTTTCCAAAGACCCTACCCTTCCAGGGAGATTCTTTAATAGATTTCCAACAGACACGGTAGGATTTAGAGAATACCAGATAGAGGGTAAAGGGTATCTAGTAGGGATAAGAAGGATAGAAGACTCTTCATTGCGGATAGTAGTTTATATCGATAAAGATACCATCCTAAAACATCAGAGAGAGAATCTAAGGTTCTCCTTATTCTTCTCCATCTCTCTAGTAATAGTAATTATAATCCTTGTTATATTTCTTCTTAGAAAGATATTAGGCTCAACAGTTTATCTCACTCAACTTGCTGAGGAATATAGTAAAGGTAACTATTCCAAGAATCCACATCCAAGTATATATAAAGAGTTCTCTAAATTCTCTGAGGCATTTGGCAAGATGAAGGATGCTATAGCAGAAAGAGAGACAAAGTTAAAAGAGGAGTATGCATATCTTGATGCACTTCTTAAACAGATAACGAATGCCATATTTGTATTAGACCTTAATAATAGGTTCAACTTTATAAATCCTCAACTAGCATATCTTTTGGGATATACAGAGGAGGAGATCCTTAAGGATGATATCCTGGACCTTTTCCCTCTAGAAGAAAGGGCAAAGATAGCTGTTCAGATTAATGAGTCTCTCCGAGGAGAGACAAAGTCGATTAGAACAGAGATGCTCTCAAAAGATAATGTCATTATTCCAGTTCTATTAACATCAAGCCCACTGAGAATAGAAGGAAATATTATTGGCACACTCCATGTTGTTACAGACCTCCAGGAGATAACCAGGAGGGAGAAGGAATTGCAGGATGCATTAGAAGAGATAAATGTACTCAACGAAGAGCTCAGTGAAAGGAGTCAACAACTCGAGGTTGCCCTTGCCCGACTGAATATGAGGCTCTTTGAAGTGGAATTAGCAAAGGATAATGTAGAGAAGCTTGCCATAACCGACCCCCTTACCCATCTCTATAACAGAAGGTACCTTGAAGAAAAATTCGGAGATGAACTACTAAGGGCAAAGGCATACAGGATACCCTTATCCATCATTATGGCAGATATAGACCACTTCAAGATTATTAATGATACATATGGACACAAGGTAGGGGATAAGGTCCTTGAGGTTTTAGGTGTTATCCTAAAAGCCAATGTAAGAGATAAAGATATAGTTGCCCGTTATGGAGGAGAAGAATTTATGATACTGCTCCCTAATACCAGTAAACTGGATGCCCAGAAGGTAGCAGAGAGGATAAGGAAGGAGATAGAGGAGACCCCTCTTACAGAGATAGGTGGACCTGAAAGGTTTACTGCCAGTTTCGGGATAGCAGGTTTCCCTGAAGATGGACAAGATATAAATGACCTCTTCTTAAAGGTGGACCAAGCCCTATATGAAGCCAAGAAACTTGGAAGAAATAGGGTAATAGTTTACAGAGGAAATTAAAGTTTTCATAAACCTATCCGATTCTAGATATTAGATAGATTTTTCTAGAGAAGGAAAGGCTATGGAAAGTAAACCAATAGATAGTGTAAAAGAAAATATAACAGCACTAGTGATAAACCCAAAGACAAAGAGTAAGCCTTTAGAGAAAAGTAGGGATGAGAATAGTAAACCCGAAAGCTTTGAACTTGTAGATATGCACTTTAGATTCAAGATACACAAACCAACTAATGAGATAATCGTCCAGATTATAGATACTGGAACGGGTGAAGTTATTAAAGAGTTTCCACCTGAAAAGATTCTGAATATGATTGCCGAGTTTCTAAAGACATCCCATCTCCTAATAGATAAAAAGGTGTAGGTGATAAAAATGGCTAACAGTTTATTTAATGTCTGGGGTCTTGCCACCGGATTGGATACAAAGAGTATAATAGATGCCCTTATGGCATCTGCCAAGGCACCGGTGACAAGATATCAGAATGAGCAACTTGAGATCCAGTGGAAGGAAGAAGCCTGGAATGATGTAAAAACAAAGCTCTCAACCCTTCAGACTGTTATAGCAGGTCTCACCAATAGGAGTAGTATTGTCACCAAAAAGGGGGTTTCTACGAATGAATCCATTCTTACAGCCTCAACTACTGGGGACGCCCCTCTTGGAAACTACACATTTAATATATCCAGTATAGCCACCTCTCATACAGTTACCGGGAATGCATATATCAGTCAGAGTGATAAGATTGCCTTTACTCAAGGATACATAACAATAAATGGCACTACTATCTCGGTAGGAACGCAGGCATCTCTCCTTGATATAGCTCAGGCAATAAATCAGGATGCCAATATCGGAAAGAATGTATATGCTAGTGTAGTACAGGTTTCCCCTAATGACTATAGACTGGTTATAACATCTAAAAATAGTGGAACCTCAAATGGAATACAGTTTGGTACTGCAAACAACGATGTTCTCCTAACATTAGGAATATTGGGAAAGGCTCAGAGTGATTCTCAGGTATCAGATACTACCCCCCTGAGTTTTTCTACAGGGGATATCACTATAAATGGAAAGACGATAAATGTAGGTACGTCAGCCTCCCTGCAGACCATAGTAAACGCCATAAATAATGACCCCGAAATAGGTAGTAAGGTTAATGCCAGTATAGAGACAGATGGAACCAACTATACACTTGTCCTTCTCTCTAATACCGGATCAATAGATAGTGTAAACCTTTCTGGAAGTAATGATGTCTTTGTCTCTCTTGGTCTATTAAATCCTGATGGTACCATAAAACATCCAAATAATACAGGAGGGGCATCTACCCAGCTTCCTACTGACCTTAAGTTTACAGTCTCTGGAATATCAGGAACCATTACAAGGCAGTCCAACCAGGTTTCAGACTTATTTGCAGGAGTTACGCTTAATATAAAGAGCACAGGAACATCAACATTATCTATAACATATGATACAAGTCAAGCTATTACTAATATCCAGAATTTCGTAACTGTCTATAATGATACCATCACATATATAAGGACAAAACTTACTGAGGAGAGAGAAGAAGGGATTACCTTTTTAACTGACGATGAAAAGGCAAAGATGACAAACTTTGAGATAGAACAATACAACGACAAACTCAAGGTTGGACTCCTAAGGAATGATTCCACTCTGCAGGAGATAGAGAATCAACTAAGAAGCATAGTATCTAGTGTAGTAGATAGTACACCCAATACACCTTTATCTTCTGATATTCGTTCCCTTGAGGACATAGGAATATCTCTAGGTAAACCAGGAGAGGTCTCTATAGACGACATCTTGGCAGGTAGACTTCAAATAGACTATGATGCATTAAATAAGGCACTAACTGATAATCCTGAGATAGTAGCTGACCTCTTTTCCAAGTCTAGTGTATTTGTCCAGGATGAAATACCAACAGGAAGTATAGATGGGTCGAACACAACCTTCTATCTAAAGAATAAACCTGTATCATACGATTTTCGTCCTATGGTTTATGCGGATGGAACATTACTTACCCAGGTATTTGGCACTACCAACCCAGGTCCAGGACAGTTTAAGTTAGATTATACTACAGGACAGCTTACTCTAGGTCAGGCTCCTACTACAAGTCTCAGGGTATCCTATGGATATACAACTACTGGAGAGACCGCTGGGATAGCGGTAAGACTCAACAATACTATATCAAACTATACAAAGGATGTAACAGGTATCATCCCCTATACGATAAATAGTTTAGATAGCCAGTATAAAGAACTGAATGAACTCATCCAGGATACAAACCAGCGACTTTCTCTGTATGAAGAAGACCTCATAAGAAAATATACCACATTAGAAACAACTATAGCTACTCTCCAGTCTCAGAGTAATTTTATCTCTAGTTATGTAACAGGACTTCAGAAACAAGGAGGGAAGTAAATGGCAATAGTTAGTCCATATCAACAGTACGAAACCACTAAGGTTCTCACAAGTACACCAGTAGAGAGGGTAATATTACTCTATAGAAGGAGTATACGACTTCTAGAAGAGGCGATAGATGGAATAAAAAATAATGATGTTCTCACTTTTAGTGAAGATATATCCAAAGTCTGTAAGATTATAGAGTACCTTTTGAGTGTCTTGGATATGGAGAATGGCAAAGAGATATCCGAAAATCTTTCTAAGCTCTATGATTACTTCATATACACGCTTACTACAAGTAATGCAAGTAGAGATATTACAGGGGTCGAAGGGGTAAAGACGCTACTAGAAGGTTTACTTTCAGGATGGGAGAAGGTGAAAGAGATTGAGTAGAGAAGAGCTTATTTCTAAAATCAAAGAGATAGATGAAAATATTACCTCCATCTTTGATCCCCTAGAGATATCTCAGCTTGTTATAGAAAGGGGTAAACTCATATCCCTCATACCCTCAGTAAATCTCAGTGAAGAGGATAGTTATCAGATTCTAGAAGCTAATAAAAAGATAGAACTTCACCTTAGAAAGATAGAACTAGAATTAGAGAGAAGAGGGAGAAATCTTTTCTATTCTTCAAGATTGATAAGAAACTACTATACTCTATATAGAGCCAAGGGAACATTACTGAGCGGAGAGGGCTAAAAAAGACATTTCCCATAGTCTATAGCCCAAAGATCAAATACCTTCATTCTTCAGACTATTACCCTCTCCTTCTTTTCCAGTGATATTTATCGTCAGTTTTTCAGGGCTTCTAGCAAGTTGTGCCCTCAGGTCATTGATATTATCGAAAAATTTACCATATTCGATTGGAAATACTATTGCTATTCCGTCATCTCTTCTCTCTATACCAGGATTTACCCTCACTCTTTCTATCTTTATAACTTCTTGTCTCTCTGTTTGAGGAGTAATCCAGGTAGGGGTTGAGAGCGGGTCAAAAAAATCTCCATTATTTGGCTTCCAGACAACTCGGCTTGTCTTTAAGGCATTAAACAGATGGTCTCTTGCCTCTGCCTCGCCATGTACCAGGATAAGCGAATAACTTGGAAATCTGGCTAGAAAATTCTGCAGACTTCCACTATCTGCATGTGCACTTAGTTTATACTGGTCGATCTGACAGAGGATAGGAACCTCCTCACCATTTATTGGGACCGTATCACCCTGTCTTAATTCTAGAAGCTTTCTCCCTGGGGCATCCTCATCCTGGTATCCAACAAAAAATATAGCTGAATTCTCCTCTTGTAAGATACTCTTTGCGTAAACCGGAGATATACCACCAGTAAGCATACCACTTGAGGCAATAATTATGGAAGGTCTAGTATCATTTACAATCGATCTTCTTTTACTTGAAGAAGAAACAATCTCTACAGGGTCCCTTAAAAACGGGTCCTGACGACTGTTCATAATAAAACTCTTCAATCTCTCTGGAAGATACATTACTAAATCTGTGTAAGCCTGGGTAATAGTCCTTACAAGTCCATCTATATAGATAGGTAAGCCCGGAGGTAACTCTCTATTAGTGATTGCTCCCAAGAGGATAAGTATAATCTCCTGTGCCCTTCCCAATGCAAATGAGGGTATAAGAACCCTTCCTCCTCTAGCTAGAATCGATTTTATCGCCATAATAAAGGCACGGATCTCGTCCCTTCTCGAAGGAAGAATTATATTTCCATAAGTACTTTCTGAAATGACAAAATCAAGCTGTATCAATTCTTCAGGAAGGGCTGCACTCTCCACTGTATACTGGTTGGTTATAGATATATCACCTGTATATAAAAATCTATACCCTCCAAGATTTATCAGATAGTAGCAAGCACCCAAAATATGTCCAGCCCTTCTAGATGTGAATTTGATACCATCAAGGTCAACCGTCTCATCAAGGTTAACCTCTTTTATACTGTCTGTAGACTCCATAACATCTTCTATACCAAAAAGATTAACACCCTGCTGCTCCCCTATTTTAACCATATCCAGAAGCATAAGTTTTGAAAGCTCTTTGGTAGGCTTCGTAGCAAAGATTGCTGCATCAGGAAACATCTTATGAATAATAGGGAGTGCTCCCACATGGTCTATATGGGCATGGGTAATAAATACAGCATCAACCTTCAGATCCTTCAATCTATAAATCTCAGGTAATGAGGCTTCTCCCACCTCCTTTACCCTTATTCCACAGTCCAGAAGGATACCCTTCTGGCTGGTACCAATATAATATGAAGATGCCCCTACCTCATTCGCCCCACCCAGAGGAAGGAACTGGAGGGTACTCATACTATATAATCCTCTAAAACTCTATTTAAGTTCATCTCGCTCATATAGCCTCTTTCTTCTATAGAATATTAGATTTTACAGATTTTGTCAAATTTCTCCTTTACTGTTGCATAAAACCCTTTCTCTTTGTATAATTATCTAGATTAAATTTTTGGAGGGAAGAGATGGCAAGAAGAGTAGTTTTAGCCTATTCAGGCGGTCTTGATACTTCTGTTGCTATAAAGTGGATCCAAGAAAGGTACAATGCCGAGGTAATAACCCTTACCCTTGACCTTGGTCAGCCTATAGACCTCGAAGCAGTAAGGAAGAAGGCACTAGATATTGGTGCAGTTGATGCGGTAGTAGTGGATGCAAAAGATGTGTTTGTTAATCATTACATAAAGAGGGTGATAAAAGCTAATGCCCTATATGAAGGCAAGTATCCTCTTTCTACATCTATCTCTAGGCCTTTGATAGCAAGAGAGCTTGTAAAGGTAGCTAGGAATTATAATGCTGATGCAGTAGCCCACGGGTGCACTGGAAAAGGAAACGACCAGGTGAGGATAGAGGTATCTGTAAGGGCATTAGAACCCAACCTAGAGATAATCGCTCCTATAAGGGAGTGGGGATTCTCTCGAGAGGAGGAGATTGACTATGCGGCTAACCACAATATCCCTGTTCCCGTTACAAAAAAATCTCCCTATAGTATAGATGAAAACCTCTGGGGAAGGAGTATAGAATCCGGGATATTAGAGGACCTGAAGGTAGAACCACCAGAAGAGCCATTTGTCTGGACAAGGTCTCCTATGTCTGCCCCTAATGAGCCTGAGTATGTAGAGATAGAATTTGAAAGGGGAATCCCTATTGCTCTAAACGGTAGACAACTTCCGTTAAGAGAGATTATAGAGGCATTAAACAGTTTAGGTGGAATGCACGGTATAGGAAGGGTAGATATGATAGAGGATAGACTGGTAGGCATAAAGTCCAGAGAGGTGTATGAGGTGCCAGCAGCAACTGTCATCATCTATGCTCATAAAGAGTTGGAGTCTCTTGTTATGGAGAGGAATCTAATAATGCTAAAATCTTACCTTGAGAAGGAGTACTCAAAACTTCTTTATGATGGACTATGGTTTTCTCATACAAGAGAAGCATTAGAGGCATTCTTCGATACAACCCAGGAGGTTGTAAGTGGAACCATTACTCTAAAGCTCTATAAGGGCAATATAATGGTGGCAAAGAGGAATTCTCCATTCTCTCTCTATGAAAGAGCCCTCGCTACTTATGAGAAAGGCGACATCTTTGACCAGAAAAAAGCAGAAGGATTCATCTACGTATGGGGATTACCACTCAGTGCCTCTGCTAGGAAGAGGGGGAAAAGGCCTTGATCAGAGTAGCTATCTGGGGGACAACAGGTTATACCGGGCTAGAGCTTATCAGACTTCTCCTGAATCATCCAGAGGTTAAGGTGACTAGACTATTCAGCCATACCTATTCTGGGGAGAAGTTCAGTGTAATCTATCCTCATATAGAGAGATTTGCCCCAATCAACCTTACGAGTGAGGAAGAGTTCGAAAGGATAAAGGAGGAGGAATTCGACCTTGCCTTTCTTGCACTCCCTTCAGGATTGAGTGCAGATAAGGCTTCCCTTCTTGTAAAATCAGGGAAGAAGGTAATAGACCTGAGCTCTGATTTTAGACTAAAGGATTTAAAAGATTATGAAACCTGGTATAATTTTACTCACCCATATCCAGAACTTGTCAAAGAGGCAGTATATGGATTGCCAGAACTTAATAGAGAAAAAATCAAAGATGCAAGACTTATAGCTAATCCTGGATGTTATCCTACAAGCTTTCTTCTTGGTGTAGCACCCCTTTTAAAGGAGAACCTGGTAAGTGGGAGGTGGCTATATGTAGATTCCAAATCTGGAACATCGGGAGCCGGAAGAAAGGCATCTACAGATATGAGCTTCTCGGAGATGGAAGGTGCACTAAAACCCTATAACGTTGGTAAACATAGGCATATTCCAGAGATGGAACAAGAGGCCAGCCTTCTGGCTAGAACTAACATAAAGATCGCCTTTACCCCTTCTCTAGCCCCAATATCCAGAGGGATACTCACAACAATCTATATCCCACTAAAAGAGAGGATGGATACTGAATCTATATATAAGAAGTATCTAGATTTCTATAGAGAGAGTTATTTTGTCCGTATCCTCCCTGTAGGTATGTTCCCTTCCACCAAATCGGTTAGAGGCTCTAACTTCTGTGACATAGGTATAGCGATGGAGGAAGAGATAGCTATAGTTACAGTAGCCATAGATAATCTTGTAAAAGGAGCTTCAGGTCAGGCGATCCAGAATATGAATATAATGTATAATCTCCCGGAAAATTATGGGCTTAACATAGCCCCTCTATTCCCATGAGTATTACATTTCCCAGAGGATTTTTAGCAAACGGGATATCTACAGGGATAAAAAAGGAAGGGTTAGACGCAGGTTTATTAATAAGCAAGGTGGAATCTGTTGCTAGCGGCTTATTTACAACGAATCAGGTAAAGGCAGCGCCAGTTCTTATAACTATGGAACATATCAGGGATGGGATATTAAGGGGTATTATAGCAAATAGTGGATGTGCCAATGCCTGTACTGGAAGGCAGGGATTTATAGATGCTAATAATCTTCTCAATGCTCTTTCTTCCAGGCTAAAGGAGAAGAAAGAAAATCTTGGGATAGCATCTACCGGAGTAATAGGGAAGAGATTAGAGGTAGAAAAGATTATTGATAAGATACCACTCCTTATAGAAGGGCTATCCAGAGAAGGAGGGATATTATTCGAGAGGGCAATACTTACTACCGATAGGGTTGTAAAAGAATCTTATAACTCCTTTATAGCAGGAAGTACGGTAGTAAGGATAGGGGTATGTGCCAAGGGTTCCGGTATGATTCATCCTAATATGGCGACACTCCTGAGTTTCATAACTACAGATATAGATATAGATAGGAATATCCTTGAGGTAGTATTAAGAGAGGTTGTAGACGTATCTCTAAACTCTGTTACCGTAGATAAAGATACAAGTACAAACGATACGGTAATTATAATGGCAAATGGAATGGCTAAAAATAAGAAGATAACAGGCATTCAAGAGAAGGATTTTACCCTATTCAAGGAGGCACTAAAAGAGGTTATGATAGATATTGCTCGAAAGATAGCCCAAGATGGAGAGGGTGCTACTAAACTTATAGAGGTAGAGGTTATTGGGACTACCGATGAATCTACGGCAAGAAGGATGGCAAGGGCTATCGCTGGGAGTAATTTATTTAAGGCTGCCATCTGGGGGAAGGAGATAAATTGGGGAAGGATAATAAGTGCCTTAGGGGCAAATCCTGATCCATTTGACCCAGAAAAGGTAAAGATATATATCGGGGATGTAAAGGTGGTAGAGGATGGTGTGGGGGTTGAGTTTGACAGGAATAAGGTATTAGAAATCCTAGATAGTAAGGAGGTGTCAATAAGAGTCATAGTTGGAGAAGGTCATTCCTCTGGAAAGGCGTGGGGGTGTGATTTAACTCCAGACTATGTTTATATAAACGGAAGTTATCTTTCATGAGCTCGGTTATAAAGTTAGGCGGAAGTATAGCAGAAAATCTATCGGCTTTAGAAAAGACGGTAAGGGGTATAAAGGGGATAACTAATGATGAACCTTTTGTTTTGGTGCATGGGGGGGGAAAACAGATAACTAATCTTCTCTCGGAGCTTGGTATAGAAACATACTTTATAGAGGGAGAGCGTTATACTGATAGAAGAACAATGGAGGTAGTAGAGATGGTATTAAGTGGGCTTGTTAATAAACAGATTACAAGTCTTCTCTGCCATATGGGAATTAATGCCCTTGGTATAAGTGGAAGAGACCTGGGACTTATAGTTACAAGACGAAAGAGTGAACTTGGATTCGTAGGGGAGGTTAAGAGAATAAATATATCCCCCCTGGAGAAGCTACTTGATATCGGTTTCACTGTAGTCCTTTCTCCGGTATCAGAGACAGAAGATGGCCTTCCCTGTAATGTAAATGCCGATTTTGTGGCTATAGAGATAGGTAAAGCACTTAAAGCAGAGAGGCTTCTCTTATTTACAGATGTCTCTGGGATAATGGATAGTAATAAGAATGTAATTCCTGAGTTAGATATAGAAAAGGCAAGGTCTCTTATAGAGAAGGGTATAATAAAAGAAGGTATGATACCGAAGACTAAGTCTAGTATAGAAGCGGTTATGTCCGGGGTAAAAGAGGTATGGATAGGCAACAATATAAGTCAAGGCACAGTGATAAAAAGGAGTAAAGATGGACCTTAATGAAGAAAAAAAATACCTGGTTCCTTTGTATACAAGATTTCCTCTCGTAATAGAGAGGGGAGAAGGGGTATATGTTTTCGATGAGGATGGTAATAAGTATCTGGATTTTGCAAGTGGAATAGCGGTAAATTCTCTTGGTTATTCCAATCCTAAGGTCGTTGAAGCTGCAATAGCACAGCTAAAGAATCTCGTTCATATATCTAATCTCTACTATAATAGACCACAGGTAGAACTGGCTAAGAGGTTAGTAAACCTAACAGGTCTAGATAAGGTATTCTTTTGTAATAGTGGAACAGAAGCAATAGAGGCTGCCCTTAAATTTGCCAGACGATGGGGAAAGGATAAAGGAAAGTATAAGTTCATATCCACTATCAACTCCTTCCATGGTAGAACATTTGGGAGTCTTTCGGTAACCGGGCAATCAAAGTATCAGGAACCATTCAAACCTCTACTGGAAGGGATAACATTTATAAGATTTGATGATATAGATGAGTTAGAGAAAACTCTTGAAAAGGGTTCATACTGTGGAGTAATAGTAGAACCTATCCAAGGAGAAGGGGGGATTAATTTAGCAAGGAAAGAATTCCTAGAAGCAGCAAGAACTCTATGTGATAGGTATGATACACTTCTTATATTTGATGAGGTGCAGACAGGTATAGGTAGGACAGGGAAGATGTTTGCTTACCAGCAATTTAATGTAACCCCTGACATCATCACTCTGGCTAAAGGTCTAGGAGGAGGCTTTCCTATAGGGGCTACTATTATAAAAGAGAGGGTCTCAAGTGCTCTTCACTATGGAGACCACGCCTCTACATTTGGAGGGAATCCGTTTGTAACCAGTGTGGCTAGTGTGGTCCTAGATGAGGTAGAAAAACTGTTACCTCAGATAGAAAGGGTGGGAAGATTTCTGGATAAGACCCTCAGAGAAAAGCTTAGCCCTTTAGATGAGGTAGACCAGATAAGAGGAATTGGTCTTATGTATGGCATTGATGTAAAGAGTAATGCTAGAGATATCTGTGAGAGGTGCATAAAGGAAGGACTTCTCGTCATTACCTGTGGTAAAAATACCGTAAGGATAGTACCTCCTCTAGTTATAAAAGAGGAAGAGGTCTCCGAAGGCGTGGAAATACTTTACAAAGTCCTGAAAGAAGGTGTTAGTTAATTGGGATTTCTTTTTATTGAAGATGGCACATTATTAGAAGGGGTTTCTTTTGGTGCTCAAGGAGAAACAGTAGGAGAGGTTGTATTTAATACCTCTATGGTTGGATATCCCGAGGCGATTACTGACCCATCCTATATGGGTCAGATTTTAGTCTTTACCTATCCCCTTATAGGAAACTATGGGATAGAGTTAGAGGATAGAGAGTCAGATGCCCCTCTATTAAGGGGCATAGTGGTTAAGGAGTACTGCAATACCCCAAGCCATTGGGGTATTGATTATGATATAGACAGTTATTTAAAGAAATCTGGGATAGTAGGACTCTCAGGGATAGATACAAGGGCATTAACTAGAAAACTAAGAACCTTTGGGACACTGAGAGGGATTATCTCTTCTAGAGATTTCTCTATAGACGAAAAAGAGAGCCTTATGAACCGAATACAGAGTTGGCATATAGAGGATTTTGACTTTGTAAGGTCTTCCTGTGTAAAGGAACCCATTACCTTAGGGAATAACAGTGAAAGGGTAGTATTAATAGATTGTGGAGTAAAACAGGGGATAGTAAGGTCTCTTCTAGAACTCGGTCTAGAGGTCGTTATCGTTCCCGCCTGGTCAACAAAGGAAGACATCTTGAGACTTAATCCTAGAGGGGTAGTGATATCTAATGGGCCCGGAGACCCTAAGAGATTATCATATATAGTAGAGACAGTAAAAGGACTCATAGAGGAGGAAACTCCTCTTTTTGGTATATGCCTGGGGCATCAGATATTAGGGCTTGCTCTAGGTGGGGATACATATAAGTTAAAGTTCGGGCACAGGGGAGCAAACCATCCGGTAAAAAGTCTAAACACAGGCAGGGTATATATAACATCTCAAAATCACAGCTATGCTGTAGACCCCAAAGGACTTGATGATGATATAATAGTAAACTTTATAAACCTTAATGACCAAACAGTAGAAGGATTGAGATCTAAGAAAAAGCCAATAATGAGTGTTCAATTTCATCCTGAGGCTTCTCCTGGTCCTCTAGATACTAAGTTCCTCTTTGAAGAATTCGTAAAGGAGTGTATAAGGAAGGTTTATGCCCATTAAGAAGTATATAAAAAAGGTAATGGTAATCGGTTCAGGACCAATAATAATAGGTCAGGCAGCTGAGTTTGATTATGCAGGTACTCAAGCCTGTAAATCCTTGAGGGAAGAGGGGATAAAGGTAGTCCTTGTAAATAGTAACCCAGCCACCATAATGACAGATACTATAATGGCTGATAAGGTTTATATAGAACCATTAGAGGTTGATGCATTAGAAAAGATTATACAGAAAGAAAAGCCAGATGGACTACTTCCATCTTTAGGAGGACAAACAGGGCTGAATCTGGCTGTTCAGTTATATGAAATTGGAATCTTAGATAAATACGGAGTAGAACTCTTAGGAACACCTCTATCAGCAATAAAGAACGCAGAAGATAGGGAACTGTTTAAGAACTTTATGATGAGTATCGGAGAGCCTATCCCCGAGAGTAAGATAGTAAGAGACCTTGAAGAGGCAAAGGATTTTGCCCGACTTGTTGGTCTACCCCTCGTTGTAAGGCCTGCATACACATTGGGAGGAACAGGTGGAGGATTCGTAGAGAGTTGGGAAGAACTGGAGGAAACCGTATCTAAAGGTTTAAACGCCAGTATGGTAAGAGAGGTCCTCCTTGAACGAAGTGTAAAGGGATGGAAAGAGGTAGAGTACGAGGTTATGAGGGATAGCAATGGTAACTGTATCACCGTATGCAATATGGAAAACTTTGACCCAATGGGAATCCATACCGGTGATAGTATAGTGGTAGCTCCAAGTCAGACATTAACAAACAGAGAGTACCAGATGTTAAGGAGCGCTTCTCTAAAGATAATAGATGCCCTTGGCATAGAGGGTGGGTGTAACATCCAATTTGCCCTTGACCCAAAGAGCACAAAATACTATGTAATAGAGGTAAATCCAAGGGTAAGCCGTTCAAGTGCATTAGCATCTAAGGCTACTGGATATCCTATAGCCAAGATAAGTGCAAAGATAGCAATAGGACTACTCCTTGAGGAGATAAAAAACCCAGTAACCAAGGAGACAGTGGCTGCATTTGAACCTGCATTAGATTATGTTGTTGTAAAGATTCCTTGTTGGCCATTTGATAAGTTCCCTATAAAGGAGAGAAAACTGGGAACACAGATGCAGGCTACAGGAGAAGTAATGGCTCTCGGCAGGACATTTGAAGAGGCGTTACTTAAGGCAGTGAGGTCATTAGAGGGCCGTAGAGAAGGGCTTATAAGACCAGAGATGGGACTCTTAACTAATGATGAGCTCTCTGAAAGAATAAGAAGGGCTGATGATGAAAGGCTTTTCCTTATAGCAGAGGCACTGAGAAGGAATTGGACTATAGAAGAACTTCATAGCCTGAGTAATATAGACCCATTCTTTCTGAATAAGATAAAGAACATCGTTCAATTTGAGACCTTACTAAGAGATGGGGATGGGTCATTGATACCACTGGCAAAAAGACTAGGTATGAGTGATGCCTATATATCAGAGTGTAGAAGAGAGCCAGTAGAAAAGATTCGAAGTGAGAGGAGAGATAGGATATCTCCTGTATATAAAATGGTAGATACCTGTGCGGCAGAGTTTTCTGCCGTTACCCCATACTATTACTCTACCTATGAAACAGAGGATGAGGTATTAGATAGACCAGATAATAAAGAGAAGGTATGTGTTATAGGTTCTGGACCTATACGAATAGGACAGGGGATAGAATTTGACTATTGCACTGTCCATGCAGTATTTTCCCTCAAGGAGAGAGGAATCACATCTATCATCATAAATAATAACCCTGAGACAGTTAGTACAGACTTTGATACTGCCGATAAACTTTACTTCGAACCGTTAAGAGAAGAAGATGTTATAAATGTACTTAGAAGAGAAAGACCGAAAGGGGTAATTGTCCAATTGGGCGGGCAGACAGCTATAAATCTGGCAAAAAAGGTCAAGGATGCAGGATTTGAAATCATCGGAAGCTCGGTTGACAGTATAGATATAGCCGAAGACAGAAATAGGTTTGATGTCTTATTAGAAAGACTGAATATCCCTAGACCTAAAGGGCATACTGCAATGGTTCTTGAAGAGGCAATTGCAATATCTGAGGAGATAGGTTTTCCCCTTCTAGTAAGGCCATCATATGTGCTTGGAGGAAGGGCTATGGAGATCCTATATAACAAGGCAGATTTTATAGAGTTCGTCAAATATGTATTAGGCATCTCACCTGATTATCCCATACTCATAGACCAGTATGTAGTTGGTAAGGAAGCAGAGGTAGATGCAATATGTGACGGAAAGGATGTATTTATCCCTGGGATTATGGAACATATAGAGAGGGCAGGGATCCACTCTGGCGATAGTACTGCAGTATATCCTCCATTCTCTCTATCTCCAGATGTTCAAAGGACTATGCTTGAATATACATATAAGATAGCGAAGGCGTTAGATATAAGAGGTTTCATAAATATACAGTTTGCAATAGATAAAAATGACAGGGTATATATAATAGAAGCAAATCCAAGGGCTAGCAGGACCGTTCCTTTTATGAGTAAAGCCACCGGGATACCTCTTGTAAACATCGCCACAGGGGTTATGTTGGGTGAGAGTTTAAGAGACTTAGGACTCAAAGAAGGTATCCTAAGAGACCCCCCTTACTATTCAGTAAAGGTACCCGTCTTCTCCTTCGGCAAGCTTATAGGGGTAGACCCTGTTATGGGTCCAGAGATGAAATCTACCGGTGAAGTAATGGGTATAGACCCTGTATTTGAGATGGCGCTCATAAAAGGATTAATAGCCTCAGGTATAAAGATAAATAAAAACCGGGGGGCAATCATTTCTCTCAATGAAAGATTCAGAGAGGAAGCACTGCCTATATTAAAGAGGCTTAAAGGTTGTAGATACACCATATACGCTACCTCTAGTACATACCACTGGTTAAGGTCTCAAGAGATAGAATCCGATAAGGTTTCCTCTATAGAGGAGATAGAAGAGCTCTTTAGAGAACACAGGATAGACTTTGTGATAAATACACCAACAAAAGGGAAGGACTCAAATAGATTTGGTTTTAAACTTAGGAGAATGGCGGTAGAATGGCAGGTACCAACCTTAACCGCTATAGACCTGGCTGATGCCATATCTAAGGCGCTCCAGATATATCCGGAAGGTATAGATTACAATGTTTCGTCTATAGATGAATATCACCAGATGCTACCACCATTAGAAGATAGAATCTTAAACCTATGGAGATGATATAATGTATCTTTGGTCAGATAAAGAAGGTCTATCTGAGATTGTAAAGGTCTTTACCTATTCAATAGAGGAGGATAAAGAACTATTCTCCTTTGATATACTAGGGAGTATTGCCCATACGATAACACTGTATAGAAGTGGAATAATATCAAAAGAAGAGGCAAAATCTATCATAGATGGGCTTAAGAGGATAGAAAACACAGGCATTCAAGATGTCTCTCAGTATGAAGATATACATACCGCGATAGAAGCTACACTCACAACCCTTATCGGAGAGCCTGCCAGGAAGATGCATACTGCAAGGAGTAGAAATGACCAGGTGGCATTAGATGAAAGGCTATTCCTAAGGGATAGATTGAAGAAAACGTTAGAATCATTAAGGGACCTGATAAAGGCATTTGTTGACCTATCGACAGTCTCTTTAGACATAGTATTCCCTGGTTTTACCCATCTGCAACCTGCTCAGCCTGTAATTCTAGCCCACCATCTGCTGGCTTATGTAGAGATGTTAAAACGTGATTTCTCTAGATTTTATGACCTCTTTCCGAGGCTCAACGAATGTCCCCTCGGCTCTGGGGCATTGGCAGGACTCGACTTTCCTTATGATAGGTTCCTCGTTAGTGAGCTTTTAAGATTCAACAAACCCACTAATAACAGTATGGATACAGTATGTGATAGAGACTACCTTCTAGAGTATGTATTCGACTCTACCCTCTTAACTACCCATCTGAGTAGATTTGGAGAAGAGATTGTCCTCTGGAGTAACCCTTCCTTTTCCTTTGTCAGGATAGCCCCGGGTTATACTACAGGAAGTAGTATGATGCCGCAGAAACGTAATCCTGATGTGGCTGAACTTATAAGAGGAGAGATAGGAGAATTCTTAGGATACCTGACCTCACTCTTTACGATAATGAAGGGGATTCCTCTTACCTATAATAGAGACCTACAACTGGATAAAAGGTGTATCTTCAGGATACCAAATACCTTATTAATAATCCTGGTCGCTACAAAAGGGCTTATAGAGAATATAGAATTCAATAGAGAAATGATAGATAACTATCTCAAGAAGAGTATGTTTCTCCTTGCTACTGACTTGGCTGATTTTTTAGTAAATAAGGGGATACCTTTTAGAGAGGCTCATCATATAATCCAGGGAGTTATAGAGTACTGCGAGAAAGAGAATAAAGATTTTTCCTCCCTATCAAAGGAGGAATGGAAACGGTTTGGAGAATACTTTACAGAATTAAAACCTGAATTTTTCAGATTTGAAGATTCCACAAGAAGAAGAAATACCTATGGAGGAACTTCTAGAGAGCAGGTGGAATATCAGATAATATTGAATAGAAAATGGTTAGAAGAATCCGGGAGATGTATAGACGAGATCCCAGAGATAAAGATAGAGGAGCTTTCAAAAATCCTGTAAATGTGAAGGGAGCATATTAATATGAATGGAAAGAAAGAGTTGAATCTTCTTTCTCTTGAGGAGGCACTAACACTTGATAGAGAAAGGGTGAGGGGGTATTATAGAGAATACAGTAATTCCGGATTTGCTAAAACTTTATCTCTCCTTGACTTTGACAAAAACTTTGTAAAGGCTCAAGGGGTCTACTTATGGGACAGTAATAATAACAGGTATCTAGATTTTTTAGGCGGATACGGCGCACTCAACCTTGGACATAATCATCCTGAAGTGATTGCAAGCCTAGAAAAGATAAAGGATGTTCCTAATATATTACAGGCTTCACTAAATAAGCTTGCTGCTGGGTTAGCCTATAACCTAGCCCAAATAGCTCCACCAGGGCTCAAGCATACATTCTTTTCCAATAGTGGTGCTGAAGCAGTAGAAGGTGCTTTAAAATTAGCAAGAATCTCTACAGGGAGGAAGAAGTTTGTCTATTGTGATAATTCTTTTCACGGAAAGACTTTTGGTGCCCTCTCAGTGACAGGTAGGGCTAAGTATCAAGAACCATTTAAGCCACTCCTATCAGATGTAGAGATGGTTCCTTTTGGCGATGTAGATTCATTAGAGAATGTCTTAAAAAATGAAGATTGTGCCTGTTTTATAGTTGAACCTATTCAGGGAGAAGGAGGGGTTATCGTTCCTCCAGATGGTTATCTTAAAAAGGTAAGAGATGTCTGCAGTAGATACGGAACATTGCTCATAATCGATGAAATTCAGACAGGCTTTGGCAGAACAGGATATATGTTTGCCTGCCAGAGAGAAAACATCTCTCCTGATATTATGTGCCTGGCTAAGTCTTTAGGTGGTGGCATAATGCCTATAGGTGCATTTATAGCTACAGAGGATGTATGGGAAAAAGGTTTTGGTGGTATGGAAAAATGTCTTTTACATACATCTACATTCGGTGGAAATAGTTGGGCTATGGCTGCAGGTATAGCATCTATAAATATAATAGTGAGAGATAATCTTGCTTATGAGGCAAAGGAAAAGGGGAAATATTTACTTGATAGACTCAATAAGCTTAGAGAAAAGTATCCAATAATAAAAGATATAAGAGGACAGGGCTTACTTATTGGAATAGAGTTCAATCAGCCTGAGAAAGGTATCTTGGATAAGATTACAGGAGGTGCTGTAACAAGATTTGCAAAGGAATATACAGGGTCTCTGGTAGCTGGAGAACTTCTAAATAGATACCATATCGTAACTGCATATACGTTGAATAATCCAAATGTCATCAGGCTAGAACCTCCGTTAATAATCTCTTATGAGGACCTAGATCTTGTTGCAAATGCATTAGATGAAATGTTAGGTTCAAATCCTACATTTACTAGACTTGCCTTCTCAAGTGCCAGGGCTATATTAGGTTCTATCTTTCATAAAAAGGAGTAAAATATATGCTGAGGTCAGGACTTGTTGCCATAATTGGAAGGCCAAATGTTGGCAAATCTACACTTATGAATGCCCTTATTGGAGAGAAGATAAGTATTGTTTCTGAAAAACCACAGACTACTAGAACGAATATCCTTGGGATACTAAATAGAGAGGACCTCCAGGTGATGTTTTTAGATACCCCAGGGATCCATAAACCCAAGGATGAACTTGGAGAATATATGGTAAAAAAGGCTATCGAAGCCCTTGAGGATGATATTGACCTTATCATATTTATGGTAGAAGCCCTCAAGGTTACAGATGAAGACCTCTATATAGATAGATATGTATTACCTAGATATAATGTAAAGAAGATACTAGTAGTAAACAAATCTGACCTATCGTCTAAAGACCCATTAGAGGAGATAAAAAGAGAGATAGATATAGGAAGATATGATAAGGTCATTCCAATCTCTGCCCTCTATGGCACAAATCTGGACCTTCTTGAAAAGACTATAAGAGAATATCTCCCTGAAGGTCCAGCCTACTATCCTCAAGATACCCTTACCTCCTTACCTGTAGAAGACAGGATAAGAGAGATCGTAAGAGAAAAGACGATACAACTTACCTATCAAGAGGTTCCATATAGTGTTGCGGTAGTGTTAGACGAGTTTACCGAGAGAAATAACCTTTACTATATAAAGGCAATAATATATGTGGAAAAGGATTCACAAAAGGGTATCATTATAGGAAAGGATGGGAAAAAGCTCAAAGAGATAGGTTCATTGGCAAGGCAGGAGCTTGAATCAATCCTTGGCAAGAAGGTATACTTAGATTTATGGGTGAAAACGAGAGAAAAATGGCGTAAAAAGGCTCGATGGGTAGAGGAATTTGTTTATAAGTAAGTCCTTTCGTTCGCGGTGGCTTAGGGTTAAATATCCCCGTAAAAATTTGAAGAGTCAATTGTAATTGCTTTTGGATTCTAAAATTGCTAGAATAAGAGTTGGTGATGATTATGAAAGAATATCATTCTTTCAAACAGAATATAAGAGAAGAGATAATTGAAAAGGTTAAAGATACTCTTATTAAAGAGCCAGATATTGTTTTTGCTTATTTATTTGGTTCATTTTTAGATGGGCTTTCTTTTAGAGATATCGATATAGGAATCTATTTAAATAATATAAAAGAGGACGAGGTACATATTTATGAGGTAAGGTTATCTGAGAAGGTTGCAGAAAACTGTAAACTACCTTTTGATATCATCGATATGAAAGTCTTAAACTTTGCGCCTGACTCTTTCCTAAACAGTATCTTCAAATATGGAAGGCTGCTATTTACCAAAGATGAGGAGTTACTGTCCAATCTTATAGAAGAGTCCTCAATAAAAGCACTTGCCAATGAATCCATCTCTTATCAATCTTTAAAGGAACTAATTCCATAATGAAGTTAGATATTGAGAAGATCAAACAGAGGTTTTCTGAAATTAATGAATCTTTACAGGAGATCCGTAGCCTTACTTCTCTAGATTCAGAAGAATTTTGGGCAGAAAAAAGGAATATAGCAGCAGTAAAGTATTATCTTTTGGAGGCTATAGAAGCTGTAGGAAGTATCTGTACCCATATTGTTGCCAAAAAATTTAATAGGGCTGTTTCAACTTTTGGAGAGTGTTTTGAAATTCTGGAAGAAGAAGGAATCTTCGATAAAGAATTAGCAGAAAGGCTAAAAAATATGGCTAAATTCAGAAATAAACTGGTTCATAGGTATTGGGAGATTAATGACAAAATAGTCTTTAAATATGCAAAAGAAGACCTTAAGGATTTTATTGACTTTATGAGAAGTATCGAAAAGCTTCTTTGAGCAAAAAGGCTCGATGGGTAGAGGAATTTGTTTATAGATAATTTTATGTTATAATTTTTCTATGAAATCTTATTATATTACTGGGCTTATCCTTTCTCATGAGAATATAGGAGAAGGGGATAGGTTGATTGTGTTTCTTACTAAAGAGAGAGGAAAACTTAAAGCTGTTGCTAGAGGTTCTAGGAAGATATCAAGTAAACTGGCAGGAAGCTTAGAACCACTAAATGCCGTGAAGGCATGGATAAATATAGGAAAGACGTTTGATATTATTAAAGGGGTAGAGGTCCTAAGGACATTCCCAAACGTAAGGAAGGACCTGAATAGATATCTTACTGCAATTAAGATGCTAGAATTTACTGAGGTTATAGCTCAAGAAAATGATAATGGAGAGAAATTTTATAAGCTTCTTTTAGGAGTGATTACTGCCCTGGATAGATATGATGTCAATATAGACTCTCTTTTGAGGTTCTTCTGGATCAATGTTCTCTCTTTAACTGGTTATAAATTGAGACTAGATAGATGTATCTGTGGGGAAACGGATATATCTCATTTTAGTCCTTCTTCGGGGGGAGCAGTCTGCAGAGACTGTGCATTAAGGTCGGACGATGCTATGGTTGTCTCTGGTAAGGCGATAGAACTTCTTAGAGAGTATGAAGGGATAAGATTAAGTGAAGCCATAGAAAAGGATGTCCCTCAGATATTAGGAAAAGAGGTGGATGATATATTAGAAAGGTTTAGAGTATATCATACAGGTATAAAACTAAAATCGGAAGAGGTGAAGCTGTGACCTTTCAAGAATTGATATTAAAACTTCTATATTTCTGGCAAGAAAAGGATTGTATAATAACTCAACCCTATGATATGGAGGTTGGGGCAGGGACGATGAGTCCCGATACATTCTTTAGAGCTCTTGGGCCAGAAAGATGGAATGTAGCTTATGTACAACCCAGTAGAAGACCTGCTGATGGAAGATTTGGAGAGAATCCAAACAGGCTCTGTAAGTATTATCAACTCCAGGTAATCCTTAAGCCTGCCCCCTCTGATGTAATAGATGTATATATAGACAGTCTCAGATATATAGGAATAGACCCTATACTCCATGACATCAGATTTGTAGAGGATAACTGGGAATCTCCAACCCTAGGAGCTTGGGGAGTAGGATGGGAGGTATGGCTGGACGGTATGGAGATCACCCAATTTACCTATTTCCAGCAGATGGGAGGGTTCCCTGTAAACCCAGTTTCAGCTGAGATTACATACGGATTAGAAAGGATTGCTATGTATGTACAGGAGAAAGAGAGTGTATTTGATCTATCCTGGAATAGCTCCGTCTCCTATGGAAACATTCGACTGGAGGAAGAGGTGGAGCATTCTAAGTATGCCCTTTTAAATGGCGATGGAAACCTCCTTAGAGACCTCTTTAACTTCTATGAGAAAGAATCCAGAAGGCTTTTAGATATTAAACTTGTCCTTCCCGCCTATGATTATACCCTTAAATGTTCACATACATTTAATCTCCTCGATGCCGGAGGTATGCTCTCCTACACCGAAAGGGTAGCTTATATAGGAAGGGTAAGGGCATTGGCTAGAGAATGTGCTAAACTCTATATGGAAATGAGAGGAGTCTCTTATGAAAACAGCGCTTCTTGAGATAGGAACAGAAGAGCTTCCAGCCAGGATATTCCCAGATGTATTAGATCAGATAGAAAGGAATATTCGGGGTTTAATCGAAAGATACAGTATCCAATGCCAGGATATAAAGGTCTTCGGCACACCAAGGAGACTGGTACTATTTATATACAATATGGCTCTATCACAGGAGGATAAGATAAAGAAGGTAAAAGGTCCCCCTAAGAGCGTTTCCCTAGACAATGAAGGTAATCCTACCAAAGCCTTACTTGGCTTTGTCGAAAGACAGGGATGTAGATTAGAAGATATAATCTTTGAAAAGACCCAACAGGGAGAATACGCATTTGCTCAGATTAGAGAAAAGGGTAAGAATGTAAAGGACCTGCTTGGAGATATCTTTCTAGAACTTATAAGGTCTCTAGATTTTCCTAGACCTATGTACTGGGAAGATACAAGATTTGTATTCTCTCGTCCTATAAGATGGATTGTTGCCCTATTAGATGACGAGATAATTCCATTTAGATTAGCTGGAATAGATAGTAATAGATATACATATGGGCATAGATTCCTATCTCCAGAGAAGATATATCTGAAAGATGTCCAGGATTATAAAGAAAAACTAGAAGATGCCTATGTAATATTTGACCACAATAAGAGGAAAGGATATATTTTAGATGCTATAAATAGGCTATCGGAGGATATAGGGGTCCAGCCAGTATTAACTGAGGAATTATTAAACGAGGTTACCTTTCTGGTAGAGTACCCATTTATAATACTCGGTGGTTTTTCTGAATATTTTCTAAATATCCCTTCTGAGGTTCTTACAACAGTTATGGTCCATCACCAGAGATATATCCCTCTCAAAAGAAAGAATGGAGTCCTATATCCAGGATTTATCATCGTGAGCAATATGGGACAGGATGCGATAATCAATATAAAAAAAGGTAATGAGAGGGTTATCACCGCTCGATTTGACGATGCAAAGTTCTTTTATGAGAGGGATACATCTATCCCTTTAAGAGAAAGGATAAGTGACCTATCAAAGATAAGTCTTCCCGATAATAGAGGCACGTTAAAGGACAAGGTAGAAATGATGAATACCCTATTGGCTTATCTCATAGAGAGGTTATCCCTCTCTGATAGGAGAAAAGACCTGGAAGATGCTCTTATCCTCTCTGAAACAGATAGAACTACTGAGATGGCAAAGGAATTTCCAGAACTTCACGGTATTATAGGGGGTATATACGCAAGGTTGTCAGAGAAAGAAACGATATGGAAGGCTATATACCATCATGAAGAGGTGAATCCAGATGACTTTAATGCAAAGGTCATAGCCATTGTAGAAAGAATGTATGATATAGTCTCTTCATTTAACGGAGGTTATATCCCTTCCGGCTCCCAAGACCCGTATGGATTAAGGAAAGAAGCGTATAATCTGGTATATCTTCTGGGGGAGAGCGGTATCGATATAGAATTATCATTACTTATGGATATATTGGGTGCCAGGAACAAAAAGGAGATATGGACTTTCATATCTCAGAGGGTCTATAATTATCTTATAGAGAAAGGAATAAGGAGAGACCTGGTAGAATCGGCTCTAGGTTTAGAGACTACGTCTATCTCCAGGATAACAAATACGGCTATTGTTTTGCAGGAGCTATCATACCAAGATATGTTCCCTCAGTTTGTTACTGCTGCAGTTAGATGCTTTAGGATAACAAGAGACCTAACCGATCTCCCTGTTTGTGACCCTAGTTACTTTGAGACAGATGATGAAAGAGCCCTTTATGATTTTGTAAACAGGGTAAATCTAGATGGGGAGATGTCTCTCAAGCAGAGATATGAAAGGCTTCTTCCACTAGTGGAGATATTAGAGAGATTCTTTAAGAATGTGTTTGTTATGGTTGATGATGAGAAGATAAAAGTAAACAGACTTTCTCTATTAAAGGATACCTATAGACTTTTTAGTCCTTTTGGAGACCTCACTAAGGTGGAAGAGAAATGAAGTTTTATATATGGACTATAGGCTGTCAGATGAATGAGAAACAATCAGAAGAACTTGGTACCATATTAGAGAGAAGGGGGGATACCCCTGTAGATTCTCCTTCTGATGCTGACCTAATAGTACTAAATACCTGTTCCGTAAGAAGACGTTCTGAGATAAGAGTAGAAGGTAGACTAGGAGAATTCAAAAGGCTTAAGAATAGTGACCATCATCCCATTATAGTTGTGGCAGGCTGCTATGCCCAAGCTCATAGAGAGAAGATACTAGAGAGATTCCCATATGTTGACAAGGTGGTAGGGACATTTGATTTCTTAAATATTCCGGAGATTCTTAATGAAGAAAAGAGGCTCTACACAGAAGAGAGACCCGGTGGATGGGAGATAGTGATTCCTGATAAGAGTGGTGTCTCTGCCTTCGTAAGGATTATGGAAGGATGTAATAACTTCTGCAGTTATTGTATAGTTCCATATGTGAGAGGGAGAGAGCGCAGTAAACCCAGCGACCTTATTATAGAGGAGGTAAAAGGTCTTGTTTCAAAAGGGGCAAAAGAAGTCACTCTCCTTGGACAGAATGTAAATTCTTATGGTAAGGATATACCTGGAGAATTAACATTTGCAGAACTTTTATACAGACTAAATGATATAGATGGTTTAGAGAGGATTCGTTTTACCACATCACATCCAAAAGATATATCTAGTGAGCTTATAAGAGCGATAAAGGATCTCCCTAAAGTATGTGAGCACCTTCATCTTCCAGTGCAAGGAGGAAATGACAGGATACTCCAGTTGATGAATAGAGGGTATACTAAGGCACAGTACAGAGTACTTGTAGATAAGATAAGGGAAAGTATCCCTGGGATTGCACTTACTACAGATATCATTATAGGGTATCCAACCGAGACAGATGAAGAATTTGAAGAGCTTTTAGATTTTATAAGAGAAATAAGATTTGACCAGGTCTATTCTGCAATCTTTTCCCCTAGGCCTATGACAGCGGCATCAAAACTCCCAGACCTTCCCTATAAGATTAAGCATACAAGATATGAGATATTCAATAGGATTCAAAATGAGATCTCTGACGAGATAAATAAGAAACTTATCGGCACAGTGCAGGAGGTCCTAATAGAAGAAGGTAAGACAAAATGGAACTATCAATCAAGAGGACGAACAAGGACAAATAAGGTGGTTATAATAGATGAAAGGATTGAATCAGGAAGGATAGTTCCTGTAAAGATCACAGAGGCTAATAACTATACACTAAAAGGGGTGGTTTTATAGATGTCTTCCGTCTCTATGATAGAGCAGTATAGGAGGATAAAGAAGAGTTATCCAGATACACTTCTCTTCTTTAGACTTGGAGATTTCTATGAACTCTTCCAAGATGATGCCTATATAGCTAGTAGAGAACTACAAATCACCCTTACATCAAAAGAGATAGGAAAGAATACTCGCATCCCTATGGCTGGAATTCCGTATCATGCAGCTGAGAATTATATCCCAAAGCTCCTAGAGAAAGGGTATAAGATAGCTATATGCGAGCAATTAGAAGACCCCAAACTAGCAAAGGGCTTAGTAAAGAGGGATGTAGTTAAGATAATCACTCCAGGGACAAGTTTTATCTCTTTAGATTCTGATAATAATAACTATGTAGCAAGTATCATAAGAGATGAAAGGTCAGGTTTTGGCATATCATTTATAGATATATCTACCGGGGAGTTCTATACAAATCAATTTCCTATGAGAGAATGGGATGTACTCCTCGAGAGTCTATTGAAACTAAACGTCTCAGAACTTGTTATACCAAAAGATGATGACCCGTTTAGCTTCCTCCACGGAGGTATTCAGAAAAACTGGGTGATATCTGAATTTGACCCGGAGTACTTTGACTACTATCTTGCCTACGAAAAACTTTTAAACCTATACGATCTCCAAAATCTAACATCTTTTGGTATAGAGGATATGCCCCTGGCAATAGAAAGTGCAGGTGCTCTCCTATCATACCTAGAGTATACCCAAAAGGGTCTTCCAAAACATATAATGCCCATAAAGATATATAGCCCATCCAAATATATGTCTATAGACCATCGGGCTATAGAGAGTCTAGAGCTCTTAAAAAGTACTGACCATAGTTCCAAATTTACCCTATACAGTACTATAAACTATACTATTACCCCCATGGGTTCAAGGCTACTTAAGAACTGGATCATCTATCCTCTCATAGATGTAGGTTCTATCGAGTATAGGCTTGATGGCGTGGAAGAGCTCTTCAATAATCAACTCTATTGTGAAAAGATAAGAGAACAACTAAAGGACATAGGAGATTTTGAACGTATTATTGGCAGGCTTTCCTGTGGTATTGGAAATGCAAGAGACCTCATAGCCCTTAAAAACTCTCTACGGAATGCTATGCACTTGAAGGATATATACTCTCCAAGAGCCAAGGTTTTAATAGATATCTGGGAGAGGATAAAGGACTTTACACCATTATTAGAACTCATTGAAAGGGCTATAGTAGAAGACCCACCATTAGCAATAACTGAAGGTGGTATTATAAAACACGGATTTAGCCAAGAGGTGGATGAGCTTAGAGATATCTTACAAAACTCCAGCAGGTGGTTAGCCCAATTCGAGGCAAGAGAGAAGGAAAAAACAGGTATAAAATCTCTAAAAGTAAGTTATAATAAGATATTCGGTTACTATATAGAGGTGACAAAATCAAACCTTTCCCTCGTACCAAAGGATTATATAAGAAAGCAGACCTTAGTAAATGCCGAAAGATTTATCACCGAAGAGCTAAAGGCATTCGAAGATAAGGTCCTAGGTGCTGACGAAAAACTAAATGCCCTGGAATATAACATATTCTTACAACTAAGAGATGCCGCTGGTAAGTGGGTAAAGGACATTCAAGAGACATCTTCTGCAATAGCCACCCTTGATGTTCTACAAAGTTTTGCTTATGTTTCAAGGATAAATAACTATACCAGGCCTACTATAGCTGATGACTCTAAGATAGAGATAAAGAATGGAAGGCATCCAATTGTAGAAAGGTCACTCGACCATACATTTATCCCGAATGATACATATCTGGATAGAGAGAACCATCAGGTACTCCTTATTACAGGTCCCAATATGGCTGGAAAGTCTACATATATGAGACAGACAGGACTTATAGTTATTATGGCACAGATAGGATGCTTTGTACCAGCAGAAAAAGCCCATATAGGGATAGTAGACAGGCTCTTTACCAGGATAGGAGCTCAGGACTACCTCAGTCTCAATCAGAGCACGTTTATGGTAGAGATGGAAGAGACCGCCAGGATATTGAATAACATTACCCCCAGGAGTCTAATCATATTTGACGAGGTAGGGAGAGGGACAAGTACATATGATGGGATGAGTCTCGCCTGGGCACTGGTAGAATATCTAGGAAATGCAAAGGATAGACCTCGCACACTATTTGCCACTCACTATCATGAGCTTACAACCCTGGAGAATCAGATATCTGGGGTAAAAAACTATACGGTAGCAGTAGAGGAGAAGGGTGACCATATCACCTTTCTCTATAAGGTGAAGAGAGGGTCAGCTGATAAAAGCTATGGGATATATGTGGCTAAGCTGGCAGGGATCCCTGGGTCTATAATAGGAAGAGCCAGTGAGATATTAAAAACACTGGAGGCTGTAGATAAGAAGGAACCTTTTCCAAAGAAAAAGGTAATACAACCACCATTATTCACCATAATCGAGCATCCAATTATTGAAGAGTTGAAGAGTATAGACATAGAACTTCTCTCTCCACTTGATGCCCTTCTTAAGATTTCAGAATGGTCAAAAGTCCTAAAGGAGGAAGGTAGTGAACAGAATAAAAAGATTGCCTCAAAACGTCATTCAGCACATAGCAGCAGGAGAAGTAGTTGAAAGACCTGCGTCGGTAGTAAAGGAGCTGTTAGAGAACTCTATAGATGCAGGAGCTAGACATATCTATGTAAACATAGTACAGGGTGGGAAGAGAAGGATTGAGGTAAGAGATGATGGAACTGGAATACCAAAAGAGGATGTTCCTCTTGTCTTTGAAAGATACTCCACAAGTAAGATAAATGACATAGATGACCTATACAGGATATCTACCCTGGGTTTTAGAGGAGAGGCGCTTTCAAGTATTGCCCTCGTATCAAAGGTTACACTGGAGACAAATACAGGAGATGAAGGGGTAAGATATATAATAGAAGGGGGGATAGAGAAAAGCCTGGAAGCTTCTCTTATTCCAAAGGGGACAAGAATAGTGGTAGAAAATCTCTTCTATAATACTCCAGCAAGGCGGAAATTTTTGAAGAATGATTCCTATGAGAAGAGTCTTGCCATAGATTGGGTAAAAAAGTATGCCCTTATATATCCAGATATCTCCTTCCAGCTAGAAGCAGATGGACAAGAGGTCTTTGTAACTCCAGGGACAGGGATATTTAAGGATGTTGCTTCTATTATCTTTGAAGAACTCATAGAGCCAATAGATATAGATTTCTCTACCACCTATATATCTGGAAGAGGGATTATAGAGAGATCGAGGATGTATCCTGACAGGAGGAGAGAGGTATTTGCAGTAAATGGAAGGGTAATAAGACTCTATATCCTTCAGAAGGTGGTAGAAGAGGCCATAGCTAAGGCTATTGGAGATAAGGGGTTTCCTTTTATAATACTTGACCTTAAGATACCATATAACTTTATAGATGTAAATATCCATCCAGCAAAGTTGGAGATAAAGGTCCTTGAAGAGGGTAAGACGTACAGTGCGGTATATAATGCCATATATGACCTCCTAAGAGAAAAAGAGGCTTATTACCCATCGAATCGAGCTATTGAGTCCAATAGTATTAAGATAGAAGAAGAAATCATTCCTTATGAAAGGACACCACTCCTCCCAGAGGTTTCACCAAAGGAGAATAGAGAAATATTCCCATTAGAACCCATAGGACAATATCTTAACACATTCATCATCTGTTCCTCCAGTAAAGGACTCTTCCTTGTAGACCAGCATGTGGCTCACGAACGTGTTATATTTGATTCATTTGGAGAGATAAAAAGTATTCCACAGCTTCTCTTGGAACCTAAATATGTAAATCTTACCCATATACCATATGAAGAGATAGAACTACTTGTTAAAGGTCTAGATGAACTAGGTTTTGAATGTGATATATCAGGACCAGAGAGTATTGTAATAAGGGCTATCCCCGGTTTTCTAAATAGAATAGATATAGAACAAGCTCTTCTAGGACCTTTGGAGGAAAAGGATTTGAGTATAAACACTATTAAGAGGGAGATAGCCTGTAAGAGTGCAGTAAAATCAGGTGACAGGCTTACTATGGAGGAGATGAAAAGACTCCTTGATGACCTTTCTAAGGTGGACAATTTCAGGTTCTGTCCTCACGGTAGACCCATCATCATTGAGTTGATAGGTCGCGAAGATATATTCAAAAAATTTGGGAGATAGAGGGGATTAATATGAGTATAAAGTATGCTTTTGTAACACCACATCCTCCTATCATCATTCCAGAGATAGGAGGAGCACATCTAGAGGATGTTTCCTCTACGGTAAAGGCGATGCAGTCTTTGGGGAAGAGGGCAAAGGAAATAAGCCCTAGGACAATTATAATAGTGTCTCCGCACAGCGAGTTGTACTTTAACTATTTTGGTATAGTTACACAGGATAGGATTATTGGAAGTTTTTCTGAGTTTGGAGCACCAGAAGTAAGGTTTGACCTGGAGATAGATGAGATTACCACTAAAAAGGTTATAGAAGAGGCAAAGAAGGCATCATTACCTATAAGAGGGATAGAAGATGTATATCTTGACCATGGGGCAATGGTCCCACTATATTATATCCTTAAGGAGTTAGATTATAAACCAAGATTAGTGCTTCTATCATTCTCTCTCCTACCTCTGGATAAGGTATTCTCGTTTGGCAAGGTAATAGATATGGTAGGAGAAGAGGATACGCTATTCATAGCCAGTGGGGATATGTCACATAGGCTCATCCCTGGTGCCCCAGCCGGTTACGACCCTATGGGGAAGATATTTGACCAGGCAGTAACAGAGATATTAAAGTCTGGAGAACTAAAAGAGTTCTTGAATATTGATTCCGACCTTATAGAGAGGGCAGGCGAGTGTGGACTTCGTTCCCTTGTTATGCTGGCAGGTATTATGGATGAAAAAAGGATAAGAACAAGTTTCCTTTCCTATGAAGGTCCATTTGGTGTAGGATATCTGGTTGGAGAGGTCATCTCTGTGAATTCTGAAGACCTTACTTCATATATATTAAACCTCGCTAAGGAAGCGGTAGAGACCTATATAAGAGAAGGGAGGGTTATATCTCCTAAGGATATCCCTGAGGAACTAAAGAGAAGGGCAGGGGCATTCGTTACTATAAAGAAGCATGGAGAACTTCGAGGATGTATTGGAACTATAGCCCCCACCAGAGAAAATCTCGCCTATGAAATCATCAACAATGCCATAAGTTCTGCTACAGAAGACCCAAGATTTAATCCGATAAGAGAGGAAGAACTTTCAGAACTCTCATACTCCGTTGACATTCTAAATCCTCCAGAGAAGATTACTGATATCTCTCTATTAGACCCAAAGAAATATGGAGTAATTGTAGAGAGTGGCTGGCAGAGAGGTCTATTATTACCAGACCTGGAAGGGGTTGATACAGTAGAGGAACAATTAAGAATAGCCGCTCTAAAAGCAGGGCTAACAATAGACGAGATAGAGAATATCTACAGGTTTACTGTAACAAGGTACGGAGAGAAATAATAACTGTTATATATTAACGATCGACAAACAGAACTCAGGAATCAGGATGTATGGCAGGATGGTCATCCCTGCCTGTCCTTTTCATCCTATACATATCTTTGTCTGCAGCTATAATAAGCTCATCAAGCGGTAATGGGTTCTGGGGATTAAATATCGAAAACCCATAACTTATAGATAGGGGATAAATCTTCTTAAGCTCAAGGGTGATCCTGCTAAGTTTATCTACAATACCCTCCATTATCTCTTTTGCCTTATCTATATTGCACTGTATAAATGCGATTACAAACTCATCCCCTCCAAACCTAAATACTGTATCAGACCCTCTAATACTTTCCTTTATTACCTTGGCAATAGTCCTTAAACATTCATCTCCCTCTATATGTCCAAATGTGTCATTTATCATCTTAAGCCCATCTGTATCTATAAATACGATAGTAACTGGGGATTTCCTGATGGTGGCTAATTCAAGTTCCCTTCTGACTATCTCTAGCCCTATCCTCTTATTATATACACCAGTAAGCTCATCTATGGTGGCATAATATGTCAGACGTTCCTCTAACTCCTTCTCCTTAGTAAAATCTATCCCGGAAGACAAGACTCCTATTACTCTCCCCTTTTCATCCTTCAAAAGGGAGTTATGCCATCTTATTACCTTATCTCCTTTCTTTGTCCTTATATAATTTTCAAGATATTCCTCCTGTAGTGAAGAACCATCATCTATCAATTTAAAGTAGTAATCTTTAAGCTCCTTTCTAGTATATTCTGGCACAAAGTTCTCAAACCAGTCCTTACCGATAATCTCATCCTTAGGATAACCTAAAACCTCTGAACCCATCTTATTAACAAGAGATACCTTACCATTCCTATCGAGTAAGAGGAACATTACCCCGGCATATTCTATATAATCTTTAAATGTATCTGCCTCCTTTAAAAGTTCCGCAAATATAGTCTTATATGGAGCCCTCAATGATATCTCCAATAAAGCCTTACCTATGAGATAAAAGGATATAAATTTAAAGATATGTCCAATTACATTGGATACACCATAAACACTTATATATAAAGTAAAGAAAAGTTCACTTACTATAGTTGCCAATATGCTTAGAGTTATAAGAGAAAATACTGTATCATCAAGAGCACTCTTATTCTTCCATAGGATAAACGCAGATAAAAGTAAGATCCCTGAGATTATATACTCACTTATCTTCTTAAATTGTGTAAGTCCTACCCCTTCTATATAACAGGTAGGGAAATCTTTAAAATAGAATATCATAGCCAATAAGATGCCTGTGGAAATTGCATAGATAAGATATATAAAAGAGACACAGCTAAACTTAATCTTTCTATATAAAAAGACTGGGGCTAATGCCAAAGAGATACTCTCTATATATCTTGCTGTAATCCAGAGCTGTGTGGGCTCATTGGCTGTAATCTGAGGGAATATATTCATCCCTTTATAGGCAAGTGTATGTATTAGGTCTATAGTACTAACAAAGAGATAGGCGATTCCAAGAAAAGGAAAGTAGCAGTTCTTTGTATAGTTATAGGAATATATAGATAGGATATATATCATAATCCCAATGATAATTGAATATAATTCGATACCTGTATGAAACAGTAAGAAATTCCTCTGAGAGACAAAGAAAGACATAAAAAGGATTAAACAAAGGATTAAAAGTTCATATACATTTATTGCTCTATATCCTTCTATCTTATGCAGCTAATCCCTCCAGAAATATAGTCTAAATATTTTATCATAGGTAATCAAAGAATAATAGAGTTAACCTGCCCCTTAAAAATCTACCAATTCTCCTTCTTCGTTACATATCTCCAAAAAATCACCTGTTATTTCCACCTTATCTTTTATCTCTGCCAACACACTCCTGGATGCGTATAGCTCGCTTAAAGTAAGTGTGTTCTTTATCCTTATAACCCTGGCATCTGGAATCTCTATGGGTCCACAGGTTTTTAAAGCCCATTCAATAGCAGTTCTTGAATCTCTGGCAATAATTGGTATCTTACCTCTAAGGATAAACGTACTTGTGATAACATTCTGATATGTGGCATCAAAATCTATCTTGTCAAAGAGTTTCCTGGTAATAAAGTCTGCAAGCCCTAAGCCTATGGCATTCCCATGAGTCTTTTCGGTAAGATCGGTAACAACAATTCTGGTAATCTTTGGTTTTTCTGGCTCTGGCTCACCGTCTATATACATCCTTCCTATAATATTGGTATCCATCCCTGAACCGCTTATCTCCTTACCTATCTCATCAACTACCAGGAGATCCAGTTTATCTACGGGTAGTGAAGGCATATTCTCTCTTGCTATATCAAGTAATCTCTTATCTGCCTCTTTAAATTCCTCAGGTCTTACCCCCTCTATTATCATAGTTTCATCATAGGCATTTTCCACTATACCAAGGCCAAATATTATATTGCCATACCTTATAATCCTCTCGGCAGTAGATGGTATCAGGTGCTTTAATCCATATGTTCCAAACCTATGGATTTCTATAGCTTGTTTATGTTTTCCCAAGCCTATTACACACATCTTTAACAATCCACTTTCCACCTCACCATGAAAATCTGTATGAGGTTTTATTCTATTTATTACAATAGTTCCATCAGCAGAGTAGGCAAATTTATCCATAAAAACCCTGTTTTCTAACCCATCAGACGGCAGTTCTATCACCTCCATAGAAGACATAATGGGGGCACCTATATAATCCTCTCTAACCCCATAACTTTCTAATAGTCTTTTCTGCCCTTCCGGTGTAGCCCCTCCATGACTACCCATAGCTGGAACAATGAACGGCTTCCCCCCAAGGTCTTTTATCTTTTCTACTGTTGCCTTCACAATTCTATCGATATTCCTTATACCCCTACTACCAACTGCAATAGCTATCTCTGCACCAGGTTTTATAGATATCCCTCGTTTAGTTATCTCTTCCTTCACCCTACCCTCTATATCCTCTATCCTCTCTCTATTAAAAAACTGCCTTACCTTTATCAATCTTGGCATATCCATATTTAAATCTCCTTTTATATTTATCTATACTTAAATCTATTATAGCTTCTATTATATCAACAATTTCTAGAATCCGAATCAATCTTTTATGATAAAATTTTAGAAAACAAAATAGGAGGATTCGAATTTTATGGAAAGAAGTAGAGAAATATCGCTATTATTGTCATCAACTATACCCTTATTATGGCTTTGTTATGCCCTTATATCCAGGATCATAAAACCATATATAGCCTGTATCATCTCTCTTATAATTACAATCTTGGGCTCTTCCTGCGTATGGAGGATGCCAAACGATATCCTATACTGGAGCATTATAGATGGAATTATATCTTCACTATACCCTATCATATGGACGGTATTTAGCGCTCTTTTTACATATAGACTTATATGCGAGACAAAAGCTATAGATGGAATCAAAAGAAGTCTATCAGGCATATCTAATGACAGGCTAATCCAGGCTTTTATAGTAGCATTCTGTTTTGGCTCTCTCCTGGAAGGGATAGCCGGTTTTGGCACTTCTGTTATAATCCCTTCTGCTATATTACTATCATTAGGGTTCCCTCCCTATCAGGCAGCAATAATCTCTCTGATATCTAATACTGTACCGGTAGTATATGCTGCTGTAGGTGTTCCGGTGATGGCATTAGCTAAAGTTACTGGACTTTCCCTAAAAACGCTCAGTGGTGTTATAGGGTTACAACTATTTCCAGTTACACTAATAATCCCATTTCTTATAAAAAAGATATTGAAAACACCAGGGAATATCTCTCTTGTCTTTGGAACAGGCTTAGTATTTGCCATTACACAAAGCCTTGTGGGATGGTATATCGGTCCTGAACTTCCAGCAATCCTGGCTTCATTCCTGACTATTAGTTTTTTAATTATATATCTGAGATTAAAAGAAAATATCCATAGTATAAAAGACATCTCTAAAGAAGATATGAAGTCCTGGTTCCCCTATGGGATTATAGTCCTATCTCTGCTCATAACAAGATTCAATAGTAGGATAACTACACTGCTTTCCAGTTATCCATTCTCATTGACATTTCCGATTGAGCCTCTAAACAAAACGATAAAGATAGACCTTCTCTACACCCCAGGGACACTTATAATAGTCTCATCCATTATAGGTGGATTGCTATTAAAAGCAAGATTGATAGACTACAGAAAGGCTCTCCTGGGTACACTCTTCCAGATTCTCCCTACATTTTCAGTTATAACATCTATGGTCATTATGGCAAACATTATGAGTTATGCAGGTATGACTAAATTCCTTGCCATTAAACTTATAGAAGTATTTGGCATATTTTATCCCTTTATATCCCCATTCCTTGGAGCTATTGGAACATTCTTGGGTGGAAGTGATACTACTTCAAATGTTCTCTTCGGAACCTTACAAACTGAGGCAGGCAAGAATATAGGTGTTTCTCCAATATGGTTAGCAAGTGCCAATGCCACTGGTGCAACCGGAGGGAAACTTATATCTCTCCAGAATCTTACCTTAGCGGTTTCAGGGATAAATAAGAAGGGAGAAGAGGGAAGATTGATGAAGATGGTATTCCCATATTTCCTATTCTATCTAATAATAATGGGGTTGATCATTTATATAGGTTCAAAGATAATTATCCGATAAAATCCTTTCCTTTAAAAGAGAAGTAGATATCCTGTGTATAATTACATTGATGTTTAACAGGCAAAAGGACGCCCATCCTAATCAAAGATCGAAGAGTCAAGAGAAATGTAGAAGTTATCTTTATATGGTATAATAAGTTCTATAAATAATAAAAACATCCCTGGTCTTTCTGGGTTGCTAGATATAATATGGGAGGTAAAAGAAAGTGAAGAATAGTCAGGTTTTGTGGGCAATTATATTAGGTATAAGTATAATCATTAGCGCCTCCATAGGCTCTTATACCTTCTATAAGGTGAAATCTCTAGAAAATACGCTTAGTGTAACAGGTTCAGCCAGAGAAAGGGTAACCTCCGATATCGTAAGGTGGGTCGGAGTATTTAGCAGAAATGTCCCATCCGATTCTCTTAAGAAGGGGTATCAGCAGATGAATAATGACCTAAACCTAGTTTTAGAATTCTATAAAGAAAATGGAATCGACTCAAAGAACCTCATAATATCACCCGTTTCTGTTGAACAGCCTTGGCTCTACGATAAGCAGGCTCCCAGGGAATACATCTTAAAACAGACAGTTGAGATTCAATCCAGCGATATTCAAAAGATAACTGAGCTAGCAAAGAATTTTCAAAAATTGCTCGATAGAGGGGTAATATTCTCTACCCAGTCCCTGGAATACTACTACTCTAAGCTTCCTGAGTTGAGGGTAACCCTTCTTACTGATGCTATGAACGATGCTAAGGCTAGAGCAGAAAGGATTGCTCAAAGTACAGGTCAAAAGGTTGGAGGTTTAAAATCCGCCAGTATGGGAGTAGTTCAGGTATTAGCTCCAAATTCCACGGAGGTGAGTGATTATGGTACCTATGATACATCTACAATAGAGAAGGAGGTAATGGTAGCAGTAAGAGCGGTATTCGTATTAAAATAGGTTCAGGGAATATCTTAGCGAACCTTTTTGTTATTCTTTTCATATTAAGATTGTACTATCTTAGTTTTAATTTGAGGAGGTGAAGATTTTATGAAAAGCAAAAGCTTTTTAAAGGTTATCCTATTGTTAGGCTTCATAATGGCATATGTTGTTCCAAACAATGCCTTAGCTAACGATATAAATATCCTTGTCTCTGGAAATAATACCTTTGCCTTAGACCTATACAGAAAGCTATCAGAAGAAAAAGGTAACCTCTTTTTCTCTCCCTATAGCATCTCATCTGCCCTTGCTATGACATATGCAGGGGCAAGGAAAGAAACCGCAAAGCAGATGGCTAGTACATTACACTTTACTTTATCGCAAAAAAGACTACATCCAGCTTTCTATAACCTATCAAAGCTATTACAGCCCAATAATAAAGATTATCAGCTATCTATAGCTAATGCCCTATGGGGACAAAAGGGATATACCTTTTTGCAGAACTTTCTAGATATAACAAACAGATACTATGAGGCAGGATTTAAAGAGGTAGACTATATAAATGATATAGCAAGAGAGCAAACTAGACAGACGATAAATAGCTGGGTAGAAAATAAGACTAATGGTAAGATAAAGAATCTCATCAGTCCTAGGGACCTTACCTCACTTACCCGTCTTGTGCTAACGAATGCTATATACTTTAAAGGAAAATGGGAATTCCAGTTTAAACCTGAAGACACTAAAACTATGCCATTCTATATTACAGAGAAGGATACAGTAGATACCCCTATGATGTACCAACGGGCAGAGTTTAAATATACAGAGGATAACGATGTTCAGGTGCTAGAGTTACCATATACAGGGGGAGATATCTCTATGGTTATCATCCTTCCTAAGACTGAGGTTCTACTTTCTAATGTTGAAAAAGAACTTTCGATGGAAAGACTAAACTCCTGGTTGTCAAAACTTTCTAAACAAGAGGTAGATGTATATATACCAAGATTTAAACTTGAAAAGAGATTCATACTCAATGAGCCTCTACAGAAATTAGGAATGATAGATGCCTTTGACGAGGAACGGGCTAATTTCTCTGGAATAACTGTTCAATCCAAATTATACATAACTAGTGTAATTCATCAGGCTTTTGTTGAGGTAAATGAGGAAGGAACTGAGGCAGCAGCAGCTACTGCTGTCATAATGGGTACAAAGGCAGTTATCTCCAGGCCGGTCTTCCAGGCAAATAGACCCTTTATCTTCTTCATAAGGGACCTGCGTTCTGGAAGTATACTCTTTATTGGCAGACTAGTTACACCAGAAAAATAACAGCATTTAAGAATTGGCTCTATAAATTTTGAGAAGAAACTGTTTCTACCTTTTCTTCAATATAAAAATCTGGTATACTATTATCTCAAGTAAGAAATAAAAATTATAAACGGAGGTGAAGTAATAGTGAAAAGGTTTTTAGTAGGTTTAGTGGTAATCTTAATGCTTGCCACTTCTGTTGCATTTGGAGCTGATACTCCAAAATACGGAGGTACCCTTATCTTTGGTAGAGGTGGCGATGCCGTTGGACTCGATCCAGCAGACGTAACAGATGGTGAGTCTACCAGAGTTACAGAGATGATCTTTGAAGGGCTTGTTGGCTTTAAAGGAGAAACTACAGACATAGTTCCAGTCTTAGCCACAAGCTGGAATATATCAAAAGATGGAAAGGTTTGGACATTCAAGCTTCGTAAAGGAGTAAAGTTCCACGATGGAACACCTTTTAATGCAGAAGCAGTAAAGTTCAGCTTTGACCGTCAATTTGACAAGAATAACCCATATTACAAGTTTGGAAAATGGGAGTATGCCGAATTTGCCCTTGATGCCTTACAGAAGGTTGAGGTTGTAGATGATTATACAGTGAGATTCACCTTGAAGTATCCATTCTCTCCATTCTTAGCTAATCTTGCAATGTTCTCCTGCGCCATAGTAAGCCCCACGGCTGTAAAGAAATATGAAGCTGACTTCTTTAAAAATCCTGTAGGAACTGGCCCATTCAAGTTTGTAGAGTGGACTCAGAAGGATAAGATAGTCCTTGAAGCAAACCAGGATTACTGGGGTGGAAGACCTTATCTAGACAAACTGATATTTAGAGTAATTCCAGATAACTCTGTCCGGTGGCTCGAACTACAAAAAGGGACGATAGATGCTATGGATGGGATAAATCCAGACGACATCCCCGCAATAAAACAAGACCCTAACGTAACATTCTATCAGGTGCCTGCACTGAATATATGTTATCTAGCAATGAACGTGGAGAAGAAGCCATTCGATAATGTATACGTAAGGAAGGCAATAAACTATGCCATTAACAAGAAGGCTATAGTAGATGCCTTCTATAAAGGAATAGGCATTGTAGCCAAAAATCCAATTCCACCTAATATGATGGGGTATAATGATAAGATAGCTGATTATGAGTATAACCCAGAAAAGGCGAAAGAACTCCTTGCCAGAGCAGGATATCCAAATGGATTTGAGACCACACTCTGGGCTCCTCCAATTCCTAGGGTATATATCCCACAGCCAACAAAGGTGGCGGAAGCCATTCAGTCTGACCTTGCCAAGGTTGGAATTAAAGCCAAGATAGTAACATATGATTGGGGCACTTATCTCCAAAAAACAAGAAGTGGTGAACATGATATGGCTATACTTGGATGGGGTTCTGATAATGGAGATCCTGATAATACTATATATGTTCTTTTAGACAAAGATAACGCCAAGAAAGGTGTGGCAAGTAACATAGCGTTTTATAAAAATGATAAGCTTCACGATATATTGATAAAGGCTCAGCAGGTTTCTTCTATCCCTGCAAGAAAGAGACTCTACGAGGCAGCTCAAGAGATAATAAAGGCAGATGCCCCATGGGTAACATTAGCCCATACAAGTTATATTGCGGCAACAAGGAAGTACGTTAAAGACTTTGTGCTTCCAGCCATTGGTGCTATTAAGTTTACAAGAGTATGGTTAGATAAGTAATTTCTTCAGGGAGGGGGCTAATAGACCCCCTCCCTTCCTTTGACTTTAAGGAGGACAGAATCGATTGTATAATTATATTCTTAGAAGGCTATTGATAGTAATACCAGTGATGATAGGAGTAAGTGCAGTAGTATTTTTTCTTATAAGGTCTATACCTGGTGACCCAGCCCTTATACTCCTTGGAGAACATTCTAACCCAGAGGCATTAGCAAAGGTTCGTGCTCAGTTAGGTCTGGATAAACCTATAATTATCCAGTTCTTCTATTTTCTCTTTAATATGGCAAGGGGAGATTTTGGAAGGTCATTTATCACAAATGAGGTGGTCATAAAAGAGATTTCTATCCATTTTCCGGCAACATTAGAGTTAACATTATTTAGTATGCTTATCGGATCTGTAGTAGGACTATTCTTAGGAGTCACCGCCTCAACACACAGAAACTCTATAATAGACTATATCACTACCACGATCTCTGTTGCAGGTATCTCTATGCCTGTTTTTTGGCTAGGATTGATTGTAATAATATTGTTCTCGATAAGATTACCTATATTTCCAATCTCCGGAAGGCTTGACCCAACTATATCTTTTAAAGGTCCGACTGGACTTATAGTTCTTGACTCTATTATAAGAGGTAATTTTAAGGTCTTTAAAGATGCCTTCTACCATCTTGTACTTCCATCGTTCTGCCTTGGGACAATTCCCCTTGCTTCAATAGCAAGGATGACCAGGTCTAGTATGCTTGAGATTCTCAACCAGGATTTTATCCGGACAGCAAAAGCAAAAGGATTACCTAATAGAAAGGTCATATATGTGCATGCATTAAGAAATGCCTTAATTCCAGTTGTAACTGTTATTGGCTTACAATTTGGCGCCCTCCTTGGTGGTGCTGTCCTCACAGAAACGATATTTGCCTGGCCAGGGATAGGTAGACTCTCTGTAGAGGCGATAAACGCAAGGGATTACCCTGTTATTCAAGGATGTATAATATTCTTTGCCTTTATATTTGTATTTATAAATCTCATAGTAGATATCCTTTATGCATTTATAGACCCAAGGATAAGGTATGAATAGGTGATATGGTATGAGAAGACTTTTCAGAAACAGGGCAGCGTTATTTGGATTCTTTATGATTTTATTCTTTGTTATCTTAGGAATATTTGCCCCGATCTTTGCTCCATATGACCCTTATGACCAGACCCTTAGTGATAGACTCCAACCTCCATCCCTAAAACATCTATTAGGGACTGATGACCTGGGAAGAGACATCTTGTCGAGAATTATCTATGGAGCCAGGATATCTCTTGCTATAGGATTGATCTCAGTAGCATTAGCACTCGGGGCAGGTGTTAGCACAGGTTTACTGGCTGCATACTATGGAGGAATAGTAGATACTATTCTGATGAGGCTATTTGATATAATGTTGGCATTCCCCACCATACTCCTTGCCATAGCCATTATGGCTGCCTTAGGTCCTGACCTTAAGAATGCTATGATTGCTGTAGGCATAGTTAATATCCCTACCTTTGCCAGGATTGCAAGGGCAAGTGCCTTAGTAATAAAGGAACAGGAGTATGTTATGGCTGCTAATGCACTCGGACAATCAAGCCTTAAGATTATATTCCGACATATACTTCCGAATATAGTTGGACCGCTTACCGTTCAGGCAACACTAAGCTATGGAAGTTCTATATTGAGTGCTGCCGGTCTTGGCTTTCTTGGAATGGGCGCACAGCCACCAACTCCAGAGTGGGGAGCGATGTTAAGTCAGGCCAGGAGTTTTATAATGAGTGCTCCCTGGACAGTTACATTCCCAGGGATTGCAATACTCTTAAGTGTCCTTGGATTTAATATCCTTGGAGATGGATTAAGAGATTTCTTAGACCCAAGGTTAAGATAGGAGGAACTTTTATATGCGTCACCACATCTTTTCACACTATCTTTAATATGCTCTAGTTTGCATTATTTTAAAGTTTATGTTAAAATTAAAACAGAAAGAGAATAAATATTAGAAAGGAGATGAAAAGTGGGCTTAGTCCCACTTTTTGTACTAATGGAGACAAGGGGAAATATACTTGCGATTGTAGAAGAAGAAGTAGGTAAGGTTATAGAGAATATGGGATATGAGCTTGTAGATGTAGAATACACAAAGGAGAGAGAGGGTTGGGTCCTCCGTCTCTTTGTGGATAGGGTTGATGGGAACATTACTCTCAAGGATTGTGAGAAGGTAAGTCAGGTGGTAAGTCTTCTACTTGATGAGATCGACCCCATCCCTTATTCCTACAATCTGGAGGTCTTTTCCCCAGGTTTAGATAGACCATTAAAAAGGGTCAAAGATTTCGTCAGGTTTAGAGGGCATAAGGTTCAGTTAAAGTTGAAAGACCCCGTTGAAGGAGCAAGGAATATAAAAGGTATTATAAAAGAGGTAGAACAAACAAGGGTATTGATAGATAGAGAAGGTACTATCCTGGTTATACCATTTGACAATATCTTAAAAGCGAGGCTTGAAATAGAACTATGAGCAGCAGTCTCCTATTAATGCTAAAACAGATAGAAAAAGAAAAGGGTATTCCGATAGAGTCTCTCTTTACATTCTTAGAGAGTGCCCTTCTTTCTGCTTATAGAAAACAGTTTGGGACCACCCAGAATGTTTCTATCTCTATTGACAGAAACAATGGCGAAATACATATATATGCCAATAAAAAGATAGTAGAAAAAGTAGAGAATAGTACTGTAGAGATAAGCCTTAAAGATGCACTAAAGCTTAATCCTCAGGCAAAGATAGGAGATACTATTAATGTAGAGATTATTCCTGCTGCTGAATTTGGCAGGTTTGCCTTTCAGACGGCAAAACAGGTTATAATCCAGAAATTAGAAGAGGCAGAAAGGGATATCCTTTATGATGAATTCTCCAGAAAGCTTAATGAAGTGGCAAGAGGTACTATATATAGAATAGATAAGAAAGGTGTCTATCTGGACCTTGGTAGGGTAGAAGGGTTACTGCCCACCTATGAACAGGTTCCTTCTGAAGAGTATAGGGTAGGAGATAAATTGATTGTATATATTCTGAAGGTTTCAAGGACCTCTCACGGACCTGAAGTAACCTGTTCAAGGACTCATCCTGGTCTGGTCAAAAAGATCTTTGAGATGGAGATACCAGAGGTCCAAAACGGATTGGTAATTATAAAGGGGATTGCTAGAGAGGCAGGAATAAGGACTAAGATTGCGGTAGCATCAAAGGATGGCAACATAGACCCGGTAGGAACCTGCATAGGGTCAAAAGGGATAAGGATACAGCCCATAGTAAAGGAACTTAAGAGAGAGAAGATAGATGTCATTGCCTGGAGTGAGGACCCTCTAATATTTATAGGCAACGCACTAAATCCTGCCAGAGTTATAAGGATAGATCAGACAGGTGAAAGGAGTGTAAGGGTAATAGTCCCTAAAGATCATCTTTCTCTTGCTATCGGTAAAGAAGGTCAGAATGTAAGGCTTGCTGCAAAGCTTACTGGCTGGAAGATTGATATAAGGACAGAGGATGAGGTCGAAGATAATGATAGAACGAACCTGTATAGTGTGTCGACAGAAGAAGGATAAGAAAGAACTTGTACGTATAGTAAGGACTCCTGAGGGGAAGATAGTGATAGATTATACTCAGAAGATGGCAGGAAGAGGAGCTTATGTATGCAGCAGCATAGACTGTATCGAGAAGATAGACAGGAAGAGTTACATACCGCATTCTCTTAGGAGTAAAATAGATAGAGAGGTTCTTTATGAATTGAAATCAGAGCTTATGAATCTTCTTAAAAGAGGAGATGTTAAACGTGAGGGTTTACGAATTAGCTAAGAAGCTTGGCATAAATAGCCATGAATTATTAGATAAATTGAAGGACTTAGGGGTAAGAGTAAGGTCACATCTTAGTATACTTGATGAGGATATAATTGATACTATAGAAGGTCTTATCGCCCCGGATATTGGAGAAGAAATAGTGAAAGAGGAAACGAAAGAGGAAATGAAAGTAGAAACACAGAAGGAAGAAGTAGTAGTAGAGATACCAGAAGCTCCAGAAAGAGAAAAGAAACAAAAGGGGATAAGAATCCCTTTAAAGGCTACTGTAAGAGAGGTCTCAGACCTATTCAATATTCCTGTAAGTCAGATCATAATGTCTCTTATGGGGATGGGTATAATGGCTAATATAAATAAAGAACTGGATCAGGGGACTATATTCAAACTTGCTGAGAAATTCAACATTCAGGTAGATACCACCCAGCCCCAAAAGGCTCGACTCGCTACCAGATTAAAGATACAGCCTACGGAAGGTGACCCAAGGGCTCCCATCGTTACAGTATTAGGGCATGTAGACCATGGAAAGACCACCCTGCTGGATGTTATTAGAAAGACAAATGTAACAGACACAGAGGCAGGTGGGATAACCCAACATATAGGGGCGTATCAGGTAGAGATAGAAGGGCGTAAGATTACTTTTATCGATACACCAGGGCATGAGGCTTTTACTGCTCTAAGGGCAAGAGGGGCAAGGGTTACCGATATAGCCATCCTGGTTGTAGCAGCCGATGATGGGGTTATGCCCCAAACCATAGAGGCTATAGACCATGCGAGAGCAGCAGAAGTGCCTATTATAGTGGCTATTAATAAGATAGATAAGCCAGAGGCAAATATAGATAGGGTAAAGACTCAGCTTTCAGATATAGGACTCATCCCTGAGGAATGGGGTGGAGACACTATAATGGTTCCTATATCGGCTAAGAAGAAGATTGGAATAGAACAACTGTTAGAGATGGTATTATTGTTAGCTGATATTATGGAACTAAAGGCTAGGTATGAGATTCCAGCTAGAGGTACTATTATAGAAACAGTACTCGACAAAGGCAAGGGACCTGTAGCTATAGCTATAGTAATGGAAGGAACCCTAAAGGTTGGGGACATAATAGTTGCTGATGGCATTTATGGAAAGGTAAGGGCTCTATTTAATGATAAGGGAGAAAGGATTAAAAAGGCTACCCCATCGATGCCTGTTCAGATAGTAGGATTCCCTAAATTACCTATGGCTGGAGGGAACTTTGTAGTGGTAGAAAACGAGAAAAAAGCTAAGGAATTAGTTGCTCAATGGAATGAAGAGATAAATAGAGAAGAAGCGGTTTCTCTTGAAAATATAAGATTGAGAATAGAATCAGGAGAATTAAAATCTTTAAATCTCATATTAAAGGGAGATACCCAAGGCTCTTTAGATGCTTTAGAAAAGTTCCTAAAGGATATAAATGTAGAGGGGGTAAATCTCACCCTAGTAAGAAAAGGGGTTGGTAATATCACAGAGGGAGATGTTCTTCTAGCTAAGGCATCGAAGGCAGTAATTGTAGGCTTCAATGTGGGATTAGAATCGGGAGTGCCCAGATTAGCAGAGAGTGAAAACATAAGTATAAAAACATATAATATAATATATAACCTTATAGACGATATAACCCTTGCGCTGAAAGGACTACTTAAACCAGAGAAAAAAGAGGTCCTCCTCGGGAAGGCAGAGATACGGCAAGTTTTTAGATCATCAAAACTTGGGAATATAGCAGGATGTTATGTACTGGAAGGTAAGATAGTGAGAAATAGTAATATAAGGATAAGAAGAGAGGATGCTATAATCTTTGAAGGAAAACTCACCTCTTTAAAGAGATTTAAAGAGGATGTAAGAGAGGTCTCCTCTGGATATGAATGTGGAATATTTATAGATGGATTTGGAGATTATAAAGAAAAGGATATTATAGAGAGTTACGTTTATGAGTAGCTATGACAATAGGTGTATGTGAGGTAGAGCTTTATATACCAAATGCATTAAGCTTAAAGGATAAAAGGAGATATCTTCAGAGCCTCATAAAGAGGTTGAGAAATAATTTTAACGCCTCGGTAGCCGAGATAGAATATAAGGATAAATGGCAGAAGACAGTTATTGGTATTGCCTGTATAGAAGATGGAAGAGGGAAATTAGATACAGTTTTCTCTGATATAATCAATTATATCTCTAGAGAAGATAGCCTAGAGTTAATCGATTATTCAATAGAACTTTTTTAGAACGGAGGGAACAATGAGACCATTAAGGTCAGAGAGACTAGGAGAGTTGATAAGGGCAGAGGTAAGCGATATTATATTCAGGATGAAGGACCCAAGGATAGGTTTTGTTACTGTAACAGAGGTCAATGTCTCTAAAGATATGAGATATGCCAAGGTCTTCATAAGCATTATGGGAGAGAAGGAGGCAAGAGAACATTCATTTGAGGCTATAAAGAATGCCTCAGGTTTTATCAGAACAGAACTTGCCCATAGGCTAAATATACGAAGGACCCCTGAGATTACCTTTATACTTGATACATCTATAGAAAGAGGGGTATGGCTTGCCAATTATATAGAGAAAGTTACACATGAAAGCTGAGGACCTGGTTTCTATCTCTAAAATAGTGGAGATAATAAAAGAAAAAAGAAGTTTTCTTGTAACGTCTCATATCTATCCTGATGGGGATGCAATCGGCTCTGTAGTTGGGCTCTCAAAGGCTATTACCTTGTTAGGGAAGAAATCTTACCCATATATATCTGATAGGATTCCAGAGCAATTCCTGAAACTTCCTGGAGCTACCGAGATAAAAAACCGATGGGAAGGGACAGAGATAGATGTAGCCTTTGTACTAGATGCAAGCAATCTGGAGAGAATAGGAGACGTATATAAAGTCCTGCCATCTATTGTGATAAATATTGACCACCATCCAGATAATACATACTTTGGAAATATAAATCTAGTTATACCCACATCTTCTAGCACAAGCGAGGTCGTATTCAACCTTGTGAATAATCTAGTTACAGATAGAGAGGTGGCTACTGCCCTATACTATGGTCTCATATCAGATACAGGTGGCTTTATGTATAATAATACTACTAATGAAACGTTTGAGGCGGCAGCTAAGATGATTGAAGCAGGAGTTAGTGCTGGAGAAGTTGCGATGGAGCTCTTCTATTCTATCCCATATGAACTTATGTCCATCTATATAGATATATTAAAAAATATTAAGATAGATAAAGTATCTAGACTAGCATGGGGTCTTATCCCCCTGGAAATTATGGAGGATAAGATATTTCAAAACAATACATCCACCCTTTTAGATATGATATTGAGAATCTCTGAGGTTGACACTATAGTTCTAATCAAGGAACATAAGGATAAATTCAGGGCCAGCTTGAGAAGTAAGAATGCGGATGTTGGATCAATAGCCCGCCTCTTAGGAGGGGGTGGGCATAGAGGGGCGGCAGCCTTTGACCTTCCAAAATCTGATGATATTATTATAGAAACCATAGAGAAAATAAAAAATCTATTGGGAGGAAGAACTTGAATGGAATTATAAATATAATAAAACCTCCACTTCTTACGTCGTTTAAGACTGTAGAACTATTAAAACGTAAGTATAGGATACAACATATTGGGCATTTAGGGGTGCTCGATCCGATAGCTACAGGACTGCTTCAGATAGCTATAGGTGATGCAACTAAACTCTTCGATTACTTCACAAATCAGGAACGCCTATATAGGGTAGAGGCTGTGTTTGGGATATCCACCAATACCCAGGATGCTGCTGGAATTCCAACTAAATTTAGTGAAAATACCAGTCTAGATGGACTGAACGACCTCTTAAAGGATTTTATTGGAGAGATACTTCAGATCCCTCCTATGTATTCTACGATTAGGTATAAGGGGAAGAAACTTTATGAGATTGCCAGAGAAGGTAAAGAGGTCCCTAGAAATCCTAGGAAGGTAATAATAAAGGACATAAAGATTCTAGACGTAGAAGAAGGACAGTATCCAAGAGTAACTATGGACGTAGTTTGCCATAGAGGAACATATATAAGGACACTCTGCTATGATATAGGAGAGAGACTAGGGACTGGGGCACATATGTTCTCACTAATAAGGATGAAAGTTGGCGGAATAAGCGTAGCACAGGCATATCCTATATCTAGAATCCTTGAAGGGAAGGACCCAATCAATAGATACTTTATGCCATGGGAAGAGATAGAATTAAAGAAGGTAGAACTTATAACTAAGATCCAGAAAGACCAGTTTGTAACAGGAAAACCTGTTCAATTATATAGACCATTTCCATTTAGAAAAGAATTTGTTTCAGTATGGTACGATGGAAAATGTTTAGGGGTAGGAAATATCTCTCAAGACATCCTACTACCAATAGTAACTGAGAGGAACTGACATTGACAAGGTGGGAAGAAATACGAATAGATAAGCCTACAATAGTAACATTAGGGGTATTTGATGGTGTTCACAAGGGACATCAGAAGATACTTAATTCCCTTGTAGACAGGTCCTTATCTATAGGGTTACCTGGGGTCGTAATAACATTTCATCCCCATCCTGCTGAAGTGATTACAAAGACCCGTATAGGTCTTATTATGGACCTCGAGGATAGAATAAAACTCATAGAGAGGTTTCCCCACTCCTATACTGTTTTGATCCCATTTAATGAAGAGTTCTCTAAAAAGACTCCAATAGAGTTCATAGAAGAATTGGTCCAAAGATTCAACCTAGAAGAGATAATAGTAGGATATAATTTCCAGTTTGGAAAAGCCCATAAGGGAGATGTTAGTCTGTTAAAAAATTTGGGAGAAAGATATGGGTTTAAAGTCTCAGTAATTCCTCCAGTGGAGTATAAAGACCGTCCTATAAGTAGCTCAAGAATAAGGGAGGAACTAAAAAGAGGTAATATAAGAGATGCAAATGAAATGTTAGGGAGGCCATTTTCAATAAAAGGAAGGGTCCTTAGAGGGAAAGGGTTAGGTAAGGAACTTGGATTTCCCACCGCTAATATACTCCCTCCAGAAGGAATCCTGACCCCAAGATTTGGGGTATACGCCTCTATAGGAGAGATAGAGGATGGGAGAAAGTATGTTGGGGTTACCAGTATAGGTCTTGCTCCCACAGTAAGGTTTGATCAGACAGTTATAGCAGAAACTTATCTCTTAGACTTTACTGAAGATATCTATGACAGGTTTATAAGGGTTAGTTTAATAGAGTGGCTAAGGCCAGAAATAAGGTTCAAAAGTATCGAGGCATTAGTAGAACAGATTAAAAAGGATATAGCAATAACAAGAGAGATTATAAAACACGAGAGTTTTCTATTATATTAGACCTGCTTTTTGCTTCTCTTTTCTAGATACATCTGTCTATCTGCCTCTTCTAATAGTGTCTTTAAAGAGACAGGCTTATCGGGGTCATATGAGACTGCTCCAACACTTAAAGAAAGGTGATATAAATGATTCCTTCTTCTATTCCAAGCTTCAAGCTTCTTTTCTAATCTTTCTTTTAATCTTTCCTCATTATTATCAGCTGTTTCTAAACCCAGAACCACAAATTCATCTCCACCTATACGGGCTAGAATATCAGACCTCCTAAAGGTCCTTTTTAATATTGAAGAGGTCTCTATTAATGCATTATCTCCTACACTATGGCCCAGATTATCATTGATCCATTTCAGGTCATCTACATCTATATAAAGTAGTATGCTCCTTCTTCTCAATCTTTCACTAAGTCTTAAATGTTGCTCTCCTAAGGTCAAAAATCCTCTTCTATTATAGAGTCTAGTTAACTCATCCTTAAGAGTCAATTCTTTAAGAGCCATTTCTGTTCTTCTTCTTTCTATAATATTATCTATCATCGTAAATATATCCTCTACCCTTTTGGTAAAGATTGTATATATACGTTTCTCTCTATCTGTTATAGAGGTATCCTTCTCAAGATAGAGTAATCTAAACCTTTCTTCATCTCCTAGTGGGAAAGACATCTTATTTGGAGCTTCTTCCCTTAAACAATCTAAAACGTCTTTAACGTCTTGGAATCCCCAGGAACCAGATAATCTATAACTATTCCCTACCTTTTTTAAAAGGGCAGAACGTCTTACTCCTAAAAGCCTTTTTGTCTTTTCTATTACTTCTTTAGCAAAACTCTCCTGAGAACCTGAAAAAGAGAATGAAGCTATTTCATGAAGGATAGATAGTTCCATATTTAAGGTCCTCGTAATTCTACTTCTTTTGCTACCGTTGTAACCATCTCCTTCCTGCTTCTTTCCCCCGATTCCTATAACCAGGGTCTTATTAAGAAACTCAGGACTAACCTTACCTCCTATCTCCCCCCAAGTAAGCATACCAACAATAGGGACATCCGTACCTATAGACTCTCTAATTGCCTCTAATTCCAACTTAAATCTCTCCCTCATAAGAGAAGACCTAGATATACAATCAAAGACAATGGCAAAACCTGGCTTTGAAACTCCTCTAATCCCATCTTTAGCTATACACCTTGAGGATTCAATAAGATGACGGATATCTCCCTTCATTATATAACCTACCGAACCCTTATGAATCTTTGTGGCAAAGGATATACTCTTATCGGTATTGAGCCTAATAGGGTCACGTATCAAGTATTCTCCTGATAGCCCCGGGAAACCTAACGGATGAAGAACCATATAGGAAAAGAGGTCTCTGTTTTTACTATTCCTTAATCTTTCACGGTAGACATCACTAGCTGGCATCCCATCTATCTCTATGATTCTATTCTTAGAGGTCTCTGTAATTATAAGAGGATCTCTCATAATACTAAACCCATGGCCCAGGGATATATTTATATCTATCCCACCAATGAAGGCAATATTTATAGGACCCTTACTTACTCCATCATCTGTATAACTGCAGAAATACTGGCTTTCTGGGCTTTTCCCAAATCCACCACCTATATATCTAAAGCCTGGTCCCATAACATTGTATAACCCAGACAAGAATTCAGAGATATCTATAACCCTTTTACTAAAAAAGACAATTAATGTTCCATCATCTAAGCCACTTTCTAGTAGAACTCTCCCTGCTTTTTCTCCCATTCTAACAGCAGTCTTCTCCAGATGTTCCTGTACGTATGTTTTAGCTATGATCTCAGGACCACTTATAGATAATACACCAACCCCTCTAGATACCAATCTATCGTATATGATAATAGCTTCACTTGAAGCTCCTATTATCCTAGAATTTTTTACAGATTCCTTTACCCCTCTAAACAAAGCCTGAGGGTCATCATAATAAGTAGTAAAAAGAAACACAATAACTGGGTCCCCTGAAGCTGAAACCGCTTCTCTGGCAGCCTCTTTACCTGCCTGATATGGGTCCTTTAATGTACTATATCCTAAGCCAACATTCATATCTGATATAATATCTCTATTACTGGGCTATTGTCAACTATCTGTTATTATGATATATTATTTAGGGCTTAAGTGGAGGCGAGCCACATTTAGACTATATTCTAGAGGAGAAGGAGTTTTTGTGCGTCCAATATTACCATACTTACAGAGGTATATACCTAATCTGCGTCCCTATAAGAAGCTCTATCTATTGGGGATATTAGGTGTAATATTTGAGGTTTCTACTAACCTTTTTACTCCCTGGAGTATGAAACTTGTAGTAGATACCATCCTTGCCAGTGGTAGTAATAAACAAGGACTCACATTATTTCTCGTACGAATTGCCTTTATACTGCTTGCATTGGGTCTTATACGCGCATGGGGTATCTATCTACAGATTATGGGTTTTGAAGGAGCTTCTCAACGTGTAGGAAAAGACCTAAGAGAGAAACTCTATGACCATATCCAAAGGCTTCCATTTGCCTTTCATAACTCCACAAGAACAGGGGAGATAATGTCGAGAATAACAAGTGATGTAAATTGTATAAGAGAGGCTTTTGGATTTGGGTCGCTATTTATGGTGCTATTTATAGCATATTATATAAGTGTTCTTGCCATACTCTTTTATATAAACTGGGAATTCACGCTAGTGACTTCAATCACTATGCCTATTATTATCTATACTGGAATAAAATATAGAGGAAAGGTCGATCCACTATTTGAAAAGTTACAGGAGGAGATTGCTAAATTTACAGCTATAGTCCAGGAGAATATCTCTGGGATCCGTATAGTAAAAGCATTCTTCAAGGAAAAGAGAGAAATACAGAGATTTACAAGAGAGAATAATACCCTCTTCGATGTAAATATGAAGATTGTAAAGACAAATGCATTCTACCATCCACTTATGGACTTCCTTACCTCTATGGGTTTCGTCTTGATACTTCTGTATGGGGGGAAGGAGGTAATTGAAGACCGAACATCTATAGGGCTTCTTGTAGCCTTTACTGGATATCTAATGATGCTGGTATGGCCTGTAAGGATGGTAGGATTCATTCTTAGTATGATTCAAAAGGGAGATGCTGCTGCCGAAAGGATAACAAAACTCCTTGAAGAGAAGAGATTGCCAGATACAGGTATGATTGAACTTGACCATATAAGAGGAGAGATACGGTTTGAGAATGTATATTTCTCTTACCCTGATTCCAACGAGTATGTGTTAGAGGATATAAATATCGATGTTAAACCTGGAGAGGTGATAGCCTTGGTAGGTGCTACCGGTTCTGGTAAGAGCACATTAGTTCAGCTTATACCGAGGTTCTTTGACGTTACCTCCGGGAGAATAACCCTTGATGGCATAGATATAAGGGATATGAGGTTATCTAATCTCCGCAGTCATATAGCGATGGTCTTTCAAGAAAACCTCCTTTTCTCCACCACAATAAGGGAGAATATTGCCTTTGGCCATCCAGATGCCACTTTTGAAGAGATTGTGAATGTAGCCAAGGCAGCCCAGGCGGATGGATTTATTAGAGAACTTCCAAACGGCTATGACACGGTGGTAGGAGAAAGAGGTATAGGGCTTTCCGGAGGTCAGAGGCAACGTATCGCTATCGCTAGGGCTCTATTAAAGAATCCCAAGATACTTATTCTTGATGACTCTACCAGTAGTGTAGACCAAGAGACTGAGCACGAGATACAGAAGGCTTTGGAGAACCTGATGTATAATAGGACCACATTTATTATTGCCCATCGTCTATTCTCTGTTAAAATGGCTGACCAAATTATTGTACTTGAGAAAGGTAAGATAGTAGAGAAAGGAAAACACAAGGAGCTATTGGCTAAGAATGGATTTTATAGAAGGATCTATAACCTTCAGTGGGGGCAAAAAGAATCCATATTCAATGAGATAAGGGAGAACCTAGAGGAATATGCATAATGACGAATTAGAAGAAGGTAGGGTTAATCATTACTATTTAAAGAGGCTTTTAAGTTATCTTAAACCCTATTGGTTTCAGCTTGTGATATCTTTTATAGTTGTTCTAGCCATTACTGGCATTTCTTTGCTAAGTCCATGGATTATTAAGGTTATAATAGATAGCTACATAATGAAAGGAAAATATCTTGAGATGTTAAGAATGGTAGGGATATTAGTACTTATTTATGTAGCAGGGTGGATCCTTGGAAATCTAAGGACCTATATGCTTTCTCTCATAGGACAAAGGGTAATATTTAGACTAAGGCAGGAATTATTCGAACACCTTCAAAACCTTTCATTTAGATTCTATGATAATACACCAGTGGGCAAGATTATCACCAGATTAACCAGTGATATTGATGCTCTGAGTGAACTCGTCAGTGGAGGGATAATAAATATATTTTCCGAACTTTTGATGTTAGTTGGAATTATAGTAATAATGTTTAGGCTTCATATGTCACTCACCTGGGCAACCTTATCTACACTTCCAATACTCATCTATATGTTTACAGGATTTGAGAGAAAACTACTGGAATCAGAAAGGAATGTACGTACTACCGCTACCGACCTGAACATCAATCTACAGGAGAGTATATCTGGGGTTCGTGTAACTCAAGCCTTCAATAGAGAGGAAAGAAATCTGGAAAGATTTAAGGAGATAAATGAAAGCCATTTTCAAGCCTGCCTCAGGTCTATAAAACTTATTTCTCTCCTCTGGCCTGGGGTAGAAATCTTCTGGATATTATCATCTATAGTGGTAGTAGTATTTGGAGGTTATTGGTTGATTAAGGGTCAGATAACAGTAGGTATCATTGCAGCCTTTCTTACCTATACTGGTAATTTCTTCGGTCCTATAAGAAACTTAAGTCAGTTCTTACAGATTATACAGAGGGCATCTGCTGGAGCAGAAAAGATTTTTACTGTCCTTGATACCAAACCAGACCTCAAAGAAGCACCTGACGCTGTTGAATTGCCACCAATAGAAGGTAGAGTTGTCTTTAATAATGTATACTTCTCATACGATGGTATTGAGCCAGTGCTAAAGGGTATTAACCTAGTAGTAGACCCGGGACAGACAGTAGCGATAGTAGGACACACAGGTGCTGGGAAAACATCCCTCGCCAATCTATTGTGTAGATTCTATGATCCAGATGAAGGTTGTATTACTATAGATGGATATGATTTAAAGAAGGTTACCTTCAGGTCTCTGAGAAGACAGATCGGTTTAGTATTACAAGAGCCGTTTCTTTTCTCAGGAACCGTAAGAGAAAATATGCTCTACGGAAAGGAAGATGCTACAGACCAAGAGATATGGAATAGTCTAGATATAGTAGGTATTGGGGATTTTGTAAGGAGGCTTCCATCTGCACTCGATACACCTGTTGGGGAAAGAGGCGTTTCTCTTTCAATGGGACAAAGGCAATTACTTTCCTTTGCCAGAATGGTACTAGCCAATCCTAAATTACTCATACTAGATGAGGCTACTGCAAATATAGATACGGATACAGAGGTCCAAATCCAAATAGCCCTAAGAGAGCTTCTCTCTGGAAGGACTGCCTTTGTTATTGCCCATAGACTTTCCACAATAAGAGAAGCAGATATAATTATTGTGCTTGAGAATGGTAAGATAGTAGAGAAAGGAACCCATAGTGAACTTCTTGTCCTAGGGAATATATATTACAGAATGAGTATGGCTCAATTTAGAGATCTTCCCTCACCTGACACTGAATACCTGGAGGCATAAAGAATGCCGGACAGTTGTAATTAGTAGAGAGGTATCCTTGAAGAAGAGTGTTTTAGTACGATTAATTAAGATATTCTTGAAGATAAGGGATGAGAACTACCCCAGTCTTACACGTCTTCTTAGAGAGGTCTCTTATGAAATAGGTAGGGTTAGTGAGAGGACACTGAAAAGAGACCTATATACACTTAAATACGAATTTGATCTACCAATAGGATACGATAGGAGAAGAGGAGGGTACTACCTGGAGGAGAAATGTGATTTCCCGTTCCCTGCATTAAGTGGAGGAGAGGTAATTGCTCTCATAATTGCCACAAACCTTTTACATGAGTTTAGGGGCACTCCACTGGAGAAGGAATTAGGTAGTCTGGAAAAGAAGCTTGACCTCTTTTTTAACGATAAAGTAAGTCTAAATCCTCAGGAACTCGAAATGGCTCTCTCTGTTCCTATATCTTACATAAAGATAAAGACAGATATTAGCAGTACCTTTGAGAAGGTCTTTCAGGCAATAAGGAAGAAAAGGAGGCTTCAAATCGAGTATTCCAGTTTAAGTTCAGGAGAGAAGAGGGAACGTAAGGTAGACCCATATCATCTCTATAATTTCCAAGGGGTCTGGTATTTTTGTGGATATTGCCACCTAAGAAATGAGATAAGGGATTTTGCTCTCGACAGGATAGAAAAGATACAGATACTTCAAGAAACATTTGAGTTTCCTAAGGATTTTAATATCAAGAACTATCTGAATCAGGCATTTAGGATATTCAAAGGAGATAAGGAGAAGATAAGGATAAGGTTCGATTCATATCAGGCTAGATGGATAAGGGAAAGGATATGGCATGAGAGTCAAAAGATAGAAGAATTAGGAAATGGAGAGGTCATACTGGAAATAGAAGGAAATCCGGAAGAGATAAAGAGGTGGATCCTAGGCTACGGCTCTCATGCAGAGATATTAGAGCCTGACTCCTTAAGGGAGGAGATCAAGAAAGAATTAGAAGCCCTTCTTAGGGTCTATAAGACCGTGTAATTCACCTGTTATCCTCTTCGCAATATTCAATATTGATGTTTAGTGGACAGGCATCCCCACTGTCCACAATGGAAAAACGAGACGCCTGTCCTGCTAATCCTTTTAAAACTTATCTTCTGCAAAGATTGAAGATTCGAGTTTATCTGGACCTCTATTTACCCATACGTTTTAGATTTTCTATACAACGTCTAACTGACTCAAGTGGTGGACGTCCTGGAGTCTCATACTCTACTATATACCACTCGGTATTTCCAATCGTCTCGCAGAGTTCAAATATCTCATTCCAAGATACTTCGCCTTCTCCAACAGCCGGTGCAGTAAATGGATACTCCTTAATATGAACGGTCCTTGCCCTACCTGGATATCTCTTAAGTATCTCTACAGGATTAGCCCCACCATAAATAGCATTACCAATATCAAGTTGCATTACAACATCTTTATCTGCTGCCCCAAAGAACACATCCCAAGGGACCTCCCCTTCTAATGGTTTGAACTCTATATCATGGTTATGATATCCAACATACATATTATAGAGCTTCAACTCCTTAGCAATCTCACTTATTATCTTAGCTGTATTAAGCCAAGCACTCTTAGAACCTATATACTCTGGTGGGAGACCAGGGATAATAAGAAATTTATTACCCAGGATAGAATTGAACTCTACAGTCTTTTTAAGTTCATCACCCAGAAGTGTATTAATACCAATATGGGTTCCTGCTACCTTCAGTCCAAAATCATCCATAATCTTTTTTAGTTCTTTTGCGTCCTTATTATAATATCCAGCAAATTCTACACCTTCATATCCCATCTCAGACACTGCCTTTATTGTACCCAAAAAATCTTTCGCACAGTCTTCTCTTACCGAATAGAGCTGTAAAGCTATTGGTATTCTAGCCATTTTAAACCTCCTTTTCATTCAAAAAGATTTTTAATTCCTCCTCTGTGGGAAGTTTCGCAGTTCCTCCTATCCCTGTACAGGATAGAGCCCCACAGACATTCCCAATAGTAAGGCATTTCTCAGTACTGTAGTTTTTTAATGTTGCATAGATAAACCCAGCATTAAATGAGTCACCCGCTCCAGTAGTATCCACTACCTCTACCTTAAAACCAGGCTTATAATATCTTATTCCATCCCTCAATGCTAATGCTCCATCTGCTCCTAGTTTTATTACTAAGGTCTTTACCTTCTTTACCAGATCCATATCTATATCATCTATAGAATCTCCAACTAGAGATAATCTTTTCGCTTCTATCTCATTAACAAAAAGGATATCTACATATGGGATTAGTTCAAAGATACTATTCCAATTGGCATCAGCTGGGTCCCAACCTGGATCGAGAGAGGTAGTTAAACCCTTTGATTTTGCATAAATATACAAATCCTTTATATCCTTCTGTAATTCTTTCTGCAGAAAATAGGAGGATATATGGAGATGTTTAGAGCTAGAGATAAAATCCCTATCGTTTTCCTCTATAGTAAAGCTCTCCATCACTCCAGGATATGTTATAAGGGCTCTATTCTCAGGATAGGTAAGAGAAACGGTAAATCCAGTATTCCTTTCCTTTAACATCCTTACCCTTTTAGTATCTATCCCTTCCCTATTCAAGGTTTCTAATATATATCTTCCTAGTATATCCTCTCCTACCGCTCCTATAAAACTTACATCTAATCCTAACCTTGATAAGCCAACAGCAAATATAGCAGAAGAACTCCCAAGGGTAACCTTTCCTTCTAATGCAAGCTTTTCTTTATCAAGTTCGGGAAAACCATTTATACCTCTTAGTATTATATCAACATTAAGCTCTCCAACAACAGAGACATCTGACATAATCAATAACTCCTTTCCATACCCACTAAAAAAGAAGCGGATAGAGTAAATCTCTATCCGCTATTTATTACTCTTTTGCATTATGCCAATAGACATCCCATCCAAGATAGTTAGAAAAAGCTTCATAAAGAATCCCTGCAACCTTAGAACGGTTCATTGCTACGTGATGCTCAAAACCTCTTTCACAGGCAAAACGAAGTAACTGTTGAAGATTCTCTACGTAGACTACCCCATAACCACCGAAGGTATTAACTGGGTCATCTGTAAACATCCCTTCTCCAACATAAGCCTGGATTATTCCTAGATTATCATTGGTAGAAACCCTTGCAAATGTCATAGGACCACCAGCTATCTTTCCCACACATGTACCATAGGCATTTTCCTTTCCTACTGTACCAGAGATTATATCTCCATACCACATCTTAGGGCTTTCAAAGAAGGATTTAGGTAGATTACTGCAGTGGAATACTACTGCCTTATCTGGATCATCACCATAGTTATTATTCCAGTCGAGTATGGCACTTGGAGTTTCAGATGCCAGCTGGAGGGCATACATAGCTATTACTCCAGGGACATCGGTCTCACAGGCGCTTGGGAAGAGTCCTTCACTCATCATACTCATCACTGTACAAGGAATAATTCCGTATATCTCCTCTATAGCACTCCAGCACTGTATAGCAGTGGCAACAAGTTTATTCTCTTTCATCCATTCATCTATTACTACCGCAAGCTTAGCCATCTTTACTATTGAAGCATCAGGTACGCCCCTGGTATCCACATAACTCCTAATAGCCTCAGCCTTTTGGACAACACTAGAATTCGTATCTGCAAGCTTTGATATCCTGGCAAGAATCTCGGAGAGGTCTATCGTTTCTATTGAAATGCCATTATTCTCTAGCATCTTCTCGCTAAATCTTACCGTATTAAAAGCCGCCGGTCTTGCCCCTATAAGCCCAATCCTAGCCTTCCTCAGACCTTTTACTACCCTGCATACCCCCATAAACCACTTCAGGTCTTCTCTAAAACTGGCAGATTCTGGAGCTACCGTATGCAGCTTTGTAAGAGAAAATGGTATTCCATACTGGACCAAATTGTTACATACAGACATCTTGCCACAGAAGCTATCCCTTCTATGTGCCACATCCATCTTATCTAGGTCGTCTGGAAATGCATGTATCAAAACAGGAACATCAAGCTCTGAGAATTTTAACGTATTAGCCACTGCCTTCTCATCCCCAAAATTTGGAAGCGTAACAACTATACCATCTATCTTATCTCTGTTCGCCTTGAATAGCTCTGCACATTTGATAGAATCGTCTAACTTTTCAACAGCCCCAAACTTTCCTTCATCAGGGTTAAGTGTTATTACATCAAATCCTTCCTCCTTAAGCACCTTCATCATCCTATCCCTTCCCTCTTTTATAAGCTCTGCCGGGAAGAACCCTCTACTACCTACTATTAAACCTATCGTTCCTTTCATTCAATTCACCTCCATTATAATTCTTCTAAAGGCTTTACATTGCCAATAGTTATCTTTGGCCCATTTACCGGGCTAGCCCATCTCACCGAATTATATATAACCCTCTGGACCTCAGGTTGATAATAGATAGGGAAAGTCTCATGCCCAGGACGGAAATAAAATATCTTCCCCTTTCCCCTATAAAAACAGCAGCCACTTCTAAAAACCTCTCCTCCCTTAAACCAGCTTATAAATATTAGTTCATCTGGTCTTGGGATATCAAATCTCTCACCATACATCTCTGTATGAGGTATCTCAAAGTACTCTCCTAAACCCTCTGCTATAGGATGTCCTGGCTCTACAACCCAAATCCTTTCCTTTTCCCCTTCTTCCCTCCATTTTAACTGACAACTTGTACCCATAAGTCTTCTGAATATCTTGGAAAGATGACCAGAATGTAGGACTATAAGACCCATCCCATCCTTAACTATCCTCTCCTGCACCTTATCTACCACCTCATCCTTTACCTCCTGGTGTGCCATATGTCCCCACCATATAAGGACATCGGTATTCTGCAGAACATCATCTGTCAAGCCATTTTCAGGTTCATCTAGGGTAGCGGTTTTTACCTCTAACCCTGGCTGCCTCTTCAGATAATCTGCAATAGCATTATGGATTCCCTCTGGATAAACCCTCCTTACCTCCTCATGAATCTTCTCGTGACGAAACTCATTCCAAATAGTTACCTTTATATCTCCCACCTTATTCACCTTCTTCCTTAACCAACTTTATTGAATTATACTATTAATTCTGGTCTCAGGCAATGGGGAATAAGATGGCAAGATTCTATAGTTTTTGCATAGATTATTTTAGCTACCAAGCCGTTGAATCGAAACATCTTTAATGTTATAATTCCAATTTGTAATTAACTTAGTAAATAACTAGCTAGGAGGCAAGGTAATGAAAGAAAAGGTAAGAGTAGCCCTAATAGGATGCGGGAGGGTAGCGTCGGTACATGCTCAAGCTTTAAAAAGATTAGAGGAGACAGAATTAAAGGCGGTAGTAGATATAGTAGAGGAAAAGGCTAAGTTTTTTAGCGAGACGTATGATGTTAAAGATTGGTATACAGACTACAGAGAAGTTTTAGCTAGGGATGACATAGATGCAGTAGAGATATGTCTTCCTCACTATCTTCATGCTGAGGTAGCTATAAGTGCGATGAAGGCAAAAAAACATGTGTTAACCGAAAAACCAATGGCAATAACATTAGAAGATGCCGACAGGATGATTGCAACAGCCAAAGAAAACAGGGTAACATTAGGAGTAATATTCCAGAATAGATACAATGATGCCTCCCAAGAGGTAAAGAAAGCTATAGAGTCCGGAGACCTAGGGGAGATAAAAGGAGCAAGGATGTTTCTTACCTGGTATAGACCAGATAGTTATTATAGAGAAAGTGATTGGAAAGGTACATGGGATAAAGAGGGTGGCGGGGTTCTTATAGACCAAGCCATACATACAATAGACCTTATGCAATGGCTTATAGGGAAAGAGATAGATTATATAGATGCAAAATATGATACTAGGGCTCATGATTTTATAAAGGTAGATGATGTGGCAGAGGCATATATAAAGTTTAAACCTGATATCGTTGGTTGTGTCTACGCTAACTGTTTCTATCCTTACGATGCCCCGGTATTTCTAGAGATATATGGGTCAAAAGGAATTGCCCATATTATAGGAGATAAGGGAATTATACAGTTAGGCAATAGAACTATCCAAGTAGAACAGTCTAGCAATCCAGGGAGCGGTCTAAGATATTGGGGTTCAAGTCATGAAAGACAGATAAAAGACTTTTATAAGGACCTCCTTTCAGGGAAGAAACCATTCATAGATGGAGAGGCAGGAAGGGTTGCCTTATCAATGGTCTTAGCTATGTATCAGTCAAGCAGACTGGGTAAACCTATAAAATTCCCTATCTAAAATGAATCCATATCTTTCTACATTCTTTATAGCAATGACTCCACTGGGAGAGTTGAGGGCTTCTCTCCCGGTGGCTATAGGTATCTATAAGATGTCGTGGCAGAGTGCATTTATAATCTCGTTTTTTGGGAATATGGTTCCGCCAATATTTATTCTTCTCTTTCTAGAGCCCCTCTCTAGGTTTTTAATGGAACGGTCCGGATTCTTTGAGAGATTCTTTAATTGGCTATTCTCTAGGACAAGGTCAAGGAGTACTACTATTGAAAGATACGAGGCGATAGGCTTGGCGATATTTGTAGCTGTTCCTCTCCCTATGACAGGGGCTTGGACAGGAGCAATAGCAGCGGTCCTTTTGGGTATTAAATTCTTCAGGGCGGTTATATCTATAGGAATAGGTGTTCTGATAGCTGATATTATAGTTACTTTAGGGATCTTAGGTGTTATATCTCTCTTCTAGAGGTGTATAATTGAAAAAGAAGCTGTGTTTAGGTGCCCATCTTTCTATAGCAGGCGGATTAGAGAACACTATAAAAGAAGCTGAAAGATTGGGTCTTTGTACACTGCAGTTTTTCTCTAGAAATCCCAGAAGTTTAAAAGACCCCAAAAGGCCTACCATAGTTGATATCCCTTATAAGCCATTCTTCCTCCATGGGCCATATCTACTGAATCTAGCCAGTCCTGATGATGAACTTTATACCGTTACAAAGAGTTCCTTAATCGAAGACTTAATCTGGGCTGAAAGCCTAGGGGCAGAAGGGATAATAGTTCATCCTGGAAGTCACAAAGGCTCTGGTGTAAACTTCGGTCTAAATAGAATTATCTCTGCCCTCAATGAGGTCCTAGAAAAAACTGCAACTAAATGCAAGGTTATTATAGAGAACACTGCCGGTTCAGGAACAGAGCTAGGAGCAATCCCACAGGAGATCTCCGAGATATTTAATGAGATAAGGGCTGAGAATAGACTAGGTCTCTGTCTTGACACCTGCCATCTATTTGCTAGCGGATTTGACATAAGGACAAAGGAAGGGATAGAAAAAACATTCGATGAGTGGTTCTCTATGATAGATAGAACCTATCTTATATGCTTTCATACCAATGATTCAAAAGGTAATTTAGGCTCACATCTAGATAGACATACCCATATAGGAGAGGGAAATATAGGAGAGGATGGATTTAGGAATCTCTTTTCCTTCCGGATATTTAGAGAAAGTCCACTTATCATAGAAACCCCTAAAGAACCACCTGGTTCAGATGAAAAGAATATAGAAAGACTTAGACACCTGGCTATAGAATATTATGGGATTAAATAGCATCCAGGAGGAGTTGATGGTATTTAACTTTGAAGAGATATTTAGATTGATATTTGAAAGGTCTAACTACGGAATAGATGTATTAGACATTGGTGGTAAGATTGTTATAATAAATTGTAGATTCTGCGATTTACTTGGATATCCTAAAGAGGAACTTATAGATAAAAACATTATAGATATCATCTCTTCAGAAGATAGAGAAGAAAGCATAAGGTTATTAGAAGACCTAGGTTCAGGTAAAAGGGAATATTCTTATACAGAAAAGCGATATATAAGAAAAGATGGAAATATTGTATGGGTAAGGTCAAATTCTTTCTTTATAAAGGATAGAGAAGGAAATCCTTATGTGATGGAAATAACTGAAGACATCACTAAAGAGAAAGGCATTGAACTCGAATTGAATAAGGTCTATCAGGCAATTGAACAGTCATCAGATTGGGTTGTCATTACCGATAAGGATGGGAATATAGAATATGCCAATAAGATAGTAGAAGAGATAACCGGATATAAAAGGGAGGAACTCCTTGGGAAGAATCCCAGGGTCTTTAAATCTGGTAAACACAGTAAGGAATTCTACAGTGAGCTCTGGAATACTGTACTTTCTGGAAATACCTTCTATGGGACTATTACAAATAGGAAGAAAACAGGGGAACTCTTCGAACTCTTTCATACTATAACCCCTCTTACGGATAATAAGGGGAATATCACCCATCTCATATCTACAGCTAAGGATATAACGCCAGAAAAACTCCTAATGGAAAAGATAGAATGTATGTCTTATACCGACTCATTGACGGGTTTGGCAAATAGAAATTTCTTTCTAAATAGAATACGACAAGAGATCCTAGAGGCAAGAGGAAGAAGGGTATATATCGCAGTAATAGGTATGGATATAAATAACTTTTCTAGTATAAACTATATGTACGGATATTCAACAGGGGATAATGTACTAAAAGAGGTAGGGGCAAAACTTACAGAATCTGTCCCTGAAGGATACACAGTGGCTCGATTAGGAAGTGATGAATTCGGTATACTGGCTACTAATATGGGAAAACTAGATGAGGTCAATATTGTAATCCATAGAATACTGGAGAGATTTTCTTCACCTATAGAGATTAATGGACTCTCTATTCCAATAAATTTGAATATTGGAATATCGATATACCCGAACGATGGTGAAGATCCCCAGACCCTATTAAAAAACATAGATATAACAATATTAGAGTCTAAAAATAATGGGAAGGATCGGAATACTTATACCTTTTTCTCTAAGGATTTAAATGAAAGGATAGAAAGATTCCTGGAGATACAGAGGCGTGTGAATAGCAGTACAAGTAAAGAGTCTATGATTATTCGGTATCAACCGTATTTTGACATATCAACAAGGGAATTATTGGGAATGGAAGCCCTTTCCAGATGCCCCTGTGTTGAAGAAGGGTGGATATCTAATGAAGAATTCTTCAATGTTCTTGAAGAGACAGGGATGATACTAACAGTTGGTGATTGGATTATAGAGAAAGTCTTTGAAGATATAAAAGGGTGGCAATCCAAAGGATATAACATTGTTCCTATATCCATAAATATATCCCCTATTCAATTTAAAGAGAAAGGTTTTTTAGAAAAGATAGAGGAGAGGATAAAAAGGTATGCGCTCAACCCTAAGCTTATTGGTATAGAGATAACTGAAAGGGTTTTTATGGAGGATATAGACACTACAGAATCAAACCTGAAAAGACTCAAAACATTAGGAGTAAAGGTATCTATAGATGACTTTGGAAAGGGATATTCATCTCTAAGCTATCTCAAAAGGCTCTCGGTAGACTACCTAAAGATAGATATCTCATTTATAAAGGATATCTATAATGACCCGGATGATGCCAGTATTGTATCTGCTATCATCTCAATGGCACATAATCTGGGTATCAAAACTATAGCAGAAGGGGTAGAGACGGAGGAGCAACTGAAAATCCTGCGACTCTTAAGATGTGATATCGCTCAAGGATATCTGCTTTCCAAGCCTCTCCTTCCGAATGAACTGGAAAGGTACATAGGAAAGAATCTCTAACATAAAGACAGGACTATGATCTACCTTGAGCTAGTGCTCTCTCTTACCAGAGCCTCTATTATGTCCTGTATATAACCAAAAGCCAAACATACAACAGTATCTGCCCCGCCATAGTAGATTGCAAGCCTTCCTGTATTAGCATCATATAAGGTAGCACAGGGAAATGTTACATTTGGGACATCTCCCACACACTCATAAATCTCTTGAGGAGACAACAGATAAGATCTTGCCCTGTATTTGACAGTCCAGGGCTTTTCTGGGTCTAATAGGGCTGCCCCAAAACTATAGACATAGCCATTACAGGATAACAATACCCCATGATATATAAGTAGCCAGCCCTCACTGGTTTCAATAGGTGTAGGACCAGCTCCTATCTTTAATGACTGCCAACTAGTATAACCTCTGGACATTACATGCCTATGACATCCCCAATGTATCATATCTGGACTTTCGCTATAAAATATGTCTCCAAATGCAGTATGCCCCGTATCAGAGGGTCTGCTCAACATTGCATACTTTCCATTAATCTTTTTCGGGAACAAGACTCCATTTCTATTGTATGGAAGGAATGCATTCTCCATCTGATAGAATTTTTCAAAGTCAAAAGTATAACCAACCCCTATAGTAGGTCCATAGTAGCCGTTACACCAGGTGATATAATACCTATCTTCTATAAACGTAACCCTCGGATCATACTTATACTCACTTATCAAAGGGTCCCTGGTCTCCTGGATAAAATCGATAGGTTTATCATCAATCTCCCAGTTGATCCCATCTCTGGAGAAACCCCTCCTTATATTCATAGACCTAGTCCTGTCATCTACTCTAAAGACACCGGCAAACCCATCTTTAAAAGGAACTACAGCACTATTGAAGATACTATTTGCATCCTTAGCCTGGTTCCTTCTAATTATAGGATTCCTCTTAGAACGCCAGATAACATCTTTATAATCCTTAGGCTTATCCTCCCAAGGCATATTAGGTAAAGGTTCTCCTAAAACTTTGATCTCCATCTTTCTCCCTCCTTTTTTTACTAAATTATAAAAGGAAATATCGTATCTGTCTAGTGTCCGATCGACTCTTCAACTTTTTCTCCATCTCTCTTGACAAGTTCCAAAGTCCAATATATTCTATATGGCAGGAAGTAGATATGTCAGAATATATAAGAAGTTTATATGATTAATAAATATATACTTATAGGAATTTTTCTATCTTTCTCAGGATTATTCTTTGGGCTTGTCATATCCCTCGGGGGGGGTAGGAAGGCTTCCTGTCAGTTATTAACTGCAACTGTTAGTATCTTTCAAAAAACTCTCAAAAAGATTCCCCTTCAAGTTTTCAGGGTACAATTTAACATCAGGTATAAAAATAAGGTCTCTCATAATAAAGAGAGACCTTATTTTTATAGTTTATCCAGAGAGATACTTGAGAAGAAAAAAATAAATCTAAAGATAGAAGGAGGTTATTATCTATGCCAGTAGAAGAAGTTGTTTCTGAAAAGACAGCATCTGGAAAGAAACTCGCACAACCTAAAGAAGTAGATAGTGTCTCTATGCAGAAAGATAGAGAAACTGCCAAGAAACTTGCACAAGAAAGGGTTAAGGCTAGGACACTAGCTAAGCAACAGCAGTTATCGGAGAGGATAGCAACTGCAGCTGAACAGTTAGCCAGTAGTATAGAGGAGCTGTCGAGTGCTGCAGAAGAACTTA
>Ga0078972_1000256_pt3 | contig 201936 bp, 152 predicted proteins | sample YelNatPaOPGAMG01_FD_67568 | JGI IMG/M metagenome (GOLD analysis project Ga0078972, IMG submission 67568) | Hot spring thermophilic microbial communities from Obsidian Pool, Yellowstone National Park, USA - OP-RAMG-01 (SPADES assembly) (version 2) | ecosystem: Environmental > Aquatic > Thermal...
GCATGCCCGGCTTCATGCCATGCAGTATGCCGTTTTTCCTCCTCGCTCATTGCCAAACTCCTTCGTTCACGACCCCAACGGACTTTAACACGCGCCTCTTCAAGCTCAACCATGGTAACTGCCTTCTTATTATTTCGGGCTGCAAGAAGCGCTGCTTCGTTTAACAGGTTTGCGAGTTCAGCACCTGAGTAACCAGGGGTAGCCCTCGCTATTACTGAAAGATCAACAGAAGGGTCTAATTTGACATTTCTTGCATGGACTTTAAGAATTGCCTCTCTACCACGGACATCCGGAAGATTTACATAAATTTGCCGGTCAAATCTACCAGGTCTCAAAAGTGCAGGGTCAAGAACATCTGGTCTGTTAGTTGCAGCTATAATTATAATTCCGTCCTGAGTATCGAAACCGTCCATTTCCACCAAAAGGGCATTCAAAGTCTGCTCTCTTTCATCATTTCCACCGCCCAAACCATGCCCACGACTTCTGCCGACAGCATCAATTTCGTCAATGAAAATCAGGCAAGGTGTGTTGCGTCGCGCCTGCTCAAACATATCCCTGACACGACTTGCACCTACACCAACAAACATTTCTACGAAATCTGAACCGCTGATACTAAAGAATGTGGCATCGGCTTCTCCGGCAATTGCTTTAGCAAGCAGAGTTTTTCCTGTCCCGGGTGCGCCTACCATAAGGATCCCCTTTGGAATTCTACCGCCAAGGCGTTGGAATTTCTTCGGATCTTTTAAGTATTCAACAATTTCAGCAACCTCTTCCTTGGCTTCGTCTATACCGGCAACATCTTTGAACGTTGTCTTATTTTTATCCTTAGACAACATTCGGGCTTTGCTTTTTCCGAAACTTAAAGCACCCTTCCCTGCCATTCTAATCTGACGGATTAAAAAGAAATAAATGGCGCCAACAATGATAAGAACCGGCAATATCCCTACCAGAATCTGACTAAAAAGGGTATTTGGTTCCCGTGTTTCAAATTTACCACTTCGTAATATTTTCTTTAAATCATCTTCAAGCAGAACTGTTTTTATACGAAACGGAACCTCTACAAGTCTGCCGTTTTCCAATACCGGCTTCCCATTTTCATCAACCTTATAGTATTTACCGGTGATTTCCTTTAACTCGGGGGATTGTGGATTAAAAATGATTGCGCCTGAAACAATCTGATCCTTTTCGACTTTTGTAATGAAATCGTTATAGTTCAAAGACTGATAACGGACTTCAGGACGCTCCCTAAACATCATCAGTATCATAATAACACTGATGATGATAATCCAAACAACCCATGTTTTCGGCGAGATTTTGAAATCTCCACCCTTATTCATTTCATCATCGTCTTTATTATTTTTATTCAACATTTACTGCTGTAAAATTAACACATAAGACATACCAATGCAAACGGCTTTATACTAAAACAGCCTAACCAATAATCCCCGTTATTTGAAAAAACATCAAACAACCAATACCCTGAATAACAGAATTGCTCCTGTTTATTTACTGTTCCTGAGATGGGACATTTACTGGAGTTTTAACCCTGTAAAATATCTTAGGGTTATTCAGTTCGTTTGTTATTAATATCAACTGGTTCGACTTAGAAGCCGGCAGGTTTGTTAGAACAGTCCATGAACCAGTATTTAATTTGTCACTAAATTCTATTGAATACGTAATATTTGACATTGCAGTAAATCCAAAGACAACACTTGAGGATTTACTCAGAGGCGTCAGAGCAAGAACACTCGAAGGGTCAAGAGGGTTTGTTCCCGCAATATACTCATCTCTGTTACACATGCCATCGCCATCTGAATCAATTAAGGCATCAGATGCATCGTTAGTGTTTAATCCATAAGCAACTTCCCACAAATCCGGCATACCATCTTTATCATTATCAGCGAGAACGGATATATAAAAATACGGCGTAGCAACACCGGTCGGACGCGCCGGATTTCTTATAACAAATCTGTATGATCCGGCGTCAGATTCCTGAACATTTTTTATCTGGAAGAAGCTTACATAATTCGAAGTATATTCCGTAGTAAGAATTACAGACCCCTTTCTCCATTCATTAGTGAAAAACGGTGGATTTCCTGTATAGACGATGCTGAATGTTACCGTTCCGCCTTGAACAACGTAATTCGTTACAGGAGGCATTGATACTACTACAGGATTTATTAATATATATAACTTTGCTGGATTGCTTACGCGCTGACGGAAAGAATCCCATACAACGACATCGTACCAACCTTCGTTAGAAATGTTTACGTTTGTTATTGTCAATGTTGCGTTAGTTGCCCCAGGGATATTAACCCCATTAAACCGCCACTGATAATTCAAGGGTAATCCGCTTGTAGCCACAACAGTGAAGACCGCATTACTGCCTTCGCGAACCATAATATCAGACGGATGTTTAGATATTGATGCATAATGTAGAACTGTCAGAGTTGCTGGCTCGCTTAAAACGGAACCTGCAGTATTAAATACCTGAACTCTATATGTACCGGCATTTGCAGGTTGTATATTTGTGAGAACTAGAATCGAGTTTGTTGCATTCGGTATATTTGTGCCATTAAATTGCCATTGATAGATGAAAGGCGGTATGCCGTCCATTTCGACTGTGAAAACTACTGTGTCTTCAGAGAGATTTGTCGTACTTTGTGGTTGTTTTTTAATAACAGGCGGTAATTGGACAACCAGAGAGGCAACTGAACTTGTAACACTACCGGCAATATTAGAAACAACAATATAGTACATGCCTGTATGCTCGGGTTGGGCTTTTCTTATGGTTAACAAATTATTTGTAGCCCCATCGATTAAAGAATCGTTGAAAAACCACTGATAATAATATGGCGGAATGCCACATACAGAGACCTGGAAACTGACATCCGTATTTACTGCGGTAACAAGGCTCTTCGGATGAGATATTATTGTTGGTAACCCCGGTGGCTGCGGTATAGTATACACCACGGGGTGATGTTCCGAAATCGAATCCGTGATAATATCCGGTAAGCCGCCCGGTTGAATCTCCGGAAAATATATAAACTTCATCCCCCTTTGCCCCTAATGCAAAACACTGTGGCGAAGAGGGATTTGTATTAAAATCAGCTTCTGTAAATACAATAAACCCATTGGCAGGAATAATTGTCCCTGCGGGAATTCTAAATTTCTTTGGCGTATTGAAATCGTCGCTCAAATACCATCCGCTTATATCCACATCGAAATTATTTGGATTAAATAGTTCTATTGCATCAGATTGTCCTTGTGGCGGATTTGCCAAAACTTCGTTTATATAAATAGGAGGAATTGGGGTTGGAATGGGATCAACCACGCCCGGCGAACCATTTTCCTCAGTGCTAATCCGCCATGAAGATTTATTTGTCCACGTATCGAAGGTCGCGTATTCATTTGCAATTACAAGTGAGAAACCGTTTCCATCCGTCATTTTATACCAGTTGTCGGAATACGAAAAACTCAATACGGTCTCTTTCATTGGACCTTCCAGATAAATTTCTTCACCATCATCAGCAAGGACGCCTGTATATTCTCCTGCAATGTTTGTAACCCATGGGTAACGGCTTTGGAAAGCGGATTTGTTTTTAACAACAACTATATAATCTCCAGGTCCCAAAGTCTTTATAGCGCTTGTGGAAAAGTCGAAATAAATACCGTTCGTAAATTTAAATCCATTAAGGTTTAAAACAGTAGCCCCAACATTTTTCAATTCAATATATTCAAAATCATCAGTTGTATATGGAGATCCGACCGGAGGGGGAGCAGGATGATACATTATTTCTGTTATCGCAAGTGGCGGGGTAGCAACCACAAAAGTCTCTGCAATAGGTCCTGACCATGGGCTTGAAATAGGCGGATTTCCAGATTCCGGACCTCCAGTAAGATTTGAATGATTAGAATTTCTCGAGCGTGCAACAATCCGGATGTTATTGGTAATTACAATAGTTACCGGACCGGAATTTGAGTAAACATTCTGAGCAATGCCGCCACCAGGGGCACGCGGATCTCTCCCATCAAGTGTGTAAATAACCCAACTTCCTGCCTTTGAAGCCGGTGTTAAAGTTACAGTGGTTCCGGGCATAACATATCCGCCCTGTCTGCTTAATGTGGGTCTTGCCAAAAAGTTTCCATCTATGAAATCAACCCTGTTTGAATACCAATCTTTCTTAAACTGAACTTCTGCCTGATATCCACCTGAACCAAAGTTGTAAGTAAAGCCGCCAGAGGAGACAGTTCCGGACCTTGGAGCCACACCCCATCTTGATTGTTCACGAGGTTGAGCCTGTCTCACTTCGTTGGCAAATTGGTCTATACGGGCAAAGATATTGGATAACGACAATGGTCCTGTTCTCAATTCCTGCCATCTGTCAATCCACCGTTGCCAGAAATCCGGGTCTGTGAACATTTTGCTGAACCACGGATTAGAGAAGATGCTTGCAGAGTTGAACATATCTGTTCCTCTGTCACCCGTAGATGATCGAAATAACCGAGGATTGAAATCACGACCATCCGTGGAGCCCTGAGTACGGTCAAAGTCCCAACTCGGTCCCATTTTCAACTTATCATTTCTTGGCTTATAGAAAAATGCGCTTAATCTCAGGGCGTCAACGTTGAAAGTAAGAACATTATGGATATGGTGGTTTATCCATGAATCTACGTCAACATAAGCGCGATAACCATTTGTGGGGTCAAGCCAATTGACACCAGTAAGCGCGTTGTAGAATGAATTCATATAATTTCTGATATAATTTAATTGTGGCGCCCGTTCCGGTTTGTTTAGTTCAATTCCACCCGGATCTTCTAAATTGATTGTTAAACCGGCAGCTGATAGCTGAGGTTCACCGTTTGCTCTGTCTATACTCATCAGATAACCCCCGGTTACTTCCGGTGGGTTAACATGTTCGGGTTGTAATTTATCTATGTTAACGCGGTATTTATGGATTTTAATTTTTTCTTCCAAAACATAAATTCCGTTGTAATCAGTGGAGGTAATTGGGCCGGGTGTTCCACTATCGTCCTTTAAATAAACCTCAACAAATCTTGTTCTGGAAGAATACATACCCATGTCACGCGCCAGCTGATGGGCAAGGGGATTGTGGAATAATGCTGGTTCAAAATTGTTAGGCGCGTATAACACCCAGTCTGCATCCGCCGGCAAACCAAGTAGTTCAACATCTTTATCATTTCCATATTCATCCCGGATTTCTAATCTGAAACTCCCTTTCTGATAGCCAACAGTGCTTGACCCACGAAGGTGGAATCCACCTCTGAGAGCCATTTTAGGTTTATTTGTTAATGTTGTAACTCCATTTTCAGGTTCAAACACATGAACAACCACATCCTGCCATGCCTTGGAAGTCGGAAGTGCCCCCTGTCCAAAATTATGCAGAATTATAACCGGCAAATCTGATTTAAAACCAAGTACGCCCGGTTGCGGGTCAAGAGCAATGTATGTGTGTGTTGTAATTTCGCCCGGGAATTTTCCGGGTTCATAAGCCCTTGCACGTATGATTGTAGTGGAGTTGATAGTTATAGGACCTGTATAACGGGTTGAATTTGTTGTAGGCATATTCGTGCTTGTCGTGTAATAAATAACAGCATTGGATGAAGGAACACTTAAAGTAAGTGTGAAAGGAGCATTTGCTGGGAATGTGCAGCTTTCAACAGAAAATTTAACTTCGGGAGCAAAGCCGGCGCCTGCAGTACCATTTGGCAAGCCAGGGGTCGGAGTTAAGAAGTATCCTACTATTGAAAACTCAACTCTGTCCCTTCCGTATGATACATCTGTTTGCTGTGGCGGATATGAAGCACCAAAATCAGAAACTACCCTTCCGGATGGATCAACAAGACCAAGATAGCCACCACTTGAGGCTAACTTAAAATTAGTATGTAGTCGTCCTGTTATGTTTGTTTTATTCTTACCGGAGGCAAAAACTACAAGATAAGAACGGGAATTAAGAGTTATGCCCGGGAATCTCCATTTTTTAAGATTTGCAGGGTCATCAGTTAGATACCAGCCATCCATATACACAGGGACATCGCTGACATTATAGATTTCAATCCAATCCGAGCTATCCCCATCTTCATCACGATAAGTTTTTCCACTATTTGCAGCTAAAAATTCGTTAATTATGACAGTTGGCGGAAGCGCGTTTGGGTCGACTATATACGTCCATGAACCGCCCGCAAAAGGATTCCTGTTTATTGACATATCAGTAATCCCATGGTTTGTCCGCCATGCCACCTGTACAGTTCCCGTTGGCGCAGGGTCAAATAAAAACAGAAATTGTCCCGGTAAACCATAAGTAATATCCTTTGCTGGGACTCCATTTATAAGTAAATCCTCAGGTTCAACTCCCTGAACAGGTTCACTAAACAAAACCTCGATACTGTTTAGTTCATTAACTGTTGCTCCTGCCGGAGGAATTAATCTTTCGACAGTTGGCGGTACATTGTCCGGCAACCTTTGAACAATATCCGCAAGTAGGACAAGGCCAAAAGTAATGTCTGAGCTTGTAGCGTTTACCTGATGTACTTCAACTGCAATCAGGTTGGTTCCGCTGACAACACTCCCTGAAGATAAGGTTAAGTACTCATAAGCTGGATCCCCCTGAGTACGATTTGCCCACGTTGAATATGAAGCGGCAGCATCTAAACCGATTCTTAAAGCCTCAACTCCGTTTATATAAAATGCGGCACCGTCGTCAATAATTGCGTTGGCTCTTAATGTTATACTTACAACATTGGAAGGTACTGTGAACCATGTCCTAAAATAATAAGTGGGGATCCGATTACCAGCAGAATCATTTAAATTAAGTTGAGTATTGACAGGTTCACCGGCAACAGTTGTTCTTACTGTTCCGGATTTTGCGTCAAAAGCGCCGTTTCCAGTCTGCCACCCTGATACATTATCGTTATAAGAGAGTTCTCGCCATGCCGTACCAAGGTCGGTAGCAGACTGATTGTATTTCCATTGTGCATTGATTGGCAAAAGAACAATCGTATTTGTAACAAGGATGCCTTTGTCTACATACAGAGTAGCATTGCTACTTGTGGCACTCCCGAGCGAATTGCTGACTGTAACAAAAAATACTGCTCCATTATCTGAAATTGAGACAGATGGGATTGTGTATGAGAAATTCGTTGCGCCGGGAATAAGAGTATTATTACGCCACCATTGATAAAAGAAAGGCGGTGTTCCATCGACTTTCACCGTAAAAGATGCCGTTGAACCGACAAGAACGGTCTGGTTCGTTGGATGATCTGTTATAACTACGGGACCGCTTGCGCCGGAAACGCAGAAAATAGTCCACAAAAAAACACAAAAACTAAAAACTAATCTGCAATAGTATTTCATTTTAGAATTTGGATAGTAATGGTTGATTTATGATTTGTCGAATAAAAATTTTGCCCCGAGAAGATTTAACATCGACATTGTTAAATTAACCTTTATAAATTATAAGAACCCCAAAATCTGTTATAAGTTTTTGGCTTCCAATATCAAGGTAGGTGTAGTTGATGGTCTGAATATTTACAATATTTTCCTGCCCAACTTTATTTAAAAAATCTGTTACAATTTCATCGAATCTGTCCCGACCTACCTCAAAACAGTCATGATGTCTGAATGTCTTTATTCGAAGGACTTTATCGGATTCTTTTGCTGCAGCCTCAAGCGGCTTATTTGGTTTTTTAATCAATTCGTCAGCTGGTTTCTCGCGAACCGGCACTTTGTATTGTTTTTGTTCTTTTGCCGCAGCGGAAGTTTCTATTGGATTTAATGTAGGCATTACAATAGTTTCCGGGGTTGGTTGTGGGACTGTTATAGTCTCGCCGCAATTAGGACATTTAACTTCCATCCCTGCGCCGGCTGCGTCAGTCTCCATCTCGATACCACAATGTGGACAATTGAAAACTATATCCATAATATAAGCTCTGGTTTTATTTGAATAAATTTACTCAATTTGTCTGAAATTTTAAAGACTAATTCTCAAATAATTCAAGAAGATTATAAAAAAATGAGCCCGGTCATGACCGGGCTCATTTTATTTTAATTTGCAATTTTTATTATGGTTGCTGATTCACACACATGCCTCGTCGCCAGCAGAAACCATTTCCCATTCCTGCACCCTGTCCGTTACCTCTGCCAAAGCCTCTGCCTTGACCCATTCCCTGAGCATTTTTTCCACCCTGTGGACCTCGCGGAACACCGTTAATGCACATACCGCCGAGTTTTTCAGCCCGTTCTAACCATGCTTTTTCGGCGTCGGTTATCGTTCCGTTCTGTTGTTTTTGCTTTAATTCAGCAATGTAGGACTGAACAAGTTTTTGCCGTTCAATCTTTTGCTCCGGTGTCAATGCCCATCCCGGTCCGCCGAGTTGCTGTCTGATCGGACAATTTGCCGAATTCATCCCTCCGCGGTTTCCACGCTGAGGGGCGTTTTGTGCATTTGCTGTTGAGGCTATCGCGGTTATCACCGCTGCCACTATTATCGTTACAATTATTTTTGTTTTCATACGCTTACCTGTTATTTGTTATTTTTTCTTCTGCAGAGTCTTTATTTCAGACTCTACTATAATAGACTCCACATTTGTTAAGAAATTATTAAGATGCAGGATGAAAATTGTTAAGATTTTGTAAAAGTTTTTTACTTTTCTATACCTATAAAACTAGTATATACATCGAGACAATCAAATGGCAGAAAATCAGCAAAATATTACAAAAATTCTAATAATAGATGACGACAAAAAGCTGTGCAGGCTTATAAAAGACTATCTTGAACCTTTTGGTTTCCACGTTGAATTCCAACATACTGGGAATGAAGGACTTAAAGCAGTTACCGAAAAAGAATATGATGCAGTTATTCTAGACGTAATGCTACCGGGGATTGACGGGTTCGAAGTTTTACGCCAGTTACGTCGGATTTCTGATGTGCCGGTTCTCATGTTAACAGCCAAAGGAGACGAAATTGATCGTATCGCCGGTCTCGAAATCGGTGCTGATGATTATCTGCCAAAAACCTTTTCAGTCCGTGAACTTCTCGCCCGTTTGCGGGCAGTACTGAGAAGAACACGAAAAGCACGCACAAAAGAAAATGAGAATGAAGAAGAAATAAAAATAAGGGAATTGCGAATAATTCCTTCACGCAGGCTGGTTTTGCTAAATGAAAAACCGCTTGATCTTACACCAGTAGAGTATGAAATCTTGTTAAGTCTTGCAAAAGCGAAAGGACGCGTAAAAACGCGGGAGATACTGTTAGATGAAATTGCGGGGCGTGATTGGATTGTTTTTGACCGATCAATTGATGTCCATATATCTTCACTGAGAAAAAAGTTAAATGACGATCCGCAAAATCCAAAATTCATCAGAACAATCCGCTCGGCAGGATACATGATGATTGATCCGGAGACAGACTGGGCTTGAAAATGAATAAATATTTTCCACTGTCGTTAAAAATAATTTCATGGGCTTTATTCAACCTTCTTGTGGTTGCTGGTATTTTTTTATTGATATTTCAATTAAGATACGGAGCCGGATTAGAGTTATTATTTGGCGAAAACACAAAGAAAAGGATTATAGAATTCACTCAAATCGTTTCCAACGAATTGAAAAATAAACCAGAGACAGAATGGAATAGTGTTTTGAAAAATTTCGAGCAAATTTATGATGCTAACTTATTCTTATTCAGGTGCAACGGAATGCAATTAGCGGGGCAGAATATCTCACTCCCCTCTCCAGTTATTGAAAAGTTATCCTCGATAAGAGGCGGTATGGGGCAAGGGAGAGGTCCAGGACGTGGTGCGATGTGGGTAAGCGACCATGAATGGAGGGAACCACTTTATTTTTATTATCACGACTCAGAAAGAGGTGGATACTGGATAGGAATTCGCCTTTATAGTATTGAAAAATTCAATCCACAGGGGGGTGGAATTGCATTGTTGATGAGAATTAATTCTATTTTCAAGAGTTCATTTTTTGATGTCCAGCCATTATTGTTGGCGGGCGGCGTAGCGTTAGTTATTTCCTTGTTACTGTGGATTCCATTTTTGCATAGCCTTACAACAACAATTAAGAATACTACTAAAGCGACCGAAAAAATAGCGGAAGGAGATTTTTCAATCAGAATTAAAACAAACAGAAACGACGAAATCGGAATCCTTGCACGTTCTGTAAATAAACTTGCTGAAAGATTGGAGGGATTTGTGTCTGGACAAAGACGATTCCTTGGTGATGTTTCACATGAATTGTGTTCGCCGCTTGCAAGAATTGAAATGGCACTGGGAATTCTCGAGCAAAAAGTATCAAACGATCAACTAAATTACATTAATGATATCCGAGATGATATTTCTCAGATGACTAAAATGATAAAAGATTTGTTATCATATTCAAAAATCGGGCTTAAAGAAAAGGAAATCACTCTCAGACATGCTCAATTAAAACCGATAATTAATGAGGCTATAAGGAAAGAAATGATTCAGGGTATATCCATAAATACTGACGTTCCGGATGATTTGAATGTGCTTTGTGAACCTGAACTACTGGAACGGGCAATAGCCAATGTAATACGTAATGCAATCCAATACGCTGGTCAATCTGGACCTATAGAAATTAAGGCATATCAGGAAAATAAAAATGTTATCATCACAATAACAGATAACGGACCAGGCGTACCGCCAGGGGAAGAACAAAAAATATTCGATCCATTTTACAGGGTTGAACAGTCGCGAAGCCGTGAGCATGGAGGTAGCGGGCTTGGGCTTGCAATTGTGAGAGCCGCAGTCCAGGCATGTAGAGGTACTGTGGCTTGTAGTAACCGCTCACCTCATGGATTAATAATAACAATTAAACTCCACAGCGGCGACTGATTTATGACTTTACCCTTCTTGTTTTGATCGAGTTAAACTCTAATCGTTTTTACCGTTTTTTTCGTTATTCTTATGTTCGATGTATTTGGGATGGTCTTCCAGATTTTTGGATAAATACACGTGTTTAATTTCCCGACCAAATCCCATTTTACGGAAGAATGCAATAGCATCAGTATTATCCTCGTCTGTGTCAACGAGCATAATCCGAGCATCGTGTTCGATAAAGATGGAAGTCAATTGTTTGAAAAGCCTTGTAGCAATCCCACGGCGTTTAAAAGCGGGATCGACTCCTAACCATTCGAGCCATCCATATTTCCATGCGCTTCTTGGTTTAGTCATCACACTACCAAGCGCAAAGCCGACGACTTTACCATCCGCTTCGGCTACAAGGCAGGTCTCGGCGGAACTACTGAAAAGTTGCATTACTTCTTCATCGTCCCAACACCGATAAAGTGTTGGAAGATCTTCTGCCGTAAAAAGTTTTTGACCGAGCTCAAAAACAGTCGGCAGGTCTTTTAATTGCATTTGTCTAATTTCGATTTCAACTGGCGCAGATTTTTTACGGCGCCTGCGCCGTTCGCCAACATTATCGTCTGTCATAACTGCTTCCACAAAAGTTAAAGCCGGGTTGCGGTTCGTTTCCGGATTTCCCAAAAACTACCAGCAAAACCCAGCCAAATCTGAAATTTTCTGGTTTTTTATTTGTTTTGAAACTTAATCGACCCATCTTTTGATGGGTTTTCTGGTTTAAAATTATCACAAATCTTAAAAAACTCAAAGTGTTAATTATTTAGAATGCATAATATATTGATAATGAATAGTTTTTAATTTTATTCATGCTTTTTAAAATACCTTTCATTTCCCCTATAACAGGTCAATTTATAAATCTTATAAAAAGTTTAAACAAGTAGATCTCCTATCATTAGACACAAATTTCCCTTTTTTTATGCATTACAAAACTTTAACTCATTTTTAGTAGAAATAATGAGTATCAGTATGTTTGAATTAATAAAAATCGGTGTTAATATTTTTGCATGTCAAAACGTTCGTTTAACAGTTTGACTGTGCCGGAGATACTGGCGCTGGCTATATCGCTCGAAGACGAAGACGCTAAAATATTCGGTGAGTTCGCGCGTCAACTTGAATCCAGAGATAAAAAAGCGGCAGAGCGATTCAGAAAGATGCAAAAAGATGAGGAAGAGCATAAAGAACGGCTCACCCGCATGCTTTTGCAAAGGACTGATAAACCTCCTTTTATCCGGCGCGACGATGTAATGGGTTTTGTAGAAAGACGCCCCCTTCCCTCTTCCGGAGAAAAACCGGTGACATGGTATGAACGGGAAGCATTAAGGATGGAACTGGAGACTGAACTTTTTTACTTGCGCGCTGCAGCAAGAGCGGATGATCCGGAGGTGCGTGCGCTTTTGACAGAACTTGCAGGTATAGAACGCCAGCATGAGAAACAAGCATTAGGTAGTAGCGGTTTTGAGGACCATGAATTAGGCGAACTGCGATCTAAAAAGGAACTGTTTTTATTGCAAGTAGTTCAGCCGGGACTTGTTGGTTTGATGGATGGGTCTGTTTCAACACTCGCACCTGTGTTTGCTGCTGCGGGTGCAACGCAAAATTCATTTGATGCGTTTCTTGTTGGTTTAGCTGCATCAGTAGGAGCAGCAATTAGTATGGGTATTGCTGAAGGAATGAGTGATGACGGCGCTTTAACCGGCAGAGGAAGCCCATGGTTACGGGGAACAATTACTGGACTTATGACTTTTGCAGGCGGGATAGGACATGCATTGCCGTTTTTGATTTCAGATATTAAGGTTGCATTCTGGCTTGCTGTATGCGTTACAATAGTCGAGCTTTTTACAATATCATACATAAGGAGAAAGTACATGGAAATGCCTTTCTGGCGATCAATGATTCAAGTTGTTTTAGGTGGAGCAATTGTGCTTGCATCGGGGATATTAATCGGCGCACAACATTAACAAAATCGAGTGTAGCTAAAAAATATAAGATTTTCTTTGCTCTTTAAAGCCGGTTGTTTTTCGTGCTGACACCACCATGTTTTGAAAGCAGCCTTTTCTATTTAGTTAAAGTAAATTATTGACCTCAATAAATATACGTTTCAAAATCCTATTTAGGTGCTTTAAAAACCGGCTGAAATGTTTTAACATTTATTCAAAGTCAGATTGATTTAATGTCGCGAAAAAATTCGGAAAATCATGCGGCATTCGTAGGCTATAATGATATAATTGGAATAGCATTGATAGCCTGCGGTGTGCTGCTGATGGTAGCTCAGTGGTCATACGACTCCTGGGACTTGAAAATTATTCATGATCCACCAAACCAACCACCAAACAATTGGATTGGGCCTGCCGGGGCTTATATTTCCTACTATACCTTCAGAGCGTTTGGCGCTGCAGCATACGTTTTGCCGTTCTTATTTTACTTTTTTGGACTTGCCAGTTTCTGGGATTACTTATCATATCTCCGCAAACAATGGTGGTCATGGGGAGCAGCATCCTTACTTTTGATCTGCTGCACCGGACTCCTCGATCTTTATACAGATAAAGATGTCCTTATAAGGCTTTCTCAACAAAGCATTCCTACAGCAGGTTTTCTGGAACGACTCGCCAGAAACCTTGGAGTCGAAAGCGCTGGAGGATTTCTTGGTACCGCTATAAATCAATCGGTTTTCCTGTATTTTGGAAAACCGGGGGCTACTATTATATATGTAACTCTATACATAATAAGCCTCTATTTATTAACTAATTTACAACTAGGCAACTGGATACGTGATCTATTAGAAAAGAGTTCAGGACATGTGTTTGGCGGAGAAGCAACAGATGATACAGGAAACTATAAGACTCCTGAAGAAACTGTCCGGCAACGTCGGGATGTTGAACAAGAGATTACAAAGGCTGTAGGAGCCGCCAAAGTTAATGGAAAAACTAATGGCAAATCTGTTTTCGGAGAACAAAAAGAATCTGAGGAACGAAAAGAAGCCCCAATAGTGGGGCCTGATTTAAAACCTGTTCCACCACCGACAATACGCGACCTAAGCGTTCCTAAAATTAACAAGATAGCAGAAAAAACTCAAAAAACACCAATACAGGAGGGAGAGGCAGGAAATATCTTCGCGGAAAGCAAAGATAAAGAACCTGTAAAACAAGAGCCCAAAGTACATCCACCCGCGACAACTTCTGATATTCTGGGCAAGAGTGGAGAGGGTAGGAAAGAGGAGAAAGTTGAAACTGCAGCCGCAGCCGTATCCGAACAAAAGGCAACATCGGATGAAATATCCCGGAAATCAGACACTGATGTTACGGTATCTGGCAAGGATACTCAATCTAGTGAAAGTGCTGGAGCAATAACTCAGAAACCCAAGGTTATTACACAGAAACAAAAACCACTTTCCGTTGCCTCTGCACCTGTAATCGGAAACTACCAATTGCCGCCTCTGGACTTGCTCCAATTACCCGAAATAAACGTTCAACCGTCAGAAACAGAAGAAGAATTACTCGAGAATGCCAGATTGATGAAAAACACCCTCGCGCAATTTGATATTGAAGTTGCGATTGGAGATATCACTAAAGGACCAACAATTACACGGTATGAACTTCATCCGGCACCAGGTGTTAAATTAGAGAAAATCACTGCTCTTGCAAATAACATCGCTGCAGCGCTGAAAGCCGAGAAAATTCATATTCTTGCGCCTGTGCCTGGTAAAAGTTCTGTAGGGGTTGAAGTGCCTAATCGGATAAAATCTAAAGTAACAATCCGTGAAATACTCGAATCCGAGGAATGGCAGAAAACAAAGGCACGTATTCCCATCGCCCTCGGCAAGGATGTTTATGGGCATCCTATTATCGCTGACCTTGCAGAAATGCCGCACCTTTTAATCGCAGGTAGCACGGGATCGGGAAAATCTGTATGCATAAATGCTATAATTGCGTCGTTGCTTTATAGGTTTGCCCCGGATCAACTTCGATTTGTAATGATTGATCCTAAAGTAGTCGAACTTCAGCATTATAATAGTCTCCCTCATCTTGTTGTCCCGGTAGTTACTGATCCTAAAAAAGTTATTCTTGCCCTCCGCTGGATTGTAAATGAAATGGAAAAACGCTATCAGATTTTTGCAAAAGTCGGGGTCAGAAATATCAAATCGTTTAATGAACGTCCACGCAGTAAACCCGTTCCCAAATCCGAACCTGAATTACCGTTAAAATCGAAAAAAGAAATAATCGAACCGAGTTCCGAGGGATTTGCTGTTCAGGTGGATGAAGAGATTGTAGTGCCACGTGATGAAGATATCGTTATTCCTGATAAACTTGCATACATTGTGGTTGTCATTGATGAGCTTGCCGACCTGATGCTTGTCGCTCCGGCGGATGTCGAAATGGCAATTGCAAGGATTACGCAAATGGCAAGGGCTGCAGGAATTCATGTAATAGTTGCCACGCAACGTCCAAGTGTTGATGTCATAACTGGTATTATTAAAGCAAACATACCTGCAAGAATTGCCTTCCAAGTGGCATCTAAAGTTGACTCACGTACAATTCTCGATGCTATGGGAGCAGATAAGTTACTTGGTAAGGGTGACATGCTTTATCTTCCGCCTGGTGCGGCAAAACTCATTCGGGCACAGGGGGCTTTAATTACGGATCAGGAAATTCAGGCAATCGTTGATTTTATATCCAAACAGGGCAAGCCGAGTTATGAAATGGAGATACATCAGCAACTGCAACAAGCAAGTGGAAGTTTCCCCGGCGATGAAAACAGATGCGATGAAGACGAGGAACTTATCCAACAGTGTATTGAAGTTATACGAAGCGAACAAAAGGCAAGCGTGTCTTTATTACAACGCAGGTTGAGACTCGGGTACACACGCGCTGCGCGAATTATGGATGAATTAGAACGGCGTGGAATTGTTGGACCCAGTAAAGGGGCTGAACCAAGAGATATTTTAATTGACCTTGACGGCACAGGGGCTGATGGGGCAGGCCAAAAATTAGTTTAAAAATATTCATATAGTTTACTCACCTCAAATATGAATGGGATTAAAAATAAAGCGGTTTTTCTTGATCGGGATGGTGTTATAATTGAAGATAAAAATTATATTCATAAAATCGAACAGGTAGTTTTGATACCGGGTGCAATTGAGAGTTTAAAAAAGTTACAAGATAATGGCTTTCTTCTGATTATTATTACAAACCAATCTGGCGTTGGAAGGGGGTATTATCCAATTGAGGATGTTTACACTGTCAATAAATACATTGAAGAAATTTTTCGCAATGGTGGAGTCCAGTTTAAGAAAATATACATTGCCCCAGAGGCACCCGACCAACCAAGTAGAGGAAGAAAACCATCTCCTGCCTTTTTATTCGATGCCAGAGACGAATTCAATATAGACTTAGCTAACAGTTATATGGTTGGCGACAAATTAATTGACCTTGAATGTGGTTGGAATGCTGGGGTCAGGAAATCTATTCTTGTTCGCACGGGATACGGGAAAAAAACGGAAAATGAATTTCCTGATAAGATTAAGAATGCAGTTGTTGTTGACGATATTGGAAAGGCGGCCGATTGGATACTTGGTAATCAAGATTAAATTAAACAATCTCTTTCATTTATTATTTTTTTATAACTTTTAAAATCTGAAAAAACGTCCAGAATACGAAAATTAAAAATCAAGTTTCTTTATTCGATATAATTTCAATCAAATATTTTATCTATCCAGATAAGTCTTTTTCCCAAGGAAATAATCTCTGGCTCGTCCTAAAGCCTGGAGCGGGAAATAATGCCGATACATATTGTAATTAATCATAAAACCGCGCGATAATTCCCTACCCTGAGCAAGTAATAGTGTGTTTTTCTTGAGTCTTATTCTTTCCCCGATTCCATATCCGGGGAACCCGCAACCTACATAATATGACTCATGCCACGTTCCATCCCGCTGATGACGCAACAACCACTCAACGCCGCGGCGAATATTTTCATCGAAACGTCGGTCACCGACGGCTAACAAACCTATGAGAGCCCATGCTGTTTGAGTCGGAGTATTCGGTCCATTACCTCTAAACGAGTCATCCATATATGAAGCGCAGGATTCACCCCACCCTCCATCTTTGCTCTGATGGGAAGCAAGCCACTCTGCGGCTTTAATAATCCGCGGGTCTTTCATGTTGAATCCTACTGCTTTCAGACCCGGCAGTACAAGGGCAGTGCCATAAATATGGTTAACTCCCCATCTGCCGAACCAACTTCCATCGGGCTCCTGTTCACTCATTATGTAATCAACTGCCTTTTTAACTGCCGGATCATCCATTGTATATCCAAGCATTCCAAGGGCTTCAAGTTTATGCCCAGTCAAATCAGCGCTTGGCGGATCAAGGATTTCTCCAAAATCGCAAAACGGAATCAGTGTCAAAAACCACTTGTTATTATCTTTATCAAATGCCCCCCAGCCACCATTAGAGGATTGCATAGCCCTGACCCATGTTTCAGCCCTTTTCAGTGCATAGTTAATTCTGGGGATATATTCTTTCGGAGCAATCGGACGCATCCTTGCAAGAACAGTCATTACAACAGCAGTATCATCAATATCAGGGTATAATCTGTTTGCCCGTTCAAAAGCCCATCCACCGCACTCGACGCCTTTAACTGTCATCGCCCAGTCGCCTTTAACAAAAATCTGTTTACTCAAAATCCAATCCAGCGCCTTGAGCATTCCTGGAAATGTTTCAAAAGTCTCACCGCAATCGAGTAATGCCTGAAGCGTAAGAACCGTGTCCCAAACAATAGATTCGCTTGCCTGTATGTATATTGCATCTCCCCGGCGGTAACTCCAGTGATGATTCCATGCATCGAGTCCTTTAAACATAACCGGATGATCAACAGGATAGCCTTCTGTGTAAAGCGCCATCAAACTATAAATCCATGGCGGCTGAATTCCACCCCATGCACCATCCGGGTCTTGGTGGCGTATTATCCACTCCAGACATAATTTAATTGCTGTTTCCCGCCCTGGTTTCCACGGACTATTCATGTAATAGTGCAATAATCTCTCATTAATGCGGAAAAATGTGGGCCAGAAACCGCTTAATCGTTTTGGCATCGAATAATCAAAATTCTCACGTCCTTCAGGGAACAATTCGTCAAGCCTTCTGTCAGGGGGTAGCGGTTTAACAGGACGTCGCGCTGAGAGAATAGCAAGAGGAACTATTGTTGCCCTTGCCCAACTTGCAAACCAGTAGATATTAAATGGCGCCCACACTGGAACAAATATTATTTCAGGGGGGACTGCAGGGGTATATTCCCATGGCCATTCACCAATCAAAGCAAGCCAGAACTTTGTGAAATTTCTGATTTTTTTAAGCCCGCCATGAGAAAGTATCCACTGCCTTGCTTTTTTCAGCGGCTCATCATCGGGCTTAAAACCAACGCTTCGGAGAGCAGCATAACACTCTACGGTAGTATTTATATCGCCATCTGGCGCTTCATGATATACCTCCCAAGAACCGTCAGGACGTTGTTCTCTTAAAATAGCCTTTATGATACCTGGCATTTTCGGGTCATTCTCAATCCCTAAAAAGTGCATTGCCAGTACCCATTGCGCCTCCATGCATGAATTTGATTCAAGAATACCGACCCAATATCCCTCTTCGTGTTGTTCTTTTTCGAGCCACTTAATGGCGTCCTCAATAGCATTATTAACGGCTTCCAATGAAAAAGCCGTTTCTTTATTAGCAACCTCTACACCTGTAAACTGTCGGTTGTTCCCTTCTAACGACGAATCCATAATAAAATAGAAAATCTTTCACCAGTGTAAAACTGGCATAAACAGTTCGCATTATACTATACTATTTTAATATTTTTTCAACTTTTATTAATAGCCTGTATGGTGCAGCGAAATAAACTTTTCATTGTTGATAAGGATTGATATTTAAAGACTAAATTAGTGTAATATTTACACTAAATAATTTATGATATAAATATTAATCAATACTGACAGGATCGATATCAATATTAAGGTAAACACCTTCCAGAGGTTTAATTTCTTTGACCAGTTTAGCCAATTCCCTGCTCAGGTGCGCTATACGCCTTGTTCTGAGCATTATTTGATATCGATAGAACGAATGCGCCTTTAATATTGCAGCAGGGGCAGGACCTGCAATAATAAGATCATCAAATTTCAATTTCCCTGTGTTTATTCTGCCACTATTATTTGTTGAAGATTGGACAATTACATTTTTTTGCAAATCTTCATCAATCCCCAATGCCTTCATCAATTGTTCTTTAAAATAATTTGAGAACAATTTAACTTTTTCCTCGTTTCTGCTTCTGAATGTGAGCAAAGCTACACGTGATACAGGCGGATATTTAAGTTGCGAACGAAACCGAAGTTCTTCTTCGAAAAACCCCTCATAATCGTGTCTGCGTGCAAATTGAATGGCAGGATGATAAGGAGTAAAAGATTGAACAAACACTTCACCTTCAACATCTCCCCTGCCCGCACGTCCAGCCACTTGAGTCACCAATTGAAAAGTCCGTTCACCAGCGCGGAAATCAGGAATATGAAGAGCGATGTCGGCATATATGATTCCTACAAGTGTGACCTTCGGAAAATGAAGTCCTTTTGCAATCATTTGGGTTCCGACTAATATGTCAATCTTCCCCAATCTAAATTCGGTTAGGATTTTTCTGTAATCGTCTTTCTTTTTCATTGTATCAGAGTCCATGCGCGCAACAACTGCATGGGGAAAATGCTTTTTTAGAATCTCCTCGATTTTCTGCGTCCCGAAACCAGCATATCGTATTTCCGTTGATTTGCATTTTTCATTCGGGCACTGACGAGGAACAGTTTCTTCATTACCACAGATGTGACATATAAGTTTCTCATATTGACGATGATAAATCATAGAAACACTGCAATTGACACATTTTGCAACATAGCCACACCGGGGACATTGCAAATGTGTGGAATAACCTCGACGGTTTAAAAATAAAATTATCTGTTCTTTTTTTTCCAATCGTTGGAGAATTGCCTCCCTTAATTGTGGAGAAAAGATAGGCACTCCACGTTCAGGATGTCCGGCGCTTCGAAGGTCAATTACCCTGATGATTGGCATTTTCTTATTATCCACGCGTTCGGGCAACTTTAATAAAATGTATTTCCCCCTTTGAGCGTTATAATAACTCTCCATGGAAGGGGTTGCAGAACCAAGAACAACCACAGCCCCTTCCATCTGACCTCTTACGACAGCCACATCCCGGGCATTATAACATGGCATCTCCTCCTGTTTATAGGACTGTTCATGTTCCTCATCCACAATTATTAGTCCAAGTGGTTCAACAGGTGCAAAAATTGCAGAACGCGCCCCAATCACAATTTTTGCTTTCCCCTCTCTGACTCTGTGCCATTGATCGTGCCGTTCTCCTGCGGAAAGATGACTATGTAAAACTGCCACTGAAGTTTTTAGTTCACCTTGAGAAAAACGCGCTTTGAATCGTTCTACAGTTTGTGGGGTAAGTGATATTTCAGGTACAAGAACAATCGCGCCTTTTCCTTTCCTTAAAGCATGTGCAATTACCTGAAGATATACTTCGGTTTTTCCACTCCCTGTAACACCATGTAATAAAAATACCGGCGCAGGTTTTAACGATCCTGATATGGGCAGATTCTCACCAGGCATAATCTTTGCATATTCGCAGTCAATAGCAGAAGTAATCTGCTTATATGCTTCCATCTGCGCCGGATTTAATTCCAGGGGCTTTGTTGGCAGAATAATCTCGTTTTCATAAGGATCTCGCTCGATTCGCTGCGGAGAAATTTCAATTAAACCTTTATCTTCAAGTTTTCTGATAGTCGAAATTGTTGTATTAGCAAGTTCAATAAGGCGCGCCAGAGAGATTTCCTTGTATTCCTCAATTAGCGCTAATATCTCCATTTGCCGCCGTGTTAATTTAAAATCATCCATCCCCTTGGGGGCAAGCCGGACAAATAGTTGTTTTTGCCAGCCTTCCTTGTCCCGCCGAACCGCACTTGGAACAATACTTTTCAATGCAACTTCAGGCGCACAACAGTAATAATCGGCAATCCATCGGGCGAGTTTTAGTACACTTGCAGTGATAGTTCCTTCTTTTCCAATTACCCCGAGGATAGGTTTGAGATTAGGAACACTGCTTTTTTCAATAATTTCTGTAACAAAACCGTAAACCACCCTATTTCCAAAAGGAACTTTAACCCGACTTCCTACAGATATCAGGTTTTCAAACTCCGGAGGAATCAGGTAATCAAAATCCTTCCATAATGCAATTTCAAGTATTACCCGGGCAACCATTATATTACTATTCTACCTCTGTTTTAGAAACATAGACAATATAATTGCCTCTGTTTTATCTCTGCAAATTCCTTTTTAGACTCCCGAGCACGAACGGCGTGTATTTAACCTATCTTTTTATAATACTGACCCGAAACTCAATAAATTTATAACTTCACAATCCGGAAGTGATCATTAATAATTTCCAACATGCGAACAAATAAATTAGTTGGGATACTTTTAATATTCTCGGTTACTTTTCAGATGGTATTTGCCGCTGAAAATCAGACGCCTTCTTCTTTGAAAGACGTCGAGTATGTTCTCTGGTACAATAAACCCGCCACGAAATGGGCGGAAGAGGCATTACCTTCGGGAAACGGAAGGCTTGGTTGTATGGTTTTTGGTGATGTCAAAACCGAGCGAATTCAGTTTAACGAAGATTCTTTATGGACAGGGGATGAAAACCCTTCCGGCGACTATAAAACGATGGGGGCTTACCAGAACTTTGGGGATCTATTTATCCATCTTGAACTTCCGCCTGGCGAAACGAATCTGACGCCAACCGCATACCGGCGGGAATTAGACCTCAAAAAGGCAGTGATAACTACTACATTTACACTTAACGGAATCACCCACAAAAGGGAAGTTTTTACGAGTCATCCTGATAATGTTATAGCTATTCGCTGGAGCTCTGACAAAAAGGGATCTGTAAATGGTAAAATTGAGTTAAAAGGGGCTCACAATGAAAAAACAGAAGTTAATCAGAATCAAATGTATTTTTCCGGAAAATTGCCAAATAATTTGGAGTATGAGGCAAGGTTAATAATTTTGAATAAAGGTGGCAATATTTCTACGAGCGATACATTCGTGAATCTTAGTAAATGTGATGAGGTTGTTATTTTACTAACTGCCGGGACAAGTTATATCATGGATTATTCAAAAAACTGGAAGGGCGAACATCCCCGGCAACGATTAATCCAAACAATCCAATCTGCTTCCAATCTTGGATGGGACAAACTCATATCGAGACACTATGAAGATTATCAGGCACTATTTAACAGAAACCTTATATGGCTTGGCTATTCAGACGTTCAATTGAAAAATCTTCCAACAGATGCTCGTATACGCAATTATCAAAATGATGTTTTTGATCCGGAACTTGAGGCACTACTCTTTCAATTTGGAAGATACCTTTTGATTTCGTCGTCCAGAAGACCGGGATTGCCTGCAAACCTGCAGGGTTTATGGAATAACAGCAATAATCCGCCGTGGTCATCAGACTACCATTCGAATATCAACATTCAGATGAATTACTGGCTCGCCGAAGTAGCAAATCTGGCGGAATGTCATCTGCCATTTTTCGACCTTGTAATGGCGATGAGGGAACCAAGCAGAAAAGCTACACAGGCTGCATTCGGAAAAGTCCGGGGCTGGACAGCTCGAACCTCGCACAACATTTTCGGGGGTCATGGTTGGAAATGGAATATCCCATCAAGCGCATGGTATGCCCTTCATTTTTACGAACATTATAAATTCAGCAATGACACGAATTTCCTGTTAACGGTTGCTTATCCTATGATGAAAGAGATATGCGAATTTTGGGAAGACAGACTAAAGACACTGCCTGACGGAACACTCGTCGTACCAAATGGTTGGTCACCAGAACATGGCCCGGTTGAAGACGGTGTAGCACATGACCAGCAAATTGTCTGGGATTTATTTAACAACTTTGTTGAAGTCTGCGATGTGCTTAATATTGACCGCGAATATAGGAACAAAATTGCATCAATGCGCGATAGATTGCTCGGACCTAAAATCGGCAGATGGGGGCAATTACAAGAGTGGATGGTTGACCGCGATGATCCTAAAGACAACCACAGACATACATCTCATCTTTTTGCTGTCTATCCCGGTAAGCAGATTTCAATGAGAAAAACGCCAGAATGGGCAAAAGCAGCACGAGTTTCCCTGGAAGCGAGAGGGACAAGCGGCGACAGTAGACGCGAATGGGCATGGGCGTGGAGATGCGCTCTTTGGGCGAGGCTGTTAGATGGAGAAAAGGCTTACGAAATGATACGTGGTTTGTTGAGATATAACACACTGCCCAATCTCCTTGGGAATCACCCGCCTATGCAAATGGACGGAAATTATGGAATTACAGCCGCTATGTGTGAAATGATCTTACAAAGTCATGCGGACGAAATTGAACTTTTGCCGGCGATCCCCAAAATCTGGAAACAAGGTATGGTCAGTGGACTTCGTGCCCGGGGTGGATTCACAGTGGATATAAAATGGAACAATTCAAAACTTGGTGAAGCAGTGATAATATGTAATACAGACAGACAATACCCTGTGAGATACGGTAACAAAGTTAAGACAATTAACTTTAGAAAAAATGAACCGACAATTATAAAACCAACTGATTTTTAGAGATTAAGAAAGATTCTATGGGAATAATGATTTTGTCAGTCCTACTATTGCAAAGTTAAACTTGTGGTTTAATTTACTACTTGAATTTTTAGGATTTAATTCTAATTATTAATATTGATTAAACCAAAAATTAAGGTAAACATTTAGGTAATTGTGGCAAAAGAAGAACCAATCCAATTGCAAGGTGTTGTAACGCAGGTCTTGCCCGGGACAATGTTCCGGGTGGCTCTGCCGAATGGGCACGAGGTTCTTGCGCATATTTCAGGTAAAATGCGTAAGAACTTCATACGTATTAGTGTTGGTGATAAGGTTTGGGTTGAAATGTCGCCCTACGACCTTAATAAAGCGAGGATAACATACCGCCAATAAATAGGGATACGTCGTTTTCTATTATTCTTTACCGACATTTTGGTGGTTAATTAATACCATATGGAGATTCAGGTTCTTATATTATATTGATTTTATTGGGTTAATAGTCAGTATCCAATAGTCAATGTTCATCAGCCGGCGTAACTCATTTTATAAGTAAGATTCCCTTTTCAACCATTCAAATCGTCTCCCATAAGTGATTTCCACGTTGGACGTTCGAGAAAACTACCCTCAACTTCGGATTCCATTTCAAGAAACATCTTCCATGGAACTGCAAATGTAAGATATTCAATGCCCATAAGTTTGCGTATATTTTTTCTGGCGGAAATATCAGTTAACCCTACAACAGCGCGTGGATTTTCAGATTTCGCCTCATTCCAGCATATAATCCCGATTTGTTGGCAACCTGCTGCCTGCGGTATGATAACGTTTTCCATCCCCTGTTTGTTGTAATTTGCAAGAACAACTAAGGCAGAAAGTTGGTCTGCGTTAACGACAAAAACTACGTTTTCTGGTTGCTGTGTGGCAGGGTCTATTTCCGAGAGTGGCTTAAAAAATACGTATCTGGACTTTATCTCCATTATCGGAAGTGTTTTAAGCCACTGTTGAACCAATTCCGGAGATTTCCTGTATCTTTCCCCTTCCAAAAAATCATCTGCAAACTCTTTCCCGGCAACATTGGAAAGAAATTGACCTACCTTTCGTCCTGCTTCCGAATCCTTATTTCCGGTGGACAAGAAACGGGTAAAACATTCAACTCCACCGGGAAATTGATTATATACATTACCGAATCCTAAACCAACGCCACCGCCCCAACATCCGTAGGTCTGTGCATCTACTACCGCAGTTTTACCCTTCGCTGCTTGAGCAAATAAAAACATCACACATCCCCACTTGCCCGGTTTAAATTGCAAAGCATTCGATGGCTTTTCATCAGAAATGATGATCCCAACCGGGTTGTATTTAAGTCCTATAGCCTTCGCAATTTTTGATTCCATTTTTATAAATGTTTGCTGTTAAAATCAGTCTTTATAATATTAGGAAATTCTGCATAATTTAGCGAATTTTTTTATAAATTCTTTTCTTAAATTTCAAAGACATGCCTGCATTTTTTATTTATAAAAAAGGTATACTGTTAAAGATAGGGATTGAGGAAAACAACGGAGAGACAATTCATTCAGGGCTTGTGACATTGGAGGCGATAGCGCGAAAGTTTGGGTTTGAGATAAGATTCGTTATTTTTCCTGTTTAGATCCTCGCAAAGACAAGAGTCGCGGTTAAAGTCCTGAGTTTATTATTGGTCAGTTGTTGTATTTGATAGTTGGGTATGGTGGGTGTCTTTGTGCAAGCAACATAATGAATAAGGATTCGTTTATTAGGGAGTTATTTAGGGCACGTAAGTTTTTTTAAAATGAATATCATTGTAGAAATTCAGGGAGATTAATCATTTTTTCATTGATTCTCATTGAATTGCATAGAATTATGTGTGATAATTTAATTTTAATTGACCCAGTATAGGGTTGATTGATACGTTAATGAAAAATTAAGTAGAGTAAAATTATGTTTGCTGGTTTTAGAAAATATCAAAAGTACATTTGGATCGGCGCCATTATCGTCGTTATTCCAAGCTTTGTAATCTTCTTTTCGCCTGATGCAAGATGGCGACGCAATGCGAGAGACGTACAGCTTGGATCAATAAATGGAAAGCCAATTACGCCGGATCAATATCTGGCAGCTCAAAAAGAGGCATATTTGAGTTATTTCTTTAGAAATGGTCAATGGCCAGATCGAAATGCTAAACAATTGGGTTTTGACGAGGAACGGGAGACATACGGACGCCTGCTTCTGATTGAACAACTGAAGCAACTCAATATTCAGGTAAGCACTGAATCAGCAGCTGCTTTGGCAAGAGATTTCTTATTCAGAGTTGCCGGAACAAATGCCCCACCGGATAGAATTCTTGATGTCCTTTATCAAAGAATACTGCGCCCCAATGGATTAACCAAGTTGGATTTTGAACGCTACATCCGTCATGAAGCCGGCATTTTCCACTTGGTGAGTATGGCGGGCATTCCGGGCAAGCTCGTTACGCCACAAGAGGCAGAACAACTTTATCGTTTTGAAAATCAACAGGTTGTAGTTGATGTTGTATTTTTCAACGCTTCTAATTATCTTGCTAATGTCAGCGAACCGGATTTTAATACATTAAGTCAGTTCTATTCCAATAATATGGCAAATTATCGCTTGCCAGAACGTGTTCAGGTCGCCTACGTAAAATTCAGTCTAACAAATTATTTCAAAGAAGCGGATGAAGAATTAAATAAAGTAACAAACCTTACACAACGGTTGCGGGAAGTTTATTTACAACGGGGCACCAATTATTTCAAAGATGCTAACGACAGGGTTCTTTCTGAACCGGAGGCTCTTGAAAAACTTAAACAGGAATTTCGCGAAAGTCTTGCTCACGATGTTGCACTTAAAAAAGCTTACGAATTCGTAGGCAAGCTTCCGGAAAACGGAGCCAACCTGCAAACATTTATTTCAGTTGCATCGAGCAATAATCTCGCAGTTCATGAGACTGAACCATTTGACGAGGATGGTCCAAAAAATATGAAGGTTGGTGAAAAGTTCATACGTGTAGCATTCAGCCTGACAAAAGAAGAGCCTGTAGCGTTGAATCCTATTGAAATTGAGGACGGGGCTGTTGTGATTGCCCTGAAAGAAAAATTCCCAAGTACAATACCGCCATTTGAAGTTATAAAGGAAAAAGTAATAGCAGATTATAAATGGAAGCAAGCCCTTGAAATTGCACAGACACGCGGGAAAATTTTCTATACGTCGCTTACAAATGCCCTTTCTTCAGGTAAAACATTTACCGAGGCATGTTTAAACTCGAAACTGACACCGATTTCATTACCACCTTTCTCGCGTGCAACAAGGACACTTGAAAAAGTTGAACTGCCTGTGAGTTTATCTGAAATTAAACGCGTTGCTTTTGAACTGCAGGAAAAACAGGCAAGTAACTTTATTCCAACACGCGAAGGCGGAATGATTATTTATGTCCGCGCATTTCTACCAATTGACGAACAAAAGATGCAAAAGGAATTGCCTCAATATATTGCAAGTATAAGACAGCAAAGGCTTTACGAAGCTGCCGATCTCTGGCTACAAAAACAGCGTCAGGCAATGCAAATGGTTATGCCTGAACGAAAACGCGAGTCTAACACTAAATCAGCTGGTTAATTCGTTTTCTCTGCTGTTAATTATCTTATGGGAAAAAAGGCTGTCTCACCAGATAGTATAATAAAACTTTCTGCCCCGGAAACAAACGGGTACTGGGAAATACAGATTCTTTATGAGGACGAATACATCCTTGCTCTCAATAAACCGGCGTGTTTGTTGACATCTCCGGACAGATACGATCCAAAACGTCCTAATCTAATGAAATTACTTCATGCCGGAATCGAAGAAGGAAAGGATTGGGCAAAAGTCCGGAATCTTACCTATCTGATGAATCCGCACCGTCTTGATTTTGAAACAACTGGGGTTATACTCCTGGCAAAATCAAAAGACATTCTGACCATGCTTACTAATCAGTTTAGTGAGAACAAAACCCGCAAAATGTATCTGGCAATAGCACACGGCGCACCACCGAAGGATGAATTCACAGTCGAGGTTAGAATTGCCCCTAATCCCAAAAAACCGGAAATAATGCGTGTAGTTCGCAAAAAAGGAAAACAGACAATTACACATTTTAAAGTTCTCGAAAAGTTTGCGGGATATACGCTCTTTGAATGCCACCCGGTAACAGGCAGGACGCACCAAATCCGTGTTCATCTGAAATATGCAGGGTGTCCGATAGTGGGTGATATACTTTATGGAGGTCTGCCTTTATATTTATCACAATTAAAACCCGATTTTAAAAAGCCAAAAAAGGGCGTCGAAAAACCGATAATAGACACTGTAGCACTTCACTCAAAGAAACTTGAATTTGTTCACCCGGTTACTGGAAATCCCGTTTGTATCGAAGCACCAGAACCTAAACCTTTTCTTGTAGCACTAAAATATCTAAGAGAATACGCCTCTGCAGCGCCTTCTGTGCAGGTAACCTAAAACTGCTTGTAATAACGGGTCATATCATCCGTCTGTTCGGCGTCATTCCAATACGTTTTCTTACTTTTATCAAATGTTTTCGGAAATGAATCCTTTGAAAAAATTCGACGGATCAGCCCTATCGGAGTAATTACTAAGAAAAACATAAGGCTAAAAAGTAGATTACTTATTACAAATCCGAGACAGCATCCGACAAAATACCAAGCTTGATAAATTGGTTTTGAGAACTGAGGCAAAAAATAAGATACTAATCCCAGTGCAACACCAACACAAAAAATCCAGCATGCAATTTCAAGGTTTTTATTCAATGAACCGGAAGTTATCCAGCCTAATAGTAATAAAACAATACTTAAAACCGGAAAACCAATGATTAAAGTTTTACCAAACTTTTTGCGTTCGTTTATATCGGGATTCCAGTTTACGTCTTTAAATGGATTTATCATAACATATTTATTTTCAGTTGATTGTATTAATCCAAACTAAATGACTGTATATATTTTTTCTTAGTCTCTTCATCGAGACCTTTCTGGTCTTTTTTATAAAGAATACAATTTTCGAGAACAAGCATATCCATGTCAGTAGCAAGAAAACATTTCGTGGCATCCTGAGGAGTGCAAACAATAGGCTCACCGCGGATATTGAAACTTGTATTAATAATGACTCCGCATCCGGTCTGACGCTTAAATTCTTTCATCAGACGGTAAAAGCGCCCGTGGCGTTTCTCATCAACTGTTTGTATCCGTGCTGACATGTCAACATGGGTAACAGCAGGTATCTGGGAGCGTTTTACGTTTACTCGTTTTCGCAAATCAGGGTCTTTCATCAGTTTCTTTTGTTCCTCAGTGAGTTCACACCATAATTCTTTTCTGACATTTGCCACAAGAAGCATATATGGCGATTCTCTGTCGAGTTCGAAATATCTGGAAACATCTTCAATCAACACACATGGGGCAAACGGTCTAAATGATTCACGGTATTTTATCCTTAAATTCATAGTTGCCTGCATTGTTTCATTACGGGCATCGCCAATTATACTTCTTGAACCGAGCGCCCGGGGACCAAACTCCATTCTGCCGTGAAACCACCCCACTACCATTCCGTTAATCATTGCTTTTACAGTTTCTTTTAGCAACGCGGATTCATCCTCTACGTAACGATAAACTAAACCTTGTTTATCCAGAAATGCCCTGATTTCATCATTGGTAAAACTTGGACCTAGCAACGAGCCATTTTGGAAATCATCTCCGGTTGTTATACGTGGATTATCCAGTAACTGATAATGGACAAATAACGCTGAACCAAGCGCGCCTCCAGCATCGCCGGCTGCAGGCTGAATCCAGATGTCATCAAACACCCCTGATCTAAGGAGTTTCCCATTGGCAACACAATTCAGGGCAACACCACCTGCAAGGCAAAGATACTTACAACCCGTAAGTTCCTTTGCCGTTTTTGCCATTCGGAGCATAATCTCTTCGGTAACGGCCTGTATAGAAGCCGCTATATCCATTTCGCGTTGGGTAATGAATGACTCTGGTTTTCGCGGTGGTCCCCCAAAAAGTTTGTCGAATTCCTTGCTTGTCATTGTAAGCCCCTGGCAATAATTAAAATACTTCATATTCATTGCCAGAGAACCGTCCTCTTTGACATCAACAATCTTTTCAAGAATTAAATCTACATATTTTGGTTCCCCGTAAGGGGCTAACCCCATAAGTTTATACTCACCACTGTTAACCTTAAAACCAGTAAAATAAGTAAATGCGCTGTATAAAAGTCCGAGTGAATGCGGGAATTTAAGTGTCTTTAGAAGTTTAATTTTGTTTCCTCTTCCGACACCAATGCTTGCAGTATCCCATTCCCCAACTCCATCAGCGGTTAAAATTGCTGCCTCCTCAAACGGGGATGGGAAAAAGGCGCTTGCAGCATGGGATTCGTGATGACTTGTAAAGATAATAGCTTTTTTATATCGGTTATCTAATGATTTGCGAATTTCTCTTGGAAGGTGGAGTTTGGTTTTTAGCCAAAGCGGCATTGCCATCATGAAAGATTTTAACCCGGCTGGGGCATAAGCAAGATAAGTTTCAATCAAACGGTCGAATTTCAAAAGCGGTTTATCATAAAAAACTACATAGTCCAATTCTTCTGGAGTGATTCCGCCTTCTTTTAAACAGTAATTAATTGCATTGATGGGAAAATTAAAATCATGTTTAATCCTGGTGAAACGCTCTTCCTGAGCCGCTGCAACTATTTTTCCGCCTGTAACCAATGCCGCGGCACTATCGTGGTAGAAGGCGGATATGCCTAAAATTTTCTTTTCTGGTCCCATTATTTGTCAGGTTTTAAATTTTATAATATTAAATTTCTTTTTAATCAAACAAAAACGAATTTCTTCAACTGATAATTTTTTATTAAAAATAACTGCCACGCCAGCAAAAAGAGACATATTGACACATATTGTCACATTTTAATCACCTAATAGTTGAGTCGTTTTGTCTCTTTTATAATTTTACAAAATCTTTAAGTTATATATCTTATTTATTATCAATAATTTATGTATTCAAAAAGTGTTATTCCTGTTGGCATGTGAATTGCATATTCAAAAAGCGGATGTCCGTTCGGGATATCGAAGGTTCCGAACGATAAGACATCCAATGGTAAACCTGCGAATGGCGGCGCGAGGTTTGCCATAAAAGATAAACTCCGCCAGATCCGGAGAGGGTGCTATGGCAATGACTAATTTAACTCGTTGGAATCCGTTCCGTGAAATGGAAGATTTTGAAAGGAGAATAAATCAGTTATTCAACTTTGCATTCCCAACCCGTCAAAGTGGGAACAACAGGGAAAGCATCACTGTCGCTGAATGGACACCTGCTGTGGATATCAGCGAAGATGACAAAGAATATTTGATCAAGGTTGAATTACCTGAAGTTAAAAAAGACGACGTCAAGGTAACAGTTGAAAACGGCGTCCTTACAATCTCAGGCGAGCGGAAATTCGAAAAAGAAGACAAAGGTGTGCGTTATCACAGGGTTGAAAGATCTTACGGGTATTTTGCCCGGAGCTTCAGCTTGCCTGAAGATGCCGATCCCGAAAAGGTGAGCGCCGAATTCAAAGATGGTATCTTAAAAGTTCACGTTGCCAAATCTGAAAAGGCGCGTCCGAAACAGATTGAAGTCAAAGTCGAATAATTATCGCGGGACGGATGCCTGACAGGGGGAGGTTTGGAGGCGGGATTTCCCCGCCTCTTTTTTTAGAATGATTTAAAACAATTCAGAAATAAAAATTTTTCTAAAAAAATATAGAAACAACAAATAATTAAGTATAAAATAGCAAAAATAAATTACGGAGGGTTTTATGGATCTTAATAAATTTACTGAAAAATCGCAGGAAGCAATAATGGAGGCACAGAATATTGCCACCCGTTATGAACATCAAGCGGTTGAACCGGAGCACTTGCTTCTTGCGCTACTTGAGCAGGAGGGCGGTTTAATTCCAAGCTTATTTGAAAAGGCTGGTTATTCTGTTCAACTTACAAAGGCAAAGGTACAGGATGAATTGAACAAATTGCCACGGATTTCTTCTGATTCCGGTACAGGCACAGGGGTTTATATAACACAGAGAACTAAACAACTACTCGTCCGGGCTATTGAAGAGGCTAAGAAGTCAAAAGACGAATACGTAAGCGTAGAACATTTAGTTCTATCGATGTTTTCAGAACCTGCGACAACCGGTGTTGGCAGGGTATTTAAGGCGATTGGTATAACCCGTGATAACTTTTTAAAAGCGTTAATGTCAGTACGGGGAAATCAGCGTGTCACAAGTCAGAACCCTGAAGCTACGTATGATGCTTTGGAAAAGTACGGACGTGATTTAACCCGTCTTGCTCAACAGAATAAACTCGACCCTGTAATCGGGAGGGATAATGAGATACGCCGTTGTATTCAGGTGTTATCTCGAAGGACTAAAAATAACCCAGTCCTTATCGGTGAGCCTGGTGTAGGTAAAACAGCTATTGTCGAAGGTCTTGCTCGAAGAATTGTTGCCGGTGATGTACCAGATAGTCTTAAGAACAAAAGGATAATAGCCTTGGACATGGGTGCTTTGATAGCTGGCGCAAAGTACAGAGGAGAATTTGAGGAGAGATTAAAAGCAGTGTTACAAGAGGTTTCACGTGCCGGCGGTGATATAATTCTCTTTATAGACGAGCTTCATACTGTTGTCGGTGCGGGTAAAGCCGAAGGCGCAATGGATGCCGGAAATATGCTTAAGCCAATGCTTGCCCGTGGCGAATTGCATTGCATAGGCGCGACAACACTCGATGAATACAGAAAATATATTGAAAAAGACCCTGCACTCGAACGCAGATTCCAGCCAATCATTGTTAATGAACCAAGTGTTGAAGATACAATCTCCATTTTACGCGGTTTACGTGAAAGATATGAACTCCATCATGGTGTGAGGATTCAGGACTCTGCGCTTGTCGCTGCGGCTCAACTCTCTCACAGGTATATTTCAGACAGGTTCCTGCCTGATAAAGCAATAGACCTTGTTGATGAAGCTGCCGCCAAACTCCGCACGGAAATGGAGAGCATGCCGGAGGAATTGGAACAATTGACCCGGCGTGTTACACAATTGGAAATTGAACGCGAGGCTCTTAAAAAAGAAAAGGATGAGGCTTCAAAAAGCCGGCTTGAAAATCTTGAAAAAGAACTCGCAAATCTAAAGAGCCAGAGGGACGCACTATTTGCACAATGGGAAGCAGAGAAAAAATTAATTAATGATCTGAGACAATTGCGCGAGGCGCTTGAAATTGCCAGGAACGAAATGGAACAGGCGCAAAGAAGAGGAGATCTTGGAAAAGTCGCTGAATATAAATACGGAAAAATACCCGCTCTTGAAAAACAGTTAAAAGAACTCGAAGCCAAAGTCTCCAGCGGAGAAAGACGTTTACTGCGTGAGGAAGTTACGGCTGAAGAAATTGCAGAAGTTGTTTCACGATGGACTGGTATTCCGGTTTCAAGATTGATGGAGGGTGAAAAAGAAAAATTGCTTAGACTTGAAGAAGTTCTTCATCAGCGGGTTGTTGGTCAGGATGAAGCGGTAACTGCGGTGGCAAACGCAGTCATCCGGGCTCGTTCCGGGCTTAAAGATCCTAAAAGACCGATTGGCTCTTTTATATTCCTTGGACCGACTGGCGTTGGCAAAACAGAACTTGCGCGTGCTCTCGCTGAAACACTGTTTGACACTGAGGATAACCTTATTCGGATAGACATGAGCGAGTACATGGAAAAGCACAATGTTTCAAGGCTAATCGGCGCTCCGCCGGGATATGTTGGTTATGAAGAAGGTGGTCAGCTCACGGAAGCGGTTCGCAGAAAACCATATTCCGTTGTTTTATTCGATGAAATAGAAAAAGCCCATCACGATGTCTTCAATGTTTTGCTGCAAATACTCGATGATGGACGAGTCACAGATGGTCAAGGACATGTGGTTGATTTTAAGAACACTATAATAATAATGACAAGTAACATTGGCAGCCATTATCTGATTGAAAATGTAGGACAAAACGGAGAAATTCCGGAAAATATCCGAAACCGCGTAATGAATGAACTCAGGTCGCATTTCAGACCTGAATTTCTAAATCGCGTGGACGAAATTGTAATGTTTAAACCTCTCACGCTCGAAGAAATTAAGAAGATCGTTGAGATACAGGTCAACTACCTGAGGAAACGTCTTGAAGACAGACGGATTGAGCTCAATCTCACTGAAAGGGCTCGGGAACATATTGCGCGTGAAGGTTACGACCCGGTGTATGGCGCACGTCCGCTCAAACGATTCATCCAGAGGCATATTGAAACTCCGCTGGCGAAGAAAATCATCGCCGGTGAGGTTCCGGACAATTCAACCGTTACTGTTGACTTCAAAAACGGACAACTTGTCTTTGAGGTTCAGCCCCGTGAATCAAAGAATTAATTAGTGTCCAACGGCTAACCGGGAGAAAATATGTTCCCATTAAAAGACGACATACCGGCGCGGCGATTCCCGTTTGTAACAGTTTCAATAATTGCGCTTAACTGCGCGGTATTCATTATTGAACTGATGGCGGGACGCCGCGTCGAAAATATTTTTCTGATATTCGGAATAGTACCGGTAAGATATACAATACCTGAAATTTCCGAACTCTTTACATGGAAGGAGCAAGCGTACCCATTTATCACATCGATGTTTTTACATGGTGGCTGGATGCATTTAATCAGCAATATGTGGACACTGTGGGTCTTTGGCGACAACGTCGAGGATAAACTGGGTTCATTGAGGTATTTATTCTTTTATCTTGCCGGAGGCATAGCAGCAGCGTTGATGCATATATTTACAAATGTAAACTCCCCTATTCCAACGATTGGAGCAAGTGGCGCAGTGTCAGCAGTTATGGGGGCATACTTCAGGTTTTATCCACATGCGGGTGTTATGACCCTCATTCCCCCCTTCTTTCTTGGTCCATTTTTCAGAATACCGGCTATTTTGTTTTTAGGATGGTGGTTTGTTTTACAATTTTTCAACGGCACTTTGAGTCTTGTAGATAACCCACAGACTGCCGGCGGAGTAGCATGGTGGGCACATGTTGGTGGGTTCATGTTTGGCGTTTTCATCTGCAACATTATTGTCCCACGCAGAAAAAGAAATGCTGATTGGGAATGGGTGTAAAAAAGAGATGTAGATTAAACACTGTCTTTTTATGATCCGAACAAATCTATTCAGTGCTATTAGTTCGGATTATTCCTTTATAAGGACAGCCCCAACCGCCAAAATATAACAAAGGTCTATTTGACTAATTCAGTTAAAAATTAGAGTTACTCTGCTTCTTTAAAATTTTTATAACTAATTCTCGTGGAACACATTGCATTTCCTAATAAACATGGGCATTACTTCCAAATCTTAATACTTCAAATACAAATCCGATAAGCATGCACTAGAAATATAAAAAAAATCAAAAATTATGTGACATTGCTGGATTTAAAATGTCGAATTAATCAGAACTATGAGTTTAATATGCATACTTGCGCCGGTTGTGGTTACTTCATGGCCAGCATTTAGCGCAGTAATAGCTTCGGGCGCTGCAGCCATGGGGTTTTCCACAGCAACTCAAGCCTTCGAAAAAGAGGATAACCAAAACAATATTTCCTCCACGAAAAAAATAAATCTGGAAATTCCGAATAGTGATGTTGTTTTCGACCGCATTGGCAGGAATGAGAGAATTCTGTTGGAAAAAGACGGGATCAAAGTGATATTTGGGAGAGATATCCGAAATCGTGTTTCAATTTGTGTTCAGGGGGAAGGATATACAGACGAATATTTAAGGCAGATTGGAGAAGATTTAAGTAAGCGGATTGTACAGGAATACGTTTATCAAAAAATCATGGCTAACCTTGCTCAAATACAGGGGGTTGTAGTTGAAGAAAGCCGTGAGGAAGACAATTCGATAAGAATTAAAGTCAGAACATGGCAATAACCAAATAAGCTTATGAGACCTAACGAGATTGAATTAAAGATTCTGCCGGATGGCAATGTCGAACTTCATATTCAGGGGATAAAAGGTAAATCTTGTGTAGAGGTTGCGAAGTTTTTTGAAAAATTTGTCGGGGAAATGAAATCCCTCAACTATACAAATGAGTATTATGAACCAGATCAGGACTTAAAATCGGTTTTTGAACAAAAAATCAGTGAAAAAAACGACTGACGATGGACAAATCCAATTCCAGTCAATCGCCATACTATCCGCCACGGGCTAATCTCTGGAGTCCGATTAAGTATTTAGCTTATGAAACAAAAGAAATTATTCAGAGATGGAATTATCGTGTAGCAAATAAAGAGTATGCTCACAGAATTTCGCTATTGCCGTTTGTAATTCCAGGATTTGGATTCATTTATGCGGGAAAGACCCAAATCGGCAGGTTGTCACTGGTTCTCTATTTAATCAGCGCAGTGTTCTTCTTGATAACTCTAGGATTTAAGGAAGCCAATTACATTCTCGCGTTTATGGTTTTTATACATTCTATTAATTTAATCTACTATCTTTTAGGCTTTTTTGGATCGATAAATTTGAGAACGCAGGTTCTTTTTAATATTGCAATCTCAGTCGTTATTGTCCCCGCAGTTTATTACCTTCTGATTAAAGTTTTATTTAATAATTTTATCATTCCGATTAATTATAAAGACACAGTTTTGGTGGGGATTAAAATGGGAAATCCGCAAAAGATTTCCGCAGGCAGTTTGATACTTTTTAAGCAAATAGATTTTCATTTGTATTACAATCAGATTCGTATTATTGGCGGTTTAAACCTTGGTAAAATAATCGCTAAAGAAGGCGAAAAGGTTACTTTTAACAAAAATTTTGTGACTACAAAACACGGAAGTTTCATAAAACCAGTCCATTATCCAATATTGCCTGAATTAAATATACCTACTGGCTCTGTCTTTGTTTTGACAGAGATGAGTGTAAGCGGTAATTTAACACCAGGAATTCAGCAACAAATTGAAAATATAATAGTTAAGCAATCGATTATTAGCATTGATGAATATAAAGGTTATATCCCGAAGACATGGTTTGGCAGAATCCAGTATTATTAGCGAAACAGAGAAATGAATAGATTTTCAAATCTTGAATTCGAAGATGATTTTCAGGGGTTTACAGAAGAAGTTTCCCAAAAGAGGGATGAGGCATTTTTCTTAAATGAAGCACGCAGAGGATGGGAACACGGGAAATTCGAATATGTTTTACGTGCTTATGCAAAAGCGCTCGAGTTTAATCCATCTAATAGTTCTTCCTGGGCAGGACAGGTGCGGGCTTTGATTGAACTCAATGAACTAAGAGAGGCGAAAATATGGGCAGACAAGGCTCTTGAGAAATTTCCGAATGATTCCGAATTACTCGCCGGTAAAGCGGTAACACTGGCACGATTGGGTGATTATGAAGCAGCTTTGGCATTTGCAGACGCTGCTATGGAAAATCAGGGTAATTCACCGATTATCTGGTTATCAAGGGGCGATGTTTTGATGTCAAAGAAAGAAAAATTTGCGGACTATTCAATCGATAAGGCTGTTTATTTTGCATATTCTGATTGGTTCATTTACTGGATGGCATCGAGAATTTATTACTATTATCAGCAATTCTCAAAGGCTTTCAAATATGCGAAGAAATCCATAGAGCTTAATCCGGAGATACCGGTGTGCTGGCATCAAATCGGATTATGCCAGATAGAAATGGGCATGGCTGAACAGGCAAGGCAATCCTGTATGCATGCTCTTGAGTTAAGCCCGGGTAACTCTGCCTTCGAAAGTTCGTTAAATAAATTAAATAACAAAGGTTTTATTTCTCGATTTTTAAGGAGGTTGCGGTCTATAATTAATTCCTGATTATGGTGATAAAAAAGTTAGACCGCTTATTCGAACTTGCGGCGGAATATCGGGCATCTGATTTACATTTAATTGCCGGAATACCACCGGCATTCAGGGTCAACGGAGAAATTATTCTTGCAGATACAGATGCGCTGTCACCGGACGAATTACATGAGATTTTTAATACTATCTTGAACGAAGAACAATCGCGCAAATTTGCAAAAGACTGGGAACTATGTACTTCAATAAATCATCCCGCTGTGGGAAGGATGCGGGCTACAATCTACAAACGAAACGAACATCCAGAGTTCAGCATCCGTTTCTGCGGGCACAGGATTCCATCCCGCGAAGAACTTGGTCTTCCGCCAAAACTTGATGAAATGGCGCGAAAACCAAACGGTTTAATTATTATTACCGGACCCACAGGATCAGGTAAAACTACTACTCTGAACTATCTTGTTGATTTAATTAACTCTGAACGCCGCTGCAAGATAGTTACTATAGAAGATCCGATTGAATTTGTGCACCAGAATAATAAGGCAATAGTTGTTCAACTTGAAGTCCTTACTGACACTCATTCTTTTAACAGCGCTTTAATTCATGTATTAAGACAAGATCCGGACGTTATTGTTGTAGGTGAAATGCGCGACCATCAGGCTATTGCCACTGCATTGACAGCGGCTGAAACAGGACATCTTGTGCTTGCAACTCTGCACTCTCCCAGTGTCTATCAGGCAATCGAACGTATTGTAGGAGTATTTGAAGGTAATGCGCAACGGCAGATAATTCTACAACTTGCAAACTCGTTGCAGTGTATTATCGCGCAGGAACTTGTGCCATCAGTGGATAGAACCAGAAGAGTCCTTGCTTATGAACTCCTCATAGCAACGGGAGCGGTGAGAAATATAATAAGGGAAAATCATTTGCATCAGATAGAAAATGTAATTCAGACAAGCGCTAAAGATGGGATGGTATTGATGGACAATTGCTTGCGTGAACTTTACCAGAAAGCGCTTATAAGTTATGATACTGCTTTAAGCAAGGCAAGAAATCCTGAAAGAATTGCAATTTCAAAGGATTAACCTATGGAGAGATTGAACTTATCCCCCGAAAACAATTTAGCCGCAAATAAGGGCGCTGATCCGTTAAAAGAATTAAGGGTGGTTTTACTTCTTATTAAGATTAACCTTTTGCAGTCGTGGCGGAAAATTAAAACTTTAAAAAATCAGTCAATCCTTTTAACTACTGTAACAGGACTGTTTCTCGCCGGATATATTATTTTTTCATTTTTACTTTTCTATAAAGGGCTTTCATTTGTTGGAAAATTCCCCGGTTTTGGTATGCTACTTATTGAAAGACTACTGTTTCTCATGTTTGCAATCTTATTTGTTCTTTTGCTTTTCAGTAATTTAATAATCAGTTACACAAACCTGTTTAAAAACAGGGAATCAATTTTTCTATTGCACCAGCCAGTCCGATTCCAGACAATTTTTGTATGGAAATTTATTGAGTCCACTGTGCTTGCTTCATGGGCATTTTTATTCCTGATAGCCCCGTTTTTAGTAGCATACGGACTTAACAAACACGTCCCTTGGTATTATTACCCCTATATTGTGATAATGATTGGCTTTTTCATTATTCTCCCGGCAACATTGGGAGCGTGGCTCGCGATTCTGGTTGCAAGGTATATAGAGAATAAGATTTTCCAGATTTTGTCGCTTGTAATAGGGATAAGTATATTATGCGGTTTATATTTTTGGCTAAAGCCAGATCCACTACCGCAGGATGAGTCAAGGGTGCTTGCAGTTATTGACCGTTTACTTGCAAAAACCCGTTTTGTTGAAGAATATTATCTGCCAAGTTACTGGTTGTCTTCCGGAATACTGAATATTTCCGAAGGCTCATACATTGCAGCAAGTTTATATACAATGGTTTTGTTCACTTATGCCCTTTTCTTTTGCGCCATTACATTCACAAAAACAGGAAAACTATTTTACGATTCTGCCTCGTCAGTCCAGAGCCGGAGCAATATTTTCGCAAACTGGTCATTCTTTAAAAAATCGCTGAAGAAAAAGGCAACAATAGATTCCTCTCCGACGTTAATGGAACGTTTCTTCAGACTCTTATGGTGGCTGCCTCCACCAGCGCGAGCTATCCTCATAAAAGATATTCGCCTCTTTCTGCGTGATACAACCCAATGGGCACAAACCCTAATTCTCTTTGGACTCCTAACGGTTTATATAATCAACCTTCGGCATTTTACACATCAATTGACAAATCCATTCTGGATTCATCTTGTTTCTTACTTAAACTTGATGGCATGCGCATTAAATCTTGCCACATTGACAACCCGTTTTATTTATCCACAGTTCTCGCTTGAAGGTAAAAGGCTCTGGATTATCGGCATGGGACCAATTAGTTTAAAGAAAATCATAATCACAAAATTCTGGTTTGCATCTATTGCATGTCTGACAATTACCCTCGGTTTAATCATACTATCGTGCCGAATATTAAAAATGCCGCTGGATAGGACATTATTTTTTGCCATCTCTGTTACAATTATGACATTTACTTTGAACGGGATGGCAATAGGACTGGGTGTGCTTTATCCAAATTTTAAAGAAGATAATCCAAGTAAAATTGTTAGTAGCTTTGGCGGGACATTCTGCCTTATATTAAGTTTCCTTTACATTGTATCGTCTGTTGCACTCCTTGCGATCGGTTCACCATGGTCAAAAATGGGAGTTTCGAGTCCGATAATTCCTCTGGTATGTTGGACATTATTTTCACTCATGTCTGTCGGATTCGGCGTAGTTCCATTACGTCTTAGCCTTGAAAGAGCAAAAGATATTGAAATTTAAAGTGCTACAGACTATTTAAACAAAGTGAGTAAGCCATCTGTATTTTCAAAAGGCACTATAAATATTTTAGTTTTTAAATACTTTGTTGAGTATGTTAACTCTTATAACCATCCGGGTGTTTTCTATGCCATTCCCATGCTGAACTAATAATTGATTCAAGCGAAGGATATTTAGGTTTCCAACCCAATTCACGCTGTGCTTTATCTGCCTTTGCTATTAATCTTGGTGGATCGCCAGGACGGCGCGGCTTTTCCACGACCGGTATTTTTTTGCCTGTAACCTTTTCACAGACTCTGATGACTTCGCGGACAGAATATCCATCACCATTCCCGAGGTTATAAAATCCAACAATACCGGGCTTTAACCCCAGAATATGCGCGCTTGCGAGGTCAACAATATGAATATAATCGCGGATACATGTTCCATCCGGGGTCGGATAATCCGTACCGTATATCTCGCAATGTGTCTTTTTGCCTAATGCCACTTTCAGAACATTTGGAATGAGGTGGGTCTCATTCCGATGGTCTTCGCCAAATTTTTCGGTCGCTCCTGCCGCATTGAAATAACGGAAAGCAACAAATTTAATCCCGTAAATTTTATAATACCATAATAGAATTTTTTCGAACATCAGTTTCGATTCACCATAAGGATTTACCGGGTTTTGCGGATGGTCTTCGGAAATCGGCACCTGTTCGGGGATACCATAAGTCGCGCAGGTTGAACTAAATACAAACTTTCTGACACCTGCTCTTCTGGCAGCCTCTAACAAGTTTAGCGCGCCATAAACATTATTTTTAAAATAACGTCCGGGCTGTTCCATTGACTCAGCCACTAAGGCAAGCGCTGCGAAATGCATTACACCACCAATGTCAGTATGTTTTTTGAAAACATTTTCAATTGTGGAATAATCCTCGATATCGCCTTGGATAAATTCCGCCCGCTCATCCACAGCTTCACGATGTCCTTCGGATAAATTATCCAGAACGACAACTTTGTACCCTGCGTTAAGAAGTTCCTCAACGCATATCGAACCAATATATCCTGCGCCACCTGTAACAAGTATCTTCATTGTTACTATTTAATTCCTTTCAAATGAACAAAGTTTATAGTTCCAAACTATACATTAAATGTCCACAAAATTGTTTTATTCAAATTATCGGGTTAAAATGATACAACATGTCTTGAGTAATAACAGGAATTAAGAGTATTTTACTGCGTGCAAACGGCAAAGAACAGCGATCCTGATATTGCCCTGATTCTCGAAATAAAAAAGGGCAAAAAGGAGGTATTTGCTGTTTTAATTGATAAATACAAAAAGCCACTAATAAACCTGCTGTTCAGATTAGTCCACGACCAAACTGAGGCTGAAGATCTTGCCCAGGCAACATTTGTTCAGGTTTATAAATCGCTGGACAAATTTAATTTTTCATCACGTTTTTCGACATGGATTTTCACTATTGCAAGGAACCTCGCTCTTAACGAATTACGCAGGCGTTCACGTCATCCCGCAGACTCCATGGAATTGGAAGTTGAAAGTGATGAAGGGATTATAATTCATCAATATGAAGATAAAAGGTCGCCTGTCCCATGCGACCATCTGATAAAAGAAGAATTATTTAAAAAGGTAGAAGAGGCGCTTTCAAAACTGCCTGAAAATCAAAGGACTGCAATTATACTTTTTCAGCAGGAGGATATGTCTTACGAGGAAATAGCAGAGGTCCTTGGATGCTCTGTTTCAGCAACTAAATCTCTGATTCACAGGGCTCGTGAAACACTGAAAGCAATTTTAAAACCATATTTACAAACCGGACAGTGGGAGGAAGACAAGCATTTGAAAAACAAAAAAGAACCATAGAAACTTTTTATAATTCATGGTTTAAAAATATTAGGGTTTAAAATGAGCAAGAACGAATTAGAAAAACTCAAAGAACTGGCACTGAGAGGTCTTCTCGATGATGAAAAAGAGAGAAGACTGAGGATGTATATAGAAACCGATCCTTCATGCGCTATTCCTGATATTGATAAGGAAATCTTGCTCGGTAAATTGCTTCGGAATCTGCCAAAGGCGCCTGTATCTTCGAATTTTACAGCGCGTGTAATGTCCGAAATTGAACGTCTTGAAACAGAACCTGTCATTCCTATTGCCAGACCGACTGTATTGGACTGGCTGCTGGAACGCCTTGTGCGAAAACTTTTGGAATTAAAAATTGCTGAGTATCAGTCGCTGCCTCCTAACGAGCGGCAGTTGCGTTTGTTCATGACTGAACTTCGATGGTATCTTGTTACCCTGTTAAAAACCGATCCTATAAGCCGCGAAATGGTAATGGAACAAATTCCGCCTGAATATAAACCGCTTATACGAGAAAGGCTTGCTCACTGGGAAAAATTACCGTCGGATATTCAGAAGGAATTACTCGCCAATGAATACGCACTTCATTTTATTTTAAGAATAACAAATGAAACGCCAGCCATACAGCAAAAGGTGATTTCAACCTTACATCCCCAACAACAAACGCGGATTCTGCAGGTACTGAACGAATGGAATAAAATGCCTGACGAGAGAAAGAAAACAATCACAGATAGTTTCCGTCGCTTGTTTGAACTTTCTGAAAGCGAGCAAAATTCCGCTCTTAGAATGCTTCCACCGGCTGAGAGGGTTAGGATGGAAAACGCACTAAAAGCATTTTCGAATTTACCTCCTGAAGACAAAAAACGCTGTATCGAGTCATTTAAAAAGTTTGCAACAATGAGTGACGAGCAAAGAGAACAGTTTTTAAAAAATGCCATGCGCTGGATTGAAATGAGCCCTGAAGAAAGAAAGGCTTGGAGAGATATTGTCAGGTCAATGCAATCAAAACAGATACCAGATTTACCACCATTGCCTCCGGGGATGATTCACGACGCAACAGCTGCTGTTCACTCTTCGAACTTAAAAACCAACTGAAAGAACCAATAATTTCGCTTTATTTTGATAAGAGAAAACTCAGGAATTATTCTACAATTCTTTATTGTCTCCGAATTCGTCTTTCCATGTTTTCCATGTTCTATATGAACCTGTCAGATTCCTGACCTTAAATCCATATTGTGAAAGTATCCGACATGCAAAATAAGACCTTTGACCACTTTGGCAAGATACAATTATTTCTTTATCTTTTGGTAATTCATTAATCCTGTTCCGGAGTTCATCAAGTGGTATGAAAATAGAATTAGGAATAAAACCGTTTTCCCGCTCGGCAGGTGTTCTTACATCAAGGACGATTGCCCCTCTCCGCTGCAACTCTTCAACTTCATCAAAACGTGCGATTGCCACTAACCCGTCCAAAGCGTTAACCGCTGCCATGCCGGCAAGATTTACAGGGTCTTTTGCCGATCCGAAAGGCGGGGCATAACACAGCTCAAGTTCAGCGAGTTCATCCACTGTCATCCCGGCTTTCATCGCCGTAGCAATTACATCAATGCGTTTTTCCACTCCTTCAGTCCCAATCGCCTGCGCGCCAAGAACCTTGCGGGTTTCAGGTGAAAATAACAATTTAATCGCCACCGGTGAACCTCCGGGATAATATCCTGCATGCGATAATGGATGAAGATGGATAGTTTTAAACCCAATCCCGCTCTTCTTTAATTCTTTTTCGTTGGCTCCGGTTGCTGCGGCTGTCAGATTGAAAACCCGAACCACAAGTGTGCCAAGACTTCCTTCGTAAACCGATTTCCTCCCAAATATGTTATTTGCCGCAATTCGCCCTTGCCTGTTTGCGGGACCAGCAAGCGGAATTAAACAACGTCTGCCGGTAACAAGGTGCTTTACCTCAATCGCATCGCCAATTGCGTATATATATTTATCGTTTGTCTGAAGATACTCGTTCACTTTGATACCGCCTGATTCTCCGATTTCAATACCAGCGGACTTCGCAAGTGCGGTTTCCGGACGCACTCCTGCGCAGAGAATCACAATATCAGCAGGAATCATTTCACCGTTTGCAAGTTTGACAATCGAAGCCTTTGCAATTTCATTACCAGATACCGGAATAAATTCCTTCACAGGATTTTTTAAATACAACTTAATCCCGTTTGATTTAAGTTCTTTATGTATCCATGCCGCCATTTCTATATCAAAAACGGTTAATACCTGTTCAAGCAATTCCACGATGGTAACGTCCAGACCAATCCGTTTCATTTGTTCTGCCATTTCAAGGCCAATGAATCCACCACCGATAATTACTGCATTTTTAGCCTTTTTTTCCTTAATCCAGTTTTTAATGTTTACTGCATCAGGAACATTACGAACAACAAAATGTCCTTCCTGCAAGACTCCGGGAATGGGTGGAATCAATGGCGATGCGCCGGGCGATAATATCAAATAATCATAATCGTGCCAATATTCATTACCAGAAGTTAAATCCTTTACTCTGATTTTTTTACCGTTGCGGTTTATTTCAACCACCTCTGAGTTTACTCTTACATCAATGTTATATCTGTTCTTAAACGACTGTGGGGTTTGCAGAAGAAGATCTGATTCAGACTTAATTTCTTCGCCAACGTAATAAGGAAGGCCACAGTTTGCAAAAGATACGTAGGGACCTTTCTCGAAAATCGTTATTTCTGCCAATTCACTAAGCCTACGTGCCCTTGTAGCAGCGCTTGCTCCACCGGCTACCCCGCCAACTATTGCTATTCTGATTTTATCTTGCATAAATTTAATGTCCCAAAAACTCAAAAAATGTTACGGAAAAAACATTTATTTTTGTATATAATTATAAATAGATACATTATACAACAAGCTGAAACAAATCATTTCCTCAAATACTCATCCACATTCTCTTTGGTAACGAGCCTGAATGGTATGTAAGTTTCCTTTTCAAACGGTTGTTTATTAATAATTTTAACTGCGATTTCCACTGCAGTTGCCCCCTGCCCTTTTGCATCCTGAAATACTGTTGCATCCAGTCGTCCCTCTTTTACAGCTTTCAATGCATCAGCAATAGCGTCAATTCCCACAACAATCACGTTTGATTTCATCTTTGCCTGCTCTAATGCAAGCACCGCTCCCATTGCCATCTCATCATTGTGCGCAAAAACCGCATTAATTTTATTTCCATGAGACTGTATCCAGTTTTCCATAAGACTTACCGCTTTTGCTCTATCCCATTCAGCGGTTTGGCGGGCAAGAACTTTAATCTCAGGATACTTTTTCAGAACTTCATCTGCCCCCTGATCCCGTTTAATCTGTGCTGCTTGTCCCATGAATCCTTGCATGATAACTATGTTACCTTTTCCATTGAGTCGTTTTGCTATATATTCCATTGCTATTTTCCCTGATTCTTCATCTCTTGAACCTACAAATGCAGTTGGCTCGTCGCGGGTTTCTGAATTCACATTGATTATAGGAATTCCTGCTGCAATAGCTTTCTTAACGGACGGCGAACTTGCTTCGACTTCGCATGGATTCAAAATAATTGCATCAACCTTCTGGGCAATAAACGTTTCGACCTGCTGTACCTGTTTTTCCGCATTTCGCTGTGCGTCATAAACGATGAGTCGGACTCCAAGTTCCTTAGCTTTTTCGTTCATCGCTTTGTTTAACATTACAATAAACTCGGATGACAGATTAAGCAGGGAAACACCGATAGTTTTTTGCTGCGATTGCGTTTTGAGAGACTCTTCATTTTGCCCGCTTCTTTTGCAACCGCAAACCATTAAAAGAATTGTCAGAACCAATGTTGTGGTTATTTTGATGTTTATCTTCATAATTCTATATAACTTTACCTGATTCACGTCTGCGCGCCATAGTATCACTCCATACGGCACAGATAATTATAAAGCCTTTTATTATCTGCTGGTAATAAGACGACACATTAAGAAGGTCAAGACCATTATTAATAATTCCCATTAAGAATGCCCCGAGAATAGCGCCGCCAATTCCCCCTACCCCGCCTGATAAACTGGTCCCACCTATCACAGCAGCTGCAATTGCGTCGAGTTCGTAAGCAATTCCAGCATTCGGTTGTCCTGTTGTTATTCTTGAAGCAAGAACAACACCGGCAAGACCAGCAAATGCACCACAGATTGTATATGCAAACAATTTTACACCAACAACATTAACTCCGCACACGTATGCTGTGGCTTCGTTCGAACCAATTGCATAAATATATCGACCATACTTTGTATATCTTAAAAAAACAAAAGAGAAAATACCTGCCGCTGACATAATTAAAACCGGATTTGGTATTCCTAAAAAACTTCCGCCGCTAATAGTAAGAAATGACTCTTTTAATCCGGAAACCGGTTTGCCACCACTTATGACCAATGCAAGCCCACGCGCAATTGTCATCATTCCAAGTGTAACAATAAATGGTGCCACTTTTCCTTTTGACACAACAAATCCGTTGAAGAATCCGCAACACGCGCCGACAAATACACTAGTTAAAACGGCAAAGAAGACCGGTATTTCCGCCGAACGCGCAACAAAAGCAGAAACAACACCAGACAGCGCAACCAACGAACCCAAAGACAAATCTACACCACCGGTTAAAAGAACATAGGTTACACCAATTGCAAGAATACCATTAATCGACACTTGTCTCGCAACTATAATAATATTGTTAAGCGTTAAGAAATTCTCATTCAAAAAAGACAATAAGATGATAAAAATAAATAAAACCGCGATCAGCCCATATCTTGAAATATTATTATTTTTAAGAAATTCCATTTGGACATCCCAAATCGCTTATCATTCTGAAGAATCTGTTCGATTTTTATTACAACAATCAATCACCCATGTATCCCATTCCGAATTTGTAAGCAATACGTAAGAGACAAAAATATAAAAAAAGTTTTCGAGAACAAAACTCCACTCCTTTGCCTGAAACGCTCCTACAGTCAGAATAATAAAAATCAGACCAGAAATAAATACTACATAATTGCGGAAGAGTCCGCAAAGTAGCAACATGCCAAGCGTAATTTCAATATAAGGCAGGCAATATCCGAAGCCGGCGATTAACCAATGTGGTAAGAATGACTCTCGGAGCTTGTCCTCAAGCAAGTATCCTGTAACAAACCACTTCGCATTTTCAAAACTCCATTTACCCTGATAATAGAATTTTCCTGCTGCTGCAAAAAGGAAAAGCAAACCTAATCCCCAACGCAATAACGCAACAGCCGCGTGTGTTGTCCATTTGTCGGATTTCGACTTGCTTTCCATATAGCCGACTTTATTTACGGCGTTACAGGGAGTCGTTCATTGTTTTCCTCGCGTTTAACAAGAATCCCCTGCTCTTTGTATGGTTTAAGCATGAAATGGGTGGAAGTTGAAATCACCCCCGGTATCGTGGCAAGTTTTTCCGAAACAAATCTGGCAACATCCTTCAAGCTATCGCCTTCCACAATAACCATTAAATCATAAGCCCCACTCATCAGGTAGCATGAACGCACTTCATCATACTTTGCAATGCGTTCTGCCAATCTGTCAAAACCGCCGCCGCGTTCCGGAGTAATCTTTACTTCAATAAGCGCACGCACAAGGTCGAGTCCGATTTTTTCCTCGTTCAAAACTGTGCGGTAACCAAGTATAATGCCATTATCCTGTAATTGTTTTATGCGTTTATTTACTTCATCTTCAGAAATGTTTAATAACTTCGAGAGTTCGCTTACGCTGATTCTCGGATTATCCCGTAAAAGTTTTAATAATGTTTCCATAAATCTGCTGTTATGATTTTTAAATAATAATTAATAATATTCAATAGTGCATATTATGTTGAGAAAAAAATGAATTTTATACTTAGCCGATCAATCTAAATAAAAAACCCGGTATTTTATGAAAACAATCGAAACAAGAAGAGAATTTTTAAAGAAATCTTCCGCTTTTTTAGCAGCGGCAACTGTGTTCCCTGCCATTAGAACAAACGGTGCAGAAAGTCCAAATGAAACAATTGTAGTTGCTGTGATGGGACTTGGCAGAGGGAATGACCATGTCCGCGCATTGCTTGAAATTCCCAATGTTCGGATTGCTTATATCTGCGATGCAGATTCGCGGAGATTCCCTGCCACTGAAAAGATTATAGCTTCAAAGCAAAATGTCAGAATGCCCGAAAAAGTAAAAGATTTCAGAAAAATACTCGATGATAAAACTGTTGATGCGCTATTTATTGCAACTCCGAATCACTGGCATTCACCTGCTGCAATTCTCGCGTGCAAGGCAGGTAAACATGTCTATGTAGAAAAGCCTGGGAGTCACAATCCTCATGAATCTGAACTTATTGTGGCGGCTGCCCGTAAATACAAAAGGGTGGTTCAGATGGGTAATCAACGACGCAGTTGGCAGTCATATATTGAAATGGTCCAGAAATTAAAAGAAGGTGTAATCGGTAAAGTTATAACAGCAAGGTGTTATTATACAAATGCTCGTGGCTCAATCGGAACAGGCAAACAGGTTCCCGTTCCACCCGAACTTGACTTTTCTATGTGGCAGGGTCCTGCTCCTGAACGTCCTTATGTCGATAATCTTGTTCACTACAACTGGCATTGGCGGTGGCACTGGGGAAATGGCGAGTTGGGCAACAACGGTGTTCATGCAATTGATATTGCGCGATGGGGACTCGGTGTGGATTTACCAGTCAAAATTACTTATGGTGGCGGAAGATATCATTTTAAAGACGATTGGGAAACGCCGGATACCGGTGTTGCAACCTTTGATTTTGGTGACAAGTTCATAACATGGGAACACAGCAGTTGTCATCCACGGCGCGCAGAAAAATTACCATTTGTATCTTTTTACGGCACAAACGGAACACTAATCATGGAGGATAGCGGTTATCGTATTTACGATGAAACTGGAAAACTTATCTCCGAAATAAAAGCAGGAGAACGGGGCGATAAAGTTCACATTCTGAATTTTCTTAATTGTATTAAAAGTGGAAATAAACCTAACTCTGATATTGAAGAATGCCAGAAAAGCGCTTTGATGTGTCATCTTGGCAACATTGCTTATCGTCTCAATAGGACTATAATGTTTTCTCCGGAAACAAAAAAAATTTTGAATGCCCCTGAAGCAATGCAATACTGGTCAAGAGAATATAGAAAAGGCTGGGAGCCTGAAGTGTAGATGCTATGAGTTACAAATTAAAATCATAATTCAGGCGGGGTTCATATTTCGTTATCCTTTTTATTTAATCACTATTTATTTGCATCTTTAATAATGAAGGTCTATTGATATTTGAAGTTTTATGAATACAAAAAAGTATGATTTTCTGGTAATCGGAAGCGGAATAGCAGGCTTGTTTTTTGCATTAAAGGCTTCAGCCCACGGTAAAGTTGCAATTATTACAAAGAAAGACCGTGCCGAATCGAACACAAATTACGCGCAGGGTGGCATTGCTGCTGTAATGTCCAACGACGATTCGTTTGAACTTCATGTTAAAGATACTTTGACCGCCGGCGCAGGTTTGTGCAAAGAAGAGGTTGTCAGGCAGATAATACAGGAAGGTCCAGCATGCGTTAAAGAACTCATAGATTTGGGGATTGAATTTTCAATCCGCGAATCTGAAAACGGCACAAAAAAGGAACTTGACCTTGGCCGCGAAGGCGGGCATTCAAAACGTCGGATTTTGCATGCGAAAGACATCACAGGCAGGGAAATTGAACGTGGACTTTTACAAGCCGTTTCCAATAACCCAAACATACACATCTATGAAAACCATTTTGCCATAGATCTCATCACAACAAAGAAACTGGGACTGCCGGGAAAAAACAGATGCCTTGGCGCATACGTTTTGAACAAAAATACCGGAGAAGTAATAACATTTTCGGCAAATGCAACTATTCTTGCGACAGGTGGTTGCGGAAAAGTATATGTGTACACAACAAATCCTGATATTGCTACTGGCGACGGGGTTGCTATGGCATACCGAGCTGGGGCAAAAATTGCCAACATGGAATTCATACAATTCCATCCAACCTGCCTTTACCATCCAAAGGCAAAGTCTTTTCTGATTTCTGAGGCAGTACGCGGCGAAGGGGCAGTTCTTAAGACAATTGAAGGAGAGGAATTTATGGATAAATATCACCCATTAAAGTCGCTTGCGCCTCGTGATATTGTTGCAAGGGCAATAGATACAGAGATGAAAAAAAGCGGCGCCGAATATGTACTCCTCGATTGCACAAACCGCCCAGCCCCATTCCTTATTAACAGATTTCCAAATATCTACAAGACATGCTTAAATTACGGTATTGACATGACAAAAGAACCAATTCCGGTTGTTCCGGCGGCACACTACCAGTGTGGCGGAGTCGTCACAGATATTAACGGAGTAACGAACATCGAGGGCTTATATGCAATCGGTGAGGTTGCATGCACCGGACTCCATGGAGCAAACAGGCTCGCGAGCAATTCATTACTTGAGGCTGTAGTTATGGCAAAACGCGCTGCTGAGCACGCTGTTAAAAACAGACTGCCTGAACTAGGGGTAAAAATACCGGAATGGCAAACTGGTAATGCTCATAACCCAGATGAAATGGTTGTGATTTCGCATAACTGGGATGAAATCCGTCGGCTCATGTGGGATTATGTTGGCATTGTAAGGACAACAAAGCGGCTCATGCGCGCTCAGAAGAGAATTTCAAATCTTCAGGAGGAAATCCAGCAGTATTACTGGGATTTTATTGTGACAAGCGATTTGCTTGAATTGCGAAATATTGCAACAGTTGCAGAATTAATTATAAACTGTGCACTGCAAAGAAAGGAGAGCCGAGGACTGCATTACACGCTTGATTATCCTAACCCTGATCCTGCATGGGAAAAACGAGACACAATTATATGCAAAGAAGATTAATTTTTTTGTTGCCTGAGATTCAAAAAGTTTTAAATTTGCTATCTATATGAAAACAATGATTCAAAAAGTATCACGACGTCGGTTTTTATCAACAACCGCAACAGGTATTTCACTCTTCTGGCTTTATCCGAAGTTAACAGAAGTCTCCGGTGCTCAGGAGTCGCCAAATGAAAAACTTAACCTTGCAGGAATCGGAGTTGGCAGCCAGGGTGGCGCGGATGTAAATGCTGCCGCTGCTGAAGGACAGAACATTGTGGCTCTCTGTGATGTCGACGACAAATACGCCGCAAAACAGTATGAACGGTATCCAAAGGCACAAAGATTTAAGGATTACCGTGTAATGCTGGATAAAATGGGCAAGGAAATTGATGGTGTGATTATCGGAACGCCGGATCACACGCATGCAGTCATCGCCATGGAAGCAATGCGCCGTGGCAAACATGTTTATTGTGAGAAACCTCTTGCTCATGATATTCGTGAAGTCAGGGCACTAATGGAAGCCGCTAAAAAATACAAGGTTGTCACACAACTTGGGAATCAGGGACATTCTAGCAATTCAATACGTCGTCTATGCGAATGGGTATGGGCAGGCGCTATCGGAAAGGTGCACACTGTCCATGCAGCATGTGATGCTTTCAGAGATGTATATTCTCAAATCCGAAATTTGGACAAGTTAGACAAGAAATACGATATACCAGAAAGTCTGGATTACGACCTCTGGCTTGGACCGGCACAATATCGACCATATACACCATTCTGGGTTCACTGGAACTGGCGAGGTTGGTTACCTTTTGGAACAGGAACAGTCGGCGATTGGGTATGCCATGTTCTTGATCCGTCTTTCTGGGCACTTGACCTTGATGCGCCTACCTCTGTGACAGCAGAGGTCTCTGATTATGACCCGCAAAAACATGGGCTCACATATCCCCCTGCCACAAAGATTACATTTGAATTTCCTGCCAAAAATGACCGCGGTCCTGTTAAAATTGTATGGTTCGACGGAAATAACAGGATACCAAAGCCAGAAGGTTTTGGAGCAGATGATAAAGTTCCGGGCACAGGAGCCATTCTGTTCGGAGATAAAGGTATGATTGTCCATGGTTCTCATGGCGCCGGCGGCTGCAGACTTATCCCAGAAGCGCTTATGGAACAGTATTCCGGTAAAAATGCGCCGCCTGAAAAGATAAAACGGGTAAAGAGTCACATGTGGGATTGGATTGATGCAATTAAGAACAACAGGCAGGCAGGCTCACACTTTGGATATGGCGGGATGTTAACACAAATTGCATTGCTCGGTGTCATCGCAATTAAATTCCCGGGACAAATATTAAAATGGGATAACGAGAAAATGCGCTTCACAAATAATGATGAAGCAAACAAATACATAAGCCCTCCTTACAGGGAAGGTTGGAAATTATAATAAACAGAAATTATAGAATTTCAAATTTAAACATTCGCCTCTGGTTTTTAACAGGGGAATGGATTGTTTTTTTAACAAATAATTTGCAAAACTAAATTTTAATTTTATATTTCTGAAATATGATTAGCCGACGAGACTTTTTAAGTAGGTCCGGTTTGATAGCAGCAGTTGCCGCTATACCGCAGACTGTCCGCTCTGCTGAGGAAGCTCAGAAGTTAGCAAATCATAAACCCAAAAATATCATTCATCTTGTCGCTGACGGCACAAGCATGGGGACAATTTGTCTTGCCGATCACTTCTCTTACAAGGTTCGCGGTCGTGGTCTCACCTGGGTTGCTCTGATGAATAATCCGGCAATCAATTTTGCTTGGGTGGACATGCGTTCGCTGAACTCTCTTGTAACGGACTCAGCCGCTGCGGCTTCCAGCTGGGGTAGCGGTTCACGTGTGTTAAACGGCGCATTAAATCAGCTCCCTGACGGTACAACCCTTAAAACACTTTATGAACTATTTGGTGAGGCGGGATGGAAACGCGGTTTAGTAACAACAACAGAAATTACACACGCCACACCGGCAGGTTTTGCTGCAAATGTGGATGAACGTGATACTGGAAACTTGATTGCAATTCAGTATCTTCAGCGCAAAATTGATGTCCTTCTTGGTGGTGGGCAAAAGTTCTTCACGCCAACAGGACGTAGCGATAAACGCAATCTGAAAGCTGACTTTGCAAAAGCAGGCTATGAAGTAATGGAAGATGTTGAAGCGCTTAAACTCGCTTCAGTGGAAAAACCATGGTTAGGGATTTTTGATAAATCTCATCTTCCATTCATGATTGACTTACTCAACAACGAAAAAATCAAAGCAAAGATTCCTACCCTTTCATTTATGGCAAAACGCGCCCTTGAATGGCTTTCAAGGTATCCTAATTTTATACTGCAAGTCGAAGGTGGTCGCATAGACCATGCGGCACATAACTGCGACGCGCCGGCGGCAATACAGGAAGTGCTGGAATTTGACAAAGCAATCGATGTCTGCCTTGAATTTCAGGCACAGAATCCGGAAACTCTAATTATAATTACAGTTGACCATGGTAACGGAAATCCTGGGTTAAATGGGATGGGCAAAACTTACGGGCAAAGTTCCTGGTTGTTTGCAAATGTCGCAGGATTCAAAGCATCATTTCCGGAAATTTTAAAAGCAATAAAAAGTGGTGGTAAAACAACCTCAGAGGAAAAGAAAGAAGAAGATACAAAAGAAGATGAAGGTGTCTCAGCCGTTAATAATAATAGAAGCTATAGTGGTTCTACTACGACGCAACAAGTTTCTTTACCGAGTCCAGAAAAAATTGTGGAGATAATACGGGAGAAAACCGGGTTGCCGTATGTTTCATCGCGTCGCGCAGAGGTGTTCCGCTCGCTTCTGGACAAGAAGACGTTTGTCCTTTATGAAGTAATGAACAATGAAAACGCTCATCTTTCACAATTACTTGCAAATTATATAGGTATTGGATGGGCAAGCGGTTCACATACATCAGATTATGTTCCCTTAACCGCAATCGGTCCGGGTTCAGATAAATTTAGAGGGTTTTTACAGAATACGCAGGTCTTTTATAACTACTTGTCCCTTGCAAACATAGATTATAAAAACCCGACTCTTGACCTTCTCGCATTCGAAGGTAAGGGGCTAGAAGCGCATGAGGTAGAAAACATTGCAGAATATTCTGAGACTGACTACTCATCGTTTGCATAAAAATTAAATAAGATCCATTATTTAAACAATTAAAGCTAAATTTTTTGCCCTTAGGATTTTTTCTGCTTTTAAATTCTGCTATTATTATAATAAAATTCGCCATCAGGGAGTTTTCTGATATTTATTTAAATCATTGGGCAATATGAATAAATACATATTTTTATTGTGTCTGTTTAACTTATTTTGGGCAGGCGCACTGGTAGCATATAAAATTCTGTGCGACTATTTGTCTCCGGGTGTGATTGTTACTATCAGATTTGGGATCGCCGGAATTGTGTTAATACCAATCTATTTTTTCTTAAAAGGCGATCCACCGAAGGGAAAAGATCTTATAAAAACCGTTATTATGGGGTTTCTGATTTTTTCGCTTGGTCATAGGCTTCAGGTTATAGGAAACAATCTTGGAGGCGCCGGCAATTCCGCAATTATAATGGCAATGGAACCGCTCCTGGCATCTGTTGCTGCTGCTATTTTCCTGCACGAATCCATACCTCAGAAGAGATGGATAGGATTTGTGCTCGGACTAATCGGTGTTGTTATACTTAATGGTGTCTGGAGAAAAGATTTCCAATGGACAGGACTTGGCGCCAGTGCTTTGTTTATCTCATCTCTTGCGTGCGAAATTGCATATTCAATAATCGGGAAACCTGTTGTTGCGAGGGCGAATCCCGGAAAGGTACTATGTATTACCCTTCTAAGTGGTTTGGCTTTTAACCTGTTATTAGAGTGGAAAAATCTCATTTCCATTCCGCATGATCTTCCATTGAAAGTCTGGTTATTATTTTTATATTTGTCAATTTTGTGTACACTGCTTGGTTACTGGGTATGGTTGAACGCAATAAGGGTCATAGATGTTAATCTGGCTGCCCTTTCAATATTTCTTCAGCCAATCGCCGGTGTTCCGATAGCTGCCATTTTTTTGGGCGAAAAAATTCACATAGGACAAATTCTTGGTGGTATAATAATTGGCGCCGGCTTAATTATTGGTTTCAGCAACAGTAATCGAAAATCGGACAACAACAGCAAAGACCACTAACCTCATTTCGGAAATACAAAGAGGCAAAGATTTATTAAGGGGTTTATTTCAGGATTTTATTCAGCCGGCTTTAACAAAATATAATCCAGTCCAAACATATAGGCTTTGACTGCCTTTTCATTTGCGCCAACGACAGTAACCTCAAACAGGTTTTCGCCTTCTTTCAGGTCAAAAGTTCCAAGTTCGATCTCATTTGTTGGTCTAACTTCCGGATTATAAAAATCGATTGGATCACCGGCTTTAACGCCGTTAATAACCTGTTCACACTTGTCCTTCCATAATTTCCGGGACCATCGCATCTTGGCTGAGCATGGTAAGCATGGGTAAAACGATCTGGACAGCACCATGCAAAACCGTAGTAATCCTCAGTTCCTGTGCCAAAATGACTCGGAAATTTTTCTCCATCAACATATATTTTTTCATCCCCTTCTCCCCACCAATCCTTGACAGGATTATCAATAAAGAAGGCAACGCCTCCGAATACCCCCTTCCCTTCCACGGTTAAATAATTATAATCGAACATAGGACGAGTTGGCACGTTGAAATCGGCTTTCCACCCGGCATGGAAATACATAGTATTTTCTGTCCAGCGATAATCTATAGTTGTAAATTCGATTTCAAACTCAGCGTCTTCTCTGGTCATTGCCACTAATTCGAACATTGCGTTTTCTTTAAACGGCATAATCCAGTTGCAATACATTGTCCCGTCTTTCTTCATTCCAAGCGGTAGTGATTGATATGGATTTATACCCGGAGCGCTCCCAAAAAAGTCCCCAATCGGCGCTTCAATTGTTTTCTGTTTATCAAAGTATGCTTTTAAAATCACTCCGCGTAAAACGGCTTCTATGTTGGGAGATTTCACTTTAGCGACAATTCGCGCTACTGCTCCAGGCCCATTAAACATACCGATAGTGGTTATTCCACCTATAATTTTGCCACTCCATGAGTGTTTTGCCCCGCCCGCAACTGCGCCGCATGTTTCGGGATTATCCAGACACTTTGCAAGCTTTTCAATTGTGGGTTGTAGGGTATTAATCATCTCAGCTTTAAATGTTTCAACCTTTGTACCGGTTGGATAAGTACGATAATTTACATGATAATAGAATCCGCCCTTATCACTTGTAACCTTGCAACTCTTTGCATAGGTAATTGGGAAATAAAGATTCCATCCCTTGCTGTATTCACCGGCAATAGGGCGTGGAAGTCCCGGATATTTCCCGCCAAGTATCTCGTTCATTGGTGATTCAATCACAGGTTTTTCGTTGCCATCGAGGTAAATTCGAAGAATACCGGTTGGATTTGCTGACCATATTCTAACAATTGCCCCGGGACCTTCGGCGTCCATCATAACGTATTCTTTTCTACCGGCATTTTCCTCTAGATAAATGTTTTGAATTAAATCAGAAAAATTTAAGTCTATTAGAATAAGTATGAAGAAGATAGTATTAATAGTTGCAGTTGCGCTCATTGGAGCGTGTGGACATATATTGGGAGCCGACAATCCGTTCATCGGACGCTGGGCATTGACGATTCCTGGCGGCGGGGCTGGCTGGCTTGGAATCAACGAAGAAAATGGGAAATTGACCGGCAGTATTCTATGGGGTGGCGGTAGTGTTGTCCCGGTTTCAAGCGTAAAAGTTGAGGGCGATACCCTTATTGTTACCCGAGAATATAATATTAAACGGAAAGACGCATCAGGTCAGACCATTAATGTCAAGGAGGTCGAAATCATCAGGGCAACCCTGGATGGTGATAAAATGAACCTTACAATAGAACGTGATTACGGAAATGGCAAAGTTTCAAAGAAAACTCCGTTTACAGGCAAACGGATTCCGCCACTTCCACCAAAACCTGACCTTACAAAAGTTAAGTTTGGCGAACCAATTGTTCTTTTCAACGGCAAGGACCTGACAGGTTGGCGGCTTACTGATCCTAATTCCGTCAATGGTTGGGTGGTTGAAGATGGAATTCTGAGAAATAAGGCAGAACAAGAGCCTGGTAAACCACACAAAAACTACGGCAACCTTAGAACAGACAGAGAATTCGAAGACTTTAATCTAACACTTGAAGTTCGTGTGCCAAAAGGCGGTAACAGCGGTATTTACCTTCGTGGAATTTATGAAGTTCAGGTGGCAGATTCGTTCGGCAAACCTGCTGATTCTCATGGCATGGGTGGGATTTACAGTCGCATTACGCCAAAAGTTAACGCGGCAAAACCTGCCGGCGAGTGGCAATCGTTTGATATTACACTTGTTGATAGACACGTAACAGTGATATTAAACGGACAAAAAATCATTGATAATGAGCCGTTGCTTGGCTGCACCGGTGGCGCATTGTGGTCGGATGAATTCCGACCCGGACCGATATACCTCCAGGGTGATCATACTTCTGTGGATTATCGGAATATTGTAATTCGTCCAGTAATTAAAAATTAATTAATCAGAACGATGTTGAATTCATCGAAATCCGGGAACAGTAAGTTCCTGGATTTTTATTTTTAACACCTCGCAAGATTCAAAAATATTTATACTTACCAAATATTGTTAAGAAAGTTAACCATCTCAAATTATATGATAGAGTAATTTAGACCTTTATTTATTTTAATAGAATTTGCTGGTAATCAATTACATTTGGTGTTGTATTAAAAAGGTTTTTAATATAAAAATTCAAAGTCTATGACCACAATTTTAAATGGCAGATACGAAGACTTACCACCTCGGAAAATTAATGAGGTGGCAGAAGAGTTAAAGATAAATCCAGACAGAGTCTGGAACCATGGGCATTATATTGCAAAGATTCTTATTGATGAACTATTTGAGCGTCAGAATCGGAAGGACGGAGAACTCATCCTTGTCACTGCAATGACTCCTACTCCTCAGGGAGAAGGTAAAACAACTACAACAATAGGTTTAGCTGATGCTTTAAGAAAGATTGGAAAAAGTTCGATGATATGCATCCGAGAGCCGTCGCTCGGACCATATTTTGGAATAAAAGGCGGCGGAACCGGTTCCGGAAAGGCGCAAGTTGTTCCTGCTGAAGATATAAACCTTCATTTCGTGGGCGATATGTATGCCGTTGAAAAGGCAAATAACCTTCTTGCGGCGATGCTGGATAATCACCTTCAGCATGGGAATGAACTTGGAATTGACCCACGCCGCGTTGTTCTGAAACGCGTTATCGACCTAAATGACCGTGCCTTGCGGGATATTATAATCGGGCTTGGTGGTCCAATGAATGGCGTTCCAAGACGCGACGGGTTTAATATAAATCCGGCGTCAGAAGTAATGGCAATCCTTTGTCTTGCTAAAGATTTCTTTGACCTTGGCGAAAGATTGTCCCGAATGGTTGTAGCTTTTACATATAAGAATGAACCTGTAAAAGCCGAAGCCCTTCAGGCTGTTGGTGCAATGCAGGTTTTGTTGAGGGATGCAATCCATCCTAATCTTGTACAGTCTATTGAAGGCACACCTGCTTTTGTTCATGGAGGTCCTTTTGCAAACATTGCGCATGGAACAAATACAGCGATTGCAACACGAATGGCTTTGAAACTTGCTGATTATGTAGTTACAGAAGCAGGTTTTGCCACTGACCTTGGTGCAGAAAAATTCTTCCACATCAAATGCAGAATAGCCGGGCTGAAACCATCAGCTGTTGTTATAGTTGCAACAGCCAAGGCGGTTGAATATCATGGTGGCAGAAAACCAACAGGAGGGTTCGGGAATTTGCTTAAGCACATCGAAAATATACGTGCTTTTGGGCTCGAACCTGTCGTTGCAATTAACCGATTTACGGACGATAAACCTCAGGACCTTTCGGCAATTGTTAAGTTCTGCGAAAAGAATGATGTTGAAGCCATAATTGCAGAACATTATCAAAAGGGTGGCGAGGGCGCTGTTGAACTTGCAAATGCAGTCCTGCGCGCAATTCAGAAAAATAAGAGAAGAAAATTCAGATTCCTTTATGATCTTAATTTGCCGCTCGAAAAGAAAATCGAAAAGGTCGCGCGAACAATTTACGGCGCAGACGGTGTTGAGTTCGATAAAACTGCGCAAAATGACCTAAAAACTCTTGAGAAACTTGGCTATTCAAATCTTCCAATATGCGTTGCTAAAACCCCTCTTTCGCTTTCAGATGATGCATCTTTAAGAGGCAGACCAACTGGGTTTAAGATCAGAGTCAACGAACTTCGCATAAGCGCTGGCGCAGGTTTCGTGGTTGTCATTTGTGGTAATATTGTTACTATGCCAGGACTTCCTAAAGTTCCCGCGGCAGCAAGGATTAAAATCCTTCCGGATGGTAGGGCGACAGGTTTGTCGTAATCTCCTAATTGCAAAGTAAAATAAATATACCAATTCAGGTCTTGCAGGGAATGAAGTGAATTAAATTTTTGAGCTAAAAACTTAAAAATTTTTTATCTTGATAGATATCCTATAACGATTAGAATCCGCCTTATGAAATCAAAAAATAATAACCTTGGATTGTCTCTTTCTCGCCGCAATTTTCTAAAGGCTTCTGCATTTGCGTCAGTTTTTACTGTGATTAACTATTCACTTCATTCTGCAGAAAAAACTGCAGGCGGAGAAACAAAGAAAAACTATCCAATCCGGCTCGGCGCTCCGATATTCAGGAAAGAAGATGACCCTGAAAAACTTGCGGCAGCACATCGCGAACTTGGCTATTCAGCGGCTTATTGTCCCAATGTCAATCTAAACGATAAGGAACGGATAAAAGCAATCAGTAAGGCATTCGAAAAACACAATGTAGTTATTGCTGAGGTCGGTAGATGGTGTAACCTGCTTGACCCTGATGCTGATAAGAGGAAAAAGAATCTCCAGTTTGTAACTGAAGGACTTGCGCTTGCAGAAGAGATAGGAGCCTTATGTTGTGTTGATATTGCGGGTTCATTTAATCCCAAGGTATGGTTCGGACCACACCCGGAGAATTTTTCAGCCACATTTTTTGACGCCGCCGTGGAGAATGCTCGAAAGATTATCGATGCGGTAAAACCTACCCGGGCAAAATTCTGTTATGAGATGATGGGATGGGCAATTCCAGAATCCCCCGATAGATACCTAAAACTCCTGAAGGCGGTTGACCGTAAACAGTTTGGTGTCCACCTCGATGTATGCAACCTCATAAATTCACCGGAAAAATTCTATCGTAACACAGATTTGATAAACGAATGTTTTGACAAACTCGGCAAGTACATAGTCAGTTCTCACGCCAAAGATCTTACCTGGGATGTTGAGATGAACGTGCACTTCAGAGAGGTCATTCCGGGAACCGGTTCTGTGGATTACAAAACATGGTTAACAAGACTTTCACAATTGAGCCATACCCCACCTTTGATGATTGAACATCTCTCGTCAGAAAAGGAATATCTGCAGGCGCGCGATTTTATATTAGGAGTCGGAAAATCACTAAATCTTAATTTCGCATAATTGCGATAATTTTTTGTATTTGTAAGACTTTCCGGAATTCGCCTTGCGGTTTGATTCTGCTAAAAGTCTCTGGTTTATGGCTTCCATTGATAAACGAGTATTTTCGCCTTGTAATCTTCCTCCAGAAAAATTACATATTCCCCGTTCTTTCTCTTAACAGCCCGAAGACATTCGCGAATATCCTGCAATCCAATCTCACCTATTTCAGCGGATGGTTCCATAAATCCAACAGACTCACCGGTATCTGCCCTGAAAACCTCAATATGACCTGTTGAGAATTTCATTGCTTTCGAAGCGCCTGTGTAAGGAACGAAAATATAATCTCCGGCAACATCAAATCCCATAGGCTCGCACGAAGAATGGCCTTTTGAACCAACCTCGTAAGGGGCAGTGATTATCCAGCGAAGCTTTCTGTTCGGGGAACTCCAGTTATCGTAACGCGCAATCACAGGTCCCATTGGTTTCCAGTGCTGGTTCTTATGCTCATCGGTGGTTCCTCCAAGAAACATGACATCTTTTTCCGGCAAATACCGCAATCGTTTGACCTGTTTAAATTCCGAAGGCTTTTGAAAAAATTCAACACGGTTAAAGCCCCAAATTGGATTGTTAAATTTGTCAAAACCCTGAAAAACGAACTTTCGAATCCCGGCAGTTTCAAATGCTTGCCAGATATTTCCGAGTTCATCTACCCAGAACCCCTGAGAGTAAGGGGCGTCTTTTAAATCATTGGACATGAACTCGTCTGAATCAAATTTTCCGTTCCCGTTTGAATCGCGCCAGAACCATTCCCCTTTTGCTGGTTGATAACTCGGAAAACCAGTTTTTGTTTTGATGTATCTTCCTGAATAAAGTCCTGATGGTATGGCAATTTCTCCATCTGTTTTCTCGTTGAACTTATAAATTTGTAGCCTTTCCGAATTCATATCCAATACAAAAAGGATGCGATTATTATTAATTCGCCTTACCCAAGCGCCTGCGCTCCAGATATTGAGTCGTGGGTCTTCAGGAAATTTGAACTTATTTACTGTATAACCAATATAAGCCCACTGTTCGCCTGGTTTTTTGGAGTAATCGAGTTTAAAATGCTCTTCTTTGGTAAAGACTTCAGTATCGTCAATTGGATCAACATCAGCCATATCAACGAACTCAAGTCCAAATAACCGCCAATTAAGTTTACCGCTTGAAAGATTGTAGCTTTCCAGAATAGTGCTACCCCCACCAGTGCAACCGTGATGGGCAACGTAAATATTGCCAGAATTATCACAACCTACCGCAACAGGGTCATTAAACCGCCTGTCACCAAATCTGCCTGGGACTCCGCTGAAAATGCCACCTTTTTCTCCGAATGCATCTATTTGTCTTGGATTTTTATCCAAATTTCCAAAGATGAGGATTTGCTGGTTTATTCCTGCATCGGCCACGAGGAGTTCATTTTTGGGAGTAAGAGCAATTGCCTTTGGAACTACATTTGGGGCAAAATCTATTTTGGGCGAAACGATCTCTCCGTTCTGGTTTAACCTGATTATAGATTGTCTTTGATTGCCTATCGGTTCCTGCAAGACCCACAGATACCCGTTTTTATCTAAAATCAAAGGACCAGAACGTTCAACTTTCCATACCCCTAGTCTCTCCATACTTTCGGTATCGAATATTTTTATTGTTCCGTCATAAGGACAACTCACGTATAAGCGGTTTTCCGATGCAGCCATTCCTGTGATATTTTTAAACCTGTTGTCTAATGAACCTTGTTCAACCGGCAGTTCGTCCACCACAAGAAATGCTTGTTTAAGGGTATCGCCTTTCCCGCCCTTTCCGTTCGGGAAAGAGGCGCCTTTCTGGATGTTTGTTAAAAACCGTCTGGAGACTCCAACCCAGTCAAAGCCCTTCGGAGGCCAGGTGTTAGGATCCTGAAGATTTCCACCCTCATTATTCATTCTCCCGCCGATAAAGAGATATTTACTGTTTGCGGCAACTGCGTAACCGCCCTGGTTCCCCCAGCCATGTGTATGACCGGCAATTGCCACAACTTCTCCGTTCCTGAACATTGTGCAATTAGCACCGCCTTCCTCCCAGTGGACATTTGAAAAGACAGTTCCATCGGGTAAAACGCAAATTGCGTCAATATCCTGCGGAACGTGACGTTTGGCACCCGGGTAAGTGTTGCCAATCCAGCCTACTGTATAATTTAATTTTTCTGAAGCAAAACCCGTGATTATACAAACCAGTAAAACAAAAAACGGCTTCATTTTTCTACACATTAGAAAACAATTCCAATTTGAATCTGCTCTAAGTTATTTCCCTTCGGTTAAACGATTAACAAGAAAATCGCGAAAACCATCAAGCGATTTCCATTCAGTAGCGCACTTTACTTTCTTAGCATTCTCGTCAATTAACGTAAAACCTTTATCATCAACGCGAATGCCAAGCGTTTCTACATTAACCAAATCCGTGCTTAAAGCCAAATATACAGCCACAGTATCAAACAAGGTACTTGACCGTTCCTCAGCCGCTTTAGGATCTTTTGAACTCCAAATTCGATAATTTTGAATAATTACTTTGCAAATCGGATCCTGCGAATCACGAATCTTCCGATAACGATCACCGGAAAGATTTACAAGACCACAGGTATCGAGTGGCGTGATGAGCATATCCCACGGCGCAGAGAAAACTTTCTGGCAAGCTTTGACATCTGCTTTTACATTCCACTCAGCCGAAATGTCTTTGCTTCCGCCATAGCCCTTTCTCACGCTACCGTGCATCCCTACAAATCTTGCCTTTTGCGCTATCCCCGCCTCGCGTTCCAGCGCAGCAGCGATATTCGGCAATGGTCCTATGCATATCAATGTAATTTGTTCTTTTGAATTCATTATTGTATCTATAATTGCCTGAACCCCGTCGGGATAAATCTTACCGGGATATTTATTTATATTATAATCTTTAACCCAATCAGATTGAGGACCACCACCGTGGACGCTCGTATCAATACCGATACCGATTGGAATATCTGTCCTTCCGACAGTTTCTAAAAACTTGGCGATTATTTTTGCCCTGTATAACGGTTTGCCATAATCGCCAACAACGAGTTTAACATCAAATTCAGGGGATTTTAGCAGTAAACCGAGTGCCCAGGTATCGTCGATGTCGTCGCCGATATCTGTATCAAGAATAACCGGAATTGATTTTGGCGGTTGCGCGCCAAGACAATTACGTGCAGGGAAAACAATTGATAATATCATCAAAGCAATGAACAAAACCCCGACAGTATTACTGATTTTTTTCAAATTAGTTTTCATAGTTCTATCTTGTTAAAGCAAGACAATCTTTCAAGTGGAAATATTCAAAAAATTTTCAATCGGGCAAAATCTGAAAAACAATTCTTCATTGATGAAGAGATTAAAAACGAGTCAATTTAAGTAATCATTTAATAAAATAGACGTAGTCTCCACGTTGCTATGGAAATATCTTGTTCAGGGCAAATAAAAATTTTGTTTGGTTAAATATAGACGAAATCCAAATGTGAAGTATTTTAAAGAGTGAAAATTCTGATAGAATTACATTCTATCAAATTAGTAGTGTTTTGATGAAGTTTATGGACGAAGAAATTTATAATGTAGTTGACGAGAATGATAAGGTAATCGGTTCAGCGCCACGCGAAGAAATTCATCGGTTAGGATTAAAACACCGTGCAGTTCATATCTTGGTTTTCAATTCCAAAGGGGAAGTGTTTTTACAAAAACGATCCATGAAAAAAGATCGTTGTCCGGGATTATGGGATTCATCGGCTTCCGGACACGTGGATAGAGAAGAAACTTACGATGACACTGCAAAACGGGAGCTTCATGAAGAGTTGGGCATTCTCTGTAAAGATTCGCCGACCCGGTTATTTAAATTGCCAGCTTCCGAAGAGACTGATAATGAACATGTTTATGTCTATTGCGCAAGGCATGAAGGACCATTTAATCTAAATAAAGACGAAATTGAGACAGGTCTTTGGGTATCCCCGGATTCATTAAATGAATGGATTAAAAAATCCCCGCAGGACTTCTCAAGGTCATTCCTCATAATTTGGGAAAAAATTTCCGGGCAAATACAAACTCTATGTCATTTATCCTGTTGAAAAAAGACAAATAATTTTTAATTTATCAATTCAGCAATTACTGTTATTATTTTTAAAATTTATTGGGATTCCATATGAGCAAAACTCCTTTTAGCCGTGATGAAATTACGGAAATGATAGAAGGGCTAAACCAGTTAGCCCGCAACATGTGGTGGACGTGGAACCAGGAAGCGCAGGAACTTTTTGCCGAACTTTCACCACGGGCATGGCAGAACCTTTACCATAATGCAGTGGCAATTCTCCATGAGGTAAGTGACTATGAATTGCGTGTGCGTTTACAAGATCCTGAATTTGCCGCAAGAGTAAAAGAGGTTTTGAAACTCTTCAACAATTACATGAACGAGACCAACACATGGGCAAGCCAGCACGCTCCGCAATTTGAAAAAAATCCAATAGCATATTTTAGCGCCGAATTCGGGTTTCATGAATCATTACCTATCGCTGCCGGTGGTCTTGGTATTCTTTCTGGAGACCATACAAAATCAGCAAGTGACCTTGGACTTGGGTTTGTAGGGGTATCTTTATTCTATCGCGAAGGTTATTTCATGCAGAGCATCAACCAGGATAATTGGCAGGTAGAATACTACAGCCATTTAAATCCCAAAAACCTCGCAATGGAACCGGTTTTAAATGCCAAAGGAGAGCCAATAGTTTGTTCAGTAGAGATTGATTTAAGTCAGGTTTATTTTCAGGCTTGGAGGGTTAATGTCGGAAGATGCTACGTACTACTTTTAGATACCGACAGACCGGAAAACGAACCGCGTTTCAGGGAAATTGCATACCGTGTTTACGGCGGCGACCAAACAACCCGTATCATGCAGGAAATGTTACTTGGCATTGGGGGCGTAAGAATGCTCCGCGCGTTGGGAATCCAGCCCTCCGTTTTCCACATGAATGAGGGACATTCGGCATTTTTAATTCTTGAACTAATACGCGAAAAAATTGCGGCAGGCAAAACTTTTGAGGAGGCATTTGAAGAAACGCGACAGGAATGCGTTTTCACCACACATACGCCAGTCGAAGCCGGGCATGATCGTTTTTCAAGAGAATTAATGGAGTACGCCTTTTTAAGATACATTAAGTCGCTTCGTATTTCGTTAGATAAACTAATGGAGCTTGGTCGGGTTAATCCAAATAATCAGAATGAACCTTTCTGCATGACAGTGTTAGCATTGAAAGGATCACGTGCGGCAAACGGGGTCAGCGAACTCCACGGGCGTGTAAGCCGTCAGATGTGGCACTGTCTTTATCCTGATTTGCCGGTTGATAAAGTGCCAATTGGTCACATTACAAACGGAATTCATCTCTTGGGATGGATGAAAGGTCCCGTTCGCAAATTCTGGCGAAGGAAATTTGCCGCCTCCCAAACTTCAGTTCACATGGGAGAGACTACAAGTTTTTGGGTTAAAAAACCAACAATTGATTGGGAATCAGAGATTAACTCCGAAGAATTCTGGAAACGAATGGAAGACCCTGAGTTTATTTCGGACGAGGAGATTTGGGCTTTAAGATATAGATTGCGTCGGGAATTAATTGAGTTTACACGCAGGCGTCTCTTGTTCCAGGAAAGACGCCCCCAGCAGGATTTTATTGCCTATGATAATCTCTTAAACCCGGACGCTCTTACCATTGGGTTCGCCAGAAGATTCGCAGTTTATAAACGTGCGACTCTCATTTTCAAACAATATGACAATATAGTAAAACTTGTTAAAGACACTGCCCGACCGATTCAATTTATTTTTGCAGGCAAGGCGCATCCGCGTGATGATGAAGGCAAACGCCTTATCCAGCAAATAGTTCACTTGAGTAAATATAGCGACCTCAAAGGGCATCTTGTTTTCATCGAAAATTATGATATCCACGTTGCCCGTCAGATGATTTCAGGTTGCGATGTATGGTTGAATACGCCGCGGCGCCCATTAGAGGCTTCTGGAACCAGCGGAATGAAAGCTGGGTGTCACGGTTGCTTAAATCTAAGCATACTCGATGGCTGGTGGCGCGAAGGATATGATGGAACGAATGGGTTTGCGATTGGCGAAGATTCTCATCCCCCATCTGTAGAGGAACAAGATAGAGTTGACAGTGAAAACCTATACAGGGTGTTAACTGAAGAGGTAATACCGTGTTTTTATAATCGCGATGCAAATGGTATTCCGCGTCAATGGATTAAAAAAATCCGTCGCGCTATGGCAACACTTGTCCCAAGATTTACAACATGGCGGATGGTGCAGGAATATACCTTGAAATATTACATTAAACCTGGCGTAGAAATAAAGCCTAACCCTGAAGTAAAAAACGTGTAAATTACCGGATAATGCAACAACAATCATGCCGGTTATTTAGAGCAAATTAACCCACAACTTCGGCGTATGTTTATAAGTAAAATCCGGTCAGTAGTAACCATAACAATAATTATGTTATGGTTGACACAAGTTTTCTCGCTTGAATGGGAAGAAAAAGGTTATTACAGAAGCGCGCCTGTAAAATATGATTCATCCAAAAAAATCGGTTTTACAAGAATTTCACCAAGGGAAAGTGGAGTTTTATTTACCAATATTTTACTTCCGGAATATGAAATTGAGAACCAAAACCTCATAAGCGGCTCTGGCGTGGCTCTCGGTGACATTGATAACGATGGATGGTGCGACATCTATTTTTGCAACCTCAACGGGGAAAATAAAATTTACCGTAATCTTGGAAATTTTAAATTTGAGGATTTTACAGAAAAAAGCGGAATAAAAATTTCAAACCAATTATGTCGGGGAGCAGTCTTTGCGGATGTTGATGGAGACAATGACCTTGATCTCATTCTTACATTCAACGGAAGAGGGGCAAGGATGTTTATTAATGACGGTAAGGGGCATTTTACCGAAGACACTCAAACTGAATTTTCAACAAAGCGCGGTGGTACTTCTATAGCGCTTGGCGATGTTGACCGTGATGGAGACCTCGACCTCTACGTCGAAAATTATGGTGAAAACACAATTCTGCGTGGTGGCGGTAATTTCTCCATACGGATGGTCAGAGGTAAACCTGTTGTTGGTGGACGTTATGCTACAAGATTAAGGATCGTAGATGGTAAACTTGTTGAAGTAGGCGAGGTAGATGATTTTTATTTAAACGACGGGAAAGGCAAATTTATCCCTGTCTCTTGGACAGATGGACACTTTTTAACCGAAGACGGTGAACCTCTGGATAGATTACTTTGGGATTATGGTTTGAGTGTACAAATTCGTGATATAAATCAGGATGGACTCCCTGATATTTATGTCGCTAACGATTTTCATACCCCAGACCGGATTTGGATAAATCAAGGCAACGGGAAATTCAAGCTTATTCCTAAACTTGCTCTTCGTAAGTTAAGTTATGCATCTATGGGTATTGATTTTTCTGATATTGACAGGGATGGGTGGCTTGACTTGTTCGATCTTGAAATGATGAACAGGGAACATGAAGTTTATATTCGTGAAATGACCGGCGTAGACCCTGTTTTTCCTAAAATCGGGGAAATTGATAATCGTCCGCTCGTGCCGAGGAATACACTTTTCTGGAACAGAGGTGATGGGACTTATGCAGAAATTGCATGGTATGCCGGTGTTGCCGCTTCGGATTGGTCATGGTGTCCCGTATTTTACGACGTAGACCTCGATGGGTACGAGGATTTATTGATTGTTAACGGGCATTATCGTGATGTTAATGATAAAGACCGTGTTATCACTACAAGAACAGTTACTGCTTTAATGACTCTTCAGGAATCAAAAATGCGAATTCTTGAATATCCTCCCCTTGCCACTCCAAATGCTGCCTTCAGAAACCGCAAAGATCTGACATTTGAATACGTGAGTCATGAATGGGGATTTGACGCAATGGAGACATCGCATGGAATTGCGCTCGCTGACCTGGATAACGATGGCGACCTCGATATTGTCATAAATTGTCTGAACGCTTGTGCAATTATTTATAGAAATGATTGTCCCAAACCAAGGATTGCTGTCCGCCTAAGAGGAAATCCGCCTAATACACATGGTATTAATTCGAAAATAAAAGTTTACAGTGAACTTCCGATGCAATTTAAAGAAATATTATGCGGTAACAGGTATCTTTCGAGTGATGATTCAGTGGTCACCTTTGCAACTGGATATTCAAAGTCTGTTACTATAGAAGTAGACTGGTTAAGTGGCGCAAAGACGGTTATCTCTAATGCATTACCGGACAGAATTTACGAGATTTACGAACCCCAAGCGCCTTCTCCTCGGCTAGCTAACGACACAACAAAAAATGCAACCGTTAAAACGATTTTTGAAGACTGGACTTCATTCCTAAATCATACCCATCATGAATCTGAGTTTGACGATTTTGCATTACAACCACTTTTACCATGGCGACTAAGTCAGCAGGGACCGTCAGTTGTATGGTATGATTTGGATGACGATGATTCCGACGAACTTCTTATTTCAAGTGGTAAAGGCGGAAGGCTATCAATTTTAAAATTTGCAGGTAAAACCAATTTTGTCGCGACCGAAATAGCTTCATTGACGGATATCGCTACGGACGACCAAACAGGCATAGTATGCTTTAAGACTCAGAATTCATTAGTAAAGATATTAGTTGCATTATCCAATTATGAACAAATTGAAAATCCGGGCGCCAAAATTAACTGCTATGATTTCGATGGCAAATCCTGTAAATTAACTCAACAAATAATCCTTACAAATTCTTCAGCTGGTCCTATTGCAGTTGCTGATATTGACCACGATGGATTCCCGGATGTTTTTCTGGGCGGTGTGTTCATACCCGGCAGATATCCTGAAACTCCTAAATCGGCAATCTACAAATTTAAAAATGGCATGTTTGTATTTGATGAGGAAAATTCACGAGCTGTCGAAAACGCAGGCATGGTTAATGCGGCGGTATGGAGCGACTTAAATGCTGATGGATGGCAGGATCTCGTACTAGCAACTGAGTGGGGTCCAATAAGAATCTTCATAAATCAGAACGGGGTGCTAAGGGAAAAAACTTCCGAATTTGGACTCGATAAATTAACGGGCTGGTGGAAATCTGTCGCTACCGGCGATTTTAATAATGACGGTTTGCCGGATATAGTTGCGGGGAACTGGGGACTTAATAGTCCATATAAAGCCTCTGATGAACATCCTGCGAGATTGTATTATGGCGATTTCAACAACGCAGGTTTAGTAGATTTATTAGAGGCTTACAGTGAATTAACACCCGGAAAAATTGTGCCGCGAAGACCTCTTGATGAAGTTGCAGTTGGTCTGCCGTTCGTTCGAGGAAAATTTTCGACCCACGCTCAGTATTCAAAAGCCACTGTAGCTGATATTCTGGGCGAGAAACTAAATTCTGCAAAAGAGGTTAAAGTGAATTTTCTTGCGTCAATTGTTCTGGTAAATCGTGGCAGGAAATTTGAGCCTGTTAAACTACCAATAAAAGCACAACTTAGCCCGGTTTTTGGTATCTCTGTATTCGATTATGATAACGACGGGAACGAGGATATTTTTCTTGCGCAAAACTTTTTCGCTTTGCGACTTGGGATGCCCCGGATTGATGCCGGACGCGGGCTTTTGCTGAAAGGCGATGGAAAAGGCGGTTTTACAGAGATTGAAGGTCATATATCAGGCTTGATGGTTTACGGCGAACAACGCGGCACAGCTGCCACAGATTTTGACAGGGATGGCAGAATTGACCTTGTGGTATCGCAAAACGGTGCAGCAACAAAATTGTTCAGAAATGCAACAGCAAAGGCAGGTTTAAGGATTAAATTAGCCGGGGACGAAAAAAATCCTGATGCAATTGGTTCTTCAATTACGCTCATTAAAACCGACGTCAATTGTCCTGTTAAAGAAATTCAGGCAGGATCAGGATATCGTTCACAGGACGGGTTTGTGAAAATTTTAAATGCAGGTGTTGGGGATAAAATCAAAATACGCTGGTACACAGGTAAAGAGGCTATTTACAATGTCCCGCAAAATGCAAAAGAAATAATCATCCGCATTGATGACACAATCAAAGTGCTTCAATAATTTTTAGTTATTGCTATCTTTATAGCGTGTATATTTCTCATTTGAGGTTAACCAATTTCAGGAATTATGGACGGCTGGATATAAACTTCCCGCCGGGGCTTAACCTCTTTATTGGGAATAATGCACAGGGAAAAACAAATTTGCTTGAAGCGATTTACTTTTTATCCACCCTAAAATCCTTTAGGGGCGTTTCAACTGCCTGCATGATAAAGCAAAATCAGGAATCGCTTTTTGTCAGCGCGGTTGTCAATGCTGATATCAAGCATGATATTAAAATATACTGGTCGCGAAGTGCCCGAAAAATAACATTGGATAACCATGTAGTTAAAAAAGTTGGGGAAATATATGGTGTAGTCAAGGCTGTGGTCTTCTGTTCGGAAGACATGTATTTGGTAAAGGGACCAGCGCAGGTTCGCAGGCGTTATACAGATTTCATTCTTGCAAACACCACTCCAACATATCTTGAACTCCTGCAAAATTATATAAGGGCAGTCAGGGCAAGAAATTCGATTTTAAAACAACCAGCGGTTGACCTTAATTTACTTGAAAGTTTTACGTTGGAAGTTGTTAAAACAGGTGAAGAAATAATGCGACACCGGTTTCGTTTGTTTGAAGAACTATCCCCTATTATTCAGGAGTCATACGCGAAAATATCCGGATCTGCCGAAAAAATTTCAATTGTTTATAAACCATCAATTAAAGATAACTTTGCTTTTGAACTCGCTGCGGTGAGGGATCGGGAACTCGCCATGAAAACGACGCTAAAAGGTCCCCATCGAGATGAAATTGAGATCCTGATAAATGATAAAAAGGCTGAGACGTTCGCAAGCGAAGGACAGATAAGATCAATTGCCATTGCATTGAAATACGCACAGGCAGAATATTTTAACCGGAAACATGGGTGTCCGCCAATAATGCTCATTGACGATATAATGGGTGAACTTGATCAAAAGAGACGTTCTGCATTTATACCACTTCTGGAACGTTCAAAATACATGCAAAGCCAAGTATTTATGACCTGCACCGAGCAAAACTGGCCCACCGAATTGAGTAAAAACATGCAAATATGGAAAGTAATAGATGGAAGCATCAGAAAGTAATTTGATTCCAGAAGTCTAATGATTTTAAGATACGAAAGAGGTTTACCCTCTGAAAATTGTTAAAACAGTTTATTCAGCGAAAGAACGTAAAACCAGGACGCATTTTTCAATAAAGTAAAGGTCTCCGATGCAGTGTGGAACATCTACAAAAGATGCAAGTGTATCGGAGGAAAGATTTTCAATAAGCGCAGTAGAACAGAAAAGAGCGCGACCGAAATGCAAAGGATTAGTATAATTCTCGCCACCAATAAAACGGTCTCCGAAAGCCATGTACCACCCATTGCGGATACTTCGGTAGGCACTAATGCGTTTCGCTGCGCAACCACCGTCATACATCTTTAAGGCAACGGCAATCTCAGGAACAAGTCGGCAGTACCTTGCTAATTTATATACATGAAGGCTTTTTGTTGCTGATGTATGATTCACTATTTTCGGGTTCACCCGCTCGAGATTAACACGGAGGTTAAGAAGTTCAACGGCTTTGGCTTCAGCATTAGTAATCGCTACCTCGTCATTGTTCACGCGGGCAAGTCTGATATATCCGATTAAGCCGGCAAGGTCTCCATTCAGATGTTCAGCCTCATCATGTGAATAATCAGTCTTTGAAATATTAAATTTATACTCAGATGAAAGGAGTGACCTCATTCTGTCTTTAATTGTGTTCCAGTGAAGTTTTGCGGCATTTGTGTTATCAGTAAAATAACACCATATCCAGAACGAATAGACGCCAAAGGTGTCAATCGCCTTTCCGCGACCCTGAACCCGGAGGTTCATAGGGACATCATAAGATTCTCTTGGTTTTCCGGATTTATTATCATAACCATTGATTGAATACGGAGGAAGCACATCAGCTTGTTGTTCCAGATATTTTTTTACAGATTGGACAAGATCCTCCGGTAAAAAAGGAATTGCAATAGATAATGAATAAAATAATTCATCAGGATGATTGAAATAAACTTCGTATCCACTGATGCCAAGGGTATGATGGAACGGCATCAATGGTAAATTTGTCATCATATTCCTAATATGATTTTCAAGTTTAAGAATTATTTTCTGAACTCTCACCTGGGACAAACGAAAATTTTCATTTGTCCCGTGAGTAGAATTTTTATCAGGATGCCCAAGATTGAATTTATTATTTAAAAGGTTCAGATTTGCGTCTTTCGGGGGTAAAATATTGATGACCTTTCTCAAATCTTCGATACCAAGTTTTATTGGCGGAAGCGTAAAATCCGGTTCATCGTTTTCAACAATATTCTGCGCTGTTGCATTAGTTGTCAGCGCGCTCCACACAAAAGCAAGAAATAAAGCGGGAAAAATGATATAATATTTTTTCATTGTTCCTCCAGACAAAGAACCTGTGAACCTACATTGTAATAGACTTTATTAGCTGCTACTGAGGCAATGGAACGTGCTGGACCATGCCATTCATTTACTATACCGAAAGGTTGACCGACAGCTTTAGCCTTTTGAATCCCACCCTGATTTTCCCAGCCAAAATTTCCGGGACCATAGAATCCACCGTAAGTATCACGCTTACCGTATAACCTTTCTGTGAGCAATGTTTTTAAATCCAACGCACCGATAAACCCCTGATGATTGCATATCAGCAGTTGCGGACTACATGATAGTGTCTGTGTTTCGTCGCCAATATAATTAAAGGTCATCCACGGTCTGTCTTTAGCGCCAGGTGGACGACCTGGTTCTTTTGAAGGATAAGCAGGATCAATTAATGTGACACGCCCTGTCTGAATATCCAATTTTCCAAAACCAGTATAAGAACGCACTTCTCCACCGCCATCCCATGTGCCATAAGCACTTCGTATATGGACAAAAACTTCGCCAGTTTTTTTGTTCACACACGGTGGTGTTAATGGATTGTGTAATCCACCTGTGTAAAGAATCGGTGCAATCCATGGTTCTTTTCCATCTCTGATTCTGAAAGTATAAAATGTTTGTTCCGATGGATTATTTTTTAAAAATTCTATGATGAAATCCTGTTCTTTTTGAATATCTTCGGGTGTACCGGCAATATAGCGTGGGTCCTTTCCTACAAACCCAGTCCGTTTAATGAGCATCTGTTCGTGTTCACCAAGTATTGTGTGAAAATCTTTAACTGGGTTTGTCGTTATAAAAACAAGTCCGGAGAAAATAACCGGTGAATAGTCCCTGACACTTAATCCCTGCAACTTCCGCGATTTCCAGATTAAAGAACCGTCTTCAATTTTCATGCAATATAAATGCATATCTTCCGAGGCAAAAATCACAAATTCCTCATCCTCTGTAACAGCAGCAGTTGTAAGAATTCTATCACCGGTTTTAAATTTCCATTTCAACCTGCCATTTGATTCATCAACTGAAAAGAAATTCCCTGCCCTATCTCCGAACATCACATTGCCTCTGCAAACTGTCGGAGCCACCCCAATACCCTCTTCTGCTTCAAAAAGCCATTTTAATCTACCGCTCCCGGCAAAAAGTGCATAAAGGCAACCATCCATTGAACCGGTAAAAACAACGCCATTGTTGTATGCGGCAGTATGGCAAATAGGACCTCCGGTTTTAAAGACCCACTTTATTTGTCCCGTGTTTGAATCAAGCGCGTAAAAATTACCCCCATAAGTGCCTATGAACGCAAGACCATCAGCAACAATTACTTCTGCACGTGGTCCTGTAAGTTCTTTCCAGAATTCTTGACGCCAGAGAAGTTTCAGAGGTTTTGATGGAAAAGACGTATAAAATGCTGTCCGTTGAAGGTCACCGCGATATGTTGTCCAATTATTTTGCTGTGCTACAACTGGCTTTGCGCTGAATAATATCAGAAACATTAAAAACAACTGTATGAAATTTGGTTTCATATTCAGAAAATCTACCCAGATTTTTCTGATAATCAGAAATAATTTCAATGATAAAAAAAGAAGATGGGAAAATAAATGTAATCCCCAAAATTCAACGACAGAATTATATTTTACATTTGCAAAGCCAGCTTAATATTTAAATCAGCCGTATCTCCCCTCTATATATTCTGCTGTACGTGGGTCTTTCGGATTAATGAACAAATCTTCAGTTCGGCTATGTTCAATAACCTCTCCCATTAACATAAAAATGCATTCATCACTTGCCCGGCGTGCCTGAGCCATATTGTGGGTAACAATTACGATTGTATATTTTCCTCTGAGTTCAAACATCAACTCCTCAATTGCTCGTGTTCCGTCAACATCGAGTGCCGAGCATGGTTCATCCATGAGGATGATTTCAGGTTTTAAAGGAAGCAGGCGGGCAATACATAATTTCTGCTGTTGTTCGAGCAACAATTCTGTGGCTTTCATCCCCAGTTTATCCTTCACATCTTTCCAAAGGTCAACTTCGGTCAGAGCCTTTTCAACTGCTTCGTCGAGGTCACTTTTTTTAAGTTGACCAGGGGGAGTATGGATTTTTAAGCCGAAAACAACGTTTTCATAAATTGAGATTGGGAGTGGGTTAGGTCTCTGAAAGACCATACCGACACTTTTTCGCAGTTCGATTAGCGAAACATCCTCATCGTAAATGTTTTTCCCATGGATTTTAATTTCGCCCGTAGTTTTTACATAATCATAACGTTCATTGATTCTATTAAAACAACGTAAAAGAGTAGTTTTTCCACATCCGCTTGGTCCTATCAGAGATGTGATAATCCCTTGTTTAATATTCAAATTAATATTAATAAGGGCTTGGAATTTCCCATACCACAGGTTCAAATCCCGTGTAGTAATTATGTAATTATAGTCACCCTTCATTGTATCTTTGATAGCAGTTTCTGGATTATCCAAAGATTCCATGGACATATTCGTAAGTCTTTCTGTTCTTTGTCTTTTCAGAGAAAATGACCTCTGTGCGGTCTAATTCGACAATCTCACCATTCCACAAAAACATAGTGCGGTCTGCAAGACGACGTGCCTGCTGAACAAGGTTTGTTACAAGAATAATCGTCATTCGGGAACGCAATTCCTTCAGCATGTCCTCTATTTTCATTGTCGTTACAGGGTCAATAGCGATTGAAAATTCATCCAAACACAATATTTCTGGCCTGTGAGAAAGTGCGCGCGCAATTGTTAATCGTTGTTGTTGTCCGCCTGATAGTTTTGTTCCCAGCGAATCGAGCCTATCTTTAACCTCATCCCATAATGCGGCGCGTTTGAGACAATCCTCGACAATTAAATCGAGTTCTTTTTTATCTCTTAGACCGGCACATCTTGGAGCAAGCGCAACATTGTCGTAAATAGATAGTGGCAATCCAACTGGCAATGGCGCGACCATACCAATCTTCCGCCGCAGAGAGTAAACATCCTTTGTTTTAAGGACATCTTCTCCGTCGATCTTTATAGAACCGGAAACGAATGCATTGGGTGTAAAATCGATTGTACGGTTTATACACCGAAGAAGTGATGTCTTTCCGGATTGCGCCGGTCCAATTATTCCGAATATTTCGTTTTCGTAAATATCAAAACTTATTCCGTGTAGAACTTCTTTGTGTCCATAGGATAACCTCAAATCTCTAACTTCGATTTTTACTTTTCCAGCCATAGGAATTACCATTTCTTTCTTGAACGCATGTAAGTTCGAATAACTATTGCCGTGATGTTCACAAGTAAAACTGTCCCCAGTAATACAACGGCTGTTGCATAAGGTATTGATTCTTTTACATTAGGTACCTGCGTCGAAAGAGTATAAAGGTGCATAGAAAGCGCCATGCATTGGCTGTTAAGTGTGTATGGGAACAGATCACCGCGTTCAACCGCCTTGTAAAACACAGCTCCAGTGAACATGATTGGCGCAGTCTCCCCGGCGCTTCGGCTAACCTGCAAAATAACACCGGTTAATATGCCACCGATTGAATTTGGTAACACTATTCTACGTATGGTCTGCCATCTGGTAGCGCCGAGGTTCCAGCACGCTTCACGAAAACTCATAGGTACTGATGCAAGTGCTTCGCGTGTACTTGCTATAATAACCGGCATTGTCATAATAGCCAGCGTCAAAGACGCCGAGAGAACCGAACAGCCGAATCTGGCGGCATATACGAAAGCGCCAAGTCCAAACAATGCATGCACAATACTCGGTACGCCTGCAAGATTTATGACAGCAAGATGTACAATTCGGTTAAACCAATTGTCTTTTGCATACTCATTCAGGTAAATACCAGCCATAACACCAAGTGGGGCTGAAACTGCGAGCGAAAGTCCTACAAGATAGAGTGTTCCTATAAATGCAGGCCAGACGCCTCCTTCTGTCATTCCCTTTTTTGGAATATCAAGGATAAATTCCAGATTAAGGGACGGATACGCTTTAATCACAAGATATGCAACGATAAATAAAAGCGGGATAATCATGGCGATGGACATCACCATGAAAATTATCTTGGCAATCATTTCATCCCGCTTTTTCTTTTTAACAAGCGGTGTCTCTGTAAAAAGATGTTGATTATCGAGAGTCATTTTTTCTTAATCCCACGAATTACAAGATCTGCGGCTAAGTTAATCACAAAAGTAATGAAAAACAGCAAAACACCTGTAAGGAACAGAACCCGGTAATGCTCTGAACGCTCGGGAGCCTCCCCGAGTTCCGCTGCAATATTGGCTGTCAGCGTACGTACTGAATCAAGAATTCCATGCGGAATGTGAACTGCATGACCTGTTGCCATTAAAACAGCCATTGTTTCGCCTACCGCCCTACCAACTCCCAGTAATACAGCGGCAAGCAAACCGTTTTTTGCGGCAGGAAGCAAAACGCGCCTGACAATCTGCCAGCGGGTGGCACCAAGCGCCATTGCGGCTTCACGGTACGAATCAGGAACAGCTTTCAGCGCATCCTCGCCGATTGAAACAATTATCGGCAGGCTCATTAGAGCAAGTATAATACCACCATTGAGGATGTTTACTCCAACAGGTGCTCCTGTTACCTGCATAATAATACGACTCATTATGGTCAGACCAATAAATCCCCAGACAACACTTGGGATTGCTGCAAGAAGTTCGATTGTGATTTTAAGCGTTTCTTTTACACGTTTACCGCAAAATTCGGAAATAAATATTGCAGCCCCAAGCCCGAACGGAACCGCAATAACCATTGCCAGTGCAGTTACGCTAAAAGTTCCTATGGTTAGCGCAAGTGTTCCATATCGAACATTTACCGCTGAAGTCGGATACCACTCCGGACTGAATAAAAATTCTTTGAGTTTAAAATTTGGGCTGTGGAGCACAGGCGCGGCTTCGCGGAATATAAAGAAAAATATCGCAAAAACAAATATTATTGCGCTTATTCCGCTAAACCGAATGATAACCTCGAGGATCTTTTCTCCGACTATGCTCCACAGCGGACGTTTAGGAAGGCTCTTGTAGTTTCCTGCGTTCATCTTTTAAACCTAATGAAGGTCAGAAAATTCTCTATTTCTTTTCTCCAATTTTACGCACAGGAACGTAACCCAATTCTTGAACAATCTTCTGTCCTTCATCAGAAAGAATCCATTCAATATACTTCTTGACCTCACCCTGCGGCTCGCCAAGCGTGTACAAATGCAGTGAGCGGGCAATAGGATAATTTTTGTTTAACACGTTTTCAACTGTGGGGGGATATGCTGGATCACCTGCTTTTTTAGCAACTTTGAGTATTTTAACACCAGGCGTTGCATAACCCATTCCACTATATCCTATTGCAGTAGGTGTTGAGGAGACAAGTTCCACTACCTCCTTTGAGCCATTCATGTCCCGCGAACCAAGTTTGAAATCTTTATTATCAAGGACATGTTCACGGAGAAACTCGTAGGTACCCGAACTTGACTGACGACTTACACGGACAATTGTGTCATCTTTGACGCCAGGAATTGTTACACCCAGTTCAGACCATTTAGTAATCTTTCCGCCCTCTGCATAAATTTCTCTCAATTGCTCAATAGTAATCTCGTTAAGTGGATTGCTTTTGTGGACATAAATTGCAAGACCGTCGAACCCCACAGTAAATTCCTTTGGCTCTTTCCCTGTATTTTTCTTTGCCTGCTCAAATTCAGATGGCTTAAGTTCACGGCTCGCATTAGCTATATCTACCGTGCCCTTAATCAGAGCGGCAATACCAACACCGCTTCCGCCACCAGAGACTTCAACCTCCACGTTTGGCGCAACTTTTTTATATGCCTCTGCCCATGCCTGGGCAAGGTTAACCATCGTATCAGAACCTTTGTTCTGAATGATGACCTTTACTTCACTTTGACTTTGTGAAGATTTCTTACAACCCGCTCCTATAAATGCGGCTGTAAGACCAACCAGTGCTACTATTATTATCTTTTTCATATACGTTCTTTTATTTATTTGCTGAATTTTCTGTTTCGACATTAATAACAGCATTAACAAGGTCTGTTATGTGTGATTTTAAAAATTCGTAAGCGCGTTCATACGCTGCAAGGACATCGTTTAACGTCCCGTCAACTGCCGAAGGATCCGGTAATGACCAATCAATAAATACGCATTTTCTCGGCTTCTGTGGAAATGCCGATTTAACCTCCGGATCAAGCGCTATTATGACGTTGTAATGGTCAATATTTGGTATTTGCAGAAGCGATTTCGGCACAGCGCGGGACAAATCGTGTCCTTTGCTTTTCATGAATTCAATTGTCTTGGGATCAACTGGTCTTGGATCCAAACCAGCGCTCGAGAATATAAATTTTTCAAGATTAAGGGAATTCGCTATGGCTTCAGCCATCTGGCTGCGGCAGGAATTGTGTTTATCCACAAAAAGAATTCTGAACGCTTCTGCCCCGGGGTGTTTCACATAACCGCCGGTGCACATATACAAGGTTTCCATGCAAATATTTCGTGCCTGATCTGATACTCTTTCCCATCGCCGATTAATAACAACAAGCGCATTCAATACTTCATAAGGAATATTTTCCTTGTTAAACATTGTGACCAGTTCTTTGTTTATCTGGCGTTTCTTTAGATCTACAACCTCTTCGATTTGAATTGTTTTTGAAGCAAGTTCAGCATCTTGCTCCACAAAAGCCCGGACAGCATCGTGAAGCATCGGAATTGTAAGCCCAGCAATTTCTTTAAACTGGTCAATTGGGTAATTATAATCACGGTCAATAAGTTTTAGTATCTGGCGAGCCATGCTCTCTGCATAGTCGCCAACCCGCTCAAGTTCGAGATTGATTTTAATTGTAGCGTATGCAAATCGCAATAATCCCGCTACAGGTTGCTGACGGACAAGAAATTCAAGACAAAGACGGTCAATTTCTTTTTCATATTCATCAATGAACTGATCACGAAGGATGACACTATAAGCAAATTGACGATTTTTTTCGGTATAAGCCTTGAGACAGGTGTTGAGGGCGACTTCACATAGGTGCCCCATTTCGAGAACCTTGCCTTTAATTCTGTCTATGTCTCTTTGTAGACTCTGTTCAAGATGTAATTTCGACTGTGGCATTTTTTTAATTTCAGTTTTATTAAAACAAACGCGTATAAAATTAATTCTTCTTACAATTATATTCTAATAACAATATGGGGTTTGTCATTTTTTAAATTGTTAAATGTATTTTACAGTTTTGTTACAATTGTGTTACGAAACTGTAATGTAGATAGATATCATTAGAAACACCAAGGAAATTTGTTACTAAAAATCAGCATATTTTGTTTACATTAGTATCGAAATCATAAACAAAGTAAAAAAATAAAAAATATTCTTGATTTTTATTTCCGAAAAGGTTTGCTTGATAATTCTAAAAGTCGAAACAGGTTTTGTATTTAACCTGTTTCTTTTATAATATTAATATTAAAGGTCCGCAGAAATATTTTGCGGAGTGATTATTGTTATGTATTGATAATGCCCGATGCAGGGTGATAAAAAATAAAAACAGCAAGAGAAAAAAAGAGTTAAAGCGTTTATAAGAGAATAGAAATGAAAACATATCAACCTGAAGAAATTAGGAACGTGGCAATAGTAGGACACGCCTCGTGCGGTAAAACTATGTTAACCGAGAGCATGCTAATGTGTGCCGGAGTGATAAACAGGCTCGGCAGCATCCAGAGCGGCTCAACGGTTTCTGACTACCACGATGAAGAGCATGAAAGATTAATATCAATACACACTTCTCTTGCTCATTTTGACTGGAAAGGGAAGAAGCTTAATATTCTTGATACTCCGGGTTACATGGATTTCATCAGCGAAACGCTTGGCGCATTGCGGGTCGCTGATATGGCAGTTGAGGTAATTCATGCCAATCACGGTGTGAGTATTGGTACCGAACAAACATGGAAGACTGCCACAGAAAACGGGATTCCAAAGATAATTGTAATAAATGCTCTTGATAAAGAAAATGTGGATTTTGACGGCGTTGTTGCTCAGGCAAAATCTCAGTTCGGCGATAGGATATTACCATTGACTTTTCCTGTTAATCCCGGTCCGGGCTTTAACAAAATCCTCGATGTTCTTAACAAAGAAGTTTACACATACAACGATGTGAGTGGTAAACCACAGGTTTCACCTGCAGAAGGCGCTTTGAAAGAGAAGGCAGATTCATTACATCAACAACTTCTTGAATTTGTGGCAGAGTCCGACGACGCTTTGCTCGAAAAATTCTTCGCAGAGGGTACCTTGAGCGAAGAAGACATGCGTAAAGGTTTGCATACGGCATTGATGAAACAGGCGTTTATCCCGCTTTTTGTGACAACAGCTGAAACGAACATTGGAGTAAACAGATTGCTCGATTTTATCGCTGAATACGGCGCCACTCCAATGGATAGACCAAAATATAAGGCTTTTGACCAAAACGGAAACGAGATCGAAATATCTATCACTGACCCTGAACCTGTTTTATATGTGTTTAAGACTGTAACAGAACCGCAGTTTGGCGATATGTCATATTTCCGGGTCTATTGCGGTAAAATCGAGGTCGGTATGGATTTATTTAACCCGGATACAAAAACCACAGAGAGAATGGGACAGATTTATGCGCTAAACGGGAAAACCCGTATAAGCCTTAATATGATGGGACCCGGCGATATTGGCGCAACTGTTAAACTCCGCAATACTCATACAGGAAACACACTGTGCTCGCCCAAACGGATTGTTACATTACCGAAGGTTGTTTATCCTAAACCGAATATTCATGCTGCAATCAAACTTAACTCTAAGGGCGAAGAAGATAAACTGGCGCAAGGTTTAGGTTCGTTGCATAATGAAGACCCGGCTTTCCAATACACAGTTGATGCAGAACTTCACCAAACAGTGATATCTGCTCAAGGCAGTCTGCATCTTGAAGTTGTCGCCGAAAGACTCCGCAAGCGTTATAAACTTGATGTGGAACTTGTTGAACCACGGGTTCGCTATAGAGAAACAATCAAGGCAAAGGCAGAAGCCAAATATCGTCACAAGAAACAGACTGGTGGCGCCGGACAATTTGCGGAAGTCTGGATGCGTATTGAACCGAAGCCTCGCGATACTGGTGTGGAATTTACCCAGTCTCTCGTTGGGCAAAACGTTGACAGGGTATTCGTTCCTTCTGTGGAAAAAGGCGTTATGCGCGCCTGTCAGGAAGGGATACTTGCCGGCTATCGTGTTGTGGACGTAAAAATTGATTTCTATGATGGCAAGATGCACCCGGTGGACTCGAACGATATTTCATTCCAGATCGCCGGTTATTTTGCCTTCCGCGAAGCGTTTCTGAATGCAAGACCGTGTCTGCTTGAACCAATTTACAATGTGGAAATTCGTGTTCCCGAAGACTGCATGGGCAAAGTGATGGGCGACCTCTCATCAAGGCGCGGGAAGATTATCGGCATGGATTCCGAAGGCAACATGCAGGTAATCAAAGCTCAGGTTCCCGCAAAGGAACTCTACCGGTATTCATCAACACTGCGCTCGCTTACTGGTGGACGCGGTTACCATAAAGAAGAGTTCAGTCATTATGAAGAAATGCCAAAGGAACTCGAGCAGAAAGTAATCGAAGAAGCTAAAGCGAGAAAAGAAAAAGCACAGGCGGAAAAGTAATTGTTTAGAATACTATTATCTAAGAAACAGACCGCCAGAACGGCGGTCTGTTTTTTTTCTGGATTTATTTCTCATTTTAATTCATATTTAAAAAAATGATGTCATTAAAGAAAAACTGCAGGATGAGTAGCCGCATCTTTGCGGGTTTCTATATGATGGCAAAAACCGCAGTTAATCGGAGGTCGCTATGATTAATCGTTCAATATCACGTCGCGAGTTCATCAAAACTACAACTGCTATTGCAGGGACAACTATTATCGGATTAAGAGAATCTATCTCTGCTCAGCAGAAGAAAACTGCAACCGACCTTGTTCCACTCGGTAATACCGGTATAAAAGTTTCAAGGCTCGGTTTCGGCACTGGGACAAACAGTGGTAATGTTCAATACAGTCTTGGAAAAGAGAAGTTTATCGACTTGATTCATTATGCTTACGATAAAGGCATCCGTTACATTGATTGTGCACAGGCGTATCGTACATTTGGCTGGATTGGCGATGCTATAAAAGGCTTGCCACGCGAAAACCTTTTCATTCTTTCTAAAGTCCCCGGAAAACCTGAAAACATCCTCGAGGTCATTGATAACCATCGCAAAACCTTTAACACTGATTATATCGACGCATTGTTAATTCATTGCATGGTTAAGGACAACTGGACTGAGGAATATAAAAAGATAATGGATGCTTTTGACCAGGCAAAAGAAAAGAAGTGGATAAGGGCAAAAGGAGTCTCTTGTCACAGCCTGCCTGCCCTCCATGCAGCAACGGTTTCTCCATGGACAGAAGTTCATCTTGTTCGCATTAATCCGCAAGCAAAACATATTGATGGTCCGGAACAAACATGGAATAAGCCCGGGAATAAAATCGAGCCTGTACTCGAAGAAATTAAACAAATGAAGGCAAAAGGACGTGGCGTGCTTGGGATGAAAATTATTGGTAACGGAGATTTTACAGATCCTGAAGACAGAGAAAAATCTATACGTTTTGTGATGGCATGTAAGGAAGTTGACGCTATAACCATCGGCTTTAAGAGTCGTGCTGAAATTGATGAGGCAATTGAAAGAATAAATAGGGCATTGTCTGAACAATAAGATTTAAATTTAGACTAATAATTAATAACCGGAAGATATAAAAGCCGAAAAATTTATTCATTAATCGAAAGGCTCTTACTTACACATTTGACCTAATTATGAAAGTGGAAATTATAACCACAGGGGCTGAATTATTGCTTGGTTCAATAATTAATACACATCAGCAATGGCTTTCATCGAAACTTACCAGACTGGGATTTGAAGTTACCCGACACACAACCGTCTCAGATAAAGCAGAAGAAATTAAAAATGCAGTGTCCGAAGCGATTATTCGTTCGGACATAATTATTACGACCGGTGGTCTCGGTCCAACCTCAGATGACCGCACTCGCGAGGCAATTGCCGAATTGGTCGGTAAAAAACTTATTTTCGATACTAAGGCTGCTGAACATATTCGCGAATACTTTACATCGCGGAAACGCGAACAACCGCAGAGCACAAACATTCAGGCTTATGTTCCCGAAGGCGCTACAATCCTTTACAATCAATTTGGGACAGCCCCCGGATTGATTATCGAGGTAGATAGAACTGAAAACACAGGAAAGAGAACTGTTCTACTTATCATGTTGCCCGGTCCACCACGTGAATTACGTCCAATGTTCGAAAATCAGGTTATACCAGAACTAAAAAAGCGGTTCGTTAATGAGAATTATTCATGCAAAATTCTTCGAACAACAGGCATAGGAGAGTCAAAAGTAGAGGAAATAATTTCAGAACATTTAAAACCATTGGAAAACGAAGGGCTTATTATTGGATATTGTGCACGACCGGGCGAAGTGGATGTTCGTTTAGAAGCGAGAGGTGAAAAATCAGCTAAAGTTGTCTCTAAGGCTGAATATATAGTTCGCCAATTGGTCGGAGATTATATATTCGGCGAAGATGATGACACACTCGAACAGGTAATTGTTCGTATTTTGACCAATAAAAATAAAATGCTCGCCGTTGCTGAATCATGTACCGGCGGACTTGTTGCAAATCGAATTACAAACGTGCCAGGCGCGTCAGTAGTTTTCTGGGGTGGAATAGTCTCTTATGCCAATGAAGCAAAGATGAAAGTTCTTGGCGTGTCTAAACAATCTCTCCAAAACTTTGGTGCCGTCAGCGAACAAGTTGCAAAAGAAATGGCAGAAGGACTGAAAAAACTTTCAGGCACAGATTATACTATCGCCATAACCGGAATTGCAGGGCCAACCGGCGGAAGCCCGGAGAAACCTGTAGGTACGGTTTTTATTGCTGTATCTACGCCGGAAAAAACAATTGTACGGAAAAATTTTAATCCCTATGACCGTGAGACTTTTAAACATGTGACATCACAACAGGCGCTAGAAATACTACGCAGAGAAATAATTCATGAGACATGAGATAGATGAAAATAAACTATGTTTTGAACAAAGATTATCCAGATAAACAATGTCTTTTGTTGCGATATATTTTAGACTTTCTTAGATGCTAAAATCCTTAACTACTTTTTACGCAAATAAATATTACGCATTAAGCCACTCTAAAATCTGGTTTGCAGATTCTTTGGGAGCAACTGTGAGAACCGGATGGTCAGCAGAAGGAAGGATTTTATATCCTTTGAAACCAGGACAATTTTTCTTTAACCAATGTAAGACCGGTTGCCACGGCACGATAATATCCCATTTACCCGCAAGAAAATATACAGGAATAGTGGTTTTACCTGCAATTGGACGAAGGTCGTTGCGTATAATAAGTTCGTATCTTGCAATTATAGCCAGTTTATCGGCTTCATTTAAACGGTTTCTGACAAATTGTTCCGGAACAGGTTGTTCGACGGATTTCTTTTTTCTGAAAAACAACCGACACATTACAATGTAAAATTTAAGCCACAACTCAATTAGCCATATAGGAAGTAATTTAGAAATAACCTTAACAATATAGACGCCCGGAATAAAAGGATGCCTCACAAATCCTCCGGCAAGTATTATACCTTTTACTTTGAATGCTCGTTCTTTCGAAACAATAGACCATGCTACCTGTGAACCGAATGATTCTGCAAGAAGCCAGCATTCTTTAATCCCGTTTCGGATAAGGACGTCCTCGATGATATTTGCATAATCAGCTAATTCAATTTCAGTCCTTTTAGAATACTCGAATTCGACAAAGCATACTTTGCCTTCGAAGTATTTCCGGATTCTTTGGGCAAGGCTTGAATCCCCATGAATTCCCGGCAAATACACAATGACCGGGGTACACCCTTGAAAAAATATCTTTATAGAAAAATCAGACATCGGGGACATTATTATCATGCCCCCGATGTTTTGTCTAATTCTGATTTTAATTAATCAAGCTTTGGCATGATTGTAATATTCGATAGCGGCTTGCCATCAGGAGAACAAATTCTGCAAGATAATGCCCACTCTCCCCCACCCTGCGTGACTTTTATCAACAATGTATTATTACCTTTGTTGAGTTTTATTTTTACTTTATCCTGTCCGGGGGAACATGGTCTGACAGTGTTATTTGAATGGACAACTTTGCCATTCAACCAGATTTTTACACCATCGTCGCTACCGACTTCGAGCATTGCATTTTGATCAGTTTCAGAGACAATCGTAGTTCTCAAATATGCAACTCGATTCTCACCTTTGAATGAATTCATTTTATCAAATTCAACCAGCCCGGCTTTCTTATTGGCGGGGACAGTATATGGTTTCCAGTCAACTTTCGAACCAGCCTGCTCGGGTGGAAATACCTCACTAAATAGGGCATTACCATCTTTGCCTTCTTTTGTAAAAGGACCGACAATGAGCCATGCGAGAATGTAGCCATCCATTGATAAACCAGCATTCTTGACCGCATTTATAGTCTGTTCTGCCTGCTTGCGGATCTCGTCGTTCTGGGTTGTGGACTTAACCTGCTCAAGAATATTTATTGTTTGTTCCGGATAAACTGCGCCAACCTGTCTTGCAAGTTTGATAATTGCCTGATGACAATCGTTACGAAACTCCGTATTTTCTGAGATTACCCGAAGAGTTTCAATAGCATTTAAAGCTGGGATTTCCCCAAGAATAGAAATAATGCGTTTCTTTTCTTCCTGCCTTTTAGCAACTTTAAAGGCTTCCTGTAATATTTGAGCCCGTTTGACAGGCGAGATATCCTCCAATTCAGCCAATCTCAAAAGACCGTCACGTAAAGCGACAATCGCCCGTTTTTCATCAGCGCTGTTTTTCGCAATTTCCAGCAAATGCGGAACTGCCGTATCTTCATTCCATGAAACGAGGGTTTCAAATGCTGTGGTTTTAATCTCATTATTGTCGCTATTTAAGGACTTAACAACAAAATCAAGGGCTTCATTTCCAGCCGTTAACACAAGTATCTGGAACAACGCTGTCTTGTTCTGAATATTTTTTGCTTTGTTAATGCACTCGATTATTACCGGACTTAGTTTTGCTTTGTCCGATGTTTTACGAACTATAGACTTGATTGCATTTACTGCCGAATCCCGCAATTGCTGATTTTCCGTATTTGCAGCCACCGTGGCAAGTTCTGAAACATGCTCTGGTTTTCCTACAATACCAATTGCGCGTGCTGCTTCTGCCGCGAGTGCCGCATCCTGCGATTTCAACATCTTTATAAGATCCGGCAACACTGATTCCACGCGTCTGCTTGCAAGGACATTTACTGCAATAGATCGCTGAGCCGCATCTTTCGATTCTATTAATTTCAAAATAGCGGCATCAACACCGGGCTTACCCATATTCTGAAGGGTAGCAGTCACTTCATTAGCAAGTTCGGGATTAGATGTTGCAATTGTAGCAATAGCCACGACATCATCAGCCTCGCCATGTTTTGCTAAACATCTGAGTGCTGCAACCCGAACACGTGTATCAGTGGCAGTCTGTGCAAGTTTCAAAGCAGCCTGCCTGATTTTCGTATTTTCGATGTCTGTAAAAATACCAAGAGCCAAAACCTGGGTATCGGAATCAAGTTCTGTGAGACGATTAGCCACAGCGTTGCTCACCTCAACATCTGGACACATCCTTAGCGCTGAAAGCGCTGCGCGTTGAATTTTAATATCTTTGGATTTTAACTGTGTAATTAAAAACTCTACAGCATTGTCCCGGGACATATTGTTTACAAGTCCAACACATGCTGCAAGCCGGACAGGGGGCGGCTGATTTTCTGCAAACAGTTTCGAGAATAATTCGGATGCCCTTTTCTTATCGCCGGCTTCGGCTAACCGAGCTGCCGCTGTTGCGAGGGATCGCGCCCATGCCCTTTCAAGATTCTTAGATGGTTTTATCTTCTCAAGCACCTGCGCAGAGGCATCTGTGCCAATATTCCCAAGCGCTGCCATTGCCGTTTCGGAGATAATCTGGTCGGTATTATTTGCTAACTTCGCGAGTTCCGAAATTGCATTAACATCCCGGCGAACACCAATTGAACCAATTACGCCTGCGAGAAGTTTGCCATTTAGTTTTGGCAAGGCATTCCTTAATGCTGCGCCGGCTTTTTCCGATTTCATCGGTTCAAGAACCATACGCGCCGGATGAGATAAATCCGGGTCAGTAAGAAGGTCAGCAACAATATCCACACATGCATCTGATCCAACAATCACAAGCCAGCGGCAGATGTAACGCTTTGCATCTTTTGTTGTCCCCGGCTCTTTCAGTATCGAGACGAGTTTTTTCTCTATCTCAGGATACCCTGTTGGATCAGTTTTGCGGATTATTTCTTCAATTTTGGCAAGCGGCTCTCTCGATTTGCCAAATGTCCATTGTGGCAAATCTGCAAATGGGTCCTGTCCTCCCTGTTGGGCGGCAACAGATGCTGAAATAACCGCTGCGATTGCTAAACAAACGAGTTTTTGAATTATGTTTCTTTTCATATTTAAATCCTCCGATGTAAAAGGGTTAAATGATTATGTTCCATGGTTCGCGTTTTGCACGTCCAAGCAAAGCATTCGCTGAGCTGTCATTGATAAACTCTTCTTTATCAGGATTCCAGCGAAGTTTTCTGCCGAGTGTAATTGCTATGACGCAGAGATGTCCGATACTTGCAGAACGATGCGCAACCTCTGCCGGAGTAATTGTCTGACGACGTGATATAACGCAATCAATAAAGTTCCCGATATGATTATTTGAGCGATAGAGGTTTATTTCATTCGGACCGATTTTCTCATTTTTTAGAGATGGCGGATTTGTTTCAAATCCACCCCTGTCAACCCACACCCAACCATCTGTACCAATCCATTTAGCACCCATACGAACTCCACCTTCTGCATTCTGAACAATCATTTTTACACCATTTGCATAGGTGCATTCGATTTTATAACGTATCGCCGCATCCCATATTCCGATTTTTGGAAACTCAGCGTAAATTGGATTAATTTCCACTGGTCCGGTGTATTCTGTACCAAGCCCCCATTGAGCAATGTCGCCATGATGACCAATCCAGTCCATTAACTGCCCGCCACCGTAGTCCATTTGCCACCGCCAGTTCCAGTGGGTTCTGTCTTTTGAATACGGCGCAAGCGGAGAAGGTCCGCACCAGAAATCGTAATCAAGTTCTGGCGGAGGATCAGTAAATGGTGCAGTTCCCCCTGCGCTACCTGTTGGTAAACCGACCTCAACAGTATGGACTTTTCCAATCCGACCATTTCTGACAAGTTCGCAAGCAAAACGGAAGTTACCTGTTGACCTCTGCCATGAACCAGTCTGCCAGATTCGTCCATACTGATTTATGGCATTAACCATTGCCCTGCCCTCCTTTAAATCGTGGCTGAAAGGTTTTTCCCCATAGATATCCTTTCCGGATTTTGCGGCTAATATCGCCGGTATAGCATGCCAGTGGTCTGGTGTCGCAAGGGAAATCACATCGATATCATCTCTGGCAAGAAGTTCCCGGAAATCTTTGTACGCTGCACAATCATTGTTACCATAATGGTCATTAACCCGTTTCTGCGCAGCCTCAAGATGACGCTTGTCAACATCACATACAGCAAGGACACGGCACCGGGGATCACCAAGAAATCCACCGAGGTTACCCATTCCCATGCCTCCAAGTCCGATTGCGCCTACCGTGATTTTTGCGCTTGGACGCTCGGCTCCGAGAACACGCGAAGGTATAATTGCAGCGACAGCAAGGGTTGCTGTCTTACATAAAAACGATCGTCTGTTTAATTTTTCCATAATAAAGCCAATCTGTAGTTTTTGTTTTTTTGTAATTTTCTACCTATCATTTAACAAATAATTTGACGAATTGGAATTGTATTTATTTAGAACAATCGAAAAAATATATATGAAATATGAAACCTATCTCAGAAAAACAATTGACTAAGCAAAAGTTAATCTTGCCTGTGTTAGCTGAAAGCATTAACCTTGGATTATGCAAATTCCGCTTGTAATGACAATAATCGGGAAAGACAGACCCGGAATAGTTGAGTCAGTTGCAGAAAAGGTTGTTAAACATGGGGGTAACTGGCTTGAAAGTCGTATGTGCCGGTTAGGTGGCGAATTTGCTGGAATTTTGAGAATAGAAATTCCTTCTGAAAACGAAGAAGCATTTTTGAAATCCATTGGTGAATTTTCCAAATCAGGACTAATCATAACCACAAAAAGAGACGAACAACAAATCACGAAATTGCCTTCTGTCGTTGCAACTCTTTCGGTTGTCGGTCATGACAGACCTGGGATTGTTTACCAGATTTCAAGCGTACTTGCCAGATATAACGTAAATGTCGAGGAATTAGAGACAGAGTGCAAAAGTGCCCCTATGTCCGGAGAACCATTATTTACAGCAAACGCGCATCTCAAAATCCCTGAATCATGCGATATTTCTGAATTGCGAAGGGAACTCGAAAAAATTGGGAACGACCTTATGGTGGACACAAGTCTCCAGATGCAATAAAAGCTATTCGTATTTTTAAATTATCTGTTATAGTAATTATAAATACAGCTGATTCTAAATTATGGCGAATGAACCAGTCCATGTCGTTACCGGCGCTTTTGGATATAGCGGCAGAAGAATTGCAAAGTTGTTGATCGACCGCGGATATCGCGTCCGAACTTTGACAAATTCGAAAAATAAACCTAACCCTTTCGAAGGAAAAATAGAGGTTTATCCATTGAATTTTGATAGTGTTGATTCACTGGCAGAATCGCTTGAAGGAACAGAAGTTTTGTATAATACATACTGGGTCAGATTCAAACGTAAAGGTGTAACGCACGAAATTGCTGTTCAAAATACTTTTCGACTGTTTGAAGCAGCAAAAAAGGCAAATGTGCGGCGAATTGTCCATATCAGCATAACAAATCCATCTTTAGATTCTCCATTTGAATATTTCAGAGGAAAAGCCCGTATTGAAAAGGCTTTGATTGATTCAGGAATTAGTTATGCGATTCTCCGTCCAGCAATTCTGTTTGGTGATAATGATATTTTAATAAATAATATTGCATGGACATTAAGGCGGTTACCTCTATTCGGAGTTTTTGGGGATGGAAAGTATAAAATCCAACCCATATTTGTGGGTGACCTTGCGGAACTTGCTGTTGAAAGCGGCAGTAAAAATCAAAATGAAATTATAAATGCAATTGGCCCTGAAACTTTTATATACAGAGATCTCGTGAAAATGATTGGTGAGGCGATTGGTTGTAAACGCCCAATAATAGGAGTTCCACTTCTGATTGGTTATATTGCTGCAAGATTAACCGGCATGATGATGGGTGATATTATGCTCACATGGGATGAAGCCCGAGCTCTTACAATGAATCTATTATACGTAAATGCGCCGCCTGCAGGTAAAACGAAACTTTCAGAATGGGTAAAAGAAAATGCCAATACACTCGGATTAAAATACGCAAGTGAACTTGCAAAGAGGAAATAATTTTTGAACACCTGTTACTATTGAGGACCCATCAGCTGCCAATCAACCACTCTGCCATTAACAAATATAATTTCAACACGGCTGTAATATTTATCCGTTGTATTCTTTGGTCTTTTCGGTAGCTTTTCAAGATAAATATTGTTTCCAACTTTTATTTCACGATAAAAGACTTTGGGCTTTGGCCCCCCTAAATACGGTCCATAGCCCCAACGAAACGTGCTGGAATAAGGCGAATTTTCCTTAAACTCTTCATCTGGCTCTCCAAGAACAATGTAAACCGCGTCTTTTGTCATTCCTTTACTTATGCAGTTTTTTTCAATCAATGCGCGCGCCTCAGGAGACATCCCAGCATATTCAAGCCATTTCTCCTGTTTCCTTAATTCAGGTTTATCTGTCGAACAACCATAAAAAAGTGCTGAGACAATCAGCACTTGCATTACGTTTTTCAAAACTGATTTCTTAATATAAAAACTCATTATATGGAAAATAACAGACAGTAAATAAGATGTAAAGGAATGAGAAAATTCGCACTTTGCAGGTTAATACGTAAGTTTCTTTTAATTGTCAGTAAACGATTCCGGTCTTTAATAGCGCTCTGCAAAAAATTGATTATGTCCAGTGCATTTGTGAACCTGTATGAACCAAATGGATTTTTATTATTTGGAGTTATTTAAAATCGTAAAAACTAGAAAGGATTGATTTTTAATCAACTAAAGTTTTTGCGCAAATTCTTCCTGATTTTTCCACACACCATATACCAGACCTGATGATGTGAGTTTCTCAATGGTATTCCTTAATCTGGCACTTATAGCAGTTGGTTTCTTATTAGCCCATGCTGAGCCAGGCAAAGGAATTAAATAATGCGCATGAATCCTGGCACCGTAATTAATGAGATTTTCTATCAATTTAATTGTCTTTTCCTGATCTTCCTCTGTTTCGTCCGGAAAGCCAAAAATAAAATCAACATTTGGGACAAAACCGTATTCCCTGCAATACCTGACTGCTCTTATAATAGTTTCAACGTCGTGTCCACGATGGCATCTTTTTAAGATTTCATCCGACCCGCTTTGCGCACCAATAACAAAATTGTTATTCGAGATATATCGTTTCAGCATCGCAAGAGAAGATGGAGTTATATGTTCCGGACGCACTTCAGAAGGAAATGTTCCGAAAAATATTCGTCCATCTTTCCCGATTATTTTCCTCACACGGGATAAAAGTTCTTCCACTTTATCCAGATTTGGTTCTTTACCAAAACTCCCATAAGAAAGCGCACTCGGTGTTATGAAACGAATATCTCTCAATCCGTTTTTATTTAATATCTCTACATAATAACAAATATTATCCACCGACCTGTGGCGGAATTTTGCTTTGAACATAAATGGAGTTTGGCAAAATGAACACGCATAAATACACCCGCGTGTAATTTCTATCGGGTTGAATCGCCTTTGTTTTGTATTAAATGGTGGGTAATCATCGAGATTTACTTGATCAGCATATCCGTTATCTCTTATCTTGTTGTTTTCTAAAAAAACTAAACCTTTTATGTTCTTTTGGTCTGTTAAATTTGCCAACGAATCAATGAAGTCACATATAAATCTTTCCCCTTCCCCCCGGCAAACATAATTTACCCCAATTCCAAGGATCTCTTCTGGTCTTGCTGTCGGATGTGCTCCCCCGGCAAGGAAAATGTACTGTTTTGAGACATTAGTTCTTAATAGTGAGACAAGTTTTTGCTTTATTTCGTAAAAACCCGGCGTTGTAAAAGAGAGAAAAATTAAATGAAGTTTACCGTCTTGATTGTCATTTAACCTTGTAACAAAATCGAGATTCTTTGCATAAGCGATGTCAATATTAGCAAATTTTTCGTTCAAAACACCAGCAATTACATTCAACGAATTCTGATTATTTTTTGTTTCAAAAAGTATAATTTTTATTCCGTTTTTCATTAATAATAATTTTCGCCTTTTAAGAAACCAATCTAAAATATTAAATTTTTTATTTGACTTTAAACAATTTATTTGTTATCATGATTTTGTAAATTGGTAAGGATTAATGCGGAGTTTCTTAATTCGCATACCTTAAACCCAAAAAACCACAATTAAGATATGAAAAAAGCAATTAATAAGGTTGGTCGGCTGGCAGTTGTATTCCTCCGTGACGTTATTGTATTCTTCCTCGTGGGATTCCTCGCATCTCCTACGTTTGCGTTGGGTCCACGCGTGATCGGATGGGGTTTAAACTATTCCGGGCAAATTACCCCCCCTCCTGAGGTAAGCGATGCTATTGGTGTTTCTGCAGGAGGTTATCACAGCCTTGCACTAAAACGAAACGGGACTGTAGTGGGATGGGGTAATAACGGAACCGACCAGATTACAATACCAGAAGGTCTCACAAATGTTGAGGCTATAGCATCAGGTGCGTTCCATAACCTCGCATTGAAAAAAGATGGGACTGTGGTTGCTTGGGGCTTTAATGGCTTCGGACAGACAACTGTCCCACCCGGCTTAAGCAATGTAATCGCAGTTGCAGCTGGCGCCTATCACAGCCTTGCATTAAAAGCCGACGGCACAGTGGTTGGCTGGGGATATGATGCTTTCGGTGAAGCTACTCCACCACCTGGACTTAACAATGTTGTAGCAATAGCGGCAGGATTTTATCATAGTATGGCGTTAAAAGCGGATGGTACAGTGGTTTGCTGGGGTGAAAATGCATTCGGTCAATGTTCCGTTCCGAACGGACTTAATGATGTTATTGCAATTGCCGCCGGTGGTTATCACAGCCTCGCTCTGAAGTCTGACGGTACAATTGTGGGTTGGGGATACAACGGATTCGGTCAAACAATAGCTCCGCCAACTGCCACCAATGTCATTGCAATTGCTGCCGGTGCGTTTCACAGCCTTGCATTACGGGCAGATTATAAGGTTATTAGCTGGGGAAGAAATGACGTCGGTCAGGGCGATACTCCATTATCAGTCTTAGCAACAAATGCAGCAGGAATAGCTGCCGGATTTTATCACAGTTTAGCTCTAATTGATACACCACCAACAATTACAACTGTAAATACGCTTACTGGTGCACTTGAAGACCAACCTTTCACAATAAACTTTAATGACCTCGCGAATGCAGCGGATGAAAATGATGTTGACGGTGACCCGGTTGTATTTTCAATTGAATCGGTTTTAAGTGGAACCCTTAAATTAAACGGCAATCCTGTAACAACAGGAACATTATTCAATCCTGGAGACTCATTAGTCTGGACTCCTGTTACAAACGCTAATGGTATTATTCAGGCATTTACAATTCGCGCATTTGACGGCGTGGCATATTCAACAAATTATGTTAATGTTTCAATTGATGTAACTCCAGTTAATGACGTTCCAGTCGCTGATGACCAGAGTGTTACCACTGATGAAGACACTGCTGTTAATATCACTCTCACAGGCAGTGATGTTGATGGTGATACACTCACCTTCATTGTAGTCACTCAACCTGCCCATGGCACACTCTCAGGAACGGCACCGAACCTTACTTACACACCTGCGGCTAACTACCATGGTTCTGATAGCTTCACATTCAAGGTCAATGACGGTACTGTTGATAGCGCAGTTGCTACCGTCTCTATCACTGTTAACTCAGTAAACGATGCACCAGTAGTCCAATCCGCGACGTTTAATATTTCTGAAAACAGCGCAAACGGCACGGTCGTTGGAACTGTAACTGCTACAGATGTTGAAAATAACGATATTACATTCTCTATTATCTCAGGTAATACCGGTGGCGCGTTTGCAATTAATCCTACAACTGGAGAAATCACAGTTGCAAATTCAGCCGCGTTGAACTACGAGGTTAACCCAACATTCACTCTGACTGTTCAGGCAACAGATAATGGTACACCACCGGCATCAGGCACAGGCACAGTTACAATTAATCTTGTAAATGTAAATGAAGCGCCCGTTGTACCAAACCAAACATTTTCGGTACCTGAAAATTCACCAAATGGAACGTTAGTTGGTACAGTTTCTGCAACTGACGAAGACGCAGGACAAACACTGACATATTCGATAATAAGTGGAAATACCAATGGTACATTTATGATAAACTCCGCAAATGGAAAAATCACCATTGCCAATAACGCACTTGTGGATCATGAATTAGTCAACACATGGACTCTGACTGTAAAAGTTCAGGATAACGGAAGCCCATCATTATCTACAACTGCTACAATAACGATTAACATTACCGATGTTAATGAGAGTCCGGTGATTTCACCTCAGTCATTTACAGTTCCTGAGAACAGCGCAAATGGCACGGTCGTTGGAACAGTAGTTGCAACCGATCCTGACATTGGACAGACTTTGACATTTGAAATAACGTCAGGGAATACAAACAATGCTTTTGATATCAATCCAACGACAGGACAAATCACTGTAAACAACAGTTCTGTTTTGAATTATGAAGCTACACCTGTCTGGACTTTAAGTGTTAAAGTAACTGACAATGGAACACCTAATCTGTTTGCCAGTACGACGATTACTATTAATATCAGCAACGTCAACGAACCACCTGTTATTAATCCTCAAACGTTTAGCGTGACCGAGAATAGTCCGGCAGGTACAATTGTCGGAACAGTTGTAGCATCTGATCCGGATGCAGGTACCTCGCTTATCTACAGCATCGTATCTGGAAATACAAATAATACATTCTCAATCGGGGCTGGCACTGGTCAAATAACAGTTGCAAACAATGCGCTGCTCAATTATGAAGCAACACCAGTATGGACTATAAAAGTGCGAGTTACAGATAATGGCAGTCCTCAATTATATTCTGAAGCGAATATAACAATTAATTTAAACGATGCCAATGATGCGCCAATCATAGCACCAAATCAGACATTTAGTGTACCCGAAAACAGCGCAAGTGGGACAGTAGTTGGTACGGTAATAGCATCAGATGAAGATGCAGGACAGACTCTGACATATGCAATTATTGGAGGTAATACAAATAGCGCATTTGCTATTAATCCATCAACAGGTCAAATTACAGTAAATAATGGTTCAGTACTTGACCACGAAACAGTACCTGTTTGGACGATAACCGTTCAGGTTACAGACAACGGCACACCAGTAAAGAGTTCATCTGGTTCTGTTGTGATAAATATTTCGAACGTAAATGAACCACCAACAGCAGTTGCTGATACATACACAACACCGGAAGATGTCCAACTATCAGTTGCTGCGCCGGGTGTATTAGGTAATGACATCGATGTGGACAATAGTCCTCTTACTGCAATCCTTGTATCCACAACAACACATGGCAGTCTAACTCTCAATCCTGATGGTTCATTTGTATACATGCCAAATACAAATTATTACGGAATAGATCAATTCACTTATAAGGCCTCCGATGGAGAGTTTGAATCAGCGCCTGTAACAGTAACAATTACAATTACTTCAGTAAACGATCCACCTATTGCAAATCCGCAGACAGTTAGTACTCCTGAAGATACACCGGTTACGATAACGTTGACAGGTTCTGATCCAGTTGAAGGAACACCGGTTACATTTGAAATTGTTTCTAATCCAATGAATGGGACATTGAGTGGCACACCGCCAACAGTTACTTATACTCCATCGACTAACTTCAACGGTACAGATACGTTTACATTCAGAACATACGACGGCACGAACTATTCAGACGCCGCTACCGTTACAATCAATGTAACACCGGTAAATGATGCGCCAATAGCAAACCCACAGTCGGTTACGACCGATAGGATGGTACCGGTAAATATTACTCTAACCGGTTCTGACATTGACGGTGATTCATTGACATTCAATATAGCTACACAACCGGCACATGGAACATTAAGCGGAACACCACCTAATGTGGTTTATACACCGCAAGGATTCTACTATGGTACTGATTCATTCACATTCACAGTATCCGATGGGCAACTGGTGAGCGCGCCGGCAACCGTGTCAATCACTATTAATTATGTCAACCTACCACCGTCTGTTACTAATGACACATATACCACTTTAGAAGACACAATGCTTATTATACCAGCGGCTACGGGTGTTCTTGCGAATGATTATGAACCAGACAGTGAACCAATGACCGTAACTCTGGTGCAGAATGTAACTAATGGTACTCTCTCACTTGCATCGGATGGCTCGTTCCTATACATGCCAAACCCGGATTATTACGGAACTGATACATTCAAATATGTTGCATCAGATGGAACCCATACTTCCACTGTTGCAACTGTTACTATCACCATCGTATCTGTGAACGACGCCCCGCCGACAATTTCAGCGATCTCGCCGAGTTTACTCATATCTCAGGAAGACGTCATGACCGCACCAGCAACATTTACAATTGGCGACTCAGAAACACCCGTCTCAAATCTCGTTCTGACCGCATTCGCTGCTGATCCAACGCTTGTACCTTCGTCAAATGTGTTCTTCAGCGGTACAGGTGCTACAAGACAGGTTACCATTCTTAATGCTACTAACAGGTTCGGGTCAACACGTGTTTATATCGTAGTCACAGATGATGGTAATCCACCATACAGTGCAACCAACTATGTGGACGTTACATTCACCGCAGTCAACGATCCACCATCATTTAATCTGTCCACAAATTATGTTTTAGCTGAAGAGGATCAAGCATCCACAAACATCTACGGATTTGCATATAATATTTCGCCCGGACCGTATGAGACGGGTCAAAGTGTTACATTTGTGATAAGTAACAGCAATCCGTCATTGTTCCATTATCAACCAGCAATTGATTCCTCCGGAACGTTGTCATTCAAACCATATCCTGACAGATATGGTACGGCAGTTGTGACTGTCTATGCCCAGGATAACGGTGGTGGGACCAACAATAAGAGTGCGCCTCAGACATTCACAATCGAAGTAAAAGAATACAATGATCCACCGACAATATCTGCAATCGGCAATCAAGTTATTACGGAAGATTCAGTGCTTGCACCGGTTCCATTTACAATATTCGATCCAGATACACCGCTTGCGAACCTTACATTAAGTGTTACTTCAACAAATACATCACTTGTTCCTGTTTCGAATATTGTCATCGGCGGAAGCGGAGCTAATCGGACAATCTCTGCAACACCACTTCCGGATGCAAACGGCATAACAAGGATCACAATCACGGTTAGTGATAATGATCCATTCTTCCCGAAGACGGCATCAATAACGTTTGTTCTGACTGTTCAAGCCGTCAATGACCCGCCGAGCTTTACAATGGGTCCAAATATAACCGCTCCTAAGACACCTGTGACAAGATATTATGCAAACTGGGCCACGAATATAAGTCCGGGACCAGCCAACGAATCTTTCCAGAGTGTAACATTTGTATTGACTGCGGATAATCCATCGTTGTTCTCGGTACTACCGGCGGTGACCACCAGCGGTACGCTGACCTTTAAACCGGTCGGTATCCCGGGTACTGCGAACATTACAATCTACGCTCAGGATAATGGTGGAAGTGGCTATGGTGGTATTCCATTCTCAACAACAAATGTGTTCACAATTACACTTACACCATAGCAGGTTAACTAAAATAACTTAAATTAAGAACCGTCCGGCAATTAAGCCGGACGGTTTTTTTTAAGTCTACTGAACTCAGTAATAAATAGATAAAAACTTTTAAATTCTTGATAAATTACTTAATTAAATCAGATTCTTTAGAAAATTGTTTTTATAATCCATTTAACTTTCTATAAAAATCGAGCCTTAAACTACTTTATTCTAAGCCTGTTATAACAAGATAATTCCTCAGTATTACAACTGAAAATTTTTCAATAAGAAATTGGATATTTGCCCACTATAATCATTCTGAATTGAGTGAATTTAAAAAAAATAAAAAAGTAATAAACTTAATCATCCCGATTGAATTTTTATTATAAATTTTAAGTTAACAAGGGATTAACGCAGAACCTATTTTTGCAGGTTTAAATATAGGCTTACTTTTTGCTTCTTTTGCTATATTTTTAACAATTTCCTGCAAGCAGATTCCAGACGCTTGAGACGTTGCTCAGAACGGGCTTCGATATAGCATCTGAAAAGCGGTTCAGTCCCGCTTGGTCGAAATGCAACCCATTCACCACCCTGGAGAATAAATTTATAGCCATCTATTGTCACAACCTTTTCTATTTTGGAAGAACCGATTTTATCAATACCAGAACCAAGTTTCTTTAGGATTTCGTCCTTTTTTGCAGGATCAATTTTAATATTGATTCTTGTTGTTATGAATGGCCCGGTTATTTTTTCAATTTGTTTTAAAATTTTTAGCAATGGCATCCTTTCAGTTGCAACAAGCTCAGCCATGAGTAGGCAGGCAAGGATACCATCTTTTTCCGGAACATGCCCCTTGACACTCAAGCCGCCTGACTCTTCGCCGCCGACAATTATTGGCTCAGATTCCATCAAAGCGCCTATGTATTTAAATCCTACAGGCGTTTCATGGACTTTGACACCCAGCCATTGAGCAAGAGCATCGATCTGATGCGTTGTCGGCAAGCTACGGACCACTGCGCCTTCCCATCCACGGTTTTTCTTTAAATGATAAAGACTCAGGACGAGTACCTGATTAGGGGTCAACCACTGTCCGTTTTCATCAACTATACCAAAACGATCTGCATCTCCGTCCAATCCGAGACCAATTTTTGCACCGCCTGAAGCCACGAATTCGCTGACTTCTCTCATGCCCTCAGCATTTGGCTCAGGATGATGACCACCAAAAAGAGGATTTAATTCATCATGGAAAACTGTGACCTTTGCTCCTGCTTCTTTCAGAAGAACATCAAGATATCCCCTACCAGGACCATACATGCAATCAACAGCAACACTTAGTTTAGCTTTCTTAATCGTATCAAAACAAATTAGTTTTCGAATCTGATTAAAGTATGCAGGACGCGGATCGAAAGTTTTATATTTCTGAATTATCGGGAATGATGAAGAAAATCCTATGCGTTTTTCAATCAATGCGGCAATTTTTTGTTCTATAATTTTTGTTATTTCAGGAGTAGCCGGAGCGCCTTTTTCATTTGAATATTTGAATCCCTGATACTCAGGAGGATTATGGCTTGCTGTAATATTTATACCACCGAGTGCTTTAAGGTTTCGTATAGAAAACGAAATTGCAGGTGTAGGAGCGTCCCGGTCGCATAACAAAATATTGATGCCATGGGAGGTCAAAACTTCCGCTGCAGTCATTGCGAATTCTCTGCCCAAAAACCGGGTATCGTGTCCAATAATTACAACCTTCTTTCTATCTTTTAGTGCGGAATCTGGTTTTGATAACTCCTCTTTCAGGTAGGCCGCAACACCAGCACTTGCAAGCCTGACATTTTGAAAAGTAAAATCAGCGGCTATCAATCCCCTCCAGCCCGATGTTCCGAATTTTATAATTTTATTCATCATTTGAAATTTAAAACTCCCTTTTTAACTGCGTAATAATATGCCACAATTAGAATTAAAGTAAAAGCCGCCATTGAGAAAAAAACGAGGTTATGTGTTCCTGGATTTTTCAAAAGCTCCTTATAAGCAACCGCCCATGGATAAAAGAAAACAACCTCAACATCAAAGAGTATAAAAATAAGAGCAACCTGATAAAACTTTACGGGATACCGCGAAGTTCCGGGAGTTATTGGTTCAATCCCGCATTCGTATGGTGTGTCCTTTGCTTTATTTCTCTTCCCTACTTTTCCTAAAAGAACACTCCCAACCAGCATTCCGATGACTGTCACCAGAGCCAGTATTATTAACATTAAAACTGGCACATATTGCTTCAGTTCCATAGACACAATTATACGATACCCTTAGTGGTTTTCAAGTTAACGTTCTTAACAACTATAAACGTTTTGAAAAACTTTATAACGAATTGTTTTGTTAGTTATTGCAGGAGTTATTTTTAAAGGGACTATAACGAGTCAGAAATTTAAATTAAGATTGAACTTTTCTGTTTTCCTCTCTGACAATAGGAAATAACTCTTCTGCAACTATATATCCCACACAGTTCTTTGAGCCACAATGGCACGGATGGTCTTTGTAATTCTGAAGGTCGTAACCGTAATTAAACGTTATCTCTTCGCCGGGTTCTATATCTCTAATTGCTACTATCCAAATGTGCCCATCAATTATAGTTGCCTCTGCATTTGGTTCACAACTGTGATTAATAAATCTGGCAACATTCCATTCCACACTGCCATCAATATCAGTTTCATCGTTGAGTTCAAAAATATAATTATTCCCCTCTTCGCAAAGTTTTTTTGATTCCTGCTTTGTTATATACCTGCCGACATACTCAATAATCCTTTCGCCTGCAGAAATTTTTCGTTTCGCAAAAACCCCATTACCATGTATGGGCGAAACCTTAACTTCAATCAGATTCTTATAAAATTCATCCATTTTCCCATGTGATATCTAAAAATTACCACTACTAATAAATCATTCAGTGAAAATCATTCCATAAAATTCAAAAAAATTCAAATCAATAAGCGTGAAATATAGTGACATGTTGACTCATTCCAAAGGGTAAATATGACACTTTTAGTATTTAGCAAGCCAATATTTCATTCCTATTTAAAACTCTAACTTCTTGATTATAAATGATTTATTTAAATAAGATAAAAACGGCATTATTAATGCTTTAATTTATGGCAAGTAAATTATAAACGGTGGCTTTATAAAATTTTGTTGGGTATGCCACCAGGAGAGGAAAAAGTTTTAACAGAGGATTTTTAATATGTCGAAAGTATTAGGCATAGACTTAGGAACAACGAACTCATGCATGGCAGTGATGGAGGGTTCAGACCCTGTCGTTCTGGAGAACGCTGAAGGGAAAAGAACAACTCCATCCGTAGTGGCTTTTACTAAAAATGGAGAACGTCTTGTTGGTGAACCGGCAAAGCGGCAGGCAATCACAAACCCCCGCAACACGATTTATTCGATTAAACGCTTTATGGGACGTAAGTTTGACGAAGTTCAGGAAGAGATCAAACGCGTCCCATACAAAGTTGTGCGAGCGCCAAATGGCGACGCTGCCGTTGAAGTTGAGGTGGACGGGAAACCAAAAATTTTCAGTCCCCCTGAAATATCTGCAATGATTCTCGCCAAACTAAAAGCCGACGCAGAGATGCGGCTTGGCGAGAAAATTACTGAAGCAGTAATTACAGTTCCTGCCTACTTCAACGACTCTCAACGTCAGGCAACAAAAGACGCCGGAGCAATTGCTGGGCTTAATGTACTTCGAATTATTAACGAGCCAACTGCCGCATCCTTGGCATACGGTCTTGACAAGAAAAAGAACGAGAAGATAGCCGTTTATGATCTTGGCGGTGGTACATTTGATATTTCTATCCTCGAAATCGGCGATGGTGTATTCGAGGTTAAAGCTACCAACGGTGACACACATCTCGGCGGCGATGACTGGGATGCTCGCATAATGGATTGGATTCTCGAAGAATTCCGGAAAGAACACGGTATTGATTTAAGGAAACAGCCTGATGCTTTGCAAAGAATCAAAGAAGAGGCTGAAAAGGCAAAGATCGCCCTTTCCAGCACATTACAATATGAAATTAATTTGCCGTTTATCACAGCTGATGCCTCGGGTCCGAAACACATCAACATGACATTAACCCGGGCAAAAATGGAACAGTTATGCGAAGACCTGTTTGAACGGACAGTAATACCAGTCAAACGTTGTTTGCAAGATGCAGGACTTACCGCCAAAGACATAGACGAGTTAGTGCTTGTTGGCGGAATGACGAGAATGCCCAAAGTTGTAGAGACAGCTCGTTCATTGATTGGTAAACAACCTCATCAGGGTGTGAACCCGGACGAAGTTGTGGCTGTTGGTGCTGCAATACAGGGCGGCGTCCTTAAAGGTAAGGTTACTGATGTATTGTTGCTCGACGTTACACCGCTTTCTCTTGGTATTGAAACACTCGGCGGTGTCTTTACGAAACTTATCGAAAGAAATACAACTATCCCAACACGCAAATCTGAAATCTTCACAACTGCTTCAGATAATCAGGAAGCGGTAACGATTCGAATTGCGCAGGGCGAAAGACCAATGTTTGCGGATAACAAATTCCTTGGTCAGTTCAATCTTGAAGGAATTCCACCTGCGCCAAGAGGTGTTCCGCAAATTGAAGTTACATTTGATATTGACGCAAACGGAATTCTCCATGTAAGCGCCAAAGACCTTGGAACCGGTAAAGAACAGAAGATCCGAATTACGGCTGGTAGTGGCTTATCCAAAGAAGAAGTCGAACGGCTCAAGAAGGAAGCCGAGATGTATGCAAAAGATGACGAGATGAAAAGGCAGATTGCCGAGTTGCGGAACGAGATAGATAACCTAATTTACCGCAGCGAGAAACTCTTACGCGATAGCGCTGGTAAAATCCCTGCTAACGATAAAGAAAAGATTGAGGAATCAATCCGATTCGCCAAAGAAGCTATTGAGTCTAAAGACCTTGAAAAAATGCGTGCCGCAAAAGATAAACTTACTGAGGCGTGGCACGCTGTGGCAAGCGAGATTTACGGTAGAGCCGGAGCAGCTGCAGGAGGCAGACCTGAAACCGGTTCAACAACCACAGGTAGCGCCGGACAAGGCAGCAAGTCGTCGAAAGGCAGTGATGGCACAGTAATTGATGCCGAGATCGTTGACGACGATAAGAAATAACATGAACGGATTTTCCCCCGGGCGCGGGTGCGTTCGGGGTTTATAAAAATGAAAGGTTAAATCTGATGAAAACAAATAAGACTATGGCAGTAAACATTAAACCACTTGGAGACCGTGTTTTGGTAGAACCGGTTGAAGAGAAAGAAGTAAAGAAAGGCGGTATCATTATTCCTGATACCGCAAAGGAAAAACCGATGGAAGCGATTGTTATCGCTGTCGGTACTGGTAAAACCGATGACAAAGGGAATAAGATTCCATTTGAAGTCAAGAAAGGCGATCGCGTCCTGATCAGCAAATATGGCGGGACGGAAATTAAGATCGAGGACAAGGAGTACAAGATTTTAAGCTCTGATGACATCCTTGCTATCCTCGAATAAACTAAAACCTTTAAACCTTAACCAATTAATTAATAAAGAAGAGGTAGAGAACTATGGCAGCGAAACAACTTATTTTTGATGAAGCAGCGCGACAGGCGTTGTTGCGCGGTGTTGCTAAACTTTCAAAGGCAGTCACTGCAACACTTGGTCCAAAAGGGCGTAATGTCGTTATCGACAAGAAATTCGGCAGCCCGACTGTGACCAAGGACGGTGTCACAGTGGCGAAAGAAATCGAACTTGAAGACCCATTTGAGAACATGGGGGCTCAAATGGTTCGCGAAGTGGCGAGCAAGACAAGCGATGCAGCTGGTGATGGTACAACCACAGCGACATTGCTTGCAGAAGCCATTTATCGCGAAGGTCTCAAGTTCGTAACCTCCGGTGCAAACCCAATAGGCATTCAACGCGGTATTCAAAAGGCGGTTGATGCCGTGGTTGCCCACCTTGACAAGATTGCCAAGAAGGTAAAAGACAAAGAGGAAATTAAACAGGTTGCCACTGTGTCGGCGAACTGGGATACCACCATTGGCGAAATCATCGCCGATGCGATGGACAAAGTGGGCAAAGATGGCACAATTACCGTCGAGGAAGCCAAGAGTATCGAGACCACACTCGAAGTGGTCGAAGGTATGCAGTTCGACAAAGGGTATTTGTCACCATACTTTGTGACAAATCCCGAAACTATGGAATGCAAACTCGAAGACTGCTACATTCTCATTTATGAAAAGAAGATTAGCAGTCTGAAGGATATTTTACCGTTGCTTGAAAAAATCGCCAAAGTCGGTAAACCGTTGTTGATTATTGCAGAAGAAGTTGAAGGCGAAGCGCTTGCTACATTGGTTGTGAACAAACTCCGTGGCACAATCAATGTGTGCGCTGTGAAGGCTCCTGGTTTTGGCGATCGGAGGAAGGCAATGTGCGAAGACATTGCAATCCTCACTGGCGGCAAATTCATAAGCGAAGACCTTGGTATTAAACTCGAAAACGTCGAGCTCGAAGACCTTGGCCGTGCAAAGAGTGTTGTGGTTGATAAAGAAAACACAACTATTGTCGAAGGCTATGGCAAGAGTTCTGACATCCAGGGTCGTGTGAACCAAATTCGCCGTCAGATTGAAGAAACTACATCTGATTATGACCGCGAGAAATTGCAAGAGCGTTTGGCGAAACTCGCCGGTGGTGTTGCAGTGATTAAGGTTGGTGCCGCCACTGAGACTGAAATGAAAGAAAAGAAAGCCCGTGTTGAAGACGCTCTCCATGCGACAAGGGCAGCTGTTGAAGAAGGTATCGTGCCTGGTGGCGGTGTGGCATTGATTAGGTGCATACCGGCAATTGAAACCGTAAAAGCCGCAAACACCGACGAACAAATTGGTATTGACATCGTCAAACGCGCTATCGAATATCCAGCCAAAGCGCTTGCTGATAACGCCGGCGTCGAAGGTTCAGTTGTTGTCGAAGAGATTAAACGCCGTAAAGGCAACGAAGGTTATAACGTTGCAACCGGCGTTTACGAAGACCTTGTCAAAGCTGGTGTCGTTGACCCGAAGAAGGTCACAAGAACTGCTCTTCAGAACGCCGCTTCGATCGCCGGTTTGTTACTGACCACCGAATGCCTCATCACTGAAATTCCTGAAAAGGAAAAGAAACCAAAGGGTGGTCCCGACATGGGCGATATGGAATACTAATTCGTTAAATAAATTCGTAACAAAGGCGGAGAATTTAAAATTCTCCGCTTTTTTTGTTTTCCGTTTCTATATTCCTTTGATTCATTGAGGTATTATAATCCGAACTTTTTTTACCAATGTAAACCCAAGAAACCTCGACAATTGATTTGAAAAATGCGGCTGTATTTGTAAAAATAATGAACATGACAAAAGTAAAATATCTTAATTTTATTGTTATACTTGGCATTTTTCATATTTTTATCTTTTCTTTGTATTGCAGTGAAAACAATGGCGATTCATCAAAATCCCCTACTCTGACCATTGCGCCAATTTTAGGGGAAAAACCGAAGTATAATCCGGATATTCCAAAGCCGGAAACCATTATTGGTTTTCCAATCGGCGAGAAACCTGTCACTGTGCAGCAAATAGAAATGTGTTTAAAAGCATGGACAAAAGCTGCACCGGAAAAATCTAAAATGGTCCAGTATGCAACTTCCCATGAAGGACGGCCTTTATATTATATTATAATTTCTGCGCCTCAAAATATTAAACAACTCGATTCGATTAAAAGCACGATGAATCAGATTGCGAATCCGGTGAATATTACCGAATCCGAAGTTAACAAAACTATCCAAAAAACGCCTGCGCCAATCTGGCTCGCATACACAATCCACGGCACAGAAACGGAAGGTTCTGATGCGGCCTTGTTGGTCATTTATAATCTCATTGCTTTAGAAAACAACGTCATAAAAGACCTGTTAAAAAATCTTGTAATTATTATCGATCCTGTAATGAATCCGGATGGAAGAGATAGGTTTGTAAAAATGGTCTTTGAAAACCGGGGAAAGGTGCCAAATTTTGACGCTGGCGATTTAACACACACCGGCTACTGGCCACAGGGGCGAGGAAATCACTACCTTTTCGATCTAAACCGCGACTGGATGTACTGTGTTCACCCGGAGACTCAAGGACGGGTGAGAGCATTTAATGAATGGAACCCGGTATTCTTAATGGATGCTCATGGAATGGGGGCTTACGACACCCACCTATTCTCACCGCCGCGAGAACCATTAAACCCGTTTTTTCCACAAACTCGATCAAAATGGCATAATATCTTTGCCGGAAATCTTGCCAGGGCTTTTGACAAGTATTCATATCTGTATTACACCGGCGAATGGCATGAAGAATGGTTTCCCGGATATACAGATGCATATTCTTCAATGCGTGGGGCGGTTGGCGTTCTGCACGAACAATCAAGCATAGCTATTGACGGCATAAAGAGACCGGAAGGGAGAATTCTCACGTACGAGGAATCCGTCTTTCATCATGTGATAGCCTCATTTGCCAATATTTTCACCGCTGGCTCAAACCGGATTGATCTGCTGAAAAATTTATATAATATACGAAAACAGGCGGTAGAGAATACAGCAGAGGAAAAACTATTTGCTGTTTTGCCTACGAAAAATGAATCGCGTATTAGTAACTTCGTTAATACGCTTCTACTTCACGGAATCAAAGTTTATGAAAGCGAAAAAGAGTTTTCAGTAATCAGTGCAACAGACCAATTAGGACGCGAGCATAAGGATTTCGTAATTCCGAAGGGAACGATTTTAATTTCTACCCGTCAACCATTAGGCAATCTTGTTCTTGCAATGCTTGAATTTGATCCGAAGATGTCAAAGACGGCACTCGAAGCTGAAAGAAAAGAGATCTTATCAAAAAGGCGCTCAAGAATTTACGACACGACAGCATGGAATCTCACCATGATGTATGATTTAAAAACAGTAACTGTACGGACAAACCTTCCTGAGACCGTTTCTGAGGTTTCCATAGAAAATATTAAGAAAAAGGGAAACAATAAAGATAAAATAACGGAGAATATGACCGCGTGTATTGTGGATGGCGCGGATGATAATTCTGTCGCTTTCGCTGCAAAATTGCTCGAAGAAGGTTTCAAGGTTAGAAACGCCGAAAAGGACTTTGTCATAAACAATCAGTTTTTTACACGCGGTTCCATTGTTGTAACAAAACTGGATAACCGAAAGAATTACCAGATGGTTTTTGAAAAATGTAAAGAAATTGCAAACAACCTCGGACTCAAGCTGCATTTTACCGACACTGCATTCGCGCCTGGGGATAGTCCTGACCTAGGCGGAAGACAGTTTCGACTTCTTGAATATCCCCGTATTGCAATATTTGGTCGTGAAGGTTTCTCAGCACCGGAATTCGGGAGTATTTGGTTTACAATTGATAAATATCTCCAAATCCGTCATTCGCGTGTTGATGTGGATGAAAATCCGGATTTATATAAATATAACGTAATAATTTTGCCTGGAGGTGTTTTTGAATGGTCGTCAAACAGAATCACTACTCTAAAGGAATGGGTTAAATCAGGTGGAACATTGATTGCTATTGGGAATTCTGTTCTGCCAATAATTTCTGAAAAAGCTGATTTTAGCAAGGTCAGGAACTTGCCGGAAACCTTTTCAAGAATTTTCGATTATGAACTTAGAATTTTACAGGAGTGGCTTTCAGTATCAGAGCCGTTGCCAAAAGAGGAAATTTTATGGGCAACGAAGTTAACACCTTCAACGAGTTTCCCTTGGCAAATAACTGATTCACCAATACCCGATGAAAAGGAACTTAAACGGCGGGACGAATGGCTTTCAATGTTCATGCCACAAGGGGCGATATTAGCATCACGCATAGAAACAAATCATTGGTTGACAGCTGGTTGCGATGATTATCTGCCGGTCATGGCTGGCAAACAACCAATTTTGATGGCTGCGGATAATGTAGAGGCGCCAATACGATACGGTTACATTGTAAAATGCGAAATTAAACAGAATCCACAGGAAGATAAAAAGCCAAAAGCAGAAGATCCAGCATTATCAAAAGATAAACAAAGGATTGGTTGGTGTGCATCAATCCCGGATGCGGATGTTTATTTAAGAATGAGCGGACTTCTCTGGAATGAAGCTGGGCATCGGTTGGCGCATTCTGCTTATGTTACACGCGAATCCTACGGACGTGGTCAGATTATTCTGTTTGCGACATCACCGACATTCAGAGGAGCCACACGCGGGACAATGCGTGTGTTTTTGAACGCTGTTATTTACGGTCCGGCTTATGGAACTACAATTTCCGTTTTGCCTTAAAGTAAAGGGCTTAAGACTACAAAAGGAAGAGCAAAAAGAATAAAGTTGAAAAAAAAATTGGTGGAGCCGAGCGGATTCGAACCGCCTACCCCCTCGTTGCGAACGAGGTGCTCTACCAAATGAGCTACGACCCCACTATTAGTCAGTGAATAATTTTGTCTATTTTTTTATATAATGCAAGTTTAAATCACGATTTTACCTATTTTTGCTTCTCTGATATTTTTTCAGGGAATCTGCCTTTATCATCTGTTTCTTTTATCCAATTTTCTAACACAATTCTCATTCTCTTTAGCACATCCTGATAATCTGGGGAACTTGCAAGGTTATTTGTTTGATAAGGATCTTTTTCGAGGTCATAAAGTTCTTCATCCGGTAAGCGTGGAGCGCACAATGCAGCCTGAACAGGTGTTAACTTTCCCTGCAAATTAAGTTCCTTAATTAGATTCCACATTGGATAAGATTTTTCCTTGTAGGCGTTAGGCGATAAAAGAGGTTTCTCGGGGGTGAAGTTCCGGATATACCTAAAACGCTCATCCCTGACAGTCCGGATACGCATTGATGTTTCGTCGCAACGGTCGCGGGCACCAAAAACATAATTGCGTGGTTCCCCTGCCCTATCTGTCAAAAATGGAATCCCCTGCATAGTTTTTGGTGGGATTCCGCCGCCAATTGCAATCATTGTCGGCGCCAGGTCTATTGCCATTAACAGCCTCGAATCTACACTTGCAGGCTTGTAATTCTTAATTGGCAGATATTGGTCAGGAATATAAATAATCAATGGGACATGAAGTCCTTCTTCGTAACAAAACTGTTTTCCACGCACATGTGCCTCACCATTATCTCCAAAAAAGACAATTATTGTATTTTTATCGAGACCATCTCTTTTTAGTAGGTCAAGTATAATGCCTATTTTGCGGTCAAGTTCCATTGCAGAGTCGAGGTATTTGGCATAATCCTCACGTGCGATCGGATGGTCAGGATAATACGGCGGAAGTTCAACTTTTGACGGATCTGCTTTTTGGGGCGCTTTAAATGGACGATGCGTCTCGTTGAAATTAATCTGAGCGAAAAACGGTTGATTAATCTTTAAATCATTCCATGATTTAGAATCAAATGGTTTGGCTGGAGCAGTAAAATTCCAGTCGGTTTTACCCGTACCACGGAAACCGCATTCTTTTGGTAATTCTACAATATTTGCAGTGAAGTAACCAAGTTCACGCATCCATTCAGTCAGAAGTTTAACTCCGTCCGGTAGTGGGAAATTTCCGTCTCTGTTAGATCTGTGATGGTGGGCACCAATTGTAGTGGCATACATGCCGGTCATAAAAGCCGAGCGACTCGGTGAACAGACTGGAGCGGTTGTGTAAAATCGTGTATAACGAGTTCCTTTTGAAGCAAGGGAATCAAGATTGGGCGTATAAACTTCTTTCGTTCCATAACAACTTAATGCAGGACCAAGATCTTCAGCTATTAGCCAGAGAATATTTGGTTTTTGACTTTTGTTTTCAGATGCAAATAGGCAGTTTACGCACAGTATCAGCCCAGACAGTATAATAATTATGACTTGCATATCAATCTCCTATGACGGTTACAAATATGGTTCTTGAACGGGGTTTAATATCGCACTCGATATGAAAAATTTGCTGCCATGTGCCGAGAACTAATTTCCCATCTTTTATAGGAACTGTCAGAGACGGACCCAACATAGTTGCCTGAAGATGGGAGTGCCCATTGCCATCGTGCCATGTACGTTCATGTCCATATTCGCGCGATGGAGGGATTAATGAATCGAGTATCTCAGGCAAATCCCTTACAAGTCCGGGTTCAAATTCAATTGTCCCGACAGCGCCGGTGCTACCGATATTGAAAATATTAACAAGCCCATGTCCGATACCTGACTCGGACACAACTTCCTGAACCTGTTCAGTGATATCATGCATCTGACCGTGTTTTGCTGTATCAACCCTTATTTCTTTCTGGTAAACCATAAGTAAGTTAAAAGATTTAATCCTTTTCTTTAAACATCAGAAAAATGCCTGCGGCAAAATAGAGAATGGTCATTGAGTTAATACACATACGGTTTTCCTGTTCGGTCAATTGGTTAAATGAATATAGAATCAGACCGCTGATCATAACAACCAGCGAAATAACGCAAATTGTTTTAGCAACAGTAATCATCAGGCAGCAGTTTTCTGATTTATTGTATCAAGTTTTATTCTGTTTTGAATTAAATAACTTATAACAATATAAATTAGCCCGGTTAAAAACCATCCCGGCAAACTGACAAAGAAAATCTCAATTGTTCCGTTTAAGACAAGAGTTGAACAAATAGCCACCGTTCCAAGCCATGCAACGCCGGCAGCCGGATTAAATGATGTGCCGAAAAACTCTGCAAAATTCTGTCTGAGTTTCAACTTCGGGAATAACCAGAAATCTATAAAAATAACAGCACCCATGGGCATTAGAATCATTCCCCATAAAGCAACAAAATCAAGTAGTTTCATTACAATGCCGGGGAACATACCAGCGATCGTGGCAATAGCGCCCACCACAAGGGTTACTTTGAATCGTGAGGATCTTGGGAAAATAGCCTGAAATGCCAGCCCGGCGCGATACAATGTAGGATTTGCTGTTGTCCAACCGGCGACGATGACGCAGATTAATCCTACGAGACCACAGGCGCGTTGTGCAAGAGGTCCGGGCAGAACATCCACATTCATGGGATTTTCTTTTAACTGGAGCGCATAAAGAATACCGGCTGAAATCCACGCCATGAAATGTCCGATATACATTCCTGCGGCAGAAGCGATACCATACCATGATTTCTTTGCGTATCTGAAAAGGGAAAGATCAGCCATTCCGATATGCCATGCCATATTGCAAAACCACGCAAAAAACATTACATGCCAGAAAGTGAACTTAGATTGACCAGGCAAAGGATCTCCACCTTTCCATATTGTTGTTTCTGCTATTTTCCAGAATTCTCCCCACGAATTCATGCCCAGATTTTTCAGACCAATAATTCCAAATGCTAAAAACATGACAATCATCCATGGCGCTGCGATTGCGGCAAACCGCGCGAGTGTTTTATAACCATAGGCAGCGACTATCGAAAACAGGAACCCAACAACTATTATACACAAAATCCATCCGATACCACTTGGCAGACGGTCATATAGTCCGGGCATCTTAACACCAAAAATAGCACCCAGAGAGGTTGTTGAGACTGTAATCATAGCACCGGCAAGCAATGTGAACATAGCGCCATTCGCAAGGTCGTATAATGTAACCAGTTTTCGACCACATATTTTTTCAAGCTGATAATACAAGGTAAGTCTCATTCGCGTGGCGATTGGAGCTGTCATAAATGTCCAGCTCAAAACTGCAAGTAGATTACCGACTATTAAACCGAAAATTACATCCTTTGCTGAAACACCATGTACGACGAAGAGAGGTCCGATCATTAGTTCTGTCCCTGCAATATGCTCACCTGCATATTGCCAGACAAAACTTTTGAAACCGAGCAAGGACTTTTCTGGAACTGGTTGGCGTTCGTATTCAATTATCGGTTCAGTTCTTTTGTCCGAAGTGTCCATATAAATATTTTATTTCCCCTGCTCTGAAGCTAACGCATATTTGGAATCTTTATATTTAATTGCAATGAATATGAAGATAACGGAAGTCAGAAACATCATCAGGGTAAAGAAATAGAAATAACTTGCACCGGCGAGTTTGCTTGTACCATCAGGATTCTGAATAAAATAATTTATTGTAGCCGTGAATGCATTTCCCGCAGATATTGAGAGTAAATAGAAGGACATAATTAATGATTTCATTTCAACCGGAGCCTGAGTATATGAGAACTCAAGACAGGTGACAGAAACCATAACTTCTGCTGCTGATATTATTACGAATGCAACAAAATGCCACCAGATTGTCGGATGCATACCTGCTGAAATCTGTTGTTCAACATAAGCCGTTATTAAGAACGACGGAATTGTTATAAAGAAGCCGATTCCAATCTTCCTCAATGGCGTAAGTTTCCAGAATTTATCAATTATTGGATAAACAACGTAATTAAACAGTGGTATTATAAGCATTATTAAAAGCGGGTTAACAGCCTGTACCTGTGAAGGTAAGACTTCTATACCGAATACATTTCGATCCATGTGTTTAGCTTGAATAACCCACGACGAACTTGTTTGATCCCACAATGCCCAGAACATTGCTACGCATAAATAGATTGGAACAAGTCTTAAAATCAGAAGTATATTTTCCTTTTTGAATAGGCTCTTAACAAATTCTATCCCTGCAGGAGGTACATACACATATTGTTTCCGCCCCATCCAGAAGATTACGGTCGCAATAAACATGAAGATGCCCGGCACGCCGAATGCAACGCTTGAGCCATATTTTTCGAGTAAAACCGGGGTAAGTATTGTTGAAAAGAATGAACCAAAGTTAATTGAAAAATAGAACCAACCAAAAATTTTTGGCAATAAATGACGGTTATGGGGTCCGAACTGGTCGCCAACATTTGCAGAAACACATGGCTTAATACCTCCAGAACCGATTGCAATCAAAGCAAGACCAATAGCGAGTCCAAGTCGTGTATCATCAAGTGCTAAAGAAAGGTGTCCCAAACAATAAACAATCGAAAGATATAAAATTGTTTTATATTTCCCAAGAAGGGCGTCGGATATTATAGCGCCAAAAAGCGGGAGGAAATAAACTGCGGAAACAAAGAAATGGAACCAAGTCTTTGCCTCTTCGTTTGTCATTGGGGCTAACTCCCCGCTACGGCTGCGTAGGTATTCGGTCATAAATACAACAAGGATTGTGCGCATGCCGTAGAAACTGAAGCGTTCGCAGGCTTCGTTCCCTATAATATATTTAATTTGCGGCGGATATTTATCCGTAACCTTTTGTTCCATGAGTAAGCCCAAATTGTTAATTCATTTTTTTACCTGGTTTTTGTGAAACTACAAAATCTAAGCATATTTTACCAGTAATTTTTTTTGAAGTTTATTTGAGTTTACCAAAAAACAGAAAGATTGCGTTTAGCATTTTACGCTAAAGACATGGGAATGGATTTTGATAAAGGCAGTTGAACTATTTACTAAGTATTTCTTTTGCGGCTTTGTATAGAGCCTCGGCTTCAGCCATAGTTCCGATTGTTATTCTAAGATGCTCATTTACAAACGGAATATCGAACCAGCGGACAAGAATTTTCCGCTCCCTTAATTTTTCGAGCCATTCCTTTGCTGAAAACAAAGGTGGTTTTGTAAATATAAAATTTGTCTGACTTGGAAAAACTTTAAAACCGAGTTCAGTAAGTTTTTCAGATAAATAAGCGCGTGTTTTCTTAATCTTCTCAATATTTTCCCTGTAATACTGAAGGCTATCGAGGGTAGCAATAGCAGCAATTTGCCCAATGCCGTTAACGTTGTAACTGTCTCTTACCTTGTGCATTGCATTTATTAATACCGGATTCCCTACAAAGTAACCAACGCGCAGGAAACATAGCGAGAATGCTTTTGAAAATGTCCGTGAAACAATAACGTGTGGGTATTTAATCGCGAGACTCATTGCGTGTTGTTCGGCAAAATCCACATAGGCTTCGTCCAGTATAACAACTCCGCGCTGGTTTCGGCAAAGATCCTCAAGTTCATCAATTGAATAACCTCGCCCTCCGGGCGCATTCGGTGTAGTAATATAGGTGAGTGCTGCATTAAAATCCCATTTTTTTTCCTTTTTCAACTTTTGTACAGACGGTATCGAAAAATCCTCTTCAAGCCTTACAGGATTCCTTTTTGCGCCATGTATATCAGCGAGTACGGGATAAAGAGAATAACATGGATAAAGATACTGAATAACAGCTCTGCTTTTATTTGAGCCTTTAACGGATTTTAATGGTTCAACGAATGCGCGCGTAGCAAGTGCAAGTAGTTCGTCTGAGCCGTTTCCGACAATTATATTATCGGGGCTACAATTGTGATATTCCGCCAATCGTTCCCGCAATTTTTGGGCGGTCGGATTCGGGTATAAACGGAGTCGCGAATCAACAGCATTTTTTATAGTCTCAATGACATGAGGTGAAGGCGGATATGGATTTTCGTTTGTATTTAATTTTATAAGTCCCTGAATTGCAGGCTGTTCTCCGGGAACATATTCATGCAATTCACGTACCTGTTTACGAACAAGATTTTCAGGGTTTGGAAGTTTATATTTCATGTTAGATAAAAGCGATGGATGAAATCTTTCTGATTAATTCTCGGATTATTGAAGTATCTCACGCGGTCCTTTGCCCCCGCTAACGAGGAAAAGCACTGCCATCCTCACAGCAAGCCCGTTTGTTACCTGTTCAAGGATAACTGAGCGTTCACAGTCAGCAATTTCGCTTACAATTTCCACACCACGATTTATAGGACCTGGATGCATAATAAGGGCATCCGGCTTTGTTTTTGCGAGTCTTTCATAATTTAAACCGAATAGGCTTGAATATTCATTGATGCTTGGGAACATTGTTTTTCGCTGGCGTTCATGCTGGATACGAAGCAGGTTAATGACATCGGCATTGGCTATTGCCTCATCAATATTATATGTGACACGACATCCCATCTTCTCAAATTCTTTTGGAACGAGCGTACTTGGACCGCAAAGGGTTACATTTGCTCCGAGTTTTGTCAAAGCCCATATATTTGAGCGAGCAACCCGGCTATAAAGGATGTCACCAAGGATAGTGACGTTAAGTCCCTCAATTCTACCCTTCTTTTCAAGCATTGTGAAAACATCGAGCAATGCCTGGGTTGGGTGTTCATGCGCTCCGTCACCAGCATTAACAACACTACCTTTCAGAAACCTTGCTATAAAATGAGGTGCTCCGGCAGCGCTATGGCGGATAATAAAAATATCTGCGTTCAGCGCCTCAAGATTCCTGACTGTATCTCGCAGGGTTTCGCCTTTCCTGAACGAAGATGCCTCTGCATTGAAGTTTATAACATCGGCACTCAGCCGTATTGCGGCAAGTTCAAAACTTGTCCTTGTCCGAGTAGATGGTTCAATAAAAAGGTTAATAACAGTTTTACCTCTCAAGACAGGGACTTTTTTGATAGGGCGTGTCGAAACTTCCTTAAAAGCCTTTGCGGTATCGAGGATTAATCTGATTTCATCCGCGCTAAGCGACTCGATATCGAGAAGATGTCTGCGGTTCCAGTTCATTTTTAAAACCTTTTTATTTTAAAAGACCACAATCTATTCGACTTTTTATTAGAGAAACAATGAAACCAAACTGTCAATCATATTTTAAAAATTTACTCAGGCGATTCAACTACGACAGCGTCCTCGCCATCCGATTCCTTGAATAAAACTTTGACTTTCTCTTCTTTTGTTGTCTCAATAACTTTTCCCACGTAATCCGCAGCAATAGGTAATTCGCGATGCCCGCGGTCAATAAGAACCGCGAGCTGAACTCGTGCCGGTCTGCCAAAATCGTTCAATGCATCCAATGCCGCCCTTGTGGTTCTGCCGCTGAAAAGGACATCGTCAATAAGAATTACATTTTTATCATTTATATCAACAGGTATCTGACTCGGCTGCATTGCGGGCGGCAGATGATGATTCAAATCGTCTCTATACATCCCTATATCAACTTTCCCAAGCGGAATGTTTATTTTTAATGCTTTGTCGAGGTGCGATTTTATCCGTTCTGCAAGGTAAACACCGCCACGTTGCACGCCAACGAGCACAAGGTTATCCCCTGTGGGATTGTTTTTCACGATCTTATCCGCAATATTCCGGATCAGTTCATTTAGTTCGTTGCCACTTATAACTAACCTTATTTTCATTTTAATAAAAGCGCTTTGAAAAAATTATTCAGACCTAAATTTTAAGGGAATAGATACTTTTAATTCAAAACTTTATTTCAAAATATATCCTGAAGGGCACTGCTATTTTGACGCTAAATTATTCTGATGATTCTTACCTTGCTCTTCCTGTTTTCGCTGTTGCTCACGCCATTTTTTCCATTTAGCCCTGTGTTTGATGATCCAGTCAGTAAGAGCCCACTCGAAACCCACATCGTGCCCTGCTTTTTCAGATTCTATCCATTTATGTTTTAAAATTTCCTCTCTCTCTGCCAGAAACTCCTGGTAGAGCTTGGAATGTTTTAAACGATCCTCATTTACAGACACTTCTTTTTTTTCTTCACAAACCATAATCTGTATCTTTTTTTCTTTCAGTTAAAATTTACCATCTTTTTTATTAATAACAAATAATATACCGGGAGGTTAATTGTCATAATAAAAAGTTCTCATTCTGTTGTCACACGAAAATTTTCTATTCGGCCGGCAAATCTAAACGGCGGATTATAATTACCAACCGCGGTACGCGTGTCCTGACCAATACAAATTTCATCAGTGGGTTGTTCGGGAATTAAGCCAGAAGCCTTACCTGTCGCCATTGTGTGTCCATCTATAAGCAATGCTAAACTGCCATCCTTGTCCAGTTTACCGGTTACTGTAAAAGTAGGTTTATGCGGTAAACCGGTTCCAATGCTATATAAATTTCCGGAAATCCTTACAGCAAAAACAATTTTAGAATTCTGGATATAAATTGCGTATCCATTACGGTTTCCACCCTGCGAGATTAAGACTCCTGAAGGTAATGGTTTGTTATGATTCCCTGATGTCCCAGATGGCATTGTAACGTCACACTTAACTTCAATTTTCTTTTGAGCAATTTGCGGCGATTCTATTACAAGCTCATATCCATATAAATCCACATTGCATCGTTCAGCCCACTTATACCATTGTTTTGCCAAGGTTTGTGCCTTGGATGGCATTGAACGAGCAAGATTATTCATTTCAGTCGGGTCTTCTTTCAGGTTGTATAATTCCCAGAAATCTGCCGTGAGAGAAACCAATTTCCAATCACCGTCAATAACTGCCCTACTTCCTTCATGTTCGAAGAAAATCGGCGATTCTCGTTTAAGCGGCTTGTTTTTAAATGCCGGAAACAGACTGATACCTTCCATTGGTTGAATTTTCATCCCATTGAATTCTGATGGATACTGAGCATTCGCAGCTTCGATAAGTGTTGGCATTATGTCTATGATATGCCCTGGTTGAGTTCTGAATTCCCCATGGGCTTCTATACCTGCACGCCAGCACACAATGAATGGCGTTCGAATCCCACCTTCATAACAAAAATGCTTGTATAAGCGGAAAGGCGTATTGCATGCATTCGCCCATGCACTACCATAACTAATATAACTGGATGGTAAACCAACCTTTTTCAGGTCATCGCCGGTGTGAAGTATATTCTTTGGACTACTCGAAATATCAAAACCATAAGGATCCCATTCCCAGCAAGCCCCGTTGTCGCTCATGAAAATAATCATTGTATTTTCGAATTTGTTTAACCTTTTAAGTTCGTTCACGACTCTGCCAATAGCCGCATCCATTCTATCAACCATAGCAGCATAAACTGCCATTCTCCTTGCAAGGTCACGGCGTCTGTCTTCGGGAAGTGAATTCCATGGGGGATTTTCCTTTCCAGCATAAGGCGATGGACGAGCATGCAATTTTGGCGGAACGATACTGCGTGGCGGCAATTGTAAATCCTTTGGTACCAAACCAATCTGTTTTTGACGCTCAAGTCGTTCTTCCCGTATTTTATCCCAACCTTTTTCAAAATACATTTTCTCGTATTTTTCAATATCTTCAGGATATGCATGCAAAGGAAAATGTGGCGCATTGAAAGCGAGGTAAAGGAAAAATGGTTTTTGTTCTTTAACAGCTTCATTAATAAAATCAATGGAATAATCTGCAAAAACATCTGTTGAATAAAAAGTTCCGGGTTTGCCGTTTTTTGCAGATGTATATTGTCGTTTCGGTCTGTCGGATGGCAGACGTGTATAATAAGGCGATTCTTCCCAGCAGGAATTAAAACCGCCGAGCATTCCATAGAATTCATCAAATCCACGGTCTGTTGGCTTAACGTCGAGGTGGTTATGTAAATGCCATTTACCGACCATATACGTTTTGTAACCAGCTTGTTTTAAAACCTCTGCCAATGTAACTGTATTTGATTGCAGAGTGCCACGGTAACCCGGAAATTCAGGTCCTCTGTCTCCGGTCATACTCCCCACTCCAGCCTGATGCGGATATAAACCTGTTAGCAGTGAGGCACGCGTCGGACAACATCTTGCAGAATTGTAAAATTGTGTAAATCTCAAACCATCATTCGCAAGAGCGTCAATATTCGGCGTCTTAATTTCTCCGCCATAACAACCAATGTCAGACCATCCAAGATCATCAGCAAGTATGAGGATAATATTTGGTCTGGATTTCGGGCTATCTGAAAAGCCTGTAGAAAACGTGGCTGTCAGCAATAGTGTAAATGCTAATGTTTTTATCAGATGCTTCATGCTTATGACTTATAAGTTCTCGATTCATGCTAAAACAAGGATTGACTAATTTCAAAAAAATAATAATTTTTATATGACCGAAGGGAGCCAGCATAGCTCAGCGGTAGAGCAATTGTTTCGTAAACAATAGGTCGTCGGTTCGATCCCGACTGCTGGCTCCAGTTTTTTAACCTGAATTAAACTAAACCTGTGAACGTTTTGCGAGCGGTACACGCCAACCGACACCAAATGCACGACTTGTTACCTTTATTCCGGGGGCTGCCTGTCTTCGTTTATATTCACTGTTTTCAATGAGTTTAATAACGTATCTTACTGTACGCTCGTCAAATCCCAACGATACAATTTCAGCTGGTGATTTACCATCCACAACATAAGCCTCGAGAATAGTATCCAGTATTTCATAAGGCGGAAGCGTGTCTTGATCCGTCTGATTAGGACGTAATTCAGCAGAGGGTGGTTTAGTAAGGCATGCTGCAGGGATCACCTCTTTTTCACGATTTATCCAGCGCGATACCTTGTAAACCATGGTTTTAGGAATATCGCTTATGACAGCCAGCCCACCGCACATATCCCCGTAAAGTGTGCAATATCCGACGCCAAGTTCGCTCTTATTGCCGGTTGTTAAAACAAGTGATTTGAATTTATTGGAAATTGCCATCAGGATGACCCCACGGATACGCGCCTGTATATTTTCCTCAGTGATATCTTCAGGCAAACCTCTGAAAATCTGAGACAATTGGTTTTTGAATGATTCAAATGGCGGTTGAATCGGAATTACCTCGTATTTAATACCAAGGTTTTCTGCAAGTTTACGGGCATCTTCAAGACTGCCACGTGATGAGTATTGCGATGGCATCGAAACACCCAAAACATTCTCTCTTCCAAGCGCATCTGCCGCAATACATGCGACGAGTGAAGAATCTATACCACCACTTAAACCAATTACTGCGCTTTTAAAACCGCATTTATGAAGATAATCACGAGTACCCATTACAAGCGCGCGGTAAATCATTTCTTCATCGCAACACTCTGAAGTATCAATTTCTGATATTGATGGTTCAGAATGAGTCGTCCGGGAATAAAGCGTGTCAGTATCAACGATTACAAAATCTTCCTCGAAAATATTCGCCTTTGCCACGAGTTTCCCGTTTGTGTCAAAAAACATGCTACCCCCGTCAAAGACAAGTTCGTCGTTGCCGCCAACAAGGTTACAGTAAATCACAGGTTTTTTATATTTTCTCGCCAAACTTGAAAGCATCTGCCGGCGAGTCTTGTCCTTGCCCAGATGCCATGGGGAAGCAGAAATATTAATTAGTATTTCAGCACCGGCATCAAAAAGTTCAGCGGGTGGATTCCTCCTGTAGCGGCGGTCGCGCCAGAAATCTTCATCGTTCCAAATATCCTCGCAAATTGTAAGCCCTAACTGTATGCCGTTAAATTCAACTGGTGTATTCTTTTCCGCAGGTTCAAAATATCTATCTTCATCAAAGACATCATAGGTTGGTAGAAGAGTTTTGTGCCTGATTTCTCTTATCTTCCCATTTTTAAGGAGAGCAACTGAATTTGTCAGATTTCTCCCCGGTTTTTTATAATTGAAATCCACATAACCAACTATTAGACCTGTGTTGCCTGTTATTTTTGCCAGTTCTTCGAGGACAGACCGGTTTTTTTCAACGAAATCTTTTCTTAACAACAAATCCCGCGGCGGGTAACCTGTGATAGCCATTTCTGGCGTTAACAGAAGGTCAGAGCCATTCTCTACCGCTTTTAAATACGCACTTCTGATTTTATTAAAATTCCCGTCAAAGTCTCCGATTGTCGTATTAATTTGTGCAATCGCAATTTTCATATTTTTATAGATTTTATTTCAGAAAGAACAATTCCTAAACAATCCAAAATTTTAAAATTCACCGCACCTGTTAAAAAGCAGGATTGAAAAACAAAAACACCGATATCCGTCAAAGTCAATAATTCTTTACTAAGGCAGTTATTAACCATAAAACCAGAGAAAACGGGTTTTGATATCATACTTCAACATAGTTGAGGTGGCAGATTATTTCCCATTGATCTTCCTGCGAGGCAACACGAAGTCTCGGCACTGATGGATAGAAGGCTTCGTCCGGGAACATTTCTTCGATTTTCCCGTGAGCAAGGTCTGCGCGAACAAAAAATGCATTCGTTCCTGAAGAGTCACAACCGGCAAGAATGTAATTTTTCTTTTTTGCGAGTTTTACGAGTGCGCGTAATGATGCTCCGTGGTACCAACCAGTCGGATGTTTGCGGTGGGCATCAAATGCGGGGTCGTATTCTACAGTTATTGAACGTTCTATGCCAAAACTTGCATTATATTCGATTACAACAACCCGGGGTTGAACACACGTGATACTTTGCCAGATCCAATAATCATTGCCGTCAATGTCAATTGACAGAAGGTCAATCTCACCAGTCATTGAATTTTGTTCAAACACCTGATTTACGTTTTCGACTGTAAGGAATTCACTGACGATTTTAACCCGTTCAGAATGGATCTTATGGCGGTTATAATAAAATTTGCGTGCCTTTTCTGCCAGATGCGGAGAGCCTTCAATAAACAACCCGCTCCATCCGAAATTTATTGCGAGATTTGCAGCATTGCATTCAGTTCCATCTTCAATACCAAACTCAATAAAATTTTTGTTTCTGGCTCCTATTTTCGAAAACAAATAAAGCAAAATTCCATCTTCACCGTTCTGGGAATAATATCGCCGCTCGTGGACACGAAGGGCAGTTTTCTTGCTTGAGTCTGCAATCAAGTAGGGAAATTCACTCTGAATCCTGCGGATTTCGTTTTCCTGACGCAGCACAACTTCACGATATAAGTTCCACGATTTGATCCGGCGGATATTAATTTCAGAATCAAATTTCTCAAAAAACCGCCTGAAGAATTTCTTTATGCGATTCTTTAACATATCATATTTAATTGTTAATTTTTACAGTTAGTATAACCAGACATATAAAATTGTTGCAACAACGCCGTTACCATAACTTATGCTTGTCGCAAACGCTGTAATAAACTAAATTTAGCATTGATTAGAAAGCAGAATGAATGAAAACACTGAAAATTTATGCAGAGGAGAGAGTGAAAGCAGAAGGCATTATTCTTTTGTTGCACTTGCCGAAAGTATCGGCAGAAAGGTGTTTTTATTTTTTAACACAGTAAAAGGATTAATTGCGTTTACTCTTATTTCGCTTGGGGTTTTAATATACAAATTTAATAAAGGCTCTTGCATTATTCATCCTTTGATTCGTCAACAGGCGCGTCGCTGTGGCACGGAGTTGTTGCCGATAGTGATTTTTATCTCGCTGGCTATTGGTTTTTTGCTAATTGGACAAACTATAGCCATATTATCCCGTTTTGGAGTAAAGGATTTGATCGGGGTATTAATGGTTTCTGTAGTGATACGTGAACTTGGCGCTCTCGCCGCAGCGTTTATTATTCTCGGGAAAGTTGGCACAGGGATTGTCATTGAACTTGCTACGTCAAGGGCGTTAAAAGAGGTCGAAACGCTTGAAACCCTCGGGGTAGACCCTGTTCATTATCTCGTAGTTCCAAGGATAGTTGGAGTTATTGCAGGAACGATTTCGTTAACGGTTTATTTGATTGTCGGGGGAATTATCAGCGGTTATCTTTTTGCATTTTTACAGGAAGTGCCAATTCAACCATTGGATTACTTTCGTCAGATTGCTGATGCGCTTAGTTATCTGGATTTTGCAATTATCTTTATTAAAGGCGCTGGGTTTGGTTTAATTATATCAATAACTGCGTGCTATCACGGTCTTGCTAAACCGATAAATTTAAACATGATTTCAAAGGCGACAACGTCGGCAATTATGCAAAGTATTGTGGGTTGCGTGATTCTTGATGCTTTGGTGATTGTGGTTTATTTAGTCCTTCTTGCGTGATTGCGACTAACAAAACTATGGAAGAGATAAATAAAACATCCGGATGTGAACCGATAATTGTAATGAAAGATGTGACTGTGGCACATCCGGAAATCCCAAATACGCCATTGATAAAATCGGTAAACTGGGAAGTTTTTTGCGGAGAATTTTGGATTATTGGTGGTCTTGGAGAAACCGGCAAGACTGCATTGTTGCTCACCGCTGCTGGTGTTCATAAACCTCTAAAAGGAGAGGTTATCCTTTTTTCAAAAAATACATCTTACCTAAGTGAATCAGAACTCATAAAATTAAGGCTAAGAATAGGTTTTGTTTTCGAGGGGAGTGGGAATCTCTTCCACAATCTGACAATTCAGGAAAATGTAATTTTGCCATTAAGGTATCATTATGAATGTGATATTAGCGTAAGTAACAAAAAGGCTAATGAGATGCTCGATCTTGTCGGGATGCTTGAATATAGGGATAAACTGCCGACAGAAGTTCCAAAACAATATCTTAAACGGGTTGCACTTGCACGAGCACTCATTTTATCGCCTGAGGTATTGTTTGTGGATGACCCACTGAAAAACCTTGATGTTTCTCAGGAACAATGGTGGATTGAAACCCTTTTATATCTTTTAAAGGAATTTAAATCAGCAAACGGAACACCACTTACCTTAATTGTCACTGTATCGGATTTAAGACCATGGATTACGTACAATCATAAAGTTGCTTTAATTCACCAAAATGAATATAAATGTTTAGGCGAAAAAGATTTAGTTTATCAGAATCCCGACCCGTATTTGGCAAAACTTTTAATGGGAACGGGTGGAAATGGATAATGTAACATGGCACTACAGGATTTAACGCCACAATTAAGAACCCGTGTCAGCAAACTTGAACGGGCGGTAGGATTTTTTATCCTTTTAGCCATCCTGTTGTTGCTGATAGGATTTGTTTATTACACATGGCATACTGCCCAGAAACGAGGATGGTTTGTCCGCAAGGTATTATATCAGACCTGTTTGCGAAATGCGACAGGCATAAAGTCCGGGGACCCGGTAAAATTAATGGGCTTTACTATCGGTGAAGTCACAAAGGTAATTCCAAATGATCCATGGGCTGACCCGAATTACGCCGTCACAATTTATTTTACTGTAAGATACGATACTAACGGCTATTGCGGATATATCTGGAGTGATTCGAAGGTCAAAGTTACATCTGCAGATTTTTTTGGAAACAGAACTATAGAAGTAACAAAAGGTCAATTTGGCGTTCCGACATTATATGAAGAAAATGGGAAAATTCTCGGCTCTCTGAAGAAAGAATCTGAATATATCAGTAAATTACCTCAAATTTCTTCATCGCCGTATGAGCTTCAATGGATATGTAAAACAAATAAATCACTTTTTTATCACATCCCATACACGAACACAGTTGCAATTTATCTCGAAGCGGAAGAATCGCCAGCGCTGACCGAACAACTCGATGGGATTGTGCGCCAGATTACAAATAGCCTGCCTAACATTTTAAATCTGACAAATCAAATCTCGAATGTTTTAACCAATGTTGCTAATCTTGCTATCAACGCAAATACGCTCGTATCGAATATGTATCCACCTGTTGCCAGTGCAAATACAGCGATCAGTAATCTTGATCATCTTCTTGTCGAAATACGGCCAACAATTTCTAATTTAAATGTCATATCAATGAACTTAACAAACCCGGTCGGCTCACTCGGTGATTGGCTGATACCTACGAACATAAACTGGCAGATTTTCAGCACCTTAATTACTCTGACAAATACATTAAGCAACACAGATTCGAACCTCACGGCAGTTGCAGAGAATATACAAAGAACACTGAACAACCTTGCAGATATTACAAGCAACCTTAATATGCAGGTGCAGGCAAATACAAATATACTATCTGAGATATCTAATCTGATAACCAATGCCGACGGGTTTATTCAAGGGCTGAAACGACACTGGTTGTTGCGTTCGGCTTTCAAACCACAAAAAACCGAGCAAAAAGATACTAAAAAGACCAAATAGTAATCTACGCTCATGAATCCTCTCGGAAGGATATACTTAACTTTGATAATGCTTTTTGTCGGTTATTTTTTTATTCCATTTGCTTGGGTAAAGTTATTATTTGGTCTAATTCTTCTAATACTTCTAAATGCATATTTATCTCATAAATCAAAAATTATAATAGCGCAGATGTCCGTTATTTTCTTATTTTTATCCACCTTTATAATGACACCATTTTCACATGCGCTTGCAGATATTCTTAAGCTGGGAAACAGCGGTAGTTATTATATTTTTGGCACAATTTTAGTGTTTGCAATTATTTGGATATTGAGGATAGTTAAACTAAATGACTTAATAGAAAACGGTTCTAACACTCAATCCATACCTAACTTATTAGAAACATTTAACCAAAACTACCCTTTCTTAATTGTATCATTACTTGTGGTCTTACTAATTAGACCGACTCTTGATTTAGATTTCTCCTATGGTGGAGATGAGCATTACCATGCAATGTCGATAGTGATATCTCAGCATTTATTAATTACGCTCTTTGAGTCCCCTATCCCGTTTTTATGCATTATTTCTGCAGTTCTGTTAATATGCATCACGTATAAATATAAAAAAATAAAAGACAACCCTACGGTTTCAACTGTATTAATAACAATATCTATAATTAGTTTTGGAGTATCATGGTTTATTACTCATACAAATATCAAATTCGATAACCTATCACTTGAACGCGCGTTACGTTATCCGTGCAGCGAGCCATGGATATCGGCAATTTTAGGCTTTTTAGATTTTTCCTATCTGAGGGATTACAAGGTGAACGGTGCAGGCGCAATAAACGACTTCGGAACCATGCGGTTATTGCCATCACTTTCATATCTCCTTGCAGGCTTTTTAACTTATAGAAGTTTATTGCATACTATAGGCAGTTATGTTTCCGCAGTGATTACACTAATATTTCTAACAACCCCGATACTTTTGTATGAATCAACATTGCTATATCTTGAGATGCCACTTGTAGCAGCATTACTTATAGTGTTACTGGATTCAGAAAAAATTTTGTCAGCTCCACCGAATGAGTTAAAAAATAGAATTTCATTTTATGCATTAGTGTCACTCCAATTTCTAAAAGAGTCAGGAATTGTTATTGTTATAACGCTGATTATACTGAGATTGTTATTCAGACTTAAAATTAATAAAAGTAATGAAAGCAATCAAAAACTCCTAAAAGGTGAATTTACCATAAGACTCATTTCTGTTCTTGGTGGACTATTGTACTTGGTCGCAAGGGCTTTTACTCCTTACCGTCCTTACAATTTTCATCCAAATAACCTGCTCAATTTCGATCTATGGGGAAAAGGCTTATTTCAATTATTACAACAATATCATATACTTGTGATTCCGTTGATTTTATCAGTGTTCATCTACATTTACAAGAAGACAAAATATGTTGTCACGTCTCTGGTGGTTTTTTCTGTCCTTTGGTTTTTCTTCTTTTTGGAAGACCCCAAATGGGTAGGTCTTGCCCGGTTTAATCTCCTTTTTGCGCCTTCGATTATTGTTTCTGGTTTATATATACTTGCGCACTTGTATTATAAAACAAAAAAAATCTATTTATACGTGTTCATCTTTATTTCACTGGTTTTAAATGTGATTAATATTCCATTCGAAATGACTGGTTATCGCAAGGACTGGGGTGGTTCAGGCGAGAGATGGTATAATTGGTCTCAATGTTTATCAGACATCAAAAAAGAAAATGAACAGGCGAAAATTATAGTAGCAAATATGCAGTATAAATATGGGTTTGGTCTCGTATTCGCAAAATTGAACTGGGCTCCTGCTCTAAGAGAAATGAAACCAGTAGTATTGGAAAATGAAGTCGAAGACTTTAAGGCTACCCTGAGTATGTTTGAAGGGAGCGACGCGGACTATTTTATTTACCGCTATGAAACATTATTTGAAAAAAATAATTCTGACATCGGGGAGTTAATAAAACAATACAGAGTTTGTTTATTCGGGAAATATCCATCCGCAACAGGGGGATTACTGGTTCTGAAAAAATTAATCTGAACTCTGTTTTATTGTGAGGTGGGATAATTCCTTCAAAAATTGAAATAATCCGGCTCATTGCCGGGTTTCCATTTAATGTTGCACCCAACGCTTGGTTTTTGAACAGGTGGAACTGGTCTCCCGGAAAGTATAGCGTCAATTGCCTCTCTTAAATCCTTACCCGTAACAGGGGGTGGATTTTCCATTTTGGGACGACTATCATCAAACTGACCGTGATATACAAGTTTTCTATTGCTGTCGAACAGGAAAAAATCCGGAGTACAGGCAGCGCGATAAGCCTTTGCAACCTGTTGTGTCTCATCTACAAGATACGGGAATGTATAATTAAACTGTTTAGCAATTTCCTTCATTTTTGCCGGGCTATCATCCGGGTAAGCGTTGAAATCGTTTGAATTGATTGCAACAATAGCAACACCTTTCTGTTGGTATTCTCTACAAAATTTAACAAGTTCATTCTGAATATGTTTAACATACGGGCAATGATTACAAATAAACATAACCAATAATGCCCGTGCATCATTAAAGTCTTTCAATGAATAAACCCTGCCATCAAAATCCGGCAATGAGAAATCCGGAGCGGGTGTTCCAAGTTCTACCGTTGTAGAATATGTTCTTGCCATAAATAAATATATCTTATATTTACAAAAAGTAAAGATTATGATGGGGTTTATATCGTATTGGGAAATAAACGGTTATCATTAAATAATTTTTGCTTTATTAATTTCTATCAAGCGCCACTTTGGACAATCTGGAAAATAAATCCTTTATTTTGCGGGCAAAACGGCTTATATTATTTTAGGTAAGCATATCTTTTATCATGAAAATTCAGACGTTTGCATGAAGAAAAAGATTTTAGTTGTTGATGATGAAGTAGCATTTACCCGCACGTTAAAGATGAATCTTGAACGAACGGGTCAGTATGAAGTCAGGGTCGAAAATTTTGCACAAGATGCGCTAAAAGCTGCAAAAGAGTTTAAACCAGATTTAATAATTCTTGATGTAATTATGCCGGCAGAGTTCGGTGGTGATATAGCGGCAAAATTAAGGTCAGATCCTGAATTTGTTCACACACCAATCGTTTTCATGACAGCGTATGTAAAGCGCTACAGAGTCGAAGAGCATGAGGGTTACATCAGTGGATATCCATTCATTGCTAAACCAGCCTCAATTGAAGAAATTATTTCGGTAATCGAAAAGCACCTCACAGAAAAGAAAAAAGAGAACGAGCACAAGGAATAAAAAATCTGTGAAAAATTTTCAAATTCCTCTTGAAAAGATTAAGAAAATATATATAAGTTTTTACTGCAACGGATTTGGGTGGTAGGATACCCAAGCGGTCAACGGGGGCAGACTGTAAATCTGCTGGCTTATGCCTTCGCTGGTTCGAATCCAGCTCCTACCACCATCCGATTTTATCCCCTGTTTAAATATCAATATTCAGAATAAAACATGGCAATAATCGTATGGGGCAAATTTTGAGTCCTAAGGTCATAGCAATTACAGGCGTTACAAGAGGACTTGGTCGGGCGCTCGTTGGCGAGTTCATACGGTTGGGACACAAGATTGCTGGATGCGGCAGAAGTGCGGAATCAATCCAAAAACTAACACAGACTTACAAGGACGGGCACATTTTTGACATTGTTGATGTAAGAAATGAAAACGAGGTTAGGCAATGGGCTGAAAAAGTAATCTCCCTTTTAGGTGCTCCTGATATTCTCATAAACAATGCAGCGGTAATTAACAAAAATGCGCCTTTGTGGGAAATCCCGGCAGAAGAATTCAATTACGTGATTGACGTTAATATTAAAGGCGTTGCCAATACAATTAGGCATTTTGTTCCTGCAATGCTTAAACGGCGAACTGGTGTAATTGTAAATCTAAGTTCCGGGTGGGGCAGAACAACCGATGCAGAGGTGGCTCCATATTGTGCAACAAAATGGGCAATTGAAGGATTGACACAAGCCTTCGCTCAGGAACTTCCCGATCCCATGGCAGCAATTCCGTTAAATCCCGGCATTATCAATACAGATATGTTGAGGAGTTGTTTTGGTGAATCAGCCGAGTCATATCCTTCGCCGGAAGAATGGGCTAAAAAAGCTGCGCCTTTTATTCTAAAATTAGGCAGACAACATAATGGTCAGCCATTAACAGTACCGATGTGATTTTTTAAATAAGCGATAAATAATTCTATTTTGTCTCGGGGATTAACGCCTTCAGGATTGGTTCTACCCATGTATCTTTCTTCATATCCCACAGAATAAAATCGCTATCGAACTGCCAGTAAGCCCAACTCCAGCCGAAAGATTCAGCAGTACGCGCAACAAAATCTGTATAGCGAACGCGTGATTCCATCGGTGCACGGTCGTAAGCACCAAATTCACCGAGGAAAATCGGACGATTATTTTTCCTTGCCCATGCATTTACTTTTTCAAAGTCAGCCCTGACGGCGTTTTTCTCCGCGTCTGTACCCCAACTGATACCTACTTTGTCTCTTTGGTTTGTCCAAGAAGCTCCCTGATGGGTAAATTGCATAGGCTTGTAATAATGGACAGTTACAATAATGTATCTATCATCCTGAGGAAGTTCGAGTTCATCGAGGTGGTCAACTGAATTCCAGAATGCGGGTCCGATAATGACAATACGTGTAGGATTTTTCTCACGGATTATTGCAAGCGCTTCCCGGAAATATTGATTCCATAGCTTTGGTGTAAGCGCCTTGTTAGGTTCGTTAAGGATTTCAAAAAATACAGAATCCGGCGCGTTTTTATAATGCTCTGAAACCTGTCGCCAGAATGAAAGAAACTTTTCTTTATTTCCGCCCGGATCCTGTGCCATAACGTTGTATTCATGCAAATCAAGAATAACCGCGAGTCCGTTAGCAGTGGCTTTTTCGACAGCCCAGTCGAGCGTGTCAAACCAGTTTTTACTTAAAGTCCAGTTATTATCTTTATCCATGTGGCGAAAGGCATGCAGGTTTATTCTGACTGAGTTAAAACCAGCTTTTTTCAAAAGTTCGAAATGCTTTTCTTTAAACCTTGCTTGATCGCGAGAACGCCAGATAGGATCATAGCCAAGGATGTTTACTCCCCTGCCCAGCCGCTTGTTTTGCTGAAAGGCATCAAGAGGTTGTGTTTGGGCAATAACAGGTGTTATGAAAATCAAAATTGAAACAATAAAATTAATCGTCGCTCTCATGCAAAATAAGACGATAAAATTACAAAGAATATTCATAAGATTTCCTCAGACCAGTTTTTACGGTATTTGCAAAACAGCAATAAAATTTTCAGATTGGATCAGAACTTTATTTCAAATACAGCCACCTGTTCAGGCAAGAGTGTAAGATTCCATTTGTTAGATTTCTCGGGTTTAATTGAGTTTCCGGAAATTAATTCTGTGATAGCAATTGGGGTTTTTAAGCTATCCGGCAATTTAATTATAGTTTGTTGTGTAGAACCGGCTGAATTAAAAGCGGTTATAAAAAACACCGAATCTGTTTCCCGCCCAAATTGCTCAATAAATACTGAAGGATTTTCGGAATCAGCGCATGTCACCGGATTCCACCCCGTTTCGGCAATTCTTTTTATGATAGGAATATACTTCTTAAATAAAAGACGGTCACGGTTATACCATTTAGGATTTTGCCAGTAAGGATTTTCGGAAGCGTTATGACTGAACATGCTTGGATAAAAGCCGTAAAAGGCGCATCGCTGGAAATATTTTTCCACAAGGTTGGTCGTGAAATTGTCGTATATGGTATTCATTAAAATGAGATATGGCTTGGCGCCGCACATTGACCGCCATAAGCACATAGTTGAATCGGGGACTGGATTCCATTTCCCATTTCTATTCCAGTCAGTTTCGGTTCCCATAATATCCAGCCACGGACAAAGGAAAGTAAATCTATACGGAACACCGTTTGCGAAGGTCAGTTTACCCATCGAATGAACGTCGTCACAAATCCATTTTGTGAACTCGAACACAGCAAGTCCTTTAAATAGTCCCGGTCGCTTTGCGGTTGTGGAAAATGTTAGTGGCACAGTTGTGTCAGTGAAATGCTCCCGTCTGAAGTTAATATCAGCCGTTACATAACCCTCGAGCGAATCAAGATATTCTCCATCGAGAATACCCTTTGAGTTTTTCCCGTAAAGTCGTTCTTTTAAAGCATCATTCCAGTGCCAGTCTGCAAAATTTGGCTTTTGTTTAAGATACGGATTGGGGTTTAAGCTCCATACAGCACCGTTGCACCATGGAGTATCAAGGAACAGCAGATACGGTTTTCCGCTTATATCGTACATAGCGCAGTTAACTGAAACCTGCGCAGCGATTTTCTCGTCCTGTTTTTTTGACTCAAGGAGTGAATCTCTAATCCGTATGGCAGTTTCTGCAGTCCTCGGCAAATCCTTTTGCATTGGCATCCACCATGTCATTGGTTCAGTGTAACGAAAACTAAGAATTCCGTTGGCATCGTCAAAAGGAACATTATTGTTACCCTCGTGGTATTTGAATCCGAAATCCTGCCAACCTTCCACAGTGCTTACATCTGTAAAAGGCATCCAGATACCCTGTTCTTTTGAACGGACAACGAAGTAATCAGGAAAAATTTCCATGTATTTCTTTAAAGCCGAGCGAAACCCTTTTGCGGGGTTGAATCTGTAGATTATGAATTTAAACTCTGCCGAAGACGGAAAGTTTTTAGTATCCGGAACAAGTCCGAAATCATAAGCAATTAAGAGTTGTTTAAGACCAGCATGGTAAATTAGTCTGTAAACGGCAGGTTTTGACATATCAATGGCAAGCGCAATTCCATATTTATTATTATTTATAGCGCATAAGGGATAAACAGACATTGTTCCAGTCAGACCACACCGGACTGTGCTTGTATTTGAATATTCAATTTTGCCGGAAATTGTCCTGCCCCGCCGGATATCATCCCACCATTGCCATCCTTCGGCGTCAACAGGCAAAGCAAAAGTTAATGTAATTGCCCTGTCTTTTTTGGTTAAGTCTGTAATCTTTCCTGTAATTTCAAGATGAGACGCCTGTTCTTTAATCTCATAAACGAGTTTCAAATTCAGTGGTTTGCATTCCTTGTCTGAAAACGCATAAATATCAGAGTCAGTAGCAGCATCGTATGCCATCCATCCGCTGGGGAGGCTGTCCATTTGTTTTCTTTCCAGTGTTTTTTGGGGGAATTCCTCATCATCAATCCGGAGTTTCACCGCATCACCAGCGAATAAGAGTTTGAGACCGTCTTTTGTGGAATAAGTTCTTGCTGGTTGTTCGTTCAATAAAGTCTTGCCGGCTGTAACCGGACGTCCCTGCCAAAGGAAAGCTCCAGCCTGCGGTTTAATTTCTGAAACTGAAATATCGTCAAACCAGACTGTGCCGGTATGATGTCTAAACAGACAATAAACTGTGAGTTGTCTGACCGGTTTTTGTGGCATGATTATAACCTCCTGAACTTCCCAGTCGTGAGTTCCACAAGTAAAATTTGCCGTTTGTCCCCATAGCGGAGTCCCATCATCATAAATCAGGTCAACGTAGATGGAATAATTATTGTCCGGCGAACCACTGACATTTTCCGCTTTGCTCCAGCCACGCGCAATAATCGGCAATGGTTCTTTTTGATTCAAAATAATAGTCTGATTAGCGCCAGAACGGACCGATGGAGAATCATTTTTGCATATTATCGCCGAAGAGTTATTTTTGCCTCCTGATTTAGTGTAAACAAAACCGTTTTCGTATTTATTCCAGCTGGTGGGTGAAGTTTCGCCGCTTTCGAAATCTGGGTTTTTCAACAGATTCGGATCCGCTGGTGACGCTCTAATAATTTTAAGCGCCGGTTCTTCGGCTGCTTTCAGATTTTGATTTGCCTGTGCGAGTAAAATGAAAATAAGAGCAACTATCCTCGCAGTAACAAGGGTTGTTTTTTGAAATAGATTCATGTTCCAAAAAATATCATAGTGATTTCGGAAAACAAGAAATGATTTTTTATTAATTTTACACGGCTAACCGATATAAAAAGGCGTAGTGAAAATGATTATATTTTCACATGTTTTACTCTTGCTGAGAGAGGGGGTTTAGCGTCATCAAGACATGGAAAATTTTTTCTGATATTATTAATTGTTTCCTTTTTTAATTCCGCTCGGATTATACATTCTGATTTGCCCGCAGAAATTACTACTTCTCCCCACGGATTTAGTATTATAGATTCTCCGGAATATCTATTTTCAGGAGAACAACCAATTCTGTTTACACCAACCACATAAGCGAGATTTTCTATTGCGCGAGCCTGAAGGAGTGGCAACCAGTGAGAAGCGCGCTTCTCAGGCCAGTTGGCGATAGTAATCAATATTTCAGCACCTTCAAGCGCTGCTGCTCTATAAGATTCAGGGAAACGGAGGTCATAACAGATGAATGGAGAAATTTTCCACCCGCTATAATCAGCCACTACAACCTCGCAGCCGCGTTCATAATATAATTCCTCGTTTGCCGGATTGAATGGATGTAATTTTACAAATCTAAACGCAACTGAACCATCAGGTTTAATAGCAACTGCAGAATTTTTCCCTTTGCCACTGTCAGACTTCAGGGGTATTCCGGCAATAATTAAAACCTCGTAATCCGAAGCCAATTTAGAAAGCAATTTCTCAGTATGACCACCGGGTTCTTCACAAATCTCTTCAAAATCCATGCAGAAACCTGTTGTAAACATCTCTGGTAAAACGACTACAGATCCTGATTCTGGTTTAACAGTTCTAAACAGCTGCTGAACTTTATTCAGGTTTTCAGATTTCGCTTTCCATACAATATCCATTTGAATTACATAAAAGAGCAGCGAATCCAGAGTTCTTTCAGGCAAGTTGCTCATAGTAAGTTACCCTTGATTTTTTAATATTCCGAGGACTTTTTCGACAACATCTATGTTCATTTTAATTTCGGGAGGCCATGGACGTTTGAATCCCTCTCCTGGTAATTTCCTTGTGGCGTCAATGCCAAGTTTTGAACCAATTCCAACAACATCTGTTGCATGGTCAAGCACATCGGCAGGACCAATAGTAAAAATACAGTCGCGCCTTGGATCTGTGTTTGCACATAAATGAAATAGGACATCGCTTGTATTATGGACATCAACAGTATCATCAACTACAACAATATATTTAGTAAACATCATTTGTCCCATACCCCAGAGTCCATGCATAATCTTGAACGCCTGCATAGGGTAGGTTTTCTTTATACTTACAAAGACGAGGTTGTGAAAAACACCCTCAGCAGGTAATGCAATATCAACGATTTCAGGGAAGTTCATTTTAATAACCGGCAGGAATAGTTTCACCGAAGCGCTGCCGATATAGAAATCTTCCATTGGCGGTTTACCGACAATTGTAGCAGGATAAACAGCATTTTTTCGATGGGTAATCGCAGTAATATGAAAGACCGGATAAGGCTCCGGCATGGTATAAAATCCGGTATGATCACCGAAAGGTCCTTCTTCCCGTAATGGTTCAAGTGGGTCAATATAGCCCTCTATGACAAAATCAGCATTTGCAGGAACCTCTATATCGATGGTTTCACATTTTACGAGTTCTACAGATTTTTTTCTCAAATAGCCTGCAAGGATGAATTCATCTACTCCATCGGGTAAAGGCGCGCTTGCGCAGAACGGGAATACCGGATCACCACCTAAAAATACAGCCACCGGCATCCGTTTACCTTCCTCAAAGTATCTTTTGCCATGCCGGGCTCCAACCTTTTGCAATTGCCAATGCATACCTGTTGTCTGCGAGTCGTAAACCTGCATTCTATACATTCCGACATTTCGTTCGCCGGTGTCTGGATCTTTTGTTACCACACACGGAAGTGTTATGAAACGTCCGCCATCCCCGGGCCAACACTTCAGGATAGGCATATTCAGCAAAGTCGGAAACTTGGCATCAGCAGTTTTTATTAACTCCTCGACTGATTTTGCCTTTTCCCATGGAGTTGTTCGCCTCTCTGGCGGATTAAACTTATGGATAACTTCCTTGCATGCTCCGTCATTTACAACTTTTGGCTTTGCATTCCGCAAATCAAACAGGCTTGTAAGAAATTTAATTGTTTCTTTAATATTTGTCGGAGGTTTTGCTTTCAAAAGACCTTCAAATTCTCTGACGATTTCGTTAAAAGATTCTGCTCCCAACGAAATTGCCATTCGTTTCCATGAACCTAAAGTATTTATTGCAACAGGAAAAGGCGATTTCTCTCCATTAACTGTGGGATTTTCTATAAGTAATGCTTTACCGCCGCCGGCTTTTTTCATTTCGATATCTGCAAGCGCAGTTATTTCAAGTTCAGTAGCGAGCGGATGTTTTATGCGAATCAATTCGCCATGTTTTTCCAATTCTCTCAAAAACTCATGAAAAGATTCAAAAGCCATGTTTAATTAATTGCACATTTGATATGTCCATTCAATCACGGAGATAAATGATTAACAAAAAATGTCATGTCGAAAATTTTTAAAGCCAACAGTTTCCCCTTTTCATTATATTATAATTACTTGCTCACAGAAATATCATAGATACTTGCTCTCCTTTTTATTTACATTTCCTGATTTTTCCGATTATCATCTTCGCTTGGGATTATGAAAAACTTAATTAAGAAACAAATTAAATTATTTCCAGCACTAAACGTTTTTATAGTAATCGCTGCAGCACTCTCTCTGTGCGAAACTTTTATAAACCTGTATGCAGCTGAAGGCTTTTTATTCACTCCTCGCTCGCAAATCTACGAAGCTCCAAAGGTAAAAGACCTTGACTTAACAGAGGAAGTTACGCTTGAAGCATGGATAAAAGCAAATCGAATGCCGTTAGCAGGCGGAAGAATTATAGATAAACTTATTCCCGGCACTGATACTGGTTATTTGCTGGATACTTACCCCGGAAATTCTCTTAGAATGATAACTTCTAATGGACAGATTGGATATGACGCAAAGTTAACTTCAAATGAATGGACACATGTCGTTGGAGTTTACAGTGCACCCAAGAAAATAATGAAGTTGTTTATTAATGGGAAAGAAGTGGCAAACCGGAGTAATGGTGAATTTCCTAAACTGCAAATAGCGCCGAACAATTTGCGAATCGGCGCCGATCCCACCGGCGCCAACAGGTTTTTCGGTGAGATCTTACGCGCTGCAGTTTATAAAAGGGCTCTGAGCAATGAAGAAATTGCCTCACGCTGGAATAAACCTGATTCCCCATCGCTGACGGATGCTGTAGGTGACTGGAAGTTCGATTCAAAACCGGTACCTAAACTAATACCTTTGGTTGGGAATATCCCGTTATTGCTTGTATCAGCCACTACACAAGGTGGAACTTCGGGAAATTCGGATGCTATGGTAGAATTTAAAGGTCAAGCCCAGGCACCACAGGAAAAGCTTTGTCTGTGGTATCGCCAACCTGCGAAACAGTGGGTCGAAGCGTTGCCAATAGGAAACGGCAGACTTGCAGCAATGGTCTTTGGCGGAATAAATGTTGAACGATTGCAATTGAACGAAGATACACTCTGGGCAGGTGGTCCATATAATCCTGCAAATCCGGAGGCTCCTTCTGCCCTGCCTGAAGCACGAAGGTTAATTTTCGAAGGAAAGTATGCAGAAGCAGAGAGGTTAATTGGACAAAAAATGATGGCAAAACCACTACGTCAGATGCCGTATCAACCGCTTGGTGACTTTATCCTTGAATTTCCGGAAGTAAAACAAGTGTCGGACTATATCCGGAAACTTGACCTTGATACTGCTATTGCATCGGTTAGTTATCAGGTTAATGATGTAACTTATGAACGTCAGGTTTTCTCAAGCCCAGTTGACAACGTAATTATAATGAGGCTTGCCTCTTCGAAACCAGGCGCTTTGAATTTTACGGCAAGATTCCGGACACCACAGACTGCGAATGTGTCTGTTGAAGATTCAGATACGCTTGTTCTGACCGGAACAAATGGTTCTGCTAACGGAATAGCCGGGGCTCTTAAATTTCAGGCGCGGGCAAAATTTGTTGCTCATGGAGGCTCTGTAATTCCATCTTCTGATGAGATAACAATCTCAAATGCAAATCAGGTTCTAATATTTATTGCTGCAGCGACAAGTTACAAACGGTTTGACGATGTCAGCGGAGATCCTGTTGCCGTTACAAGGAACCATATTTCTGCAGCAGTTAAAAAACAGTATCAGGAACTTCTTTCATCTCATATTACTGAACACCAAAGATTATTCAGAAGAGTGGACTTTGACCTTGGTACAACAGAAGCAATTAAAAATCCGACAGATCAGAGAATTGTTAACTTTGCAAAAGGAGAAAACGACCCACATCTTGCAACCCTGTATTTCCAATTTGGAAGGTATCTTTTGATTTCGTCGTCGCGTCCGGGATGTCAGCCTGCAAATTTGCAAGGGATTTGGAATGATAGCATGCGTCCTCCATGGGACAGTAAGTACACCATTAATATCAATACGGAGATGAATTATTGGCTTACAGAACCGGCAAATCTCTTTGAATGCTTTGAACCACTGGCACGCATGATTAAAGAGATTTCTATAACCGGCGCAAACACTGCAAAAATTCACTGGAACGCCCGTGGTTGGGTTGCTCATCACAATACCGATTTATGGCGCGCAACAGCGCCAATTGATGGACCATTCTGGGGGTTTTGGCCTATGGGTGGGGCATGGTTATGCACACACATCTGGAATCACTATGAATTTACAGGGGATAAGAAATTGCTCGAAGAGTTCTATCCTGTGATGAAAGGTGCAGCCCAATTTTTCCTCGATACCCTAGTGGAAGAACCGAAACATAAGTGGCTGGTAACATGTCCATCGCTCTCCCCGGAAAATGCACACCCGTTTAAATCAAGTATCTGCGCAGGTCCAACAATGGATATGCAGATTCTCCGGGATTTGTTTACTCAATGCATAAAAACTGCGGAAATTCTTAAAGTTGATGAAGATTTCAGAAAAGAACTGGAAAAAACACGCGCACGTCTTGCACCGAATCAGATTGGAAAAGCAGGACAATTGCAGGAATGGCTCGAGGACTGGGACATGGAAGCTCCTGAAATCCATCATCGCCATGTGTCCCATCTTTATGGACTATTCCCGAGCTCACAAATTTCCCCGTCTAAGACACCCGAACTTGCACAGGCTGCAAAGAAATCTCTTGAACTCCGCGGCGATATGGCGACCGGATGGAGTCTTGCATGGAAAATTAATCTATGGGCTCGTCTAAGGGACGGTGACAGGGCTTATAAATTGCTTAAGATGTTGCTGGAACCTTCTCGGACATATCCAAATATGTTCGATGCATGCCCGCCATTCCAGATTGATGGTAATTTCGGCGGCGTTTCCGGGATGTGCGAAATGTTGCTTCAATCACACGAGGTGATTGATATCGAAGGGATGAAAAATGTCAGGGTTCTCGATATTCTGCCAGCATTACCTTCGGCATGGCAAAACGGAAATATAAAAGGTTTGAGAGCACGCGGCGGATTCGAAGTCGATATTGAATGGGCGAATGGTGAATTAAAGAGGCTTGTAATTAAATCAGATTTAGGGAATCCTTGCGCCATAAGATATAAGGATAAAGTTAAACTCGTTAAGACAATTAAAGGGGGTATGTTAAATATCGATGGCAATATTTAATAATGAAGAAATAATTCTGATTATTAAAACAGTTGGCTGAAGATTCTGTTTTAAGTAGCGGCGTCATTTTTTTATTTCTTTACAACCGCAAAAATATAAGTAATCATGGGAACATGAAAGCTCTATCTAATAACCGGTATTACAACATCGTTTTCCTTATAGCCCTGTGGATTTACTTTACGATATTCGTCACCTCAGCATTTCCCCAGCAGATTAATGTGGCTTCAAATATATTATCTCCGACGGTCACCGAAGGAGAGTTCTATGTAAGAACTGAAGATGTTATTTACGGTAGAAAATTTGGTATGGCACTAACACTCGATATTCTGTCACCCAAAAAAGCAAAAAATGGTATTGGAATTATTGGTGTAATAAGTGGGGGATACTTTTCAAGTCATGAAGCGATAAGACCAGCGGCTTTCCGTCCACTACTCGAAAATGGCTACACCGTATTTGCTGTTGTCCACGGGAGTCAACCTCGTTTTACGGTGCCAGAGGCTTTTCAGGATGTAAAACGCGCAGTTCGTTTTGTACGATACCATGCTAAAACCTTTGGGATTAACCCTGATAAGATTGGAGCCACTGGCGCATCAGCAGGTGGCAATCTTTCACTGTTGCTTGGTATTGCTGCTGATGAAGGAAATAGCGCATCAAATGACCCTATCGAAAAAATGTCGGCAAAGGTTCAGGCTGTTGCATGTTTCTATCCACCGACTGACTTTCTGAATTGGGAGGCTGAAGGAAAGGCGAGAATCCGCCTGCTTGATTACGAGAATCCATTCAGACCCGCATTTGATTACCGGGAGTTAAACAAAGAACTTAATATCTGGGAACGGGTTACGAATGAGACACGACTGGCTGAGATTACAAGAGGTATATCTCCCATTTACTTTGTGGATGAAAAAGATGCGCCAACATTAATTATTCATGGGAATCAGGATAAATTAGTACCTTTGAGACAGTCCGAAACCCTCATTAACAAGTTAAAATCTGCGGGCGTTCCGGCAAAGCTTATTATAAAAGAAGGCGCCGGACATGGCTGGATAAATCAGACGAAAGACATGGAGGCATTTGTAGAGTGGTTCGATACTTATCTGCTGAACAAGAAAAAGTAAAATCTTACTACTTTTCTTTAAATTTATAAATTAAAACTTAAACTCTTCATTTGTGGTTCCACAATTCGGGCATGGTGAGAGGCCAACATCCTCGTCGTCAGTATAAACCATTTTACAGTTTACACATCTGAAAATTTTTTCGGTTGTTACTGGTTTTGTGAATTGTTTACGTCGCTTAGCAAAATAGAAATAATACCCGATTATGGCAACCACAGGTATCAAGGCATAAAGCATAATTAATTCGTCAGTTTTCATATAAACTCAGTAAATGATTCACTTTTTCTCAATCTGTTGCGGAGGTTTGAACAACCAATAAAACGTAATTTTTCCAAATGATAATCCGGACGGATTATCGGTCTTCTCAGATTTTGAAAAGATAAATTTTTTTGAAAGTTCAACTGCTTTCTGGTCTGCTGTCGGTGAACCGCTTGCCACAATAAGTGTTGAAGAAACCACATATCCATCTTCGTTTACAACAATCTCCACTGTGGATGGTGGCAATACATCAGAACTTTCAATGACAGGTAAAGATGGGGCATATATAAGACCACGCCTGGTAATCTCCCCTTCTATTCTGAAAACAGAATTTGTATATAAATCTTCCAGCCGGAACTCTGGGTAAACATTGCCTGCAAGTTCGTCTTTAATCTCAAAAATCGAAACGTCCAATATACTTCTCAGATTTGGTAAAAACTTACTGAATTCATTACCCAATAATTCGGGCAGTGGAGAAAGCAAATAATTATCCGGTATCCATTCGTAATAATCATTATTAAGGGGAGGAATTCTGAACCATGATTTTGACGAGTAATTGTTCTTTGTAGGAAAAGCCAAAATTATTGGATTTTGGATTTCTGCAATTTCATCAGGGAGATTCGGCGAATCGCCGCTCATCATCGCCATAAGTATTTTCCCGCCATATTCTGCTTTCTGATTTCTCTCAGAAAGCAAAATAAAAAAAGCAATTTGCAAAGTAAAGATAATTAAGACAGCAATCAGCCATTTCTTGCGCGACCATCTATTTATCTTTTCCGCAATTTCGCTCATGGCATAAACAAAGGTCGGTTATCGGGACGGGTTGCAAAAAGCAAACGGTTAATTCCAGCAGATTTTGCTATAGCACTTGCTTTGACTATATACTCGTAAGGCACAGATTTATCTGCCATTATTACAAGGGTCAATGGCTCGGACGATTTCTGAACCGTCCTCGAAAGTGCTACACGGAATTTATCCTCTTCCATTGCTTGATCCTGAAAATAAAATAACCCATTGGGGTCAATCACCATAAATACAGCGCTTCCGATTAGCCCTTCAGTTGACTCAAAGGCTGGTAAATCAGGGAAGTTGTAAACATATTTCGCTGCTATATTTACCGCATGAAGCTGATCTGTTATTTTTGATATCAGGCTGGAAGAAACACCTTGTTCTGCAGTTACAAGGAGATTTGTAACATTTTTACCCTTTGTTTTATCTTTGAGTAAGGCAAAGAAATCCTCCTGAGTAAATTCCCGCCCGCCGTAAAGAACCATGCCATTCATTTTTATTCTAATCACGTTTTCTTCAACGGGTTTGCCAAACTTTTCTGCATAGGTCTTAAATGTGGATAAATTAACTGATATGCCTGGTATGTAGACAAAAGTCGAATAAAGCGAATTTATCACAAGAAGAATCATAAACACTGTCCCAAACGGGATTATATAAAACAGTGTTGAAATCTCTATTTTTTTTCTTGGATAGTTCATTGGTTTTTATTTGATTCGCTGAGGAAATTTACTATTTCAATTGCCGCCTTTTCCATGTCAGCGATTATCTTATTCATAATGATGGTCAAGACGCTGTGTCCAAGGAAACAAATCAGTGCTACACTGAGTCCAACAGCAGTTGCTCCCAGAGCCTTCCACATTTTTTCAGCAAATACACCGGGTTGAATAAAAAAGCCTTGCTGTTGCACGACCTGGAATAAGTCAATGATTCCTAAAACTGTCCCGAGGAGTCCAAGGAGAGATGTGATCTGTGAAATTACAAGCGTAATCGGCAAATTACCTTCAAGCACCTGAATTTGCCCTGTCCCAAATTCCTTTAAAATTTCCTTTAACCTCTCAGGTTTTTCATTACGGTTTATAATTGCTGTCCGAACGACTTGGGGAACTGGTCCGGGAGTTGCGTCACAAATAGAAATGGCTTCAAGTATATTTTCTCTTTTAAGAACATTCTTAACACCATTAAGAAACTCGATGAGGTTTATTTGCGCCCTATGCAAAAATAAAAACCTTTCCAGCAGGATTAACAAACCTGCAGAACCAAATAATAATATTATCCAGACAATAGCGCCGCCTTCAAATATTAATTTCATAATTTATTATTATATTACCAAATATAATGTTTGGAAAAAGAATTTTGCAGAGAAAACCGGATTTGTCCCGTTTTTAACATACTAAAATAAAGGGAGATTTAAATTTTTCGGGAAATAAAAATCGTCATTATTTCAAAATTATTCTGTTGTAATTAAAAATAAAATTGATAAAATTTCTTGAGAGTTTATTAATGGGGAAAATTTAAAGATTGTTAAAAATATGAATAAACACGTTAAACTGGTAGCTGCATTGATTGGTTTTACGATTATTCTTGTTGGTTGCGCAGGACCCGAAAAGAAACTCGGGCGTGGAATAACCAACGTGACGGAATTCGTGCGGATGGGTGAATTGCGAAGGTCTGTTGAACAAGCTGCACTTTGGGAAGGCGCCGACGTCGCTTATACAACAGGTTTTATTCGGGGATTCAATCGCAGCGTGGCAAGGACTCTGATGGGGGCATACGAAATTGCCACATTTCCTTTCCCGAGTTATGAACCAATGTTCACAAATAAGTTTTCTCCAAAGCCGGTTTTCCCGGACAGTTACAAGCCTAATCTGATTGAAGACCAAACTTTTGCGCCAGATACATCGCTCGGATTTGCTGGTGGCGATGTCATGCCATTCGTGCCTGGCAGCAGATTCCGGATTTTTGATAATTAATATTATTGCCGGTTAACACACCGATTGTCTGATGGTTATTGAAAAGACCTCGCATTGTAAGGTAAATTTGCTCCTTAATATTCTCGGACGCAGAGAAGACGGTTTTCATGAATTAGAAACAATTTTTTATCCGGTATTTTTATCTTCTGAAAAATCTGACTATCTGCGGCTTGAACGCATAGAAAAAGGTATTTACTTAAGTTGTTCAAAATCAGAACTTCCAACAGACTCAAAAAATATTGTTTATCGCGCAGCTGACATATTTTTAAAAATTCTGTCAAAATCTAAACAGTTAGTCTGCGGGGTTAAAATCCATCTCGAAAAACGCCTACCTCTATCTTCCGGTATTGGAGCCGGAAGCGCCAATGCAGCATCAACATTGCTTGGTTTAAACGAATTATTCGGCTTTCCATTAAGTATCGAACAGTTGCATGAAATCGCTTCGTTTCTTGGCGCAGATGTCCCGTTCTTTCTTTATTCCAAACCTGCTATAGCGGGCGGAAAAGGCGAAAAATTAAAAACTCTTCCATCTTTTAAGTCTTTAAATGACAAGTGGATTTTACTTGCCTATCCAGGTTTTGGTGTTTCCACCGCATGGGCTTACAACGAACTGGATAAATACCCTGAATTATTAAATGGTTCTCCGGGTCGGGCGGAAAGATTAGCCAAATTATTAAATGAAAAACCAATCAGTGAAATAAAAGACGAGTTCTTCAACGCTTTTGAAAAGCCAGTCTTTAAAAAGTATCCGCTGATTGCCTTGTTCAAAGATTTTTGTATTAAAAACGGAGCCACAATTGCAATGATGAGCGGAAGCGGTTCGACTGTCTTTGCTATAACAGACTCCCAGGAAACTGCCAGAGCACTTGAGGATAAATTTTATAAAAAATTTGGCAATAAAATCTGGGTTGCGGTCAGTAATTTACAAATTTGAACAGGGTTTGTTTTTTCAGGAACTGTGCTTAGTACTTAATTTCCTTATTTAAGGAGTTTTATAAACTATTCTTTTGAAATATTCAGTTAAGAATATGAAAATGATTCCCAACAATAATATATCATCTTCCGAATTACACTCTTGTGTCATTGAAAGTCCCTAAAAAACTAATTCGGAAGATTTCGAAAATCCTGTTTGCAGGGTAATTCAAAATAATGTTATTATTGAATCCGTGTAACTGTATCGGTTAAATCCGTTAGTAATAAAATAGAAAGAAAAGGATATAAATATGAACGACAACAAAAATATTAAGTCGGCAAGCGCAACTACGCGCAGAGAATTTTTAAGAAAAAGCGCGGCAATTGCCGTTGCGGCGGCAACGCCGGCATTCCTTAAAACCCCGGTGTATGGTCAAGCCACTGCCCCTTCTGTGAATGTAGCTGGGGCAAATAATAAAATCGTGCTTGGCTTTATTGGGGTCGGTAATCAGGGATTAAATAACCATATCAGAAAAGCCCTCCAGTTTAAGAAAGAAAACAATATTGAAATTGTCGCAGTTTGTGATGTCTCGAAATACAGGGTTGAAGAGGCAAAGAAGGTTATTGCTGAGGCTGGTGGCAATGCCGAGGGATACTATGACTATCGCAAGTTATTGGAACGCAAAGATATAGATGCTATATTCTGTGCCACAGTTGACCATTGGCACGCCCAGGTTAGCATTGACGCTTTGAATGCCGGAAAGCATGTCTATGTTGAAAAACCGATGAGCCGTTATCTTGATGAGGCGTTCGAAGTTTATGACACAGTGAAGAAAACAAAAAAGATTTTGCAGGTTGGTTCGCAAGGTTGCTCTGATCTGAAATGGCATAAAGCTGCTGAATGGATTAGAGCGGGCAAAATCGGTCCTGTTGTAATGGCTCAGGGTTCATATATGAGAAATACCCCAAAGGGCGAATGGAATTACGCCATCATGAACTGGGCAACTCCGAACGATATTGACTGGCAGGCATGGCAGGGACCAAAGATCAAGAAACGTGTTGATTTCAACCCTGACACTTATTTCAGGTGGAGAAAATACTATCCATATTGCGCTGGTCTATTAGGCGACCTGTTCCCGCATAAACTTCACCCGTACATGCTTGCCACCGGAAATCCGGAATTCCCTGTCCGGGTTGCGGCAATCGGAACAAAGAAGGTCGGTACAGATAAGAATACTCCGGGAACGCCGGTACGTGATGTGCCGGAAATCATCCAACTCATTGCGGAATTCCCAAGCGGCATGGTTATGCACATAACCGCCAGTACAGTTAATGAACAGGGAACTCAGGAAATGATTCGTGGTCATAAAGCTAATTTGACAATGGCTGGTAACAGAGTCGAACTTAAGCCTGAACGTCCTTATGCCGAAGAGATTGACCCTGAGGTCAGCGAAGCGTTCCCGCCAGAATCAATCGAAGCTCACCACAAGAATTTCTTCGATTGTATCCGCACAGGAAAGGAACCGAACTGTAATGTTGATCTCGCTCTGAAGGTACAGACGGTTATATCACTTGGTGAGATGTCAGACCGTCTCAGCGTCATGTGTATCTTTGACGAAAAGACCCGTAAGATTTACGACGCAAGCGGGAAGGAATTAAAACCGTTGACCTACGGTTCAGTTCCCGATCTGTCTTAAATCTAATTAACACGCACTAAGGCTTTGCGTCTAAATGGCGCAAAGCCTTTTTGTTTTCCGTAAGGAATCAGAGTAATATATTATGCTTCGAAAGCAAATGTTGTAATGGGGCAGATTCAAAAAATATTGCTAGCCAGAAATGCAATGGCAACGCGGTTTGAGATCGCGTTATTCGGTGAAGACCAGCGTTATCTTCGTGCGGCAGGGGAAGAGGCACTTGACGAAATCGAACGAATCGAAGCCAGGATTAGTCCATTCCGTCCTGAAAGTGAAATTTTCTTATTAAACCAATACGCGTTTCAAAAAACAGTAAAGGTTAGCCCTGAAGTTTTCGAAGTCTTAAAAATTTCAAGGCAAATATGGGAAATTACAGAAGGGGCATTTGATATAACAATTGGACCATTGATGAAACTTTGGGGGTTCCGCGGCGAAAAACCTGCAGACTTGTCTGAGGAAATCGTTGAGAGAACAAAGAGTTGTTGCGGAATGGACTTAATTGAACTCGATGAAACAAACTATTCTGTCAGATTTCTGAAGCCGGGCGTTCAGATTGACCTTGGTGCCATTGGCAAGGGCTTTGCAATTGACCGAGCTATTGGAATTCTGCGGGATAATGGAATTACATCTGCACTTGTTCATGGCGGGACAAGCACTGCAGCAACTATCGGAACTCCCCCACCCCCCGAAAAATGGAGAATTTCAATTGAATTACCATCTTACCTCTCAAAACATACAAATCCATTACTATCAGTTGTTGAACTGAGGGATAATTCTCTGTCTGTGTCGGCAATTTGGGGCAGGAAATCGGAAATTGCAGATGAAGAATACGGACATGTCATTGATCCTCGATCAGGAGTACCAGTTCACAACTGCGTTCTGAGCACGGTTTTACATGAATCTGCCACATATTCGGATGCGCTCTCAACAGCATTACTCGTTGGTGGAGAAGAAATTGCAAAAGTCTTATTAAATAAAGTAGGAAATATGGAATTTCTCATAGTTCAGAAAAATAGGACCATTAATGATTTAAAAGTCATTAAAACACAAGCCTTTTCAGAGCCAAATATGATTACTGGACAATAACTGGCTGATTTCTGTACAAATCGGTGACTGCCCACAGATTTTTTGGCGCCAAAGATCTTCCGTATTTCAAAAACCTTGCACTTCCATCGGAAAAAGCGTAATTCGACCCCCCTCCCCTTGAATTACTTCCTCTGGACATATGCTTACTTTGGTCAAGCTGAAGAACATCATCGTACATATCATAATCCATGTAATAATGACCTGATTCCCGTTCTTTTTCACCAAATACAATAGTTTCGCTTGGTTCGCGGATTGCAGATTCCGGCATACACCTGAAAGAAAGTCCCTGACGATATGCAGTCCAATCATTAGATGCAATTAGCATAAAGTAATCATTCCAGCCATTAATTATATAAGACCGCGGAGCTGCATCGGCAGGAAAATTGTTAGTATCTCCGATAGTCTGTCCAAATGTGTTTGGAGTACCTATTTCACTTGGACAGACAAGAATGCGTAAATCCTTATAGCCTTCCCTTAAGAGGCTGGGCCAGCGGTTAGTCCGGGTTCGTGGCGGATAAAAACCATTATTTTCATCGACATACATCCGCAATGCAAGACCCAATGTGCGGATATTATTTGTGCATTGGATTCGTTTACCGGACTCTTTGGCTCTGGCAAGAGCTGGCAAAAGCATTCCGGCGAGGATTGCGATAATCGCAATCACAACAAGTAATTCTATCAGGGTAAACGCAATATTACCCTTACTTTTCTTAAATTCATTCAATAACATACTTTTAAACATTCAATTTATTAGACGATTCTCTATACCAACAGGTTACTTATTTGACTAAAAATATCAGGATGCTATTCAAAAACTGGTCTGAAACTTAATTGGCTTGAATTGTGAAGGATATTGAGTAATGTTTATCTATGTGAATTTCAAATATCACAAGAATTAATATGGTGATTTTGAAATTTCAGTAATGTTTAATGAAGAATTTAATTAACAACACGCACGTTTGCGCAGAAATTCTATGGGATAAAGCCCATCAGGAAAATGGGTCGAAGGTATATTCTTTACTTTTATTTAAGGGAGATTAACGATGGAAGTATTGCATGCTCCATGGCGGATTGAGTATATTTTAGCCCCAAAACCGCCCCGTTCAGATAAATCACTTTTCAGCCAGATTGCTGCCTCGAATAATGACGAAGAAAATCTGGTCATAGCGCGTTCCAAACATTCTTTTGCGCTATTGAACAGGTACCCGTACAACGGCGGACATACAATGGTTGTGCCTTATAAGCAAGTGCCTGATTTTAATGGACTTACAGATGAAGAAATCCTTGATTTAATGAATTTAACAAAGCGTTGCCAAAACGCCATAAAAGAGGTCATGAAACCCGATGGGTTTAATATTGGTATTAATATTGGAAAGGTTGCGGGGGCAGGAATTGAGGAACATCTTCATATCCATATAGTTCCAAGATGGCTTGGAGACACGAATTTTATGCCTGTGATAGCCAATACAAGCGTCGTGCCACAGGCTCTAACTGATTTAGCAAAACAATTGAGAGAAGCATTGATGAAATGATGAACGAACACGAAAGTAAAATATCTTCTGAAATACTGCATTTTGAAAATGCGCGTATTGTTCAGCAGATGCTGAACAATGATTCCAAGAACCTGAAAGCAGTTGAACAGGAACTTGGTGTAAAAGCAACGGCGCGCGATGGCTGGATTAAACTGGAAGGACCAGCCGAATCGGTTGAGAACGCGAGACAGTTTTTGGAAATTGTTGAAGGCTCTTTAAAAAGCGGGAATCAGCTTCGCACCCGTGAATTTTTCCAAGCATTGTATGTCGCAAAACATGATGGCATACACGCCCTGAAAAGCCTGTTTGGTGAAAAAATTCAAGTGTCGCCGAGGAAGTCGGCAATTACACCAAAGACTGTAGGACAGCGCCGATATGTCGAAGCAATTAGAAAATACGACCTGACATTTGGTATAGGTCCAGCAGGCACAGGCAAGACATATCTTGCTATGGCAATGGCTGTGTCGTCCTTGAAGGAGGAAAAGGTTTCACGGATTATTCTTACACGTCCGGCAGTGGAGGCTGGTGAGGCTCTTGGATTTCTGCCGGGTGATTTATACGAGAAACTTTCCCCATATTTGAGACCGCTGTATGACGCACTTCACGACATGTTACCGGCTGAGGAAATCCAGCGTCACATGGAACGTGGAGTAATTGAAGTTGCGCCTCTTGCCTACATGAGGGGTAGAACACTCAATAATGCGTTTATAATCCTTGATGAAGCCCAAAACTCCACGGTAGAACAGATGTTCATGTTTCTAACGAGGCTCGGGTTTAATTCTAAAGCCGTTATAACCGGTGACGTTACCCAGATTGACCTTCCACAACACAAAAGGTCGGGACTTCTGGAAGCACGCGAGGCATTGAAAAATGTGGAAGGGATTGCTATTGTGGAATTAACAAAGCGCGATGTTGTCCGTCACCCACTTGTGCAGCGGATTATCGAAGCTTACGAAGTTCACCGGGGAAAACGTCATGAATAAAGAACTAGTCATTAAGAATAGTTCGGGAATTAAAATTAACACACGGTTATTAAGGAAAATCGTTAATTATTACGTTCTTGATGTCCTTAAAGAAAACGACTTCAGCCTTGGCATATTTCTGGTAAAACCAACAAAGATAGCCGAAATTAACGAAAAATTTTTACAACATGAAGGACATACAGATGTAATAAGTTTTAACTACTCTGAATTTGGCGATGCAATAGAGGAATTGATGGAAGGCAGAAAAGAACAGTTATATGGTGAAATTTATGTTTGTCCGCAGGTTGCATTTGAACAATCAAAAAAATTTAAGGCACCCGTAAACGAAGAGTTTTTAAGATATGTAATTCACGGTATTCTGCATATAAAAGGTTATGACGATTTGAATCCTCAGGACAGAAAGAAAATGAGAAATCAGGAGAATAAAGCGATTAAAAAAATCAAATCAGCTTTTAAAATTGAGGAATTAATAGAGAAAAGTTTTTAAACTTTTAGATATTTAAAAATGATAAGTTCAAAGAAAATACTACATTGGTGCAGGTCAAATTTTTTAGCTGGTCTTGTAATTATTTTACCGGTAATTATATCTATCGGCATTATTATCTGGTTGTTCGGTACAATTTCTGGTCTTACCGATTTTCTTTTATTTTTCCTTCCTCGTGAGTTGACTCATAAAGATGGCGGGAACGGTCCTGTTTATTGGTACTGGAGTTTATTATCACTGATAGTGGCGGTCTTATTAACTTCAGCAGTCGGTCATTTTGCGCGGTATTATATTGGCAAAAAATTCATATTAATGGTGGAAAGTGTGATGTTGAAAATCCCGCTGCTGAACAAGATTTATTCGACAGTCAAACAAATTAACGAGGCACTCACTTCGAGTAAAAATTCGTCATTTAAAAAAGTCGTTCTGATTGAGTTTCCTCGAAAAGGCTTATACTCAATTGGATTCATAGCCGGTGAATCCAATGAACTGGCGAAAGAACTTGGGGAAGAAAAAATTGTCAATGTATTTGTTCCAACGACCCCTAATCCGACCACTGGTTTTATAGTTATGGTGCCCGAGAAAGAACTGATAAAACTCGATATAAATGTTCAGGATGGGATTAAAATGATAATCAGTCTTGGTTCTATAATGCCTGAAAACGTTAATAACGGAAATATTAAGGAAGTCGGATTAGACAAAACAAAATAATAATAAAATGCCCGATGAATCTGATACAGGATTGATTATAAACAAGTATCCTTATTCTGAAACAAGTCTGATAGTTATATGGTTAACTAAAAATCATGGGATTATTTCTACTTCTGCACGCGGAGTTTATAGACAAAATTCTGCTTTCTTTGGAAAAATAGATTTATTTTATTTTGCTGACTTTGATTTTCGGATTAGTCCAAAATCCGATCTTTATACTCTTAAAGATATTTCGCTTATTGATACATTCCCGCACTTAAGAAAAAAGCTTACTACATTGAACCGGGCGTCCTATTGTGCTTCTTTAATTCAGAAAATGATAGAAAAAAACACGCCGGTACCGGAAATCTTTGAATTATTTTTGCAACTTTTGAAATATCTCATCAACGATGACGAGATTTCAGCACTTATACAATTCGAAATAATAGTACTTTCTCAAGCCGGGGAACTTTATATCCATGAACAGTGCAGACCTGAAGTAAAAACATTCATTCAGGAGTTAGTTTCTGCTGGTAAAATTACAGAAAATTTCAAACCAGACAACCGAATACTTGGTGAACTTCACACTTTGATTCTTAAATCTTTGCCTGAAAACGAACAATTGATAAAACTTCGCCGTGCTGCATTGCAACACAAGTAAAATAATCAAAAAACTACTGTTTATGAATTCAGAAATCGACAAATTATTTAGTTAACTTTTATTTTCTTTATCAAATAACATGATGGCATAAAATAAACCGGTAAATGAGCAAAGGTATTGTATTTAAAAAATCGGTGTTACGTTGGTTGTTGGTTAGGTTAATCTCACCGCGGTTTCCCTCATTTTCCTGTGGTTCATTATCGTGTATTGATTTTACTGAAGTTCAGCAGCCGATATTGCCAACGCCCGAGTGGGTAAGAATTAAGCCTGTTTTAAGCGGTATCTGCGGGTCAGACACCGCTACAATTATGTGTAAAGGCAGTCCATATTTTTCGCCATTAACGTCAACACCATTTATTCTTGGTCATGAGGTTGTTGGTGTGGTTAAAGAGTGTGGTAATAATGTCCCGTCATATATAAAACCAGGCATGCGTGTAGTTGTTGAACCGGCGCTTTCCTGCGTTGTGCGGGGAATTAATCCACCTTGTGAACTATGTTCAAAAGGCATGTATGCAAATTGTTTGAATGTAACCACAGGCTCAATAAAAGAGGGAATTCAGACTGGTTACTGCAACAGCACAGGTGGTGGGTGGAGTCAGGCAGGTCTTGTGGCTCATTATTCACAGATCCATCCAGTGCCAGATGACCTTGAAGACTCTGTAGCCGTGCTTGCTGAGCCTCTTGCATGCGCTATTCATGGTGTTATGCCGCTGTTTGATATTAGCCCTCGTAATATTCTGGTAATCGGTTGCGGGACACTCGGGTTGCTCTCAATTGCAGCCTACAGGATCTTTGGAGGAAAGGCTAAAATCGTTGCAACGGCAAAGTATGCTCATCAGATTGAATTTGCCAAAAAGTTAGGCGCCGATAATGTGGTAAAAGCGGGTTCCGGTGAAAGGCTCTATCAGGAAGTTTTAAACATCCTTTACGGGGAAAACTATAAGCATCACATTCATAAGCCTGAAATAGGAAAACCCACCGTTCTTGGAGGTTTTGACTGTGTAATTGATTGTGTAGGAAACGATTCATCAATTGATGATGCACTCAGACTAACTATTCCCACAGGGCATACAATAATCCTTGGTATGCCATCCATTCCACGCGGAATTGACTGGACAACAATATGGTATAAAAGCCTTAATGTGCGTGGTTCTTATGCATACGGCGTTGAAAAGCTCCCTGATGGAACTCAAAAAAAGACAATTCAAATAGCCCTTGAATGTCTTGCAAAATCTCCGGATATTTTCAGACCATTGGTTAGCAGGATATATCCATTGGCTGAATACAAAAAGGCAATCATGGATGCTATTCATGCCGGCAAGACAAAGTCTGTAAAAATAGCGTTCAGGATTGATTAGTTGTTGGATAACCAGATTCTTCAATAATTTCCAGCAATGCACGGTGGACTTTAGGTGCACCAGCGACAACCGCAAATTCTTTCTCAAGAATATTCTCCGAAAACGAAAATTCAATTGGTTTGCCTTTTAAATCAGAGACAACACCACCAGCCATTGTAATTATCAAATTTAACGCAGCGATGTCCCAGATTTTCATGTTAAAATTTATGACACCACCAATCTTTCCTTCAGCGACTAAACAAAAATCCAGGAGACAATTTGTTGAACGAATGTTTCTGGAAACTTTTGCAACTTTGTGAATTATTCTGAATTGTTTTCGCACCAGTTGATCTGTTCCGTTTGCATCGATACCGAAAGCGCATAACGAGTCTTCAATTGTCAGATTTTCATTTATAGATATGCATTCAGAACCTTTGTAAGAGTTTTTGCCTATCTCTGCGTAATAAAGATAGTTAAGCGCTGGCAAATATGCGACACCACACAGAACTTTACCATTGCAAACATACGCCATCATAACACCAAACCAATCAAGTCCCGCAGCGAAATTCGATGTCCCGTCAAGGGGGTCAATTATCCAGAAATTATCAGAGTTTGGATTCACTATACCAGTCTCTTCTGATATAATTCCATGGGATTGGTATTTTGTTTTGATACTGTCTATAAGTAATTTTTCTGAAACAAAATCTGCCGACGTCACAATATTGTGCCGATTTGTTTTTTGTTTGGCATGAATCAGAGAAGCCCGCATTTGAAGTATTTTCCTTCCCGCTTCTTTAGAACACTTGACCGCAAAAGCAAGAGTTGGAGAAAAAATATTATGCATTTATGTTTATTCTAAACACTCTAACGCTAAAATGAAGTAAATAAATTTTATGATTTGGTAAAATGAGACACAAACTGCCGGAAGGTTTAAATAAAAACCATTTCTCATTTTTTAATTTTGGATTAAATTAAGAATGTTTATAATTGATAATCAATATGGTGAGCGGACTTGTTTTTAACATTCAAAGGTTCTCAGTCCACGACGGACCGGGAATACGGACGACTGTTTTTTTGAAGGGATGTCCGCTCAGATGTTTGTGGTGTCATAATCCTGAGGGGATTAACCCACATCGGGAAATAATAATAATCGAAACCCGATGCATCGGGTGCGGAAAGTGTATCGAAGTGTGTCCGGTATGTTCCGAAAACGTAAATAAGACAGTTCATGCAAAAATAACAAAATCCACACTAATTGCTCAACATATTGATGGATGCCAGCTATGCGGGGAGTGCGTGAAAAATTGCCCGGCAGAGGCACGGATGATAGCGGGCACCGAATATACTGCAACCGAATTAGTTAAAGAACTTCTCAAAGACCGCATGTTTTTTGAGGAGTCAAATGGCGGTGTTACGTTTTCCGGTGGTGAACCGTTGATGCAACCTGAATTTGTGATGGAAACTATATCTATCCTTAAAAAACAAGAAATTCATGTGGCAATTGATACATGCGGATTTTCGCCTCACGACACTATTAGGAAAATTGCCGGTTATGTTGATTTGATTCTATTTGATCTTAAATTCATCTCGCCGGGCAAACATCGGAAATACACGGGTGTCAGCAATGAACTAATTATTGAAAATCTTGCCATACTTGATAAGGCTAAAAAAGATATTTGGATAAGAATACCATTAATCCCGGGAGTTAACACAAATGAGAGCGAAATCGAAGCAATTATCAAATTTTTGAAACCGTTACATTCAATACGTCAGATTAATTTGCTCCCATATCATAAGACAGGGATTCATAAAGCACATAGAATAAGCGGGAATTTGAAGTTTTCTGAATTTGAGGTTCCGGGACCGGAACAATTGGAATTGATAAAATCACGATTATCATCTCTTAATATACCTGTAAAGATTGGCGGTTAATATGACTGAAAGAACATCAAAGTTACGCGAGGAAAGTTTGAATGCGCGTCCGAGAATTTCACACGAGCGGGCGCTTCTGATGACAGAGTTTTATGAAAAAAATCAAGGGCGCTATTCCGCTCCTGTTATGCGGGCAAAGGCATTCTATTACCTTTGTCAGCACAAAACAATCTATATTGGCAATGATGAACTGATAGTTGGCGAGCGTGGACCAGCGCCAAAAGCAACGCCAACTTATCCTGAACTCACATGTCATAGTATTGATGACCTGCAGATTCTAAACAGCAGACCTAAAACAAATTACGCTGTGGACGATGAATGTATAAGGATTTATAAAGAAAAAATAATTCCATTCTGGCGGGGCAGGTCTATACGGGACAAAATGTTTGCCATTCTGCCACAAGAATGGAAGGACTGTTATGACGCCGGGATCTTTACGGAATTCATGGAACAACGAGCCCCGGGTCATACCGTCCTTGACGACAAGATCTACCACAAGGGAATGCTTGATTTTAAGGCTGATATCGCAAAAGAAATCGCCAATCTCGATTTTATAAACGACCCGCGCGCATACGATAAACTTGAACAATTAAAGGCGATGGACATTGCATGCGATGCACTGATTCTGTTTGCAAAACGGCATGCTGACCTTGCGTTAGAAATGGCTAAATCCTGCGACTCGGATAGAAGAAAGAAGGAACTACTAAAAATCGCAGAAGTCTGTTCCCATGTACCTGCGCATGCGCCAAGAAATTTCCACGAAGCGTTACAATATTACTGGTTCTGTCATCTTGGTGTCATCACAGAGTTAAACGGCTGGGATTCTTTTAATCCCGGTCACCTTGATCAACACCTCATCCCATTCTATAAAAAAGGACTCGAAGATGGAACACTGACACCTGAAAGCGCCAGAGAATTGCTTGAATGTTTCTTTATTAAATTTAATAACCACCCTGCTCCACCTAAAGTTGGTGTTACAGCCGAAGAAAGCGGAACATACACTGATTTTGCTAATATAAACATAGGCGGACTGTTAAGGGATGGCTCGGACGGTTCAAATGAAATTTCCCACATGCTTTTGGATATTATTGATGAGATGCATCTGCTTCAACCGAGTTCAAACATACAACTCTCTAAAAAAACACCCGATGCGCTTCTTAAACATGCGTTGCGGGTAATTCGCAAAGGATACGGCTTTCCATCAATATTCAATGCCGATGTGGTAATTCAGGAACAGTTAAGACAAGGTAAAACAATTGAAGATGCAAGGGCTGGAGGCTGCAGTGGTTGTGTAGAAACTGGCGCATTTGGCAAAGAGGCATATATTCTTACAGGTTATTTTAATTTGCCAAAGATTCTGGAAATCACACTTCATAATGGGTTTGACCCGAGAACAGGAAAGCAAATTGGCTTAAAGACAGGGGAACCGTCATCATTTAAATCGTTTGATGAATTATTTAATGCATACCGTAAACAATTGGCGCATTTTTTAAATATTAAATTAAAAGGCAATCAAATAATTGAAAGGCTTTATGCAACTGAAATGCCTGCACCATTTTTGTCCGTTCTGATTGATGATTGTATAAAGAAAGGGATGGACTACAACGCAGGAGGGGCAAGATATAATAATAATTACATTCAGATGGTGGGACTTGGTTCCATTACAGACAGTCTTTCGGCTATCAAAGATGTTGTTTTTGATAATAAAAAATTCTCACTGACAGAGTTAATTGAAATTCTCGACAGAAATTTTGAGAATGCTGAGGATGTGCGTCAATGGTTGCTAAACAAAACTCATAAATACGGTAACGACGATGACTATGCCGATTCAATAATGCAAATGGTCTTTAACGCATGCTTTGAGGAATTGGATGGTAAACCAAATACAAAAGGCGGGCATTATCGGGTCGAAATGTTACCAACGACATGCCACATCTATTTCGGTAAAGTGACAGGGGCGTTACCGGACGGGAGAAAAGCCACAATGCCTTTATCTGAAGGAATATCTCCTGTACAAGGTGCTGACCGAAATGGTCCTACTGCTGTCATTAAATCGGCGGCAAAACTTGACCACGTTAAAACCGGCGGAGCATTGCTGAACATGAAGTTTTCACCTGACCTTCTCAGTACTGAAGAAGGAATTGATAAACTCGCCAAACTGGTAAGGACATATTTCCGTATGGATGGGCATCATGTTCAGTTCAATGTTGTAACAGCTGAAACTTTGAGAAAAGCCCAGAAAAATCCTGAACAATACAGAGACCTGATTGTAAGAGTGGCAGGTTACAGTGATTATTTCTGCGATCTCTCGATAGACCTTCAGGAAGAGATAATAAGCCGTACGGAACATAAAGAGTTTTAACTCCGAAACATTACTTCCGGCTTATAAAACTAAACTAAATTGAAGCTCCTTTAAGAATTTATCTATTTTATTTATGAGCGACATTCCCGAGAAAAACCAAAGATACCGGGAGATTGCAGGTAAAATTATGGAGTTTATGAGACTTTCACTGACATGGGGAATGTCGCCCGAAGTTTTAGATTCTACGTGGAATGAAATTGCGGTCAATTTATTCAGACTTCAGGCAGAATTTGTACAACCATATAAAAATCTGTGCAAATATCGGTTTAAAACTGAAGTTTCAGATATAAGGATTGATAATTTCAGACAAATTCCGGTGATGCCGACAACTGCGTTCAAAGACTTTGAAATTACCGCTCTTACAAATGAAGAACGCAGCCATGTTTTTTACTCCAGCGGAACAACTTACGAAAAACCAAGTCGTCATTTTCACTCTGAATTCTCTCTAAAATTATATGAAGAATCACTCAAACTCTGGTTTTCGCATTGCATAATTAAAGGATTAAAACGTAAAATGAGTCTATCCGGAAAAAATCAAATAATATCAAATCAGAATCCTGAAGATACGTCGCAATGTAAATTTAATTTTATATTTCTCACACCGCCACCGGAAATTGTTCCACATTCCTCACTTGTTCACATGTTTAAAACCTTAAATGCAGAATATGGTATAGATGATTCTACCTTTTACGGGATTGCAGAAAGCCAGACATCGTGGAGGATCGATTATAATAAACTTCTGAATAAACTTAATTCCATCACCTGTGAATCTGCCCCTATAATCTGCGGCACGGCTTTTAATTATGTTCATCTGATTGAGTATTTTGAGGAATCCGGCATCAGATTTAATCTGCCACCAAATACGGTTATTTTCGAAACCGGAGGATACAAAGGGCGTTCGCGGGAAATTCCGAAACATGAACTTTACCGGAAAATCGCAAGGATATTTGGAATATCCGAAGACCGAATAGTCTCTGAATACGGGATGAGTGAATTAAGCTCACAGGCTTATGACAAATTGTTAAGTGATGATACAAATGTTATTCGCAAATACAGGTTTCCGCCATGGGCAAAATTCTCAATAGTTTCACCAGAGACAAAGGAACCTGTCGGGATAAATGAGATTGGAATTTTGAGAATTTACGACCTAGCTAATGTTTACTCTGTGTTTGCAATCCAGACGGATGACCTTGCAGTAAATCTGGGAGACGGGTTTATGCTTTACGGTAGAGCCGGAGCCGCAGAATCACGCGGTTGTTCATTATTAATAAATGATTAAAACAAATGGATTGGAAATAATTACAAATCAGATAGATTTTCGAAGCCCAGTGTATTTGCATTCTTAATCAATTCAATATTGAATCCTGATATATATTTCTGCCATTATTTTGGCAATAATTTTAATAACATTTATTGGTATAAATTATTTGAATGAATGAAGCACCGAAAATTTCGGTTATAATTCCGATTTACGGAAGAGCGGGAGACTATAAACGGCTTGTTGGTAACTTACTCAATCAAACCCTTAAGCCGTATGAAATTATTTTAGTGGATAGCAGTCCTGAGCCGCTCGATAATCCGCCTGAAGGGTGCATTTTATTGAAAAACCCTGTAGATGTGGCATTGAGTTGGGATTACAATTTTGGCGCCAGTCATGCAAAAGGAGAGTTTATCCTGAATATGCAGCAGGATTGCCTGCCGGAAAATGAAAAAGCAATTGAAAATCTCTATTCAGAAATGACTCCCGGAAGGGTTGCAGTGGTGGCAACGGTAAGCCTTCCGCGTGAATTATGGGAAAAATATGACTTCTGGGGAAAGGTTTTAATGGCTCGCTGGGTTGGTGACGTTAAACAGGGTATCAGCGGAAAGTTTGATTTAATCCGCCGCGACGTATTCATGTCTATTGGCGGCTATGATACAGAAAATTTTTGTTTTGCCGGCGAGGATATGGACTTGTACCTGAGACTGTCACAAAAAGGCGAAGTATATGTTTCCAAAACAAGGGTTTTACATCTGCATAATCAGACACGTACTACTCACTGGAAAGAGGTATTTACAAAATCGTACCAACTTGCGGAATCTTTCGGCGCACTTTTTAGAAAGTGGGGATTTAAATTAAAAAAAGCGGCTTATGCACACCATGTAGGTCATCATTTAATGAAATACATGTATCCGCTCATAGTCCTGTTTCCATTTGCCCCGGTTCATGTCGGAATAGCGATTTTTCTGCTGTCCAATATTGCGAATTGGCATGTATGGAAAATCAGGAATCCAAAAATCGCGGTTATGTTGGTTTTAAATCCGTTGATTTTTATTACTTGTTTAATCGGAACAGTTGTTGGATTTTTCCGGGGAAAACAAAAGTTTTCGTTGCATAAGTAGGTCTCAGGGTTTGAGATATGGTCTATTTACTTTTTGTATGGTTAAAAATAGCCCTGTATGGGCTTACAATCGGTAGATTAATTTTCAAAGACGCCGAACCTGTGCCTAAAATGTGGGGAGGTATCGCGGTTATTGTCGTAGTAACCGGTTTTCTCAATTTATTTGTTCCTGTAGATAAAGATTTTCAAATCGTCTGTGATGTGTTTATTCTGGCTCTCGCCTTTCTGCAATGGAAAAAACTCAAATCAGATATAATCGAGATGTTTAGTTTTATTAATATCGAAAACAATTTTTCACTGCTTATTTTTGTTTCAGTTACCGGCGTAATAACTCTCTTTGCAAACAGCGCAAGGTCAACATTGACTGACATGGGTTTTTACTACATTCAATCTATTAAATGGATCCAGGAATTTCCGGCAGTTCCGGGACTTGGAAATCTGTTCACACGACTCGCCAATAATTCAAATTGGTTCGTTGCATCGGCGCTTTTCAATCCCAAATGGCTTGTCCCTGCATACCCGTTAAACGGGTTTTTGTTTTTCACTGCAATCCTGTATCTGTTAAAATTACATTATGATGTCACATTTGACACTGAGCCGAGAATACGAAGCATTTTCTTTGCGCTTGCTATAGGGACAGCGATTACGCTTTATCAGTGGAAAGTTGAGGCTCCTAATACGGATGTCGCGGTTACCCTGCTCTTCTGGATTCTTTGCGGATTATTTATTGTGGCAGAAAAAGACATTTTAAGGACGCATACTTTGCGTGTATTGATAGTGGTTCTTGCCCTTTTTATTCCAACGATTAAATTAAACTACTTCCCCGTCCTACTAATACCAGCGTATCTGGTCTGGAAAGAAATTAAGGAACAAAAATGGCAACTTGCCGTAATAACTTGTGTAAGCGCTCTTTTAATTTATATTCCATGGTGTATCCGGAGTGTTATCCTTTCAGGCTACCTTGTATTTCCGATATATCAAATTGACCTTTTTAATTTTGATTGGAAAATGCCAAAGGAAATTTTGATTTACGAGAATGAACTTATTAAATGGTGGGCTCGGGTTCCATACATAGACACAACAATAAGTTCGAAAATGACTCTTTCTGAATGGCTGCCAAACTGGATTTTAAATCTAACCCTCGTAAATAAGGCATTACTGTTGAGCACTATTGTTGGCACTATTTTGTATCTAAAGGATATTGTTTTCAAAATATCGCACGACACAAAAGAAAATCTTGTATTATTTATCACCTCTCTTGCCGGAGTTATAATATGTTTAGTAGCAGCGCCCGATTTACGTTTCTGCTATGGATTTTTAATGATGTTAAATGCAATTGCATATAAAGACTTTGTATTAAAAATTTTCGGTTCTGAAAAAGTTAGAACAGCGATTTTATATCTTGGAACATTGTGCATGGTTCTGACGGGAATTTTTATTGCAAGAACAGCGGACACCGGTATTCTTGTTCCGTGTCACAGATATCCGGGCTCGCTCAGAATTCAGGAGGTAAATGGAATAAAAATCCATATGGCGCAATCTCCGGGAGAAATGGGTGACATCGCTGCCGATGACAGCGCATGGGTGAGATGGTGGAAACAAAACCACCGTGGTATATACGAAGACCGTTTATGGGATGCCGGACTGCCAGCCAGCCCTTACATTCGTCCAGGGTTAAAATTACGAGGCGAATCTATAAAGGATGGATTTAAAATTGTGAATCCATGAATATTTTATTAACAGGATCAACTGGTTTTATTGGAAATACTTTTCTGAGAAAAGCGATTGCCAAAGGACACAAAGTCGGCGCATTAATTTTACCTGAGCTTAACATTCCTGCGGACATTAAAGAAAATGAAAACATCACTTGGTTGCGCGGAACTTTGAAGGAACCGCCATGGGAAGATATAGAAAAGTTTAACCCGGAAGCATGTGTCCACACTGCATGGATTACAACACCTGGAATTTACCTTGAATCGCCGGTTAACTATGAACTCCTAAGAGATAGTGTGGAGTTCATAAAAAAGACAGTTTCAATTTCAATTAAGTATGCTGTTGTTACCGGAACATGTGCCGAATATGCTCCTTCAAATTTACCACTGAATGAAGATTCTTCGCCTATTAATCCAACTTCAACTTATGCCAGATGCAAGCACGAACTGCATCTCCATTTAATTGAAGAAAGCAAAAAATCCGGTTTTGGTCTTTGCTGGGCAAGAATCTTTTATCCTTATGGACCGGGCGAACCTCCTGATAAATTATGCAGCTTTTTGATTAGAAAATTTCTAAATAATGAACGTGTTTATCTAAAATACCCTGAAAATATCCGTGATTATATTTACATTGAGGATATTGCAGATGCCCTGCTTTTTATCCTTGAAAAGCAATTTTGCGGCACAATAAATATAGGAACTGGCGTTGGCGTTTCAGTAAGGCAAATTGCAAGTTTAATATCAGCGTATTTGCAAAAATCGGGCTTAATTGATCTATCAGAAACGAGCGAACACGACAGTATAGTCGCTGACATAACCAAATTGAAATCTCTCGGATGGTCTCATAAGGTGAATATTGAAGACGGAATTCAAAGATTAATCAAATACCATACAAATTTACCACTCTCTAAAAATGAATAAAAATAGTCGATTTTTAATCAAATTCGATAAAGCACCAAAAGTATAATAATCCGTATGAACGACAAAATTATTTTAACACCGGAAGAAGAATCGGACTTAAAAGCAATCGGTGAACTGCAGAGGGCATATAGCAGAATAAAACAGGAATTGGCAAAGATAATAATCGGACAGGACGAAGTTATCGATCAGGTTCTGATTTCGATTTTTACGCGAAACCATGCGCTTCTTGTAGGTGTCCCTGGGCTGGCAAAGACACTTCTAATTTCCTCACTTGCATCAACACTGGAACTGACCTTCAAAAGGATTCAGTTTACTCCTGATTTAATGCCCAGCGATATAACAGGAACAGAGGTTATTTTTCAGGACCCAAATACAGGAGAAAGAACCTTTAAATTTTTAAAAGGACCAATTTTTGCCAATATTGTGCTTGCAGACGAGATCAACCGAACGCCTCCGAAGACACAGGCAGCCATGCTCGAAGCCATGCAGGAAAGGAAGGTATCGATTGGCGGTATTGATTATCCACTACCAGAGCCATTTTTCGTTCTTGCCACGCAAAATCCGATTGAGCAGGAAGGAACGTATCCATTACCCGAAGCTCAACTTGACCGGTTTCTTTTCATGATAAATGTGGACTATCCGAGCAAAGAAGAAGAATTGCGGATAATGAAAGCTATGACCGGTGAACACAATTTTAAGTTAGAACCTGTGCTAAATGCCGAGCAGATACTTAACCTTCAAAAACTGGTTCGCCGGATGCCTGTCGCCGACCATGTGTTTGGATATGCCGAGCGGATTGTCCGTTCAACGCGCCCTAAACATGAAGAAGCCCTCGATTTTTGTAAAAAATGGTTAACTTGGGGGGCGGGTCCTAGGGCGAGCATGAATCTCATTCTTGCTGCAAAGGCGCGCGCAATGTTAAACGGAAAAAATTACGTGAGTTGTGAGGATGTTGCAGCAGTCGCTCCCCCCGTCTTGCGCCATAGAATTATTCCAAATTTTGCCGCCCAAAGTGAGGGTGTTTCGGCAGATGACATCATCAAAAAAATCCTCGAGGCAATTCCAAAGGATGAGAAGCATTGATGTTTTGCCAATATGAATTATACCGCTTTTTCTTATATTTTATTTCAAGTTAAGTAAATGGAAACAAAATCTCCATTTGAACTTTTAGACCCGTCGGTTATCACAAAAGCCGAGAAACTCGGACTTTGCGCACGGTTTATTGTAGAAGGTTACATGGCGGGTGAGCATAAATCGCCATACCGGGGATTTGCAGTCGAATTTGCACAACACCGCGAATACACCCCCGGCGATGATATCCGTCATATTGACTGGAAGGTTCTCGGGAAAACAGACAGGTATTATGTCAAACAATATGAACAGGAAACAAATTTTATCGCCCACATTCTGCTCGATGCCAGTGAATCCATGAAATATGCCTCAGGCAAAATTTCAAAATTTGATTATGGCAAGGTAATGGTTGCGTGTCTGGCTTATCTTATACTTGCTCAGCGTGACGCGGTGTCTCTGGTTATTTTTGATTCTGAATTAAAGAAATACGTCCCCCGCTCCGATAGTCGTTCTTCGCTGGTGAATATATTGAATCAGTTAGTTTCATATAATCCCGTCGGGAAAACTGATATACCAACAATCCTTCATCAGATGGCAAACCAAATTCAGAAAAAAGGGTTAATCATATTAATTAGCGACCTTTTTGATGATGAGTCTAAGATCCTTGAAGGCTTGCAACATCTAAGGTTCTGCGGTCACGAGGTTCTTGTATTTCATATCCTCGACCCTTATGAAATAGAATTTCCGTTCAGGGGACTTGTAGAATTTGACGGGCTTGAGGCAATGCCAAAAATACTTACGCGTCCCAATGAAATCCGTAAAAGTTACCTCGAGCAATTTAATGAGTTCAGACGGCGGATTCAGGAAGGTTGCGAACGGAATCAGTTCCACTACCAGCTAGTGAACACCTCGCAACCGTTTGATGAAATACTTTCCGGATATCTTGTTTTCAGAACCAAAACAGCAACAAGGTTATTACGCTGATGATATCTTTTCTAAATCCAATTATGCTGTTTGGTGCTGCGGCGGTTACAATCCCGATAATAATTCATCTGCTGAATCGCCGTAAGTATCAGCGTGTAACCTGGGCAGCAATGCGGTTTTTAAAAGTTAGCGTAGAACAAAACCAACGTAGAATCCGCCTTGAAGATATTCTGCTTCTTATATTGAGATGCTTGGTAATTCTTCTTGTTGTTCTTGCAATGGCAAGACCTGCTCTAAAATCAAATATGTCAGGGGTTTTATCAGCAAAATCTGTCAGCGTGATAATTTTGGATAATTCATACAGCATGGCGCTCGAAGATGGTGTGAATACAGTGTTTTTCAAGGCAAAGAAAGCATGCGAAGACATTATTACATCCCTCCAACCGGGTTCATCCTGCGCATTCTACTTATGTTCTGATACTACGCGCGCTGTCATTGCTGAACCTACTCAAGATTTCAACCTTCTCAGGAAAGAGATAAAAGAAGCAAAGATTTCAGGACGTAGCACAGATATTTTCCCGTCACTTAAGCAAGCAATTGAACTCCTGCGTTCAAAAGCAAGCATAAGAAAGGAAATATTTCTTGTCACTGACGGTCAGGCTTTTGGATGGCGGAACTGGGAAAATATTCGCCAGTTGCTTCAGACTGCAAAAAGAGAGAACATTCAGATTTTTATTATATTCGTTGGTGAAAATGAAGAACGTAATTTAGGAATTAGCAGGTTTTCTATTGCCACTGGGGTCTGCCCGATTAATCATCCGGTCAGGTTCGAGGTTCAAGTTACAAACTATGGATTGCATGAGGAAAATGATGTAAAGGTAAATCTGTCTGTTGACAATAATCCGCCAGTCGATACGGCTGTCATTGATACCATCAAACCCGGTGAATCAAAGACTGTATCGCTTTTTGCAAAATTTTACAAAGACGATTTTTATGGCGTAACAGCAAAATTGTCTGGAGACCGCCTGCCAGCGGACGACACACAATCACTTGTTTTAAAAACTATTAAAGAAGCGAGGATATTAATAATCGACGGTAATCCGGGCTCTGAACCGCGACTGAGTCAATCCTTCTACCTAAAACATGCCATAGTTCCTGTGCCACCTTCTGAAGTTGATAACTATTTTATGAAATTAACAATTATTGAACCCCGGGAGATTAACAATGTGAGGTTTGACGACTTCGACGTAGTATTTCTGCTTGATGTTCCTGAGTTTTCTCCGCAAATTTTGTCTGCATTTGACTTTTACCTGAAAAGAGGCGGTGGACTTGTTATCTTCCCGGGCAGACAGACAAGGCAGGATTATTACAACCTCGAACTATTTGAAAAACGAAAGATACTTCCGGCAAAGATCGGGAAGATGATTGGTAATCCCGATAATACTGAGCAGTTTCTCCGTTTTCAGGAGAGAAATTATGTTCACCCACTTGTGGAAATCTGGAATGACCCTGCTTCCGGGAATCTGGCGTCGGCACGGTTCTTTGCAGCTTACGAATTAATAATTCCAACGAATTCAGTTTCTATGGTTTTGAGCAATATTCCTGCTACAGACAGTTCTGCAAAATCGGTTAATCTTCGAAGAACCAACTCCTCTGATGACAATAATATTTCTGAGCCAAGAGTTATCCTCAATTACAACAACGGGATGCCGGCAGTTGTAGAGAAAGAGTTTGGATTTGGCAGGGTTGTCCTTTTCTCAAGTACAGCAAACACAGAATGGAATGATTTTCCGGTAAGGCCTTCATATTTGCCCCTAATCCACAGAATTATAGGAGCCTTGCTCACAGGCAGAAATGAAAATCTCACAATAAAAGTTGGTGATATATTTGTTTATAAGGTCGAGAATGATCTTTTGGGTAAAGACGTGGTTATTGCCCCACCAGTTTCCACCACTAATTCAATCCGTGGTTTGACAAGGGTGGATCTAATCAATGGTTTACCAACTATTCGTTACGATGAAACCGATTACAGTGGTATCTACAACGTTATGATATCCGGCGAAACAACGAAAAATATCAGGTTCGCCGCGCAGTTCGATCCATCGGAATCTGATATTGTCCATCTGTCAAAGGAAAAGGTTAACCTGATTTCAGAAGATGCAAAAGTGGTGGAAAATAGGGATATTTCATCATTACGGCAGGAACTGGAAAAAAATAAATATGGGATTGAACTCTGGTTGCCGCTTGCGCTATTGGCGCTTGTGATGGCGATGGTCGAAGCCGGATTAGCGCAGTATTTCAGCAAAACCAAATGAGCGGGTTTTTATTAAAACTACTTGGTGTTCAAATTGAAGGCGCGAATAAAATTCTCGGCGCTAAACTCGCATTCTATCCTGGTGTGAATCCGGTTCTTGTGTTTTTCATTTTTGTAATTGCTGTCTTATATGTAATCTGGATTTATAGGGTGCCTCTTTCTGATATTCCGAGATGGAAAAAGAATCTGATGACAATATTAAGGATCGGATTTCTTTTATTACTTACTATTATCATTCTAAAACCAACACTTGCAATAAATCTGGAAAGTTCAATCAGGCGTAGCCTTATCATACTCATCGACTCATCTGCGAGTATGCAAATACGTGACTTGCGTAGAGATTCTATGGACTTAAAAAGGGCGGCAATCGCCGCTGGTTTTCTCGACCCTTCACGAGGAATTGAAGCGTCTGTTGACCCTAAAACTACTAAATACATAGAATCTATCCCGAGGATTGAGATTGTCAGATCTGTTCTGACAAATGAGAACATTAAATTATTGCCACGGCTGGAACACGATTTTGATTTGGATTTTATGGTTTTTGGAAAAAACGCTAAGTCAATACTGCCACAAACTAATTCTGCGGTTTCAGTTACAAATGAGCAGGCGCGTACAGAAATTCAGAAAAAGGCGATTACCAAACAAATCATTTCATTAAAACCAACAGAACCACAAACTGCTATAGGTGATTCAATTCGGGATGTTTTATCTGCTAAGAAAGGAAAGGCGCTTGCTGGTATTCTTATAATGACAGACGGCGCTAATAACAGTGGCGCATCCCCTGAAGATATTGCGCAGATTTGCAAAGAAGAAAACGTACCCCTTTATTTATTCGGGACAGGCATAACTTCGCCAACTGACCTTATCCTCGTCAGCCTGTTTGCCCCGGAAGTAGCCTTTGCAAAAGAAGAGACTACAGCAACAGTGAGAATAAAAACCCACGGACTCAAAGGAAAGTCCGGAGTAGTGAGACTTTATCTCAATAATTACAGCGTGGATGAAAAACCATTTAATATTTCCGACGATGGGGAGCAGACATTTACGATGAAATTTACACCACAGGATAAAGGGATTTTTGAATTGAAAGCCGCAGTTGAGCCTTTTAGCGAAGAATCTGTAAAAGATAACAACTCACAATCAAGGCAAATCAGAATCATTGATCAGAAAATAAATGTGCTTTTCGTAGAACAAGCGCCAAGGTGGGAATACCGCTATCTCCTTGCGAAGTTAATGCGGGACAGGCGAATCTCACTTAAAACTATACTTTTCGAAGCCGATCAGGATGTCGTAGCTATAAATAAGGAATTATTCCTTGAGAAATTTCCTTCAACGAAGGATGAACTTTTTAAATTCGACATAATCCTATTCGGAGATATAGATCCAAAATATTTTAACCAGAATCAGTTCGATATGATTAGTGAATTTGTGGCTCGTTTTGGAGGCGGATTTATCATGATTGCCGGCAAGAAGTTCAGTCCATGGGCATATAGAAAAACAACTATTGAAAAACTTCTGCCGGTTGAATTCGAAACCACGGGCGTAGATATTGTTGGGAACACTTATTTTGAAAAACCTGTGAAAATTGAATTGACCCCATCAGGTAAATTAAATCCTATGCTCAGATTCAGCGACCAGGATACGGAAAACCAGAGATTATGGCAATCTTTGCCGCCAATCTTCTGGGTGGCACATGTATCCAGAGCAAAGCCAGCTGCAGATGTGCTGATTGTTGACTCCGATCCTTCAAAGGAAAACAGGTTCGGGAAAATGCCTGTGCTCGCAATTCAGCAGTACGGAGTCGGACAAACCATGTTTGTAGGAACAGACAATACATGGCGGTGGAGAAAAAACGAAGGTGAAAAAATACACGAAATGTTCTGGATACAAATCCTGCAAAGGATGGCTTTGCCTAAACTACTTGGCGGGACAAAGAAAACGCAATTATCCTGCGATAAACAGACTTATCTGCCCGGAGAAAAAATCAGCATCCTTGCACGATTATATAACCAATCTTATGAGCCGATGACCGAACCGTCTATAAAAGGATATTACGAGCCTGCGGAGAAAAATACATTGGTAGAAAACCGTGGGGAGGTTGTGCTGAGACTCGCGCAGGACCAGCCGGGAGTTTACCGGGGCGAGTTTGTTGCACCCTACACCGGAAAATACAAGTTTTATGTTGCACATGACCCCGAAAGTTATCTCGATATTGTTATTTCTGAACCAAATTATGAATTCGGGGAAACAGCGATGAATGATGAACTTCTCAAAAGAATGGCGGCTAAAAGTGGCGGGATATTTTTCCGTGAAGAAGACCTCTATCGCGCTCCGGATTTAATTAAGTCCAGAGCGGCAAAGATTATATCCACGGTAGATGTTCATCTCTGGTCATCACCGATCTGGTTCATTTTGATGATTTCCATTCTTACAGCCGAATGGATTCTGCGAAAGAAATCATTCCTGAAATGATAAAAACAACTAAAACAACTGGACAAATTTCAGAGATTGAGGGCGATGCTAAAACGCTGGTACGCAAGCTACATCTACTTGGAAATCGTCTCGCCAATGTTAACGCATTATCTGAATTATGCCGCGGTTTTATTATTATAGCGGGAATTATCTCGGCTGAGGCGTTGCTTGACTGGTTAATCGATCTTAACCTTGCAATCAGAGCTATATTCCTTGTTGGTGATCTGATTTTACTTTCATGGTTTTTATGGCGGAAAGTGTTGATCCATTTTATCCGTAAAAAAGATGAAGAGGATCTTGCGCTTTTAGTTGAAAAACATTTCCCGGTTTTCAAAGACCGTCTGATTTCTTCAATTCAACTCGTTAAAGTAAAACCGGAACAGGAAGGTATTTCATCCGCTTTACTAAAATCCCTTATCAGTGAAACAGAAAAGATTGCACGGCCAATTAATTTTAATTCGATTGTTGACACTAAACCTCTTGTCAAACTTTTAACTCTTGCCATATTGTGCCTTACAATTTGCTTAGTTTTATGCATCAACTATAGCGATACAGTACTCCCGTTAATCAAAAGGCTCGCTTTGTTTAATGAAGAAATACCACGAAAGACTAAAGTTGATATTCTTACGGGAGATAAGGTCATAGGTCGTGGAGACTCGATTTTAATATCTGCAAAAGCGAGCGGAATAATCCCCTCTGAAGGTGAATTGATCATAGCCTATGAATCCGGAAGAACCGCGAAATATTCCCTTGAGAGAGATAAAACTGATAGAACTCTGTTTTCAAGAGAACTCGAGAATGTTCAGGATTCATTTAAATACAGAGTAAAAATCTTTGATGGTGTCAGCAAATATTACACGGTTAAAGTTGTTCCAAGACCACAGGTTGCATTTGTAGAATGCGTGGAACAGTTTCCGAATTACACCGGATTGGCCCCGGTTCAAAGAAAGCCCGGCGACCTTGGATTATTGGCTGGCAGTGTCCTTCACTTAAAAATTACAGCCAATAAAGAAATAAAATCTGCTTTAATCTATCTTGCTGGTCTGGAAACAAATATTGTGGGCACAATCAATGCTACAAACAGGAAACAGATAAACGCCTCAATAAAAATCCCTACCAACAAACTGGTGGGATTTTCAATAAACCTTACCGATGATTTCGGCATTTCATCAAAAGATCAGACACTTTACAGAATTGACATTCTACCAGATAAACCGCCAGCCATAAAAATCATTTATCCGGAAAGAAGAGAAGAGTTATATACTCGCCTTGCTCGGATTCTGATTGGTTTTGAGGCAAGCGATGATTATGGATTATCGGCAATTAAACTGCATTATAAAATCGAGGATGACAACAAAAACCTTGAAAACGTGATTGATTTCGACCTTGGCAGTGGACAAAAGAATACAATAAGGCGACGCTATGAATGGAATCTGACAACACTCGTTCCTCCACCCAAAGAGGGGACAACTATTGAATACTGGCTCGAAGCTGTTGATAACAATAACGAAACAGGTCCAGGCATTGGTTACAGCGAAAGGTTTATTGCTAAGATTGTATCTGAAGCGGAGAAAAGAGCGGATTTAATGAACAGGGTTACTGAATATATCAGCAATCTAGAGAATGTTGCCAGCGAACAGGAAAAACTTAGCAAGTCACTTGGTGAAATTATTCTCGAAAAGGTAAAACCATGATATTCGGCAGGCGGTTGAAAAATTTTTTTCAGCCTAAAATCATGCCAAAAAGAAAATAATTTCGAGGCTCAATTGTTCAAAATATGCCTTTTTAACTGCGTGTTTGCAATGGAGTTTAGAAAATAACGAAGTTTGTATTGGAACCTTCATCACTGGAGTTATTTCTTCAAATAACTCTCATATCATAGCAGGTAAATATAATTTCCTGAAAATTCAGAAGGGTCGCTCATAGGGCGACCCTTCTGACTAAATATATTTATCGGTATATTTTTACAATGATTTTGTCGTGGCAAGAGCGCGCATGTATTGAGCGCGTTCGAATGCCGCCGGATCAGGGCAGCTTTTCTGGCTCATGCTGCCCTTCATCTGGGAAACGGATTCGTATTCATGCTCTTCCATCCACTGAATCATTTCCCTTTCAATCACGGCGATATGTTCGATACCATGACGCATCAATACAGAGCAGAGCATAGTAACATCCGCGCCTGCCATTATCATCTTGATAACATCGGTACCTTTATGAATACCACTCGTGGCTGCAAAACAGGTGTTAAGTCTGCCGTAGAGAATTGCAATCCAGCGCAATGGTAACCTCATCGCCATTGGTGTGCTCAACAGGATATTCGGGACAACCTCAAGTTGTTCGAGGTCAATATCCGGCTGATAGAACCTGTTAAACAAGACCAAGCCATCGGCGCCAGCGTCAACCAAACGCTTTGCCATATTCGCCATATTACTGAAGAACGGGCTCAACTTGACCGCCACCGGAATTTTAACTACCGACTTTACTGCCTTGAGGATGTCAATATAAGTCTGTTCGACCACTGATCCCGGAAGATTAAGATCTGTCGGTATGTAGTAGATGTTTAATTCGATGGCGTCAGCCCCTGCCTCTTCCATCTTTTTGGCGTAACTTGTCCAGCCACCAAGTGTTGAACCGTTCAGGCTCGCGATGACTGGCATTTTGACCGCCTTTTTAGCCTCAGAAATATGTTTCAGGTAGGCTTCAGGTCCCACCAGCAATTCCTGGGGCTCAGGGAAGTAGGAGAGGGCCTCGGGATAGCTCTCCGTGCCATGCGTTAGGTGATGATGCAGTTCGTACTGCTCAAGCCGGAGTTGTTCCTCGAACAACGAGTGCAGAACGACCGCAGCAGCACCGCAGTCTTCCATCTTCTTCAGATTATCTACGCTGTCGCCAAGCGGAGAAGCGCCTACAACCAATGGCGAACGGAGCTTAAACCCTAAATATGTTGTTGTAATGTCCATAATATTCTCCTTTCATCTGTTTATTGTTTAGCTTCACCTGCGGGTGTTTGTGCCTGCTGTGGAGCCATACTCTTGAAATCTCTCTGGGCAAGATATTGATAGAACCTGTAACGGTTATCAACATCCTGCTGTGCCAATGCAAATAGCCGTTTTGCTTCTTCTGGTTTGCTCTTTGTGAGCATCTTGAACCTAATTTCTGTCATGAGATATTCCTCTACTTTTATCTTTGGCGGAGGCGAATCGAGTTGCAGCGGATTTTCGCCTTTTTCAAGTCTTCTTGGATCATAGCGGTAAAGCAACCACTGACCTGAATCCACTGCAAGTTTTTGCTGCCGGGCGCCCATACCGCGATCCAGATCTATACCATGCGCTATGCAGTGGCAATATGCTATGATGAGAGATACGCCTGGATAAGATTCAGCTTCAAGGAATGCTCTCAATGTATGTTCGTCTTTTGCACCCATGGCGACGCTTGCCACATACACATTGCCATAACTCATTGCCATTAAACCGAGGTCCTTCTTCGCCATCGGTTTACCGCCAGCAGCAAAACGTGCTATTGCACCACGTGGCGTTGCCTTGGACATTTGACCACCTGTATTCGAGTACACTTCAGTGTCAAGCACAAGCATGTTGACATCTCTTCCACTTGCAAGCACGTGGTCAAGCCCGCCATAACCAATATCATACGCCCAACCATCACCGCCGATAATCCATACACTCCTGCGGACTAAATTATCCGCAATTGCAACAAGCATTTTTGCTTCAGGTGTCTGGACGTTTGCCAGTTTTTGTTTCAGGGCAGCTACACGTTGTCTCTGTTCATAAATTCCCGCTTCATCACTCTGGTCAGCATTGATAATTGCCGTTACCAGATCATCGCCAAGAACAGGTGCGAGTTTCTTGCAAAGCGCGATCGCAAAATCGCGTTGCTTATCAATTGACACCCTGAATCCGAGACCAAATTCAGCCGCATCTTCGAACAATGAGTTGTTCCACGTCGGACCACGTCCATCATTGTTCTTCGTCCATGGGGTTGTCGGTAGGTTACCACAATATATTGATGAACAACCGGTGGCATTCGCCGCAACAACCCTGTCGCCAAATAACTGCGATAACAGTTTAAGATAAGGTGTTTCGCCACAACCTGCGCATGCGCCTGAGAACTCAAACAGTGGCGTCATTAATTGTTGCTGTCTTATCTGAGAAACTTTAAGTTTGCGCCTGTCGTACTCCGGCAATTCGAGGAAGAATTTCCAATTTTCCCTTTCCTGGTCAAGGATTGGGTCTTTTAATTGCATGTTAATTGCCTTTAGTTTTGCCTCAGTCTTATTTCTTGCAGGACAAACTTCAACACAAAGTACACATCCTGTGCAATCCTCAGGAGCAACCTGCAATGTGAATTTTAACCCCTTGAATTCCGGAGCGCGCGCATCCGTTGACTTAAATCCTGCGGGAGCGCCATTTAGATACTGCGGCTCATAGACTTTCATACGGATGGATGCATGCGGGCAAATCATGACGCATTTTCCGCATTGGATACACGTTTTCTCGTCCCAGACCGGAATTTCGATCGCAATGTTTCGTTTCTCGTATTTTGCAGTACCTGTCGGGAATGTGCCATCCGGAGAAAATGCGCTCACAGGAAGTTCATCACCACGGTTTCCATAAATAACTCCAAGGGTATTTCGGATATCTTCCGGAGCGTCAGGGAATATTGGCGGAACATCGAATGTGCTAGTGACCTTATCGGGAACAGGAACCTCGAAGAGGTTATCAAGTGTTTGGTCAACAGCTTCAATGTTCTTACGGACGATATCTTCACCCTTTCTGCCATAGGTCTTCTTAATGCTCTGTTTAATTGCCTCAATTGCCTCATCCTTTGGCAGAACACCAGCAAGGGCAAAGAAACAGGTCTGCATAATACGATTAATACGACCACCCATACCAGTCTTGCGGGCAACGGATACCGCATCTATGATGTAGAACTTCGCTTTCTTATCAATCAACGCTTTCTGTACCGAACGCGGCAATTTATCCCAAATTTCTTCTTTACTGTAAGGAGTATTCAAAAGGAATACGCCACCCGGCACAAGGTGCTTCAGCATGTCATAGCGATAAAGGAATACCGGCTGGTGGCATGCTACAAAGTTTGCCTTGCTAATCAGGTATGTCGAGCGGATTGGTCTCTTTCCAAACCTGAGGTGCGAAATTGTCACAGCGCCCGCTTTCTTTGAGTCATAGACAAAGTAACCCTGGGCATACATATCAGTATTTTCGCCAATAATTTTAATGGAATCCTTATTGGCGCTGACCGTTCCGTCTGAACCAAGTCCGTAGAAAACAGCTCGGATAACATCATCGGCTTCAGTTGAAAATTCAGGGTCATATTCAAGGCTCGTCTCAGTTACATCGTCTGTAATGCCGACAGTGAAGTGATTCTTCGGTTCTGCCTTACTAAGGTTATCAAGAACCGCTTTAACCATGGCAGGCGTGAACTCTTTGGAGGAGAGCCCGTAACGACCGCAGACAACCCTCGGCATTGATTTCACCCAACCCTTTGATAACCCCTCATTGAGGGCAGAAACAACATCAAGATAGAGAGGCTCACCAGCGCTTCCTGGCTCTTTTGTCCTATCCAGAACAGCAATACTTTTAACAGTTGCCGGTAGAGCTTCGCAGAATCGTTTGATGTCAAACGGACGATATAGACGAACTTTAAGAACGCCCACCTTTTCACCCCGGGCTGTCAGATAATCCACTGTTTCGTGAGCAGTTTCGCAACCCGAACCCATTAGAACGACAATTCTTTCTGCGTCAGGCGCACCAACATACTGGAAGAGCTTATACTGCCTTCCTGTGATTGCGGCAAATTTATCCATTACCTTCTGAGTAATATCCGCGCATTTAAGATAGAACGGATTGCAACGTTCGCGCGCCTGGAAGAAAACGTCTGGGTTCTGTGCTGTACCACGAAGCACAGGACGTTCAGGATTCATTGCCCGCAATCTGTGGGCAATGATAAGATCTTCATCAATCATCTGACGCATGACGTCTTCCGTTACCATCTCAATCTTCGAAACTTCGTGAGAAGTACGGAACCCATCAAAGAAGTGAAGGAATGGAACGCGCGCTTCCAGTGTAGAAGCCTGCGCAATTAGAGCAAAGTCCATCGCCTCTTGAACCGACGCCGAGCTAAGGAGGGCAAATCCTGTCGAGCGCGCAGCCATGACGTCGCTATGATCGCCAAAGATTGATAGTGCATGTGTTGCCACAGTTCTTGCAGAAATGTGGAAAACTGTTGGCGTCAGTTCACCGGCGATCTTGAACATGTTGGGGATTTTAAGCAAAAGTCCTTGCGAAGCAGTGAATGTACAGGTTAGCGCACCAGTTTGTAATGAGCCGTGAACGGCGCCTGCTGCGCCGGCTTCGCTCTGCATTTCTACCACTGTGGGAACAATTCCCCAGAGGTTCGGCTTTCCTTCCGATGCCCATTGGTCGCACCATTCACCCATGTTGGACGATGGTGTGATCGGGTAAATGCACATTACCTCATTGCAACGGTATGCGACATGCGCCACCGCTTCATTTCCGTCAAGTGTTATATATGTTTTTTTGCTCATTTTTCGATCTCGTTTATTTGTTCAATCTGTTTTATATAATTAAAAACCTCTTCGGCTTCTTTTTCATCAACTTTGCTGATGGCAAACCCGGCATGAACAATAACGTAATCACCGATGTCTGCCTCAGGAACATAGGCAAGATTTACTTCTTTTAATACACCGCTAAAACTAACCTTGCCCGTCCGTTCCATCGGGTCATCTCCGGTTATACTCACTATTTTTCCGGGTATTGCAAGACACATAAATTTATTTTACACGGATTTTCCAAGCAAAGCCGCCGCCATAACCTGTCCAAGCGATATTCCTCCATCATTGCATGGTGTCAGTTTATGACGGTAAACCTCAAATCCGCTCTTTGTTAATTCTTTCGTTGTTCTTTCTGTCAAATAACGGTTCTGAAAACAGCCACCGCTTAAAACAATCTTTTTTTCCCCGGCTATCCGGGCAACTTCTACTATAAATTTTACCAATGTATTGTGGAATTTTGCAGAAATTTTACTAATGCAAATTCCGTTAATATAATCATTAATTATAGATTTTAATACAGGCGTCCAGTCAAGCATTACAATAAGTTTTTTTTCTAATTTTTTTGGACTCCTCATTTTTAAATTGTAACAACCTTCATTAGTATTGACAAGTAGAAACGGATATTCCTCATCAGTTTTATAGTCGCCAATAGAAAACTCGAGTTCCATGGCACCTTGTCCTTCGTATGCAGAATGTTGTCTTATTCCGAGAATGGATGAAACAGCGTCAAATAACCTGCCGGCACTGGATGTTTTAATACAACCTTTTTCAGATTTAAGGAGATTAATTAAATTGTTAAGTTCATTTTGCCTGAATGCCTTTATAGATGGAATATCATTCAGATTCTTCAGGTCTTCTCCAAAAATTTCAAATAAAACCCCAATTGCAGAACGTCTGCACTCCCGCGACGCAAGGTCTCCACCCGCAAGTAAAAAAGGTTTCAGACATGCAATCCTTTCAAATCCGTCATTGGTGATTTTCAGGAATTCCCCACCCCATATAGTTCCATCTTGTCCATAGCCTGTTCCATCCCATGCTACCCCAAGAACTGGCGGACGCAAATTGTTCTCCGCCATACAAGAAAGTATATGCGCATAATGGTGTTGGATTCGGACAATCGGAAGTCCATATTCTTCAGCATATTTTGTGGAAAGATAATCGGGATGTAGATCGCAAACAACAACTTCAGGTTGTTTTTCATATAACAGCGGGAGATCAACTGCTGATTTTCTAAAACACCTGAATGCCTCAAGAGTTTCAAGATCCCCGATGTGCTGGCTTATGAATGCCTTTTTTCCGAACCCGAAACAAACAGTATTTTTTAAATGAGCACCAAGGGCAAGCACCGGTTTAGTCTCTTTTGGGATATATACAGGTAATGGCGCAAAGCCACGGGCTCTTCTAAGAACAGTGATTTCACCTCCCACAATTGCAACTACCGAATCGTCTATATGTCTTACAATGCGTCGGTTATGAACTAAAAATAATTCTGCAATTTTCCCAAGCCTCTGAATTGCTTCCTCGTTATCAATACAAATAGGCTCGTCGCTAATGTTTCCACTTGTTGCAACAACAGGTTTTTTAATAAGCCTCATCAAAATATGATGCAAAGGGGTATAAGGCAACATAACGCCGAGGTATGGATTTCTCGGCGCAACATCTGGAGAAATTACACTGTTTAAATCTGTATCACTTTTCTTCCTTAACAAAACTATTGGCGATTCAGGCGAATTAAGTAGCTCCTGTTCCTTAAAATCCGCATGGCAGACTCTCAAAACTGAATTAATTTCCGGAAACATTAATGCGAAAGGTTTTTCTTCTCTTTTCTTTAACCAGCGAAGTCTGCGGACAGCGTCATCATTTTCAGCAAGAACAAGAAGTTGGAAGCCGCCAAGTCCTTTTAGGGCAACAATCTTCCCTTGAAGAATGGCTTTTGCAGTTAAAAGAATTGCTGAATGATGTCTGTCCAAAATGCGCCCTTTGTTATCCCATAACTCAACATGCGGTCCGCATTTCGGACATGCGATCGGTTGGGCATGATAGCGTCTATCGAGAGGGTTCCTGTATTCGGAGGCACATTCATCGCACATTTCAAAATCCCTCATGGATGTGTTTTTCCTATCATAAGGGACCCCTTCGATTATACTGAAACGCGGACCGCAGTTAACACAGTTTGTAAAAGGGTACAGATAACGGCGATTTGAGGGGTCAAAAATCTCACTTAAACAATCAGGACATGTTGCAATATCCGGCTGAATTTCAACTTCTTTTTCACCATCCGTCGTGCTTTCAGCAATTATAAAGTCCTTGTCTTCGGCAACCGGAATATCGCTGACTAAAAATTCAGAAACAATGCTACGCTGAGGTTTTTCTGATTCCAGACGCTGTAAAAATTGTGATACGTTACAGGCATCTCCTTCGACCTCGATTTTTACGCCATCTTCATTATTCAAGACAAAACCGGTTAAACCCAGAGACGTAGCCAACCTGTAAATGAATGGACGGAATCCGACCCCCTGAACAGCGCCTCGGATTAAAATCCGTGTCCGTCGTCGGGTCTTGCCCAGTGTCGGATTGTCCATAACCTTAACCATTTACCTGCAATTCCGCAAATCTTTCAATTCTTTGCTTCACATCATGGACTATTTCATCCAATTTCGTGCTAAGTTCAGGAGAAAGTTTTTCCGAAACACTAAACGGGTCTTTTACACCGATACCAAGTATAAGAATGTCCGACGGCATCAGCATATCCATTCTTTTCCCAAATTCAATTGTATCCCTGAGACCCAGAAAGTGCGGAGTTGAGCAACCAGCACCGGCAAAATCGTTCATTGAAAGTTCACGCACAACGCCAGCCCCATTTTCATTATCAACAACTGCATCAACTACAACCAATCTATGGTATCCTTCTATGTAATCGAGGAGGGCGATTCCCATTTCTGTGGTTTCTCTAAAATCGAATTCTGTAAAATCTTTTAAAATTTCGGATAAACGCCTAACCACTAAGATGCCAATTGCGTCATCAGTCAAAATATCGTTCCCAAGCCCAAGTATTAACGTTTTCTTATTCTGCGGATACATTTAGTTAACTAAAACTTTTTTATTAAGTCATCAAAAATTTCCAAACCTAATTACTTATAAAATAATACAAGCCCATAATATTTTATTATTAAGAATTGCCCTCTTATAAACCTATTTTGTTGAAAAACCATTTTCCCTTCATCTTTAACATTTAAAAAACCTCTACTTTTAACCCGGTTTTATCTCGAACTTTACGGGCAATTTTTGATAATTCCCTTAACGGCAAATGTCCGCATTCCGGATTCGTCATAGGTCTTCTTGCAGAGTGAATCTGCACGTAAGAGATTTTCACTCCTTCCGATATTAACTCGAGCAAACGCTTTGAATATTCTTCGATTTCATTTTCAGGGATTGTTTCGCCACGAATTGATGGGAACAATGTCTGAATAACCACGGGTCTTTTTCTCCCAACCAACACAATATTTGAAAGAATATTTTTAAGTGTGGTTTTAGGACGATTAATTTTATTCATGAATTCCTGCGTCCCGGCATCGAGTTTTGCCCAAATTTCGTCTTCATGCGAGAACAATTCCAACCCCGCTTGAACCCATGGATAGTGTAAACCGCTTGAGTTTGTAACGAGCGTAATTTTAAAAAATGGGAACTTGCCAAGTGCACGCAAGTGGACAATTCTTTCAACAATTTCAGCAAACTGCGGGCAAATAGTCGGCTCTCCATCCCCGCTAAGCGCAACATGTTTCAGCTCGAGCAACTCCACGGGGGTATCGCGGAATGCCGGTAATTTTTTCAATTCTCCACTGTAATTTGCTGACAGCGTGTTGTTTAACTCAGAAACTAAAGCATCAAGATTGATGACGCCTGGAAGTCCGGGAGCGCGTCTGTCAACCTCGCAGTATACACAGTCGAAATTGCACATTTTATCGGGGTTAACATTTATTCCAATAGAGAGACCACGCGCTCTGTATGAAAGGGTAAGGTAAACATATTTATTCTGAAGATATTGCCTTGGCTTAATAAAATGTGATATCGCCCCTTCCACCGATATAACAGGCGAAGCATCCTTATATCCCAATAAATTTTGTGTTTCGCTCAAACTCAATTGTTAATCCAAACTTTTAATATTTTAAGTTTTTCTTATTGTATCAAAGGTTAAAAGAATGAAAAACTTATAATAAATTTAATTCATCATTTGAGTGGAAATCTACACACAATTTGGTATTTACTATACATTTTTTGGCAAAGTTTTTGTGCAGAAATTATTTTTGCAGAGCAATCTATTTTAACGATGGCATCTGGATATTATGCAAATCTAATTTTTTCTACATCAATAAAGTTTACTTTTATATCAATTTCTTTATTATTCTTTGAAAAGAGAATTCTGATAGGCATTATTTTGACTTTTTATTTTCATTTATTAAACTAATTCTGTGTTAAGTGATTTAATCAACAAACTGCGCAACAGGCGTAACCTGACAAAAGACGAAATTGTTCAGGCGGTTGCATTTCTTATTGATGATAAAACTGATATTGAAGAGAAAGCAGGATTTTTGATTGCATTATCTCAAAAAGGAGAGACTGTTGATGAAATCTGGCATTTTGCTGAAATCCTGCGAGAGTTTTCAATATCTCCACCAATTGATGAATCTCTTCGAACTAAACCGCTCATAGATGTTTGCGGAACAGGGGGAGATAAACTTGGTACATTTAACATTTCAACTACAGTTGCCATTATTGTGTCATCAGCTGATTTAGTTGTTGTAAAACATGGTAACCGAGCAGCCACAAGCAAGAGCGGAAGTGCAGATGTCCTGGAATCTTTAGGAATAAAAACAGCACTTTCCCCAGAAGAATCTGTTGAATGGTTAAAGAAATACAACTTTGCATTCTTTTTTGCACCATTGTTTCATCCTGCATTTAAAAACATAGCGCCAGCGAGAAGGCTCGCTGCTGAAAGGGGCTACCGGACAATCTTTAATTATCTTGGTCCGTTGCTCAACCCTGCCAGACCTAATTGCCAGTTAATAGGTGTCCCTAATCCCGACCTCTGCGAACCAGTCGCCCGGGCATTGCAATGTATGGGAGTAAAAAGAGGCATGGTAGTCTGCGGGAAAATCCAGTCCGCAGAAAATAAAACAGTCACTTCAAACTATAAATATATTGATGAAATATCCGCCAGTGGTCCTACTTTTATTGCTGAATTCTATCAGGAGAATGCCCTGAGTTGTTCCGAGATAAATTTTGCGGAAATAACCGGATTATTTGCTAATGCTGAAGATTTAAAAGGCGGGGATAGCAAAACAAATGCGGAAATCATAGTTAATATTTTATCAGGAAAAGAGAGAGGCGCTAAAAGAGATGTCGTTCTATTAAATTGCGCCGCAGCATTTCTCGTAGCAGGTAAAGTAAAGAGCATAATTGACGGCATACACCTTGCAGAAGAGTTAATTGAAAGTGGTATCGCATATAAGAAATTAAAGCAATTAGTTGAAGCGAGCAAACAATAGTCTTACTTAATCCTTTTAGAAGTCTAAGAATTAATGTATATTCAAATCAGTCCGTTTATTTAAAACAGGGGAAATTATGTATAAGATTATCGGCGCAGATAATAAAGAATATGGTCCTGTTTCGCTTGAAACCCTGAAACAATGGATAAACGAAGGCAGGGTAAACGGCAGGACGCTCGTCATGGTAGAAGGAGAAAATTACTGGCGATTGTTGTCCAGCGTTCCTGAACTTGCGGCGTTATTACCTGGACAGCAACAATACCCGGTGCCTTCCCTACCCTCTTCTGCGCCGACAATTCAAACTCAGGAACAAAACAGAATGGCAATTGCAAGCTTCGTATGTGGATTACTATCAATTCTATGCTGTTGTTGTGGCGGATTCCCTTTTAACATATTGGGTGTAGTCTTTGGGATAATCGGGCTTAATCAGATAAAGTCAGACCCAACACAGTCAGGGAAAGGTATGGCAATTGCGGGAATTATCCTCGGTGGTTTTAGCCTACTCATGATGGCATTTAGTACAATCCTTTTCTTTGTCAGTAAAGAATTTCGCGACATTATCTACGAACAACACCGAATGTGGAGAATATAACGGTTTGCAGAATGAACCTTACGAAAGGCAGTCAACCCATTGTATATCGTCTGATAACTGCTTCGGCAATTTTACTCGTTGCAATTGTATTACTAATTTTTCTCGGCTTTCTGTATTATTATAATGGGGAAAAACTAATGCGGATTTTTCCGCCCTGTCTTTTTTATACGCTTACTGGTTTTAAATGTCCATCATGCGGTCTTCAGAGAGCAATTTTTAATATTGTCCATGGAAACTTTCTGGAGGCATTAAAACAAAATGCGCTCGTGGTCTTTATAATCATCAGCGGATGTCTGTTCTTTCTAAAATCAACATTTATATATTTGGTAAGCGGAAAATTTGATTTCCCGCAGATTAAAAACTCTCACATTTTCATTCTGGTAATCTCAATCATAATCTTCACAATCTTAAGAAATATTATTGGCTGGATATGAAGATTTCTCTTTCACAACTTGGCGAAAGAACTCAGGAACCACCAATTTCATGGTTATTAAAAGTAGCCATCGACAAACCAGATTTGATATCTCTTGCTGCAGGGTTCACTGATTCAGAAACTTTACCCGTAGATGAAACAAAACAACTGGCTGACCTTGTCTTATCAGGTGAAAATGCGAGGAAAGCGCTCCAATATGGGACTACTAATGGTGATTATTTATTAAGAAAACTAACCTCTGAACGCCTTATAAAAATGGACAATTCAGAAGGTGAATCTTATTCGCCAGAAAACATCGTTATCACAAATGGTAGCCAGCAATTTCTATACTTAATAACCGAAGCGTTATGCAACCCCAACGATATTGTAATTGTCGAAGCGCCTACTTATTTTGTTTTTCTTGGGATAATACAAAGTTTCGGGGTTACTCCCAAAAACGTGCAAATGGACGAAGATGGCATAAATCCGGAATCGCTAATATCATTACTTGATTCTCTTGTGAGAAGTGGTGAATTGCCACGGGTTAAATTCCTGTATTCAATCACATACTTTCAAAATCCAACCTCGCGAACAACCTCTTTTGAGAAAAAAAGAATAATTCTCGATATTCTTAAAAAATACGAAAAAAAGGCAGGACATGCCATTTTTTACATTGAAGACGCCGCATACCGCGAATTAAGGTTTTGCGGTCAGGATGTTCCATCATCTCTGTCCATTTCCAGAGGTAATTCAAGAGTTATATATACCGGCACATATAGTAAACCCTATGCAACCGGTATTCGTGTTGGTTATAGTGTATTACCAAAAGAGTTATCAGAGATAATTCTGAGGATTAAAGGAAACCACGATTTCGGGACATCGAGTTTTCTGCAATTTATTATTTGCGAAGCGCTTCGGACAAAACTTTATGACACTCACATTCAAACTATTATCAGACGCTATTCAGAAAAGGCTGATGTGATGGAAAAAGCAATAAAAGAGAACTTCAATTTCAACTACCATTGTATTAAACCACAGGGTGGACTTTATTTTTGGGTTGCCCTTGATAACAATAGAAGGACGAGGACTGACTTCAAAAGCAGTATTTTCAGAAAATCCCTCGATAATAATGTTTTATATGTGCCGGGTAACATTTGCTATGCAAATGACCCTTCATTTCAAATCCCGCGTAATGAGATGCGAGTTAGCTTTGGTTATGCCTCAGTGCAGGATATTAAGGAAGGGATAAGACGTCTTGGAAATTCAATAAGAAACGTGTTAAACAAATAATTTCGATAAAACCAAAACGGTTTTTGTAAGTATTTGATTTTCAAATAAATAAAAATTTTGAAAATTTCCGTGAATAAATGGAATTAGTGTTCCGTCTCATGATTAATAACTATAACAAAATTTCAAAATATGGCAGCAATAGGGCGATTTCAGAAAGGCGACGAAATTTTTTACGCAAAGGTTGTTGACGGCGAGTTATATCGTTTGCGCGGAGACGTTTTTGGTTCGCCTACATTTGAAAAAAAACCGATGAGCCTTAAGGGGGTTAAAGTTTTGCCCCCTGTTCAACCATCTAAAATTATTGCTGTCGGTTTAAACTATGCCGACCATGCGCGCGAATCAGGTAAACCAATACCTAAAACCCCGCTAATTTGGTTTAAAGCGCCTTCCTCTCTTCTGCCAGATGGCGGGAAAATAGAAATTCCATTCCCGGATCACAGAACAGATTACGAAGCCGAACTTGCAATTGTCATTGGAAGACGCGTTCGAAACGTAACACCCACAGCGGCATCACGATATATTTTTGGCTACACTGCCGCCCAAGACATAAGCGACAGAACTATACAGGCAGAAGAAAGTCAGTGGTGTCGATGTAAATCATTTGATACATTCACCCCACTTGGCCCTTATATTGAAACAAAGATTGATCCACACAACCTTAATATCCAGTTGTTCCAGAATGGACAGTTACGTCAAAATTCAAATACAAGTCAGATGATTTTTAACTGCTATGAACTTGTTAGTTTCATATCCACAAACATGACTTTATATCCCGGGGATGTGATTCTTACAGGGACGCCAGCAGGCGTAGGACCAATAGCTTCGGGCGATAAACTCGAAGTTCGGATTCAAGGTCTGGCTCCCCTTGTCAATACGGTAAAATAATTTTAAAACCAATTTTTAGACCTATTCCGTTTTAACTCCTTCCCATAAAAAAATGCCGGGGATTATTAAAATCCCCGGCTACCCTTAGGAGCCCCACCTTTAAAAACGCCTGATTCCGGAAGTTAATCAGGCGTGTTCACCTCCCTGAAATGTCACTTGATAAAACCTCTGAACCGTCTTTCACCAAACTGATCATCATCCGGAATTTCAAAGAAAACTGCGTGAAACACACAATCATTGTGAACAAGAGCAGCACCTACTACCTTTTTGCTCTGATATCTGTAATTAATTCCGTACCCCACAGGTTGAAATTCATGTTCCTCGCATTTAAGAATTTCGTTGATAAAACCGGATGTCAGATTTCTATAATCAAAGTCAGCACAGTTCGGGAGACTCATTAATCTATCGCCTATTGCATCAATAACCGAAGCAGCGACAAATTTCGTATGATAGAGTTTATATTTTTCGGGGTTTGGAACAATTTCCAGAACCTGTGGTTTATCACCAATAAATACCAGATACCCAATTTGCCCAGGTTGCGGATTCATGGAATAAAGAAAGCGTTCGATTTCTCTTTTCTTCTGAATGAACGCATCATACATAGCTGCAGAAGGAGAATTTGTTCCTAATTTTCGGTGTAATGCACTCACCTCATGCCACACAAGTCCCTGATCGCTCGCTGGCACTTTACTATATTGAATATTGTCTGACACAGTTTTTGCCTTCAAAGCCCTTGCCTTTGTTGGCATTACATGCATTGATGGTATAAATTCACGGGATTTATAACTCCAACGACCCTGTTCCACACAACTAACCGGAATTGTTGTAGTGGATTTTTCTTTTAGTAAAATTGACAAGTTCAATATCCTGTTTTGCTTGGCGCCTATTAATTCTTCACCGTCAATCAGCAACACCGGTTTTTCGGAAAGATTTTCTGCCTTTAAATTTGGAACAGAACCGCCTTCCGATATTTCGGTGATTTTTAATGCGCCAGTCTTAATTGCTTCGTCTAATGTTAAATAATCTATATTACAATTGTGGTTACCAAAGACTGGTATCAATGCCAGGCCTTCGACCACCGCGGGCTTGCCTAAATTAAGCCCCGTTAAAAGTCCGTTAACAGCTGCATTCATATTCGTATTTTCTTTCATGGGGAAATATAAAACGGGGACTATGACAATACCTGTCTTATACTTAAAATTTTTGTAAAAATTTTCCTTTGGGATTCAATGAGTTATGATCTGCCGGTTTTGGTTATGAAGATGGGGATGATGCTACTGTTTTAAATAATATGTCCAACAGATTTACGACCCTTTATATCAGAAGGACATTCACAATCGACAATTCAATAGACCTTTCAGCAACACTTCAACTTATAATGGACTATGATGACGCATTCATTGCATGGATAGATGGTAATGAAGTGGCACGTTCATCTAACGCTCCCGGTCAACCGGGAACCGAACCACAGTTTAATTCAGTTTCATTGCCACCAAACCATGAAGCACTTGGTTATAGGGGGTTACCACCGGAAATATACGACCTCGGTTCCGTTGGTTCCCGACTTCAACCTGGCAAACATGTACTCGCCATTATGGGATTTAATGCGAGTTTAAATAGTTCAGATTTTTCATTAATTCCAGACCTACGTATCGTTACAACGGCGAACGACTCAATAAACGGAAATTTATTCTCCTTTGCCTTTACGAATAAGATTATTCTTGAGGGGAGCAATACAGTGTCCGGCTCAGTAAAAACCTTGGTTAATGGCTTTGAGACCTCATATAACCAAAACAATGGCACTTACCAGTTTAATACAACTTTGAAACCCGGTATAAACCGATTCTTTGTTTCAGCTATGTCTGCCTCTGGCGATATAATTGTAGGCACAAATAAATACGTAGTTTTAATCGAAAATTTAAATAAGACAGGCGGTGTTCTGTCAAATGACACAATTTTCATTGGAAATGGTTCAGTTACACAAATTACAAACGACCTTATAGTACAGCCTTATGTTACTTTAAGCGTTCAACCAGGCGCAGTCATACTGATGAATCCAGCCGCTTCAATTATTCTGCATGAAGGCGCCAGCCTAAAGGTCGAAGGCTCTGAAGATTCACCTGTTTTCTTCATACCATCAGACGGCAGCACTGAATGGGGCACAATTAGGGCTGATGGAGCAAATTCGCTAATTTCGATAAGCAATGCTGTTATCGCTGCGGGTCAGATAAGCGGAATTAACGGGGCAAATGTCATTATTACGGATTCAACCTTGCGCGACTTAATAACAGGTAACCGATTTTTACTTTCTTCTACGAACGCGCTGAACTTCGCAATTAAAAGAACACATGTATCAAACTATGGTCAGATACGATTTTCATCCACACCTGTAACAATCGAGGATTCTTTGTTTGAGAATATATACTCTGATGGCTGTGATTTTGCAGATTCACAGCAAATTGTCTTGAGACGCACAACATTCAGATATGGGTATGGCTCGAACACGGACGCTATAGACCTTGGAAATAATCCCTCCACAATACTCGATAATCTCTTAATCCACCACATTCCTGATAAAGCAGTATCAATTGCAGATTTTTCCCATCAAACAGTGATAACAAACTGTTTATTTTACTCAAACGGCATTGGTATTTCGATATATGGCTCAACTAATTGTATCATTAATCAAAATACAATCGCAGAGAACATGTATGGAATTTGGCTGAGACAGCGGTCGCTGACAACCGGACCCGGTTCTGCTTCAGGGACAAATAATATCGTTTGGGGGAACATTACAAATATATTGATAAGTGACAATTCAACACTTGACCTTGATTATTCAGATATTCAGGGAGACATGATATTCCCAGGGGAAGGAAATCTCAATGTTGAACCGCTTTTTGTAAATCCTACCAAAAATAATTATCAATTAAGCCCGAACTCTCCATTGAATAAGGCAGGCTATTACAGGACAACCGTGGGTATGATTTCTCAACCTGGTGGAATTCCCGCAGAACCACTTAATCTAATAGCACTTAGTACAAATTTAGACAGGATTATACTTAAATGGCTTGATAACTCCGAAAACGAGAAAAGGTTCTTAATCCAGATTTCTACTAATGGAAATGATTGGATAAATCTTGATAGTGTCTCAGAAAATACAGATTTTTACGTTTTTACAAATGTAATAAAAGATATCAGATATTACTTCCGGGTCAGAGCAGAAAACGATTCTGGAAAATCAGAATTTTCAAATATAGCATCTGCAATAATCCAAACACCCACTTTTTACTATGGAGGAATATTAAACACAAATACAGTATGGGATGGTAATGGCGTATTTATTGTAAATTCCAATCTCTTGATACCGTCGGGCGTTACATTAAGAATTATGCCTGGAGCTACTATCAAAATTTTATCAAACACAATTATCAGGTCAACCAATGGAGGAAGCATTTCTATAGAAGGCTCGGATGCAAATCCAGTAAAGATTCTCCCATTAGACACCTCAAACACTCACCGCGAGATCTCTGCTTACGGAGCCGGTTCGTCGCTAACAATTCATTTTGCGGACGTAACAGGCGTACAAGCCACTGTCTATCATGGCGCAACGGGGTTAATCGAAGATTCATTTTTCCATGATTACAATCCTGCTGGCGCCGACACACTGACTCATCCAATTATCTTAACTTATTACCCGGCAGAAGTGACAATTCGCCGTTGTCATTTTAAGGACTATTATGAATTACTCCTGCGGGATGGCTTACATTTGGTTGAATATTGCCTATTTGAAGATGCAGTGGGAGACGCTTTGGATTTTGACGCCGCAGCTCCAGGAACTGTTGTGAGACAATGCACATTCAGACGCGGTTTAGTAGAAAATGTAGATGGAATTGATATCGGCAATGACGGTACTAGATATTCAACCTTCCTTACAGTCGAAAGTTGTATTATGCATGACTTTCCTTTCGATAAAGGTGTTTCCATTGGCGATGGCTCAGCAGATATTGTTGTCAGAAATTGTTTAATTTACAACTGTAATTCCGGGATTGCCGTAAAAGATGAGTGCACAGCCACGATTTACAATTGCACATTGGTATCCAATACCTTCGGAATAAATCTGAAGGCAAAATATCCAACACAATATCAGGGCGGAAGGGCAACAAATACATATAACAATATAATCTGGCACAACGGAACTCAGATATTGGTTACTAATAATCCTATCATTGTTGTGAATTACAGCGATATTCAGGGAACTAACTGGCCTGGTGTGGGGAATATAAGTTCAGACCCATTGTTCAAAAATCCTTCAATCGGTGATTTCCGATTAATGGATAACTCTCCATGTATTGGTTCCGGGAGCAATGGTGTTAACATGGGTGTAATTTATCCCATTGGCGGATTACCTGATACGCCAGCGAATTTCAAAGTAATACAAATTACCGAGACTACGGCAAAACTCTCATGGGAACCACCAACAAATTTCTTCAGTGGTTATATACTTGAAAAATCCAGCAACGGTTCAGAATTTTTCACAATCGCTGAATTACCACCAACTCAGACATTTTATACTGATTCATCTGTGGTTACAGGGAATAGTTATTATTACCGTTTAAAAGCAACTAACTTTATCGGAAGCTCATTCTATACAGATACAATTACAGTGAATACAGGTGAAGAAAAGATATTAATTGATTTATCAGGGATAAACATTCAATCTGGGATTTTCCGTATTTTTATAAATTCACAAAGAACCCAATCTTTTGTCCTGGAAGCTTCAGAAAATCTATTGAACTGGATACCGGTTTATACCAATTCAGCCGTGAACGGAATGGTTGAACTATTTGATATTGATGCAGTTAAGCATCAAAAGAGATTCTACAGGATCTCGATTAAACAATAGATATATCATCAATGACTAAAAAATATTAGATGTAGTCCTGTAATTAACAGGAATACATAAATAATTTTTATAAAAATCTGATCGGGTATCTTTCTGTTCAACCATACACCAAGCCATACACCGAGAGGAACAAGAGGAAAAAACTTCATACCGGTCAAAAAGGTCTCCTTTGTTATAATTCCGTTCGCAATAAAAAATGGCACTTTTATCCAATTAATAAAAGTGAAAATAAAAACTGTGGTGCCAACATAAATTTCCTTGGGCATCTTTTGCGGGATCAGAAACATAGCAACCACAGGTCCGGCGCCGTGGGCAAATGTAGAAGTAAGCCCTGCGAAAAACCCGTAAGGTAAACCAATTTTATAATTTGGCTTAAACTCGCCTTCGAGTTTCAAAATAAATTCTTTAGTAAACTGAAAAATGACAAACAAAACCGCTATGGCGCCGATACAAATATTTAACTGACGGGGTGAGAATTTCCCAACCAGCAATGCCCCAACAAAAACCCCTATAACTACCCCTGGCAATAAATAATACAGATTTTCCTTCCTCCATTTTTTCCAATAGTGATAAAGCGAGAAAGCGTCTCCTGCGCAAAGTAAAGGCAAAATCATTCCTACGGCAAATGACGGCGATTTGCCGATCATGCCGAACGCAAGGACACACAATGGCGTTGTTAACATTCCAAGACCACCGCCAAAACCTGCCTTCGAAAGACCGATCCACAAAACTCCAAAACCAGCAACAAAATAAGCAAGATAATCCATTTTAAATGAGAAAGGTTTTTAAACTATAAGCTTGATGAAGTCAAAGCCTAATTTTCAATATGAACTTACCCTATGAAAATCAGATGAAGGATCTTATAAAATACAATCCCCAAAATAGCTCCTATTGGAACCGTCACAAGCCATGAAATTACTATGTCTCTAATAACTCGAAGATTAAGATATTCTATTCCACGTGCCAAACCGATTCCCATAACCGCCCCCACCAGAGTATGAGTAGTTGAAATGGGAAGCCCGAGTCTGCTTGCAACAACAATTGTTGTTGCAGCTGCGATGTTGGCAGCAAAACCTCTGCTTGGCGTCAATTGAGTTATTTTAGTGCCGATAGTTTCAATTACTTTATATCCCCATGTTGCAAGTCCTACAACAATTCCCGCTGCCCCAAGTACAAGAACCCAAACTGGAATCTGCGCTTTTAAACCTGCTATCCCGCTTTTAATTAAATCAAGGGCTGCAGTCATCGGACCAACTGCATTTGCAACGTCATTGGCGCCGTGTGAAAAGGCGAGGAAACAGGCGCTTGCCACCATCATGTTTCTGAAAACATGTTCAACTTTTTCAAATTCGAATTGTCGCCTATGCTCCCAGAGTTTTGACGGCAACTCAGAACCTGGCGCAAGGGGTGGTCTTAATTCAGGTTTTACATCATCCTTGCCACGTAATTCTTTCTTTACAAACGGAATTCCCTCCTCCAATGGTTCTGTCAGTTCGATATTTTTCTCAATTCTTTCCCTGTCGTGCTCTTCTTTCTTCTTTCGTGCCCATATAATCGAAAGCCCAGCAGAAATGAGTCCTATTATGGTTGATACCAGCAATGCTTTGGGCAATGATAAATCGAGTTTAAATTTTGGCATTCCTTTATAAACCATTGCCAAACAAAGAACAAATGAAACATAAAACATAATAAAAGGAATGAACTTATACATTTGCCGAAGTGGATGCTTACTATTAAGGATATATCTCTGAATGATTCTTATCATGACAAATGCAACAAATCCTCCGCTAATCGGAGAGGTAACCCATGAAAGAACAATAGCAATTACTTTTTCCCATCGGATACTGTAAAAACCACCAATAAGAATTCCAACGCCAATTACAGAACCTACGATTGAATGAGTTGTTGAAACAGGCCAGCCGTAATAAGTAGCAATCTGCAACCATATTGCCGCGCTTAACAAAGCTGCAATGAATCCAAGAACAAGGGGAAGCGCTTCGTATTTTGTAGGATCAAACATTCCGCTGCGGACTGTTTCAGACACATGACTACCAACAAAAACTGAACCGCAAAATTCCATAATTGCAGCCACCAATAATGCCTGCTTTAAGGTCAAACCTTTTGAACCTACGGACGTGCCAATGGCATTAGCAACATCATTGGCACCGATACTCCATGCCATATAAAACCCAAAAACAATAGCAAGAACTGCGAGAATAGTGCCATGTGGAATAGCAGAATCGATCACTGCAAAATGTAATAACTCCATATTATAACCCTCCATTAAATTTTAATTTTGAAACTCGGACGAAATCCATTCCCTACTCTTTCAGCATATTTGGACATTGAAGAAAGACGGTCTATCACCTGAAGCCACAAGATCGCTTCGACGGGTTCAAGAGTAGGTTGTGTGTTGAGAATTTTGTGTGAAACTTCAATTTGACGCGGTTTAATCTTATCTTCGCGCTGGCTCAGTTCGGTAATCAGTTTTGAAACCGTCAATGCATCTCGTCCTTCAAATCCAGACTCTTCGAGAAGGTCTAATTTGGACATTATACCTTCTGCAAGCATACAGTTTCTTAATACTTCGTTGAGGTAATGCTTTACTTCATTTGCGAGTGGTTCGGGAAGTTTCATATCGCGGTAACTGAGAAGCGCTGCTATGTCCTCCACACAATCAGCAATTGAATCCTGGCTTTCAACAATGTTAAAAAGGTCATCTTTGCGCATCGGAAGAAGTATTGCAGTAGACAGTTGCTCTCTAAGATAGTCTTTCAGATTATCTGCCTCTGTTTCGAGGGCAAATATTTTATTGGTGACTTCCTTTTGTTTCTCTGTTTGCCCGTTCGATACAAAATCAAAAAGTTGCGGCAACAAATCTGTGCATTCGTAAACTTTTGCCGCATGTTTTTTTAAAATTGAAAACGGCGATTCTTTTAATAGTTCAGCCAACGGAATCATAAAACAAAACAATTATTTAACAAAAATACTCTCCCTTTCAATATTTTTTTAAATGACTAAAGCCGAAAAATTCTTCAAGATTTAGGCACAGAATTAATAGATGTGTTTTGTTATACATGTCCTATTTTTATTATTAGGAAGTTTTGATAACCATTACTTATTTAGGCAAAATAATAATAAAATATTTACGTAAATTTTTAAATTACAAGGACATCCATCATTAGTTGTTAGACATTATGCCTAAAAGATAAAGAGTTTCGGTTAAAAGGGATAATTTTTTTGGAATTAACCCAAGTCTATAAAGGTGAATACAATAATCTGAAATTTTAGAAAAAAATCTGGCTTCCGGTTTTTCTGTAATCTGGAATACAGTATTTATATTATGATGAAAGTATCTTTTTGACTTTTAATAATAACTCCTGAGCAGTAAATGGTTTTTGAAGATAATTTTCTTCTTCTTCCTCAGGAGAAGACCGCACAAATCCGCTTGAACACAAAATTTTTGTGTTGGGATAAATTTTCAATATTTCTTCAACCAATTCCCTGCCGCTCATCCTCGGCATAACAAGGTCAGTAATAACTAAATCTATTTTCCCCTTATGTTTTTTAATGATATCAAGAGCATTCTCTCCGGAATTTGCAGTCAGGACAGTATAACCATACTCGCTTAAAACGGCTTCTGCCATAGTTAGTATCAACTCTTCGTCGTCAACTACTAATATCGTATTGTTGCCGTATAAATCTTCGTTCGATGAAGAAACGTCCTTTACAATTTTTTTTGTCGCCGGCAAATACATTCGGACGGACGTCCCCAATCCAGGCTCGCTTGTAATCACAACATGTCCGCCATGGTTTGTTATTATCCCGTAAACCCAGGTCAGCCCAAGACCACGATGTCCTTTCTTAGTGCTAAAAAATGGTTCAAAAATACGGTTTATAATATCGGCAGGAATACCACACCCATCGTCTTTTATTTCAATACAGACGTATTGTCCCGGAGTTAATTTTACATGCCTATCGTAAGTAATTTCTTTTACATCAATATTTTGCGTAGCAACTGAAATCGTACCTTTTCTGGTATCAGGAAGTGCCTCTATAGCATTTTCGATAACTTTGATTATCGCCTGCTGTATCTTTGCTTCATCAAAATTAACACTAAAAATATTTTTTTCTAAATGAAGAACCCATTTCAGATATGAGTCGGCGGGTTTCCTGAATAACTCAACCGCACGTCGTACAACATCATTTATATTACCTGTTTTCCCGGATTTAGCATACTTCTCCCTGAGGCTGAATGCTGCAAAGTCTGCGGCTATTTCTGCAGCCCGCTGTGCCGATTTTTCAATCTCTATCAAAGATTTTCTCCACGGATTGCCGGGTTCAATTTTACTGAGCAATAACGATACGTGGGCAAGAATACTTGTTAATGCATTGTTAAAATCAAGGGTAACTGCCCGGGCAAACTGCAATGTTGATTCGAGCTTCTGTTTATGAATTGTTAAAATATCTGTATCTTTTGATTGTCCCTCGGTTTTGTTCTCACCCTTTTCTTTTGCTTGTCCGGTTTCAGGTAACAATTGAAAAATATAATATCTAACTCCGCTGATAACTATAGGACAGATAATGGTAGAAAAAGGAACATGAACACCACCTGCAACAATATAAGTAATCTGGTGGTGTGGTTGAATTGCTCTTTCAAGTTGCGCTATAAACTGAGAGGATGAGACCCTATTTTCATTTGACCAAATAATAGAAAGATTAGCCGAACCACTTTCCAATCCTTTTCCAAAAACTGAAATTGCCCCGTTGCTTGCTCGCTTGATAGTCCCGTGTGAATCTATCAGCATTGCAGGCCATGTGGCATTTTCAAGTCCGAAAACTATTTCCTGTTTAGTTACAGACATTTCAGAAATAAGAACTTAATATTATTCATCGTCAATAAAAAACGTACGCAATTAATACGATTAAAAAATTGATTTCTAAAAAATCAAACTGGTTTTCTTAATATTTCATTCAACGGTTTTTTTCGGTCGCGTATAAATATGCGTAGCATAACCGTAGAAAGCTTCAGCAGCCTCCATAAGAGTCTCGGACAAAGTTGGATGCGGATGTACAGCCTCAGCAAGGTCACGGACTGTGGCTCCCATTTCAATCAGCACAACACCTTCAGCTATCAATTCCCCTGCCCCATGCCCAACAATTCCAATGCCAAGAATTCTCTCGGTCTCCGGTTCAACAATCAGCTTTGTTAACCCATCTGTTTTATCAAAGGTTAATGCTCGTCCGGACGCAGCCCACGGGAATTTTGAAATTTCAACACTAATGCCTTTTGCTTTTGCTTCGGCTTCAGTCAATCCACACCACGCAAGTTCGGGTTCAGTAAAAACAACAGCCGGGATGATTATATCCTCAAAAGCGCTGGATTCACCTGTAATAACTTCAACTGCAATCCTGCCTTCCTTGGTTGCTTTATGAGCGAGCATTGCTCCTCCAACAATATCACCTATTGCGTAAATATTCGGGTCATCGGTCTGTTGATGCTCATTGACCTTAATAAATCCTTTTTCATCAAGCTGAACGAGTGTATTTTCAAGACCAAGGTCTTCATGGTTCGGAGAGCGTCCGACTGCTACCAGAACTTTATCATAAAGTTCATCCTTAATTTTTCCGTCGTGTTCCATTACTACACGAATTTTTTTGCCGGCGGTTGCCATCTCTTTAACCTTGGCACTAACTCGTATTTCCTGAAAATTCTTTCTCGCCCGTGCAGCCACCGGCTTTGCAAGATCAGGATCAGCGCCCGTAAGTATGTTAGGTAGCGCCTCTGCGATAACAACCTTACTTCCCAAAATTGAATATACCGTTCCAAGTTCCATACCGATGTAACCGCCGCCTATCACAAGCAGGGTCTCAGGAATATCTTCAATTTCAAGGGCTTCAGTGGAAGTCATTATTCTTGGATTTCCGAGGTCAAATGCCTTTGGCATTGCAGGTTTTGAACCCACAGCGATTATCGCATGGTCGTAAGTATAAAACTTCTGTCCTTCACTTGTTTCCACCCTTATTGTTTTAGAATCTTCAAAATATGCCCTTCCGCGAACAACCTGAACATTTCTCCTTTGCGCAAGCATACTAACGCCATGTGAAAGTTTCAAAAGAATTGAGTTTTTCCATTCGCGCAATTTGTTCAAGTCTATCCGTGGTTCACCAAATTCGATTCCATTTTTGGCAAATTCTTTTGTCTCGCTGATTAATTTGGCAGCGTGTAAAAGCGCTTTTGAAGGGATACATCCCCGGTTCAGACATACACCGCCAAGTCTGTCATCCTGTTCAACTAAAATGACCTTTTTACCGCGGTCAGCTGCATAAAATGCAGCTGAATATCCACCTGGTCCCGCGCCAACAACAATTAATTCTGCTTTTATCTTTTCCATAATATTCAATGAAGAGAGTTTTATATTAAGCCAGTATTAAATCCTTTTCTGTTATCTGACTGAAAGCATTGCAAAGGTCGGTAATGAACCTTGCTGCATCACCACCGTCAATTAGCCTGTGGTCGTATGAAACTGCAAGCGGCAGCATCAGTCTGGGTTCTATTTTTCCATTTACTACGACTGGTTTTAACTGACTCTTACCTATTCCAAGAATGGCAGCCTCAGGTTTATTTACAATAGGTGTAAAATGTCCACCGCCGATACCACCTTGATTCGAAATAGTAAATGTGCCGCCTCGCATATCATCAAGTCCAAGCTTCCTCTCACGCGCCTTTTTGGCAAGCGTTGCAAGATCCACCGCAAGTTCGTAAGCCGATTTATGGTCAACATTTCTTACCACTGGGACAACCAGCCCGGCTTCTGTATCCACGGCAATTCCAATATGATAATAATTTTTGAAAATTATTTCATTTGTAAGTTCATCAAGGCTTGAATTGAAAATCGGGTGTTTCCTAAGAGCCATTACCAACGCTTTCAACACTATTACAGTAAATGTTAATCTTGCCCCTTTTGCTTCATACTGTGGCGCAAATTTCTTTCTTAGTTCTTCAAGCCTTGTAATATCCACTTCATCAAACTGAGTTACCTGCGGGATTGTTGTAACACTTTCAAGCATTCTTTTTGCAATAGTTTGCCGCAATTGCGACATCGGTCTTTTAGTTATCGGACCCCATTGTGAGAAATCAATACTTACTGGTTGAGGAACAGTCTGTGGCTGGGCTTCTTTCTTGAGAGCAAGTTGAGCCAATTTATGAAGTCTGGCAATATAAGCCTTTAAGTCCGACATCTGAATCCTTCCACCCGGACCTGTACCTTTGACATGCCGCAGGTCTATGCCGAGTTCTCTGGCTAATTTTCTAATTGTCGGTGACGCAGCAGGTGGCAATATGCCTTTTTGTTCATCTTCCTCTGTCTCTTCCTCAACGGGCACTTCTTCAATCTCTATTTTTTGTGCTACAGGTTTAGCCGTAGTTTTTTCTGCCTGTGGTTCTATCTTCCTTTCGGGCTGAGCCGTTGTCGCTTTCTCGGGCTCACCTTCTGCTTCGAGGATCATCAAAGTCCTGCCTACAGTAACCTTGTCGCCAACATTGACCAGAATTTTTATAATTTTACCGCTCTTTTCAGCAGGCACAGAAGCAACTGCTTTTCCGGTTTCAATCTCTATAAGTGGTTGTCCGGCAGTTACAGTTTCGCCTTCGCTAACCATGATGTTAACGACTGTGCCGGAGTCGGCACCTTCACCAAGATTTGGAAGTTTTATTTCCATAAGTTATTTATTTTTAAAATTAAATAAATTTGCTTTTAACTCAAACAGTATTTTTATTTTTCCTCATTCACATTCCGTCTAAACGCACATTGGATACGCTTTGTCCGGATTAATTCCAAGTTCCTTGATAGCGCTTGACACCTTTGAAAAGGCAATTTCACCTTTTCTGGCGAGAGAATATAATGTTGCCAGCGTGATAAACTCCGCATCAACTTCGAAATACCTCCGTAATGCATCCCGTGTATCGCTCCTGCCAAAGCCATCTGTACCGAGAGTAAACAAACCACCCGGCACCCATGGTGAGATCTGGTCAGGAACTGCTTTTATATAGTCAGATACGGCAACGAATACTCCCTTCTCATTCTCAAGCACGTTTTCAATATATGATTTTTGTGGTTTTTCAGTGGGGTGTAACATGTTCCATCGCCTCACCCTTAACGCTTCGCTTCTCAGTTGTTTATAATTCGTTGCGCTCCATACATCTGCAGAGACTCCGTATTTTTCAGCCAAAATGCCCTGAGCCTTTAACGCAAGATTTATTATCGGTCCAGATGCGAAGATGTGGGCTTTATGTTTAAGCCCTTCCGGACCAACTTTGTATTTATACAATCCCTTTAATATTCCCTGCTCGACACCCTGAGGCATTTGAGGCATTTGGTAATTTTCATTGTACAGGGTTATATAGTAAAAAATCTCCTCACCTTCTTGATACATCCGCCTTAAACCATCTTGAATAATTACCGCAAGTTCATAGGCAAAAGCAGGGTCGTAACAAAGGAGTGTTGGAATTGTGGATGCGAGCAAATGACTGTGACCATCCTGATGTTGTAAACCCTCTCCGTTCAACGTAGTGCGTCCTGCAGTTCCGCCTAGTAAAAATCCTTTTGCCTTAATATCGCCGGCAAGCCACATTAAGTCGCCTATTCTCTGGAAGCCAAACATCGAGTAATAAATGAAAAACGGAATCATGTTGACTTCTGTCTTTGTATAAGAAGTTCCGGCTGAGATAAACGAAGCCATTGCGCCTGCCTCGGTGATACCTTCTTCCAAAATTTGTCCATCTTTTGATTCTTTGTAATAAAGCAAAGATTTTTTATCCACAGGCTCGTATAATTGTCCTTTGTGCGAATAAATTCCAATCTGGTGGAATAGCGCATCAAGACCAAAAGTGCGTGCTTCGTCCGGAATAATTGGAACAATCTGCTTACCGATAGATTTGTTCCGCAAAAGGAGCGATAGAATACGCACAAACGCCATTGTTGTCGAGACAGGAGTCGGTGAACCCTTTAATAATTCAGAAAATTCCGACAACTCAGGCATTTTTTGCTTTTGCGCAACAACCCTTCTTGCTGGCAAAAATCCGTTCAAAGCCTTGCGTCGTTCAAGTAAATATTTTATCTCTGGACTATCTTCGGGCGGTTTATAAAACGGAGCGTTTGCAACTTCGTCGTCGCTTATCGGGATTTTAAATCTCGTCCTGAATTCCCGCAGTTCCTTTTCGTTTAGTTTCTTCTGCTGATGCGATATATTTCTTCCTTCGCCAGCTTCGCCAAGACCGTAACCTTTAACCGTTTTGGCAAGGATTACTGTCGGTTGTCCTTTGTGATTAACTGCCGCATGGTAGGCAGCATACACTTTGCGGCTATCGTGTCCTCCACGTTTAAGTTTTCTTAGTTGTTCATCGGTCAGATGATTTACTAAATCCAAAAGTTCAGGATACTTCCCGAAGAAGTGTTTTCTTATATAGCTACCGTGTTCAACCGAATATTTCTGATAGTCGCCATCGAGAACTTCCTCCATCCGTTTTACTAAAAGCCCAGTTTTATCCGCTTTCAACAAAGCATCCCATTCGGAACCCCAGATAACTTTTATTACATTCCAACCAGCCCCTCTGAATGCGGCTTCAAGTTCCTGAATTATCTTGCCGTTGCCGCGTACAGGACCATCCAACCTTTGCAAATTGCAATTTACAACCCATACGAGATTGTCAAGGTTCTCACGCGCAGCAAGGGTTATTGAACCCAATGTTTCAGGTTCATCAACTTCTCCATCCCCTACAAAACACCAGACCCGTGGTTCACGTTTCCATTTTACAAGTCCACGCGCCTGTAAATATCGATTAAATCGCGCCTGATATATTGAAAGAATTGGACCTAATCCCATTGAAACAGTTGGGAATTCCCAGAAATCGGGCATTAAATACGGATGGGGATAAGACGATAGACCGCCTCCTTCAGCCAATTCGCGTCTGAAATTATGTAAATGCTGTTCAGTTATTCTCCCTTCAAGGAATGCCCTTGCATAAATTCCTGGGGCTGCATGTCCCTGAAAAAACACCATATCTGCGGGACCGTCTTCACTTGGTCCCCTGAAAAAGTGGTTAAATCCAACCTCATACAAAGTTGCACTTGAAGCGTATGTAGAAATATGTCCACCAATACCGTCATTAAATCTGTTAGCGTTAACCACCATTGCCATTGCGTTCCACCTGATAATACTTTTTATCCTGACCTCTGTGGCGAGGTCTCCGGGATATTGTGGTTCTTTTTCAGGTGGAATTGTATTAAGATACGGTGTCTGCACAAGGGGAGGTATGTTTTTCCCAACCGAACGAAGTTTTTCGATTAATTCACTTATAAATTTTGCCGCTTCTATCGGCTCTTCATTCTCAAGCAGGCTCTCGGCAAGTGCTCCAAGTTGAACCAAGTATTTTTTATCGTCTTTTCCAACTTGTTGTTTGTTATTGTTTTCCATTTTTAAAATCAGATTATTAATTGACTCTCATTTGAATTGCCACCCATACTATCAGATAGCGGCGTTCGACCTTTAATAATATTATTATATTTTTAACTAATATCAAATGTTGTATTTTGATAAAACTTTTGATGAACCGCAGTATAACCTTGCCTGCGATGAATTTCTTGTCGATTTTTGCAGGCAAAACGGCGGTATTGAATGTCTCCGGTTCTGGGAACCCCGGAATTATTTTGTTGTTCTTGGTTACGGTAATACGCCGGAGGACGAAATTTTTGTCGATGAGTGCCGGAGATTGAATATCCCTATCCTAAAAAGGGTAAGCGGTGGTGGATGCGTTCTTCAAGGTCCCGGTTGTTTGAATTATGCGCTTATTTTAAAGATTGAAAACCATCCCGAAATTTCCACTATCCCAGACACAAACCGGTTCGTTATGAATAAAAATTGTAAAATTCTTTCGGAAGTATTGAATGCAAATGTTAAAGTTTCTGGTATCACAGACCTTACAATAAACGATAAAAAATTTTCAGGAAATGCTCAAAGAAGGTATAAAGATTACGTCCTGTATCACGGTACATTCTTGATTAACTTTGATATTTCTCTGATGGAAAAAATTCTGAAAATCCCCAAAAGGCAGCCTTGTTACCGAAAGAACCGAACTCATTCAGAGTTTTTGACTAATTTGGGAATTTCTACGGAATTAATAAAAGAAAAAATGAAAATCGCATGGGAAGCTACAATTCCACTCACTGAACTGGATACTTCTTCATTTATTAATCTTGCAAAAAATCGCCTGATTACGGAAACTTAACCATAAAGGTATTCACTTAAGCAGTTTTCTTATTAATTGGAAGTGAACCTGATTTTTTATGGAAAAAATTAAGAACTTCTTTTCGGAACACGACAAGTTCGCCAAAGAATGCGGGATTGAATTGCTTTCTGTTGAGGAAGGGAAGGCTGTGGCACGTATGAAAGTGGAAGAACGTCACTACAACGGTGTCAACACAGCTCATGGCGGAGCAATCTTCACTCTTGCAGACTTCGCATTTGCCGTAGCGGCTAATTCCTACGGAACAGTGGCTGTCGCAATCAATGTCTCTATTTCATACTTAAAGGCTGTAACTTCAGGTTATCTTTACGCCTACGCCAGAGAAATTTCAAAAAATTACCGGCTCGGCTCTTACACCATTGAAATAAAAAATGAAGCCGGGGATATCGTTGCAATCTTTCAGGGAATGGTTTACCGGAAAGACGAAAAACTCCCGATTGTATAATAAGTCAATATTACAAAAGGATGATTGATTTATTATGTTGATTTATAATAAAAGTCCGGATTATCATCTCCCTATCAATTTGTCGATTCGGGTTTGTTAAACTTTTCTGTTAAAAGTTAAGACAGCAAAAATTAAACCACTAAAAAAACTTATGTTAGGCATAGAAGATGGCTGGGTAGCGGCGGCGTATATTTTGTGCATAGCAAGCACAGCGCTTTGTATTATTTACTCAATCCTAAAACGCAACGAAACCGATGAGGA